>Ga0209048_10000023_pt1 | contig 131719 bp, 89 predicted proteins | sample FrelakmetCRP12CR_FD_187146 | JGI IMG/M metagenome (GOLD analysis project Ga0209048, IMG submission 187146) | Freshwater lake sediment microbial communities from the University of Notre Dame, USA, for methane emissions studies - CRP12 CR (SPAdes)... | ecosystem: Environmental > Aquatic >...
CCCGCTGGACATGCGGAGCCCGCCGCCGCGCCGCCGGCGGGCGCGGACCAAGCTACGCCTTCCCGGTCGCAATATTTCTCGTGGATCAACAACACCAACGAAGGCGCCACCGAGGAGCAAACGCTGGCCAACCTGGCCTTCTTCCAGTGGTTGCATGACGAGTACGGCATGACGCTGGATATCTACGCCTTCGACGCCGGGTTCGTGGACGGCAAATTATTCAGCGCCATCCTGGGGAAATCCGACCGCTTCAAGCAACAATTCCCGCGCGGCCTCGATGCCGTGGTCCGCGCCGCGGGCCGCATGGGCACCCGGCTGGGCCATTGGGGCGGGCCGGATGGCTTCGGCCACACGCCGGAGGCGGAGCAGGAACGCATCGCCATGATGGTCGGCCTGTGCCGCGATTATCACTGGGCGTTGTTCAAGTTTGACGGCGTGTGCGGCGAACTGCGTCCCGAAAAGGAACCGGCGTTCGTCCGCATGATGAAGGCCTGCCGCCAATTCAGCCCGGATCTCATCGCGCTGAACCACCGGCTGCCGCTGGGCGAAGAAGGCCTCGCGCTCATGACCACGAGCCTGTGGGATGGCCAGGAGACGTATATCGACGTCCATCTCGGCAACAAGGTCACCGCCCCGCACCATCGCGCCGCGGCGCTCAGCCGTGGCAACACCCGCGACTTTGACCGCCTGTTCGAAGACCATGGCGTGTGCATCTCGTCCTGCCCGGATAACTTCGACGATGACATGGTGCTGCAGGCATTCGGGCGCAACTTGATTCTGGCGCCCGAGGTGTACGGCAATCCCTGGCTCCTGCGCGACGACGAGTTTCCGAAGTTTGCCCGCCTCTTCAACCTCGCCCGGCGCTACCGGGACATCCTGGTCCAGGCCCAGGCCCTGCCGCCGGCCCGGTACGGGACCAATGCCGTGGCGCGCGGCGATGCCGCGACGCGCTGGTTGACCTTGCGTAATCTATCCTGGGAACCGATCACTTACACACTGTCCGCCGGTGAGGAAATCGGGTTGGCGCCGGACGAAAAAGTCGAGTGGCGCCAATTCCACCCGACGGAAAGAGCGCTGGGCTTCTGCCGGTATGGCGAGACCATGACCGTAACCGTGCCGCCCTTCCGCGCCTGCCTGCTGCTGGCCACCACCCGGCCATGCCCGGAGATCGCCGTCACCGGCTGCGACTACGAGGTGGTCCGCGACACCGCCGGCCAGCCCGCGCGCGTGCGTTTGCTGGGGCCGCCGGGGACGCAGGCCACGGTCTCGCTGCTGCCCGGCGGCCGCCGTTTTACCTCGGCCACCCTGGCGGATAAAACCCTGACCCGGTTCGCCCAAGGCGCCGCGGTCACGGTGACGTTCGACGGCGTTCCGCTCACCCGGCCCTGGCACCGCAAGCTGGCGACCCTCGCTCCGGCCGGACTGCCCGCCGACGCCGAGGCGCTGTATGAAGCCACCTGCTTAGCCGCCGACAGCAACGCGCTGGAGGTCCGCGCGCTGGCGCGCGCGGGCGCGACCAAGATCCCGGCGGTCAAAGCCGCGCGCGACGCGTTTTTCAACCAGCGCGTGTTCGTGGGGCGCGGTGTGTGGGATCGTTACTTGTTCGACGGCGATGGCGCCACCAGCTTCTATCCCTCGCGGCGCTGGGGCAACGACCCGCGCATCAACGGGGAGGCCCCGCTGCGCCTGGATTTTGGCGAGGTGCTCCATCCGGAAACCATTGAGCTGACCATCCCCGACCAATATTCGCTGCTGGACATGCATGAGGGCGAAGGGGGTTCCGCGGCGCAGGTTTCCGCCGATCTGAAAAGCTGGACCGTCATCCCCTTCATTCACGGCGAGAAAAACCGCATCCCCATCCCCCGGGAGTTGGGCGTGCGGTATGTGCGGATTCCGGACTTCTCCTATCGCATTTCCGAGGTCAACGCCTACGCCGGCGGCCGGGCGCTGCCGCGCGGGAAATGGCGCGCGTCCAACCTGTTCGGCGCGTTTGCCCGCATGAATTTTCGCAAGGCCTGGACGGGCACCATTCGCGTGGAGGAAGCCGTCGCGGGCGGCTACCTGTGCGTCGCGCTCAACGGCCGGCACGGCGTCGAGGGCGCCTATGCCGCCCTCCGCACCGCCGCCGGACGGCCGGTCGGCGCGCCCGACCGCGCCACGTCGTATCCCAGCAATCCCTGGGAATTTCCCAACACCCAGCGCGACCGCAACTACACGTACTACATTCCGCTGACACCGGAGCTGGTCGGGCAGGACCTGGAGGTCGTGGTCCTGGGCGCGGCCGGCTGTGATGACCAACTCCAGCCGGACGTCTGGCAAACCGCCCCCGCCGCACCCTGCAGCCAGCAGTGGTTGACGTTGAGATAAAGGAGGAAAGCGGATGGGGGGAGGAGGATGTTTATCCGCAAATTACACCGATTGCGCAGATGAAGATGAGGAGCAGGGCATGCGGTCGGAGACCGCATCTACGCGCCGACGCCAGTCGTAGAAGCAACGTCCCCGCCGCTTATCAGGGATTTCAACGCAAAACTGAAAACCCTCTCCTTGGTAGGGCTGAAAGACCTTTGCTAAATTGCAAGAACCCCTTTTCCCGACTGGAAAACTCTGTCCCCCGAACGGCGCGGCGTTGATTCTTCCCGCTGACGATTTTCTTGTTGTCCGTGGCTGCGCTTCGCTTCCTGCCACATTCACAACCACCACCGCTTTCTTGCCACGGGACACTAGACTCGTTAGCATGCGTTCGTAGTCAGGCACCGAGCGTCAGCGGAGTGCCGTCGTTGTGGAACGCGCCGCGCTGCAGACTCCGCGGCTCAAGGTAAACGAGGACGCAGCCATGAAGACATTGATCCGTTTTGGTACACATCAACTGGCCGCAGCCGTTTTACTGGCGGCGGCATTCACGGCGCAGGCGACAGCCGAAACTGTGTGGTTGCACGATCTCGATCTCAGCAAGATGACGCAGGACTGGGGCCGGCCACAGATCAATCGCTCGATCCGCGAGCAGACGTTGTCCATCGGCGGGAAGAAATTCGAGCACGGCGTCGGCACGCACGCGAACAGCCGCATGTACCTCGACCTCGCCGGCGGCGCGGACAAGTTTCTCGCGTTCGTCGGCGTGGACGACGCCGCGGACGGACCGGCTTCGATCACGTTCACGGTCATCGGCGACGGCCAGACGCTGTTCGAAACTGGCGTGATGAAGCCCGGCGATGCTGCCAAGGCGGTGGACCTCGACGTGAAAGGCGTGAAGACGTTGCTGCTGCTGGTCGGCGATGCCGGCGACGGCATAAACTTCGATCACGCCAACTGGGCCGAGGCGCGGTTTGAGATCGCCGGCGCGAAACCGCATACGATGGACGCGCCGCGCGAAGAAGCGGTGATTCTCACGCCGAAGCCCAGTCCCGCGCCGCGTATCAACGGGCCGAAAGTGTACGGTTGCCGGACTGGGAACCCGTTCCTCTACCGGATCCCCACGACCGGTAAGCGGCCGATCAAGTTTGCGGCGGATGGTTTGCCCAAGAGCCTCACGCTCGACGCGGCTACCGGCATCATTGCCGGCAACGCGCCCGAACGCGGCGAGTACAAGGTCACGTTCCGCGCGCAAAACCGGCACGGCCGGTCCGAACGGCTGTTCAAGATCGTCGCTGGCGACAAACTCGCCCTGACGCCGATGATGGGATTCAACGATTGGTACGCCTACTACAACCGTGTCACCGATGCGCACATGCGCGCGGCGGCCGACATCCTGGTGTCGAGCGGCATGGCCGACGCCGGTTACCAATACGTGAACATTGATGATTGTTGGATGGGCAAACGCGACGCGGCCGGCAACATCACCGGCAACGAAAAGTTCCCGGACATGAAGGCGCTCGCCGATTACATTCACCGCAAAGGCCTGAAGGCCGGGCTGTACACCTCGCCCGGCCCGAAGACCTGTGCGGGCTACACCGGCGCCTGGCGGCACGAGGCGCTGGATGCCAAGCAGTTCGCCGATTGGGGGTTTGATTTTCTGAAGTACGACTGGTGCAGTTACGGCGACGTCGCCGGTGGCCAAGACCCCGCCGCGCTGCAGAAGCCTTACCGGCTGATGGGCGACCTCCTGAAACAGCAGCAGCGCGACATGGTGTTGAACCTGTGCCAGTATGGCATGGGCGACGTGTGGAAGTGGGGCGGCGAGGTGGGCGGCCATTCCTGGCGCACGGGCGGCGACCTCGGATTCGAGTTGCACCGCATCTTTGAGATCGCGCTGAACAACTGCGCCCTCCGCGAGCACAACAAGCCCGGAGAATGGAACGACCCGGACTACATCCAGATCGGTTGGATCGGCGACGCCCAGCACATGGGCCAGCCCAAGCCGGCGCCGCTGACGCCCGCCGAACAGTACTCGTTTATGTCGCTCTGGAGCCTGATGGCCGCGCCGCTCTTCTACAGCGGCGACATGTCCAAGCTTGACGATTTCACGCTCAACATTCTCTGCAACGCCGAGGTCATCGAGATCAACCAGGACCCGCTCGGCCAATGTGCCCGCGTCGTTGGCCAGCCCGGCAGGACATTCGTGCTCGTCAAAAACCTCGAAGACGGCAGCCAAGCGATCGGCCTCTGCAACCGCGGCGAGTTCGAAACCGTCGTGTCCGCCGTATGGACTGACCTGGGTCGCACCGGCAAGCAGCAGGTCCGCGATCTCTGGCGGCAAACAGACCTCGGCCGGTTCGAAGACAAGTTTGCAGCGAAGGTCCCGCGCCACGGCGTGGTGCTGTTGAAGCTGACGGCTGCGAAATAAGTTGGGCACCGAACCCGGCGGCACCGTTCCTCTCACGACGCGACCGGCATCGGACCCAGATTAACCAGCGGGGGGGGAACTGTCGGTTAATTGAACGGCGGGTCGCGTTGGAACTCGCCGCGGGCGCCGCGGAGGATGATGCGGTCCTGGGTCCAGTGATCGCGGTACCACGAGCAGGCTTCGAACGTGTCGCCCAGTTCGGCCATTTTCCGCTTCAGCTTGCCGCGCAGTTCGGCGAGCTTGGCCTGGTGGGCGGCGTCGGCGGCGAGGTTGTGGGCCTGGGCCGGGTCGGCGCCGTTGTCGAAGAGCAGCTCTTTGCCGTCGCGGCGGTAGACGGCATAGGTATATTGCTTGTCGCGCAGCGCCCGCCACTCGAAGCCGTCCTCCCATGCCACGGTGTGGCCCATGCCTTGGAGGAAGGCAAAGTCGGGCTCGGGTCCAGCCCGGCCCAACGCCAGCGGCGCGAGGTTCATCCCTTCGACTTGCGCGGGGATGCGCAGCCCGGCCAGCCCCAGCAGCGTGGGCATGAGGTCGGGCGATGCCATGCAGGCGTCGCTGACCCGCCCGGCGGGAACTTTTCCGGGCCAGCGGATCAGCAGCGGCACGCGCGCCGATTCCTCGTAGAACGTCATTTTGAACACGCGGCCGTGCGCGCCGAACTGCTCGCCGTGGTCGGAGGTGAAGACCACGATGGTGTTGTCCTCCAGGCCCAGCTCACGCAGGCTGTCCAGGATCCGGCCCACGTTCCAGTCGAGGTTGGCGGTCATCGCATAGTACACCCGCATGTAGTCCGGCAGCCGCGTTTTCCACTGGCTGAGCCAGCGTTCCGGCTCCGTGTTGCGGTCCATGTACGGGTCGGGCCGGTCCTGCCACGTCGCCGGCAGCGGAAAGGCGACGTTCTTGAATTTGGCATACCACTCCGGGGGCACGTTGTTGGTGCTCCAGGGGTCGTGCGGCGGGCTGTAGGACATGACCAGGGCGAACGGCTGTTTGGCTTGGGCGTGGGCGCGCAACCGTTCGATGGCCAGGTCCGTGAAGCGGTCCGTCTCGTACCCCTCGATGCGATGCGGCTCGGGCGTGTCGCGGAAGTACCAGGCCTTGTAATTCTGGTGGTTGAAGTTGTAGGCCGCCCAGAACCCGTCGAAGCCCAGCCGGTTCGGCCCCGGCGGCGTGAAGGCGTTGACGATCTTGTTGTGTCCGCCGAATTCATTCGCCCAGAGATGCCACTTGCCGAGGTAGCTGGTCTCGTAACCGGCCGCCGTGAGCACGTGGCCCAGGCAGTCCTGGTTCGGGTTCATCCTCAGTTCATTGACCACCATGCCCGCCGAACTCGCATACTTGCCGGTCATCAGCGTGGCGCGGTAGGCGGCGCAGACCGGCGTGCTGACGACGTAGTTGCGGAAACTGAAGCCCTGCGCGGCGAGCCGGTCCAACCGGGGCGTCTGCGCCCGCGTGTCGCCGGCGTACCCCAGCGACTGGTAGCGCAATTGGTCGGCCAGCAGGATGACCAGGTTCGGCCGGCGCGCCGCGGGGACGGCGGCTCCCGCCGCGGGCCGCGCGGGCAACGCGGACCAGGCGACGAGCAGGAAAATTCCAGCCAGTTGGTTGCATCGCATCCGTCGCTCCTCGTCCGGCGCAAGCGCCAAAGCGTGGATAACAAAAATCTATCCGGCCGGATAGATTTTTGTTATGCCCCGGTGATCCGATCGGGGCCGCCGGGTGGCCCGGCCGCCGCCACGCCGGGGGGATGGGGCCGCGCCCAGGAAAGGTTCGCATGCAACGCTATATCGGTTGGGGTCTGGCCTGCGCGGCGATCGCCGCCGAGGCGGCGCGTGAGAACGTGAAACCCTGAAAGCAGGTTTTGGAGACGCGAGCTTATGAAACGGATTGCAGCCTTGCTGTCCGGCCTCCTCCTGGTCACCGGCCTCCTCTGGCCGTCAGGGTCGCGGGCAACGGACGTCAAGGCCCAGACCAACGCAACCGCTGTTGACCGGATGGCGGTGCTACCGCGCTCGCCCGTCGGCTTTATCAAGGGCTATACGTGGGGCTTTACGGGTCGCCGCGGCTCCTATGCCGCCCCGGAAGCGGCGGACTCGATGCGCCGCATGGCCGCCGCCGGTGTACAATGGGTCGTCCTCGCGTTCGCCGCCATCATGCCCAGCCCCAGTAAGCCCGAACTGCCTTTCGGCGACCGTGCTGCGATCATGGTGACCGATGCCGAGGTTCGCCACGCCGTCCAATTGGCCCGCGAGCATGGCCTCAAGGTGTGCCTCAAGCCGATGGTGAATTGTCAGGACGGCACCTGGCGGGCCCACATCGGCTTCAAGACGGCCGCCGGCCGCGTAGACCAGACTGCGTGGGCCACCTGGTGGCGGAATTACGGGGAGTTCCTGTTGCACTATGCGACCATGGCGCAGGCTACTAAGTGCGAACTGCTCTGCCTCGGCTGCGAGATGAGTTCGACCGAACCGTTCGAGCAGGAATGGCGGGCCTTGATCGCCCAGGTGCGCCGCGTGTATTCCGGTCCGTTGATCTACGATACCAACCACGGCCGGGAGGAGCACGTCGCCTGGTGGGACGCCGTGGACATCATCGGCATCAGCGCCTACTACCCGCTGGGCGTCAAGGACGATACATCGGCGGAGCAGCTAACGGTTTCGTGGACAGCAATCCGCGACCGGCTGCGGCCGCTGGCGGCCAAGTGGCAACGCCCGATTTGCTTCATCGAGACGGGCTGCCAAAGCGTCCGCCTGGCGGCCCGCACGCCGTGGGGCGCCGCGCACACGGCGCCGCTGGATCTCGACGAGCAGGCGCGCTATTACGCCAGCGCCTGCCAGGTTTTCTGGACAGAACCTTGGTTCTGCGGCTTTGGCTGGTGGGACTGGCCGCCGAAACTGTATTCGCCGGAGCAGGCCGCCACGGACCGCGGCTTCTGCGTGTATGGCAAGCCAGCCGAGCAGGTCCTGCGGCAGTGGTACGCCAAGCCGCATTTCTGAGAGGAGTGAAGATGAAGCATTATCCTTTGGCCGCCTTGCTGGCCGCCGTTAGTGTCAGCAGCGCGGTGGCCGGTGGTCCGGCCGCGGCCGCCGGCCTGGCGATCATCCCTCAGCCGCAGCAGGTGCGGCCGACGGAAGGCGTCTACACCCTGACGCCGCAGACGGCCATCCTGGTGGCCGCTCCCGAGTTGCAGGACGTCGGCCACTACCTGGCGGATCTACTGGCGCCGGCAACCGGAATGAAACTGGCGGTCAGGTCGCCGGGCCTGTTCGCGCGCCGGGGCATCGTCTTGAATCTCGAACCGTCCCGCCGGGACCTGGGGGCCGAGGGCTACACGCTGGAATGCACCCCGCGGGGCGTGACGATCACCGCGGCGCAGCCGGCCGGGGTGTTCTACGGCGTGCAAACGTTCCGGCAGATGTTGCCGCCGGCGATCGAGCGCCGCCAGCCGGCCGGCGGGGTCGTTTGGGCCGTGCCGTGCGTCACCATCGCAGATCAGCCGCGCTTCCGCTGGCGCGGTTACCTGCTGGACCCGGCGCGGCATTTCCGGACGAAGGCGGAACTGCTGCAGGTCATTGACCGGTTGGCCCTGCTGAAGCTCAATGTGCTCCAGTTGCACCTGACCGACGACCAGGGCTGGCGGGTCGCGCTCGAAAAATATCCCAAGTTGACGGCCGTGGGCGCGCGGCTGCCGGACTGCAGCGGCCAAAAAGGCGCCGGTTGGTTCTATACGCCGGCGGACCTTCGGGAGATGGTGGCGTACGCGGCGCGGCGCCAGGTGACTATCGTGCCGGAGATCGAGATGCCGGGGCACAGCGGCGCGGCGACCACGGCCTATCCGGAACTCGGTTGCGGGGGCCGGTCGTCATCGGCGTTGTGCGTCTCGCAGGAACGCACCTTCGAGTATGCGCGCGCCGCGCTGGATGGGGTGCTGGCGCTCTTTCCGTCGCCGTACATCCACATCGGCGGCGACGAGGTGGCTCCGAGCCTGTGGCGCGCGTGTCCGCAGTGCAAGGCGCAGATGGAGCGTTTGGCCGGGATCACCCTGCCGCCCGGGGTGATGCCTGTGCGCCTGCCCGGGCAGAACCTGCCGGGCCAGCCTTACCAGCCGGACATCGCCCGGCTGCAGGGCGAATTCATCCGGCGCGTGGATGCGCACCTGACGGCCCAAGGACGCCGCCTAGTGGGTTGGGATGAAATTGTCGAGGGCGGCCTCGCTGTGGACAGCCGCGCGGTGGTCATGGTGTGGCGCGGCGCGGCGGCGGTGGCCAACGCGGCTGCTCAGCAGCGCGATGTAGTTGTCACCCTCTATCCGGATTACTACCTCGACAACACCACCACCCTGGAGCGGACCTATGCGTTCGAACCGGTCCCGCCCGACCTGCCCGCCGGCCAGGCGCAACATATTGTGGGCGTGCAAGGCAACATGTGGGGCGAACAGACGCCGACGCTGCAACGCGTGGACCAGCAGACCTTCCCGCGGTTATGCGCCATTGCCGAGACGGGCTGGACTTCCCGTGCCGGCCGGAATTACCAGGAGTTTTTCACCCGCCTGACGGCTTTCCAGCAGCGCCTGGATGAACTGGGCGTCCTGTATCGAAAGCCGTAGGGCCGGGCACAGGCCCCGCTGGCCGGGGAAGGCTTGACTCGATAGTCCGCCGGGTTACAGTGCCGCCATGTTGTTTTCCATGAGACCGACCACCTTGCGGTTCCCTATTGTCGCTCGGCTGGCCGTCGGGGCGATGCTGCTCCTCGGCGCCCGGCTGGCGCCCGCCGCTACCAACGTGCTGGATTCGCTGCGGGCCAGTTGGGAGCGGCCGGCGCGGACGTACAAGCCCCACACGCGCTGGTGGTGGCCGGGCAACGCGCTCACCAAGGCCGACATCACCTGGCAACTGGAACAGATGGCCGCGCAGGGCCTGGGCGGTGTCGAGATTATGAACACCTGGAAGATGTACGCGCGGGGGAACGTCGAGTACCTCACGCCGGAATTCATGGGCCTCGTGCAGCACGCCGTGGCCGAGGCGCAGCGGCTGGATCTCGAAGTGGCGATCACCTTCAGCCCCGGCTGGGGTTTCGGCGGGGCGTGGGTGCCCCAGGCCGACCAGAGCAAGGTCCTCCACCTGGGCAGCGTGGACCTGGAGGGCGGCACCCGGTTCAACGGCGCCCTGCCGCGTCCGCCGACCCGGATCGTGGACAAGGCCACCGGCCGGACGCGCCTCGAGCGGGCGTTGGCGCCGCTGCCGAACCCGATCGCGGCCGTGGTCGCGGGCCGCATCACCGGGCCGGAGCAGCTCGACGCCGATTCGCTCACGGTGCTCACAGCGCGGGTGCCCGCGGGGACGACGAAGATCGTCTGGGATGTCCCGCCGGGCCGCTGGCGGCTGATGGCCTTTTGGCTGGACTACTCGGGACAGAAATGCTCCGCGCAGAGTTTCGAATCCCCGCCCATGGTGGTTGATCACCTGGATCAGGGGGCGGTGCAGCGTTACTGCGATTACCTGGGCGGCGCGTTTACACAGGCGGTGGGCGCCGAGTTCGGTCGGACGGTGGATTCTTTTTTCTGCGACAGCTTCGAGCTGAGCCATCCCAACGGTTCCCTGATCTGGAGCACCGACACGCTGGCCGGCTTCGAGCGCTACGCCGGCTACGACTTGACGCGCTACCTGCCCGTCCTCTGGTTCGACATCGGCCCCCTGACACCGCGCATCCGCTACGACCTCGGCGCCTACCTCAGCCACCTCGGACTCGAAGCTTTTTTCAAAACCTTCAACGACTGGTGCACCGCGCATCAGATCCAGGCGCGCATTCAGCCGCACTACCGGTTCACGGAGGAACTGGTCCAGGGCGCCGGCGCGACGGCGCGCCCCGAGACCGAGGTGACCACCTGCCGTTTCGAGCCCATCGCCGATCCGCGCAAGGCCACCGCCTCCGGCGCGCGCTTCTACGGGCGCGACATCGTGTCGGCCGAGGCCTACACCTTCATCCATCCGGCGCGCTACCGCACTGATTTGCAGGATCTAAAAATCGCCACCGACGCCTTTCTGCGCGACGGCATCACCCAATTCTACAACCACGGCTATTTCGCCTCGCCCGAATTGCATGTTGCTCCCAGCCGCGATTTTCCGTGGGCGAACCGCATCAGCCACTGGAACACCTGGTGGCCATATTATCATCATGTGGCAGCCTATGTGGCACGGTGTTGCGCCCTGTTGCGACCGGGCCGGCTCGTGGCCGACGTGCTGATCTACTCGCCCCAGGCGACGCAGTGGAGCGAACGCGCCCTGTGGGGTAGCGCCCGCCGCGTGATGCCCTACGGCGATCTGGCCAAGACACTCGTGGCCAATGGATACGATTTTGACATCGTCAACGACGACCTCTTGCAGCACCGCGCTGTCTTTCACGATGGCCAGATCGAGATCAACGGCCACGCACGCCGTGTGCTGATCCTGCCGCGCGCGACGGTGATGCCGATCGAAACGTTGCGCGCGATCCGGGCTTTTGCGCAGGCGGGCGGCACGGTGGTGGCGCTCGACGCCTTGCCGGCGGCCGCCGCGGGTCTGAAAGATCACGAGCAAAACGACCGTGAGTTAAAACAGATTATGGCCAATTTGTTCGGAGCGGAACCGGCACGCCCGTCCGGCGGGGTTTTTCTCGACTACCGGATTGACCGCGCACCCTTCAATCCCGGGCGGCAGCCGAACCGACCGACCCCGCCGCTCACCGCGGCCCAGCGCCAATTGCTCGCCGTGCTGGAGCGCGTGACACCGCCGGACTTTGCCCTGGCCGGCCGGGCGCAGAGCGACGGTCTGACGTTCATCCACAAGCGCACGGACGACGTGGATGTCTACTTCGTCTGCAACCTACAGCCGCAGCGCGTCGCCACCGAGGTCACCTTCCGCGTCACCGGTAAAACACCGCAGCGCTGGAACGCCGTCACCGGACAGATCGCCGCCGTGCCCTGTTGCCGCGCGGAGGCCGGCGGCACGACGATCCCGGTGGAATTCGAGCCGTGGGAATCGGCGTTCTACGTGTTCGCGCCGGGCCAGCTCCCCGCGAGCGACGCTGTGGCCGAGGCGCCCGCGTCCACGTCAGAGCCGTTCGCCATCACCGGCGTGTGGCAGATGAAGCTGGAAGGGTATGGTTTTGAAAGTTTCGCGACGAACGTCAACGTGCTGGCCTCCTGGACCGAAAATCCGCGCACGCGTCACTTCTCCGGCACCGGCCGCTACGAAATCGAGTTTACGCTGCCCACCGGGCGGTTCGCGCCGTGCCTGCTGGATCTCGGGCAGGTGGGCACCGTCGCGGATGTGGAGTTAAACGGCGCGTCCGTCGGCGTGGCCTGGATGGTGCCATACCGGCTCGATATTACCCGCGCCGTCCGGCCCGGTCTCAACCGGCTGGTGGTGCGCGTGACCAACACGCTCATCAATTATGTGTCCGGGTTGAAAGAGCCGCCTGACGTACCCGCCGAACTGCAGCCGCGGCTGGGTCAGGCCCGTCCGGCCCTCTACAGCCATAGCGGCTGGGCCCGGACCGAAATGACCGAGACCAACCTGCCCCCTTCCGGCTTGCTGGGACCGGTCCGGATCATGGGGAGTAATTGATGATGGATGATTTTAGATTGCAGATTTTCAACGGTAGGCGGCGGCGCCGGAACGCCCCTCCGCCTGAAGGTTGACGCCCTCCGCGTGAAGCGGCTGCGTCGTTGACAGGGCGCGGGGCGGCGGGGTAGAAAGAGGCAGGATTTTTCGGGACGAGCCACGGCAGGCACGGAGAACGAGACATGAATGCACAGCTACACGATTACCGCGGACGGCTGACGTTGATGATGGTGCTGGAGCTTTTCATCTGGGGCGCATGGCTGCCGCTGATCTTCGGCTACCTGCCCAGCCTGGGCTTTACGCCGGCGGAGCAGTCGTGGATCCTCAACGCGTTCCCCATCGCCGCCATCGCGGGCCTGTTCTTCAGCAATCAGTTTGCCGATCGCGTCTTCGCCGCCGAGAAATTCCTGGCGTTCAGCCACCTGGTCGGCGGGCTGGCGATCTTCGGGCTCGGGTACGTGCGGTCGTTCTGGCCCTTTTTCGGCCTGATGCTGGTGCATTGCCTGCTCTATGTGCCCACGCTGTCCATCACCAACTCCATCGCCTTTGCGCATCTGCGCAATCCGCAGAAGGACTTTGGCCCGGTCCGGATGGGCGGCACGATCGGCTGGATTCTCGCCGCCTGGCCGTTCACCTTCATCCTCGTGGACTGGGACAAGGTCCGGGCTCTTAATCCGCAGGGTTTAAAGGCCTGGCTTGGCACGGTGCTGGCTTCCGGGCTGACCGGCGACGCGCTGCTGCACGCCACCCGCTGGACGTTCATCGTCGCCGGCAGCGCCTCGCTGCTGCTGGCCGCCTACAGCCTGCTGCTGCCCCACACGCCGCCCAAGCGCGGCGGCGAAGCTGGCGTCGAGAAGCTCGCCTGGGTGGAAGCGCTGAAGCTGTTGCGCCTGCCGTTTATGCTGGTGCTGTGGCTCGTGACGTTTGCCGACGCCTTCGTTCAGAACTCGTATTTCAATTGGACGGGTACCTTTCTCGGCACTGCGGCGGCCAAGGGCGGCGTAGGGATTTCGGGCAACTGGATCATGCCCGTGATGAGCGTTGGCCAGGTGGCCGAAATCCTGACCATGTTGGCGCTGGGGATCACGTTGAAAAAACTGGGCTGGCGCGCGACGATGGTGATCGGCGTACTCGGCCATGCGCTGCGCTTCGCGGTCTATGCCTTCCTGCCGCAGTATCCGGGGCTGATCGTGGCCGTCCAGATCGTGCACGGCGTGTGCTACGCCTTCTTTTTTGCCACGGTCTATATCTTCGTGGACGCCTACTTCCCCAAGGACGTGCGTGCCAGCGCGCAGGGTCTATTCAATGTCATGATTCTCGGGCTGGGCGTGATCGTCGCCAATACGCTCTGCCCCTGGCTGCTTCAGGTGAAGTTTACGCATGACAACCTGATCGCCTTCCGCTCGCTGTTCCTGATCCCCTGTGCCATTTCCCTGCTCGCCGCCACGGTCCTGGCCGTATTCTTCCGTCCACCGCCGCAGTCCGCCGCGCCGGCGGGGGAGGGTGGGTCATGAGCGCGCCCCTGAGCGTCCTGGTCGTCGGTTGTGGGAACATGGGGTCGTCCCATGCGTTGGCCTATCACCGCCACCCCGGTTTCCGCATCGCCGGCCTCGTGGACTGCAACTCGGAAATGCGCGCGCGGCTGGCAGCCAAAGTGGACGGCCCGCCGGAGTTCGACGAGCTCGACGCCGCGCTGGCCGCCACGCGGCCGGACGCCGCCGCCATCTGCACCTACCCGGACAGCCATGCCGAGCTGGTGCTCAAAGCCCTGGCCGCCGGCTGCCATATTTTTGTGGAAAAACCGATTGCCGTCACCGTCGCCGAGGCCGAGCGCGTGGCGGAGGCCGCGCGGCAGGCGCAGCGCAAACTGGTGGTGGGCTACATCCTGCGGCACCATCCCTCCTGGACGCGCTTCATCGAGCTGGCGCGCACGCTGGGCAAGCCGCTGGTCATGCGCATGAATCTCAACCAGCAAAGCTCCGGCGCGATGTGGCAGACGCACCGCAACCTGATGAAATCCACCTCGCCCATCGTGGATTGCGGCGTGCACTATGTGGACGTGATGTGCCAGATGACCGGCGCGCGGCCGGTGCGCGTCAGCGCCATCGGCGCGCGGCTGACGGAGGATCTGCCGGCGGGCATGTACAACTACGGCCAGTTGCAGGTGGTGTTCGACGACGGCTCCGTCGGCTGGTACGAGGCCGGCTGGGGCCCGATGATGAGCGAGACGGCGTTTTTCGTGAAGGACGTCGTCGGCCCGCGCGGCTGCGTCAGCATCGTGGCCAAGGAAGCCGGCGGTGCGTCCAAGTCGGCGGACATTGATTCGCACACCAAGACGGAGTCGCTCAAAGTCCACGCCGGCGTCCTCACGCCGGCCGGCGGTTTCGCCCGGCCGGACGAGATCATCAACCTGTCAGACGAACCCGACCACCAGGAACTGTGCGCCCGCGAGCAGCGCTACTTCCACCGCGCCATCGTGGAAAACCTCAATCTCACCGACCATCTGCGCGACGCGGTCAACAGCCTACGCATCGTGCTGGCTGCCGACGCGTCGGTGCGGACGGGGAAGACCGTGGAATTGTGAGCTGGATCGGAGCGGAACGTGTGAACGTTCCGGAACACCGCCGGAACCGTCACCGGTTCCGCTCCGGGAAAAGATTTTGGCGAGCAATCAAGTCGGAGCGGAATGTGTGAACATTCCGGCAACAGGCTGGAACCGTGAGCTGTCCTTTTCCGACGGAGGCCGGCTCACGGCCGGTAGTTCGGCGATTCCTTGGTGATCTTGACGTCATGCGGGTGTGCCTCGACTTGGCCGGCGGCGCTGACACGGACGAACCGGGCCCGCTCGCGCAGTGCGGTCAGCGTGCGGCAGCCGCAATAACCCATGGAGGCCTTGAGCCCGCCGCTGAACTGCGTGAGCACCTGCTTTACCGTGCCGGAGTAGGGAACGATGCCTTCGATGCCTTGCGGCACGAGGTCGTCGCCTTGGACGTCGGCCTGGCCATACCGCTCGCGGCTACCCTGGCCGTCCTGCATGGCGCCCAGGCTGCCCATGCCGCGGTAGGAGACGTATTGCCGGCCTTGGTATAAGATTTTTTCACCGGGACTTTCCTCCGTCCCCGCCAGTACGCCGCCCATCATGACCGCGCTCGCGCCGGCGACGATGGCTTTGGCCACGTCGCCGGAAAAACGGATGCCGCCGTCGGCGATCACCGGGATGCTGCCGTCGAGCGCCTGCGCGCAGGCGTAGATGGCGGAGATCTGCGGCATGCCGACGCCGGCGACGACGCGCGTGGTGCAGATGGAGCCGGGGCCGATGCCGACTTTGACCGCGGTGGCGCCGGCGTCGCGCAGCGCCAGCGCCGCCTCGCCGGTGGCAATGTTGCCGGCGATTATGTCCAGGTCCGGATAGTGCTGACGGACCCATCTGGTCATGGCCATGACGCCCTTGCTGTGGCCGTGCGCGGTGTCCACGACCACCGCGTCCACCTCGCTTTGTGTCAGGATGTCCACGCGCGCCTGGTCGTGGGTGCCGACCGCCGCCGCCACGCGCAGGCGATACTGGGCATCGCGGTTGTACATGGGCTCGACGTTTTGGATCAGCGTGCGCACGTCGGAAAAGCTATACAGACCGACGAGCTTGCCGGACTGGTCCACCAGCGGCAGCTTGCCGATGCGTTTCCGCATCATGATGTCGAAGGCCTGCTTCAGCGTGGTGTCCGGCGGCGCAGTGATCAGCTCCCTGGTCATGACGTCGGCTAGCTTGGCATTGGCGCTGGGGGCGAATTTAATGTCCTTGGAGGTCAGAATGCCCACCAGTTGCTCCTGGTCGTTGAGGATGGGGAAGCCGTTGAAGTTGTAGCCTTTGGCCCTGCGCGTGTGGGCGACTGTCTTGAGCGTGTCGGCGGCATGGAACGTGACGGGCTTGGTGATCAGGCCGTTCAGGTAGCTTTTGACCGTGCGGACCATCTCGGCCTGCTTTTCGGCGGCCAGGTTTTTATGGATCACGCCGATGCCGCCCAGCATGGCCATGGCGATGGCCATGCGCGCCTCGGTCACGGTGTCCATGGCCGCGCTGATAAACGGCATGTTCAACGTGATCCGGGTGGTCAAGAAACTGGTGATGTCCGCTTCGTTCGGCAGGAAGTCGGCGTATTGCGTCACCAGCGAAACGTCGTCAAAGGTCAGCCCTTCATGGGGGAAGGTCTGCATGAAATCGTCAATCTTCTGGTTGCGGCTCATGATGCGTCCTTTTTGGCCGTTGGATTCTGTTCGTTTTTCGCGCCGGTGTCAATCATGGAATGGGCCAGCTGCCGGAGGAACACGCCGCCGAATTCATTGGTGGCCGCGCGGACGAAGTCCGGCGCCAGCCGGCGGCCGAGGCTGGCGATGAAGGCCGCTTGCGCCGGAAACCGGTGTTGGAACGACGGCAGCGGCTGGAAGACGTCCGGCGTGGCGAACACGCGTCCGGGATGTTGGCGCACCATGGCAAGCCAACGCGTCTGGCCGGACGGGGTGACGTCGTACAACAGGTGCTCGATCCGGGCGGTTTGGTAATACGCGAGGTAGCGGACGAACTCATCGCTTTCGGCGGTGATGATGAGGTCGTCGGGGGCGGTGCGGGTCAGAAACCACGCCGCCTTGGCGGCGCAGTAATCGCCCTGTGGCCGCGCCAGCAGGCGCAAGCCGCCGAAGTAATTGTGCGCCAGCAACAGGATGGTCATGGCCGCCGGCAGCAGCGTCCGTCCGGCGGCAGCCAGCGGCGCGTACAGGGTCACGGCGATCAGCAACCACAGGGGCGGCAGCGCCATGATCCAGTTTTCAGGATTGCCCGGTTCCCGGCTCAACAGGATCAAGGCGTGCAGGCCGAACCACAGGCCCGCCGCGGCGGCGAGCGGGGGGTCGAGACTGCGGCGCGGCCGCCAGGCGGCGTGCCAGATTTTCCAACGGACGGCCAGCAGGACAAGGCCGGTCAGCGCCAGCAGCGCCAGGGTGACGAACGGCACCGTCCGCGAGGCGCGGTCGGCCTGCCGGGCGGTGTAGATGAACCGGTGCAAGGCGCGGTGGGGGAAGGTCCGGGTCAGGGCTTGCTGGAAACGTTCCTGCGTAAAGAGAAAATTGCCGGCGGTGAGGTCCTGGGTCAGTCCGATCGCGCCTTGGACGAGGCCGGTGGCCCGGAAGCCGCCTTCCGGCTGCGCCGCGCCACCCGCGAAGATTTCGGTCACCGCCCGCGTGCCATAGACCGCGAGGTACACCGTACCGCACAGCGTGCCCGCCAGCACGAGATGCAGCACGGCGTGGCGGAGGCGGCGCTGCCAGAGGTAAAACAGCGGCAGCGCCGCAAAGGTGGGGAGCACGGCGAAGATGTGCAGCAGGCAACCCAGCGCGCCGCACAGGCCGCTGAGCGCGGCGTTCCGCTGCGTAGGCCGGCCGGCGGCAGCGAACCAGGCCAGCAGGACCAGCAACGTGGCGGGGCAGTAGATCTCCGCCTCATTGCTGTACCGCCAGAAACCGTAGGAACAGGCGAGCCCGCCGGCGCCCATCCAGGCGGCGATCTGCAGGGCGCCGGCCAGGTCCGGGCTGTGCTCCAGATCGGCGGAACGCCGTCGCAGCAGGAGCGCAAACAGAACGACAGCGAGCGCTCCGCAGACACGGCTGAGCCAAATCATGACGGGGAAGGCCCGCTCGGCGAGCCTTGCCTGCCGGGCGCCGATGAACAAACCCTTGCAGGCGGGCAGGTACAGCAGGTGCTGGCCGTGACAGAGTTCGGACCAGCCGGGGGCCTCGACGCGGCGGGCGTAGTCGTACGCATCGTTAGCCTCGGAATGGTTGCCGGGACTGGTAAGCGTGTAGAGCCCGAGCAGCAATCCGAAAGCCACGATGGCGGGCGCCCATCGGTTCAACCCACGTTGGCCGTTCATGCCGTGCATCCCCCAGACGGCCGCCAAGATGGCATAATACCGGCCGGAAAACAGGTGAAATCGGCAACGCCGGCGAATATGCGGCTTGTCATCGGCGCGGTTCCCTGCTTACATCGTGCCCATCCGTCGCCGCACCCTGGCGGCGAGCACGTATTCAGGAATATTAGGAAACCATGAAAATTCTCGTGATCAATGCCGGCAGTTCATCCGTCAAATTCACGCTGTTTGAAATCGATCAGGAAACCTGGCTGGCCAAGGGCCAGATTGAGCGCATTCGCACCCCCGGCGCGTCGCTGAAGTACAGCAACCACCGCGGCCAGAAGTTCGAAAAATCCATCATCGCCAACTCGTACGAAGCGGCCATCTCCGAGGCGTGCCTGGCGTTGTGCGACCAGGACCACGGGGTGATCGGCAACCTGAACGAAATCAGGGGCATCGGCCACCGCGTGGTGCACGGCGGGGCGCAGGTCTCCGGCTCCATGCGCATCACGCCGGCGATCAAGCAGATCGTCCTGAACTGCTACGAACTGGCGCCGCTGCATAATCCGCCCAATTTCGAGGGTATTGAGGCGTGTGAATTCCTGTTTCATGACATCCCCATGATCGCCGTGTTCGACACCGCCTTTCACCAGACCATGCCCCCGGCTGCCTACACCTACGCCATCCCCCTGGCGGTCGCGGCCGAACACAAGCTGCGGCGGTACGGTTTCCACGGCACCTCGCACCACTACGTCGCGCTGGCCGGCGCGAAGGCGCTCGGCAAGGAGTTCGCCGACGTCAAGCTGATCACCGTGCACCTCGGCAACGGCTGCAGCATCACGGCGGTCGACAAGGGCCGCGTGGCGGACACCAGCATGGGCGTCACGCCGCTCGAGGGCCTGGTGATGGGCACGCGCTGCGGCGACCTCGATCCGGCGGTGGTCCTGTTCCTCTGCCGCACCGGCCACAGCCTGGACGACGTGGACCAGATGCTCAACAAGTCCAGTGGCCTGCTCGGCCTCGCCGGCATCGGCTCCGCCGACATGCGCGACCTCATCGCCGCCGTGGATGGCGGCAACGCCAATGCCCGGTTGGCGCTCGATGTCTTTGTGCATCGCCTGCAGAAGTACATCGGCGCATATGCCGCCGTGCTGAATGGATTCGACGCGCTGATTTTCACCGGCGGCATCGGCGAGAATTCCTCGCGGATCCGCGCGCTGGTGTGCGAGAAACTCGGCTATCTGGGCATCAGCCTGGAGGCTGCGAAGAACCGGACCCATGACCTGGTCATCTCCAGTAATGCCGTGGGACCCAAAGTGCTGGTCATCCCGACCAACGAGGAGCTCATGATTGCCCGTGAAACGGCCCGCTTGCTGGCCTCCTGAACCATCCGCAACCATAAAGGAAACCATGCCGAAATCCATTGACCTGATCTGGGAGCGCGCCCAGGCGCAACCGCAGCATATCGTTCTGCCCGAGGGGCGCGATCCGCGCACCGTGCGGGCCGCCGCCCGCCTCGTCGCCGAAAAGCTGGCCCGGGTCACGGTGGTGGGACAGGCCGAGGCCGTCGCCGCGTTGGCCCGACAGGAGGGCGTCAGCACCGCCGGCTGGGAGGTGGCGGACCCGCGCACCTCGCCGCTGACCGCCGGCTTCGCGCGCACCTATGTCCGGATGCGCCAGGGCAAACAGCAGCTCACGGAGGAGGCGGCGTGCGCGATCGTCAGCGAGGAATTGCACTTCGGCGCGATGCTGGTGCGCGAGGGGCTCTGCGACGGCTTTGTCTCCGGCGCGGCCCATGCCACCGCCGAGATCTGCCGGGCGGTCTTCCGCGTCATCGGCATGTCGCCGGACGTCCGGATCGGTTCCAGCTTCAGCCTGATGCAACTGCCGACCGATGAATTCGGCGTGCATGGCGGCCTGATCTATGCCGACACCGGCACCGTGATCAACCCCAACGCCGAGGAACTGGCCGATATTGCCGTGGCGACCGCCAGCGTCTGCTGGGCGCTGCTCGACGTCCGTCCGAAGATCGCGATGATTTCCTGCTCCACCAAGGGCAGCGCCAAGGACCCGATCATTGACAAGGTCATCCAGGCCACCGCGTTGGCCAAGGCGCGCATCGCGGAACTGAAGATCGAGGCCGACGTGGACGGCGAGCTGCAGGGCGACGCCGCGCTGATTCCGGCCATCTGCGCCCGCAAGGCCCAAGGAAGCCCGATCGCCGGGCGCGCCAACGTGCTGGTTTTCCCCGACCTCAACAGCGGCAACACCTGCTACAAGCTCACCGAGCGCCTGGCGCACGCCAACGCCTACGGGCCGGTGTTCATGGGCCTCAACCGGCCGGCCAGCGATCTTTCACGCGGCTGCTCCGCCGACGACATTGTCGGCATCGCCGCCATCGTTGCCTGCCAGGCCATCGGTCTGAAGCGCAAGGGTTGAGGGGCCGCTGGGCCGCGGCCGGCGGCAGCACCCGTCCGGCGTTGCGCACTGGTCGCCATGGGGGCTGGTTGGTACAATAATCCTCAGGGCGCATCGTTTTGCTGGCAGGCCCTGCGACTTGGGCTGCAGGCCGCACGGTTGCGCGCCGCACAACGATCAGCATATGAAAAGTTGGAACTACCTGCTGGTGGCCTTGTGGTCCGGGGGTTTGCTCGCCCTCGCGGCCGCGCCGGTCGCCACCCCGGGGGCGCCGGCGCTGACGCTGGGGGACTGCCTGGCGGAAGCGGCCCGGCAGCAACCGGACATGCTCGCGGCCCGTGCGGCGGTGCAGAAGGCGCGGTTTCAGTATCGCGCGGTGGTGGCCGATTTTCTCCCGCAACTTTCCGCGTCGGCCGGGACCAGCCGCAGCGGGGGCGAGGCGGCGGACGGCTATCAGGTCGGCAACGCCAACAGCATCGGCTTGCGCGCGGAGCAGTCGATTTTTACCGGCGGTCGCGACACGGCGCGGCTGGCCCAAAGCCGCGCCGCCTTGCGGGTGGCCGAGGAACAGCTCCGGTTGACCCGGGCGCAGATCAGCGCCGATGTGAAATCCGCCTTTGCCCGGCTGCTCTCGGCGCAGGAACTGAGGGAACTGTCGGCCGCCATTGCCCAGCGCCGCGAACTGAACGTCAGCCTGGTGGACCTGCGCTATGCAGGCGGCCGGGAGCATAAGGGTTCGCTGTTGCGCATGCAGGCATTGTGGAAACAGGCGGTCGCTGACCAGGTTTCGGCGCGGCGGGCGCTGGCGGTGGGCCGGCGGCGGCTGGCGGTCGCCATGGGCTGGCGCGATCCCGAGCGCATCGTGATTCGCGGCACGCTGACGGCAGGGCGGCCGGAGGGCCAGCCGGACTTTCCGGCGCTGGCGCTGCAGACACCGGTTCATTGCATCGCCGTGGCGCAGGAGGAATCCGCGCGCGCAGGTGTCAAGCTGGCCCGGAGCGAGTACTTTCCCTCCCTGTCCGCCCAGGGGGCGGTGAACCGCGCCGGCGATACCTGGCCGCCGGAGCAGGATTCCTGGTCGGTGGGCGTGCAACTTTCCTACCCTTTTTTCCCCGGCGGCCGCCAGGTGCACGACGTGCACGCCGCCCAGGCGGAGCAGCGGCGGAGCGCGGCGTTGCGACAAAGCCAGGAACAGCAGGCCGCCGTCCTCCTGGAGCAGGCCTTTGCCGACTGGCAGGATGCCGTGGAAAACGAACGCGTCCAGGAGGACTTCGTGACGGCTTCCCAGTTGCGCGCCGAGGTCGGGCGCAGCCAGTACGGCACTGGCCTGCTCTCCTTTGACAATTGGGATCTGATCGAAAACGATCTGATCACGCAGCAAAAGGCCCTGCTGTCGGCGCGGCGCGATGCCGTCCTTGCCGAGGCCGCGTGGGAAAAGGCGCAAGGCGTCGCGCTGCTGCCGGAGAAATAGGACGCGCGCGGCCGGTGGACCGCGGGAGAACAAAGGACAGGTGCGTGGTGAAAACAGGCAAGCTCATCGGCTGGGTGGTGGTGCTGGCGGCGCTGGGCGGCGCGGGCGTCTGGTTCTGGCAGCAGCGTGAACGCCGCGCCCAGCGGCCGCAATACGACGCGTATCCGGCGCAACGCGGCGACCTCAGCGTGACGATCCAGGCCACGGCCTCGGTCACCCCGGAAAACCGCGTCCAGATTAAGCCGTCGGTCAGCGGCCGGATGGAGGAAGTTCTGGTGAACGAAGGGGACCTGGTCAAGAAAGGCCAGGTGCTGGCCCGGATGAGTTCCACCGACCGCGCCGCGCTGATCGATGCCGCCCGCGCCAGCGGGCCCGCGGAAGTGGCGCGGTGGGAGGACATCTACAAGCTGGCGCCGCTGATTGCTCCACTCGATGGCATGGTGATCCTGCGCAGCATCGAGCCCGGTCAGACCATCACGCCCGCCGACGCCGTGCTGGTCCTTTCCGACCACCTCATCCTGGAAGCGCTGGTGGACGAGACCGATCTGGCGCAAATCCGGCTGGAACAGTCCGTGCAAATCGTGCTCGATGCCTATCCGGAAAAAACGATCGAAGGCCGCGTCAGCCATATTTCCTATGAGTCCAAAACCGTCAACAACGTCACCACCTACACGGTGGATGTCCGGGCGGGCGCCATGCCGGAATTTGTGCGCAGCGGCATGACGGCCAGCGCGATCTTCCGCATCGCCCAGCACACCGGCGTCCTGTTGATTCCGGCGGATGCGGTGCGCGGCGAGCCCGGCCGTCAGCAGGTCTCCGTGCCCAACCCGGCGGGACCCGAGCAGCCGCCGTTGTCCCGCGACATCCAGACCGGACTGACCGACGGCAAGCGGGTGGAAGTCACCGCGGGATTGACGGAAGGCGAGACCGTGTTGTTGCCGAAACTCGGCGCGGCGACTGCGGCGGCGCCGACGCAGGTCAATCCGTTCATGCCCAAATTCCCCCGCCGCGGGGGTGGTCGGCCGCGCTAACATGATCCAGCTCGAACACGTGTTCAAAGCGTACCGCATGGGTGCCATCACCGTGCAGGCCTTGCGCGACGTGTCGCTGTCCATTGCGCCCGGCGAATTCGTGGCCATCATGGGCGCCTCCGGATCCGGCAAGTCCACCCTGATGCACGTGCTGGGCCTGCTCGACCAGCCCACCAGCGGCGCCTACCGGCTGTTTGGCCGCGACGTGGCCGGGCTGTCGGAAGACGAGTTCGCCATCCTCCGCAGCCGCACGGTGGGTTTTGTCTTCCAGCAATTTCACCTGCTGGCGCGCACCAGCGCGGAGGAAAATGTCGCCCTGCCGGCGCTGTACAGCTTCGATCCCATCCCGGCCGGCCGGGCCGCCGCGTTGCTCCAGGAGATCGGGCTCGGCGACCGCCGACACCACAAGCCCAACGAACTCTCCGGCGGTCAGCAGCAGCGGGTGGCCATTGCCCGCAGCCTGGTCAACGACCCGCAGATTCTGTTGGCCGACGAGCCGACCGGCAATCTCGATTCGGCCAGCGCCGCCGAAATCATCGGCATTCTCACGGCGCTCAACCGGCAGGGTAAAACCATCATCCTGGTGACGCACGAGCCCGATCTCGCCGCGTGTGCGCGGCGCATCATCCGTCTGCGGGACGGCTGTGTAATCGGCGATGAGCCCCATGAGCCCACGGTGGCCCAGGATGGGCAGCCGGACGGCGCGGGCTTGGCTGCCCGGGGGCCAGCCGGGGCGCCGGCCTGCGCGCCGGCGGGCGCCCAACGGCTGCCGAACCGCGCCGAGCGCTTGCGCAGCAGCCTGCGGCGCGCGGGGCCGCTGCTGCGGCAGGCGTTCCGTTCCGTCGCCGCCGCGAAGGTGCGCTCGGCGCTCTCCATGCTGGGCATCCTGATCGGCGTCGCGGCGATTATTGCCATGCTGGCGCTGGGCACGGGCGCCAAGGAGGCGATGCGCCAGTCGCTGTCTTCGCTCGGTTCGAACCTGCTGGTGCTGATGCCGGGCGCGGTGCAGGTGCGCGGGGTGACCCAGGCGGCGGGCGATACGACGCGGCTCACGCTGGAGGATGTCCAGGGATTGTGCGCCGCCGAGCCCGCGATTGTGCGCCTGGCGCCGAGCGTCGGCGGGCGCGCCCAGGCGGTGTACCGCAGCGCCAACTGCAACACCCAAGTGCTGGGAACCACGCCGGAGTACCAGGCCATGCGAAGCTGGACGATGCGGGCGGGGCGCTTTTTCACTACGAACGAGGTCACCCAGCGTGCGCGGGTGGCCGTGGTGGGCGCGACGGTCGCGCAGGAGTTGTTCAGCGGGGCCAACGCCGTGGGGGAGTACATCAAGGTCAACAAGGTCAGCTTTCAGGTGCTCGGCTTGCTCACGCCCAAGGGCGACTCGGGCTTCCGCGACCAGGACGACGTGATTATCATTCCGGTGACGACGGCGATGTACCGGCTGCTGGGCAAACAGTACCTGGACAATATCAATCTGGAAGCGGCCAGCGCGGACGTGATTCCGGCGCTGCAGGAGCGCGTGCTGGCGGTGATGAAGCGGATGCACCACCTGCCGCCGTCGCAGGAGGACGAGCCGTATCATATCCACAACATGGCGGAAATCCAGGATGCGCTGATGGCCACGACGCGGACTATGTCCTTTCTGCTGGCCTCCATCGCGGTGATCTCCTTGCTGGTTGGCGGCATTGGGATCATGAACATCATGCTGGTGAGCGTGACCGAGCGTACGCGCGAGATCGGCCTGCGTAAGGCGCTCGGGGCCCGGCGCCGGGAAATCATGAACCAGTTTCTGATCGAGGCCCTGGTGATCAGCGTGACCGGCGGCTTCATCGGCATCCTCCTGGGCTGGGGGATCAGCGCCGGCTTGTCGTCCCTGGCCGGCTGGCCGACGTCCATCTCGACACCGGCGGTCGGTTTGGCGTTTGGATTCTCCGGGCTGGTGGGCATCGTCTTCGGGCTCTGGCCCGCGCGCAAAGCGGCCCGGCTGAATCCCATCGAAGCCCTGCGCTACGAATAAGAACGGAAACGCCGGGCTGCGGGCGAAGGCGGTAATTAAAGCGCATTCCGCCACTGGCCGGGTGGCAACCCAATCTGCAGTCAGTCGGCGCGCCAAGGACTCCGCAACGCGGGACAGGGATGTCCCGCCCACATGAGGAGCCCGATCCACCGCGCCGGCCACGGGCGCGATTAGACGGACCGGTCCGGGGGGAGCAGGCGGCGTTCGAGCTCCTCGTAGCGGTTGATGACCCGGCGGACATAGGCGCGTTTGGCGTTGTAGCTGCCGGGGAAGAAGCTGCCTTTGAAGCCGGCTACGATCAGGTTGCGAAACTGGCGGCGCGTGATTGGGAAGTGCGTGGCGGCCAGATCGATTCTAGTCTGAAATCGGGTGCCGCGGCAGAAGCGTACCGGGCTTGGGAGGCAGTTCCGTTGGGCGTCCGCGAAGGCCTTTCGAAGCGCTTTCCACTCTTGGTCTGCCCGGTACGAAAAATATTTTTCGGCACCATCATAAGCTATTGATTATAAATAACATAAAAAATAGCGAAAATCGTCAAATAGTTTGCCGGCTGGGGCTTTTTTTGCTATCATTTTGTCATAATTGAGGAGCACAAGACAGCTATGGCGACCAGCGAAAAAAATGGCGTGGAGAGCCGGACGGCCAGCCGGGGAACTAACGGGCTCAAGCCAGAGGAGATCGGTTCGTCCGCGCCACCGGCCGCCAGCTACGACGCTGGCTCCATCACGGTGTTGGGCGGTATGGACGCCGTGCGCAAGCGACCGGCGATGTACATCGGCGACACTGGCGTCCGCGGCCTGCATCACTGCGTCTACGAGGTGGTGGACAACAGCGTGGACGAAGCCCTGGCCGGTTTTTGCCGCCATATCCAGATGACCCTCAACGCCGACGGCTCCTGCACGGTCAATGACGACGGGCGCGGTATTCCAGTGGACATGCACGCCACGGAGAAGCGTCCGGCCCTCGAGGTGGTGCTGACCATGCTGCATGCCGGCGGCAAGTTCGACCACAACAGTTATAAGGTGTCCGGCGGGCTGCACGGCGTGGGCGTGAGCTGCGTCAACGCCCTCAGCGAATGGCTGGAGGCCGAGGTGCGGCGCAACGGCAAGGTGTATCACCAGCGCTTTGAGCGCGGCGTGCCCGTCACCGGGCTGGAGACCATCGGCCAGACCAAGGGCACGGGGACCAAGATCACCTTCTTTCCGGACGCCGAGATTTTCCAGACGCTGGCGTTCAACTGGGACATCCTCACCAACCGTCTGCGCGAGCTGGCCTTCCTGAACAAGGGTCTGGAGATCCGGCTGAAGCAGGAGGAGCCCGCCCGCGAAGACATTTTCTGTTACAAGGGCGGGATCATCGAGTTTGTCGAGCACCTCAGCCAGAACAAGAACGTGCTGCACCCGAAGGTGATCTACTTTGCCCGCGAGCAGGACCGCGTCCAGGTCGATATCGCGCTGCAGTACAACGATTCCTACTCCGAAAACGTCTTCTCCTTCGTCAACAACATCAACACCATCGAAGGTGGCACGCACCTGAGCGGCTTCCGTTCCGCGCTGACCCGCGCGGTGAACCAATATGCCAAGGCGAACAAGCTGCTCAAGGACGACAGCGACGTCATGAGCGGCGACGACATCCGCGAGGGCCTGACAGCGGTGATCAGCGTCAAGGTGCCGGACCCCCAGTTCGAGGGCCAGACCAAGACCAAGCTGGGCAACGGCGAGGTCGAGGGCATCGTCGCTTCGGTGGTCAATGAGCAGTTGACGCAATACTTCGAGGAGCATCCGTCGGTCGCGCGCCGTGCGATCGAGAAGGCGATCCTGGCGGCGCGGGCGCGCGAGGCGGCGCGCAAGGCGCGGGACCTGACGCGGCGCAAGGGCGCGCTGGATTCCGGTTCGCTGCCGGGCAAACTGGCCGATTGCTCCGAGCGCGATCCCGCCTTGTGCGAACTGTTTATCGTGGAGGGCGACAGCGCCGGCGGCTCGGCCAAGCAGGGCCGCGACCGGCGCTTCCAGGCCATCCTGCCACTGCGCGGCAAGGTGCTGAACGTCGAAAAGGCGCGCGACGACAAGATGCTGAACAACAACGAAATCCGTATGATGATCATGGCCATCGGCACGGGCATCGGCAAGGAGGAGTTCGACATCGCCAAGGCGCGCTACCACCGGATCATCATCATGACCGATGCCGACGTGGACGGCTCGCACATCCGCACGCTGCTGCTGACGTTCTTTTACCGGAAAATGCCGCAGTTGCTGGAAAACGGCTACATCTACATCGCCCAGCCGCCGCTGTACAAAATCAAGCGCAAGAAGCGCGAGGAGTACATTGACAGCGATGTCGAACTGACGCGCATCCTGCTGGATTTGGGGCTGGAGGAACTGGACGTGGAGCCCGTCAAGGGCCAGCCGGCGCTCAAGAAGGAGCAGTTGCCCGAACTGCTGAAGTGCCTGACGGAAGTCGAGCGCATCGTCGAACTGTTCCGGCGCAAGGGCCTGGACTTCGAGGACTACCTGCGCCATCGCGATCCCCGGAGCCGGCAATTCCCGCAATACCGCGTGCAAATCAATCAAAACGGCGAGGCGGAGTATCACTATGCCGCCAACGAGGCCGAACTGCGCAAGCTGCGCGAGGAATCGGAACGCAAGCTGGGCTATCAACTGGAAATCTTCACGGAGCCCGCCGAACAGGCCGCGGAGCGCGGCCGGCACGCGTTCCGCTGGACCGAGATCTATTCCGCCCCGGCCCTGGCGAAGCAGGTCGCCTTCCTGGAAGCCCGGGGCTTCAACGTGGCCCAGTTGACGCCCGCCGCGGAGCCGATCAGCGTGCTGCTGGACGCCGAGGGGCGGAAGCTCCCGGTTCACAGCCTGGTGCAACTGCTGGACACCGTGCGCAATGTCGGCCGGCGGGGCCTGGCCATCCAGCGCTACAAAGGCCTCGGCGAGATGAATCCGGAACAACTGTGGGAAACCACCCTGAATCCGGACAAGCGCAAGATGGTCAAGGTGATGTTGGAGGACGCCTTCAAGGCCGACCAGATTTTCAACATCCTGATGGGCGACGAAGTCGAGCCGCGCCGCAAGTTCATCGAAGACAACGCGCTGAACGTGCGCAACCTAGATATTTGAGAAAATTCGAAATCCGAATTTCGAAATCCAAAACAAGCTCAAAACCCGAAAACAGAAATCCTAATAAGAAATTCGGAATAAATCGGAAAACGGGAAACCGGATTCAGAAATGGAAGAAAAATCAAAAACAGCATCATCGGGCAAGCGCTATGATTTGGAAGACCGGTGTTTCCTGTTTGCCCGGCGGGTGCGGGTGCTGGTCGGTCAGTTGAAACTAACGGCGGCCAATGTTGAGGATAGCAAGCAGTTGATCAGGTCTTCCGGGTCGGTCGGCGCGAATTACATCGAGGCCAACGAGGCCTTGAGTAAAAGGGATTTTGTCCTACGGGCGAAGATCAGCCGGAAGGAAGCGAAGGAAAGCTGGTACTGGTTACGTCTGTTGGACATTGGCGTTTCGGAGTTGGAGTGCGAACGCCAAGCCTTGGTGCAGGAGGCCGGTGAACTGGCCAAGATTTTCGACGCTATCGTCCGCAAGAGTGAATGAGGTTGGCGTTTTAATTTTCGATTTTCGGGATTTATGTTTTAAATTTCAGCTTTTCTGGTTTTGGATTTGTTTCGGATTTTGATGTTCGTATTTCGGATTTTCAGGAGAAGGCTGTGTATACCAAGAACGAACGCCTGGATTTCATCAACATCGAAGAGGAGATGCAGAAAGCCTACATCGACTATTCGATGAGCGTGATCATCGGGCGCGCGCTGCCGGACGCCCGCGACGGCCTGAAGCCGGGCAACCGCCGTATTCTGTACGCCATGCGCGAACGCGGCTGGCTGCACAGCAAGGCCTTCGTCAAATGCGCCAAGGTCGTCGGCGAGGTCATCGGCAATTACCACCCGCATGGCGACGCCGCCGTGTACGACACGCTGGTGCGCATGGCGCAGGATTTCTCCATGCGCTACCTGCTGATTGACGGGCAGGGCAATTTCGGCAGCGTGGACGGCGACCCGCCCGCCGCCTATCGCTACACCGAATGCCGCCTCGACCGCCTGGCCGAAGAATTGCTGGCCGACATCGAGAAGCAGACCGTGGACATGCAGCCGAACTTCGACGAGACGCTGCAGGAGCCCAAGGTGCTGCCCGCGCGCGCCCCCAATCTGCTGGTCAACGGCAGCACGGGTATCGCGGTCGGCATGGCCACCAACATGCCGCCGCACAACCTCGGCGAGATCGTGGATGGATTGGTCCACCTGATTGACCAGCCCGACGCCACGGTCGCCGATCTGCGCAAACTGGTGAAGGGGCCGGACTTTCCGACCGGCGGCATCATCTGCGGCGCGGGTCCGATCAAGGACATGTACGAGACCGGGCGCGGTCTGATCAAGGTGCGCGGCCGTGCCGGCATCGAGGAGGGCGTGCAGGGCAAGGACAGCATTATCATCAGCGATCTGCCCTATACGGTGAACAAGGCCGCGCTGATCGAGAAAATGGCCGAGTTGGTTCACGAGAAGAAGCTCGAAGGCATTTCCGACCTCCGCGACGAGTCCGACAAGGACGGCATCCGCATCGTGGTCGAACTCAAACGCAGCGTGCCCCCCCGGGTGGTGCTGAACAACATCTACAAGCATACGCCGCTGGAAAGCACCTTCGGCGCCATCATGCTGGCCATCGATCACGGCCGGCCCAAGGTCATGACGCTCAAGGAACTGATGAAGTGCTTCCTGGACCACCGTTTCGAAGTCATCAAGCGCCGCACGCAGTTCGACCTCGACAAGGCCGAGGCACGCGCCCACATTCTCGAAGGCCTCAAGATCGCGCTCGACCACCTCGACGCCGTCGTCCGCATCATCCGCGAATCCAAGGACCGGGACGTCGCCCGCGCGCAGTTGATGTCCAAACTGAAGCTGTCCGAATTGCAGGCCAACGCCATCCTCGACCTGCGCCTCTACCAGCTTACCGGCCTGGAGCGCGACAAGATCGAAAACGAGTACCTGGAACTGATCAAGCTGATCAACTACCTGCGCGACCTGCTGGCCAACGAGCGCAAGCTCTATGGGGTGATCAAGGAGGATTTGTTCGCCCTCAAGAAGACCTACCAGGACGAACGCCGCACCGACATCGTCCCCGACGAGGGCGAACTGGATGTCGAGGACCTGATCGCCGACCAGGGGTGCGTCATCACCATCAGCCATACCGGCTATATCAAGCGCGTCCCCGTCAGTACCTACCGCCAGCAGAAGCGCGGCGGCAAGGGGGTGGTGGGCATGGATACGAAGGAAGAGGACTATGTGGAGCACGTCTTCACGGCCTCGACCCACGACACCCTGCTATTTTTCACCGAGCAGGGCCGCGTCTATTGGAAGAAGGTGTATGAAGTCCCCGAGGGCGGCCGCGCCACCCGCGGCAAGGCCATCGTCAACTTCCTCGACATCGGCGGCGAGGAAAAGATCGCCGCGCTCATCAACATCCGCGAGTTCAACGAACAGCAGCATTTTGTGATGGCCACCGAGCGCGGCATCGTCAAGAAAACCAACCTCGGCGAGTACCGCAACATCCGTGCCGGCGGTATCATCGGCATCGAGATCGAAGCGGGCGACAAGCTCATCGGCGTCAAACTGACCGGCGGCGAAAACGAGATCATGCTGATCACCCGCCGGGGCATGAGCATCCGTTTCAGCGAGACGCAACTGCGCGACCAGGGCCGTGTCACCATCGGCGTCAAGGGCATCACCCTGGATCAGGATGACCGCGTCGTCGGCATCACGATCGTGGACCCGAACGCCACGCTGCTGGTCGCCTGCGAGCACGGGTACGGCAAGCGCACCGGCTTCGACGAGTACCGCAACCAGAGCCGCGGCGGCAAGGGCGTCATCACCATCAAAACCAGCGAGCGCAATGGCAACGTGGTGGGCGCGCACGTGGTGCGCGAGACGGACGCGATCATGCTCATCACCGGCGGCGGCCAGATGATCCGCATGGCGGTCAATGACATGCGCAGCATCGGCCGCAACACGCAGGGCGTCCGGCTCATCAACCTGGCGGCGGGCGACCAGCTGGTTTCCGTGACCACGGTGGAGCCGGAGGACGAACTGCCGGCGAGCCTGGCCAGCGACTCCGCCGTGCCGCCCGCGACGCTGTCCGACGCGGGCGTATGACTTTCCAAAGTGCCACTCATTCGGGCGGCGGATGGAACAATCCCCAGCACGCCTGGGGCGCATCATTACGTTGCTGGTCGGTGGACGCCGCGGTGGGCCTGCCGCCTCCTTACAGGGGCTGGGGTTGGAGCGCGACCAGGCCGGTTTGATGATGCAGGTGGCAGACGGCCAGGGCGAGCGCGTCGGTGGCGTCCTCCGGCGGCGGTTCGCGCAAGCCGAGCAGGGTCATGATCATGCGGGCGACCTGGGTCTTCGTGGCGGCGCCATAGCCGGTCAGGCTTTGTTTGACCAGGCGGGGCGCGTACTCGTAGACCGGCACGCCGGCGGTGGCGCAGGCGGCCAGGGCCACACCGCGCGCCTCGCCGAGGATCATCGCCGTCCGGGCGTTCTTAAAAAAAAAGCCGCCTTCCAACGCGGCGGCGCCTGGTTGCGCGCGCGCAAGCAAGGCCGCCAACTGCGCCTGGATGTTGGCCAGACAGGCCGAATGCGGCAGGGCGGCTGCATTGCGGATCAGGCCAAACTCCACCGCCACCAACTGTCCGGCGCGGCGCTCGACAACGCCAACCCCGGTGGAACGCAGACTGATATCAAGGCCCAGGATTTTCATCGTGCGCGCCGGCGCGGCAGCCCTCGAGCCCCTGGTTACTCCATCAGCTTCGCGTCAATGTCGGCGTTGGTGTAGACGTTTTGCACGTCTTCCATGTCTTCCAGGGCATCAATGAAATTCATGATCTGCTTGGCCTTGTCCGGATCGGCGACGGGCATCTGGATGTCGGCCACCAGCGAAACCTCCGCGCTGACGGGATGAATGTTCGCCTTGTTGAGGGCGTCCACGACGTTGTTGAACTGGGCGGGATCGGTGGTGATATCGAACTGGTCGCCGTCCCGGACCAGGTCGCTGGCGCCGGCTTCCAGCACAATCTCCATCAGCTTGTCCTCCTCCACCTTGGCCGCGTCCACCAGGATCACGCCCTTGCGCTGGAAGGACCGCATGACGCTCCCCTGGGTGGCAAAGCTGGCATTGAAGCGGGTGAAGGTGTGCCGGACCTCCGCGGCGGCGCGGTTGCGGTTGTTGGTCAACACTTGCACGATCAGGCCGACGCCGCCGCTCCCGTAACCCTCGTACACGACTTCTTCGAACGTTTCGCCCTCCACCTCGCCGGCGCCGCGTTTGACCGCGCGCTCGATGTTATCCGTGGGCATGTTGGCCGCCCGCGCCTTCTGTAGCAGGGTGCGCAGCGTGATGTTCGACGAGGGATCCTTGCCGCCGATGCGGACGGCGATCATGATTTCCTTGGCGATCTTGCTGAAGATCTTGCCCTTCTTGGCGTCGTTCGCCATCTTCTTATGTTTGATATTTGCCCAAGCGCTGTGTCCACTCATGTCCGTACTCCTAAATTAGAATCCGGAAGACCGGCGACCGCATCCGGCATGGGCGGAACGCCATGCCCGGGACGATGCGGCCTCCGGAATTCCGACTTCCGTGTGCTGGTTGCCTAATCCTCTTCCTCCGCCTTGTGCTTCTGCGCCTCCGCGATGACCTTCTGTGCGATGTGCTGGGGCACCACGTCGGAGCGCAGGTATTCCATTTCAAACGAGCCGCGGCCGTGGGTGATGCTGCGCAGTTCGGAGGCGTACTTGAACGTCTCCGCCTGCGGCACCTCGGCGGTGATGAACTGCATGCCGTCTTCCGCGCCCATGCCGAGAATACGGCCGCGTTTGTGGTTCAAATCGCCGGTGATGTCGCCCATGTACTGATCCGGGAAGAGGACCTTGAGCTTCATGATCGGCTCGAGCAACACGGGCTTGGCCTTGGCCATGGCATCGCTGAACGCGCGCATGCCCGCGATCTTGAAGGAGATCTCCGAGGAGTCCACCTCGTGGTACGAGCCGTCGTACACGCTGACCTTGGTGTGGACCACGGGGCAATGAGCCAGCACGCCGCGGGTCAACCCCTCCTCGAGGCCCTTGCGCACCGCCGGCATGAAGTTGCCCGGGATTGAACCCCCGACCACGTCGTCCACGAACCATTCGGGGTCCCCGGCCTTGAGCGGTTCGACGCGCAGATAGACCTCGCCGAACTGGCCGCGGCCGCCGGACTGTTTCTTGTGCTTGTAGTGGCCCTCGCCCTTGCCCGTGATCGTTTCCTTGTAAGCCACCTTGGGTATGCTGAGCAGGACGTCCACGTTGCTGCGCGCCTTCATGCGCTTGAGCACGACATCGAGGTGGATGTCGCCCATGCCGGACAGAATCATTTCGTGGGTTTCGGCGTTGCGCTCCACCTTGAGCGTCGGATCTTCGTCCGTCGCGCGGTGCAGGCCCGTGCCGAGCTTGTCCTCGTCGCCCTGCGTCTTGGGGGTGACGGCCACAGACATGACCGGGGCGGGGAACTTGATGGGGGCGAAGGTGATCGTCTGGCCGCCCGCGCAAAGCGAATCGTTCAGCACGGTGGCTTTCAGCTTGGCCAGCGCCACCATATCCCCGGCGTGTGCCTCGGGCATCGGTTCCTGCTTGCGGCCGTTGATGGCCAGCAGCGCGCCGATGCGCTCCCGGGTCTGCCGGCTGGCGTCGTAGATTTCGCTGTCCGGCTTGAGGGTACCGCCGTACACCCGTACGAAGGTGAGCTGGCCGATAAACGGGTCGTTGACGGCGCGCCAGACGAGTCCGCAGAAGGGCGCCTCGGGTGCGGTGGCCACCGCCTGGCCGGCGGCGTCCCGCACAGGACGATCGGCGGGCGAGGGGAATAACCGCGTGATGCCCGCCAGCAATTCCTGGATCCCCGTGCCGGCCTTGGCGACGGTGGCAAACACCGGAATCAGTTTGCGCTGGTTGACTGCCGCGCGCAGGCCGCCGGCCAGTTCGTCGGCGCTCAGCGCTTCGCCGGCCAGGTATTTTTCTGTCAGGGCGTCGCTGGTCTCGGCCGCCGCCTCGATCAGCGCGGTGCGGGCCCGCTCTGCTGCGGCCGGCAGGTCCAAGCCGCCCAGCGCGTCGGTCACGCTTTGGCCGCCCGGAGCCGGCACGACGACCGGAATGCATCGGACGCCCCAGAGCTGCTGCAAGGTCTCCAGGATCTTGTTATAGTCAGCATTTTCCCGATCGAGGCCGGTAACGACAATCCCGCACGGCGTGCCGAGTTGTTCGCACCGCCGCCACATGCGATACGTACCCACCTGCACGCCGGCCACGGCGTCCACGCAAAGCAACGCGGCGTCAGCGACGGCGCTGGCCGCCACCACCTGGCCATAAAAGTCGGCGTAGCCCGGGGTGTCCAGCATGGCCAGGCGGATTTTCCGGCCGTTGGTCGGGTAGGTGGCGTAGAACGGTTTGGCCCAGATAGAGATTTTGCGTGCTTTTTCCTCGTCCGACCAGTCCGCGAAGCTGGTGCCGTCAGCCGGGGAACCCAACCGGTCGTTGACGCCCAGTTTGAACAGCACTGCGTCCAGCAGTTGGGTCTTGCCGCTGCCCGTGTGCCCCAGTAGCGCGAAATTCCGTACATCCGCAATCGGAATGTCCTTCATGATTCCCTTTCACTGGCCTGGACTTACTCGGTGTCGTCCTACAAGACGAGCATTTTAACATCAATCCGGTGCTGCCCGCAAGGAGAGAATCCGGGCGTGGATCCGAAGCGGCGCGCCGCCGGGCGAAAAATGGCGCTTGCACTGGGCGTTCCGCGCGGCTATGTAGTGGCCCCGTTACCGACGCCCGTCCGGGCGAAAGCACATGACCTTATGAACGAGCACACCAGCGTGCCGCCGGCCGAGGCGGCGCAGCAAGAAGAGTGGTTCCTGGCGCAGTTGGAGCGGCAGCCCATGCCGCTGCAGGCCTTGCTGGATTTCCTGGATACGCTGCCGGTGGCGGGCCGGTGGGAGCAGGCGGATAGCTGGTCGGACCTGCTGCTGGGGACGCTGATCGAGCGGCAGCAGACCCTGGCGGCGTTCGATACGATCCTGCGCCGCGCCGCCTGGCATCCGGACACGCCGGCGTCGCGGGCGCTGTGGCACAAGCTGGCGCAGAGCGTGTTGCAGCGCTCGCGGGAGCAACAGGCGCTGACGGCGCACGCGGGCTTCGGCGATGGCGCGCCCCTGCCAGAATGTTTTCGCCGGCTGCGGCTGTTGCTGGCGCTGGTCCCGGGAGTGCTGTGCCGCGACCGGACGTGGGGCTTTGGCGTGGTGCAGAAGGTGGACACCTTCTATGGCCGCGTGACCATTGATTTCGACGCCAAGCGCCACCACGAGATGTCCCTGTCCTACGCAGCGGAGGCGCTGGAGTTGCTGGGCGAGGATCATCTGCTGGTCCGCAAGCATCGGCAGCCGGACGATTTGCGCCGGCTGGTACAGGAGCAGCCTGGGGAGCTGGTGCGCCTGGCCCTGCGCAGCTTCGGGGTGCTGACCGTGGATCAGCTCCAGCAGCGGCTCGTGCCGGGGATCGTGGACGCCGGCGATTGGAAGCGCTTCTGGGATGCGGCGCGCCGGGATTTGAAGAACGATCCGCTGGTCCATCTGCCGGCCAAACGTACCGAGCCTGTGCGGTTGCGCGACCGCGCGTTTACGCGGGACGAGGATTGGTTCGACGCCTTGGCGAACGAATGCAGCGTGAAACACATCCTCGACCGGACGGATGAACTGATTAAGAATACGGCCTCCGTGACGTGGACGGACAGTGCGCGGGCGGTGGTGGCCGGGCGCCTGGCTTTTGCGGCCAAGGGCGCGGGTACGCGGCACGTTGATCATCTGGTGCGCGCACTGATGAATGCCGACGCCCTGGGCCTGACCCTGCCGGCGGATGAATTCGTGCCGCTGCCGTCCGCTTTTCTACAGCCGGAGTTGCTGGTCACGACGCTCCATGCCTTGCCGGCCCGGCTGGTGACGCCCTTCCTCGAATGGCTGTACACCAAGCAGGGCGACTCCGCCCTGGAACTGCTGCTGACGGTGCTGCCCCGACTCGAACAAGCGGCGCTCAACGAGGCGCTGGACCTGTTGCTGGCCAGGGGGCGGGAGGAAGCCTGCGCCCGCCTCTTCCAGCGGAGCGTCAACATGCAGACGGCCGGGGTGGAATACCTGTTCTGGCTGTTCCGGCATCCGGAGCGCCTCGCCGCTTGGGTGCCCGGTACCTGGCCGGTGCTGGCCAACCTTGTCGTGATGGAATTGGAGAAGGAAGCCGCCGGCGAGCGTCTCAAGGCGCAGAATCAGCTCCGCGAACTGGCCGAGCAGATGGATTGGCTGCGGACCGTGATGGCGCCCATGAACGAAGCCCAACGCCATCGGTTCATGGAACGCATCAAGTCTTCGCTGGCTTGGCCGCCGGTGGACCGGCGCGGCGTGCTGGGTCGGATTGTTCATCTGTATCCGGAACTCGCCGGCGTCCTGGCAGCGAAAGCCTTGACCGCCCCGGACCGTCCGACGGTGACGTCGTTTCGCTCTTATCGCGAGCGTCAGGCACAATGGCAGCACATCACCAGCGTGGAAATCCCGCGTATCGCGCGCGAAATCGGCGTCGCCCGCAGCTATGGCGACCTGAGCGAGAATCACGAGTATAAGGCCGCCAAGGAGATGCAGGCGGTGCTGACGCGCCGTCAGGCCGAATTGGAGAAGATGTTGCACACGGTCCGGCCCAGCGACTTTCATGACCTGCCGACCGATCGCGCGGGGCTGGGCACACGGGTCGTGCTGCAGTATCCCGACGGCCGGCGGGAGGCCTATGCCATACTCGGCGAATGGGATCGCGACGAACGGCTGGGAATCATTTCCTGCAACACCGGGGTGGCGCGCGCCGTGGAGGGGCATCTGGCGGGCGACACCGTGCGCGTGCCCTCGGCGCAGGGCGAACTGGACTGTGTGCTGGTCGAGGTGACGGACTTGCCGGCGGCCGTGCGGGACTGGCTCAACGGCATCCCGGGAACAGCGACTACAAATCAGGAACGGACCAGCCCATGAAACAGTTTTTAAAGCAATTCGCGCAACGGGATGCGCATCCGATGATTCAATTCATCAAGTACGGACTGGCCGGCGGCGTGGCGGTGCTGACGCATGTCATCATTTTCCAGTTGTTCGCCATCTGGATCATCCCCGCCAAGGCCGTGGCCCTGGGTGACGTCGTGCGGGCGCGGCATGCCATGCTCGATAATTTCATCGCCTTTCTCTTTTCCAACACGGTGGCCTACATCATTAATATCAAATGGGTCTTCGAGCCGGGCCGCCATGCGCGCCACATCGAAATCGGGCTGTTTTTTCTGGTCTCCGCGGTAAGCCTGTTCATCGGCACCAGCATGATGGGTGTTCTGATCCGCGTCTGGGGGATCAACACCGACGTCGCCTTTTTAAGCAACATCGTCTCGGCCGCGCTGATCAATTATGCCTGCCGCAAATTTTTGATTTTCAAAGGCTGATCGCAACTTTCGCTGCCGGGGCTGGAGGGGGCGCCAGGTTGCCAGCATGACGACAACGGAAATCGAACCTGGCCATGGGCCGCGGGAGAGCGGCTTACTCCTGCACCCGACGTCCCTGCCGGGCCCTTACGGCATCGGCGAACTGGGCGCCGCGGCGGAGGCTTTCGTCCGTGCCTTGCGCACCATGCGGCAGCGCCTGTGGCAGGTGTTGCCGCTGGGGCCGACCGGTTACGGCGACTCGCCCTATCAATCCTTCTCCAGCTTCGCCGGCAACCCGCTGCTGATCGGCTTGGACCGGCTGTGCGACGAAGGACTGCTGGTCCGAACCGCGCTCCGCTGGTTCCCGCGCCTCCCCGACAACCAGGTGGATTTTGGCGCGGTCATCCCCGCCCGGCTGGCGGTGTTGCGCGCCGTCGGCCGGACGTTCGCGCGCCGGGCCCTGCGCGGGCTGCAGCAGGAATGCGCGGCCTTTTGCGAACGCCAGGCCGGCTGGCTTGACGACTACGCGCTGTTTATGGCGCTCAAGGATCTCCACGGCGGCCGGGCGTGGATGGAGTGGTCGCCCGCGCTCGCCGCCCGCGAAGCCGCCGCCCTGCGCGCGGCCCGCCGGGCCCATCGCGCGGCCATCCGTGCCGTCAAAATCCAGCAATTCCTCTTTGACGGGCAATGGCGGGCGCTGCGCCGTTATGCGCACCGCCGCGGTGTACGAATCATCGGCGATCTCCCCATTTTCGTGGCGCAGGATAGCGCCGATGTCTGGGCGCATCCGGAGCTGTTTCAGTTGGAGGCCTCCGGCCGGCCGACGGTGGTGGCCGGCGTGCCGCCGGACTATTTCTCCGCCACCGGCCAGCGCTGGGGCAACCCGCTCTACCGCTGGGACGCCCACCGGGACAGCGGCTATGCCTGGTGGCTGGCGCGGCTGCGCCGCTCGCTGGAACTGGTGGACGTGATCCGGCTCGACCATTTCCGCGGCTTCGAAAAATATTGGGAGATCCCCGCCGGCGAGGCCACGGCCATCCACGGCCGCTGGGTCGCCGGTCCCGGCGCGTCCTTCCTGGCCGCCGTCCGCGCCGCGCTCGGCGGACTGCCGCTGATCGCCGAGGACCTGGGCTTCATCACGCCGGAGGTGCATGCCCTGCGCGAACAGTTCGGCCTGCCCGGCATGCGCGTCCTGCAGTTCGCCTTCGGCAGTCTGGGCCGGGAACCGGACCAGTTGCCGGAGTGTTTCCCCGAAAACTGCGTGGTATATACCGGTACCCATGACAACGATACGCTCCGGGGCTGGTTCTGTTCCCCCCCGGGCGCCGACGCCACACGCCCCGTGGCCGCGGTGCGGGCCGAGCGGCAATTCATTCGCACTGCGCTTGGGCTGCGCGACGACGTCGATCAGCACTGGGCGTTCATCGAACAGGTTTTCCGCACGCGCGCCCGCCAGGCCGTGGTGCCGCTGCAGGACGTGCTCGGCTTGGGCTCCGCGGCCCGGATGAACACGCCTGGCCGGCCGGACGGCAACTGGCGCTGGCGCTTCCGTTCCGGCCAGCTCACGCCCGCGCTGCAGCAGCGGCTGCGCCGCCTGACCGAACAGACCGGCCGCGCCTGAGCTGGCCCAACGCCAGCCTGGACGCTGCCCGCGCTCCGGCCGGCTGGACTCCTGCGTTTTTCACTCGGCGTCAGGGGGGCTAGGGGTCACGGCCATAAGAGATGAGTCTTTTTCCGGGACGACGCGCTCAGGCTGGCCGGTGCTTGAGGAACGTGCCCTGCTCGTATTCTTCGAAAGCGACCCGCAGTTCCTTCTGGGTGTTCATCACGATGGGGCCGTACCACGCGACGGGCTCGCCGATGGGCTTGCCGGAGATGAGCAGGAAGCGGGCCGGCTCATCCTGCGTGGACACGACGAGCTGCTCGCCGTCGCCCAAGAGCACTAGGTTCGCGTCGCCCACGAACGGGTCGCGGTGCAGGTCGAAATAATTCTCGCCCTCCCTTTCATAGGTGAAGGGATCTTTCTCCCGGCAGAAGTAGGCCTGGCCGCCGATGACGTAGGCCAGGACCGTGTGGCCGGGCCGGGTGGGGTGGACGAATTCGGCGCGCGCCGGCATGGCCACATCGAGATATTCCGGGTCAATCACGATGTCCCGCACCGGGCCCTGGGTCCCCTGGACCGTGCCGCAGATGATCTTGACCGTCACGCCGTGCGCGAGGGCGACCTCCGGGATCTGCCGGCTGGTCACGTCGCGATACCGTGGGTCCATCATCTTCTGCCGCGCCGGCAGGTTGGCCCACAATTGAAAGCCGGCCATCCGGCCCGCCGGGTCGCCCTTGGGCATTTCCTGGTGGATGATGCCGTTGCCGGCGGTCATCCACTGCACGTCGCCGGAGCCGATGACGCCCTGGTGGCCCAGGCTGTCGCCATGCTCGACGTCGCCGCTGAGGACATAGGTGATCGTCTCGATGCCGCGGTGCGGATGCCAGGGGAAGCCCTGGAGGTAGTCCCGCGGGTGGTCGGCGCGGAAATCGTCGAACAGCAGGAAGGGGTCGAACAAGGGCACCTCGCTGAAGCCGAAGGCCCGCTTCAGCCGCACCCCCGCGCCCTCCAGCGTGGGCTTGCTTTTGATGATCTTTTTGATCTTTCGATTCGTTTTCATGATGCCTCCCTTGGAAGCTTCCGCCGGCTTGCTCACCCCGCCATCCGGCGCGATGGCTGCCGCTCAGGGTGACGGCGCTTGGGCGGCCACATGGGCGCGGATGCCGTACTGGTGCACCAGCCGGCCGCCGAGGTCGGCCGTCTGAACGAGAAACAGGATGTTGGCGAGGTAGCCGAGCAGAAACACGCCATAGAGCACGGCCACGCGGCCGCGGCCCAGCCGCCGGGTCAGGCGGTTCTGCACGACGAAGATCAGCAGCAACACGACGGCGAGACCGCTGAACACATTGCGCGTCGTCTCGCCCAGGTTGGCGTGGTGCAGCAGCACCTGGGAAATCTCGGGCGTGGGCTGGACCAACAGCGCCGCGGCCTCGCCGGCTTCCACGGCCAGGATGGCGCCGCACGCGCCGAGCGCCATCAGCAGCAACCCCGCCAGATAAAAGGCGCGGTTCAACCGCGGCACCACCAGACCCAGCAGGATGAACAACGGCGCCACCAGCAGCAGCGCGATGGGAAAATGCACCACCAGTACATGGCATCCGTTCCAGGGCGGGATGGGCGGCATCCAATTCATAAGCGCTCCGCGTGCGGTGAATTATCCATGCCCGTCGTAAGCCGTCAAGCCCCGCGTGCATCAGGACAGACGCATTTGAATGAAGGCTGCCGAGCCCGCATGATCGTCGGCATGCAATCCGCCGGAAGTGTGGGCGGGGCTTCCAGCCCCGCGCGAACACTCCACTTTTTCGGACGCGGGGCTGGAAGCCCCGCCCACAAAGAAGGACGCCGACGACAGGCCAGCATGATGCCAAATCTGCAGAGGGCTAAGGCTTTAGGGCATCTGTCCTGCCTTGCGCGCGCTTGCCCTGCCATGCAGGGCGGAGTAGGATGTCCGCATGGAGTTGCGCGGCAAAACGGCGCTGGTGACCGGCGGCGCGGTGCGCATCGGCCGGGCCATCTGCGAGGCGCTCGCGGCCGCGGGCGCCAATGTCGTCATCCACTACTGGCACTCCCGCAGCGCGGCCGAGGTCCTGCGGGCCCGGTTGCAGAAAGGCGGCGTGCGGGCCTGGCTGGTCAAAGCGGAGCTGCGCTCCGAGGACGCCTGCGTCGGGTTGATCAGCGACGCCGTGGCCGCGGCGGGCCGGTTCGAGATCTTGATCAACAACGCCGCGGTGTTTCACAAGGACAGCCTGCGGTTCACGACCGCGGAGAAGCTGCTGGCGGAATTCTGGCCCAACCTGTTCGCGCCGCTGCTGCTGACGCGCGCGTTTGTCGAGCGGTGCGGCTCGGGCCGGATTGTGAACCTGCTCGACCGGCGCATCGCCAGCCGCGACACCAGTTGTGTGCCGTATCTGCTGTCGAAGCAGGCGCTGGCGGCCTTGACCGAACTGGCCGCGCTGGAACTCGCGCCGCTGTTCACCGTCAATGGCGTGGCGCCCGGCGCCATCCTGCCGCCGCCGGGGCGCGGCGCCGCGTACCTGCGCGACGCGGCCGGCCCGGTGCCGCTGCAGCAGCCCTGCACCCCGGCCGACGTCGCGACGGCCGTGGTGGGGCTGCTCCAGCAGGAGGCCGTCACCGGCCAGATTGTGTACGTGGACGGGGGGCAGCATCTGTTGTGAGCATGGACCGAATTTATATCCGAGATTTGAAGCTGCGGTGCATCATCGGCATCTATCCCGACGAGCGCCGCGAACGACAGGACGTGGTCATCAACGTGACGCTGGAGACCGATCTGGCGCCGGCGGCGGCCAGCGACCGCATCGAGGATGCGGTGGATTACAAGGGGCTGAAAAAACGGATCATCGCGCTGGTCGAAGGCAGCGCCTGCCAGTTGATCGAGACGCTGGCGGACCGGGTGGCCGCCCTGGCGTTGGAAGACCAGCGTGTGCGCCGCGTCACGGTGACGGTGGACAAGCCCGGCGCGTTGCGCTTTGCGCGCAGCGTGGCGGTGGAACTTACACGGGAACAAAAGGACGTGTGTAGGGAAACGGACGGACGATGAAGATCTTCACGTATGGGTTGTTGATGATGGTGGCGGGCGCCGGGACGTTGCGGGCGGAGACCGTCGTGGAACAGTTGCTCGCCGGTTACGAGCGCATCCAGAGCATGAGTTGCGAGATCCGCCGGGACATGGAAACCTCCGCGAGCAAGGTGACCTGGCTCAGCCGGGTCTATTTCCAGCGACCGGACCGGCTGCACGTGGACAATTCGGCGCCGGTGCCCCGGCGTATCGTGGCCGACGGCACCAATTTCTTCAGCCATGTCGAGGGCGACCGCAAAGGGTTCTCGCGGCCCGTCGTCCAACTGGACACCGAAATGCTCATTTCCCTGCGCAAGGTGCCCGGCACGGCGATGGATCATTTGCTCCGCCTGCGCGGCCTCGCCGAGACGAATCTGCCCGCTACCGCGGAATTCCCCGTTCGCCGCGGCTACGCGGGGCCGAAAGCTTTTATGGTGCTTTCGCTGGATGCCAGCAACCGCCTGGGCCGCGTGGAATACTTCACCGCGGCGGACCAAAGTCGGAAGACCGTACAGTACGACTACAGCGCCTTCCGGGAAGCCGTGCCGGGCGTGTGGATTTCTTGCCTGCACAAGGGCGTTGTTACCCTGGGCAGCGTGGAGAGTCGCGAGACGACCCGGGTGAACAACCTCGCCGTCAACCAAGTCATCCCCCCCAAGCTGTTCGACGCCGGCCTGTTTTTCAAGGAGGTGGAGTTCGTCGCCACCTTCGACGAGATCTATCGTTGAGGGTTCAGGTGGCAGGGTTCGGGGTTCAGGGGCAGAGAGGAAATCAGATCAGGGTTCAGGGAGAGCAGGGCAGAGGGGCAGGGCGCTGAACCGGAACGATTCTGAATCGTTCCGGCTAAGGAAAGCTTGCGGCGGTCGAGGCCGCCCGCCCTCCAGTTGGGGATATACGGCGTTTTCGATGGAGGGCGGCTGGCCTCAGCCGCCGCCGGGTGCCGAGGAAGAACCTTCTTTCCAACCCACTCCTGCCCCTGAACCCTGAACCCTCCTCTGCCCCCAATGCCCGGCCGCTAGAATTGGTAGCGCAGCGAGATGACCGGAATCTGCTTGAAGTCGGGGGCGAACGAACCGGACAGGCTGCCCAGACAGGCGTCCAGCCGGCGCCGGTTGTAGCGGTGGCTGGCATCCACCCCGCCATAAATGCTGCCGGTGTACCAGGTGATCTCGAAGAAGCTGATGACCGCGAAAGCGCCCCACTCATCACGCCGCGCGGTGTTCACCTGGCCGAAGATAAACAGGCCGTTCAGCAGCAGCGAGCGCGCGCCGTTGGCGTATTCGCCGGCATAGACGTAGCCCAAGCCGGGCACGAGTCCCAGCCAGCCGCCGAGGGTGGGGGATTTGTCCCGCCCGTCGGCATACCGGTCCACGGCGCGGCAGGCCGGCGCGTCTGCGCCGGTCGGCGCCAGGGCGGCTTGCGCCGCCGGCAGATCGCCCCGGTGCAGTTGCGCCGCGGCCAGTTTGCGCGCCGCGTAGCGTCGCGCGTCGCTGTCCGTGGCGCTTTCCAGGACGGATTGTTCGTAAAAAACGGCCTCGTTCCACCGGGAACGCTGCGCCGCCTGCTCCGCCCGGAGCAGCGACGCTGGAGCGCCGAGTGTTGGATCGGCATCCTCGGCGCGGTCGAGCATCTTGTCCGCCAGCTCGGCCTGGCCCGTCTGGCTGTACGCGAAAGCCGACGCCCAGTAGAACCCCGCGCGCTCGCGCGGCGCATCCGCGCCCAGCGCCAGCCGGCGAAACTCCACGGCCGCGCCCGCCGGATCGCCGTGCGCCGCCAGATCCACCGCCAACTTCAGACCCGCCGTCTGCGGCTCCGCGGCTAACGCTGGCAGACCACAGGCACCCAGCAGCAGGATCCACCACGCACGCCGCTGCATACCGGCGGGGTAATCGGTGGCGGACCTGAATGGCGCTAAGTTAAGCCCTTCTATCCATTCTCTAAGCGCGGAGCGCTTTGGACTACGCTGGCTTGACAACGCTTTCCCTGCGGGTTCTAAAGCGGCGTCAAGCCGCCGCACTCCAAAATACCCTAACTTAGCGCCATTCGTGGCTGGTCTTCGCGTCATTTCTTTTTCCCTTTCAACCAGCCATCGTGGTCGGCGAGCGGATCGGCGTATCTGGTTTTGTCGGTGGCCGAGACCGGATGTTCCTGCGCCCGCACCTCGGACGGCTCGCGCACCAGCCGGTCGGCGGCGAGGGGGAAGGCCAGCCACCCGTGCTGCCGGCCGGCTTCCAGGAAATATTCGGAGCAACTGGGCGTGAGCGAGCAGCGGCTGCCGAGCGCCGGCCGGAGCTGGCTGCGATACAGGGCGACGATCCACGCCGCCGGCTTGGCGGTCAACCGGGTTTTCGCCTGTGCGGCGACGGGCCGGCACTCACGCCGGAGTTCTGGCGTCCAGAGCGGGGCGCAGGTGGCCAGCAGCCGGATCAGGGTCAAGTCCTGGACGACGCGGCCGGGGAAATCGTCCGCGAGCAAGCGCAGCGCGCAGCCGCTGCGCAGGAACAGGTCCGTCGCCTGGGTGGTGCGGAAGGCCCGCTGCAACAGGTCGCAGGCGTTGCTGACGTTGCCCTGCTGCCAGCGGACGCGGCCGAGTTCGTAGGCGGCGAGGGCGCTGATTTCGGCCGGCGCGGTGCCGTCAGCCAGTTGCTGCAGCGCGGCCAGGTGCGCCGGCTGCGGCGGACCGAGCCGCAGGCCGGCGGTCGCAGCGAGCAGGCGGGCGAGGGGTTGCTGCGGGTCGGCGGTCAGGACCCGCTGCGCCTCGCGGCGGCCGGCAAGCCACTGCCCTTCGGCGCAAAGGTCGGCGGCCAGTTCAAGCTGCGCACCGGCGGACAGCGCGCCGGCGCACAGCAGCAGGCAGTTGACAGCGATCCGCCGCATGGCGCGAACAGCATAGCGCGTAGGCTCCGGGGGCCTAAAGCAAAAAGGATTCCAGCCGCAGCCGGAATCCTTGTTGCGGTAACGGAGCGGACGACTAATAGTAGGTGGCGCCGTACTTCTGGGCGTAGTCCTTGGTCGTCATGCCGTTGGCGCCGTCAATGCCGTTCCAGATGGCACAGACAAAGCCGGCTATCGGGATCAGCAGCACCCATTCGCGCCAGTGGATCTCCTTGCCGTCGTTGTAGGCCGCGCCCGCGCGGATACCGAAGCAGCACCCGGCGATGAAGCCCATCACGCCGCCGCGTTGTTCGTTGATGGCCATGGCCGGCAGCGTCGCGCTACCCAGCACCAGCGCCACCATCAATCCTGCGATGAGTTTCTTCATGGAACCTCCGTTATGTTGGTCCAAATTTAGCACAGCACCGCATGGCGTGCAACTTTATTTTTCCACGGTTTTTCCGTAGCGGGTTATCAGTTACGGGGTGGTCGCGGCTCGCCGGAGTCTCGCCCTCCATCGGCGACACCGGCGTTGGCAACGGATCTGGAGGGCGAACGTCCACGCGAGCCGTGCCTTCCCGAAAAAGACCACTCCGTAACTGACCCATTACGTTTTTCCTTCTGATTCTGCGTCTTGACCTGCTGCCCTGCGCGTTGCATCATTCGCGCATGGCGTTGCATGGGAGGCGGAAGCAGGGCGCGGCGGGGCGGCGGCGCGGTGTGGGCGACCTCGGCTTTGCGCGGCTGGACCTGGGCCGGCACCGGCGCTGCGGCGTGCCGGAGGTGATTTTTTGCGAGGGCAAAACGCCCGCGCAGGTGATCCACATTGTCGCGGCGATGCAGCGGGCGGGGCACAACGTGTTCGGCACGCGCGTAACACCGGAGTTCCATGCCGCGGTGGCCCGGGCGCATCCGGACCTGCTCTATCATGCGGAGGCTCGCGCCATCACGCTGGATGTGGCGCCGCTGCCGGAACCGCGCGGGCAGGTGACGGTGGTCTGCGCGGGCACATCGGATCTGCCGGTGGCCGAGGAGGCCGCGTTCACCGCCGGGCGGATGGGGGCGCGCGTGGTGCGCGTGCACGACGTCGGCGTGGCGGGGCTGCACCGGCTGCTCGACCATTTGCCCGCGCTTCGGGCGTCGCGCGCCGTGGTGGTGGTCGCCGGCATGGAGGGCGCGCTGCCCTCGGTGGTCGGCGGACTGATTGACCGGCCGATCATCGCCGTGCCCACCAGCATCGGCTATGGCATGCATCTGAAGGGGCTGGCGGCGCTGCTCGCCATGCTGAACTCCTGCGTGCCGGGCATCACCGTGGTCAACGTGGATAACGGTTTCGGCGCCGGCGTCGCCGCCGCGCTGATCAACCGGATGGCGGAGCAGCGGAGAAAACCAATTCGAAATTAACAAGCAGAGGACGGGAAAAACGGAGATTTAACACAAAGGCATAGCGCGGCGTAGCCGCAACCCAAGCAGATTGAAACCGCCAAGGCGCCAAGATCGCCAAGGTCGGATAGAAGAAATACTCGCTCGGGTTTCGTCAGGATACCAATTTATAATCGGCTGGTTTTCTTATGGTTTTCTGTCCTCTTGGCGTCCTTGGCGGCTTGGCGGTTAAATTTCTTTGACGAAATGCAAGATTTTGATGGATAGCACTGCAAAAGAACGGCAGAAACTGAAAGCCCTCAGGGCGGAGGGACGCAGAGGAAGAAGGAGCGGATTGGCACGGATAGGGGGAGCGTGCGGAATGCAGATCGTGTAATGCAGGAGGCAAAGTTAACAGGATTACACAGGCCGGCGCAGCTGCAACCAAAGAATATGAATTTGGAACTTATGAAATCAGGGAAAGAGAAAAATCACCGCTGTTCCTGATTTCCTTATTTCCAAATTAAATAATCCGATAAAAGTCCGGCATAGACCGTGATGTGCCATGAAAATTGTGCAATTCCAAAGCGTGGGCGGGGCGAGCGGCGACATGCTGCTGGCCGCGCTGCTGGATCTGGGTGTGGAGCCGGCGTGGTTGCGGCAGCAACTCGCCGCGTTGCAACTGGAGCCCTTCCGGCTGGTGGTGCGACCCTTTGGCAGCCACGGTCTGCACGGAACTCAGGTGGCGGTGGTGGAAGGCAGCAGGCCGAAGACTGAAGACCGAAAGCTGAAGACCGAAGGCAGCCGTCGGAAGGCTGAAGGCGCCAGGCATCGCCATGATCGGTCGTTCCAGGACATCCGGCGGCTGATCGAGCGCAGCCGGCTGCCGGCGGCGGTGCGGGCGCAGAGCGTGCGCGTCTTCCGCCGACTGGCCGAGGTGGAAGCCGGGATTCACCACGTGGCGGTGGAGGCGGTGCACTTCCACGAAATCGGCGCGGTGGATTCCATCGTGGACATCGTCGGGGCCTGTTTGGCACTGCACCGGCTGGGCGTGGAACAGGTGGTGGTGGATCCGCTGCCGGTGGGCAGCGGCACCGTGTCGTGCGCGCATGGCGTCTATCCCATACCCGCCCCGGCGACGGTGGCCTTGCTGCGCAGTTTTCCGGTGCTGTCCGGCGACGAGCCGTACGAACTGGTGACGCCGACCGGCGCGGCGTTGCTGATGGAATGGCGAACCCTGGAGCAGTGGCCGGCGGGCAGCCGCCTGGTAAAGGCTGGCTACGGCTTCGGCCACCGGCCGCTCGTGCGCCGGCCCAATCTGCTGCGCGCGTTGCTGCTGGAAACCGCGGGCGCCGGCGATGCGGCCACCGAGGAGGGTCTGCTGCTGGAGTGCAACCTCGACGATACGACGCCGGAACTGATCGGCTTGCTGACGCAGCGGCTGCTGGCCGCGGGCACGCTGGATGTCTGGACGACGGCCATTCAGATGAAGAAGCAGCGGCCCGGCGTGCTCCTGTCCGTGCTCTGTCGCGAAACCCAGCGGACCGCCGTGCTCGATTTGATCTTCCGTGAAAGTACCACGTTCGGGGTGCGCGAAATACCCATCCGACGCACGGTGCTGGCGCGCCGGCTGGAAGAGGGGGCGACGCCTTATGGGACGGTCAGGATCAAGGTCGGCACCTGGCAGGGTGCGGAGGTCACGCGCGCGCCGGAAATGGACGATTGCGCCGCGCGGGCGGCGGAACAGCAGGTTCCCGTGCGCGCGGTTTACGAGGCCGCGTGCCGCGCGGCCTCCGGCGGCCAAGTCCAGTCGGGCAAGACCCGGCGCGGAAAGACCGCCATGACACGAACGCGTACACCCGCGTAAGCAGGGAAACTACGAAACACGCGAAAGGCGCGAAAATGGGAACAGGGCATACCGGCGAACTCAGGGTCGTATCGGCAAGGCGGCCGCGCGAAACGCGACCAGCCATTTGCTGGCCGTTCGCGGATGGATTTTTCGCGTATTTCGTAGTTAATCGAGTTATTCTATTAAGCTTATTCATGGTTCCGTTGGCTGGCGCGCAGACGGAAGATGCCGAGCCGGCCCCCTTGGCGTCGCTCACGCTACAGGTCAGCCAATGGGTGGAACAGACCGGCGGGCGGTTGTCGGAGGAGGGGTTGGCTCTGGCGCCTGCGGGGCGCGCGGCTTGCGTGCTGAGTTTTACAAGCAACCAGGTCTATACCTTTGTCCTGATGGCGCGTGGGGAAACCGAGCCGTGGCCGTGTCTGGAAGTCCGGCTGAACGACCGCCTGGCGTATGCCGGCGCCGTAGCGTCGTCCAACTGGTCCTCCTACGCCTTTACGCAAGCCGTCGCACCCGGTCAGCAGAAGGTGGAAATCTTGAACCGGCCCGCGGCGGACCAGAGCGCAGGTTCAGCCGTGCTGCAGGTCGCGAGCCTGACGGTTATGGCGCCCGACGGCGTGCCGACGCCCGGCGTGGCCACCCCCGCCGTCCCGCCACCCATGGTGACCACTCCCGCCGTTCCGGACAAGCCGCCGCCCGTCGCCACCGTTACCGGCGCCGTACCCATGGCCACCGGTGCTGTGCCCGCTGCCACCAGCACTGTGCCCGCGCAGGCCCGGTGGGATGCGCCTGTCGGCCGGTGAGCGGCGGGGCCACAGATCATCGCAATACCATGCATATTTTGTTGATAGCCCCGCAGCCGTTCTATCAGGAGCGCGGCACGCCGATCGCCGTGGACCTGCTGCTCCGCGTGTTGTCGGAGCGCGGCGACACGGTGACGGTGGCCACGTATCACGAGGGCGCGGACATCGCCTATCCCGGAGTCTCGCTGCAGCGCATCTCCGCTCCGCCGCTGGTCCGCCACGTGCCGCCCGGCTTTTCGATCAAAAAACTGATCTGCGACCTCTGGTTGTTCTTCAAGGTCCGGGCGTTGATTCGCCGCCACCGGCCGGATGTGATCCATGCGGTGGAGGAGGCGGTGTTCATGGCGCGTTGGTGGGACCGCCGGCTGGGCATCCCCTACGTGTATGACATGGACTCCTCGCTGGCCGGGCAGGTGCTGGAGGCCAAGCCGGTGCTGCGGAGTTTAAAGCGTTTTCTTCAGGCCCTGGAAGCCGCCGCCTGCCGGGAGGCGTTGCTCGTCCTGCCGGTCTGCGAGGATCTCGCGGAGCTCGCCCGACGGGCGGGTGCGCAGCGCGTGACGCTCCTGCGCGACATCTCGCTGCTTGACCGCTGGACCGGCGGCGAGGAACCGGAGCTGCGGTCGCAGGCGCCGCTGCGCGGCGTGGTGTTCATGTACGTAGGTAATCTGGAGAAATACCAGGGCCTGGACCTGCTGCTGGCGAGCTGGGCGCTGGCGACGGCGCTGGAACAGGAGATCAGTCTAGTGGTGGTCGGCGGCACGCCGGCGCAGATCGCCCACTATCGGCGCCGTGCCCGGGAGCTCGGTGTCGGCGCCGGCGTACATTTCCTTGGCCCGCGTCCGGTCAACCGGCTGGCAGCCCTGTTCCGGCAGGCCGACGTGCTCGTTTCGCCCCGCACGCAGGGCAGCAACACGCCGATGAAGATTTATTCCTATCTCGATTCCGGCAAGCCCGTGCTGGCCACCGCGTTGCCCACCCACACGCAAGTGCTGACGCCGGAAATCGCCCGGCTCGCCCCGCCGACGCCGGACGCCTGGGCTGAGGCCATCGTGCAACTGGCTCGTGATGCGGAGCTTCGGCAGAGGCTGGGTGCCGCCGCCCGGCGCGAGGCCCAGGCCCAGTACAGCTTCACCGCCTACCGGGCGACATTGCGCGCCGCCTATGCCGGAGTGGATCAGATGGTGGCCAGTCGAGTTGACCAGAGCGCGGCCTCGCGCGAATAAATAATCAAGCGGCTCGCCCCGTGAATTTCCTGAACCCTGAACCCTGAACCCTGAACTCCGCGTAAAATCAGGGGCGCTCGACGGCGTTCGTCGAACGATGGTGGCGCGGCGCATGTTCCTCGCGGCCGGGGTCGCTCCCCGTCCGGTGGGAGCGCGTGGAGGACCAACGGTCCATCAGTTGCTGGTATTTTACCACCTGCTCCGGTGTGAGGAGCTTTTCGATCTGCTGGCGATCTTCCTGCTGGATCCGTCGGACCTCCGGCTGGGTGCGCTGGCGGAGCTTGGCAAGTTGTTCCCGCGTGTCGCGCATGATGGTTTGCACCTGCGTCTGCTGCACCGCGGTCAGGGTCAGTTCCTGATTCAGCCGGCGCAGGACGTACTCATGCTGGTGCTCCGAGTCGCTATGCATGAACCGCTGAATATGCGTGCGCTGAAAGGCCCGCATGCCCGCTGAGCCAGCCAGCACGCCGGCCACAAAGGTCAGGGTAAACAGCAACCAGATGCGTCGCTTGCTCATGGGCATTTCACTCCCCGTTCCAGCTATCCAGGTTGACGACCTCCGAATGGCTCAGCCAGGCCTCCTGCGCCAGCAAGGTCTCCGTCGCCGGCGTGATGTACGAGACCAACATCCAACTCATGGCGGCGGTCAGCACCAACAGGGCCGCTGTCCGCTGCAGGGCCAGCCAGGATAAATCCAACTCATGGCCGCCGTGAGCGGCCGCCAGACGAATGGCCCGCATGACATTCGTCTGCCAGACCTCGATGGGGACAGCCAGGGGGGATTCCGGGCTCCGCGCGTTCCCCCGCCAGAGCGCCTCTTCCACCCGGTCCACATCCGTTGCGTGTCGTTGCATGTCTCACCTCTCCTTGCGCAGCTCGGCGCCCAGTAAGCCGCGCAGTTTATGCCGCGCACGGAACGCCGTGACTTTCACCCGCGCCGTCGTCCAACCCAGCAGTTGCGCAATATCCCGGACGCTGTACCCGTCGCGGTGCAACATCGTCACCGTCGTGCGTTCGGTCGCGCTCAACCGCGCCAGCGCCCAATCCAACACCTCGGCCGCCCGGCGGCGTTCGCCATCGCGGGCGAAGACTTCCTGGGCGGCTGCCTGCGTAGCCTGCTCCAGCCACTCCTGCTGGTCGCCGTTCAACGCGGCCGCCGCCAACTCCGGAACACGCTTCCGCTGCCGCCAGAAATCGAAGCACGCGCGCACCGCAATGCGGGCGAGCCAGTGGTTGAACGGCCGTTCCGCGCGGTAGCTCTTCAGCGACAAAAACGCGCGTACAAACACATCCTCCGCCGTCGCGGCCACCTCCGCCGGCGGCACATGCCGGGCCACAATGCCCAACACCTGATTGCGGTGTCGCGTGATCAGCGGCTCGAAGGCATTGACGTCGCCTGTCCGCACGCGACCGATCAGTTCCGCGTCCGTTATTTCTGGCGAGCCCGGCGTCATCGCGACCGGATGCTATCATAGAACTCCCGCAAAAGACAGCCGGGCAGCGAAGCCTGCCCGGGGTGTCGCGTTCACGGTTAACGTGAACTCAGGCAGCGGGTCCCGGCTTGGGCGTCTTTTTCTCTTGTTTCGCACGGTTCTCCAAGCGTTCCCGCCATTGATTCCGCGCCTGTTCCAGATGCTCGCGCGCCCCGCTCACTTCCTTGGCCAGTTGCGCCTGCTGCTCGGGCGTCAGCAGGGCCTTGATCTCCTTCAGGCCTTCCGCGCGGCTGGCGGCCAGGTTGCCCTCCAGTTCGCCGAGCTGGCGGTGCAGGGCGCGAATTTTCTCCGGATCGGGATTGTCGCTGCCCATCTGCTCCATAAGTTGCTTCCGGAGCGTCATCACCGATTCCTGCGCCGCCTTGTTCTGATCCCGCTTTTGCTCCATGATCTTCTTGATCTGCTCCTTCTGTTCCGGCGTAAGGTTCAGCTTATGGAACAGGCCGAGCATGATTTCGCCCGGGTGGTGGAGCGCGGGTTTCGCGCCGGCGCCTTCAGGAACGGTGTCCGGCTTGGCCCCCGGGGCTTGAGCCCAGACACTACAGGTCGCCAGCAGGCCGGCACCGACGATGATTCCGATGCATCTCTTCATCTTGAACTCCTTTATCACGGCTGGCTTTCCGAGCCGGGCTTCTTAATCATATAATCGCACTGCGCCCCTCCGCGGTTACAGAAAACTTCCCACGCCGGGTGTGATTCACGCCGGCGGCTGCTGCGAGCTTGCTTTGTCCGGCCGGTCCGCGTATAGAAACGGGCCGTCCAAACGATGAGCAGAATGCCCACGATGAATGCTGCGCGCCGCCGGGTGATGCCGGTGCTGGCTTGGCTGCCGGCCGTGCTGCTGTGGGTGGCGGCGGGTTGCGGCGGCGGCGATGGCGGCAATCAGGCGCCGGTGCCGGCTGATTTTGGCGACAACAACCCCAATGTCGTGCTGGCCTTCGGCGACAGCATCACGGCGGGCGTGGAGGGCGGAGGCGCGCCGTATCCGGCGCGGCTGGCGGCCTTGAGCGGCAAGACCGTCATTAACTCCGGCGTGGGCGGGCAGGAAAGCGGCGCCGGCCTGGCCCGCCTGGGCGGTGCGCTGGCCGCCAACAAGCCCGGCTACATCTGCATCCTGTACGGCGCCAACGATGTCATCATGGGCCGCGATCAAAACAGCACCATCGCCAACCTCGCGGACATGCTCCAGCAGGCGCAGGCCAATAAAACCGTGCCCATGATTGCCACCCTGACGCCCATGCTCGGCGAACACGGCCCCTGGACCTCCGCCGTGGACCGGTTGAACGACGCCATCCGCAACCTGGCCTCCGCCACGGGCACCACCCTGGTGGATCTTAACGCGGAATTCGGCGATGCCGAGACGCTGTTGCTTGGCGACGGGTTGCATCCCAACGACCAGGGCAATCAGATCATCGCCCTGGCCTTCAACGACGCACTGCCATAGCAGCCACGGATGTTGATGTCCGGAGAACGCCCAGTTCTTGTGGACGGGGTTTTCTGTGTTGCGCTGCGAAGTTGGCCCATGCTTCCGTCTTCGCTCGGAGCTTCGCAGGACAAGACGGAGCACGAGCCCCTCAAAACGAACTGCCGCCCAGCGGCAACGCGGGGCTGGAAGCCCCGCCCACAGAGGGTGGTAACACGGGGCTGTCCTCCGTAGGAGGACGCCCACGATTGAAAACAGGCACGCCGACCTGCGTGTGAGGTTTCTTAGTCCACTCATTCCAGATCGGTGCGGGGTTTGAAGAAGCGCTCCTGGATCTTTTCCATGTAGAGGTAGATGCCGGGGGTGACGAACAGGGTGATGAGTTGGGCGAAAATCATGCCGCCGGCGACGACGAAGCCGAGGGGTTTGCGGCTTTCGGCATCGGCGCCGTAGCCGAGGGCGATGGGCATGACGCCGAGAATCGCGCACAGGCCGGTCATCAGGATGGGCCGGAAACGAATGACGCAGGCGTCGTGGATGGCGTCGTAGGCGTTCTTGCCCTCGCGCCGGCGCTGCTCGGCGAAGTCCACCATCAGGATGCCGTTCTTGGTGATCAGGCCGAGCAGGACGAAGACGCCGATGTAGGCGTAGAGCGACAGCTCGCTGCGGAACGCGAACAGCGTCAGGAAGCCGCCAACGACAGCGACGGGCAGCGTGGTGAGAATGGTGAAGGGATGGATATAGCTTTCGTAGAGGATGCCGAGGACGATGTATTTGAGGAAGATGGCGATGAGCAGAAGGAGGCCGAGGCTGGCAATGGATTTTTTGAATTCGAGCGCGTCGCCGACAAATTTGCCCTCGACGGTCGGCGGCAGGATCTTCGCGGCGCGGTCCTCGATGGCTTTGATGATGAAGCCCAGCGGGACGCCGGGCCAGGCGCTGAAGGAGATGGTGGCGGCTTCGTGTTGCTGCGCGTGCGGGACGTTTTGCGGGGAGGCTTCCTCGGTCCATTTGACCAGGGACTTGAGCGGCACGAGGGCATTGTTGAGCGGCGAGCGCAGATAGAGCAGGCCGAGGTTCTCCGGCAGGCGCTGGCTGGGCTTTTCGATCTCCGGAATGACCTGATATTGGTCCTGGTCGGTGGTGAACTGGGTCACATAGCCGCCGGCGAAGGCCAGCGCGAGCGCCTGCTCGATGGCCGCGGCGCTGATGCCGAGCGCGGCGGCGCGGTCGCGGTCGAGCGCGACGTTCAGCCGCGGCATGGTCAGCTTGACGCTGTTCTGCACGGCGAAGGGGACGATGCCGGGGATCTGCCGCATCTCGCGTTCGAGTTGCTGCGCGGTGGCATAGACCGTGTCGCGGTCGAGGCCGGTGAGCATATAGGCGTAGTCACTGCCAGCGGCGGTGGACTCGGCACCGGAGCTGATCTTGAGGACGGGCATGGCGCGCAACGCGCAGAGACCGTCAGGCAACCGCGAGAGCATGCCCATGTATTTCTGCGCCAGTTGCTCGATAGGCGCGCGCGCGCGCGGGGGTTTCAGGCGGATGAAGAGGAAGCCCATGCTCTGGTCCGCGCCGGGGAACATGCCGGTGACGTTACCGACTTGCGACACGGCAGGATCCTGCCGGACAATGGCCGCCGCCTTGGCTTGGAAGGCTTGGATCTGCTCGGAGGAGGCCCCTTGCGGCATGATCATGGCACCCATGATGAAACTGCTGTCACCCGGCGGCAGGAACGACCCGGGCAGGATGAAATAAAGTCCCACGGCACCGAAGATGCACACCGCCCACATGACCACAGCGACCCATTTGTGGCGCAATTGCCAGTGCAGAGCCACGCCGTAGCCGCGGATGAGGCGGCCGATGCTGTTCGTGATCCAGCGTTGCACGCGGTTCGGGGCTTTCTCGTGGTGCAGGATGTGCGCGCACATCATCGGCGAGAGCGTCAGCGCGAGGAAGGTGGAGACGATGACTGCGTAGATGACGGTCAGCGCGAACTCGCGCAGATTGCGGCCCACCGCACCGGCCATGAACACCAGCGGCATGAAGACAATGATGAGCGCGGCACTGGTGGAGATGACCGTGAAGGAGATTTCCTTCATGCTCTGCAGCGCCGCCGGGATCGGCTTCTGGCCCTCCTCCAGATGACGCACGGTGTTCTCCAGCACAACGATGGCGTCATCCACTAGAAACCCGACGGCCAGGATGATACCCATCAGTGAGAGCGTATCGAGATTGAACTTGCTCGGCAGCATCAGCACCATCGTGCCGAGGAGCGAAATCGGCAGCACGATGCTGGGGATGATCGTTTCGCGGATACGGCCGAGGAAGAGGAAGATCACGAGCACCACCATGATCAAGGCGATGACCACCGTGACCTGCACATCGTTGAGCGACTCGCGGATCGGATCGGCGCCGTTGAACATCTTCACCATCGTAATCGTGCCGGGCAATTCGCGCGCCGCCGCGTCGAGCGCCGTGGAAATCTTGTCGGCTACGGCCACGGTATTCGCCCCGCTGACGCGCGAGATGGGCATGACCACGCACTTGTTATGCTCCGGCTCGCCGACGCGGGCATAGCGGATGTCAACCAGATCGTTGGCCACACTGTCCACGCAGTGGGCTACATCCTTCAGATAGACCGGCGCATTCTGGCGATAGGCGACGATCAAACCCTCATATTCGTGTGCTGTGCGCAACTGTCCCTGCGGCTCGATGGTGAAGGTGCGCATCGTTCCATTCAGGCTGCCCCCAGGGACGTTAACGGTGCCGGCGCTCAGCGCGGCGGCGAGTTCATTGACGCCGAGCTGGTAGGCCGCGAGCTTGTTCGGGCTGAATTGCACGCGCACGGCGCGTTTCGCGCCGAAGACCTGTACCTGCGAAACGCCCTCCACCATGCTGATCTTGCGGGCAATCACGTGGCTGGCATAATCATAGAGGTCGCCATGCGTCAGCGTGTCGGAATAAACCATGATGTAGAAAATCGGCGCATCCGAGGGATTGAACTTTTTATAGGTCGGCGGGCTGGGCAGATCCTTGGGCAGGTTGTTCTGCGCGCGAGTGATCGCCGCCTGTACGTCCGGCGCGGCCAGATCCACGCTGCGGTTCAGGCTGAAGGTCAGGTTGATGGTGCTGATCCCCTGCTTGTTGTCGGAGATCACGGACTGCAAGCCGGGAATCTGCGTGAACTCGTTCTCCAGCGGCAATGCGACGGCGCTGGCCATGGTCGCCGGACTGGCGCCCGGATAGGCCACGATGACCTGAATGACAGGATAGTCCACCGTCGGCAGACTGTTGACCGGCAGGCGCAGGTAGGCCCAGGCGCCGGCGACGACCATCAAGGTTGTCATCAACGTCGTCGCAATCGGCCGACGAATAAAAACTTCAGAAAAAATCACGTTCCGCTCCGTTTCTCACCATGTTTCCAGATCTTGGAAAAGACTCCAGCTCATGTCCCTTCGTGCGCGCCTGGCGCCGCGGCCGCCGGCGGCGGCTTGCTCGCGTCCACCACCGGCGCACCGGGGAACAGCATCAACTGGCCGAGCACGACAACGTTCTCGCCGGCCTGCACGCCGGACACCACTTGCAGGAGGTCGCCCACGCGCACGCCGAGCTGTACCGGCCGCAGCTCCGCGGTGTTCTGCGCCGAGATGACGAAAAGATAAGGCCCCTGCTTGCCGAATTGCACCGCGCCCTCCGGCACCATCACCGCGCCGGGCACCGTGCCGGCGTTGACACGCACGCTGACAAACTGCTGCGCCCAAAGGTTCAGGTCCGGGTTCGGCGCGGAGCCGCGCATCGGGATGGTGCCGGTCTGCGAACTGACGGCGTTATCAATGATGTCGAGCACGGCGGCGTAGGTGTTCGTCTCGCCACGCGGCACGAGTTCCAGCTTGACCGGCCCGGCGGCGAGCGCGCGGCGGATCAGCGGGAGGTATTCCTCCGAAACGGAGAAATCCACAAAGAGCGGATCGTAGCTGCGGATGTTCACCAGCCGTGTCAGACCGGCGGCGACGAGGTTGCCGTCGTCGGCGTAGCGCACCGAGCAGACACCGGCCAGCGGCGCGGTGATCGTGCAGCGCGCCAGGTTCAGGCGCGCCAGCGCGAGCTGTGCCTCGTCGGCCTGCCGCGCGGCCGCCGCGGCGGCGAGCCTGGTCTTGAGCGTGTCGAAGTCCGTGGCCGAGATCAGTTTCTTTTCCAGTAGCGGCTGGTTGCGCTCCACCGTCAGGCGCGCGAGTTCGAGGTTGGCCTGGTCGGCGGCGACCGCCGCCTCGGCCTGCTGGACGCGCGCGGCGTAGTCGCGCGGATCAATCTGGAACAGCGGCTGCGCGTTGGTGACCATGGCGCCGTCCTTGATGAACGTCTTGAGCAATTGCCCGGAGACCTGCGGGACGATATCCACGTTCATCCGCTCCTTCGTGGTGCCGAAGGCGTTGATGAGGACCGGCGCATCCATCTGCACCGCCGGCGTCATCTGGACGGGGAACGCCATCTTCGGCGGCGGGCCCGCGTGCTGGCCGCAGCCCGCGGCCGCCAGCGCCAGTACCAGCGTCAGCAACGGTACCCTGGAGATCCATTTTGTTTTCATAGTTATCCTCTGCCCTTCGATGTTCGGTGTTGAATCTGTAGGGGCGCAGTCTTGCTGCGCCCGTCTAAATGACCGCCAAGCACGGTGGGCGCAGCAAGACTGCGCCCCTACAAACTTGCCGCCCGCCCGCACTGTTATCCAAGTCCTCACGGTTTTCCATCCGCCCTGGGAACTTCCAGGTTTTCCCGGTCGAGCGTGCCGCTGGCGAAGGCCAGGTTGGCCAGCGCCGTAAAGGCCTCCTGTCGCGCCGCGATGTTCTGGCTGCGCGCGAGCGCGAGCTGCGCCTCCGCCGTCAGCAGATCGAGAATGTTCATCAAACCGGCCTTGTAACTGTCCAGCGCGAGATCATAGGCGGCCTGGGCACTGGTCAGCAGCGCGGTGCTCGCGGCAAATTTCTTCAGCGCGGTTTGATAGTTCTGATGACCGCTCCACACCGCGGCGCTGGCGGCGAGTTCCGCCTGCTGCAACTGGTCGCGGGCCGCTGCCGACTGCGCTTCGGCCGCACGCTTGGCGTTGCGCGTCTGCAGTCCGTCGAACAGCGTCCATTGCAGGCTCAAGCCCGCGCCGTAGTTCCAATCGTCCTCGGCCACGAACTGGCCGGTCCAAACCTTGTTGTAGTCGCGCAGGGCGTGGCCGTTGAAATAGAGCGAAGGCCAGTTCGGCGCGCCGGCGACCTTGATCGCGGACTCGCTCGCCTTGAGACGGGCGCGCAGCGCGGCGATGTCCGGCCGGCGGGCCAGCGCGGCATCAATGAGCTGCGTCAGGCGCGCGGCGTCCACGGCCGCGGGCAGTGTTTGCGCGGGCGCGGCCACCTTGACCGCCACATCCGCCGGCAAACCCAGCGCCTGGGTCAAGACGGCCAGCGCGTTCCGCTCCGCGCCTTCCGCGCCGGCGAGCAGGAACGCGGCTTGATCGGCCAACGCCTGCGCCTGCAGCACATCCAGTTCGCGCCCGACGCCGTGGTCGCGCCGGATTTTCGCGAACTCGAGCGCGGTCTGCGCGTCCTTGAGTTGCGCCTGCGCGGCGGCAATGCCGGCCTGCGCGCTGACGAGCCCGAAGTAGGCATTCTGCACCGCCAGCAGAATGCCCTGCAGCGTGCTGTTGAACGTGTAGTTGGCCGCATACACGGTTTGCAGCGCCTGTTCCACCGCCGCCTCGCGTCCACCGCCGAAGTTGAAGATCAGGTAGTTGAGCTGCAAGCCCGGCCCGTAGCCCAGATAATCCTGGTCAAGCTGGTCGGTGTTGGAGCTTACCTTCTGGCGGGTGACGCTGCCCACCGCCGTGACGGTCGGCAGGAAATAGCCGCGCGCCTGCTCGCCCTGCGCGGCCGCCACGCGGGCATCGTTCCACGCCTTGCGGCTCGCGGGATTGTTCTGCAAGGCGATATCCGCCAGTTCCGCCAGCGTCAGCGGCCGGGAGAGGTCGGGGCGGCGCGCGCGCAGTTCCTGCCACGACTGCAAGGATGTCTGTGCGCGTTGCGGCGGCGGCCAAGGCTGGGCAGCCGATTCCGGCGCGGGCGCCGAGACGCAGCCGGCCAACATGGTGGCGGCCGTAACGAACGCGAGCGAAAGGCAAAGCCGGTGATTCATGGTGTGTCCTTTTTGCGCATACGGCCGGCGGCGGGCGCGTTCTCCGCCAGGCCCAGCACAAGCTTCTCGACGGACTTGAGAAAATGGGCGCGCTCGGTGCGCGAATGTTTTTCAAAACCATGGATCAACGAGGCCCGGCGCTGACCACGCACCTGTTCCAGGCTGCGCCGCCCCTTGGCCGTGAGCGCCACGCGGACCACGCGCCGGTCCTCGCGGCTGCGGCGGCGCACCACCAGCCCGCGGCGCATGAGCTGATCCGCCAAGCCTGTCGCCGTCGAGCCGTGCAGCCGCAGTTCCCCGGCCAGCGCGTGCATGGTGCAGGGGCCGCCATCGAGGAGGTGCTCCAGCGCCCACATCTGCGGCAGGGTGAGCGCGCCGAGCGTGGCGAGGTCGCGCTGCGAGATGCCGCGCGAAAGCCGCGGCAGCAGCGCGACGAGGCGCGCGGCAAACTGCGCCAGCGTGAGCGCGGTGGTTTTCATATTACTTCGCATCACGAAATATTCGTTGCGTGAACTATAATCCCAAATCCGCCGGGTGCAAGCGGAAAGTAAGCCGCCGATATTTTAACCGGTTTATAATCTTGCGTCAGGCCGGGGAATGGACGAAACTACAAGGCATTCATGGATGACGCAGACGGCGCATGGCGCTCTGGACCGCTCAGCGAAAGGACGGATCAGGATGCAAACACGGAAGCAGCTACACGGCGTCGGCGGCTGGCTGGCGGCCTGGGCGATGGTGGGTGTGGTCTCGGCCGGCTGGGCGCAAGTCCCTCGGTTGGCGGACGGGGGTTTCCCGTCCAGCCATCTGCTGCCAGCGCCGCCGCCGTTCATCCTCTCGCCAGCGGTTACCAATGGGCCGGCCGATAACGCCGGGCTGGCGGATCTGACGAAGGTGCAGCGGGAGCGCATGTACGAGGCGATGACCGACGTGCAGCAGGGGCGGGACGCCGCGGCCATTCCGAAACTGGAGCAGTTGGTGAATGATGCCCCGCACCTGACGGGCGCCTGGCAGACGCTCGGCTGGGCCTACTGGCGGAAGGGGCGGCAGGGCGATGCCCTGGCCCTGTGGGAGAAACTCCAGCGCCTCGATCCGAACCTGCCCCTCGCGCACAACCTGCTGGGCGCGGCGCATGTGGCGCGCAACGAGATCACCCAGGCGGTCGCGTGTTACGAACGAAGCTTGCAACTCCATCCCGATCAGTACGAAATCCGCTTTACCCTGGCGCGTATCCAGCGCTGGACCGGCGATCTGGATCGGGCCATCGAAACCTTCCGCGTCCTGCGAGCCAAGGACCCCCAGCGCGTGGATGTCGAGGTTGAATTGGCGCGGGCGCTTCTGGACAACCGGCAATTCGAGGAAGCGACGCCGCTATGGGCCGAACTGTTCCAGCTCAATCCCACCAATCAGGAATACATGACCCGCCAGGCGGCCGTTTTACTGAGCAAGGGAGAACTCCAGGAGGGGCGGGAGCTGGCCAACCGCATCCTGCAACAGAATCCGACCAACGTATACGTGTACGCGCTGCTGGCCAACGCGGCCGAGCGGGGGGCCCAGCCGGCCGAGGCCATCAAGCCGTTGCGCAAGATCATCGAAGTGGCGGGCGAGGGACGGACGCGTCACGATGCGCGCGTGCGCCTGATCCGCCTGCTGGTGCGGCTGAACAAGAAAACGCCGCTGCAGTATGCGCTAAATGAACCGATCGCCCTGACCCGCGACGTCCTCCGGGAGGAACCGAGCAATGTGGATGCGCACCTCTTGCTGGGCGAGTTGCTCCAGATGGATCAGCGGTTTGAGGATGCGGAGCGGCAATTCCTGCACGTGTTGAAATTGTTCAACCCGCACAATCAGCGCGCGCGGCGCGGTCTGTTCGAGGCCTACCTGGCCCTGCGCCGCTTCAAGGAGGCGGAACAACAGTATAAGATCATCGCGAGCTTCAATCCCCGCGATCCGTATTTGTTCTACCGGCAGGCCCGCCTGGCCGAGGCGCAGGGTAAGCGCGGAGCCGCGCTCCGTGCTCTGGATCAGTTGGAACGGGCCGGATCCCGCGGCGCCGTCGCGGTGCTGCTTTTCCACGGACTGACGACCAGCGAATGGCTGGACATCCCCTCGGTGAGCCAGTTTCAGAGCCAGTTGCAGGCGCTGAAGAAAGCCGGGTTCAGGTTTATCACGCCGGAGCAGATCCCCGCATATTTTGACGGGCTGGAGAAAAACCCGGACGTGACGCGCGGGACGGTGCCGGAACGCGTGGTGTGTGTCACGTTCGACGACGCCCGCCGCGACGCGATGCGGCTGGGGACCGAGATCGCGCGGCAGATGAACGTGAAGCTGGCCATGCACGTGCCGGTGGGCAATGTGGAGCGTGGCGACCCGTTTCTCTGTTCGTGGGATCAACTCAAAGGCTATCAAGCCACCGGCCAGTGGGTGTTGGGCAGCCACCTGATGTATGGCAGCGATGTGCTGCCGGTGTCGGCCGACAAGCAGCCCGGGTATCCGCTGGCCAACCGCCTCTGGCTGGAGCCGGCGGGCCGGTTGGAAACCGAGGCGGAGTACCTCGCCCGGCTGCAGGTCGAATATCGCCGCAGCCGGGAAATCCTGGAGCAAAAGTTGGGCCAGCCGGCGACCTTCATGGCCTATCCCATGGGCGATATCGGCCAGGAAACGCTGGGCAACGTATCCGACGCCGTCGCGGCGAATCTGGCGGCCGCCGGCGCCAACTATAGCGTCGGTTTTATTCAGAGCCCCTTCGGTTACGCGGTCAACGGCGACAACCCGCTGTTGTACCAGCGCCACGAACTGGAGCGCGGCCTATGGGGGGACGAAGTGGTCTACCAGTTGATCGATAACCATCCCTTCTTCATGGCGCGGCGGATGCGGATCGAAATGGCGGCGTTGAACGGCAAGGTGCACGAGGCCCGCGCCGCGCTGGAGCAATTGAAGCAGGATGGCTATCCCGAGCCATTGTGGAAAAAGTTGAACATCTACGTGAGCGAGCATCTGGCCGGCCAGTTTGCCGCACCCACCAAGACCGAGGCCGTCCAGAAGGGCCCGCTGTATATCGAACCGGCCAACCCGTATGTCGGGGTGCAGGGCGACTTCTTCCGCGACAATCTCAACAGCCGCATTTGGCGCGCGTACGGGCTGGGGGGCCTGAACCTGACGCCCAACCTGGCGCTCGAAGGCCGTGCGGGTTTTGGCCAGATGAAGCAGCCCTTTACCAACAGCACCGCCGCGAACATCCCCGACATCAAGCTGGATGAAAAAATGGTGGGCCTGGCGCCGTCCTATACGTTCCCCAACGGCTGGGTGCTGATGGGTGAAATCACGGACCGCATGCTGTCCGGCGACGCGCCGACCAATCAGGCGGGGGCCGTGCGGCACTATGACAAGAATTTTCTCGTGTATGCCGCCGAGGCGCAGGCCAAGCCGCTGCTGCCGCTCGATATGACATTGCGGTGGGAACACGACTTGGTGCCCGCGGCGCGCGCGGTGGTCAAGGACACCACCTACAACCTCGCGGCGCTCAATGCCGTGTACAGCTTGTTCGACTGGTGGGACCTCTGGGGTTCCGGTCAGCGCTACTGGTTCTCCGACAGCAACACGCGCGACCATGCGCAACTCATCAGCTCGTGGCTGGTCTATGAACCGGTGGGCCTGCACCTGGGGCTGGGTTACGCCTTTGCGACGTCGAGCGACGCCAACGCCGATTACTGGACGCCCTACAACCTCAACCGTTACTTCGCCGAAGCCGCCCTGCGCGGCAATTGGCTGCGGACCTACTATAATCTGCGGTTGCGTTATGGCATCGGCAAACAGAGCATCCGGCCCGAAGCCAATGAACAATACCAGGCTGATTTGAAACGGTCGCAGACCGAACATTGGGGTCAGGCGGCCATCAACGACCTCATCGCGAACAAGCCCGAATCCAGTTGGCAGCCGGTGTTCGGCGCCAGCGCCTCCATGCGGATGCATCTGGGTGAAAACTGGGAAATCAACGGGGAGATTTCCTACAACAAGGTTCCCGATTATAACGAAGTTGGCGTCATTGGCGGCGTGAAGTTCAAATTCTGACACCCTTGGCTGAATCAGTATTTTGAAGCGCGATCCGTGGGGTCAGGGGATACCGCATACACGAAAGAACCCGCTGGGGGCCGATGCAGGCGGCCTCCACGGCCAGACGTTCATCGCGCTCGAATCAGCCCCCATGTGATAGAGTCCGCCGCGCTGGGCTGAGGGCCGCCGCCAAGCGTTCGCGCCACTCCGGATTTCACTCCTCAACCGTTTTGACAACCGTGTTCGTATCGGTGGTTGCGCTGGCTGGCGCCGCCGCCGGTTCCGGCGGATTGTAAAGCGGCAGCAATACGGGCTTGTTGGCCGGCAGTTCGCTGAGCGGTTGGTGCTTGCCGTCCTTGCCTGTCCAGGGCTGGTACAGCATGTCCTGGATATCCTCGGCCCCCAAAAGCAGATCGCTGCCGGCCGCCAAGCTGCGGACGCTGGCCTTGCTCTGGTCGGCATTGAGGGCCATCGCCAGAATCTTGAGATTACACGCGCCGAGTTCGGCCTCCAGCCGGGTGAACCACGCCGTATCCGGCAGGCTGTCGAACAGCAGCACGAAGCCATCGGCCTTGTGTTTTTCGGCTGCGCTTATCAACTCGCCCCCGCTCAGCTTGGCGTCGGCCGCGACCTCGACCACCGGCATCAGACGGATGCGGTAATAGCGGGCGAAGAGGAGCAGCAGTTTTTCGTCGTTGCCGATCTGGTTGCTCCACGCCCCCTCCGCGTTGACGCGGAACCAGTGTGGAGCGAGGTCGGTGAGCAGGGTAATCTCGGGGCGGAGGACGCCGAGCAAGGCATCGCTCTCGGACTCGCTCTGTGCGCCGGGCAGCAGGGCCAGGCGCATGGCGAGCGGACCGGCGCTGGCGCGTTCGAGCAGTGCCTCAGCCTTGCCGCGCTCGGCGCTATAAGTCGACAGGCCAACCCAGCCCAGTTCGTAATCGGAGGAGGGGATAGTCAGGGGCGTGGAGAAAGCCGGCTGGCCATCCACATAGCCCATCAGCCCGTTGCCGCGCACTTCCAACCGCAGGCGCACCGCCGTCTTCGGCTCGTTCCAACTGCTGGTTTTCGTGTCGAGCAGACGGTCGTTGCGCCAAACCTGCAGCAGCAGGCGGCCGGTGTCGTCCACGCCGAAGCGCACAAAGTGGTCGGATGTCCGCCGGGCATAGAGCCAGAACATACCGCTCTTGCGCTGGAGGGTGGCCTCTACAAAGGCGTCGCGATAGTGCTCCGAGCCCAGCAGATGCAGCGTGGCCTCCGTGTGGGATTCGTCGGTCCGCATCCGCAGCAGCTTGCCCGCTTCGGGCTCGAACACGCCGCCATCCATCCACCAGGCTTCGGAGATCTTGCCGGTGGCAAAAATGTCCGTGACGGTCTCCGGCCGCTGCTTGAGGCGGTCAAAGATGGCGGCGACGCGGGCATCCCTGGTCTGTGTGGAAACGTGCCGCACAAGCTTCACCAGCGGGTGGCTGCCGGGCAGACTGAGCAGGTCGTACTTCCAAATGGCCTGCCCGAGATCGTAGTAATTCGCCGGCTGCGCGCCGAGTTTGACGAGGTTCTGCATGTAGACATTGAATTCCGCCGGCGAAATGGGCAGACGGAGCATCAGCGCCGTGGCCTCGAAATTGTTGGTATCCAGGCCCGCCAGGCGTTTGACCAGGGGAATGGCCTCGGCGGCGCGATTGTGGCGCCGCAACCATTCCGCCTGTCCCAGCAGGACGTCGGCATTGTCCGGGAACAGGCGGGCGTACATGTTCAGGCTGCTCATGGCCTCGTCGGAGCGGCCCATCGTATCCAGCAGTCCGGCGCGGCGCAGCGCCAGTCGGATCCGCCCCGGATCGAGATCCAGACTGAGGTTGTAGTTGGAGATGGCCTGCTTGAAATCGCCCAGGCGCAAATAAGCGTCGCCGATCAGCATGGGGGCGCGCGGGTTGTTCGGTTCGAGGCTCAGCCACTGCTTCCATAGCGCGATGGCCTTTTGATAGTCGGCGTCGAGAAACGCGGCCTGGCCCTCCTGCTGCAGCCGGGAGCCCTTGACCTCCGCCGGCGCCTCCCCGGCGGTGGTTTCCGGGACGGAAGTGATCTCGTAAAACATGGGCAGATCCTTCTCCGGGTCCGGTTCCGGCACCCTTTCCATCTGGGTGGCGGATAGTTTGGGATCCTTGGCGATCTGCTTGCGCAGGGGCGACTCGGGGGCGGTCACCACCTGCAGGTTGGGCGCCACGGCCAGCATCGAGTGCAGAAAAGTCGTCCGTTCCAGCGACTCCGGCAATTGCACCAGCAGGGACTGGCCCTTCTCCTTGAGGGCCGCGCTGCATTGCTGCAGCCAAGTGGAGATTTTGACAAGGGGCGTGTTTTTCAGATCGGCCAGATGGAGGAAAATGCCGTCGGCGTGCATCTCTTCAGCCTTGTCCGCCATTTGGGACGGGGCCAAGCGCGAAAACGCGCGCTCGTCGTTGACGAGGATGCGGGGCAGCAGACGCAACTCGTACATCCGCGCCAGCATGCGGTAGGTCGAGGCATCCCAGCCGGATTTGATCAGCTGGCCCGACGGCGAGAAACTCATCCAGGGCGGACTGAGATCCGTGATGTGGGAGGAATTCTGATGAATCCAGTGAAAGACCGCGGGTTCCAGCTTGCCGGTGGTATTCCAGGTTGCGAGCAGGGGTTCCTGTTTCTTGAGCAGCACCTCGGAGACCGCCACGCGCGCCCGGCCCTTCTCGGGGCTCCAGACGCTGAGGCCCAACATGCCGCGTTTGGTTTCGCCCCGCAGAACCACGCGTTCGTGGAAGATCGGCTGGCCATCCAGAAGGGCGTACAACAGGCTGCCCCGGACGTACACGTCCAGGTAGTGCGTCTGCCCCGGTTCCACGTTGAGGCGCGAGGAGTTCAGGGTAAAGCGTTCCAAGCTGACGTGCTTCTGGCGCAGCCAGAAGCTCATTTCCTTGTTTTCGTCCTCATCCAGCCGGCTGACGGCTTGTCCCAAGCGCTTCTGGCGCAACCAGATCGTTCCCTTGGAATCCACCCCCAGGTAAACGTAGGATTCCTCGTCCGGGGCGGCGCGGACGTAAATCCCCAGTTGGCCATTAAGGTCGCTGAACGTGATACGCGAGTAAAAATCCTTGGCGAGATCGCTGCCGGCGAGCCACATCTTGGCGCCCGTGATTTGCTCCGGCGCGTACAGGGTCATCCGGCCGTTTTCCTCCTTCATGCTGCCCCAGTCCACGATCCAGGCGGAGGCCATGCGGGAGGCGATGCCGCTGGGCTTGGCCTCCTCCTGCGGCCAGGTCCGGTCGAGAAAAGCCACCAGTTCCTCGCCGCTCCACTCGGGCTTGACCCGCACCCGGTTAAGCCGGCGCGGATCGCTATAGCGGGTGTTGGCGGCCAGGTTGCCGGAGAGAAAGCCCAAAGCGTAATATTTGCCTGTCAGGTTCAAGTTCAACCGGCGGGCAAAGAGGTTGCGCGATTCGAACTGACCGAAGTCGCCATACGGATAAGCATACGCTATCGGCTTAACCCCCGCCTTCCTTTCTATGATCGTCCGGCAGGTGACATGATCCTGATTCAGCCGCGCATCGAATTCCACCGGGGTTTCAAACCGGTTTTCCCCGGCCAGCCAGGCTGGCGTGGTCATAAAATGACCCAGATGCCCGCGCGGGCTGGCCGCCACCGGGGCGAATCCGTTGTTGCTCTGGGCGCCCAGTTCCCAGACCCCGGAACGCGCCATGATCCGGACGTAGGGCCACAGCAGGGCCGCGGAATCACCCTCCATGATGGGCCGGGTCCAGAGGAACATGACCGCCTTCCAGCCTGCCCGGCGGAGCAAGGTGTCCACGGCGTAATAGGACGTCTTCCGACCATGGTCGAAGGTCAGCAGCACCGCTTTGCGGGGCACCGGCTTACCCTCGAACATCAAACCGCGCACATCCTGCAGGCTGATGGGTACATAGCCGTGGCGGCGGAGCGCCTGCAGGTGCTCGTTGAATACATCGGAACTGACTTCATTGGTGCGCGTGGACACCCCTTCGTAGGCCAGGGCGACGAATGAGGAGGATACGCGTGGCCCTAATTCCACCTTGGGCCAGAGCCAGCGTGAAACCGCGAACTTGACCGGAAAATACCAAGCCACAGCCAGGCAGAGGAAGATCAGGAAGTGCATCCACGCCGACGCGTAGGAAACGGTGACCGGTTGCAGCGGGCGGCCCGGCGGGGCGGACCCCTCCGCGCCCCCGCCGTGCGGCGGCGTGGACTGCCCCAACAGGCGGGCATTGCTTCCCGACCCGGACGGCCGGGATGCGGCATCATCAAGCGAATGGTTCGTAATCATCGTGTCCCCCATGTCGTTCGGCGCACCGTGAACATGGCATAATAGCCCTGCCAGCTAAAGAAGCCGATGTACGTCAGTACAAACAGAAAAGCAGACCACCAATGCGAGCGGCCGGTTTTTTCCAGATAGTACAAGGCCCACAGCAGCGTAACCACCAAGACGCCGCCGATGTAGAAGGTGGGCGCCTGATGCTGCGTCGCGGGGGCGAGGATCAGGGCATGGAACATGATCAGGGGCGCAATCATGGGCAGAATCGCCATGGCGTACCAGGACAAGGCGGCGATCGGGTGCTTGCGCCAGATAAACCGGCCCGCCAGGAGCATTTCGCGCACCCAGGAACGCTTCCACCGGCATTGCTGGATGATGTATTTTTTCCAGCGATCCGGTACAATGGTGGTGGCCAGCGCCTCGTCGTCATAGAGAATCCGATAATGCCGCAGCAGCAAGTTCGTCAGCGCACGGTCATCGCCGTAGGTGGCATAATGCCCTAGAAACTTCTGGTGCAGCCACTTGTCCAGGATGTGCAGCACGCAAGCCTTGCGATAGGCCGAAAAGCAGCCCGGGCAGCAACTGACGGCGCCAAACAGGCTCTCGGCGGCTTTCATGATCCGATAGGACACAAAGTAGCGCACGTCCTGCATCTTGGTCAGCACGTTGACGCGGATGTTCTCCACGTCCGTATGGCCGGCCACAGCCGCCACGGTAGGATCGGCCAGGCCCTGCACGATTTTGTGGATGGCGCCAGGCATGAGGAAGCTGTCGGAATCGACGTACACCAGCACTTCCCCGCGGGCCAGCAGGGCGCCCAAGGCCATCCCGTGGCGCTTACCCTTGTTCTCCTCGAAGTCCACCACGACCAGGGCGGGATGGCGCGCTTGCGCCCGTATCATTTCCTCCAGGGTGTGATCGGTGGATCCATCATTGACGGCGACCACCTCGAGCTTGGCATGCGGATAACCCTCGGCATAGATGCGTCCGATGGTTTTCTCGATGGAGCCTTCCTCGTTGCGGCAGGCCACCACCACGGCCACGGAGGGTTCATAACCGACATCCCGAGGCGCCATGTAAAAAGCAGCCAGAATAAAACGGGAAAGGATGAAAACACCCACGGTCAGGCTGTAGAGGTTGACCAAGGGTTGGTACCAGTAATAATTGATGTTATGGAGCTTAAGATAGATCGCGATGGACAATAGCAACACGAGGAAAAAGGTCAGCAGAAAGCTGACGGTCTTGGAGGTCGGATGATACCGCTCTTCAGCCAGATTCTCGTCGTAAACGCCTTCCGGTTCAGGGGTTGGAGCGCCAGCTTGGAAGGTTCCCCGCTGGAGCCGGGCCTGGCAAAACGGGCACACCATGGGAGGCGGGGAATCAATCACCCGGATGCTGATCCGGCAGTTCAGACAGCGGTCAATCGAGCCGGTCGTCGGCTCGTGCATAAAATAGGTCTTCGCCGGGGGCGCGGACGCTGCCGCCCCGGCTCCGGCCGGGAATCCCTGGGTATCCGCCGTGGGTTGAGAGGTCATGCGTCAACTGCCTTTGCTTTTTCCAAATTACCCCTTGTCAATTTACTGAAGATGAAGTAATAAATATTCAATCGCTAAGACATTGTCAATACATTGACCATGGGAATGAATATACTATCCAAGAAATAAAGTGTTGTCAATCCACGGGAATTAGGATAAGGGTAGTGTATTGATTAAAGTATGGGCAATCTGCTGAAGTTTCAGTAGAGTTTATCAGAAAGGGCTGTGGGAACCATGGCGAAGATCTTGATTATTGAAGATGAACCGGTGGTGGTCAGCCTCCTGAAGCGCATTATTACGGGCATGGGGCATGACGTGGTGGTGGCGGAGGATGGCGTCCAGGGCCTGGCGTTGGCCGGCTCGGAAAACATCACCATCATTGTGTCCGATTTGCACATGCCCGGCGAGATCAGCGGCATGGACTTGATCCGCCGGCTGCGCAGCGCCAAGCCCCAATGCGCCATCGTGGTTGTTTCCGGCTATCCCTCGCCGGACGTCATGGGCGAGTGCGAACAGATGGGCATTACGGACTTCCTGACCAAACCCTTTGAGATGACGTTTGTGCAAGCGGTGATCGAGGGCATTCTGCGCAGCCGGGGCACAGCGGCACCCACTCAACAGAAGCAACCGTTATGATCAACAAAACACCCTTGGGTATTGCGTTTTTCGACGCCGAATACGGCGGCGTGTTCCGCGACCGGAGTTTGCTGGTGACCGGGCGGTCGGAAACCGGCAAGACGAAGCTGGGCCTCCATTTTATGGCCCAGGGATTGCGTTTGCAGGAACGCGGGCTGATGCTCTCCACGGAACGCGCCGTCGATCTGGCGATCATGGCGGACTCGCTGGACATCCCCGTAAGCGGCGCGGTCGAAACAGGCGCCTTCACGTTGCTGGAGTACAACGAATTCGTCCCCGGCCGGGACCGCGAAGCCAGCATCATGCTGCCGCCGGATGGGTTCGTGCAACTTAAGCAGATCATCGAAACCAATGCCATTCGGCGGGTGGTGATTGACACGGTGCTGCCGTGGATCACGCTGCCCGACCCGACGCATCTGGCCGAGCACCTTTTCTCCCTGGTCCGCGCGTTTGAGCGCCTCGGTGTCACGACCTTGTTTACCCTGTCCCAACCGGTCTCGGCGGCGGCCATCCGGCTGCGGAAAATGCTGGAGGACGTGGTGCCCATTTCCATCACGCTGCTGTATGAACCCGAGGCCGGCGTGCGCCAGTGGCTGGTCAACAAGTATCTGGGTCTGAGTCCCAAAGCCGCTGGCGTGCGCTATGACATCCTGCCCAAGAAGGGCATCGTCCCTCAACCGCCCGTCATGGTCGGCGAACGCCCCGCTGCGCCGGCGCCGGCTCCCGGCCCCGCCCCGGGGCGCGCCAAGGGCCGGCCAACGAGTTTTGCGTCCCTGGTGCTGAATCAATCCGCCGGCGCCTCCCGGTCGGCCCCCCAGGGTGGCGCGGGTCAAACCCGGGGTGAGCCATAACCTGGAATCGCCATGTACGCTGACTATTGGAATTTACGGGAAAGGCCCTTTCAGAATGTCGCCGATCCCCGCTTTGCTTATCTTTCCGATCAGCACAAGGAAGGCCTCGCCCGCCTGTTGTATCTGGTCGAGGAGCAGAAGCTGGGCGGCTCGCTCGTCGGCCCGTATGGTGTCGGCAAATCCATGGTGATCGAGCTGCTGGCCGAGAAGGTTCGCGGCCAACCCCATCTGCTGTATGTTCAGCTCGATGTGCCCCCCGCCGGCGCGCTCTCGCTCGCCAAGCAGATCGTGGCCCGGCTGGGCCATAGCGCTCCGGTCTATGATCTGGCCGGCGCTCTGGATGTCATCCAGAATTATTTCTCGGACAACAACTCCGCCCTACAACACCTCGTGCTGACCCTGGACGAAGCCCAGATGCTGCGCGAGGCGGCCGCATTCGAATTCCTGCATCTGCTCAGCAACCTGCGCATCCGCAAACGGGACGGCAGCCTGGGCGCCACCGCCGTCACCCTGTTGCTCGTGGGTCACCAGGATCTGGTCCAGCACCTGGCCGGCGACCCCTCGCTGGCCCAGCGCCTCCAACTCTTCTGGCACCTGGAGCCGCTGACCGACCAGCAGACCATCGAATACGTCCAGCATCGCATTCGCGCCGCCGGGGGTGACATTTGGATGTTCGACGAGGACTCGACCCGGATCCTCTACGAAGCCAGCTTGGGATTGCCCCGCGTGATCAACAACATGTGCGATACCGCCCTGTTGATCGGTTGCGCGAACCGCGCCAATCGCATCACCGGCGATATTATGCAGCAGGCCATCGCCGACGCTCAAGCCCCTGTGCTGCAACCGGTTTTGCAACCAGGAGTCCCCGCATGAATGAAATCGGCAACAATATTACCTTCCTCGGTCTCATTGCCACGATCGTCAGCCTTATCTTCGCCGCCGCCGCCCTGATGATCGCCCGTCGCCGGAAGATGCATCAGAGCGCGCAACGCAACGCCCTCCACCCGCCACCCGCGCCGAGGCCGCTCAACCTGCCGCCCGCCGTTCAGCCGGAACAGCCGCGGCCCCTGTCGAAAACGCCGGCGTCCGCGGCCGAACCGGTCGGGTCGGCCGCGGGACCGACTTTGTATGAAACCAGCGCCACCTCGTCGCCGCTCTTCAAGCGGCTCGGCCGTCATGGGGTCGAAAATGCCACGGTCAGCCCGGAGCAGCCGGCTGACAATCAGTTGGATTGGGAGTAAATCCGCGCGCCTGACCGGGGCCACCGCGTCCGTCACACCAGGTTATAGCGACCGGGCGAAATGATGTGGTGGGGGTCGAACACCTGCTTGAGGTCGCGCACGAGCTGCCAGAAGGTGTCGTGGGGATCCACGACCAGATTCATGTTCTGCACGCCCACGCGGTAGGGCGGATAACCGCGCCGGATGAACTCGGCCGTGAGTTCGTCGTTCGCCGCGTGCGCCGCGGCGACCCGCTCAGGCTGCCGGCGGTCGAAGGCCATGTTGATGACGCACTCGAGCGCACGGCTGTCCACCATGTTGAATGTGACGAAGGGCACAAAGCCGTGCTGGCCGTAAATGCGATACGTGAGGTCCATGGCCTCCTGCGCCACGCGCCCCTCGGCGGGCAGGAAAGGAACACAGAACAGCATGCCGCAGTGGCTTTGATCGGGGTCGTCGCTGGCCGCCTCCGGCAGCTCGCCGAGCGGCCACCAGGCACTCTGCATGGGTTCATCGGTGGGCTGGCCGAGGGCGAGGCCGCACAGCGGTTGGACGGCCTGCAACATGACGCGCTTCTTTTGCACCCAGGGGATGAAGGCCAATGGTCTGGAAACCGCGTCAGCGGTCCGGAGCAGGCCGTCGGTGATGAACAGCGTGCGGGCCAAGCCGCGCAGGGCCCGGCGAATATCCACGCGCGCGACACGGAGCTGGCCGGGTGAACCCAGGATGCCGCCCACCGCGCTCCAAGGGCCAAAGCCCTCGGCGGCGATCAGGTGCTCAGCCCATTGCCTGCGGGCCGCTGCATCTTGAGCGGGATCGAGCCGGGCCAGTTGGTTATAAACGAGCGGGCCCAGCGCGATCTGCGTGCGTTCCCGGTTGCCGATATGAAAGACGGTCTGGACGATGTCGCGCCGGCGCAGGTCGGTCAGCGCGTCCACAAACGGCCCCAGTTGATGGGCGTGTTCAATTTTGACAATGACGACCATCGCGGCGTCACGCCGGGGGATAAGGTCAAAGGCGGCCGCGGTGACGATGCCGAAGTTGGACTGGGCAAAAAGACCGTCCAACGAAGGGCCGATGCCGTGGCGGTAATGGTGGGCCGTGTGCGCGCCGGCAAAGTGGGCAAAACCGGTGCGGAGCAGTGTACCATTACCGAGGACAATTTCCAGGCCGGCCAGGCTGTCAGCGCGCGAGGAAAAATAGCCAATGCCGCGTTCGAGCGCATTCCCGATCAGGCTGGTGGCCACGCCGGCGCCGGTGACGTTGAGCAACAGCGGCAACTGGTGTGCGCGCAGATAGGCGGCCAACTGGCCCTGGGTCACGCCGGGCTCGACGACGGCATAATGCCCGGCCACATGGACTTCGCGGATGCGGTTCATGCGGCTGAGGTCTACGACCGCGGCTCCGGCGCGCACGGGCAAACGCGAACCCAAGCCCCAGTTTTTTCCGCAACTGACCGGGTGCAGCGGAATCCGAAACTGGTTGGCGATGTGCACCACGCGCTGAACTTCTTCGGAGGAACCGGGCCGCAGCACGGCCGGGATGGCGCGGGTCAGCCCGCTGACGTTACGCGTATAGGCGGCCAGGGGTTCGCCGGCGGTCAACACGTGCTCGGTTCCCAACGCTTGTTGCCAGGCCGTGACGGCGGCGGATAGCTGTTCCATATCCATCGTGGTTCCTCCCGGCGTTTTCCAGCGCGCGCGGTCCCTGGGCCGGCCATCCGGCCGGTACATGGTTGTTGCCGCGGTCCCCGCGGCGGGCTCTGCGGGAACGGGCAGCCCCGCAGTCTGGCGGGTCAGGGTCGCGTCAGCAACGGCAGCACGACGGTGAACACCGTGCCTTCATTGACCTTGCTCTGCACCTCGATCATGCCGCGATGCCCTACAATGACCTTCTTGGTGATGAACAGCCCCAGACCGGTGCCCGCCTTGCCCTTGGTGGTGAAGTAAGGCTCGAACATGCGCTGCAACTGCTCCGGAGCGATGCCATGGCCATTGTCCTGGATACGAATTTCCACCCGGCCACCCGCCCTCCTGTTTTGGATCAGAACCACGCCGCGGCCGGCCGCCACGGCCTCGACGGCATTGATCACCAGGTTGCACAGGGCGCGGAACACCTGTAAACGATCAGCCTCAATCACGCAGGGCTCCGGATCCCGCTCCCAGTCCACATGGACGCCATGAGCTTCCGCCATGGGGCCCACGCTCTCCACCACCTCCTGCAGCAGTTCCTGAATCACCACGGGCTGCAACTGTCCGACCTCCTTCTTGCCGAGGCTCAGCCACATCTCGCTGAGTTCGCGGCAGCGGGCGACATTCCGCTCGATGATCTCCAGGTATTCCGCCGTGTCGGCCCAGCGCTCGGCCAGTTTTTCCTTGGACTGCTTGAGGTCTTCCGCGAGCAATTCCACATAGCCCAGCACGGCGGTGAGCGGATTGCGCAGGTCATGGACAAATTCGGCGGACTTTTGTCCGATCGCCGCCATGCGTTCCTTTTGGGCCAGATCGGCGCCGAGTTGCTCGACGATGTGCCGGAGTTCCTCCTCGGACTGCCGGCGGCGGCGCTCCACGCGCGTGCGCTGCACGTGCCGCTTAACGATCTCCTGAATCTCGTGGGCGTCGAACGGCTTGCTCAAATAATCGTTGGCGCCGTGGCGAATGGCTTCCCGCGCGGTCTCCAGCGCGCCGTAGCCGGTGAGCATGATGACGGAGACCAGCGGATCAAGCGTGCGGATCTCGCTCAAACCTTCGATGCCGTCCTTGTGCGGCATGCGAATATCCATGATGATGACGTCCGGCTGGTGCGCGCGCAGCAACTGCAACCCTGTGTCCACAGTGTCCGCGCACCAGACCTGGTAGTCGTTCTTCAGCACCATCCGCAAGCTTTCGCGCGGGCCGAGCTCGTCATCAATGATCAGCACGGTTCCGCGCGCGCGTTCGTCAGCCATGGCCACTCCTTAAAAAGAAAAGCTATAGGAGCCCGCAACGATCTGCGCGGCGAGCTCGTAGGTGCCGTTGTAAACGGGGTTCTGGTTATTGGTGATCTCGCGGTCGCGGAAGAAGCTTTGCACGAGAGCGACATCCAAGGCATGGCGTTCATGTTGGAAGCCCAGTCCCACGCTCACCACGTGACGATGGGCATCCGGCAGGGTGGGCGCCAGCGTCGAGTCCGGAATGGGCGTTTGGATGAAGATGTAACCGGCCCGGAGTGCGAGGCCGGGCAGGAGTTGATACTCCGCGCCCACCCCCAACGTCCAACTGTTCTTCCAGTCTTGCGGAATGCTTAGCGGTGCAACCGGCGAGGTGGGGTCTCCCTTCGAATGCAGCAGCGGGTTGTCGGCGGAGGCGTCGATATCCAGCGTGTCATAGCGGCTAAACTGAATCCATTCCACGTCCGCTTCGAGTTTAAGTTTATCGGTGGCTTGGATGCTGTAGCCCAGTGCCGTGGTGGCGGGGAAGGCGATCTCGGTGTTGAAGTCGGTGCGCGGCGCCACCAGCATTTGGACGACGTTGGGCACGTTGTCCGCCGCGAAGTGGCCGCTGTACTTCACTGTGACCGATGACCGGTACGTCAGCGCCAGCCGTTGCTGTTCCGTGACCTGCCAGGTCAGGGCCGCGTTATAGCCGAGGCCTGTGCCGCTGCCCTGCATCTTGACCAAGCCGTCCGGCGCCGGCTGGCCGGTTACCTGCGACCATGGCAGATTCTGACGCAGGTCAATGTCGGAAACGTAGATGTCGGCGCCGACGCCCACCGAGACTGTGTCGGACAGTCTGACCGCCAGCGTCGGGTTGACGTTCATCAGCCGTAATTCGGAAAAATACGGCGCGGTATAACGGAACTGGCCTGTCTTGCTCCACTCCGTGGACTGGCCGTACGGCGTGGTGATGCCAAGGCCGAGCGCAACCTTGTTGCCCTGCAATGGCATGGACGCAAACACGTCGGGCAGGAGTTTCCAGGGGTCTTCTGTCTTGTCCGTGAGGCCCGTCAGGCCGGAAGTGAATTTTACTTCGCTGCGGGCCGCGGTCAGCGAGACCTGTACTTGTGCGTTGGTCAGGTTGACCAGGTTGGCCGGATTATGCTCAATGGCGGCGGCGTCATCGGCCAGCGCGATCTTGCCGCCCGCGCGGCCCAACGCGGCGGCGCCCGCCGGCGGATTGCGGAAACCTTCCGCGCCGGCCGGATCGGCCAGCGACTCACCCAGCGCAACGGCCAAGACGACGGCGAAAGCGCAGCGACGGCACGACCACGACTGGCTGTATTTCTGCATGCGATTCTCCTGGGGGGTGGGTTGCTACCCTGGTGACGATTCCACCACGACTCGATCCGACAGGCGGCCTTTGGCATGATTCGGCTGAAAATGCATGATTACCACAAAATTATGTAAAAAAATTAAGATTCTTTTCCCCCGCTGTCAAGAACAGATTGCCTGTTGCGGATCAATGATAATGGCTCCTTTTTCATTTGCAAGCCTCACGACCTTTTGCTTCAATGTTCGCCAACGAAAGGCGCGGAAGCTCGGATGCAAGTGATTATAGGTTAAGCGGTTGAAAAATTGTTCATGACCCGCACTTGCTTGACCTGCAACGCTCGCATGCCGGGGGTTCGATCATGCTAAAAGCCCGCCAACAAAAACGCGCGGTCATTACCGGGATCGGGGTGCTGGCGGCGAATGGCATCGGCAAGGACGAATTCTGGTCATCGTTGGTCGCCGGACGAAGCGGCATTGGTCCCATTACCCTGTGTGATGTCAGCGAACTGCCCTGTCGCATTGCGGGTGAGGTCAAGGACTTTCAACCGGGAAAATATTTGAATGGCCGTTTCAAGGCCAAACGGCTGAGTCGAAATGTTCAGTTGGCGGTCGCCGCGACACGTCTGGCGCTGGAGGATGCCGGTCTGGATCAGGCCGCGTTACGTCAAGCCGCCCCCATTCAGATTGAGATCGGCATCAGCATGGGAGGGTTTGATTTCATTGAGCGCCAAATTCGCCGTATCGTTGCCAAGGGGATGAATACCATGTTGCCGACCGTGGTCGGCTGTATTCATATCGCTGCGGCCAGCACCATCGCGGACCTCCTGGAGGTGCCCGCGCGGATTGACACGCTGTCCAACAGTTGTACGGGCGGACTGGACGCCATAGCAGAAGCGGCCGAATTGATCCGGGCCGGGATCGTGGAGATAGCGCTGGCTGGCGGTAGTGATGCCCCGATTGAAACCAGCCTCATGTCAGGCTTTTGTGCCGCCAGAATGCTCTCGCTGCATAACGCAGATCCCGCGAAGGCCAGCCGTCCTTTTGATCTGCACCGGGATGGCGGCGTCCTGGCCGAAGGCTGCGGCATGGTGGTGCTGGAAAGTTGGGACCATGCCGTGGCGCGCGGGTGTCAGCCCTACCTGGAGATTCTTGGCTATGGAACCGCACGTGATTCCACGGCGGAGTACGGATCAGGTTTGTTATTGACCATGCAGCAGTCCTTGGCCAATGCCGGCACGGCGCCCGGCGAGATTGATTACATATCCGCGCATGGGCCCAGCGATGTGGTCATTGATCGCGTCGAAACGGACGCGGTCAAAAGGATCTTCAACGCGCGCGCCTATCGCCTGCCGGTGAGTTCCATTAAAGGGGTCACGGGTAATCCGCTGGCGGCGGCTGGAGCACTCCAGGTTGTCGCCTGTGCACTGACCTTTCGCAACAGTATCATTCCGCCGACCGCAAATTATGAGACGCCCGATCCGCTCTGCGATTTGGATTACGTGCCCGCACGCGCCCGCCGGGCCAACGTCACTTGTGCGCTGATCAATTCTCACGGCATTGGCTGTATCAATAGCTCATTAGTGGTAAAAAAGATCACAAGCCTATGACACCCTTCGAACTATTCGTCTTTGTGTCATTGTTTTTTGATGCCGTCCTCGGCATAGGCGTAGGCCTCAATAACCCCCGTCGTGCCGCCAATCAGCTTTATACAGGCCTTTCCCTGTGCATATTTGTGTGGCTGGGCAATAACTGGATTACGCTGTATACGCATAATGAGAGCGTAGCATTGTGGACCATTCGGTGCGCGTCTATATTCGCCGCATTGATCCCCACCTGCTTGCAATTACTCCGGATGGCCATCAAGTACAGCAATGAAAGCGCCCCAGCGCTGCTGCGGCGCGGCCGTCCATTGTTTCTGTTGAATCTCTTGATCGCCCTGATTTGCCTGACGCCCTATTTCTTGCCAGCGATGCGGATCCCCGGCGCCACCCAGATTGCGGAACCGGAATATGGCCCCGCCTTTCTTGTTTATACGCTTTATTTTCTGTTCTCGGTGATTTCACTGATCAGCATGTTTGTGCGCGATTGGAAGCAGCTGCGTGGCGCGCAACGCGCCGAGTTGGAGTTTGTCATTTTGGGCTCGTCCACCGCGCTGCTTATCGGCACGGTCTTCAGCCCATTGCTCGCCTTGTTGACGCATACCTCCCGCTATGTTCCTGTGGCGAATGCCACCAGCATTATAACCCTCACCGCGATCATTGCCTATGGCATTGCAACCCGGCGCATCCTGGAGGTGGCGACCGTCATACGGCGCGCGGTGGCTTATGCCTTGTTGACCGGTTATCTCGTGGCGATTTATCTGGCGGCTTGGTATCCGGCCGATGTCATCCGCTGCCGCCTGTCGTCGCCTTATGACATCATCCCTCATATACTGGCGGCGTTGGTGGTAGCTTTTTCTTTGATACCGGCGCATGGGCTGATGCAGCGGTTTGCCGACCGGCTGTTCATCAATCCGGGGGCTGCGGATGTAGGTCGTACCATTCAGAAGGCCGGCGTACTGCTCCAGGCGGTGACCACCATGGACGATCTCCTAACCCGTTTCTCGAAGCTCGTGTCCGAGGCCATGGGCACGGATCGTGTCGTCCTGCTCATCGAGGAAGCCGGCCGCTTCGTGCAACCCTCCGCGTCGGCCGACCACGCCGCTGCGCTGGTGCTCGACGCGCAGGCGCCGCTCATCCGGAAATTAAAAGCACAAAATGAGCCCTTGGTCATGGATGTCATTCAACGCGCGCGCGCGGTGGAGCAGTGGCGCGACGTGATGCAACAAATGCGGCAGATGGGCAGCACCGTGGCGGTGGGGGTCAAATCCAAGGACGTGTTGGAGGCCGTGCTGTTGTTGGGACCGCAGCTCTCCGGCCGCATCTATGGCGCGGTGGAGCAGAATGCGCTGCAGTTGCTCTGCAATCAACTGGCGGTCGCGCTGGAGAATGCCCGGCTCTACACGGAGGTGCAGGACGGCAAAATTTACAACGACATCCTGCTCGATCATCTGGTCAGCGGCGTGATCGCCGTGAACACCGCCGGCTTGGTGAGCGTGTTTAACCGCGAGGCGCAGCGGGTGACCCGCCTGTCGCCCGGCGCGGTGTTGCATCAGTCTTACCAAACGCTGCCCCCGCCGCTGGCCCAGACGCTGGCCACCCTGCTGGCGCGTGACACGCCGCTCCGCAACGCCGAACTGGTGCTGATGCACGGAGAAGAAATGGTGACCATCCGTGCCGGGGGCGCGCTGTTCAAAGGCCATACCGGCAAGTTGCTGGGCGCCTTGCTGGTCTTCAGCGACATCACCGATATCAAAAAGATGGAAATGCAACTTCGCCGTTCCGACCGGCTGGCCAGCCTCGGGATCCTCTCGGCCGGCATGGCCCATGAGATCAAAAACCCGCTGGTCACCCTGAAGACCTTCTCCCAACTGCTGCCGGAACGCTACGACGACCGTGACTTCCGCGACACGTTTTCCACGCTCGTGGGGCATGAAATCCGGCGGATTGACTCGATCGTCAACCAGTTGCTGCATTTCGCCCGCCCGGCCGAGCCCAGGTTGGCCCCCGTGTCGCTGCATCCCGTGCTGGAGCATTCATTGAAACTGGTCGCTGAGGAACTGCGCACGAAAAATATCGTCCTGGTTTGCTTCCTGTTCGCGCCGCGCGACCGGATCCTGGCGGACAGCAATCAGCTCAGCCAGGTCTTCCTGAATCTTTTCCTCAACGCCATCGAATCCATGAGCGGCGGGGGGCAGTTGACGGTGACCACCGACGCGGCGTTGCCCGGCAGCCTGGCCTTCAGCGGGCGCTTGGGCAAACCGGCGGGCGAACAAATTCACATCAGCATTGCGGACACCGGCAGCGGCATCAAACCGGAGGATCTGGCGCACATCTTCGATCCGTTCTTTACGACCAAGAGCGAGGGGACGGGTCTGGGCCTTTCCGTCGCCCATGGCATTATTGAGGAACACGGCGGCCTGATTGACGTGGATAGCGCGGTTTCGAAGGGTGCCATCTTCCATATTTACTTCCCCTTGGTGCCGGAAAGGGTTATAAATCCGGAAAGCTCCCATGACTCGGCCACCTCCATGCCTGCTGTATAGCGAGGACGACGAGTGGGCCGGGCGCATGGTCCGGTGCCTGCAAGCGGCCGCCGTGGTGCGCCACGTCCGCGCGCGCGCGCCGCTGGAAAGCATTCTGGAGCGCAACTGCACTACGGTGCTGCTGCTGGATATCCGCGGCGCGTCCACCCTGGAGTTGCTGGCGCGCATCCTCGCCACGTGGCCGCCCACGGTCGTGCTCGCGTTTGGCGAGCCGGGTTCCGATCCCTTCCGGGCGGCCGAGGCGCTGGGCGTGTATGCCGTCGAAAGTCTGCAGGCGGATCATCGGCGGCTGCAGGCCGTGGTGGCCCACGCGCTGGACCTCCTGCAGGTGCGCGTGGAAAACCGCCTCCTGCGCGACGAGTTGGAGCGCACCGTCCGCCGCGGTTCCGCCGCTCGGCCCGCCCCCGCGGGCGAACCCGCCAGCGCGCTCGTCGCGCGCCGTTTCCCCTACGCCGCGCGCCACATGGATAACGTCGAGGCCCTGCTGGAAAGCCTGGCGGAAGCCGTGGCCGACGCCGTCCTCGTCACACGCGTCGGCCTGTTCTGCCGGTCCCGCGACCGCGATGATTTCCGGCTCCGCGCCGGCATCCGTTGCCTCGAGGACACCCGGGAGCTGACCTACGAACACACGGATGCGCTGGTGCGCTGGCTGGAACGCCACGTCCACATGGTTTTTCGCCCCCACCTGGAGCATATCGAAGACCCCGCTACACGGCTGCTGCTGTTGCAGACACTGGATGTCTTGGGCGCGGAAGTGCTCGTACCCCTCCAGGCCCGCGAGCGCCTGCTGGGCTGGTTGTTCGTCGGCCACCGGGCCACCGGCCTGCCGTTCGAACAAGCCCGGCTCGAGCAGCTTAACTCCATCGCTGACCATGTCTCCACAATGCTGGAGAACGCTCTGCTCTACGAGGAACTGACCGTTCAGAAGTCGCTGGCCGAAACCCTGCTCCAGACGCTGCCCACGGGCATTGTCGCCGTGGACGCCGCGGGCGTTATCCGTTGGTATAGCGCCGCCGCCCAGGCCATTCTGGACCTGCCGGCCGAGTCCGTCCTGCACCAGCCCGTCGAGAAGCTCGGCAGCCGGATCGCGGACATCGTGCGGCGCAGCCTCCTGGGCGAAACGGCGGCCACTCCCCCCCCCCTGTGGACGGATCCGCTCACCAAACGCACCGTGGCCGTCCAAGGCTTGCAGCTCCTGGACCGCGAACTCTGTCTCGGCGCGGTCGCGCTCATCCAGGACCAGACAGCCCAGCAGGCCCTCAAGGAAAAGCAGGAGCAAATGGAACGCGCCGCTTTCTGGACGGAACTGGCCGCCAGTATGTCGCACGAAATCCGTAATCCGCTCGTGGCCATTAAAACCTTTGCCCAACTCCTGCCGGAACGGTACAACGACGCGGAATTCCGCGATGATTTCAGCCAGAACGTCACGCGGGAAGTGGACCGCCTGAACAGCATCATCACCCAGATCCACGAATTTGCTCATCCGCCACAACTCAAGTTCGAGGCCGTGGACCTCCGCGGCGCGCTCAATAAGAGTGTCGGGGCGGTGTTTCCCTCCGCCCGGCGCAACGGCTTGGCTGTGGAACTGCACCTAGACCCGCACCTGCCGTTCACCTGGGGCGACCACCGTGCGCTCACCGAATGCTTTGCTTACCTCCTGACCAATGCGCGCGAGGCGTTGGCTCAGCGCGCCGATGCCCGCGTCACCATCCGCGCCCGCGCCGTCCCGCAGCCGCTGGACGGTCAGGCGAACCCGCGGCTTGAAATCAGCATTGCGGACAACGGGCCCGGCATACCCGCCGAAATCGCCGATCGGGTCTTCTCGCCCTTCTGCACCACCAAGGCCCGCGGGCTGGGGCTGGGCTTGCCCATCGTCAAGCGCACCGTCGTGGATCACAACGGACAGGTGCAGATTGACTCCACGGCGCAGGGCACGGTCGTCACCATCACGCTGCCGCAGGCGCCGGACGGCGCCGCCCGGCCGGCAGATCAGGCCGCCACCGCGGCTGAGCCGTCGGACCAGGGCGCGAGCGCGGCCTGAGCATCAGTCCGTTTTCCAGTCCAGCCGCCACTGCCGGAAGATCGGCAGCGCCTCGCGATGGGTCAGATCGAACCAGATCGGCGTCAGCGAAACATACCCGTGGTTGACGGCGTCAATGTCGGTGTCGGTCACATCGCCGAGCAGTTCCAAATCGCCGTCCATCCAGTAGTACACGTTGCCCTGCGGATCGGTGCGGCGGTCGAACTTCTCGACGAACCGCGAGCGGCCCATGCGCGTGACGGCGAACCCCTTGATCTGGTCGGCAGGCAGGTTGGGGACGTTGACATTCAGCAGCGTGTCCGGCGGCAAACCCGCCCGGGCGATGTGCTGCGCCAGTTGCCGGGCGGCGCGCGCGGCGACGTCCCAGCGCGGCTGCAGGTAGGAAGCCAGCGAAATGGCCATGCTGGGAATGCCCAGCACCGTGCCTTCCGTCGCGGCCGACACGGTGCCGGAATAAATCACGCTGATGCCGGTGTTGGGGCCGAGGTTGATGCCGCTGATGATCAAGTCCGGCTTCTGCGGCAGCAGGGCGCAGACCGCGAGCTTGACGCAGTCCGCCGGCGTGCCGCCCACCGCGTAGCCGGAAAACGAACCGTTGCGCTGGATGGGCCGGGCCTTGATCGGGTCCGACAGCGTGATGGCATGGCCCACTGCGCTCTGCTCGCCGGCGGGCGCGACCACCGTGACTTCGCCCAGGTCCTTCACCGCGTCATGCAGCGCTTGGAGGCCGGGCGCGTAAATGCCGTCGTCATTGCTCAGTAAAATGCGCATGTGCGCACTCTGCCACGGCGCGGGGCGGGACTCAAGCGCGGATCAAGGTGGGGCCGCTATGCGCATTATGGTTTCTGCTGGAGCGGAACCGGTTACGGTTCCGGGCGCAACCGGAACGTTTACACGTTCCGCTCCGGGAACAGATAGCTTCGACCGGCCGAAATGCAAAATGCAGAGAGTCAGGTGTCTGGCTTTACGAGTTTCGCGCCACGATGTATTCGGCCAGGCCGCGCAACGGTTTGGCGCGCGGGCCGAGTTCCGTCAAGGCGGCTTGCGCCGCGGTCATCAGTGTGCGGGCTTTGGCCCGGGAGGCCTCCAGGCCGTAGAGCGCGACATAGGTCATTTTCTTCCGCGCGGCATCGCTGCCGACGGCCTTGCCGAGTTCCGTCGGCGACGAGATGACGTTGAGCACGTCGTCGGCGATCTGGAAGGCCAGCCCGATGTGCTCCCCATAGGCCGTCAGGCTGGCAAGCTGCGCGGCGTCCGCCCCGGCGGCGATCGCGCCCAGGCGGCAGGCGGCGCGGATGAGCTGGCCGGTCTTGTGGGAGTGGATGTAGGCCAACAACTCCGCTTCGGGGGCGCGGCCCTCGGCCGCCAGATCTTCGAACTGCCCGCCGACAATGCCGCGGCTGCCCGCCGCCGCGGCCAGTTCCACGACGAGCTGGCCCGGCGGATAGGGCGGCGGCGCGGCGACGCGCGCCAGCAGCTCGAAGGCCAGCGTCAGCAGCGCATCGCCGGCCAGGATGGCGTTGGCCTCGCCGAACACTTTGTGCACGGTGGGCCGGCCGCGGCGCAGGTCGTCGTTGTCCATCGCCGGGAGATCGTCATGAATCAGCGTGTAGGTGTGCAGATATTCCAGCGCCACGGCCGGCAGCATGGCCCGGTCGCACGGGCCGCCGACGGCCTCGGCGCTGGCCAGGCACAGCACGGGCCGCAGCCGTTTGCCGCCGCTTTCGATGCTGTAGCGCATGGCGGCGTGCAAGCGCGCCGGCCGCGCCACGGCCGGCGGCAGATGCGCATCGAGCGCCACCTCGATTTCGGCGCGCAGCACCGCCAGATACGTTTGCACATCCATGGACGTACGCTAGCAAAACACGCTGCGTTTTCCAAGGCCCGCAAAAAGAGCCGAGCGTCTCGCTGTGCCGTGGAAAAATGGAGGCCGAGTTCGTGTGGGCGGGGCTTCCAGCCCCGCGCAAACCACCGAAACATATTGGACGGGTTGCGCAGCCGTTATTTACCGGCCGGCGGCTTGCCGTCCTTCGGCTTCAGCAGCGCGTCCAGTCCGGCGAAGGGTTGGAAGGTGGCCGGCGGCGGCGCGTTGTCGCCGCGCGCGCCTTCGTAATACTGCCCGAGAAACATTTTTTCGTGCTCGTGGTCGTGGCAATAAACGCAGAGCAATTCCCAGTTGCTGCCGTCGGGCGGGTTGTTCTCGTGGTTGTGGTCCTTGTGGTGGACGGTCAGCTCCTTCAGGCGCTTGCCGGTCAACTCGCGCCCGCACCGCGCGCAGAGGTGGGGGGACAGCTTCAAGGCCCGCTCCCGGTAACCGGCCTGCCGTGCCGCATGGTCGCGGTGCAACTCCGCGAGCAGCCGCGCCTTCTGCGCCTCGTCCAGTTTCTTTACGATCCGGCCCACGCCTGATTCTACAATAGTCCGGCCGTTTTCCAAGGCTTGGAAAGCCACCGGCCAGCTTTCTCCAAGGTTGGGTGCGTCTCACGTCGCATGTCCGGGAACTTGGCGCCCGATCGGTCCGTTCGGACGGATCCGACCGACCGGCCCCGCGCCACGCTTCCTGCTCCTCCTCACGCCGGCGCGGGCCGGGCGGCGCAGCCGCAGAGCACGCGGAAGACGAGCCACGCGCCGGCGAAGGCGCCGAGCGTGAGCAGCGTGTACAGCCAGCCGCCGCCGCTGGTCTTGAAGCTGACCGCCAGCGCCGCGCCCGGCGTGATCTGCAGCGGGCGCGCGAACTCCAGCACGCGGCCCTCGAGCGGCATGGTGACGCGCAGCGCGGTGGCGACGCCCGCCGCCGCGGCCTGCTGGTCGAGGATCTTTTCGGCCACGACGTTGAGGCTGGTGTTGTCCTTCGCGCTCAGGTTGTGCGTCACTTGCGCGGCCTGTTCCGAGGTCCAGTTGCCGGCGTAGGTGTTCGCGCTGCCGAGCTGGAGCGTGCCGGCGTTCACCAGGGTGCCGCCGCTGTAGGCATTGTTGCCCGACGGCGTCGGCCCCTGCGGCGCGGCCTCCTGGTTGACCAGGTTGTTGCCGAACTTCAGCTCGTCGCGGCGGTTGACGAGCCCGACGACGGCCTGCTGCTTGGCGAGATTGCGGTATTGCAGGCGCACGTCCTCGTTGTAGTCGGCCTTGCCCTGCGAGTAGTAGAGCGCGGACTCAAAGGCCTGCCGGGCCTCCTGCTGCTGGCCCTTGCGCGCGAACTCTTCGCCCTGCTTGAGCGCGACCTCGGCATTCTTCAGGTTGGTGCGCAGGATGCCGTCATTGTTGGCGGTGTAAGCCTGATCGTCGAATTCCACGATCTGCGGCTGGTTCTCCGGCGGGCGGTAGGTCAGCGTGCCGTCGAAGCCGTAGTAGCTGCGGTTGGCGGGCGCATAGATGGTCCAGGCGATGTCGCTCAGCGGCAGGTCGAAGCGCGGACCCTCGAAGCGGTGCGCGCGGCTCAGGAGGCCCGACCGGCCGCGGCCACTGTAAATGAACTCGATTTTAGTCGCGCCGAGCGCGGCGGCGCGGTCGAGCGGGACAAGATAATCCTTGCCCTCGCGCAGCGGCGGAACGGGCCGGCCGTTGACAAACACGCACCAGACCTCGGTCGCCTCCGGCAACTTCGTGCGCAGGAAATGCATGTCGCCGACGGTAAGCTGGACTTGTGCGCGGGTCACGAGGCAGTCATCGCTGGAGAGCGCGGATTCCAGCCGCACGCGTTGCACGGTGGCGGGCAGCGTCTCGGCGGCGCCGTGCCGCACAATCTTCAGACCGAGCGCCACGTCCGGCTTGGTGACGCGGTAGCAGAGGATCGCGTCGGAGAGGTCGCCGGCGTTGAACAGCGCCGGGATGCTGCGCGCGTCTTCCTCCTTGAAGCCGGCGGGCACGGCCTGGGGCGCGATTTTCAGGCGCGCGCTGCTCATCACCACGAGCCAGCCCTTCTGTTGCTCGGTGCCGACGGCCAGCAGCGGCGCGAGCGCGGCGTTCTGCGCCTTGACGTCGAGCGGTTGCTGATAGGCGACATCGAGCGCGTAGTCGTTCTCCACCTTGCCGTGCAGGTCAATCTGCCAGAGGCCGCGCTGCTTGTCGGCCTCCAGTGCGCGGGCGATGTTGCGGCCGAGCACGGTCAGCGCGAGGCCGGGCTGCGGCGCCTGCAACTGGAAGCTCTTCACGCCGGCGTTCTCGATCTTGTAGTTCAGCCGCACGCGGCCCTGCAGCAGGCCGTCGGCGACGGCGACGATCTGCAGCGCCTCAACGCGCACGACCGGCGCGAGCGCCTCGGCCTTGAGCTGCACCGCCCAGTCGGGGCGCAGCAGGCGGAAGGCCACGTAGCCCTGCTGCCGCACGCCCAGCTCGCTCGGGTTGATTTCGCTGACGCCCTCGCGGCGCGCGGTGGTGAAGTGGACGCCGCGCTCGCCGCTGACCAGCAGCGTGCCGGTATGCTTCAGCGCATCCTGCACCGTCAGGCGCGGCACCTCCAGCGTGGCGGCGATGCCGTGCAGCGGCCGCGCGCAGATCACGTTGAGCGTCTGCGTGCCGAGCACCTGCTTGTTGAAGTGCACCATCACCGCGCGGGCGCCGTCCTTGAGCTCATCCCAGTGGCTCACGTCCGGGCCGGTCAGGCTCTCGATGTCGTAGCCGGCCGGCAGCGCGAGGCGCAGGTCGAAGATGCCGCTCTTGGCCACGGCCACCTCGAGCTTGCTCGAGAGCACCGCGCGCTCGTCGGAAACATCCACGCGCGCATCCTCGGCCACGCGCACCTCCGGCAGGACGCGCTCGGCGTGCGCCTTGAGCGTGGCCGGCGGCTGGTGATAGCGGAACGCGCGCTTGAGCACGGCGGCGCGGGCCAGGCCGTCCGGGCCGGCAAAGTCGCCGACGCTCATCACGGCCAGGCCGGTGCTCGCCTTCTCGTCCACGTGCAACTGGACCGCCTCGGACGCCGCCAGCGCGATCGCGCCGCGCTGCCGCGCACAGTTCTCCACCACCGGCACCGCCAGCGTCACGTCGTAGGGCAGGTTCTCCTGCGCCACCTGCGTGACGACGCGCAGCGTGAAGTCCGCGCTGACCGGTTTCTCCAGCAACGCCTCCAGCAGGTGCTTGTCCGGGTCGTAGCGCCATGTGCTCAGGCCCGGCGCGCCGACGGCCGTCACGCTCATCTCCGGCGGGATGCGCAGCGTCAGCGACTGGATCTCGCCCTGCGCGATCTGGTAGCGGACCGCGTGCTGCAGATGGATGACGCCGGTCTCGAACGTCGCCAGCGTGTTGACCTCGGTGAAGACGACGGCCTTCTCGAGGCCGGTCTTGCGCTCGCGCGGTCGCCACGTGATCGCGGCGGTGCTCACCGGCCCGAACACGAGGTCCACCTCGGTGCGGCCCTTCTTCTCGGCGGCCTTGAGCTGCACGGCGCTCTCCGACTGCACGTCAAGCTCACCGGCGGGAAGCGTCAGCTTCGCCGCGTTGCGGATATGCGGCAGCAGCGGCAGTTCCAGCCGCCAGACACCGTTGGTCTCGCAGACCGGCGCGAGGAAGCGCAGTTCGATGCGGTAATCGCCCGCGGCGGCGATGTCCACGGTGTAGCCGCTGGGCTCGCTGGCGAGTTTCAGGGCGCGGCTGTCGAGCTTGAACGACGTCAGCACGTGCGGGGGCGGCAGCGCCATGAGCCTGCCGGGCTGGTCCGCATGAAACTCCAGGACCGCCACGACGCGCGCCATGCGCTCGGCATTCTTCTCGAGGCTCGGGCCTTCGACTGTCAGCGTGACGTTTTTCATCATCAAGTCGGTGCTGGCCGCCGGAATGGAAGGTTTGACCGCCGGCGGCGCAGCGGTCTTCGCGCCGGCGCCGAGCAGGCTGGCGGCCAGCGTTAACGCCGCGAGGGCGGGGAGCAGGGTGGGACGGACGCAGCCGCTCGCCGGCGTCGCGGGGACCTCCGGCATGGGTGGCGGCGGCGCGGTAAGATGTTCGAGATACTCGGTGTCGCGTGTGGCCAGCCGGCGGCCCCATTGCGCGGCCCAGCGCGCCAGCGCCACGGTCGCCAGCGCAGGCAGCAGCAACAGCAGCGCCCAGCACAGCCACGGCTGTACGCTCTGCACCGCCGCGAAGCCCCAAGTCAGCATCGTCAAGCCGAGGGCCGCGCGGCCGGGCCGCCACTGGCCGCCGCGGCGGACGCCGGACAGCAAGACGAGCCCCGCGAGCGTGCCCACGACGAAGGTGGTGAGCGAACCTTCCTGGCCGAGCCACGCCGGCTGGACCGTCGTCTGCAGTTCCAGATCGCTGCCCGCCGGACTGACCGGCCGCGTGAACGCTTCCTGCATCGGCGCCACGCTGCCCAGATCGGTTTGCTTGAAGGCCATGCGCAGCCCGCGCGCCCCTTCACCCGCAAGCGCCGCCGCCAGCGCGACCCCGAGCAACACCGCGGCCAGTGCGTAAAACACCGGATTCTTGAGGCCGCGCGCGCGGCGATAGGCCAGGATAATGATGCCGAGGCAGATCAGCTTGACGAACACCAGCCAGGCCAGGGCGTGCGTCACCACGCCGCCAACGAGCTCGCCGAAATTCGCTGCGAGGCGCAGCAGGCCCGCGAACGGCGCCTTGGCCGGCGCGAGGTTGCCGCCCGCCGCGCCGAGGGTGTACTTCTCCGGCGCCGTCAGCGTCCATTTGGCAAAGACCGACTGGGCGTCCGTCACCGGCGCGTCCCAGCGCAACATTCGCGGCCACCACCAGCGGCAGGCGCTTTTCGTCTCGGCATATTCCACCTCGACGCGCAGCGGCTGGTTCGGGTCGCGCAGGCGGCGCAGCGGGACGAGCACCTTGTCAGCCTGCTGCGGCACGGACAGCGCCTGCACGGCGGCGCCATCCACCTTGGCGCTCCACAGTCGCGCGCCCCGTGGCAGCTTGAGGCCGAAATATTGCTGCGACGAATTCTTCACGTCATAGGTCACCGTCGTCACGCTTTCGCCTTCCTTGCTCAGGCGCGTCGCAAAGCCGATGTGGTCGGCCACCTGCGCGAGCAGCGGCTGCGTCTGGTAACGCTGCACCTTGAGCCGGGCTAGGTGCGGGCTGCCGACGTACTTGAACGCCGCGAGCACGGGGTCGTTGATCAGCAACGAATAGGCCGGCGGGATCTCGGCGCGATCGAGCTTGATCAGCGCGGAGTCGGCCTGGTCGAGGCTTTGGAATTGCAGGCTCGCCGCGCCCGCGAGCACGAGGTAGCCCGACTCGTTTTCCGTGCCCAGCGTTTCGAGGCCGCCAAGCTCGACGCTGCCGCCCTCGAAGGCGAACAGCCGGTCATAGGTCACCAGGAGCGTATAGTCGCCGAGGATCTTCTCCTGGAACGTCACCTGCCACTCGTCGTTCGTCCCGTCCTTGGTCTTCTCGCGCGTGCGGATGTCGTGCCCGATGAACTCGACGTTCTGGCATGTCGCCGGCACGCGCACGCGGAGCTGCCGCACCGGCGCGCCGCCGATGTGGTAGGTGATCGAGCAACTGCCGTAGAGCGCGGACTCGCCCGCCGAGACAAGCTGGAACAGCTCGGCGTAGATCGCCGGCGTGGTCTTTTCGATTTTCGCGCCCAGGGTCCAGTCGCCGTCCTTGAAGCGGAAGGCCTGCTGCGCGTCCGGCACGCGCGTCGCCAGCGAGGCCAGATGGACTTCCGTCAGGTTGGTGACCACGGAAGGTTTGAAGCGCACGCCCTTCTCGGCGCGCAGCACCAGGTGGCCGCGCTCCGTGCGGGCCTCCGCCACGCGGAATAGCGGCGCGGTGAACTCCGTCTGGCCCTCCGTCAGCGTCTTCTCCAGCCGCACCTCGACCAGCGTGCGGCCGCTCACCGCCGTCTTGAAGAACAGCTTGATCTGCCGCGTCCCGGCCTGGTCGCGCACCTCGTAGTCGGCGAGGTTCGCGCCCGACACGTTCACAACGCTCCACGCCGGATCCACGACCAGCGCGGCCTCGCGCGCGGGGGCATCGCGCACGTCGAGTTCCACGACCGCGTCGAACGCGAGGTCGTTGTCGCTCAGCGCGAGGGTCAGCCGCTCCTCGCTGTGCAGCGTGGTCACGATGTCGTCGGCGCCCAGTTCGGCGCGCGCCGGCAGGTTCGCATACTGGTAGGCATAGGCCGTGCGCGCCGGCGCGAGCCGCACGCGGTTGTCCGCGGCCGGCATGGCGGGGAACGCCGCCTGGTCAATCTGCGTCAGGCCGAGCGACTTGTTCACCAGCAGCTTCACGGCGCTGTCGGTGCCGATCAGCAGGAAGCCGCTGGTCCGCAGCACATTCAGCGGCATGGGCAGCGGCAGGTCGAATTGGCACGGGAACGCCGCCAGCACGCGTTCGCTCTCGACGTTGAGCTGGTAGATCTTTTCCTGCGGCCGGCTCAAGGTGACCACGAGCCGCCGCTCGACGTTGGTCGGCGTCACGGCCTCGACCGTCCACTCGCGGATGTCCTGGCCGCGCACCTGCGTCACGTTCAGCTCCGGCGGCAGCGCCAGCGTGAGCTTCTCCAGCGCGCCCTGGATGACGCGGTAGGTCAGCAGGCTGTCCAGCCGCAGCACGCCGACGCTCGCGCTGTAGATCGTGTGCGCATCGCACGTCGCCGCCAGCTCGCCGGTCAGCGCCTTGACCTCCGGCTTCCAGCGAACGGTAAAGCTGCGGATGACGCCGAGGCTTGCCGCGATCTCTGTGCGGCCCTCCGCCGTCTTGCGCCGCTCAACGCCGAGGGCGCTGGGGAACTCCACCTGCAGGTCCGGCCGGTCGCACAGCATCGCGACGCGCCGCACCGTGGCGCCCGGCAGCGTGAACAACGTCGCGCGCCAGTCGCCTTCCTTCGCCGGCAGGCTGGCGAACGTCAGGCTGAGGTTCTCCTGGATGTGCCGCTCGAAGACGAGCACGTAGGCCTTGCCTTCGCGCACCAGCGTGACGCCGCGCGGGACGGAGGAGGTCAGGCAGGTCAAGTCGCCCTCGACCACCGTCAGCCGGCTGCGGTCGGGCGCGTCGGTCTGGAGGTTGAGCGTGAAGCTGACGTTCTCGCCCTCGATGCGCCCGCGCAGATCGAGTTCGGAGATCACAATGCCTTGCCCCGGCACAACCTGTGGCCGCCCCATGCCTTCGGCGCCTACCGCGCCCAGCACCAACATCCAGCCCATCAGCATCTTCTTCATGTTGCCCCCCCCCGGATTCAAGTCACGCGTGTAGCTCCACACATTTCTCACTGCGCATCCTTCGCCGTGATCACCTTGCCCGGTTCTACTGGAATTTCCGCGCCGTTGGGCTCCGGCACCCAGCCCGCGACCGCAACATACGCACGGCTTTCCTGGTCCCACCGCAGCGCCACGCGCCCCTTCGACCCCGGCGTGAAGGGAAACCGATGCGACGCTCCCCGGTAGCCGTACATCCCCGGCCCGGGCCCCGTGGGCAACGTCACGCGGTGCGACACCACCACGACCGCATGCTGCTGCACCGGTCCCTTGTCCGTTGCCAGCACCTGCAGCGCCACCTGCAGCGTCACGGAGCGAACCTGGTCGCCCTGCTTTTCAGCCGCCGTGCAGACCACCGCAATCGCGCGCACCTCCGCCACGACCTCCGCATCGGCCTTGGCCTGCTCGAACGCCAAGCGATGACTTTCGGGATTGACCATCGCCGCCTGCAGCCCGCCGGACAGCCCCGCGCCGATCAGCGCCACCGCCAGCCCGATACCCGACATCGCATACGTTCGCATAATGCTCCTCCTATCAGACTTACGCCCAACTCGTCATGGCCCCGCAAATGGTTTGTAAAAAGATTCAGAAATTTAATTTGGAACTCAGGAAACTGTAAGTCCTTCCCTTGGTAGGATCAGGAAAAGGTTGTTCTGACCTCTACTCCGTTCCTGTTTTCCTGATTTCCTCATTTAATAATCCTGCTTCCGCTCCTGCTTGTCTGAGTCCCAATTCAATAATTCTCCGTCAAAGCGCCCAAAAACATTAAAAGTAAAGAGAAGATTTTGAATGAGGAAATCAGGAAAGCAGGAAAAGAAAAATGCGATCGGCGTGCCGCGGGTTATTCCATTGGTTGTCATATTGGACCATGGCTCGCTGATGTCAGGCCGGGCCCCACTCGTTTGATGGTCAGCGGCATGCTGGCGAAGTTCAGGAGCAATCCGCATTCCAAACGGAGCGCCTTCAAATAGGAACGCACGGTGGCGAAATGAATGTCCTCCAGCGCGCGGATGGCTTTCAACTCGACCACGACGGTGCCGACGACCAGCAAATCGAGCCGGTGTTCGCCGATCGCATGGTCGCGGTACATGACATTGATCAGTTTCTGCCGTTCGTAGGCGATCCCCTGAAAGTCGAACTCCACGCACAACGCCGACTCGTAAATGCTCTCCAGAAACCCCGGCCCCAGCGTCTTGTGCACCTCGATCGCCGCCGCAATAATCTGCCCGGTCAGTTCCTGATGATTCAACATGTCTGCATCCTCCAGTACTCTGCTGTTTCTCCTCCTCTGTTCCTGCTTTCCTGAGTTCCAAATTCAAAACTCTTTTCCAGTCCTGGAAAATATGGCCATGTAATCTTTCCGTTCAATCTTCACTCCGCGGCGGGCGGGGCGGTGTGGGCGGCCGTGACCAGCCGCAGGAGCTCCTGCACCTTCTGATCGAGGCTCAGCTCCAGCGCGATGGGCCGCAGGACCTTGGCCACGTCGGCGCAGCTCGTGCCTTCCGCATAAGGACTGCCGCGCAGGATCTCCGCAAACTCCGCGGCGGCCGCGGCGAGCCGGAAGCGCACGTCGGCGCGCTCGAACGAGGGCGCGAGGTCGCCCGCCGTGATGGCGCGCTCCAGCTCCTCGACGCGCCCGGTCTCCAGATTGCGCCCGCGGATGCGCACCGTGCCGACCGGCTCGTTGGCGTCGCCCTGCAGCTCGACCTGGTAGAGCGCGGTGACGGACTGGCCGGAGCCGACCTCGCCGGCGGCGATGGCGTCGTTGCGGAAGTCCTCGGTCTTGAGCTGGCGCTGCTCGTAGCCGAGCTGCCGGTACTGCTTCACGCGCCGCGGATTGAACTCGACCTGGATCTTCACGTCGGCGGCGATCTTGTTGAGCGTCGCGGCCAGCTCGTCCACGAACACGCGGCGCGCCTCGTCGAGCGAGTCCATGAAGAGATAAGTGCCGTGGCCCTTGCTGGCCAGCGCCTGCAGCATCGTGTCGTCGTAGGTGCCCGTGCCGAGGCCGAAGACCGAGCAGAAGATGTTCTGCTTGCGGTACTGCTCCACCTGCGCGAGCAGCTCGGCGGCGGCGTCTGCGCCGACGTTGACGACGCCGTCGCTCATCAGGATGACGCGGTTGGCGGCGCCGCTGACGAAGCCGCGCGCGGCGGTCTGGTAGGCCAGCTTCAGGCCGCCCTCGAGGTGCGTGAAGCCCGCGGCCTGGAGGCCGGCAAGCGCGGCGAGGATCTGCTTCTGCTCCGTGGCGGGCGTGAAATCCAGCACCAGCCGGGCGCGGCTGCTGAAGGTGACCAGCGCGACGCGGTCGGCCGGGCCGAGCTTCGTGACGAGCAGCTTGAGCGCGGCGCGCGCCAGCTCCAGCCGGTCGGGCGCGTTCATCGAGCCGGAGGTGTCCAGCAGGAAGGTCAGGTTCGCGCCGCGGTTCTCGCGGCCCGCCAGCCGGCCTTTGACGCCGAGCTTAAGCAACTGCACGCCCGGCGGGCAGAACGGCGTGCGCGCCGCCTGCGCCTGGACGCTGAACAGGTCGCGGCCCGGCGGGGGCAGGGCATAGTCGAAGAAGTTGACGAACTCCTCCGTGCGCACCGACTCCGGCGGCGGCCGCTGCCCGCCGTTGAGATAGCGGCGCGCCAGCGTGAACGAGGCCGAATCCACGCTGATCGAGAACGTCGAGAACGTCTGCGCCTGCGCCGCCACCCACGGATTGACGCCCGCCGCGCGGAAGATCGGCTTGGTCGGCTTCGGCTCTTCCGGGCCGGGCTTGGATTTCTCACGGGCGGATGACGCCAGAGTGGCTACTTGCCGCAACTTTTCCGATTCCTCCAGGCGTCCGAGTGCGAGCACGTCATCGGCCTTGATGCTTTCGCTGCTGGATTCGTCGCCGACAACGTCGCGACCTTCGCCGCCGGCTCGTCCGCCGCGGCCGTGCGCAATGTCCTTGAGCGATTGCGCCGACTTGGTTGGGCTGGCCAGATCCGAGCCCGATGCCGCGTTGGCATATCCCCAAGCAGCCGGAACGCTGGCATTCGTGCCTAGCGCCACGGTGCCATCCGCAGCCCATTTATCCACCGCGAGGCCGCGGACAACCTGACCGGCGGCGGGTTTTGCTTCGCTGGCTGGCGTGGTATCGTCATCAATATCGCGGAGTCCCAACGGCTCCCCGCCAGGCTTATTTACCGCCACCTGGTCTTGGCCGGGTTTCTTTTCTGCCAGCTTGTCTTTCCGCACGGGCCCCTCGGCTGGCGCGGCGCCGGGACCGTAGGCAAAGTGATCCGCCACCGTACCGCCAGCCAAATCCACAGCGCCATGACCATTGACGACAGTACCCACCGGTTGTGCATCGCCGCGACCGCCCACGGGCAGTGTGAGCGCCGGGAGCGCTGCGGCGACTGCTTCGTGTTGAATCGCGACCCTGCTTTTTCCGCCAGTGACATAGAGTTCTTGGTCGCGCCTGGAATCATCGGCGGTCGGCGACGTGTCCGGTTGGGGCGCTTGGGCTGTCCGCGCTTCGGCGAACAGCCGGCCTGTAACAGGTAGATCACCTAGCAGCGGAATCTTCTCCGGGACGCGCTCGTCATGTTTCGAGCGATCAGGCGAACTCTGGCTCTCCGTTTCCTTGTCACCTTTCCGCGCGGCATAGTCGTAATGCGGCACCCCGGGTTCGACATTCGGCACCCGGATCAGGGTCGGCGTGCCTACGATCAACGGTTTGGGCAGTTCCGTCCGCAGCGGCACCATGGCTTCCGGCGCCGCCGTTGCGCTCTGCGCGAGTTCCGTGCCGGCGGCAGTCCGACCGCCGCTTGTTGGGCCGCGGCCGTTGCCATCCATCAACTTGCCCACAGTCCCAGCGCCGGTTTGCAGGCCGGCGCTGACGGTGGTGCTGCCCTGGTAGATGTTGTCGTCGTAGTTGAACCTCAGCGTGCCGCTGCCGTTTTTCACGAGCGCGCTGATCTCTTTCCCGGCGGCTTCAGCCCGATCACTGGAGGCCAATTCGCCGGGTTGTTTGGCAGGGGCATCCGCACGGCCGGATTCGCGCCTGCGTTCGGCATTGGCCAAGAGGATCCCGCCGCCGGACACGCCAGTATCGTTCAGAGCGGCTTTCTCCTCGTTGGCCCGCTCACGTTTTTCGGCGTCTCGGTCGCCTTTCAAGACCCCTGTCGGTTTACTGGAGACTTCCGGCGACCGCAGATAAGTTTTTTTTGTCGGTTTCAGATCAAGCCCGAACCGGATACCGCCGGAGTCTTGCGCGGTGGCTTTTTCATCACCTTCTGCACCTGAGCCCCAATGATTACCGCCGGAAGGCGCGTTGCCGGGCTCTGCGGCGGATTGCCTGGCGGCCGCCGCCCAACGGGAGTCGCGGTCGTCGCCCAATTTGCTGGTGAGCATGAACTTCCGGCTGGCGCGTTGAACGCCCGGCATCAGCAGAGTGCTCAGGAGGCCCGCCGAGAGCAGCAACACGGCGGCGACCTTGGCGAGATCCTGCCACGGGCGCGGCCACCAGCGGAACTTGGCGCGGAGGATCTTCCGGCGGCGGGCCGCGTCAAGCTGCGCGGGCGCGGCCGGGCTGACGGCGAACGCGGAGCGCATCAGATCGAGGGTCCGTTCCAATTCGCCCGCCGCCGCCCGGCACGCCGCGCAAGTTTCCAGATGGGCGCGCACCTGCGCCGCCTGCCCGGCCTCCAGGTCGCCGAGCAGATAAAGGGTCAATTGTTCCTGATATTCCTGGCAGCTCATGTTCACGTCTCCATCGTCCTGGCCATCGTTCGCAAACGGGTCCTCTTCATATGGCGCCCACCTGCTTCAGTTTCTCCGCCAGATGCTTCGCGGCATGATGCAGGAGGCAGCCGACGTTGCCCGCGCTGCGGCCGGTGATTTCGCTGATTTCCTTGTACGAGCGGCCCTCCTGTAATCTCAGAATGGCCACCTGCTGCTCGGCCGGGTCCAGTTCCCGCATGAACCGTTGCGTCCATCGCAGCGCCTCGTTCCGTTCGACCTGGCGGCGCTGACCGGCCGGCACGTCCGGCGCGGTCTCCTGGGCCTGGCGGGCATGCAATTGCCGGAGCCGGTCCTCGTGGCGGATATAGTCCACAGCGAGGTTGTGCGTGACGCGGTACAGCCAGGGGACCAGCGGCACGGACGGCTGGGCCCCGTCGCGCCAGTGCCGCACCAGGCGGATGAACGCGTCCTGCACGATATCCTGCGCCAGCACCGGATTGCCCGCCAGGCGGGCGGCGTAACGCAACAGGGCTGCTTCATGCTGAGCCACAACGGCCTCAATATCCAGCGGACCGTCCTTTACGGCGGATGCGGTCGGGCTGTGCTTTTGTTCCATGCCGCCCTCGATCTGATGAACTTCATCCATATACGCCTGTCACCCCAGCGATCTTCAAAGATTGTTGGCCACTGTGTCCTTAATTCGGGGGTATAACAAAAATCTATCCGGCCGGATAGATTTTTGTTATATAGCGGGTAAGGCTTCGGAAGGTGAGAAATATCGGATCAAGACGGCCGGGACGAAGCCCGGCCCTCCAAAATCAACGAGCGGCGGACTCTCCGTGCGAGTGGAGGGGCGGCCTGGTCCGCGGCCTCGCGCGCCTGGCCGGGTGGTCTTACCCTGTGCCGTGGCTGAAGAGGGCGAAGAACAAGATCCAGCCGTGCTGCAGGAGGGCGCTCAGCCGCTCGCCGTACATCCAGAGCAGGTCGCCGGCACGTGTGGTAAAGACCACGACGAGAAAGATCCAGGAAAACGGATTTTCCCACGCTTGGGCGATGAAGAAAATCAAGGACGGCTCTTAGTCCGGAGATAATGCCGGGCGAGCCGTCCCAGGCCCAGGAAGCCGGCGGCCAGCAGCAGGATCGGCGCCAGCAGCGTGGCGCCGAGATAGGCGACAAGGTAGATGATGCCCAGCAGGGCGCTCGGCAGGGGCGCCAGGGTGCCGGGGTGGGTTCCGCTCAGGAAGCCGGTGTATTCCCGCAGGCCCGCCGCCTGGCAGAGTCCATAGAATGCGACGAGCAGCGCGGCGCGCAGCAGGAGGCCGCGCGCCAGCGGTCGTGAACGCAAGGACGTGGCCGGGAGGTTCATAGCGGGCGAATCCCCCTCCGCTCCACTTCCCGCCACAGAGGGCCCAGCACCATGGAGTACAGCAGCACCGCATCACCGACCTGGTTACTGGCGCAATAGCGCAATTGCCCGCGGCGCATTACAGGGAAGCCGCCATAGTTCAGCGTGGTCAGCAGGGCGGACAAGTAGTCCCGGTCGTTGAACGCGCGCGCGCCCACGAAGGCCAGGCCGCTGGAGCCGGCGCTGATACCCAGCACGGGGACGACCGGCCCGGAATCCACGTCGGCCTGCCCGCGCCAGGACGCCGGCCATTCCCAGGCGAAGCCGAATCCAAATATGCGCCGGCCCAGTTCCTGGCGGGCCCGCCGGTATTGCATGACGGCGAAAAAGGGATCCACGATCTGCAACCCGTGCGCGACCATCCAGATCGAGGAGCCTTCCGGCCCTTGCAGCGGACGGCCGTCGAAGGTGAAGGTGGCCAGCAGCAGGCCGGTCTCCGGGTCCATCAGTTTGCGCTGTGCCACGGCCAGCCAGTCGCGCAGCAGATCGGTGTGGTCAGTGCCGTCCAGCGCCTCGGCCATGCGCAGCGCGTCCAGCGCCAGCACGTTGCAGAACATCCAGCATTCGTCGGGATAGCTCTCGCCGCACAGGACGGGGCTCTGGCGCATCTGGGCGACCAGCGCGGCGACGCGCTGGTCGAGCAGGGGCTTGTAGGCGGGCTGCTCCGCGAGCAGGCGCCGCGCGGCCAGCATGACGGCGATTTCGCCGTCCACGAACAAGCTGCGCGCTGGCCGGGCCCGGAAAGCGCCGTTGGTCGCATAGTCCATCAGGAAATAATACTTGCCGCGTTCCTGTTCCAGGCGGAGGGTTTCCTCAATCAGCCGGTCCATGACGGGGAGATAGGCGGCCTTGCGTTCCGGCTGGCGCAGGCCCATGTTGGCCAGCGCCAGGACCATGTAGGTGCGGCTCATGAAATCCCATTCCGCGTTGCTCCGGCGCAGTACGGCGATTTCTCCGGCGCGCGCGGCGGTGTTGGTGCACAGCATGATCTGCTGCGCGGCGAGCGCCTGGGCCTGCGGCGGGATGCCGCGCTCGGCATAGAACCGGGCCAGGTGCGGTCGGAACAGCAGGTGCAGGCACGGTAGCCAGACCAGGGTGGCGAGGATCAGCGCCGCGCCGACCGCACCGGCTGGTCGGATACCGGCGCCGCTCCGGCGGTTGATGGCAGGTGTGATCATGCGTTCTCCGGCGGCGGGTTGGGGGTGTCCAGCCATTCCGCCAGCCCATCCCCGATGACAGCGCATTCCCACCCAAAAGGCAAGTAGCCGGCGAAGCCCAGAACGGGCATTTCGAAAAGTTTGAACCGGCCTACGTACGGGACGTCGTAGATCCAGCGGGCCAGGCTGCCAAAGTTCCACATTTCCCAGAAGAAGCCGCAGAGCAGCCCAGCCATGGCTAGGGCATAGAGGCGGCGCCAGTCGCCGCGCGCCAGATCCGCGAAGATCGTCGGACGGCCCTGCAGCGTCCGGAGCGCGGTGAGCAGGATCAGCGGCGCAAGCCAGAGCAGGGGGAAGAGGATGTCGGGCCAGACGCCGATGCCCAGCAGACCCGCGCCGGCGCCGATGAGCAGCCCGCACGCGACCAAACGCGGGCGCGGCGGCGGGCGCACGATCACGAAGCGGTCGAGCCCAGCGGTGCTGGCCGGGTGCGCGGCGAGCCATTCGGCGGTGCCGAGCACGGCGGGCAGGACGGTGGCGAAGGGCAGGGTGGCGAAAAAGAAATACTGCAGCGGCGTCAGCGCGCTGATGCCGGCGTAATACCAGTTCTGGACAAAGCGGTTGAGGAATTCAAAGAACCACCAGAACGCCGCGCTGACCGGGAAGAGCAGCAGGAAGAAGCGCGGCCGGTCGCGCAACATGCACCGGCCGGTGCGGCGATACGCCAGCGCGTTGACGACGAGGATGTAGCTCAGCCAGAGGGGCGTGAACGTGTGCCGCTGCCACGGCTGGAACCAGGCCCAGCGCGTCCATGCCAGCACCCACGCGGCCAGGCCCAGTGTCAGGCCCAGCCAGCCCCACCACGGGAAAGCGCGCGCCGGCGGCGCCGCCGGCCGTTGTTTGCGGCTGCGGATCACGCGATCATCGAAGAGCAGGATGGCCGCCAGCAGCAGCGCCGCCAGCAGGATGAATACCGGCCATGAAAAATCGGCGTGCCCCACGTGCCGGGTCAGCGGCGGAAATTCGAGATAGTCCGCCAGCGGCTGGCCCGCCAGCCGGACGCCCAGCAACGGCAGTCCGATCAGCAGGCTCAACAGAAGTCCGACCGGCAACAGGCGCGCCCATGGATTAGTCGTTGTCACAACCGCCGGCATATTCCCAGCTTGACCGGCGCGGCTCAAGCCTTAAGGATGTCCCCATGGACTGGCTGCAGGAGACGCCGCAGGGTGTGAAGCTGTCGCTGCGCATCGCGCCGCGCGCGGCGCGCGACGCGGTCCAGGGCGTGCTCGGTGACGCGCTGAAAATCCGGCTCACTGCATCGCCCGTGGAAGGGCAGGCGAACGCGGCCCTGCTGCGGTTCCTCAGCGACCGGTTGGAGCTCCCGGCCAGCCAGGTGTATCTGTTGTCGGGCCTGACCGGGCGCAGCAAACGGGTGCTGATCCGGGGCCTGTCCGCCGCGGAGATTTGCGAAAGGCTGCTTGCTGATTGCAAATAGGGGATAATCACAGAACAAATAGACGACGGAAGGCGGGAACGTCAAATTATGTGGGCGGGGCTTCCAGCCCCGCGTACCCAACAGAAGCTCAATCGCGGGGCTGTCCTCCGCAGGAGGACGCCCACGAAAGAAACGGAGCCTAGACCAGTTTGATCAAGGCGTCGCGCTGGGCCATGGTTGCTTGGTAGCCGGCCTCCATCGCCGCGGCGGCGCGATGGAACTCCATGAAGCCGATGCGGCTGAGGTCCGGCCGGATGAGGATTTCCGGCGGCTCCAGCTTCAGCCGCATTTCCGTGATCTGGGCTTCCATGATGCGGACGGAATGGCCGATGATGTCGAAGATCGTCGGCTGCCGGCGGAAATCCGTCCACTGCCGCATCGCGGTCCGCCGCTTCTGATCCAGCCGTGCCACTTGCGCGTTGACTTTCTGCACCAAGGTTGGCGGAGCCCAGTGTCCATACGGCTTCCAGCGCAGGGGCTCCGGCTCCGCGACGGCCTGGGGGCCCGCTTTTCCGCGCTCGCCGGCCAGCGGGTGGAGGTTCAGGTCCACGGCGATCACCGCGTCCACGCCCATGGCCCGCACCACGCTGATCGGCAGGGGATTGACCAGTCCGCCGTCCGCCAGCAGGGCCTCCGCGCGCGGCACCGGCGTGAACATGCCGGGGATGGCGATGCTGGCGCGGATGGCTTCGATCAGGTCGCCATCGGCCAAGACGACTTCGCGACCGGTGAACAGATCCGTGGCCACCGCGCTGAATGGCAGAGCCAACGCTTCGATGGCAGTTATCTCCACGTGCTTGCGGACAAAGTCAACAATCTTCTTACCGTCCACCAAACCGGCGCGGAGCCACGAGGGCTCTACGAAGAAATACAGCGCCTGCTTCCAGTCCAGTTGCAGCGCCAGGGCCGTCAGCGCGGGCAGCCGGCCGGCGGCAAAGAAACCGCCCACCAACGAGCCCATGCTCGTGCCGGCGACGGCGTGGACGGGCACGCCCAGTTCAGTCAGGGCCTGCAGGACGCCAATATGCGCCCAGCCGCGCGCCGCACCGCCGCCCAGGGCCAAGCCGATTTTACGTGGTGTGGTCATCTTATTAATACAGGCCAGTTATTGAATTCTTGAAAGGGCCACGCCTTGTCGTGGCCGTTAGCCTGACCGGAACCGCTCCAGTACAATCCTTTATCCGCCCGGCCATCTTATGGCGCGGCCTGCAGCGCCAGCGCGGCTCCGCCGAGCGCGCCGGCATCGTTGCCCAGCTTGGCCGGCAGCACCTTGATCAGCCGAGCGAAATACGGGCTCAGCCGCGCGCGCAGATGCCGCCGCAGCGGCGTGAACAGGATGGTGCCGCTCTGTGCCACGCCGCCACCGATGATGAACGCCTCCGGTTGGAGCAGGTAGGTCACCGAAGCCAGCGCGGTGGCGAGGCAGTCGGCGACGTAGTCGAAAATCTCCAGCGACAACTGGTCGCCTTGCTTGGCCGCGCGCGCAATCAGTTCCGGCGTGAGCTGGCTGCGGTCGCCGTCGCAGAGCTGCAGCAGCATGGTGGTCCGCCCTGTCGCGAGCTGTTCCAGCGTGTAATCCACAATCCGCCGGTTGCCGATGTACTGTTCCAGTCCGCCACGGCCCTGCGGCGACACGATACCGTTGCGTTCGATCGAGATGTGGCCCAGTTCGCCGGCCATGGAGAAGGCGCCGCGGTACAGCTTGCCGTCCAGCACCAGGCCGCCGCCGACACCCGTGCCGAGCGTCAGAAACACGGCCTGCCGCAGGTTTTTCCCGCCGCCGAACGCGACTTCGCCCAGGGCCATCAGGTTGGCATCGTTGTCCACAAAGATGGGGAGTTTCAGGCGCCGCTGCAGTTTGGCGGCTAAGGGCACGGCGGTCCAACCGGGCACATTGGTCAGGTTATGAATGAAGCCGCGGTCAAAATCCACGAAGCCGGGCACGCCCACCCCGACGCCGGCCAGCGCTGACGGGCGCAGGCCGCGTTTTTGCAGCATGCGGTCGGTCGCCGCGGCGACGGCCTCGATCCAAGCCGGCTGCGTCGCCGCCTGGCGGGTGGCGAATTGCTCGCGTTCCACCAACTGGCCTTGGTGGGTAACCAGCGCCATCTTGACGAAGGTGCCCCCAAAATCCACGCCAATGGCGTACTGCTTTCTATTCTTCTGCATGCGCGCTCCTTGTTAAGCAGTTCAGACGCTGCCCCATTCATAGCGCATAAAGGCGCACTTGCAAAGCGGCAAAAACCGACTTCCAACGGCAGGAGTGGGGCGCAGAACGAGGCTCGGTCAGCAGGGCCCCCCTCCACAGGCGCACCTAACATTAGATGTTCCGGCCGGAACGTCTAGTGTTAGGTCGCGTCTTGGACTGAACCTGCGAAACAGAAAGAAAATAGAGAGAATATTTGACGCCACACTCCACCGCCGTCCGGCCGACCTAACAATAAGACATCCGGCCGGAACATCTAGTGTTAGGTCGGGTGGCCGAACAGATGCTCCGCGTTGCGCGTGGTTTGCTCCGCTATGCGCTCCACGGGCTCGTTCCGCGCGGCGGCCAGGGCGCGGACCACCTCGACGATAAAGGCCGGCTCGTTCCGCCGGCCACGGTGCGGCACGGGCGCCAGATAGGGCGCGTCGGTCTCCACCAGCAGCCGGTCGGCCGGCACCAGGCGCGCCGCGGCGCGGATGGAGTCCGCGTTGCGAAAGGTCAGGATGCCGCTGAAGCTCACCAGCAGTCCGCCCGCCAGCACGCGGCGCGCGAAGTCCTCGCCGCCGGTGAAGCAGTGCAGCACGCCCAGCCGGTCCAGGTCGCCGGACCAGGCCGCCGCATGCTCCTGGAGCATGGCGAGGGTGTCGTCATCCGCCTCGCGGCTGTGCACCACCACCGGCAACCGCCGATCGCGCGCCAGCGCGAGCATCCGGGCGAAGAGATCCCGCTGCGCGGCGGCGGTTTCCGGGCTGTAATGATAGTCCAGCCCGCATTCGCCGATGGCCGCCACGCCGGGCCGGACGGCTTGTTGCGCGAGACGATCGAAATCCGGGGTCTGACCGGCCAGGTAGCGGTCGAAGCCGACCGCCGCCTGGAGGCGTTCAGGCTGTGCGGCGGCCAGTTCAAGGGCCAGGTCGTTGCCGGCCGCCGTGCCGCCGATGGCGATCATCCGTCCGATGCCCGCAGCCGCGGCCCGTTCCAGGACGGCTGCGAGATCGCCCGTCTTCTGGAAGTCGTCGAAGTGTACGTGCGTGTCCACCAGTGACATGGGCGAATCCATTACCTTTTTCTTCCCCGAATTGCTCGCAGCGAAATAAGTTCTGGCAACGGTCGGAGCGGAATCGGTGACGATTCCGGCCTGCCCTGCGAAGCCGTAGCGGAGCAGGGCCGGAACGCTTACGTGTTCCGCTCCAGATCAATTATCGGCATGCTGATTGATCAAGGTGCAGTGTAAGCCGACGGTGTGACGGTCATTCCTCCGCTGGCTTTGTCTTCTGTTTTTTCAGATAGCGTGCGCGGGCCTTGTCGAATTCGTCGGAGGCGAAGAGGAGGTCGGTTTCGTGTTGGGACCGCTCCTCGGGATTGGTCCAATCGTACTGTCCGCCATCGTCCTTCTGGTCAGGTCCGATGCTGTAGATCAGCCAGCGGTTCTGTTCCACGCGGTAACGGAAAGTCTGGCCGTCTTGGGCGAACGGGTCGGCGGGCAGTTTCGGCAGATAGGCCGGCACGAGTTCCTCCAACGTTTTCGGCAACTGTCCGTGTTCCTGCCGGAAAGCACAGACGGCGAGAAAGATTTGCGTGCCGCGCAGGGTGGCTTGGTAAGCATGGTATCTGGTCTTGGCATGGGTCACAGCGGGCGTTATCGCCAATACAAACACTCTCCCGACGATATCGCCGGCAGCGTACCAATGCAATTTGGATTTATCCGACAGAAAGGCATCAACCTTTGCGTAATACTTTTGATCTCCGGGAGGTCCATCAACAAAGGCAATCAGATGTGAATAAATGCCTGCCAAATGATATTGTATTTGTTTCTCAGAGATCAAAGCTCTCCACCATTTGCTAACGCCAAGCGCAACCATGCTCTCTGCCTTGCTGTTGGGCATCTGCTGACAAAGATCCTTGATTGCTTCGTGCGCATAGGCCCATTCATACCGCATGGTTTCGGAGAAAGGCTCCAAGTGCTCTTCTGTTGTCTGGAAATATTGTCCGGCAGCACGCAGGAAATCCGCCGGCGGATGGGTCGTCAGCGCGATCCGGCGCCCTGCCCGGCAGGTCAGCAAGCCGCAAGACATGCCGACCAAGCTGTTGATCAACGGACCGCCGCGGCTGACATGATTGCCAAGATGCAGCGCTGTCCGCAGCTCGGCCAGCGCAACCGGCCACTCCTGACGTTCGGCTGACCGTTCCGCGCGCAGCGTGAGCATTTTCGCTGCCGACATGACTGTGCCGATATAAGGCGTCAATTGATTCGCCGAGAGCACCGTGGCCACCTGGCAGTTGGTCAGGGCCGCCGCTTGGCGGCAGAGTTCCAGCGGCGCTGCATTGCTGGCGAACCAAGCATCCAGCACTGGCTGGGCTTTTGGTCCATAGCCGCAGGCTTTGAGTTGTTCCCACTCCTTGGGCAGGCGCAGGGAGTTGGTCCATGCGGTCAGTTGGCGGATATAATAGTAGGCATTGTCCGGTTGGACGTCGGCCTCGCGCAGGGTGGGGCGGGCGGGCTCGAGGCGGACGCCCGGCAGGCGTGCCGGCCACGGCGGGACAGTGCGGCGGACGTGTCCGATGAACAATGTCAATCCAGCCGCCCCCAGCGCCAGCAAGCCGAACACGGCGAGACAGCCAATCTTAAAGAATCGTTTCAAGAGGCCTCTTCAGAACGTGCTGGCCCAGCGGTTGGCACGGGTCTCGCGCGACAGCCAGGCGGGCAGTAATCTGGCCAGTACCCGCGGTTCAAGGCCGGCGCGGCCCAAAGTCTTCAGCGGGTGCCAGACAAACTCCAACGCGTCCTCCCGCGAGGCCGGCGGCCGGTCGAGCCGGGGCGATGAGAGACGGAAGGCAAAGACCAGATTGATTTCCACGACGCGCCGGCCGTCTTCGTCGAAAGCGTGCTGCACGACGCCCAAGAAGCGTCCGACGGTGCAGGCCCGGCCGAGTTCTTCGCGGATTTCACGGCGGAGCGCCTGCGGCGCGCGCTCCTCGCCTTCGATGTGCCCGCCGGGAAGATAAACGTTGCCCTTGTGCCGGTTGCGGCAGAGCAGCAGGTGACCGCGATACTGGCATACTCCGCGGGCCAGCAGCTCCATAGCTTGTACGGGTTGGATGGGGACGGACGAGGAGGATGGTTTCATGTCTCTGCCTCATGCGGGGCAGGGATGCCCCGCCCACATGAATCTCGTTTGAATGTGGACGAGGGGGGGCTTTGAAACCGGACACGGGGCAGGGATGCCCCACCCACATGCGTCTGGATGGAATGTGGGCGAGGGGGGACTTGAACCCCCACGGCTTGCGCCACAAGATCCTAAGTCTTGCGTGTCTGCCATTCCACCACTCGCCCGAAAAACCGCACCGCCCCCTGCCGAGTCGGCGGGGTCAGACGGTGTTCAAGTAAGCGGCCGCTGAAGATGCGGCGCCGACGGCTGGCGCGGTGCACGGCGCAGGGGCGTCAGGCGTCTCTTACTTCGCCTGCGCGGCCCTGATTCTGGCCCAGCGGGCCTTGGCCGCCGCGATAATCGCCTTGCGACCGGCTGCGCTGAGTCGGCGTTTTTTGACGGGCGCCGCAGCTTTAGCCCCTTTTTGGGCGCGTAGCTTGGCCCAGCGCGCCCGGGCGGCGGCCGCAATGGCCCGGCGTCCGGCCGCGGACATCTTGCGTTTCTTGGCGGGCGCGGGCACCGCAGCTTTAGCCCCTTTTTTAGCGCGCAGCTTGGCCCAGCGCGCCCGGGCGGCGGCCCCAATGGCCCGGCGTCCGGCCGCGGACATCTTGCGCTTTTTGGCCCGCGGGGTCTTTTTCGTCACGACCTCCGACAATTGCGCAAGAACGCTGAGGGCTTTATCCAACTTCCCGGCTTCCGCCCGCAGGCTCTTGAGCTGCTCATGGACAGCATGCTGGCGCTGCTTTAGTGCTTTAACGGCGTTGTCTATCATGGTTCTTTCCTTTCACTCCTTGGCTGGCTGTGTGCTTCGTATCCTTGACTAATTTCGCAGTAAGTATAGAAAGAGATGATATGAATGCAAGTAAATATTTGTGAACAGGGAAAATTGGTTAACCGGCGGGGGTGGTTGGTTGGCAGGGCCAGCAGTCAGTCGGCGGCAGAAAAATATTTTGAACGCGGCCGGCGCCGGCCGGTCCAATCTAATTCCGCGCGCCACATGGAGCATGGCACGAGTCAGGGAAGGGAGACACATGACATGATACAGGTGAAGAAACTGTGGAAACGCTTCGGCCGCCGGGAGGCGGTGCGCGGCATTTCGTTCGAGGTCAGGAAAGGCGAGGTGCTGGGTTTCCTGGGCCCCAACGGAGCCGGCAAGAGCACCACGATGCGCATGATCACGGGCTTCCTGACGCCCACCTCCGGCACGGCCGTGGTGGACGGATTCGACGTGACGACCGATCCCGTCCCGGTGCGCCAGCGGCTGGGTTATCTGCCCGAGAACGCGCCGGTCTATGGCGACATGTCGGTGCGGAACTTCCTGCGTTTCATCGCCGAGATGCGCGGGTACACCGGGGCCGGGCGCGATGCGCGCGCGGACGCGGCGATCCAGAAATGTTTTCTCGGCAACGTGAGTCACCAGACGATCGACACCCTCTCGCGCGGCTATCGCCAGCGGGTCTGCTTTGCGCAGGCCATCCTGCACGATCCGCCGGCCCTGATCATGGACGAGCCCACCGAGGGACTGGATCCCAATCAGAAGCACGTCGTGCGGAACATGATCCGGCAGATGGGTTCGGAGAAGGTCATCATCCTGTCCACGCACATCCTGGAGGAGGTGGAGGCCATCTGCTCGCGCGTGATCATCATCAGCGACGGCGCGTTGGTGGCCGACTGCACGCCGGCCGAATTGAAGCGGCGCAGCCCGACGGGACGGCTGGATGACGTGTTCCGCCAACTCACCGTGACCGAGGACGTATCCGAGCTGAGCCGGAAGGAGGTGGCCTGATGGAAGCGCTGCATACTATCTGGACGGTGGCCAAGCGGGAGTGGCGGTCTTACTTCGACTCGCCGGTGGCCTATGTGTTCCTGGTCATCTTCCTGGGCCTTGCTGGCTTTTTCACCTTTTCCGTCAGCCAGTTCTACGAAGCCGGGCGCGCGGATCTGCGCGGTTTCTTCGTGTGGCATCCCTGGCTCTATCTCGTGCTCGTGCCCGCCGTGGCCATGCGGCTGTGGGCCGAGGAGCGCCGCTCCGGGACGCTGGAGCTGCTGTTGACCCTGCCGGTGACGCCGCTGCAGGCGATCCTGGGGAAATTCCTCGCCGCCTGGGGTTTCATCATCCTGGCGCTGGCGCTGACGTTCCCGATGCCGGCGACGGCCCTCTATCTCGGCCGGCCGGACGCCGGCGTGATCTGCAGCGGCTACCTGGGCAGCGTGCTGCTGGCCGGCGCTTATCTTGCGCTGGGCATGATGACCAGCGCGCTGACGCGCAACCAGGTGGTCAGTTTCATCCTGGCGGTCGTCGGCGGGCTGTTCCTGATCCTGGCCGGGTTCCCGCCTGTGACCGACCTGCTCGTCCGGTGGGCGCCCGCCTGGCTGGTGGAGAGCGTGGCGGCGTTCAGCTTCATGACGCACTTTGAAAGCTTGCAGCGCGGCATCCTGGACCTGCGCGACTTTTTCTATTTCTTCAGTGTCATGGCCTTCATGATCTTCTGCACGCAAGCCGTGTTGCAGAGCCGGGCCGCTAAATAATCACGAGGCAACCGACCATGAAAAACCTGCTTACTACACGACGGCTTCAGGGCGCGGCTGGCGTCGCCCTCTTCCTGGGCATCCTGATTGCGGCGAACGTCCTGCTCGGTCAAGTGCGCCTGCGCAGGGATGCCACCCAGGACCGGCTCTATACCCTGTCTGACGGCACGGCGCGGCTGCTGCACAAGCTCGACCGCCCGGTGACGCTGAAGTTCTACTATGCCCGCAGCGCCGCCAACCTGCCGCCGCCCCTTAAAAACTACGGCGATCGCGTGGCGGATCTGCTGAAGGAGTTTGTCGCCCTGGGTAAGGGCCGGGTGGAACTGGAAACCTACGATCCCAAGCCCGACTCCGATGCCGAGGAGTCCGCCCAACGCTACGGGATCGTGGGGCAGGGCGCGGACCCGTTGTCGGAGGAAGGCCGGATCTATCTCGGGTTGGCGGTGGTGGCCGGCGCCAAGGAGGAAGTGCTGCCGTTCCTCTCGCCGGTCAATGAGGACCAGCTCGAGTACCAGATCACCCGTGCCATCTATGAGACCACGCGGGAACGGAAACCGCGCCTGGGCTTGTTGACGCCGCTGCCTGTCATGGGCGGCCAGCCGCCCATGAACTTCGGCATGCCCCAGCAACAGCCGCAGCCGCCGTGGTATTTCATGGAAGAGCTGAAAGGCCTGTACGAGATCGTGACCATCGGCCGCGAGGCGACGGAGATCCCCGCGGATCTGAATGCCCTGCTGGTCATCCATCCGCAGCAGCTCGGCGACGCGTTGCCGTATGCGCTCGATCAGTACGTGCTGCGTGGGGGGCGCCTGCTGGCTTTCATGGACCCGCAGTGCCTGATCGCGTCGCAGGGCGGCAATCCGATGATGATGGCGGGCGGCAACGGCTCGGACCTGAATACCTTGACCAAGGCCTGGGGTTTGGAACTCAAGCCCGGCAAGGTGCTGAGCGATCCCTACCTGGCCACGCGCGGTTCATTCCGCCGCGGACAGGCGCCGGAAAGCAACCCCACGTGGCTGACCTTGCGCGCCGAAAATATCAACTCCAACGACGTGACTACCAGTTCCTTGCGCGACCTGCTGCTGCCCTGCGCCGGCGGCTTTACCGGGCAGCCCGCGGCGGGCCTGACCATGACCGCGCTGCTGCAGCCGACCGCGTCGGCTGGTTTCGTGGACGCCATGGCGGCCGGCTTTGGCTCCGACGCCGCGCTGAACACCGTGGAGCGCGTCAACCCGCCGCCCCTGCTGGCGCTGCGTTTGCAGGGGAAATTCAAAACGGCTTTTCCGGCCGGCAATCCGACCGTCACCAACCAACTCTCGCAGACCGCCTCACTCAAGGAAAGCACTACGAACGGCACCGTTGTCCTGGTGGCCGACGTGGATATGCTCCATGACGCCTTTTGCCTGGCGCGCGGCGAGGTTTTCGGCCAGGCCGTGTACCAGATGCGCAATCATAACCTGAGCTTTTTATTCAACATGCTCGAGCAACTCACCGGCAGCCAGGACCTGATCGGCCTGCGCAGCCGCAGTTCCTACGAGCGGCCGTTCGAGCGGGTGATCGCGTTGGAAAGCCGCGCGGCTGAGCAGTGGCGCGCCGAGGAGAAGCGCCTCAACGATGTCTTGCAGGACGCCCAGCGCCGGCTCAGCGAGTTGCAGCGGACCAAGGACCCGTCGCAGCAGGTCATTCTGTCCGCCGAGCAGAAGAGCGAAATCGAGAAGTTCCGCCAGGAGACCGTGCGCACGCGCCAGCAACTGAAAGAGGTGCGCAAGAGCCTGCGCCGGGACGTCGAGCAGTTGGGCCTGCGCTGCAAGATCATCAACCTGGCGGGCATGCCGTTGTTGGTGGTCCTGTTCGGCGTGGCGCGGGCGGTCAGACGGAGGAGAACCTGAGATGAAAGCGCGTACGTTACTGGGGTTGGCCGTTATCCTGGCCGTGCTGGTGCTGGTCGCTGTGATCCAACATCATCCCCCGACGCGGCCCGTGGCCGCCGGCGGTGTCCAGGTGGGACGCACGCTTTTCCCGTCCTTGGACGTTAATGCCGTGGCCGGATTTGAGCTGCGGGACAGGACAAACACCGTGCGCCTGGCCAGGCAGGACGGCCGGTGGGTGGTGGCCACGCTGTGGAACCATCCCGCGGATTTTGAGAAGCTCGCCGACAACCTGCGCACGCTGGCCAATCTCAAGGCGGGCGAAGTGCTGGCGGGCGGCGACCAGTATCTCAAGGACTGCGGCCTGACCGCGACGTCCAACAAGATGCCGTTGCAGGTCCGCCTGAACGATGCGGCCGGCAAGGAATTGGCCGCGCTGACCGTGGGCTTGGCCCGCCTGCGGGGGCAGAACTCCGAATATGGCGGCTACCCGGACGGTTGCTATATACGCGCCGGATCCGGCCCGGTGGTGTTGGTGAAGGACAACTTGTCCGACTGGCCGCGCCAATCCTTTGCCTGGGTGAAGGCCCGATTACTGGAGATCACCCGGGACGAAGTGTTGCAGCTCAAAGGTTCCGTTTCCAATCAAACGTGGATGCTGGCTTATTCCAACAGCACATTCAAACTGGAAGGTATCAGCACCAATGAGGAGTTGAACACCGAGACGACGGAATCTCTCGCCAGCGCCCTCGCGTGGCTCGATGCCACCGGCGTGGCCGATCCTGCCCGCCAGGAGGCCGAACTGGGCCTCGGGCAGCCGCCGACGCTGGAGGTAACGACCAGGTCCGGATTGAACTACACCCTCAAGGCGGGCACCAATGCCCCGGCTGGCCGCTATGTGCGCTTGGCGGTGTCATACCTGCAGCCGGGGGCGCCGACGAATTTTGTGACCGCCCTGGCTGCCGCCACCAATGCCGCCGCTTCCAACCAGGTGACCACGCTCAAGAAGAAATACGAGGCCAAGGTAGCGGCGGACACCAAGAAGGCGCAGGAGAAAAACGCCCTGTTCAACCGCTTCGTTTATATCGTGTCGGATGACGCGTGCCGCAAGTTGCTGCCGGCGCGCAGCGAGTTGGCGAAGCTCCGTCCGCCGCCCCCGCCGGTGACGAACACGGTTTCGACCGCGACGAACGACGTCAGTCCCGCGACCCCGGCGACCCCGGAGACGTCCGAAAAGTAATCAACTTTGAGTTGTCTTCACGGGCGAGAAGGGATCACTTCAGCGCATGCATGTCCTGCCGCCAGCCGACGCGGTCCTGCGCGTCTTCATGGCCGTGCCCATTCCGGAAGAGGTGCGCGCGGCATTGGCGCAGGAAGTGGCGCGGTTGCAACACAGCGGCGCGCGGGTCGGCTGGGTGGCGCCGGCGAATCTCCACGTGACCCTATTGTTCCTCGGCGACGTCTTGGGGGCCCAAATCCCCGACTTGGCCGCGGCCCTGGACGCGGTGGCGTCCGCGCATCCCCCGTTCACGCTGCGCGCGGCGGGACTGGGTTATTTCGGCTCACCGCCGGCGCCCCGGGTTTTATGGGCAGGACTGAGCGGTCCGGTGCACCAGTTGGCCGCGCTGTACGATGACCTCGACGTCCGGGTGCACGCGCTGGGGCTGCGCACGGAGGAGCGCCCCTTTCATCCACATGTGACGCTGGGCCGGGTGCGGCCCGGGCGACGCGCTGATCTATCCGCCCTGGCCAAGGCGCTGGAACAGGCTGACCGCGCGCCCTATGGTGCCGTGCCCGTCGCGCAACTCCTGCTGATGCAGAGTCATCTTGAAGCTCAGGGCGTGCGCTACACCCCACTGCACGCAGCCAATTTGTCCGGTGGTGCGTAGCGTAGGGCGTCCTTCAGTCTTTGGCTCCTTCCTATAGGGGAAGGACTTTCAGCTTCGGTTTTCAGCCCTGCTTTCAGCCTCAAGACTAACCCGGCCAGTTATCCTGCGTGGAACAGTTGAACTGCTCCGCGTAGCGCTCTCAGGGCCGGCTCACTTTCAACCGCATAAATCGGCTCGTGGCGTTGGTGACCGGCATTTGGTCGCGGGCGGTGATGGTCTGGTTCGTCAAGCCGTCCACCACCTGCCAGAACTGGTCCACGTCGCCGGTGGCGGAACTCCATCCGCCGGTCAGCGAGCCGGTCACTTCGACGACACAGGTGATATCAGTGGCGGCTTTCGCCTTGGGGTAGGTGAACGTCAGGAATCCGTTCAGGATGCCGCCGGTCAGCATCCCGTTTGAGTTGGCAACGAGCGGGTCGAGACCGAGGGCGTATTCGAGAAGATTCGGGAGGCCGTCGTGGTCAGGGTCGGCCAGGTCGCCGGCGATCAGGGGGTTGGTGGCGTTGCTGCCGAAGTTGATGAACCGCCAGTTGTCCACCGGAGTGTCCTTGATCGTGATACTGGCGCAGCCGGGAGGGGCGATGGCGTAGGCGGTGGGGTTGTTCGCGATGGTGAATATGACAGTCTCATCGCCTTCGGCAAGGGTGTCGGGGATGGGGGCGATGGTAAGGTTTGTGCTGGTGTTGCCGGCGGGGAGGAGGATGGAATTGGCGATGGTGGCGTAGTCAACCCCGTTGGAGGCGGTGCCGGAGATTTGGAGGGTGACGGTGATGGCAGCGTTGGTGTCGCCGGTGCGGGCGAGGTTGAAGAGGGCGTTGGTGAGGCCGAATTCGGAGCCGATGGCCACGGGGGCCGTGATGGTGACGATGGGCATCACGTTGTTCGTGCACGGCGTGGGGGTGTGCATGAAACAGATGTTGGTGCCGCCGTCGGGGTACCGGCCCTGGCTGACGTCGGTGAGTTGCGCGCCGAAGTTGAGGAAGTCGATGGCGGTGCCGTCGGGCGCGAAAAGGCCGATGCTCTCGCCGCCCTTGGACAGGGCGAAATTGGCGTGGATGTCGGGGGTGTTGGTGGTGTTGGTGTTGTCGGCCCAGACGAGGATGAAGCCGTGCGGCGGGATCGTGTAGCCGGCCGGGATGACGGACTTGAATGGGTTGTCGATGGTGTCGGTGAGGTAGTAACCGCCGAGGTTCACCGTGTTGGTGCCGTAGTTGTACAGCTCGAACCAATCGCTGTACTTGCCGCCGACCGGGTTGGCGAGGGTATGGGCGTTGTCGGCCATCCACTCGTTGATCATCACGGTCAACGGCGCGCTAGAGCCATTGTTGGTAGCGCCGGGGGTGACGTAATAAAATTCCTGCCGGGTGAAGCTTTGGCCGTCGGGGTACGAACCGTAGGAATGGTTGGCGCCGAGACCGGAGTAATTGATGTAGTCGAGGACCTGGTATTGGCTGTTGGTGAGCCGGCTCAGGGCGAGCGCGCCGGAACCGCTGGGCAGGACGAAGCTGGTGTGCAGTTCGGCGAGCGTCGAGAGATTGGTCAGGCCGTCGGCAAAGATCACTTTGAACTGGCCGGGGTTGATGACCGCGTTGGACGGGAACGCCCACTGCGCGAGGTTGGTATAGGTGTTGGCGAGGAAGAGGCCGCCGAGGGCGACGGTGTTGGTTCTGGGGTTGTAGAGTTCGAGCCAGGCGGTGTGTTGGCCGGCGCTGTTGGTGATGCCGGTCAGGTTGTCGGCCTGGAGTTCATTGAGCCACAACGTCTGGAACGCCGGCAGGTTGGTCAGCGTGGCATTGGCGGCGGCGGGCGTGCCGTTGGTGGCGATGACGGACCAATTGCCCACGCGCCAGTTGTCCTGGCGCGGATCGCTCAATTGGAGCGCGGCGCCGGTGCCGTTGGCGTTTGTCGGCCACGGGGCGGTGTTTTCGTAACGGACCTTGGCGACGGTGACGTTGCCGGCCGAGTTGGTGCCGGGCTGGATGAGCGTGAGTGTTTCGCCGTTGGTTTGCAGCGTGCCATCGAAGACATCGAACACCGGGTTGGTCACGCCATACGTGTCGGCGAAGATCGTCGCCTTGGCGGCCAGGACGAGGTAATTCGTCGGGCCCAGCAGTGAACCGGCGGGGAACGAATACGACAGACCGTTGAACTGCCAGCCGGACAAATCGAAAGTGGTGTTGGTCGAGTTGTTGAACAACTCCACATACTCGGCGCCGGTGACAGCCGGGTTGTACATGATTTCGTTGATCACGATCTGGCCGACGGGCGATGGGATCGTGCCGTTGTTCACGGCGGTCACGGTGTTGCTCGCGCCGGCCACGGGCTGGCCGTTCATGTCCACGCCGACCACACTCAACACGTTGCTGCCTGCGGCCAGCACTACGCTGGCGGTCCAGTCGGTCAGGTCGGTCCAGACGACCGGCCAGGCGACATCATTGAACAACACCGTTTTCACACCGACCGGCGCCGTGCCGCTGATGGTGGCGACGTCATTGGTGACGGGCACGGTCGGACTGACGGCGAAACTGGTGTTGGCGTTCAGGGCGTTCAGTTGCGCCGCGATGCTGTCGTGGGCCTGCGCCAACCAGTTCTTGATCCCGCTCGGACTGGTCACGTTTTGGCCGTTGGCGCCAAAGGCCTTGTACTTGGCATCGAGCAACGGTCCGCTGTTGGCCACGTTGAGCGGGCCGTTGACGAGTTCTTGCAGGGCGCGGCAATACATCCGGCGGAACGCCGGTTCCTGGTAAATGGCATCCACCCCGCCGGTGCTGAACAGGTTTTCGCCCGGTCCCCACGAGCCGTTGCCGAGCACGATGTTGAAGTCCCACATCAACAGCGAATACTTGGTGCCGAGCGCGCCGATGTACCCGTAGAGGTTCTGGCCGTTGGCCACCCCGAAACAGTCCCAGTTGCCTGCGGCGTGGTTGGCGGCGAGCACGCGCATCCAGTTCTCCATGTCGGCGAGGTTCTGCAGGTTGGCAACATAGTTGGGCGTGCCGGCGGTGTTGTTGGCGTCCACCAGCGCGAAGACGGGGTTGAAATTGCTCATCGAATCCGGCGTGCGGCGCACCTCGAAGTTGTACCGGTACCGCGCCGTTTTCTCCATGCCGCCGGTGGTCGTGTACTTCTGGAGCGTACACCAGCCATCGTTATCGAACCCGATCCAATTCCCCGAGGGGACCGGGGCAAATTCGAACCACGGCTGCATTTTGTAGAGCCAGCCGTCCTTATCGTCGGGCCAGTGTTCCGCGACCACGTCGGCATCGGGACACTGCGCGTCTTCCATCAACTTACCGCGGCGGTTACCGTTGACGTACACGGCGACATAGCGGCGGTTGAGCCACGGCACGCCCAGCGCGCGCAGGAACAGGTTCGCGGTTTGCTCGCGCTGGATGGTGCCGTCGTCACCTGCGCCGTTGCCGGGCTGATGGAGTTTGTTGAACGAAGTTGCGCCGAGGAACTGGTCGTCGTCGGGGAACGTCCATTTATAATGACAGAGATTGCCGGTCGGCGTGTCGAAGTCCTGATGGTACGGGCTGCCGGCGAACCGGCCCTGCATGTTGTAGATGGCCCGGTTGCCGTTGACCATCGTACCATCGCACGATTCGTTGCTCAGGTCCGATAAGCTGCTCCACCGGTTCACGTTGGTCTGCGTGAGCCACAGATGATACACACCGAAACTGCTGTTGGGATTGCTGTCGCCGAACATCACCACGCCTTCGGGCACCGGTGCGTTGTCGTTGCGCAACGCCGGGAACCGCGTCGCCGCTCCCAGGTTGTCCGTCGCGGCCAGGTAGAACGCGGCGATCGTATTGGCCGCCTGCCCCGGCATCGTGCCGCTGTACACGCCGTCGCCCGCCAGCGCATCGCCGCCGGTGCCGTTGTCCGTCATGGTCACGGCGGTGTAGTTCGTGGCCGGGTCAAGGCGATAATACAACGTGAAATTCTTCAAGCCGTTCGGATCGTGGGCGCGCGCCGTCACGACGACCGCCTGGCTGGCGCCGGGCATGGTCGGCGTGTGCGTGACTTCGTAGATCGCCGGACCGGCGTTGGCGACCAGGCGGCTGTTCGGCAGGCCGGGCGTGCCCAGGTTGGTGGGAACGGGCAGCCGGCCGGTGGCTTCGAGCCAGTTGCCATTAAGGCGCAGCAATGCTTCCGGCCAGCCGTGCAGCCAGCGCGCCTTGAACCGCAGCGTGGCGGTTTGGCCGGAGGCGAGCGTGTTGTTGGCCAGCGCCAACTCGCAGGAATTGACGCCGGTCCAGAGCCGGCTGCTGCAGCGGATGTGCAGGGAATGACCGCTGGAGTAACCGGTGTTCTCCAGGCTCGATCGCGACATACAGCCTTGAAACGTCCAGTTGGCCGTGCCGCTCTCGAAGTCGGAATTGAGAACCAGATTCACCCCGTTGGTCCCGGCGCGGACCTCGAGGTTGTCCACGAGGCATTCGCCAACGTCGAGCAGGCCGAGCTGGGCGTAATCAATGAACGAATCGTAGTTCGCGCCGTTGTCGAGGACGGCGGTGGTTTCGATGTTGGTCCAGACGGATTTGGCCGTCTCATCGCTGTCGGCCCAGTTGGCGGCGAGCCGGTTGTTGCTGTTGGGATCAATCAACTCCAGGCTGCTGCCGCCGCCGGCGGCCCACTGCGGCCAGCGGCCACCGGTGCCGTAGCTGACTTCGTTGACGGTGATGTTCATCACGAGATTCGTCACGCCGTTGGTTGCAATGTCGTACTGCGGCATCGTCAGCGCGACGCGCTCGCCGTTGTGGCTCAGCTTGCCGCTGAAGTCGCCGAGGCAGTTCGCCGTGGTCAGATTGGAGTAATGCGACCGCAACTGCACCGCGTTGCGGGCCACGACGAGATAGCCGTTCGACGCCAGCAGGGTCGCAGCCGGGAACGTGAAACTGATGCCGTCGCTGAGCGTCCAGCCGCTCAAGTCCACCGTGTTGGTGCCGCGGTTGTAGAGTTCGATGAACTGGTCGTCGTCATCGCCGCTGATGGGTTTGTACATCAACTCGTTGATCACCACATTGCTGACGCGGATGGCGGCGTTCGACGCGCCCGGCGTTTTCGCGCTCAACCGGTAGAACGGGCTCGCGCCCTCCGGCCAGCGGCCCATGGGCACGCCATTTTCCTGACCGTCGAAGGCGACCGCGTCCAGCACCCGCGATTGGTCGGGGTTCTTGAAATAAATCGTTTCGCCGGTCTTGTTGAGATTGAAATTCATGTTCGTCGAGCTGTAATACACGAAGCCGCGCGGCGGAATGATCGTGCCCGACGGGAGGACGAATTTATTCGTCGTCGGATCGTCGGTCAGGATGCAACTCGAAAGATCCACCGACTGGGTGCTGTGGTTGTACAGCTCGATGTAATCGCAGTCCGGCGGGTCGGTGTGGGCGAGGAACTCGTTGATGACGACGTTGCGCAGCGGACTGGGCCGGTAGGCTTCCGGTTGACCGGGCGAACCGCCGACGGTGTCGCTGATGTCCCAGGCGCGCGGGTCGCCTTCGCCGTAGGTCGGATACGCCAGGACGATCGAATGGCCGGTGCCGGCGGCGCCCGCGGGCCATGGGCCGACGTTGGCGTACGGGACGGTGAGCAGCAGCGCGTTGTGTTCGTCGAACAACTGGAGCGTGCCGGTCTTCTTCAAGCTGCCGGTGTACGGACCGACGACGTTGTTGATGCCGTAAACGCTTTGGATGCCGGTCGGCGAGGCGGCGATGACGAGAAACGCGCCGCCGCCCAGGGTGGTGCCGGCCGGGAACGTATACGTGAGGTTGTCGGCGACGAGCCGGTAGTTGCTGATGTCGTGGAACCACGGGTTGGTGTTGTAAATTTCGACGAACTCGACATTGTTGCCGTCGGTGCGCGGCGCCGGCTTGTACATGATTTCCGAAATCACGATGGGCGTCTTGCGGCTGGACGGGCCGAGTGCGTCGTGCGGGTTGACGACGGTGCCGAGGGTGACGGCGCCCGCGTTATCGGTCATGTCGCAAAACTGGGCGGTGGTCGCCAGGCTGGCATTGTGGCTGGTCACAACGAGGCCGACGTAAATCTGGCTGGCCATCGCGATCGTGGCGGTGCCGAGTTGGGTCCACGTCTGGCCATCGTAGCTGGCGTAGCCGGTAAAGACGTTGCCGACGCGTTTGAGGCGGAGCCAGCCGTTCGGGAAGTTCGCCGGGAAATGGCCGCTGGTGTGGCTCGCGCTTGAGGCGGGATCGCGATACTCGAAGAAAGTGCCATTCATCGTCGGCGTCGCGAACACCGCGGCGAACCGGCTATTGGCCGCGAGCGTTTCGCGGCCCATCAAGCCCGCCTTGGCCCAGACATCCGAATTGCCCAGCCCGGCGAGGCGGACGCTCACGTCGAAATCGCCGGTCCGCAACTGGAAGACGAAGCCGCCTTGATCCGTTGTGCCGCCCAGGGCGCTGCCGCCCGCCGTCACGTTCACGCCATTACCGGCGACGCTCATGGCGGTGGGGATGGCCGGGGCGCCGATGTCCTGCAACGCATAGGGCAACGCGACGAAGCCGACGAGCGTGTTGGTTGCGATCGTGTTTGGCGTGGAAGCGCGATCACGGATATTGTTGAGGAGCAGCCCGTAATTCGTGCCGTACGTCATGGGGGCGATGGTGAGGATGACGCTGGCATTATCCGCGCCGAGCGTCGCCAGGGTGATGGCGAGGCCGTTGGTGCACACGTAGTTGGCCATATTCGTGGCGCTGGCGGCTTCGACTGTTTTGGAAAAGAGCACCTGCACGTTGGTCGTGCCGACGTTGTACGCGCGGAGCACGGTCGGCGGCGTCGTAGACGGGGGAGGCGTGCCGAACCACTTGTCCGTCAAGTAGGTCTCGACCTGCCCGCGCTCATCTTCGGTAAGTACCCGGTCGTAAATAATCACTTCGGCCTGATATTGATCGCCCGAATGGTAGACGCGGTCCTTGTTGAAGGAATCGGCTTGCAACGCGTTACCCGAGCGGACCTCCACAAGGTTGTAGCCATTATGTTGGTCAGTGGGCATCGCGAAGGGAGAGTCGCGGTCGTCAAACGGTTGAACCAGCGTTCCGTTAACATACGTCGAACCAGTATTATCTGCGGTAGTGGGGTAAGTAATATGTCCATTGTCTTCATTATATCCGTTATTATCACGGGCCCATCCGGTAAAGAGCGGACTTGTTGGATCGTCGTCGCTTGGGCGATGGAATTGATACCAGTCTTGATCCGTGAGGAGGAAGCTGCAGCCTTTGAAAACGGAGAAGACCGTGCGGATGCTGCTGTCCCGGGTGAACCCCAAGGCCGCACTGTCGCCGGCACCGCTGTTCCCGGCGAAGTAGATTGCGCCGAGACCGCTTTCCACACCCGAGTTGGCAACGTAGGTGGGAGTGGCATTGCCGTCCGGCACCGTGGCGTTGGCGCCATTGACGCTGAGGTCAGGCCATGTTGTGACGGTGGCACCGTCACTTAGGCCGAGCTTTGAGGCGTCGAACCAGCGCGCATAATCGGTCACCGGGGGGCCGGGCGGCAAGACGGTGACCGTCACGGTATAGGCGTTGGTGATGGTCCCATCGGTGACGGTGTACGTCACCGGGCTGGAGAAGTCTCGGGTGGCGCCGGAAGCCGGAACGCACGCCCCGGAAGACAGCGTGTAGGTGGGCGCGAGGTTGGTCACAACCGTCCCATTCGGCACATACAAAGTGATGGTCTTCACGCCCTGATTAATGACGCCGATATGACCCGGGATACCAAAGGACATGATCTGAGCCACAGGCGGATGGGGGTCATAAGGGAAGAAGACGCCTGAGGTGCCGTTGATGAGGTCCAGATCGCTGAAGTTAGACCAGGTCCCCTTCTTCCAAGCAGCGGACATGTCGTAGCCGCCGCCACCCTCATAATAGCCGATGACCATGTGAACCGAATCCACGTTCAGCGTCACCTGACCCGTTGCAGGGGTATCACCCTGCCAATTGTTATTGTTCACAATATATTCGCCGGCGTCGGCGAAGCTGCTATTGCCATTCAAGTCCATGTAGATTGCGGTGCCGTCATCGCTGGAGGTTCCCAAGGTGTAGATGCCGTGTCCACCGGCTGCCAGCACATCAAACCAGCCCTCCCAAAGTATCGCAAAGTTATCACCACTGGGCGACCCTGGAACCCCCCAAGTACCACCGTGGTAGTCAATGTTGTCAACTTGAATGCCGGTCGCCGCGGGCGTTTGCCCCATCAAATTGGAAATGGGATCCAGCAGGCTCGGGCTGGGGCTGAGGAAGTAGGTGCTCACGTTCAGTCCAACGAAAAAGCTGACGGTGACGGTATAGGCGTTGACGGCGGCCCCATTGGTGACAGTGTAGGTCACCGGACCGGAGGAGAAGTCATGGGAGGAACCGGAAGCCGGAACGCACGTTCCGGAGGACAGCGTGTAAGTGGGCGCGAGGTTCGTCACCACCGTCCCATACGGCACGGTCAAAGTGATGGTCTTTGCGCCCTGATTAATGACACCGGCATAACCAGGAATACCGAAGGACGTAATGGTTGCCGCGGAGTTGAGGTTGAGCACGCCGGTCGTCGTGTTGAAGGTCCAGGTTTGGGCCCCAACCGTTTTCGTGAAGACGTTGCCGACGGGACCAGTGAAGCCGGTCACGTTAAAGTTAGTGCCGAACGACTTGGTGGTGACATCGACCAGGGTCCAGGAATTGCTGGTAACGGTAACCGCCGAGGTGTCGAGGGTGAAAGTGCCATTCAAGGTGGCGGTCCCTCCGCCCGTGATTTTGTTGTTAGAGGCATCCGTGACGACGAACTTCAATCCGCCGCTGTTGGTGAGGACCAGCGTGCCGCTGCTGACGGTGGTGTTGCCGCTGTAGGTGTTGGTGCCCGACAGGGTCAGGGTGCCCGTGCCGTCCTTGGTCAGAGCGCCGGCGCCGGAAATCACGCCCGCCAGGGTTTGGGGCGCCGAACTGTCGTAGTAGAGGATGGTACTGGTGTCGAGGGAGATGTTACCCGCGTAATTTCCATTACCCAATTTTCCTGATCCGGGCGTGTTCCCGTCCTTCGTCAACACGCCGCCGATCGCCAAGTAGCCAGTCGGATTATTATCGCCTTTCACCAGCGTGATGGGCCCGGTGAAGGTATTGACACCACTGAGGCTGAGATAACCCTGCGATTGCGTCTGGGTCGTAAAACGAACATTAAGCGACAGCGCGCTACCGTCGCCGACATTGGGGATTCCCGAGTTGAAGACGACCGACTCACGGTCACCATTCCCGTTATTACCAAGGGTGATAGCGAGCGTCTGTGCGCCGGTGGCAGAGGAAGAAATCGGACCACTCAACGTGAATTTCGTGTCGTTGTCATTGAATAGGAGCGTGATCACGCCGCCGGTGCCCTTGAAGACGATGGCATCGTTGTTGGCGACCACGCTGTTCTGCCTTGGCCAGGTCTGAAGCGTGCCGCCGTTCCAGATCGTCAACGTGCCGGTGGCGTTCCAAGTCGTCGTGGTGCCGGCTACGGTGCAGTTGCTGTCATTGATCGTAAAGGTGCTGCCGGTGGTGATGGTGGTGTTGGCCCGCGCGCTGCCCGCCCAGAGCGTCAGACCCACCGCCCAACCGCGGGCGAGCGGCCTCACAACGCCACTAATGCTGAACATTTTCATGTTTTCAACCTTTGTTGCGCAAACTTATTTTCATCCCACGGACCCTTTTTGAGCAACGTCTAATCGCCGACCCGATGGAAAAATACGCTCTCCGGCACAACCTGCTGGCCAAAGCCCGGTCCGGACCAGGACAAGGTGACGTAATTCGCGCCATAGGATTCCATGTATTCCACCCGGATCTCGTGATACCCCGGCGTCAGGTACAGCGGCCCGCTGGACCACCCCGGCTGCGAGTAGAACTGCACGACCGCCAGTTTGCCATCCATCCACATCTTGGCATGATCATCCACGCTGAAGCTGAAGGCATAGTCGCCCGCGGTGGCGATTTTGACATACCCGGTATGGCGCGAGCAGAAATGGTCCTCGTAGTTGGGCGGGAAGTCGTTTTGTCCAATCTGCATCTTCGCGTCCATACGGGTCGTGTCCGGCTTGCGGCCCGCCATATCCGGCCAGGGATCGGGACTCGCCAGATCGGGCCATTGGTAGAACTCCGAGAAAATGCCGTTGGTGACACTGCCCATGCTGCACGTGACCGTGGCCGTCTCGGAATCCACCTGGCCGTCGTTGACCTTGAAGGTGAAGTGGTCCGATCCATTGTAGCCGGACGCGGGGGTGTAGGTGAGTTTGGGCGCGGTGCCGGACAGGGTGCCGTGCGCGGGCTGGGTGAGCACCGTATAGGTCAGCGGATCTTTGTCAATATCGCTGGCGGTCAACAGAATGTCGGCGGACGTATTCACCGGCACCGGCAGGCTCCGATTGTGCGCCACCGGCGGATGGTTCACATGGGTCACGGTGATGCTGACCGTGGCGGGCGCCGAGACCTGCCCTTCGCTGTCCATCACGGTGAAGGTAAAGCTGTCCGCGCCGTTGAAATACGCGGGCGGCGTGTAGGTCAGCTTCGGCGCCGTGCCGGACAAGGCGCCGTGGGCGGGGCTGCTCGCCAGCGCATAGGAAATCGCGTAGCCTTCGGGATCCGTGCCGGCGAGCGTGATCGCCTTGGACGTGTCCTCGGCCAGGGTCACACCCTGCGGATGGGCCACCGGCGGCAGGTTGACCTGATGGGTTATGGCCTTGAAGGTCACGTTCAGATTGGTGACCACCCCGCCGTAGCCGTTCGTGCCGTCGCCCAGGTAGGCATCGGCTACCGTCAGTTTCAGCACGTAGACGCCGGGGATGGTGAACGTGGCGGTGCTGTTGGAGCTGGCGGTGGTGCCATTCGGGCTGAACGTCACCGGGCCCGCCCCCCGGGCCTTGCTCCAGGTATAGGTCAACGGGTCGCCGGTGATGCCCCTGGCTGTCGCTTTTAAGCGCGTGGTGGTCACCGGGTTGGTGAAGACGGCTGGCGAGACCGAGGCCGAAGTGATCGTCTTGAAATGCAGCAGCGGGGGCGGGGGGTTCCGGTCGTTTTCGATCGCGGCGATGGTCGGCGAAAGCTGGCCGTTGGCGAGGCCCTCGACGGGGGGTGGCAGGCAATGCGTATTCCAGTAGTACAGGGCCGGCAGCGTGGACGTGGCGGCCGAGCGATACCGCTGCAAGGCGGCGAAGCAGGTATTGGGGTCAAGTCGCGAGCGATTCAGCACCACCCGGTCGAAAAGCATCGCCGCCGCGAGGCCCTCTTCGTAGGAATGTTTGGCCAGCAAGTTGACGATCGCCGTTGGCAAGCGAAAGTCGGGATAAGTGAAGCCGGCCATGAGCGTTTTGGTCAGCAACGGCGCCAGCGCCGCAATGTCGTTGGTTTGCAGCGCAGCCCCATTGAAAAAGCCCGCCAGGGTCGCGCGCCCGAATTCATGCGCCCGGGACATGGTGCCGATGGCCGGGTAGAGCAGGTTGGTGGGCACGCCCACCACCGAGTTCGCCAGTTGCCCGTTGAACACGGCCATGGCCAGGTAGGTCTGCGCCGCCTGGCACGGTTCGGCCCAGTTGATCGGCTCGACGGGTAATTCATGGCTGATGATCGTAGCGAGCATGTTCGTGAGGATCGGCTGGGCCGCGGGTTTGGACAGGAACCGCGCCGCATCCGAATAGCCCCCCACCGCCAGCCACCGCACGTAGTAGTCGCTGTCATTGAGCCGGCGGGCCAGCACCGGCAACGCCCGCACATCCTGGATCAGCGTCAGCGCCTTGGTCGCGCCCATGCGCAAATAGGCATTGCTTCCTTCGGCCATCGTCATCAGCTCGGGCACCAGCGCGCTGACACCGGGCCGCTTGACCAGTTCCTCCGCCGCCCAGGCGCGCTTTTGCGCCGACCAGCTCGACAGGGCGGCCACCAACTGATGGGTGGTCCAGGTCTTCAGGTCGAGCCGGAGCGTGCAAACCCCGTCCGCAATGGCTTCGTTCACATCCGGGGTGCTGATCCAGTTCTTCGGGCTCGAATTCTTCCCCGTGAGATAAATTTTCTTCAGCGGCGTCGCATAGGTCAACATGAAGCACGCCGTATCGCTGCCAGGTCCCAGGCCATCGGCGCCGGGCTTGCCGCCCAGGGCGTGGTGATAAACGAAGGAACCGTCCGGGCGGCGCGCCAGGTCGAGTTCCCACTGGATTTGCTTGAAGTACGCCGCCATCGCGTTGGTGCCGCCGAGGTTGGCCGCCAGGGGCGGCCACAGGTGGGCCCAGAACGGACCGCAGTGCCCGAATTCCCGCAAGGCATAGCTGGCCACACACGACTTGACGAAGTACTGAACCTGCGGACTCATGTCCGCTTGGCTTTGCAGCGCCAGCAGGAGCGTCGCCTCCCCGTTCTTGCCGTTGTCGTCGTGCAGTTCTTCCGCCGGCGATTCGCCGTAGGGCACCGCGCCTTTGCCGGCAAAGTAGCCGAAATACCGGCGCGACCGGTCAATGGCCGGAGCAATCTCCGGGTTTTTAATGCCGCACTTATCGCCCAGCACGATTCCGATACTGACCAGCAACCCCGCCTGGTTCAGAGCCCCATACGGCGGGACAATGCCGTGGGTCGAGGAGCCATCCGGCTTCGGCCATGCCATGCCGTGGCCATACGTGCCGCACCAGCTCTGGCCCCGGGCCGAGGTAATGGTGTACTCGCTGATGGCGTGCAATACGTTGGTATCGCCGGTAACCAGGTAATACTCGCTCAGGAACGTATTGTTGTAGCCCCAGGGCCACGCGCACATTTCATTCAACGGCACTGTCAGCGTGCCCACGCCCGCCGCAACGGACCGGGCGTACGTCCGCACCTTGGCGAGGTCCTGCGTCCGCCCGGCGGCCAGCAGGGCCAGGCCGACAACGGCGTTGCCTTCGTTGCCAGCCTGGAAGGTTGCGTTCGTCGCCATGTAATGGCAGGCATTGGCGAGAATCTTGGCCGATTTGGGACAGTTATAGGGCGCGGTGGCGCTGTAGGCGCCCAGCACCGGCAGCGTAAGCGTGACGTTGTCGGTAGTGACCCCGTTGCGCCAGACCTTGAGCTTGAGCTGCCCCACATTGGCCGTCTTCTCCGCCTCGCCGATCGCCAGCGCAAAAGCCTTGCGGGCGTCGTTGGTGAACAGCGTGGACCCGAGGCCCAGGATCACGTCGTTGGTTTGCAGGATGCCGGCCACCGGCGAGCCCGCGTCCACCGCGGTGACCTTGATCTGGCGGCTCTCGCTGGTCAGGCCCTCCGGAACAAACATCCACTCGTTGCCCGTGCTGTAGATCCACCCGCGCGCCCCCGTCGGCCCCAGGTTGTAGGTGTACGTGGCGTCAATGTAATCCTTGGTCGCATCGGGCGGCGTGCCGCCCGCGGGCAGGCTCGCGAGCGTCAACAACGTGACCACCGCACAGCCTATGCGGCTACATGGGCCCCAGCGACGCATCATCATGAATATACCTCCATACCTGGCAGCAACCGGCGTGCCACGGCAATTCGCATTATGGATAGATCGGACCAATTCTTCCCCGGAGCGGAATGTGTCAACATTCCGGCAAAAACCGGAACCGTCACCGGTTCCGCTCCAAGCGAAGCCATCCTGCGAATTGCTGGGCGTGCCATGACTAAAATAACGCCATAATATACACCGGAAGCCCAAGCCTGTCATGTCATCCAAATCGCGGATGGGCAGGGGTCAGTTACGAGGTGGTCGCGGCTCGCCGGAGTCTCGCCCTCCATCGGCGACACCGGCGTTGGCAGCGGATTTGGAGGGCGAGCGTCCACGCGAGCCGTGCCTCCCCGAAAAAGACCACCCCGTAACTGAGAAGCTGTGAAATAATCGCCCGGTGAGGTTACCGAGCCTACAAGGCCCGTGAAAACCGAGGGAAATACTGTAGGCCGCGGGCCGCGTGTCCCCACGCGGCGTTATGTGATTTTTCACTCATTTCCGCTTGGACCGGGCGACCGCAAGGTTGCGGCGGATGCCGGCATCGTTGGGCCGGATCTCCAGTGCCTTCCGAAAATAGGCGATGGCCTTGGCAACCTGTCCGCAGCCGGCGAGCATGTTCCCGAGGTTGTAGTGGACTGCATTGTAGTCGGGCTTGATCTCGAGCGCCCGCTGATAATGGGCGATGGCTTCGTCCATGTGCCGGTAGCCAGCCAGGGCGTTACCGAGGCCATCGCGAGGATACGCCTGGCGGAAATCGGCAGCCGTGCCCGCAACTTCGCGCCTTGGCGGCTTGGCGCGAAAACCGCCGAATGCCGTCCTTGTCTGCGCATCTTGAGCCTCTTTGCGGCCATTCCGCTGCGGCTGAACAATCCGGCCGTCTGAGAGCGGATCAGGGCAGACGCAGCAGGTCCAGGAATTCGCGGGGGCTCACGACATGGACCGCACCGCTGACCCTGTGTGGAAAGTGTTTCTTGTTCCCCGTCACCAGAACAGCATGCGCCTCCGCCGCGACTTCCAGGAAGGGGAGATCATCCGGGTCGGGCAAGTCGGCCTTGAGGGGCATCGCGGTGACGTTCGCGGCACAGTCGTCCAGAAAATGCAGAAAATCCCCAACAGCCCCGGTATCCAGACCCAACCGTGGTTCCGCGCATACGCGCCGGTACTCTTGCATTATCCGGCCGTCAACGGCCACGCTGATCCGGTCGTCGCTCAACAGATCCAGAATGATGGCGCAGGCTCCGCCCCGCGTCAGCAATCCCGAAACGAGCACGTTGGTGTCGAGCACGACTTTCATGCCTGGCCCTTGGCGTGGCGCGTGTCTGCAACGATCGCGTCAATCTTCGCCATGGGCAGGTCCGCCGTCCCGGCGCGTACCGCGCTTGCGCGCATCCGCTCCAGAGCCACCTTGGCTCGCGCCCCACGGATCGCCCGCAGTTCTTTGTCGAACCATTCGGGCCGCACCGCGGACACGATGGCATAGGGACGCCCGTTGGCCGTGAGCACCACTTCCTCGTCACGGTCCAAGTCGCTCCGCATCCGCCCTGTGTTCACCCGAAACTCTCTGACCGACATGAATCTCATCCTGTTTTCTCCTTAATGTCTTATGACGCCAGTAAGGTACCATATTCGGATCACATATCAAATATTATATGATCACCTAACGGATCACATTATGCAACGCGAGAACCTGAAAGTCCTCCTTTGGAGGAAAAGGGGCCAAGCTGGCGGAAGACGCGGAGCGGAAGTATGAGCCGGAAGCTGAAAGCCCTCCGGAAGGAGGGGGCAAGCGGGCCACTCGCGCCGGAATGGCGAATGACGAGCCCTGACCCCTGAACTGATTCTGACCCCTGAACTGATTTCCGTTTGACACCTCTTGTTTCGTTATCACTTGGTTGTCCGACATTCTGTGCGCCGAGCGGCGCTTCGATCGCAATCGTAACACTCATAAAACACGGAAAAACGCAATTGGCGGTTGCATATTTCTGCTTAGCGTGGTATGGAATGCATCGTTTCATCCGAAGGAGCACACGATGTACTACGAACGAGCGCTTGCACGCCCCGAGGAGTCGTTTTTTCTACTTGGGCCGAGAGGAACCGGAAAGAGCACCTGGCTGCAACACCAGTTCCCGGACGCCAAACGCATTGACCTCTTGGATGAACGAGAGCGCTATCGGCTCATGTCCCAGCCGGGAAATTTTGCTCTTGAAGTGCAAGCCCTCCCGCCCGGTTCGTGGGTCATTGTGGATGAAATACAGAAAATGCCTGATCTGCTGAATGAGGTTCACCGTTTCATTGAGAACCGCCAGCTCAAGTTTGCCCTCTGCGGATCCAGCGCGCGTAAACTCCGCCAGACTGGGGTCAATCTGCTGGCTGGACGCGCCCTGAGCCGCACGCTGTACCCTTTTCAACCGGATGAGATCCCCGGACCTTTCGATCTGGAAGATGCGCTCCGGTACGGCACGCTGCCTGTGGCTTGGAAGAGCAGCGCGAGAGAGGAGAAGTTGGAGGCGTACATCATGACTTACCTCAAAGAGGAGGTTCAGGCGGAAGCCCTCGTGCGAAACCTTCCTGGGTTCGCCCGCTTCATTGCGGTGGCCGCCATCCTCCACGGCCGGTCCATTAACGCCACCAACATCGCCCGCGAATGCGGGATTTCCCGCCCCACCGTGGAGGCCTACTTGGAAATCCTGGAGCAAACGCTGCTCTGCATCCGGCTCCGCGCCTACGAAGGCAAACTGCGCATCAAGGAGCGCAAGCATCCCAAGCTTTTCTGGATTGATCCCGGACTGGTGCGTGCCGCCAAACAGCAGCTTCAGTCCCGGCTGGCCGCCGAAGAGCGGGGCCACTTGTTCGAGGGGTTGGTCTGCATCACCCTCCTGGCCTATCGCGACTACCGACGCGCCTTCACCGATCTCCGCTACTGGGCCGCCAGTTCGTCCCTCGAGACGGAGGTGGATTTTCTGGCCATCCGCAACGACCAGATGATCGCGGTGGAGGTCAAGTCCGGCGCCACCTTCAATGAGACCTGGTGCAAGGGGTTGCGCGCCTTCGGCACACCACCGGGTGTCGTTCGCCGGATCGTCGTGTGTCCAGACTCCCCGGACATGCGGACGGCCGACGGCATTGAGGTCCTTTCCTACCGTCGTCTGGCCTCGATACTTCATGAAGGAACGTTGTTCGCGAGTGGTTGATTGCCCCTATTAAGAAAATCCCACGCCATCCCCGGTAGCGCCATTTCGCGGGACCGGCTTGCCTGCGCCGGCCGCGGCCTTGGGGGGGGCGCGCCCTCGCCGCGCGTGTGCTCCCCGGAGTTCAGGCACGCCGTGTAAACCGGCCGTCAGAACTCATTTCCGCTTGGACCGGGCGGCCTCCAGGCTCCGGCGCGCGGCAGCATAGCCGGGCCTGATTTCCAGCGCCTGCTGGAAATGGACGATGGCCTCCTCGTACCGGCCGCGCCCGGCCAGGAGGGTGCCGAGGTTGTGGTGGTAATCCGCATCGTCGGGATTGACGTCCAGGGCTTGTTGATAATGGACGATGGCTTCCTCGATCCGCCCGCGCCCCGCCAGCGCGTTGCCGAGGTTATAGTGCGCTTCCGCGAGGTTGGGCTGGATGGCCAGGGCCTGCTGGTAATGAGCGAGCGCCTCATCCACCTGCCCGAGGTCCGCCAGTATGGCGCCCAGGTTGCTGTGGGCCTCGGCCACCCACGGCAACTGCTCGATGACGGTCCGCAAGTGCGTCACGGCCACGGCGGGGCGGCCGCACGCACTGGCCAGCATCGCGAAGCCCTCATGCAACCGCCAGTCCTCCGGGGCCGCGGCCAGGGCCGTCGTGTAGGTCTGCCACGCGGCCTGCAGGGCTGGCGGCGTCAGCGCGAGTTGTTGGAGGCTTTCCGAGCGCTGATGCGCGGCCGCCTGATAGCGGGCATGATCCATCTGATCGGTGAACGGTTTATGGGACGTCATCAATTCCATGGCGACGGCCATTTTATACTCATCCCAGGCCGTCAGCGCCAGCGCTGCGGCGCATTGCTGCCGGGAGGGGCTGGGGCCTTGTTCGCGCGCAGCCGCCAGCTCGGGCAGGGCCTCGGAAACCCGGTCCAGCACGGTCCGGGCGAGCAGGTAGTTGCCGTCGAAAGTCAGGTGGACGTGCTCGTAGAACAGCTCCTGGCCCGGGATGCCGTCCGGCGCCAACGCGCTGCGGGCCAGCGCCTGTTCGGCATCGGCCAGATAAACCCCGGACGCTTTTTGTCCAGCGGCTACTTCGCCAATGATGGCATTGATGCGGCTATCGGCGCGAAACCGCAGGACGTCCAGATCCCGGGCCAGGGCGAAGCGCGCGCGGGCCTCCGGCGGCCGGCCCGCCGCCGCCAGGCACCGGCCGAGACGGAACTGGAGGTCCGCGAAGCGGTCGTCAATTTTCGCCGCCGCCATGTACTGCGTGATCGCCGCATCCCAGCGGTTCGATTCCGATACCGATTCCGAAAACGACCCCGACTTGTACATGGCCTCCCACTTCGCCAAGTCGCCGGGAGTCAGGCCGGGGCGGTGCCGCGAGCCCAGCGGCGGACAGTCGCGTTGGTTGACGGCCACCGTGGACAGAATCACCGGGGCGCCCGCGCGGCGGGCGATGCGGCAGATGTCGAGCAGATTCTGCCGGAAGTTGTCGTAGACCGCCGTCAAGCGCGGGTCATCGGCCGCGACCGGATGGCTCAGGAACATTTCCATGCCGCGCCAAATGGTGGGCGAATCTGGTTGGTGACGGACGGAATCGGCGAGGTGGCCGACCCACTGCCCGAGGCGGGTCGCTTTCAGGCGGAGGCCGGCCCGAATCAGGCTCAAGCGGGGTGCGCCTTGTAGGAAGACGGTTCCCGGACCGTAGGGCCCGATCACCTCGTTGTTGCCCATGTAGACGACAAAAAGGCTGGGTTCATGGGCCGCGCAGTCTCGGGCGATTTCCCGGATCGCATGCGAATTGATCGCCGTCATGGCCCCATTCACAACTTCGAACGGCTGCCCTGGATAGCGCGTGCGCAGCATGACGGCGAGGATCCGACCAAAACTGTAGGACGGTTGCGGTATGCCCATGGCGGCGGAACTGCCGAGAATGAAGATACGTACCGTGTTGGTGGGCTTGGGGGCGACCAGGGCGGGCTGGGGTGTGCGGGCGAGGCTGGGGGGGAAGAACCGCCAGGCAAAGCGCTCATTGGTCCTGAACGCGCCATCGGCATCCGGTCCAATAAAAAATCCAGCCGGATAGCCGTAGCCGCCCCACCGCAGGCCGGATTCCACCAGGCCCAGGATCAGCAGGGGGGACACGAGCAGGAACAACCGCAGGAGCCAGCCGCGAAAAGGGCGTGCTTGGGGAGTGGCTGCCGCGGAAGGCACCGGCCTCTGACCGTCGTTGGAGCTGCGGTCGTCCGGCGATATTTTTTTCTTGGGCTTGCGCCCCATGCAGAAGCCTCCCGCTACAGGAAAGTCGGCCTGACGTCAGCCTACTGTGCGGTGGAAGCGCCGTCAAGGCGGGGCGGGGAAAGAAATGGGCCTGGGACAGGCAGGCTGAAGGCCGTAGATTGTGAAGCGAAGCCAGCGACTAAGCGAGGCGACTAAGCGTAACCGACTACGTGTGGGACTAAGTGTCATGGGAAGCGACCTTTGCGAGCGATGTGAGTAATTCAACTTCTCATGACCAAAAAGGTGTGCCATAAACCCACGCCCCCCACACTTAGTCGTCCACTCTTAGTCCCTCACACTTCGTCGCTTACACTTACTCGACCCGCTTAGTCGCTCTCCCACGCCGCTGTCGATCGCTAATCCCGGAAGCGCGCGAAAAAAAGAGGCCGGGAGATTGCTCTCCCGGCCTCTGGGGACTTTTTCCTCCTACGGAGGACTTGCAGCCTCCTACGGAGGACTTGCAGCCTCCTACGGAGGACTTGCAGCCTCCTACGGAGGACTTGCAGCCTCCTACGGAGGAC
>Ga0209048_10000024_pt1 | contig 128961 bp, 118 predicted proteins | sample FrelakmetCRP12CR_FD_187146 | JGI IMG/M metagenome (GOLD analysis project Ga0209048, IMG submission 187146) | Freshwater lake sediment microbial communities from the University of Notre Dame, USA, for methane emissions studies - CRP12 CR (SPAdes)... | ecosystem: Environmental > Aquatic >...
GCTGACGATTCAATGGCAGAGCCTGCTTTGGGTCGACCTCGACAGCCGGGGCAAGCCCGACGCGGAACAGGTTCGCGTGGTCAACGCGGCGATCGAGGAGTGTTTCAGGAAGAAGGGAGGCAATCGTGGGAGCGGCGCTTGATGCACGTCGCGACGAGATCCCCACGGTGTTTCGTCGTGGTGTGAGCGATGCGACGGTGGCGTTCGCCCGCGCCGGAGTCCGCTTGGCGGAGACGTTCACGGTGGCGTTGCGGCGGAAGTTCAGGACCGCTGCATGGGCGTATCTGCCGCCGCACCGCATCTGGCTGGGCGATGGCATGCTCGAGCGGGCACGCAAGCGCCTCCCGATGAGCGAGAGGCAAGCGTATGCCAGCGCGTACGTCCGGCACGAATACAGCCACATGCGCTGGACGACGACGAGGATGAAGGAGTTGGCGGCGCAGCTGGCGCGCGAGGGGATTCCGCATTCGCTGTGGAATCTCTTCGAAGACGCCCGGATCGAGCATTTGTGCCGGGAGGCACTGGGGGTTCGGTTCGATTGGCTTCGGTTTGAAGAAGCCGACACGCCGACGACGCCATCAGGGTTGATGTTTGCCCTGATTCAGCACGAGGGCGAGCTGGCCGAACCGCAGCTGCCTGCGCGCAGCGAAGTGCAGCCGCACGAACGAGTGTGGTGCGCATTCGAGGAGGTGGTCGAGTTCTATCGCGAGATCACCTCATGCGCCACCACCGAGGAGTTGCTGCCGATCCTGAGGCGGTGGCTCGAACGGTTCCCGTGCGAGAAACACGATCGGGCGGAGAGCGGCGAAGGCGCGGGCGGTCGCGGTCGCGGCACGCCCGGCAAGGGCGGAGGCGACGCGGACGCGGATGCCGCGATGGGCCTGCTCGATCCGGAGGCTTTGGCGCAGTGGGTGGCCACGCTGGACGAGCGGTCCGACGACATCGCGGCGCAGGTCCCCGGCCGGGGCGAAGGGAAGGAATCGGTATCGCTCGAAAGCGTCGGCAATGCGGATCTGCTGTTGCCGACGTCGCGCTGCCGGTTTGCGGACGATGCGAGGGCACGCCGCGTGGCGGACGCACTGGCGAAGATCCTGGTGCGGCCCGCCGGCTGGGTGTCTCGCGAAGAGCCCTCGAAGGTGGTGGATATTCGATCGGCGATTTCGGCATCGACCTCGGGCTGGCGTTTCCGCGTCAGGGAGGTTCCGCTACCGAAGCGCTACCGGCTGGCGTTGCTTTTCGACTGCTCCGGTTCGATGAACGGCACACCTCTGTCCGAGGGGAAGATCCTCGTTGCGGCGTTGTCGAATCTGGCGCAGCGAGGGGCGCTGAGTGGCCATCTTGCGCTCAGCGCGATGTCGGGAAGAAGATCGATGTGGCAGCGGTTCGCCTTTCCGGTGCCGGTCGACGTCATCGAGCGGCTCCACGCGTTTGGCGATGCGGAGGGCCTGCAACAGGCGCTGCTGGCGAACGCGAAGCCGTTCGGTGAGGTCGATCAGGTGCTGGTCTACACCGACGCGGAAATCTGCGATACGCCGCTCGACCGCGGCGAGCTTGCGCGCAGGCGCATCCGCCCCATCGGGCTGTATGTCGGCGATGCGGAGCATGCGAAAGAGATGCCGCGGCACTTTGCGGAATACCTCGTCCGGCCGAACATCGAAGGGCTGGCCGAGGCCATGGTCGCGCGCTTCAAGGTGCGGGGCCGATAAAGTGCAATGTCGCTTTTCTTGCCGCCGGGTGTTTCATCCGGCGGCTTTCTTTTGCGCTCGCAAGGCTGCGCTGCGAGGCCGGCCACGCACACTCAACAGATCGGGCTGCTTTCGCGAACATACGGAACCGCGGCTGCCTGTATCTCAGATCCTATGTGGGACTGCCAAGCGAGGCCCGTTGAGCTAGAACGGGATTCCCAAACCTCTGTGCGAAGGAGAATGGAAATGGCAACGACCCAGACAGTCCCACAAGGAAAGGATACGGCGATCAGTAGCGAGCTGTACATGAGCCTCGAGCTCGGCGACAAGTTGTGGAAGGTGACGGCCAGCGACGGCGTCCGTGGGCCGAGCCGATACGCGGTGAACGCTGGGGACACGGCCGCGGTGGCGGACTGCGTGCGCAAGGCGAAGCAGCGCTGCAAGCTCGAGCCGACCGCCGCGGTGCATTCCTGCTACGAAGCGGGTCGCGACGGCTGGTGACTGCATCGGTGGTTGCGCGGGCAAGGCATCGACAACATCGTGGTCGACTCGGCCAGCATCGAAGTGAACCGGCGTGCCCGGCGCGCCAAGACCGACCGGCTCGATGGCGACAAGCTGCTGGCGATGCTGCTGCGCCACCGTGCCGGCGAGCGCGTATGGTCGGTGCTGCACGAGCCCACACCCGAGGAGGAGGAGGACGCGCGCCGCACGCACCGCGAGCGGGCGCGGCTGGTGCAGGAGCGCACCGCGCACACCAGCAGCTCGGTGGCCATGCGCTCATTTTGGGTCGTGAGCTCGCGGCCGATTCGTTTGGAGTCTGCCGGTCGGTCGCCGCTTTGTCCGTCGCTTCGGTACGCGCACGCGAATGACGGCTTCGCCGAATGTTGATCTTCACAGCGAATCCAGCAAGCGGCCGGTCACTGGGTTGGAAGGTCACTCGATCAGGAATTCGTCACTGTCGCCTTTGGGTCGACCACTGCTTGCGGAACGGTTTGGTTCCTTCGGTCTATTATCTGTATGTCTGGAGTCATCGGCGCTGCGAACGACCGGTGTGCGCTGCGTTGCAGCCGGTGAAGACATGATTCGCACGGGACTATGGCTGGCAGCACGCGGCCAACTGCAGACCTTCGAACGCGACGTTCAATCTAACAAGAAGCGGACTTTCGGCGAACCGCCGGCGTCCGGCTTAGCGATTCATTGAAAGCCGGACGCGGGTGGGTGAGTTGAATTCAAATCAGCGGGTTGCCGACGTTGGGGTGACCTGAAACTCCGATGTAGCCAGACGTGGATCACCGGCTATCCAAGAGCCAGGCGGCATGAATCGGCCACGGCACTGCTCGAAATCGAGTGATCCCCGTCGTGGTGGCGGTGGTGGTACGTTTGCATGGGTCGACTTGACAACCCTTTGGTCAAAGGTGAACTCGTGGAGGTGTCCATGAAACCGACTCCAGATTCGACGACGTCGATACCATGCCCCGAACTGCGGGGAAGCCGCAGCGAGAGATTTCTGTCAATCCGCCACGCCACGCAGGCGCTTGCTGCGCCGCTTTCGGCGGAGGATTGCACGATCCAGTCGATGCCGGACGCAAGCCCGGTGAAGTGGCATCTCGCGCACACGACATGGTTTTTCGAGACCTTCGTGCTTTTGCCGCACCAACCCGGCTACCAGCCTTTCAACCTCTCCTATCGGGTTCTCTTCAATTCCTACTACTACACCGTCGGCGACCGGCACCCTCGGCCCCAGCGGGGCATGCTCTCGCGCCCGGGGATGCAGGAGGTGCTTGCGTATCGCAGTCATGTCGACGAAGCGATGCTCGGATTGCTTGACGCGGAGCGATTGCTGCCTGAAGTCGGCGCTCTAATCGAGCTTGGGCTGCATCATGAGCAGCAGCATCAGGAACTCATACTCACGGATGTGAAGCATCTGCTCTCGCGCAATCCTGCGAGACCCGCATACCAGAAGCAATGGCCGCTCACCCCAATTTGCACACGCAAGCGGCAATGGATGTTTCTCGATGCGGGCCTGCGCGAAATCGGGCACCCTGGAACCGATTTCTGCTTCGACAACGAGACGCCGCGCCACCGCGTCTTTCTCAATGCGTACCAGATCGCGTCGCACCCGGTGACGCACGGCGATTTCATCGAGTTCATCGACGATGGTGGCTACCGGCGGCCCGAACTGTGGCTTTCGGCTGGGTGGGACGCGGCGAGTGCCGGCGACTGGCTCGCACCCCAGTATTGGGAGCGTCGCGATGGGCAGTGGTATTCGTTCACGCTTCATGGGGAAGTGCCCGTGGATCCCGACACACCGATCTGCCACGTGAGTTTCTTCGAGGCAGAGGCTTTTGCGCGCTGGGCGAACGCCCGGTTGCCGACGGAAGCTGAATGGGAGGTGGCCGCGCGCGACGCTCCGCTCGCCGGAAACTTTCTCGAAAGCGGTGTGTTGCATCCACTCGCGCTCCGCGAGGCACCGGCCGATGGAACGCTTGCGCAGGCCTTCGGTGACGCATGGGAGTGGACGCGCAGCGACTATGGGCCGTACCCGGGCTTCCGGCCCGCTGCCGGGGCGGTCGGCGAGTACAATGGCAAATTCATGTGTGGCCAATACGTCCTGCGCGGCGGATCGTGCGTCACGCCGTCAAGCCACATACGCGCGACCTACCGCAATTTCTTTCCGCCTGAGGCGCGCTGGCAGTTCTCGGGCCTGCGCCTCGCGCGCGACGCCGAGTGAGGTTCCGGTCATCGAGCTTTTGGGCAGCGGTAAATGTCTTGCTTGGTGTTCGAGCAGACCGTGAGCTGTTGGCGCCGACGCCGGACTGAGCCACTTTCGGATAGTGTGCCGATGATGTAGTGAGCCACTCCCACGAAACCAGAGGCCGCGCCATTACTGGAGAGCCGGCCTCCGAACGTGGCTCACGTGGAGGTCGGCAGGGTGGCTCAAATCCAAACCGGCGCGAACACGAGCTATCTGAACCGGAACGCGACGCGGGCCCAAAGCATCTCGTTCGCCTCGCACAGCTTGGGGGCGCGCATCGTGCTGGAAACTGTCAGGGGGCTCGACACTAACCCGCGGCGGGTCATTCTCATGGCCGGTGCGATCGAAGACGACTGCCTGGTCAACGAATACGCCGACGCCGCGGCGAAGACGTCAGAGATCTACGTGCTCGCCTCCAGGTCCGACTTCGTTCTTGAATGGGCGTTTCCGGCGGGAAATCTCATCGGCGAGATCATCATGCACGGCCATCCGTATGACCACACAGCTCTGGGGCGCAACGGGTCTGTCCGGCCAATTCCTTCGAACCTGCACGTCGGAGCGTGGCAGATCCCGGATGTTTGGAACTACGGGCATCTCGACTACTTGCCAAAAGACACGATCGGTCCTGTGTTCCCGCTGCTCGTGGCCGCGCCCGGCCCGGATACCGGCGGCCCGGTCGACCAGAATGATCCGGCCAGCGCAGGGTGGAAGCCCGCGTGGTCGGCCGGCGCGGTCGCTACGCTGTTGCCGCCGATCGCCAAGCGAGCCACCTGGCCCGCGTCGGTTTGAGACACCAGCCAAGTCCGGTTCTCCGCTCCCGCCGCGGCTTTCGCGCTACCCGGGGCGACGCACAGCAAGGTCGGCAAACCCGATGGAAATGGCCCCATCGGCGATCGGCGCCAACAGACAAGCGCTTGCCTGCGGGACTCCGGAGTTCGGACTCGCCTTCCGCACCCGCAGTCCTCTGCCGGTTGCCTGTCCGTCAATAGGGTCGCGGCCACGCGGTGTGGGGTCCATCTGCGTTCGGATCGGGGTGCTCCTTGAATTGAACAGCTTCGAACGGGCTGGACGCGCGGAAAGCTCCGCACCACGCCGCTGGGCGCGCAGCGTCATCTCGCGTTCCGCACGAAGGCTAGAGACGCCCGCAAGCCGCGGCTTGAGGCGAGCATGTAAGACGGCGATGCGCTGCCGCACGAGCGAATTCGCCTTGCTCCAATCGGGCAAGCCCGTCCGCTCACACGGTTGACGTGCGTCAATCCGATCGCGTTGCCGTGATGGATTCTTGAACCGAAAGTCGAGACGAGCTTCGAAGAGAGCTTATGACGGACATCGTCCGGTTCGGAGATGAGCTTGGCCCGGCCAAGCTGATTCATGTCCGCGAGCCCGCGATCGGACTGCACGCGTTGGTCGTTGTCGACAACGTCGCCTGCGGGCCATCGGTCGGGGGACTGCGGATCGCGCCGGACGTTTCGGTCGAGGAATGCTGTCGCCTCGCCCGAGCCATGACGATGAAGAACGCGGCCGCTGGGCTGCCGCATGGCGGCGGCAAATCAGTGCTCTGGGGCGACCCACGCATGCCGCGCCAACGCAAGGAGGCGCTTCTGCGCGCCTTCGCTCACGCGCTTCGAAACGAGAGCGACTACATCTTTGGCCCGGACATGGGCACCGACGAAACCTGCATGGCCTGGATCAAGGATGAGATCGGGCGTGCGGTCGGACTGCCCAGCGCGGTCGGCGGAATTCCGCTCGATGAACTGGGCGCAACCGGCTGGGGGCTGCTGCACTGCGCCGAACTCGCTGCACGACACATTGGAATCGAGCTCGAAGGCGCACGCGTGGTGATCCAGGGCTTCGGCGCCGTGGGCAAGCATACTGCGCGCTTTCTCGCCGCCCGCGGCGCGGTGCTCGTCGCGGCCTCCGACACACATGGAACCATTGCAGATGAGCGGGGCATCGATGTCGCCGTCCTGATCCAGCTCAAGCAGGAAGGCCGGACGGTCTGCGACTACCCGTCGGGTCGCAAGCTCGAGCGCGATGCCATCATCGACATCGACTGCGACATTTGGATACCGGCCGCGCGGCCGGACGTGATCGACGAGGGCAACGTCGGGCGCCTCCGCACGAAGCTGGTGCTGCAGGGGGCAAACATTCCGCTCACACCGGCCGCCGAGGGGGCGCTGTACACGCGCGGCGTGCTCGTGGTGCCTGACTTCATCGCCAATGCGGGCGGGGTGATCTGTGCGGCGCTCGAATACGCAGGTGCAACCCCGCGCCAGGCATTCCAGGCGATCGAGGAGAAGATCCGCGCCAACACCACCGCTGTGCTCGCCGCGGCAGAAAAACAGCGCGTGGCGCCGCGCGCTGCGGCAGTCGCACTCACCGCAGAGCGCGTGCACGCGGCGATGAAGACGCGGCGGTTCAACATCATGTAACCGAAGGCCGACGGCATGCACCGCATCCGCTTCCATGGCCGCGGCGGTCAGGGCATCCGGACCGCCGCGCAGGTCCTCGACACGGCCTTCTTTCGTGACGGGTTCGAGGTCCAGGACGCACCGCGCTAAGGCGCCGAGCGCCGCGGCGCGCCGATTTTCGCGTACGTGCGCGCCGCACGGCACACCGTCCACGAGCGTGGTGTCATCACGCGTCCCGACCTAGTCGTCGTCGCTGACGAGGCGCTCGTGCCGGTGCCCGCCGCCGGCCTGCCGCTGGGTCTGTCCGAGCGCGCGGTGCTGCTTATCAAAAGCGCCGAGCCAGCCAGGCTCTGGCAGGAGCGACTTCAGTGCACTGGACCCGTGTTCACGCTGCCGGTCGGGGACGGCACGGTGCAACGCAGCGAGCTGCCATACATCGGTGCGGCGTGCGCCGGGGCTGCCGCGAGGCTCGTCGGCGTAATCACACGCACGAGCCTTGAGCAGGCGATCGTCGAGGAAATCGGCAAGTTCGGAACGGCCCAGCTGGAGAAGAACCTCATGCAGGCACTGGCGGCGTTCGACACGATGGCCGAGCACGCCGGGCTCGCGCGCGAAGGCAGCGCAATCGCCGCCGACGCGTACGCGTCACCGGCCTGGGTCGACGTGCCACTGGAGCCGACAAGCGTCGCTGCACCCGACATCGCGGCACCTGCCACGAGCGCGCGATGAGCTTTCGCGGTCCGCGGCTGCTGCATGCGCTTGCACCGTGCCCCACCGGCTGGGACTTCGATCCCAAGGACATGGTCGAGATCGGACGGCTCGCCGTGCGGACGGGCATCTTCCCACTGAAGGAGCACGTCGACGGCAGGATCCTGCACACGAGAGTGCCTCGTCCGCGCGTTCCGGTCGAGGAATACCTGCAGCGGCAGGGCCGCTTCGCGCACCTCTTCGCCCCGACGCGCAACCAGCCGCTCATCGATGCGATTCAGGCCAGTATCGATGAGTACTGGCGCACAGCCGCGTAAGCTGTGGAGAGGTTGCGGACCGGGCGCAAAGCGTGCCGGCGTTGCTTTCGCGAGCCGCGCCGTCTGCAGGCGCCCGCGGTCGCCGCGACGCGCGTCGCACCCTGTCGATGCACCCGATCGAGCACGGTTGCCAGTCGTCTGCGCCGGGCTGCAGCAGCGCGCGCGGTCGATCGCGGCGCCGACGCCGCGCGGTTCTACGCACGGACCTCGAGTTTGTTGACCACCTTGTCGACCGCGAAGATTGCCCAGGCGTCAAGTTCGGCCCGCCGCCGTTCGGCCTCGGTGCGGACCTCGCCTTCCAGCGTGATGACGAAGTCCCGGGCTTGAGCGGAGATCCGGTCGGACTGCACGAGCGGATCCATCTCGAGCACGAGCCGCAGCGCGTCGGCGACCTCCTCTTCGTTGTCTTCCTCGGGCGGCATGACGCCGAGCGAATTCACGACGTCGCGGCAGCCGGGTGTCCACCACGCGAGCACGCCCGCGACGCGCTTGTGCGACAGGCTGATCACGGTTCCGTCGAGCGTGATTACGCCATCCTGGATCGCGACTTCGATCTCGCCGGCGCCCTCGCCGCAAATATCCCGCAGTGTCTCGACGGCACCCTTCACCTGGACGCGAATCGTGCAGTTGCGCAGTTCGGGCGCCCCCGACAGAAAGCGGCACACCGAATCACGAATCGCGCCGTCGCCCCTGCGCTCGGCAGGCACGACTCGTAGCCGGTCCACCACGCCGCGAATGCCGTCGACCGTCGCCGCCAGCTCGAGCGCGAGCTTCTTCGCCGCGATGTCCTGCACCTCGCCTTCGAGGACGACCGCGCCCTCGGCAACGTCGATCGCGATCGGGTAGCGATGCAGGTTGACGCGCGGCTCATACTCGAGCAGCCCGCGGACCTTCTTGACGATCGCTTCCTTGTCGAGCATTCCCTGCGTCTCCATGAAAGGCGTTCACGCACCCTGGGATTGCCTGCCGGAGCGTGGCGCGGTTGGGCAGACCACGACAGCAATTTGCACTCGCGCCGCGCAGCATTCGCTGACGCGCGTCAATGTTGAAATGCCTGTCCCGCGCACGCGTCAAGGCACGGCGTGCGGAGGCTGCCCGAGCCGATGCGCAGCCCTGTGGTCGAGCCGCGTCAGGCCGAGCCGGTCCGCGGCGGCCAACGCCTCGCGATACTCCCGGCTCGTCATCGGCCGGTCGATTTCGGGGTATTCGTCCGTGCGGTAACACGGTCGATACTGGTCCATCAGGTTGACGTAGGTATTGCGAGAAATCTCGCCGGCGAGGAACGTGAGCACCCGATCGGTGCCGGCGATCCCGCCCGGCAGCACGAGATGGCGCACAAGCAGTCCGCGCAGCGCGATCCCGTCCTCATCGAAGACGAGGTCTCCGACTTGGCGGTGCATCTCGCGCACGGCGGCCTGATTCGCCTCCACGTAGTTGCGGACCTTGGAGTACGTGCGCGCGAGTTCGGCGTCGCCGTACTTCATGTCCGGCATGTAGATGTCGACGATGCCGTCGAGGAGCGCGAGCGCCTCGAGGCTGTCGTACCCACTGGTGTTGTAGACGAGCGGCAGCCGCAAGCCGCGCCCGGCGGCGGCGTGCACCGCGGCGACGATCTGCGCGACGACATGGCTCGGCGTGACCAGGTTGATGTTGTGGCAGCCCTGCTGCTGCAGGTCGAGCATCATGTCGGCGATCTCGGCAGGCGCCGTCTCCCGCCCGATCCCTTTCTGCGAGATGTCCCAGTTCTGGCAGTACACGCAGCGCAGGTTGCACCAGGAGAAGAAGATCGTCCCGGAGCCTCCCCAGCCGCGCAGGCAGTCCTCTTCGCCGTGGTGCGCGCCGCAGCTTGCAACCACCGCGCGTTCGCCGGTGCGGCAGACGGCGCCTGCGATCGTCTGGCGCCGGTTGACGTGGCAATAGCGCGCACAAAGATCGCAGTCCTCGAGGTGCCGGTACGCCTGTATCGCGCGTTCCGCAAGCTCCCCGCTTGCCAGCAGACGCAGGTAGGCAGGCTCGAAGTCCGCTGACCGTGACAGGGATGGCATCAATGAGGCTCCTGCTGCGCTTACCGTGAATCGCCGATAAGCCCTTCCGAAAGACGATTCTCGCCCTGAGCGCGGGAGCGGGATTGACTCGGGCCAATGTGGATACGGGCTGGGTCGGCCTGAGTACGCGAGGCGATCACCACAGCCGGCGAAGTGTGATTGTGAGTCGCGTCAATTTTCATGCCCGCCAGACGAGGAACGTCTTTGATATGCAGAACTGCCAAGCGCGCGGTGGCGGGGCAGATGGACCAGGACGCAGGCGAAGTTCCCGTCGGCATCGGGCGACTACTGGACGAACTGCAGCTTCGGGCCTTCGTCTTCACGGTCGAGCCAAAGGAAGGTCGGTGGATGCTCCGGGTAGAGTGCGCCACGGACGACGGATGGCAGACGATCACCCTGCCGCGTGAAGGACCGCGGCGGCTATCGACGCTGCGCGATCCATCCGAACCGGAACGGCTCTAGGCGGTTCCGCACGAGAGGCATCGCACATGCGCGATGGGCTCGGACCGGAACCCGCAACCCGGTACGTCAGCTCCGCAAACCGCAGCGCTGGGCAAGAGGCGGGGCGCCGCGGCCGGCATCGAGTGCTTCAGGTGAGGTGAACGACGTGAACCAAAAAGGCAAGCGTCGCAAGAAGGAATCGGTGGAACTTCAGATCCAGCAGGGCCATGAGCGCAGCATCGGGAAGGACGAGCAATTGAAGCGCCTCATCAACCAGCACCCGCAGCGCGAGGAACCGAAGGTGGACAGCGTCGAGCCGGACGAAACGGCGCAGTCCTGATCGCGCCCGCGGCACAGGCACCGGCCCAGGTCCGTCGACAATCAGCTGCCGGCCGGGCGCAGACGGCGGAGCGCCGGTTCAACACGGAGGACGCGGAGGAAGCAATTTGTCCCGCCCGCTTGATGGGGGAACACTGTTGGCGCCCCGCGCAACGACGCTGGCGCCGACCGCGACGCGCACGTTGACGCCCTTGAGGTTGTTCCGGTGCGCGTCCTGAACCAGGATGCACGGTACGGGCTGCCGCGCAGGGTGGTCAGCCATCATCTTTCTCATGTGCCGCCCGCGCACGCTCTTCTGCGGCAGTGTCAGTGCCAGCGTCAGCAGGTCAGATGCAGTGCAGCGACGACGCGAGCGGACTCCCGCTGCAAGCGATTGAACTCTTCCACCGCCTCCCCAGTACGCGCTGCGCGCAACTGGATGCATTGCGCCTGCAAGTAGCGCCGCGTCTCCTCAGGAATGGCCATACGGCCAAAATAACCGGTGCCCGCGACGAGGATGTCGGGCTTCGCTGCCATGATTTCCTTGAGATCCGCAACGGCCAACGTGTGGCTCTCCTTTCGCCACCACGTGTCCACGACGCGCTCGGGCGTGACGATCAGGTCGACGATGTAGCGCCGACCATCGATCAGGATTGAGCCGAAGCGGTAGCTCGCGATTTCCACGACGTGGTACTCACGGTGGCGGGGCATGGATCGAGAAAGTCTCGCCCGGTCGCAGCACGGATATCGCAACCGCGTTCGCCAGGATATCGATGTGCACGAGCTTGTCCGGTGCTTTCAAACGCACTTTTCCACCGATCGCCTCGGCCAGACGCCGGATGATTTCGTCCGTGTGGTACTGCTCCCAGCCACGCTTCTCCACCTTCAGCGCCCAGCTTTCCCGTGCGGTGATCAACGGTGCCACCTTTTCCACGATGAAGCGCCTGATCGCATCCAGATCCTTCTCACACCAGTCATCCACCGGCACCCACTTGATGGCGAAGCGGAACGACTCCGACCCGGTGCGGAAAAGCTCCGCACAGCGGGCAATGACATTGCGGTTGTCCAGTTCCGTGCGAACGACGCAAATCCCCGGAACGCCGCTCTTCTCGACGTGCGGCCGCGGATCGCCCAACCGCCTGAGAATGCAAACGATCTCCTGTTTCGCGGGACCGTAGCAGCCGCGCAGATGGGAAACCAGCAGCTCCATAGCCACAAACAGCTTGCGCTGCCGATGCGCCGCACGGCTTGACGTGACTCAACTTCGGATCGGCGCTAGCGGGTGTCCCGATGAAGAAAAGCATGGATGCGCCGCGCGAGCACCGGACCGATGCCTTCGACGGCCAACAGCTCCACGATTTCGCAATCGACTCGCTATTGCGCCACTACTTCGAGCGGCTGCACGGCTGATCTCATGCCCATCGCCTTGAGCAGCGCCGTCATGCTGCGCGGGCACGGAGAACACCTTGGGACTCACGTCGCGGCCGAGTTGCCGTTGCGCGCGCTGCGGCACATCGACCACCGTGCCGAAGTCCAGTGAACCGATGATCAGCAAATCGACGTCGCTGCCTGCGGTCTCGGCACCGCGAGCGATCGAACCGTACACGAACGCTGCCGTGATGCCTTCAGCCAGGGGACTCAGCGCCTCGATGAGAACGTCCGCGAGGCCCACGGTCTTGCGCAGAATGCTGGCGAGCTCCGGGTAGATCTGGTGCGACTGGTTCGCCGACCACTGGAGCTGATTGCCAACCCGCTCGCGCTCCAGCAGACCGGCCTCATGCAGACGAGCCAGTTCCTTGTTCAGCGTCCCGGCAGTCGCGCCGGTCAGTCGCGCGATCTCACGCACATGCAGCCTGCGTCCGGGATGCAGCAACAGCAATGCCAGAACCTGACGGCGGCAGGACGCCGGGAAGATCAGCGAGGAAGTGTCGGCTCGTGTAGCTCTCATGGCTACGAAGGTAGCAATAAACGCTTCGGTTGCAGAACTGGAGGGTTGCGTCGGTGCGGCAGTGACGCCGTGCATAGGCCTCGGACGCCACCGCCTTCGAACGACAGGACTCGAAACGGTTTCCCCTCCGCCACATCTCCTGCATGAGCCTTACCGAGTGGGCCTCAACGCGACCGCCGCGTCACCGTCTGTCGTCTCGTAGCTGTCGCTGGTGAAGCGTCCAGGCCTTTGCCACACCAGCATACTTTGGAGGACAGTATTCAAAAAAACTGCAAGCCAGTCCGAAAACCGAACCACAAGAGCCCGCAATGATCAGGAGCGCTCCTAATGGACCGTCCTCTCAAACGTGAATTTCCCCTCGCGGAAATCCACCGGCACCACGTCCTTCGGTCCGATCTTGCCTTCGAGCACGAGGTTCGCCACTCGGTTCTCGATCTGCTGCTGGATCGCACGCTTGAGCGGCCTTGCGCCGTAAACCGGATCGAATCCGACCTTGGCGATCTCCCTTATGGCGGCGTCCGTCACTTCGAGCTTCATGTCCTGCGCGGCGAGCCGCTGCTCCAGGCGCTTGAGCTGAATCTTCGCGATCGCGGCGATGTTCTTCTGGTCGAGCGCGTGGAACACGACGATCTCGTCAATGCGGTTGACGAACTCGGGGCGAAAGCTCTTGCGCACTTCGCCCATCACCGCTTCCTTGATCAGGTCGTAGTCCTGCCCGGCCAAGCGCTGGATGTCGTGTGAGCCGAGGTTTGAGGTCATCACCAGCACGGTGTTCTTGAAGTCGACCGTGCGGCCCTGGCCGTCGGTCATGCGGCCGTCGTCGAGCACCTGCAGCAGCACGTTGAACACATCCGGGTGCGCCTTCTCCACTTCGTCGAGCAGGATCACGCTGTACGGTTTGCGGCGCACCTGCTCGGTGAGCTGGCCGCCCTCTTCGTAGCCGACGTATCCGGGAGGTGCGCCGATCAGCCTTGAGACCGAGTGCTTTTCCATGTACTCGCTCATGTCGACGCGGACGAGATGCTCTTCGCTGTCGAACAGGAACTCCGCCAGCGCCTTGCACAGCTCTGTCTTGCCCACGCCCGTGGGGCCGAGGAAGAGGAACGAGCCCAGCGGGCGGTTCGGGTCCGCAAGCCCCGCGCGCGAGCGTCGAATTGCCTCCGCCACCAGCCGTACCGCTTCATCCTGACCCACCACGCGGCTGTGCAGCCGCTCTTCCATCTTGAGCAGCTTCTCGCGCTCGCCCTGCATCATCTTGCTGACAGGGATGCCGGTGGCGCGCGACACGACCTCGGCAATCTCTTCGGCGCCGACTTCCTTGCGCAGCAGCTTGAATTCCTTCTTGCCGCCCTTGCCTCCTTTTTCGGCCGACTTCAACTGCGCTTCCAGCTTGGGCAGCTTCTCGTACTGGATCTGTGCCAGCTCCTCGTACTTGCCCTTGCGCTGCAGATCGGTCATCTGCGCCTTGAGCCGGTCGATCTCGGTCTTGATGTGCGCGCTGCCCTGCACCGCGGCCTTTTCCGAGCGCAGCACCTCATCGAAGTCGGCATACTCGCGCTCGATCTTCTTGATCTCTTCCTCGATCAAGCCAAGCCGCTTTTGCGAGGCTTCGTCCTTCTCCTTCTTCACCGCCTCGCGCTCGATCTTGAGCTGAATCAGCCGCCGATCGAGCTTGTCCATCACCTCCGGCTTGGAATCGATCTCCATCTTGATGCGCGCCGCGGCCTCGTCGATCAGGTCGATCGCCTTGTCGGGCAGAAAGCGGTCGGTGATGTAACGGTGCGAAAGTTCCGCCGCGGCGACGATCGCCGGGTCGGTGATCTCCACCCCGTGATGCAGTTCGTATTTCTCCTGCAGGCCGCGCAGGATGGCGATCGTGCTCTCGACGCTCGGCTCGTCGATCAGCACTTTCTGGAAGCGACGCTCGAGGGCGGCGTCCTTTTCGATGTACTTGCGGTATTCGTCGAGCGTGGTGGCGCCGATGCAATGAAGCTCGCCGCGCGCGAGCGCCGGCTTGAGCATATTGCCGGCGTCGATTGCGCCTTCGGCCTTGCCGGCGCCGACCATCGTGTGCAGCTCGTCGATGAAGACGATGATCTTGCCTTCCTCGGCGGCGATTTCCTTCAGCACCGCCTTCAGCCGTTCTTCGAATTCGCCGCGGTACTTGGCACCGGCGAGCAACCCCGCCATGTCGAGTGTCAGAACGCGCTTGCCTTTCAGCGTCTCGGGCACCTCGTCGTTGATGATCCGTTGCGCAAGACCTTCGACGATCGCCGTCTTGCCCACGCCCGGCTCGCCGATCAGCACGGGGTTGTTCTTGGTCCGGCGCTGCAGGATCTGGATCGCGCGACGGATTTCGTCGTCGCGGCCGATCACCGGGTCGAGCTTGCCCTGCTGCGCGCGTTCCGTGAGGTCGATCGTATATTTCTTCAGCGCCTCGCGCTGGCCTTCGGCTTCCGCGCTCCCGACGTTGGCGCCGCCGCGCACGGATTCAACTGCGGCTTCCAGCGCCTTGCGCGTCAGTCCATGATCGCGTGCGGTGCGGCCGGCAAGCCCTTTGTCCTCGGCGATGGCAAGCAGCACCATCTCGCTCGCGATGTACGCGTCGCCGCGCTTCTGCGCTTCCTTGTCGGCCTGGTTGAGCACGCCCGCCAGTTCGCGGCCGATCTGCACCTGACCGTCGGTGCCGCTCACCTGCGGCAGGCCCTTCAACGCGCCGTCCACCGCGGTCGTCATCGCCCCGAGGTTGGCACCGGCCCGCTGCAGCAGCGAGCGCGCCGCGCCGTCGCTTTGGCGCAGCATGGCGGCCAGCACGTGCAGCGGCTCGATGTACTGGTGATCGTTGCCGACCGCGATCGACTGCGCGTCGGCCAGTGCTTCCTGGAGTTTGGTGGTCAGTTTGTCCTGGCGCATGTTGATGTGCCTGAAAGAGGAAGTCGTCAGCTATCGAGCTGACATCGTTCAGCCTGAAACCGTTCGCGCTGAGCTTGTATGTCCGACCGTCCTGAGCTTGCCGAAGCACCGACAATCGCTGGCTACTCCAGCGACGGCACGAAAGACTCAGCGCGAGCGGCTTCAGGTTCGCTCGTACCAGCTCATTAACTGGGGCCCCGGCAGGGGTTTTCAACCTGCATAGAATGGATTCTGCACGCGGCCCTTGCACCCCATGAGCCCCCCTTCTTGCTTCTGCGCCTCCTCGCCCTGCTTGTCCTGACCGCAGCGTTCTCGGCCGCCGCGGCCGAGCGCCCGCTGGCGCGCTTCCAGACTGCGGGGCCCACCCCGGCCGGGCTGGAACCGTTGCTGCAGAAGGTGCTCGACAGTGTCGGTCCGGTCGAAAGCATTGACGTCGAGGACGACGAGCGCCTGCTGCGACGGCTGCGCGCCAACGCCCTCGAGGTGCTGGCCACCGAGGGCTACTTTGCGCCGCGCATTGACGCCGAGCCCGATGCCGAGCAGAAGACACGCTACGTATTGCGACTTGATCTGGGTCAACGGGCCCGTGTGAGCGAGGTGCAGATCAAGCTGACGGGTGCGATTGAACGCGAAGCCGAGCGCATCAGACAACTTGAGGCGAGCTGGGAACTCGGCGTTGGGCGGCCGTTTCGCGACTCCGGTTGGTCCAGCGCCAAGACGCGCTTGCTGAACCGCGTGCGCGAGCGCGATTTCGCCGCCGCACGGATTGCCGACTCCTCTGCCGAGGTCGATGTCGACGGTGCGACCGTCCGCCTGCGCGTCGAGATCGACAGTGGACCCGCATTCACGCTCGGTCGCGTCGAGATCAAGGGGCTGAGTCGCTATCAGCCGCAGCTGATCGAGCGCTACAACCCGTTCGCCCCCGGCGATCGTTATGACTCCGCCAAGCTGCTCGAATTCCAGCGCCAGCTGCAGCAAGCGCCGTATTTCAGCTCGGTGATTGTCGGCATCGACAACGCCGGTCCGAACGAGAACGTGCCGATCCGCGTCGAAATCACAGAAGCGAAGACCAAGCGCGTTGCGTTCGGCGCCGGTTACTCGACCGACACGGGTGCGCGTGGCGAGGTGACCTATCGGCAATCGTTGCTGTTCGGCTTTCCGTACACACTGTCGAGCGGCGCCGGAGTCGATCGGACGCGCGGCGTGGTGTTCGCCGATATTCTTCTGCCGCCCAAGCCCAACGGCGCGTTAGACAGTGTCGGGGCGCTGGTCGAGCACACTGATATAGAAAACGTCTTGACCACGCGCTGGGCGGTTGGCGTCACCCGCGCGAACACCGTCGCGTCCGACGCGGTGACGTACGAGACGCGCGTCTTGTTGAACTTCCAGAGCGAAGAGCGCAGCATCGCCGGCAGCACCGATCCCGCGCAGATCAACGACGTGCTCGCCGCCACCTATACCTGGACGCGCAGGACGGTCGATCAGATCACCAACCCGACGAAAGGTGACCTGCTCACGCTATCGACGACCGTTGGATTGCGCGCTGGTGCCATCGGCGATTTGCTGCAGCAGAGTTTCTTGCGCTTCTATGGGCGCTACGTGCGTTACGTACCGATCAGCCCGCGCGACCAGGTGATCCTGCGCGGCGAGGCGGGCCGCGTCGTGGTCGATGACCCCGATATCGTGCCGAACGAGTTTCTCTTCCGCGCCGGCGGTGTCGGTAGCGTGCGCGGTTACGCGTATCAAAGCCTGGGGGTGCGCACCGGCACGGCGACCACCGGCAGCCGCGAATTGCTGGTCGGATCGGCCGAGTATGTGCGCTGGCTGAATGAGTCCTGGGGCGCGGCGGTGTTCTACGACATCGGCGACGCGGATGAAGATCTGCGCCAGGTGCGCCTTGCGCGCGGCTACGGCATCGGCGCGCGCTGGAGGACGGTGGCCGGGCCGCTCGCGCTCGACGTGGCGTATGGTGAGCGGACCCAGCAGTGGCGCGTTCATTTCTTCATTGCGATTGCGTTCTGAAGTGACGACGCCCGTCCCCGCGAGCCCGGTCCATCGCACTTCGCGCTGGCGCATCTTTGCGATCGCGGCGCTGCTCATCATGGCCGCGCTGGGTGCGGCGATCGGCTGGCTCGCCGCGACGACGAGCGGGTTGCACGCCGTCGTGGCGCTGGTCCAGCGCCTGGTCCCGACGAAGATCGAAGCCATCGGCGCGCACGGTACGTTGACGAGCGAATTCGGCTTCGATCGCTTGCGCATCTATGCGGGCGCGACCCAGGTAGAGATACGCGATCTGCGCGCACAGTTGCGCGCTGTCGGCAAGCGCCCGCTGCGCTTCGATTTCGAATCGCTGTCCGCCAGTGGCGTTGATGTCACCGTTGCCCCGAGCGAAAAGACAAGCGGACCCCCGGAGTCGATCGCACCGCCGGTCGCGGTATCAGCGAAGCGGTTGAGTGTCGGCTTGTTCAAGCTGAGTGTCGGCACGACGCTGCTGGCGGCGCGCGCGATCGAGGCGCAGGTGACCCTGGGTCCCGACGGCTATCAGGTCGCCCATGGCCGTTTCGAATCTGGTGCACAGCAATTCACGCTCGACGGTCAACTCGGCGGCCGTAAGCCCTTCGCGCTCGCGACGCACGGCAGCACGAAAACAGCGTTGCAGAAGCAGCCAGTGCAGGCACAGTGGCGCGCCGACGGAACCCTGCTCGATTTCACGCTCACGGCCGAGATCTCCGGCGGCGAGGCGCGCGGCAACGCAAGCGCGCGCCTCGGCAGCTTCGATACCCCGGCGTTGAAGTCACTGACGGCCGACATCGACGGCATCGATCTGCGTGCCTGGCGTGACGGGCTGCCAAGGACTCTCTTGCGTGTCCGTGCCGAACTGCAGCCTGACGCGGCACTGACCTCGCTCGCCGGACCGGTGCTCCTCGTCAATCGCGACCCGGGAACGATCGACACGAACAGAATTCCGGCGCGCGCGGCGAAGGCCGACATCGTGCTGACCCGCACGGAGTTTCGCGCCAGCAGCGTCGCGATCGAGCTGACACGAGGCCGCGCGGGCGGCACGTTCAAGGCGCAGTTCGGTACCACTGCGGAAGCGCAAGCCGACCTGCGGCTCGATGGCATCGACCCCAGCGCGATCCATTCGCGCGCCAGGCCGCTGCTGCTCGACGGCAGGGTGCGCGCGCGTCATGCGGCCGACGGGAACTTCGTGAGCGGGGATCTGGCCAGCCGCGGCGCACCGATGGTCAAGGCAAACCTCGATCTGCGTCTGACCGCTGACCGCGTCGATATCCAGCGTGCCGACCTGGCGCTTGGCAGCGGGCGCGCAACGGTGACGGGGACTCTGGGCCTGGCGGGTGCCAAGCGCCTCAACGTCAAGGGCACGGTCGATCGTCTCGATCCCGGTCTTCTCGTCCAGGGCGTCGATGCCCTGATCAGCGGCGAGTTCGATGCCGATGCGCAACTCGCACCGCAGCCGCTCGGACAGGTGCGCTTCGAGCTCAAGGACAGTCGCGCCTTCGGTCGGCCCTTGACCGGGCACGGGCACGTGCAACTCGACGCCACGCAGCAGCTCGATGTCGACGTCCACCTCGCCGCGCGTTCGGCACGCATCAGCGCGCAAGGCGGACTCGGTGGGCCCGGGCGCGTGCTTGCCGTCGCGATTGATGCGCCGGCGTTGCACGAACTGGTGCCGCAGCTTGGCGGCGGTCTGAAAGCCGACGCCACTTTGCGCGGTGCGTGGAATGCGCCGGCAATCGACGCCCGCGCGGTCGCGAGCGATTTGCGCATTGGCGAGCACACGGTGCAGGAAGCGCAAGCCGTGGCAACCTACAGCGGCGGCGCGGATGGCCGACTCTCCGTGCAGGCCGGGGCCGCAAATCATGCGTTTCGCGACAATCCGGCACTGTCGCTGCGCACCGCGACCCTCGTTGTCGAAGGCAACCTGTCCCGGCACACAATCTCGCTGCGCGGCGCGACAGGCAACGCCCAGGCTGCTGCGTTCGTCGCGCAGGGCGGCTGGAGCGATCGCGCGTGGCGCGGCGCGCTGCGGGAGGCAACGATCGGCGCACCGCTCGACCTGCGGCTGCTGGTGCCCAGCCCGATCATGGCCAGTGCGGATGGAATCGATTTCGGTCCGGCGCAGTTGACGCTGGTCGGCGCACGCTTCGATGAGGTTCGCTTCAGCAGCGAAGGCGCGAGCCTGCGTTCCAGCGGCAGTTTCAGCGGCCTGCACCCGACCGAGCTCATTACGCGCGACGCAGAAGGCAGCGCCGTCATCCTGCGCACGCCCGCACCGCTCGACGTGCTGACGCTGCGCGGTCAATGGCAGATAGAGCTCGGCGCGCAGGCCGATGGCAGCCTGCTGATCGAGCGCAGCGGCGGCGATCTGTACGCCGGCACGACCGCGGAGACTGGATTGCAGATTCGCGAGGTTCGCCTCGAGGCCGGCCTGAATGCGAACCGACTCGACGCGCGCGCCGTCATCGCGGGTGACCGCAGTGGCGCAGTGAACGCACAGCTGAGCGCATTCGTGGAACATGCGGCAGACGCCGGCTGGCGCCTGGCGCAGCAGCGGCCATGGCAGATCGACGCGAACGCCGCCTTGCCATCGCTGGCGTGGATCAACGCAGTGCTGAGTGAACGAGTACGCGCCAACGTTCGCCTCGACGGCCGGCTCGCGGCCCAGATCAACATCGGCGGAACGCCGTCGGAACCGCAGGCGCGCGGGACGCTGAATGCAGATGCGCTGCGCGTCGCCTGGATCGAGCAAGGCATGCGGCTGGAAAACGGAAAGCTGCGGGCAAGGCTCGATGGCGATGTGATCCTGCTCGACGAGTTGCGCTTCGCCGGTCCGCCGCACGTGCGACCCGATGATAAGCGCGCCGCCGCGCGGCTCGATTTCGCGCAGGAAGGATCGGTCAATGCCACGGGACAAATCCGGGTGCGCGACCTCGATGGCGTGATCCAGGTTGCCGCCGAGCGCTTGCCGCTGCTGCAACGGCCCGATCGCTGGATCATCGCCAGCGGCGGCGCGAACATCGAGATGTCGCTCAAGCGCGTGCAGTTGAACGGCGCCTTCGCGGCGATCGCGGGTTTCGTCGACTTCTCGCGCGCGGAGCTGCCGTCGCTGTCGTCGGACGTTTTGGCCGTGCGCACTCGCGACGAACCGGCGCAGCGCGCGCCGCGCGTGGCCGTTGGTTTCGATGTCAGCATCGACCTCGGCGAAGCGTTCTACGTGCGCGGCGGCGGTCTGGACACGCGCGCCGAAGGAGCGGTGCGATTCCGCAGTGCCGGCCGCGGCGCAGTGACGGCGTCGGGCGTGATCGAAGCGAAGGATGGTCTGTACGAGGGCTTTGGCCAGCGTCTGGCGATCACCCGGGGACGACTGAACTTCCAGGGGCCGCCGGAGAATCCCGGCCTCGACGTGCTCGCGATTCGCCAAGGGCTGCCGGTCGAGGTCGGGGTCACCATCACGCGCACGGCGAGCAATCCGCTGATTCGCCTGTATTCGGATCCGCCGATGGCCGACTACGAGGCCTTGTCGTGGCTGGTGCTCGGGCGCGCCGGCGATCAATCGCGCGCCGACAATCTTGCGTTGCTGCAGGCTGCCACCGGACTGCTGTCGGGCAGCGGCCAGGGAATTCCGGGCCAGCTCGCCCGCTCGCTGGGCATCGATGAGATCTCGGTGCGATCCGGCGAGATTCGCAGTGCCGGCTCGCTGCTACCGCGTCGCTCGGTGGCCGGTTCGCTGCGTGGCGACACCACCACGCCGCCGACAGCCACCGCCGAGATCGTCGCGATCGGCAAGCGAGTCAACGAGGCGATCACGATCAGCTACGAGCAGGCACTGGCAGGCACCGAGAGCATCGTGCAGATAAGCTACCGCCTGTCGCAGAGGTTGTCTCTGGTCGCGCGGGCAGGCACCGAGAACGCGCTCGATCTCGTCTACAGCTTTGCCTTTGATTAGGCCGTCTGCCGCTTCCGTCTGAGCGATGCGCCCACGTCAGGACGCCGGCGCTGCTCGCTTCACTCGGAACCATGCGGCGTAGAGCGCCGGCAGGAACAGCAGCGTCAGCACGGTGGCGACGACGAGTCCGCCCATGATCGCCACTGCCATCGGCCCCCAGAACACACTGCGCGACAACGGGATCATCGCCAGCACCGCGGCTGCCGCCGTCAACATGATAGGCCGGAAGCGGCGCACGGCGGCCTCGACGATCGCGGTCCAGGGGTCGACGCCCCGCTCCTCGTCGCGCTCAATCTGGTCGACCAGGATCACCGAGTTGCGAATGATCATGCCGACAAGCGCAATCACGCCGAGCTGAGCAACGAAACCGAAAGGTCGCTGCAGAATCAGGAGCGCCGCCGCCGCACCGATGAAACCGAGCGGCCCCGTCAGGAACACCAGCACGCTGCGCGAGAAACTGTGCAACTGGAGCATCAGCAGCGTGAAGATCAGGAACAGCGCAAACGGAACGTTGGCCGCGATCGCCTTGCCGGCCTTGTCGCTTTCCTCTGTTGCGCCGGCGATCACGAGCCGGTAGCCCGGCGGCAACGACTCGCGAATCTTCTGCATCTGCGGCGCGCTCCACACCTGGGTGGTCACGGTCGGCCCCTGGATGCCGTCCTTGATTTCGCTCTGCACGGTGATCGCGTAGTTGCGGTTCTCGCGCCAGATCACGCCCGGCTCCCAGCCGAATTCGGCCTTCACCAGCTGTGACAGCGGCACGTACTTGCCTGAGGCGGTGGGCATGTTGGCGTCCGCCAGGCGCGACATCGTGTCGCGTTCGTCGTACGGCTGGCGCAGCACGATGTCGATCAGTTCATCACCTTCGCGGAACTGGCCGATCACCATGCCCGACAGGATTGTCTGCGCCGCGCGCGCGAGGAGTTGTGTCGATACGCCGAGCGCGCGCGCCTTGTCCTGATCCAGCGTGAGCTTGAGTTGCTTGACGTTCTCGTTCCAGTTGTCGTTGACGCCGATGGTGTTGGCGTTGGCGCGCATCACGTTCTTCACCTGGTCGGCGATCGCGCGTACGCGCGCCGGGTCCTCGCCTTCGATGCGAAACTGCACCGGATACGGGACCGGCGGGCCATTGGGCAACAGTTTCACGCGTCCGCGCAGGTTGGGAAAATCGTCCCTGAACAGCTGCAGGGTGCGCAACCGAAGCGCGTCACGCTCGGGCAGCGATTTGGTGGCGACGATGTACTGCGCGAGATTGCTTTGCTGGAACTGCTGGTCCTGCGGCAGGTAGAAGCGCGGCGAGCCGCTGCCGACGTAGCCGGCGTAGTACTCGACCTCGGTCTGCTTTTGCAGCCAGCGCTCGAAGTTCTTCGCCTCCGCCTCGCTCGCCGCGAAGCTCGAACCCTCCGGCAGCCACAAATCGACCACCAGTTCGAGTCGGCTGGAGTCGGGAAAGAACTGTTGCTCAATGAAGCGAAACCCCACCACGCCCAGCAGGAGCGAAGCCACGGTAATCGCGATCACCGTCCTGCGCCAGTCGAGGCACCAATCGACCAGCGCGCGAAAGCGTTCATAGAACGGTGTGTTGAAGAGCTCGTGCTGTCCGTCGGCACCGATCCTGGGCTTGATCTTGAGCAGCCAGGTTGCCAGTTGCGGGACGAAGAGCACCGCGACGAACCACGAGATCACAAGCGACAGAGCGGTGACCTGGAAGATCGACATCGTGTACTCACCGGCCACCGAACGAGCCATCGCGATCGGCAGGAAACCCGCCGCAGTGATCAGGGTGCCGGTGAACATCGGCGTCGCGGTGAGCTCGAACATCGCCGTGGCGGCTCTGAAGCGGTCGTAGCCCTCCTCCATCTTGCGCACCACCATCTCGACCGCGATGATCGCGTCGTCGACCAGCAGGCCCAGCGCAACGATCAGTGCGCCGAGCGAAATCTTGTGCAGGTTGATGCCGGCCACGTACATCGCGAGAAAGGTGACCGACAGCACGAGAGGAATCGTCAGCGCCACCACCAGCCCCGGCCGTACATCGATGCGGAACGGCTTGGTGTGGAATCCCAGGCTCACGAACGACACCGCGAGCACGATCACCACCGCCTCGATCAGCACGCGCACGAACTCGTTGACCGAGCGCGACACGGCGCGCGGTTGATCGGCGACCTTGAACATTTCGATGCCGACCGGCAGCGCGCTCTCAAGCCGCTTTTCGGCCAGTTGCAGATCCTTGCCGAGCTGAATGATGTCGCCGCCCTTGGCCATCGACACGCCGAGCCCGATCACCTCCCGCCCGGCATGGCTGTTGAGCGCGGCACGCATCTTCTCGCGTGGCGGATCGGTGTAGCCGCGCGTGACGGTCGCGACGTCGCCGAGCTTGTAGGTGAGTCCGTCGGCACGGATCGGCAACTGCTTCAGATCCTCGCTCGTGCGCACCGCGCCGGTCAGGCGGATCTGCACGTTGTCGGTCGGCAGCGCCAGCACCCCGGTCGCCTCGACCGCGTTCTGCGCGCCGAGCTGCTCGGCCAGCTGCGGCACCGTCAGCCCGAGCTGCGCAAGGCGCCGGTGTGGAATCTCGATGTAGAGCTTTTCGTCCTGCACACCGAAGAGATCGACCTTGGCCACGCCCGGCACTTTCAGCACCTGCTGCCGCGCCCAGTCGACATAGTCCTTCAGCTCGCGGTACGAAAAGCCGTCGGATGCGAACGCGAAGATCACGCCGTACACATCGCCGAACTCATCGTTGAAAAATGGCCCCTGCACGCCGGTCGGCAGTGTGGGCTGGATGTCGCCGATCTTCTTGCGCACCTGATACCAGATGCCGGCGACTTCCTTCGGTGGCGCCGAGTCCGCAAGCTGAACGAAGATCAGGGCTTCCCCCGGCTTGGAGTAGCTGCGAATCTTGTCGCCATACGGCGTTTCCTGCAGTTTTCGTTCGAGCTTGTCGGTGACCTGCTCGGCCATCTGCTGTGCCGTCGCGCCGGGCCAGAACGCGCGCACCACCATCGCGCGGAACGTGAAGGGCGGATCCTCGTCCTGGCCCAGCGCGAAAAACGCGAACAAGCCGCCGACGACAAGCACCACCATCAGGTAGCGGATCAGCGGGCCGTGTTCGAGCGCCCACGCCGAGAGGTTCAGGCGCGAACGCCCGTCCGCCTTTGATTCGGGGCTGGACACCGGTTACTCCTTCGCGATCTTGCGCGCCAGCTCGGCCGTACCGGATGCGGCGGGCATCGGCGTGGACGCGGGAGCGCGCTCGGCGATGGTGTCGTCGACGAGTTTGACCTTCTGCCCCTCCTTGAGCAGATGAACGCCGGCGGTGACGATCGTGTCGCCCGGCTTAACGCCTGCGGCGAGCACGACGTCGTTGCCCGACACGGTCGCGATGGTGACGCGAGACCTGCGCACCGTCATCGTCGCCACGTCCAGCAGCCAGACGTAGGTCCCATCGCTTTCCTTCAGCAAGGCCTGTAAGGGCGCGGCGATGATCGGAAGCGGTAGCGGCGCCTCGAAGATCACGGTGGCCGTCATGCCTAGCGCGACGGTAGGCGGCGCATCGAGCAACGTGATGCGCGCCGGAAACGTGCGCGTCGCCGGGTCGGCGATCGGAGCAATCTCGCGCACGCGGCCGCGAATGGGCTTGCCCTCGGCGGCCCACAGCGAGACGCGGACTTCCGGAATCCGGCGCAATGCCTCGAGACGATTCTCGGGAATGGCGATCGCGATCTCCTTCTCGGTCGTCTGCGCGATGCGCACAACGGACTGGCCGGCGGTGACCACCTGCCCGACCTCCGCATCGATTCCCGTCACCACACCGGCGCTCGGCGCGCGCAGCGCGGTGTACGCGGCCTGGTTGCCGCTGACATCGGACTGTGCGGCCGCCTGCTGATAGCGCGCCTCGGCCGCATCAAGCGTGGCCTTGCGGCGTTCCAGATCGGCGCTGCTGATGAAACCCTTCTGCTGCAGCTCTTCGAAACGCTTGTAGTCGGCGCGCTGCTGATCGCGATCGGCCTGCGCCGCCGTCAATTGCGCCTGCGCGGCCGTCGCGGCGAGCCGGTAGTCGGCCGGATCGATCGTCGCCAGCACCTGCCCGGCCGTGACTGCCTGGCCGACCTCGACCGTCCGCGTAACGATGCGCCCCGTGACCTGAAAACCGACCTTCGATTCGACGCGCGGCCGCACTTCGCCCGCGAGCTCGGCGACGGCCGATGACGGCGCCGGCGCGATGACCATCGTTCGTACCGGCCGGATGTCCTCGCCGGAGGGCGCCGGCCTCGAGCAGCCGGCGAGCGCAAGCAGCGCGGCGAGGGTCGCGATCGCGACAATCGGCTTCGTTTGGAGCACTCGCATGGGGATTCCCGACTCGTTACTGACTGGCTAGTCAGTAATATAGTCATCGATCTTGCCAGTGTCAACTTCGGCGTCGCGTGATTACGCCGCCGCGCGGACGGTCGCGATCCCGGCGAAGGTGGCCGCCAGTGAACCGGCAAGGTGAAGTGCCATGTGCACGAAGGCGGCCGTCCACTGGCCGCCCTGCAAGAGGGCAACCGACTCGGCCGAGAAGGTTGAAAAAGTCGTCAGTCCACCCAGAAACCCGGTGATCACGAACAGCCGCCACGCCGGCGACAGCGCCGGCTGCGCGGCGAACATGGCGAGCGAAATACCGATCAGATAGGCGCCGATCAGATTGGCGCTGAGCGTGCCGAGCGGAAGGTGTGCGAGCCGCGGGTTGAGCCAGTACGACAACGCCCAGCGCAGCCAGGCACCGAAGACGGCGCCCACGCCCACGGCCAACAGGACCACCCACAGCGGGCCGTCGCGGGTCAAGTGCGTTTCTCCCCGTGCTCCCAGCGGGCTCGCGCTTCGTCGTCACCGCGGCGGGCCTCGACCCACCGCGCTCCGCCCGGCGTTGTCTCCTTCTTCCAGAACGGCGCTTCGGTCTTCAGATAGTCCATCACGAACTCGCAGGCGGCAAAGGCTTCGCCGCGATGCGCGCTCGTCACCACGACCAGCACGATCTGGTCGGTCGGCCTGAGCTCGCCGATCCGATGAACGACCAGGATGTCGATGATGTTCCAGCGTTTGCGCGCCTGCGCGCAGATGCCCTCCAGCGCGCGCTCGGTCATGCCCGGATAGTGCTCGAGCGTCAGCGTGGCCACGCGATCGCCGTCGTTCACATCGCGCGCCACACCGATGAAGCTCGCGACCGCGCCAACTTTCGGATCGCCTCCGCGCAGGCGGGCGATTTCCGCGCCGGCGTCGAAATCATCGCCTTGAACTCGGACGGTCATGTCAGTGCGGACCGCGCCGCCAGCCCCGAGCGTTGTCGCCAAAGGCGGCCAACAAAGTGCGCCTGCGGCCCATCCTCCTAACCTCCGGTCACCGGCGGAAAGAACGCGACTTCGCTACCGTCCGTGAGCGGCGTGTCGTCTCCCGCCATTGCCTGGTCGACGGCGGCGCGAATGCGCTTGATCTCGCCGAACGCCTCGGACCACGGTGCACCGCGCGCGATCAGCCACCCGCGCAATGCCCCCAGGGTCTTCACCTCGCCCGGCAGCGCGAACTCGTCACGGTCGCGGCCGATCGCCTCGCGCAGCCGGGCGAAGTAAAGCACGGTGATCTTCATGAAAGCAGTTCCGCAAACGGCAGAAAGCGGACCGTGTCCCCGCGCCGGATCGCTTGCAGCGGCGGATTGTCGATCAGCCCGTCGGCCCATGCGCAGGATGTCAGCACCGCGGAATTCTGGTTTGCGAACAGTTCGAGTCCGCCGTCGCCGTTGAAACGCGCGCGCAGGAATTCGCGCCGCTTGTCCGGTCGGCTCCAGTCGAAATCCGCCCGCAGTGAAAACGCGCGCGGCGCCGGTTCGCTCGCGCCTTGTCGTGCGCGAATGAACGGCCGCGCAAGGAGCAGGAACGTGACGAAGCTCGACACCGGATTGCCGGGCAGGCCGATGAAGGGCACGTTGCGCACATGGCCGAACGCCAGCGGCTTGCCCGGCTTCATGGCGATCTGCCAGAGATCCAGATCGCCCTCGGCTTCGACCGCCGGCTTCACGTGGTCCTCCTCGCCCACCGAGACGCCACCCGAGGTGATGACGAGGTCCGCATCCTGCGCGGCGCGGACGAAAGCCTCGCGCGTCGCGGCGCGCTCATCCGGCACGATTCCAAGATCGCAGACTTCGCACTCGAGCGAGCGCAGCAAGGCGCACAGCATGAAGCGATTGGAGTTGTAGATACGCCCAGGCGGGAGCGGCTCGCCCGGCATCACGAGCTCGTCGCCGGTGAAGAACACGGCGACCCGCATGCGCCGCCGTACCTCGAGTTCCGCCACGCCGACCGACGCCAGCAGGCCCAAGTGCTGCGGCCACAGGCGTCGCCCCCGGTCGAGGATCGTCGCGCCCGCTTTCACGTCGAGGCCGGCGCGGCGAATCCACTGCCCGGTCTTCGGCAGCTCGTTGATGGTCACGTCGTCACCGTGCGCGACGGTGGCCTCTTGCATCACGATTGCGTCTGCGCCCGGCGGAATCGGCGCGCCGGTGAAGATGCGCGCCGCCGTTCCAGGCGCGAGCGCCTGGCCCACGTGCCCGGCCGCGATGCGCTGGCTGACCTTCAGGGTTGCCGGTATGGACGGCACGTCGCCGCTGCGCAGCGCGTAGCCATCCATCTGCGAGTTGTCCATCGGTGGCACGTCGATGGCCGACACGACGGGCGCGGCCAGGATGCGGCCAAGCGCGCGGTCGATATCAAGGGTCGGCACGCGCTCGACACCCGCGAGCGGTTGCGCCCTCGCGAGCAGCCGCTCCAATGCCTGTTCGACGGACAGCATCAGTTGAGTTCAAGATGCGCAGCGATGAAGTGCGCAATCTTAGCGGCGTCGTTCAGATCGAGCAGCGGCAGATGCGTGTCGAGCGCATGGTCGGCAGCCACCGCGATCACGTTCGCGTCATGCGGGAACAGCGGCGCCTCGGTGTTGGTCTTGCGCCGCACCTCGATGCGCGAAATGTGGCCCTCGCTCTTGAAGCCTTCGACGATGACCAGGTCGCACGGCGCGAGCTGGGCGAGCAGTTCGTCCAGCGATGCCGCGTGTGCCGGGGTCTCGGTGAGCAGCGCCCAGCGCCGCGCGGTTGCGATCAGCACCTGCCCCGCGCCGGCCTCGCGATAGCGAAACGAATCCTTGCCCGGCCGATCCATGTCGAAACCGTGATGCGCATTCTTGATCGCCGACACGGCCAGGCCGCGTGCGCGAAAAATCGGGATCAGCCTCTCGATCAGCGTCGTCTTGCCGGTGTTCGAGTAGCCGATGATGCCGATGGCTTTCATTTCTTCTTCTTGCTCCAGCCCTCGTCGTCGCGACGATCGCGTCGATAGTAGCGTTCGGCGGTCGCGCGCGGCGGGATGCTGAACCAGGGAACGAAGTGCGCCCGCTCGTAGCTCTTCAGCGCGGCAAGGTTTTCGACCCTCGACCCAACGACGGCGTAGACGACCTCGGCGTGCGCCCATAACCAGTCGGATACGAATGCCTCGAGCAGGCGCGCACCGTGTCCGTGTCCGATCAGGTCGGGCTCGCCGATGAACCAGTCAAAGGCCCAGCCGCCCCGCGGCAAAACGAAACCCGGCGCGTAGTCCGCATGGTCGTCGATCCGGTACGTTTGCACATAGCCGGCCGGCCGACCTTCGAAGAGCGCGACCAGACATTGCGTCTTCTGCTCGCCGCGAATGCGCGGCAGGTACTTTGCACGCACGCTCTCGCGCGTCACCTGGCGCTGGTTCCACCAACGATTGACGTGCGTTGCGTTCAGCCAGCGGCACTGGCGTTCCAGGTCGATTTCGAGCAGCAAACGGAAGCGCCAGTCAGCTCGCATGTGCAGCGATGAAAGCCTCGACCCGCGCCACGTCCGCCGGCATGATTTCGCAGCGCTGCGGCCGATCTTCGATGCCGGCGTACGCGGGAGGGCGATCGGGCTCGCGGCCGATCGCCTCGCTGATGGTATCCGCGAACTTCGCCGGCAAAGCGGTTTCGACACAGATCATCGGCACACCGGGCGCAAGCTGTTCATGGGCGACTTTGATGCCGTCTGCGGTGTGCGGGTCGACGATATAACCGATCGACTGGTGCAGCGCACGAATCGTGGCGAGCCGGTCGGCATGGGTGCTCGATCCGCTCACAAAGCCCGAAGCCAGGACCTTGTCCCAGAACGGCGTGCCAATCAACATGAATTCGCCGCGCGTATCGAGCTGCCACCACAGTTCCCGCACCGCCTCCGGGTCGCGGCCGACGACATCGAAGATGAAGCGCTCGAAATTCGACGCCTTGGAAATGTCCATCGACGGACTGCTGGTGGCCAGGGTTTCGGCGGCGCCGCGCACACGGTAGCGCCCGGTGCGAAGGAACTCGTCGAGCACGTTGTTCTCGTTGCTCGCCAGCACCAGCTTCGCGATCGGCAGGCCCATCTGCTTCGCGATCCAGCCGGCCAGGATGTTGCCGAAGTTGCCTGACGGCACGCAGAACGACACCACGTCATCCTCGCCGCGGGTCGCCGCGAAATAGCCGCGAAAGTAATAGACGACCTGTGCCGCCACGCGCGCCCAGTTGATCGAGTTGACGCTGCCGATGCGCCAGCGACGCTTGAACTCGAGGTCGCCGGCGACTGCCTTCACGATGTCCTGGCAGTCGTCGAACACGCCTTCGATCGCAATGTTGAAGATGTTCGCGTCCATCAGCGAATACATCTGCGCGCGCTGGAAGGCGCTCATGCGACCGTGCGGCGAGAGCATGAAGACCTTGATGCCGGTACGGCCACGCATCGCGTATTCGGCCGCCGAGCCGGTGTCGCCCGAGGTCGCCCCGAGGATGTTCAGTCGTTCGCCCCGACGCGCGAGTTCGTATTCGAACAACGCGCCCAGCAACTGCATCGCCATGTCCTTGAACGCCAGCGTCGGTCCGTTGGACAGCTGCAGCAGATGCAGTCCGGGCGCCAGCGTTTTCAGTGGTGTGATCGCGTCGGTGCCGTAGACCGCGCGCGTGTAGGTCACGCGAGTCAGCCGATCCAGATCCACGCGCGCAATGTCATCACAGAAGCGGGCCAGGATCTCGCGCGCCAGTGAGGCGTAATCGAGCGCGCGCCACTGCGCGCGTGTGGACCGATCGATCTGCGGGTAGAACTCAGGCACGACCAAGCCGCCGTCCGGCGCCAGTCCTTCCAGGAGCACGTCGCAAAAGCGCGCCGGCGGCATCTTGCCGCGGGTGGAGATGTAGCGCATCAGATCAGTTCTTCCTGGCGGATGCGGATGATCGGCGCGAGCACCGTCGGCAGCGCTTCGATGCGCCTGATGGCAGCGTTCACATCGCGCTCGATCGCATCGTGCGTCAGCATGATGATGTCGGTCTGGTTTTCGCCTTCGGAAGGCTCGCGCTGGAACAGCGCATCGATCGAGATCTGGCCGTCGGCGAGGATGCGCGTGATGTCTGCCAGCACGCCGGGCTGGTCCGCCACGCGCATGCGGAAGTAATACGACGTCACCGTGTCGTCGATCGAAAGCCACGGGACTTCGGCCATTGCATCCGCCTGGAACGCCAAATGTGGCACGTGATTTTCCGGGTCGGCGGTGTGCATGCGCGTCACATCGACGAGATCGGCGATGACCGCGCTGGCGGTGGGCTCCTGGCCGGCCCCTGCGCCGTAGTACAGCGTGATGCCGACGGCATCACCCTTCACAAGGACCGCATTCATGGCGCCCTCGACGCTCGCCAGCAGGCGCTGCATCGGCACCAGCGTCGGATGCACGCGCAGTTCAAGGCCCTTCGCCGTGCGCTTGGTTATGCCGAGCAACTTGATGCGATAACCCAGTTGCTCGGCGTACTTGATGTCCTGTGCCGTCAGCTTGCTGATGCCCTCGGTGTAAGCGGCACTGAAATTGATCGGCACGCCAAAGGCGATCGCCGCCAGGATGGTGAGCTTGTGAGCGGCATCGATCCCTTCGATGTCAAAGGTCGGATCCGCCTCCGCGTATCCAAGCCGCTGCGCTTCCTTCAGCGCCGTGTCGAACGCCAGCCCTTTGGCCCGCATTTCCGACAGGATGAAATTGCTGGTGCCGTTGATGATGCCCGCCGCCCACTCGATGCGGTTGGCCGTCAGCCCCTCGCGCAGCGCCTTGATGACCGGAATTCCGCCAGCAACCGCCGCCTCGAAAGCGACCATCACGCCTTTGGCCCGGGCCGCTTCGAAAATCTCGTTGCCGTAATGGGCCAGCATGGCCTTGTTGGCGGTGACCACGTGCTTGCCGCGCGAGACCGCCTCCAGGACGAATGTTCGCGCCGGTTCATGGCCGCCAATCAGTTCCACCACGATGTCGATGTCGTCACGGTGAATGACTTCCCGTGCGTTTGCCGTGATCGGCACGCTCGTGCCGATCGCCTGCTGCGCGCGGGCGACATCGCGCTCACCGATCACGGCGATCTCGATGCCGCGCCCCGCCCGACGCATGATCTCGTGCTGATTGCGCCGCAGGACGTTGAAGACGCCACGGCCAACCGTGCCCAGGCCCAGCAGGCCAACTTTGATGGGTTTCATCGATCTATCGCGCGGAGGTCGCGCGCCGTTAACAAATTGCTAGGCCGCAGCCTTCGCCAGCATGCCGTCCTTGCGGAACATTTCCTTGATGCCGCGCACTGCCTGCCTTGTCCGGTGCTCATTTTCAATCAACGCAAACCGCACGTGGTCGTCACCGTAATCGCCAAACCCGATCCCCGGCGACACCGCAACCTTGGCCTCGGTCAGCACCTTCTTGGCAAATTCAAGCGACCCCAGTGCCCGGTACGGCTCGGGTATTTCGGCCCAGATGTACATCGACGCCCTCGGCACCTCGACCATCCAGCCGGCCTCGTGCAAACCCTTGGCGAGCACATCGCGTCGCTTCTGGTACTGCAGGCGAACCTCCTCCACGCACTCCTGCGAACCTTCGAGCGCGGCAATCGAGGCGACCTGGATCGGCGTGAACGTGCCGTAGTCGTGATAGCTCTTGATCCGCCCGAGCGCGTTGACCAGGTCCTTGTTGCCAACCATGAAGCCGATGCGCCAGCCGGCCATGTTGTAGCTCTTGCTCATGGTGAAGAACTCGACCGCGACCTCGCGCGCGCCCGGCACCTGCATGATCGACGGTGCACGGTAGCCGTCGAAGGTGATGTCCGCATACGCGAGGTCGTGCACGACGTAGATGCCGTGCTGCCGAGCCAGTGCAATGACGTGACGGAAGAACTCCAGCTCGACGCATTGCGCGGTGGGATTGCTCGGAAAACCGAGGATCATCATCTTCGGCTTCGGAAACGACTCGCGGATGGCGCGTTCGAGTTCGGCGAAGAAGTCCACGCCGCGCGTCATTCGCACCGAGCGAATGTCGGCGCCGGCGATGATCGCGCCGTAGATGTGGATCGGGTAGCTCGGATTCGGCACCAGCACCGTGTCGCCGCGCTCGAGTGTCGCGAGCATCAGGTGCGCCAGCCCCTCTTTCGAACCGATCGTGACGATCGCTTCCGAGTCAGGATCGAAGTCGACCCCGTAACGCCTCTGGTACCAGCCGGTGATCGCGCGGCGCAGCCGTGGAATGCCTTTCGAGACCGAGTAGCCATGCGTGTCGGCACGGCGCGCCGCCTCAACCAGCTTGTCGACGATGTGCTTGGGCGTCGGACCATCCGGATTGCCCATGCTCATGTCGATCACGTCTTCCCCGCGGCGACGCGCGGCCATCTTCAGTTCGGCCGTGATGTTGAAAACGTAGGGCGGCAGGCGCTTGATGCGCGGAAATTCAACCATCGGGGGTGCCTCAATACGACAAGCGCTTGTGTAATCAGCGCCATTGGGCATAATTTACCCGGAATCGCACCGTGCTGGTGCTGCGCAGCATGCTCGGAATGGCGGCGCGGCGGCACGAACCGGAGTCGAATTGAAGCTTCACGCGGACGAGCTGACATCGTTGAACACCGTCACCGCCTACGGTCCCGGCTTCGTCGAAATCAATCAAGTTCGCTACCACGGCAGTCTGGTCCTTGCTCCGGATCAACCTGTCACCGCCTGGAGCGCCGCAAGCTTCGGTGCTCTGTGTGCCGAAGACTTCGAACCGCTGCTTGATCTGCGTCCGGAAGTCGTGCTGCTTGGCACCGGCGCGCGACAGCAGTTTCCACATCCGCGCCTGACGCGCAAATTCGCCGAGGCCCGCATCGGCGTCGAGGTGATGAATACGGCGGCCGCGTGCCGCACGTACAACATTCTCATGAACGAGGGTCGACGCGTGGTGGCGGCCTTTCTGCAGGAGGCTTGAGATCCCATGTCCGTGGCAATCGACAAGAAGGTGCCGGACTTCAGTGCCGCATCGACCGGTGCAGCGTTCAAGTTGTCGTCCCTGAAAGGCAGGACCGTCGTGCTGTACTTCTATCCGAAGGACAGCACGCCCGGCTGCACAACGGAAGGCGTGGACTTCAGCGCCGCCTACGCAAAGTTCAGAAAGGCCGGCGCTGAAATCTTCGGTGTGTCACGCGACAGCCTGAAATCGCACGAAAGCTTCAAGGCGAAGATGAAATTCCCGTTCGACCTGCTGTCGGATCCGGACGAAGACCTGTGTGCGCTCTTTGGCGTGATGAAGATGAAGAACATGTACGGCAAGCAGGTGCGCGGAGTCGAGCGCAGCACCTTTGTGATTGATGCGGAAGGCAGGCTCAGGCGCGAGTGGCGCGGCGTGAAGGTGCCGGGTCATGTCGACGAAGTGCTTGCTTTCGTTCAATCGTTGTAGCGATTTCCAACCTCACGGCAGACTGACCGCCGACGCTGATGCCTCTACCCAAACCGCCCGCCAAGCCCGCAACCATCCTCACTTCGATCCCATCGGTCGCCGCCAAGCCGCGCAAGGACGCCACCGTTCTGCAGCCGCATCCTGCGGCGCAAGTGGCCGCCGCACCATTGGCGCGCACGACGCCTGAACCGGCCGCGGAACATCGACCTGGCGCCGCCGCGCACCTCGCGTTGGTCGAAGCCAAACCGAAGAACGGCAGGAAATCCCGCATCGCCGCGGGGAGTCGTCGGCTCTTTGTACTCGATACGAACGTTCTGATGCACGACCCGACATCGCTGTTCCGCTTCGAGGAGCACGACGTCTTCCTGCCGATGATGACGCTGGAAGAGCTCGACAGCCACAAGAAGGGCATGTCGGAGGTGGCCCGCAATGCGCGTCAGGTCAGCCGCTCGCTCGATTCGCTGGTCGCCGCGTGCAAGACGCCGATCGAGGACGGCATTCCGCTCGATGCGCTCGGCAACAAGGATGCCGGCGGCCGGCTCTTCTTCCAGACCATGGCAGTCGCCGGACCCTTGCCGGCAACGCTACCCGCAGGCAAAGCCGACAACCAGATCCTCGGTGTGGTCAAGGCATTGCAGGACATGCATCCGGGCCGCGACGTGGTGCTGGTGTCGAAGGACATCAACATGCGCGTGAAGGCGCGTGCGTTGAGCCTTCCGGCCGAGGACTACTACAACGACAAGGTGCTGGAGGACACCGACATCCTCTACACCGGCGTGTTCACCCTGCCGGGAAATTTCTGGGACCGGCACGGCAAGGGCATGGAGTCGTGGCAGCAAGGCGGCTATACGTTTTATCGCGTCACCGGCCCCATTGTGGAAAGCCTGCTGGTCAACCAGTTCGTCTATCTCGAGGACGGCGCGCCGTTCTACGCCCAGGTCAAGGAGATTCGCGCCAAGACCGCGGTACTGCGCGTGTTGCGCGACTACCAGCATGCCAAGAATGCCGTCTGGGGCGTCACAGCACGCAACCGCGAACAGAGTTTTGCACTGAACCTGCTGACGGACCCGGAGTGCGACTTCGTCACGCTGATCGGCCAGGCCGGTACGGGCAAGACCTTGCTTGCGCTTGCCGCCGGGCTGGCGCAGACGCTGGAAACGAAGCGCTTTTCGGAAATCATCGTCACGCGGGCGACGGTGCCGGTGGGAGAGGACATCGGCTTCCTGCCCGGCACCGAGGAAGAGAAAATGGCGCCGTGGATGGGCGCACTCGAAGACAACCTCGAGGTGCTGAACAAGTCCGATGAGTCCGCCGGTGAATGGGGTCGCGCGGCGACCAACGACCTGATTCGCACGCGCATCCGCATCAAGTCGCTCAACTTCATGCGCGGCCGTACCTTTATCAGCAAGTACCTGATCATCGACGAGGCGCAGAACTTGACGCCCAAGCAGATGAAGACGCTGATCACGCGCGCCGGTCCCGGCACCAAGGTCGTGTGCCTGGGCAACATCGCGCAGATCGATACGCCCTACCTCACCGAAGGAAGTTCAGGGCTGACCTTCGTGGTCGACCGCTTCAAAGGCTGGCCGCATTCGGGGCATGTGACGCTGCAGCGGGGCGAGCGCTCGCGGTTGGCGGATCATGCGGCCGATGTGCTGTAGCGCAAACCTGCCTGGTCGCCCGGTCCCGCATCATCTTGCGCACGCTTGGCTGAATACAGTCAAACCTCTCGGCCCGGTCATTGCCACCCCGTCTCACTCCTCGCACGGCCATGCAAACGAAAGCTTCGGCGAATCCGCTTGCTCATGCGCTGACCAGCGCTGGGGGGTTGTTGTTGCCGCCGCCTGCGCCCGTGGCGCCCGACGATCGCTGGTTGCAGTGGATCGCGGAGAATCTGCTGCGTGGCTGCACTGCTGAATCGATGCTGGACGCGATGACGGCGAGCGGACTCAGCCGCGAGAAGTCCGCCGCCGCGATGCGGTCGATGGAACAGAACCCGGCGTTTCTGGCGGCCAAGAAGTGGCAACAGATCCAGCGCAAGTACGAATCCGTGCTGGCGAATCATCAGAAGCTTGGGGAACTGTCGCCTGACTATCGCGTGGTGGAAAAGCGCACCCAGCTATCGCGCGGCGAATTCATGGATCGCTACGTGCGCGGCTGCCGCCCGTTGGTGCTCACCGGCATGGCAGCCGACTGGCCGGCCATGAAGCGCTGGTCCCCGCTCGACCTGAAAGCGCGCTTTGGCCATCTGGAGGTCGAGGTTCAGACACAGCGCAACGCCGACCCACATTTCGAGCAGAACAAGCTGGATCACAGAATGAAGATCCAACTTGGGGCATTCGTGGATCAGGTGCTCGCAGGCGGTGGCACGAACGACTACTACCTGACCGCGAATAATGAGATGCTGCGCAGTCCGGATTTTGCGCCACTGCTGGACGATATCGGCACCCTGCCCGACTTCTGCAACCGCGGCGAGCTACCGCGTTCGTCGTGGTTCTGGTTCGGTCCGGCCGGCACCGATACGCCGCTGCATCACGACGCGGTGATGCTGTTGCACACGCAAGTCGTGGGACGCAAGCGCTGGCGCTTCGTTTCGCCGCTGGAGATACCGCGCTTGTACAACTACAACAACGTCTTCAGTCCGATCGATGTCGACGCCCCCGACCTGGTTCGCTACCCCGCGTTTCGTGACGTCAAGGTGCTCGAGGTCGTTGTCGAGCCGGGTGAAACCGTTTTCCTGCCGCTGGGCTGGTGGCACCAGGTGACCGCGCTGGATATCAGCATGTCGTTCTCGTTCACCAACCTCGCGGTACCCAACGAGTACACCTACTTGAACCCTTCGATCGACGACTGGTAGCGGCGGCGCCGGCCCGGCGAAGTTCGCTCGCGTTGATCCCTGCGGTGACAGCAAAACGCCCGGCTTGCCGGGCGTTTTGTTCAGAGCAACTGCTGCACTCAGTTGACCGGGGTCTTCTTGCCGCCCGGGTAGTTGTACAGCGTCGTCGCCGCGTTGTTCAGCTCGCCCGTCGCGTCGAACGATACCCTGGTCGTCACCCCGTCGTATTGGATCTTGGCGAGTTCGGGGAGGTACTTGGCTGGCTCGACCGAGTCGGCCTTCTGCATCGCAGCCGCCAGCGTCATCACGGCATCGTACACATATGGCGCGTAGACCTGAATCTGATCCTTGAACTTCGCCTCGAACCGCTCCTTGAACTCCTTGCCCTTCGGCATCTTGTCGAGCGACGAGCCGCCTTCCGCGCAATACACGAAGTCGCCGATCGCATCACCCGCGAGCTTGGCGATCTCCACCGTGCAGATGCCGTCACCACCCATGAACTTGGCGCTGATGCCCAGTTGCTTCATCTGCCGCAGCATCGGACCCGCCTGCGAGTCCATACCGCCGTAGAAGATCACTTCGGGCTTCTTGTCCTTGATTGCGGTCAGGATGGCGTTGAAGTCGGTCGCCTTGTCATTGGTGAACTGGCGCGAGACGACTTCGGCACCATTTTGCTTGGCGACCTTCTCGAAGATATCGGCGACGCCCTGGCCATAGGCACTGCGATCGTCGATCACCGCGACTTTCTTGGCCTTCAGGGTCTTGGTCGCGTAATTGGCCGTCGCCGCGCCGAGCGCGTTGTCATTGGCAAGAATGCGGAACGCGGTATTGAAGCCCTGCTGCGTGTACTTCGGATTCGTGGCCGAAGGCGTGATCTGCGGAATGCCGGCGTCGAAGTAGATCTTCGAGGCCGGAATCGTCGTGCCCGAGTTCAGGTGGCCGACAACGCCGTTGACCTTGGCATCGACGAGCTTCTGTGCCGCCTGCGCGCCCTGCTTCGGATCGGCCCCATCGTCTTCACCGATCAGGCGCCACTTGATCTTCTTGCCGCCGATCGTGATGTTCTTGGCATTCAGATCCTCGATCGCCATGATGGCGCCGCGCTCGTTGTCCTTGCCGTAGTGCGCCTGCCCGCCGGAAAGCGGCGCCACGTGCCCGATCTTGACCTCGAGCTCCTGCGCCCAGGCAGTGCCCGCGAAAACGAGGCCGACTGCCACACCGATCAATGCTTTCTTCATCCTCCGTCTCCTTTCTGAAACCCGAGGAACGCCCCGGAACCGCGGAAATGTAGCACTTCGCCGCCGCCCGGTCAGCCCGCGTCAAGAACAGGGCAGCAACGAAGATCCCAAGCATCATGAAGACCATGCCGATCTTCTGCACCGCCGCGACCCGCAGGCCGACCCAGCCGGCCACGGCCACCTTGCCGGCGCGCAATGCGCGCTGATTGGCGACCCATTCACCGAGAAAGGCGGCCCACCGGCGGGTACGAAGATCCACCCCGCCAGGCCGGTGAAAGCGCCCGCGATCGTGCCGACGGCCGCGCCGGGCAGGCCCGGCCGGCTCGCGCCGACCCAGCCGCGGCCCCACGCAGCCGATCACGAATCCGAGCGCCGCGAGCAGCGCGAGAAGGCCAATCGTCCAAACGGAAGTCGTCACTCCCGGAGGCGAGCACGGTGCCGACAACGCCCGCCGCGCTCAGCACGATCGCGACGAGCCGGAAGGCCGAGTTCAGCCGCCGTACTTCAGCACCAGTGCCTGCACGTCGTTGGCCACGGCTTTGCACTTGTCCGTCAGCTCTTCCAGCAGTTCGTAGATCGCCTTGAGCTTGACCAGCTGGTGCGGGTCGGCTTCCTCGCGAAAGAGCTTCGACATCGCGGCGCGCATCACGTGATCAGCCTGCGCCTCGAGCGCGTCGACCTCGGCGCACAGTGCGAGGATCGCGCGCGGGCTGTCCATGCGCGCCAGCTGCGCTACCGCGAGCTGCAGCTTCTGGCCGCTCTGCAATCCGAGTTCCGCGAGTCTCAGCGCCTCTGGCGTCACACGCGTGATGTGATACAGGTGCACCGACTGCGCGATGTCCTCGACCATATCGAGCAGGTCGTCGAGCCGATTGATCAGCTCATGAACCGCAACGCGCGTAAATGGCGGAAACAGGGAGCGCTGAAGCGCACTGCGCACCTCATCCTCGACCGCGTCGCCGCGCTTTTCGATCGCTTCAATTTCGCGCACTCGGCCGTCGGGGTCACGCACATCCGCCAGAAGCTGTGTCAGCGCCCGCATGCCGTCGACGCAAAGCGCCGCGTGCTCGTCGAATGCGAGGAAGAAGCGCCGCTCGCGCGGCCGCAAGGCGCGCAGGAAACGGCGCCACAGGCTGCGGCGTTCACGCTGTTCCGGAAGGAAGTGCACCGTCACGGCGGCAGGGTTCAGAACGGCCCCGCGCCGTAGCCCTGCGCCAGGTTGTCGAAGCGCGTGTTCTGGCCGGCAAAACGCAGGTTCAGGCGCCCGGTCGGGCCATTGCGTTGCTTGAGGATCAGTACCTCGGCCACGCCCTTGTCCGTCGTATCAGGGTTGTAGAACTCTTCTCGATACAGCGCGAAGATCACGTCGGCATCCTGCTCGATCGCACCGGATTCGCGTAGGTCCGACATCACCGGGCGCTTGTCGGTGCGGCTCTCGACCGTACGATTCAGCTGAGACAGCGCAACCACCGGCACCTGCAACTCCTTGGCCAGCGCCTTGAGCGACCGCGAGATCTCCGAGATCTCGGTGGCGCGGTTTTCGCCGAAGCCGGACGCCGACATCAGCTGCAGGTAGTCGACGATGATCAGCCCGAGCCTGCCACAGGTGCGTGCCAGCCGGCGTGCCCGCGCTCGCAGTTCCAACGCGTTCAGCGCCGGCGTCTCGTCGATGAAGAACTGTGCGTCATGCATCTTGCGGATCGCCTCGGTGAGCTTCGGCCAGTCGCCGTCCTCGAGACGGCCGGTGCGCAACCGCTGCTGATCGATGCGACCGACGGAACTCAACATGCGCAGGGCAAGCTGTCCCGCGCCCATCTCCATCGAGAAGACCGCCACCGGCAGGCCCTGATCGATTGCCGCGTGCTCGCCCATATTCAGTGCAAAGGCCGTCTTGCCCATCGACGGACGGCCGGCGACGATGATCAGGTCGCCCGGCTGCAGACCCGAGGTCATGCGATCGACATCGGTGAAACCGGTTGGCACGCCGGTCACGTCCGATGGATTCGCCCGTTCGAACAGCTCCTGAATGCGCTCGACCACCTTGGTGAGCAGCGGCTCGATTTCGACGAAACCCTGTCGTCCGCGCGCGCCCTCCTCGGCAATCTGGAAGACCTTCGATTCGGCCTCATCGAGGATCGTCTTGGTTTCCTTGCCCTGCGGATTGAGCGCCGTCGTCGCGATCTCATCGCCCACGGTTACCAGCCGGCGCAGAACGCTGCGGTCACGCACGATCTCACCGTAGCGGCGGATGTTCGCTGCCGATGGCGTGTTCTGCGCCAGCGCATTGAGATAGGCGAGCCCACCGGCAGCCTCGGCGTTGCCGGCGGACTGCAGCGACTCGAACACGGTCACCGCATCCGCCGGACGCGACATGTCCATGAGCCGGCTGATGTGCTGGAAGATGAGCCGATGGTCGTGGCGATAGAAATCATCCGCGCGGACCATGTCGGCAATGCGATCCCAGGCCGCGTTGTCCAGCAGCAGCCCGCCGAGCACCGACTGCTCGGCTTCGATCGAATGCGGCGGGGTGCGGACCGAAACGAGTTGCGGATCCGCGATCGGCGAGTTCACGGGTCAGGAGTCGAGAGTAGGCAGTCGGATAGGCAAAGCATCGAACCCTGCACTTGAGGCCTATTCTGAAGCATTCCGGATTCTGTCGTGCGGGCAGCGTGACGCCTGCCGCGGCGACCGACGTCCGCGCCGAGGCCTCGCCCGATTTCCCAATCCCGGCGCCCGGCTGCGTTACTGCGTTTCGCCGACCACTGTGACCGTGATCTCTGCCAGCACGTCGCTGTGAAGGGCGACCGTCAGCTGATGTTCCCCCACCGCCTTGAGCGGCCCCGTCGGCATGCGGATCTGCCCCTTGGCGACGTGGAAGCCCTGCTTCGTCAGCGCCTCGGCGATGTCAAAGTTAGTCACCGAGCCGAACAGCCTTCCGTCGACGCCGGCCTTGCCCGAAAGCTGGATTCTCTGGCCGTTGAGCTTGGCGCTTTCGGCCTGCGCGGCGGCCAGCTTCTCAGCCTGCGCCTTCTCCAGTTCGGCGCGCCGCCCTTCGAATTCCTTGATCGCTGCTTCGGTCGCGCGCTTGGCCTTGCCCTGCGGGATCAGATAGTTGCGCGCGTAGCCCTGCTTGACCTTGACCACGTCGCCCAGGCCGCCGAGATTGATGACCCTCTCCAGCAGAATGACTTGCATGGTGTCCTCCGCGCCTCAGTGGTTGTCCGAGTACGGCAGCAGTGCCAGGAAGCGCGCACGCTTGATCGCCGTATCGAGCTGGCGCTGGTAGTGCGCCTTGGTGCCGGTCAGACGCGCCGGCATGATCTTGCCGTTGTCGAGGATGAAGTCGCGCAGCGTTTCGATGTCCTTATAGTCGATCTGCTCGACCTTCTCCACCGTGAAGCGACAGAACTTCTTGCGCTTGAAGAGCGCATTTTTCTGCTGGTCCCGCCGCGCGTTCGGCTTGCCCTTGCCCTTGAACTTGCCTCTGCCCTGTCCGAATGCCATTTCAAACTCCCGTATCCAGGATGAATTCGTTGATGTGAAGAATCAGCCGCCGTGATCGTCGACTGCGCGGTGCGAGAAATCCAGTCAGCTGCAGGCGTGAACCGAGACCCACTCGTTCCAGCCGCGGCGCCACCTCGCCCAGCGCAATGGCATCGAGTTCAAACTGCAGCGACCGCTCCGCCCCTGCTTCGGCGACCACGCCTTCACAGGCAAGGCCCAGTTCCAGCACCGCCACGCCCGCGGGCGTGTAACGCAACTGTGAACGGGCTGCCAGCGTTGCGCTGAGTTGAACGCGATTCAATCGGACGCGACGACTGGCCGCCTACGTAGTCGCCTGTTCGGCCGCCGCCTTCTTCGCCTCTTCCTTTTCGACCACCTTCATCATCGGCGATGGCGCCGTCTCCGCCTTCTTCGTGCCGACAGTCAGGTGGCGCAGCACGGCGTCGTTGTAGCGAAAGCCGTGCTCGAGTTCGTCGAGTGTGGCCTTGCCGCACTCAATGTTCATCAGCACGTAATGTGCCTTGACAAGCTTTTCAACGGGATAGGCGAGCTGGCGGCGTCCCCAGTCCTCGACGCGATGGACTCTTCCGCCTTGGCCGGTGACGACCGTCTTGTAACGGTCGATCATCGCCGGCACCTGCTCGCTCTGGTCCGGATGGACGATGAAGCAGATTTCGTAGTGACGCATTGAATCTCCTTATGGGTTAGCCACCTCCAGCGTCTTTCGAGTGTGGCAAGGCTTTGAAAAACATGAAATTCTACCCGCAATCCGGGTCGCGGAGCAAAGCGAAACCTGCCCCGGCTTCAGACCGTCGCGAGAATCTGCGGCAAAGCTTCACCCGCGCGCGCCCGAACGCAGACGTCGGCGATCGGGTCGAGGTCTGTCTCGTCCGGGTTCACGATCACGACCTGCGCGCCGTGGCGCCGCGCAGCCAGCGGAAGTCCCGCTGCCGGGTATACGAGCGCCGACGTGCCGACAACCAGCATGACGCTCGAATCGGTCGCCGCCCGCTCGGCACGTTCGAGCACGACGGGATCCAGCATTTCGCCGAACCACACGACATCGGGACGCAGAAACGACTTGCAGCGCGGACAGTGCGGGGGCTCTCCCGGCGGCAGCGCATCCGGATCGGCGAACACGACGCCACATTCGGCAAAGCATTTGCTGCGCAGAATGTTCCCGTGCAGTTCGATCACGTTGCGACTACCGGCGCGTACATGCAGGCCGTCGACGTTCTGCGTGATCAACGTGAACTGTTCAAAGCGCGCCGCCGCGGCGGCCAGAGCGCGATGGCCGGCGTTGGGCTTGGCCTCGGAGACGCGCGCGCGGCGCGCTGCGTACCAGCGCCATACCAACGGAGGATCGGCTCGAAATCCCTCCGACGACGCGAGCTGGGCCGGATCGAATTTCGCCCACAGGCCGGTCTGCGCATCGCGAAAGGTGGGAATGCCGCTCTCAGCCGACACGCCGGCGCCGGTCAGTACCGCCACGCGCCTTGCACCAGTAAGGATTTGCCTTGCCCGTTCGATGTCCGCCCCGCTCAAGCAGCCGCCTTCGCGCCAGGAAGGCGCCGCTCCATCAGCGCGAACCACAGCGGCGGCACGAGCGCCACCGGCACCAGCGTTGGATAACCGGCGGGCAATTGCGGCGCGGAACAAGCGGATCGCAGCAGTTCATACGGTCGCTGCATGTGCGCATGGTGATCCGAATGCAACTGCAGGTTGAACAGTATCCAGTTGCTGATCGTGTAATCGGCATTCCACGAATGCTGCTCGCCGACGGGCTCGTAGCGCGACCCGTCGAGGCGACGGCAGAGCCCGTAGTGCTCGATGTAATTGATGATCTCGAGCAGCGCGATCGCCCAGATTGCCTGCACAACGAAAAGGACGACGCCGTTCGGGCCACCAACCAGCGCCGACGCCCCCACGATCGCGAACGCCAGGCAAGAGCCCGCCAGTACCCAGTTCGACGGTGCCCAGGCCGATCGCCTTTCGCGGCGCAGCCGCAGCACTTCCAGCCGCCACGCATGCCGGAAGCTGCCGATGACCGACCTGACCAGGAATCGATATACGTCCATGCCGCGCGGAGCGCTCGCCGGATCCTCGGCCGTGGCGACGCGGACGTGATGTCCGCGGATGTGCTCGACGAAGAAGTGGCCGTAACAAACGCTCACGAGCAGTGCCTTCGCCAGCGTTCGGTCGAGGGAGGTGTCGCGATGCCCAAGCTCGTGCGCGATCGTGATTCCGAGTCCGCCGGTCACCGTCCCGACAGCGAGCGCGAATACAAGGAGTTCAGGCCACGACAACTCCGGCGCGATCCGGACCGCGAGCGCGAGGAGACAAGCCTGAAAGAGCAACTGGGCACGCGGAACCCAGCGCGCTGCGGCCGGCGCCATGCGCGCGAAGGCGTTGGTTGGACGCACGCCCACCAGCGCGTCGACGATCGGAATCGCGATGAAGGAGACGGCCAGGGTCATCCACGGCGCACCAAGACTCAGCCAGACGAGCGGCATGGTCGTGAAGAGCGCCAGGAATGCGACCGAAAGCAGAGCGGCGAACACGGCGCAATGTTGCGCGCGACCTCGGCGGGTTTCAAGCGGGATTGAGGCGAGTCAGACCGACGCAGCCGTCGCGCGCTGTCGGCGCGTCTCGAAGAGACACACGCCGGCGGCGACCGAGACGTTCAGGCTCTCCACGTGGCCGGCCATTGGAATCCGGGCCAGCCAGTCGCAGCGTTCGCGCGTCAGTCGTCGCAACCCGCCACCCTCTGCGCCGAGCGCCCAGGCGAGGGGACCGGTGAGATCAATCTCGTAGACCGATTTGTCCGCATCACCGTCGGCGCCGGCGATCCAGACACCGGCGGCCTTCAGCTCATCCATTGCGCGCGCCAGGTTGGTGACCGCAATCAGCGGCGTTGTCTCCGCAGCACCTGCCGCGGCCTTGGCAACGACCGGATTCATCGCGGCCGAGCGGTCTCGCGGCACGATGACCGCGGTGGCACCGGCCGCGTCGGCGGTGCGAAGGCACGCACCGAGGTTGCGTGGATCCGTCACACCGTCGAGCAACAACAGCAGCGTATCCCCCGACACGGTTTCGATCACATCGTCCAGCAGGCGTGCCGTCGCGGTTGGCGCGCACAGCGCAACGACGCCCTGGTGTGCCACATCGCCGGCCAAGCCGGCCAACCGCGCGGCGTCGACCGCGATCAGGCGCACCCCTGCTGCCTCGGACCTGTGCATCAGGTCGCGCATTCGCACATCGTGTCGCTGCGCATCGATGTAGATCGCCTCGATGCTGTCCGCCCCATGACGCAGCCGTGCGGTCACCGCATGAAAACCGGCAATCACGCGCTTGTCGGTGCCGCCCATTTGCTGCCGACCGCTCAGCGCCCGCGCTGGCGCGACTTGACGGTCCGCAGGCCGCCGACGCCGCGCTTGCCGGCGCGCGCGCGCTCGCGCTTGTCACCGTCGCGCAGTTTGCGTGCCGCGATCGCCGCGCGGCGTGCCTGGCGCTCTTCCACACTTTCGCCCTTGCGCGCCTCGGCTTTCCTCTGCGGCTCGAGCGCCGCGCCCGCGGTCTGCATCAGTGTCTTGCGATCGGTGCCGCGCACCAGGCGAAAGTCGATGCGCCGCGCCTCGAGGTCGACGCGTGCGACCTGCACCGTGACGCGATCGGCGAGGCGGAACCGAATTCCGGTGCGTTCGCCGCGCAGCTCGTGCAGTGCGTCGTTGAAACTGAAGTACTCCGACCCAAGCTCGGACACGTGCACCAGTCCTTCGACGAACAGGTCGTCGAGCTGCACGAAGATGCCGAACGGCACGACCGCGTTGACGGTTCCGGAAAACGTCTCGCCCACGCGCTCGCGCATGTAGTAGCTCTTGAGCCACGCTTCGACATCACGCGAGGCATCGTCCGCGCGACGTTCGTTGGCGGAACACAGCAGGCCGAGTTTTTCCCAGTTTGTCAGCGCGCTCGACGATTTGGCCCTGATTTCGCGGCGCACCTGCGGCGCCTCGCCCACGCCCATCGTCTCGGCGAGCTGAGGCACGAAGACCGACCGCTTGAGTACGGCCTTGATGGCGCGGTGCGTGAGCAGGTCCGGGTAACGGCGGATCGGCGATGTGAAATGCGTGTAGTGCTCGTAGGCAAGGCCGAAGTGCCCCGCATTGTGCGGGCTGTAAATCGCCTGCTGCATCGAGCGCAGCAGTACCGTCTGCAGCAACTGCACGTCGGGGCGCGCGCCAATCTTGCGGATCAGGGCCGCGTAGTCCGATGGTTTTGGCTCGTCTGCGCCTTCGAGCGCCAGGCCGAGTGTCTTGAGCAGCGCGCGCACATTGGCCAACCGGTCTGGCGTCGGGCCCTCGTGCACGCGATACAAGACCGGATGCTCGTGCCGCTGAAGCAGATCGGCCGCGCAGACATTGGCAGCGAGCATGCATTCCTCGATCAACTTGTGCGCATCGTTGCGGGTACGCGGCAAGATGCGCTCGATGCGCCCGTTCGGATCGCACACGATGTACGTTTCGGTGGTCTCGAAATCGATGGCGCCACGCGCTTCGCGCGCTTTGGCCAGCACGTTGTACAGGTCGTAGAGATTGTTCAACGCCGGCAGCAGCGGCGCCAGACGCTGCGCGGCGCGACTCTCCGGCACCGACAGCGCTTCCCAGACCTCGGTGTAGGTCAGGCGTGCATGCGAGTGCATCACGGCGGGATAGAACTGGTAGGCACTGATTTCGCCCTTCGAGCCGATCACGAGGTCACCGACCAGCACCAGCCGATCGACACGGGGGTTGAGTGAACACAGGCCGTTCGACAGTTTCTCGGGCAGCATCGGAATCACCCGACGCGGGAAATACACGGAAGTCGATCGGTTCTGCGCCTCGGCATCCAGTGCGTCGCCGCTGTGCACGTAGTGGCTGACGTCAGCGATGGCGACGATCAGGCGCCACTTGTTGCGCCGGGCGCCCATCGGTTCGCAATACACCGCATCGTCAAAGTCGCGCGCGTCTTCGCCGTCGATTGTGACGAGCGGAATGTCACGCAAGTCGACGCGCCCCGAGACATCGTCGTCCTGCACGTGGTTCGGAAGTTTCTCGGCCGCCGCCAGCGCGGCTGCCGCGAACTCATGCGGCACGGCGAACTTGCGCACCGCGATCTCGATTTCCATCCCGGGATCCTCGATCGCGCCCAACACCTCCACCACGCGTCCCACCGGTTGCACGTGGCGCTGCGGCTGTTGCACGATCTCGACCACGACGACTTGGCCATGCTGCGCCGACAGCAACGCGCCGGGTGGCACCAGAATGTCATGCGTGACGCGCTGGTCCTCGGGCACGACGATCGTCACGCCACGCTCATTGAGCAGCCGGCCGACCAGGCGGTTGGTCCGATGCTCGATGACCTCGACGATCTCGCCCTCCGTGCGCCCGCGCCGATCCTGCCCGCTGACACGCGCGAGCACGCGGTCGCCGTGCAGCACCTTGCTCATCTCATGCTCCGGCAGCACGAGGTCCGGGCCGCCGTCGTCGCGCAGCAGGAAGCCGAAACCGTCGCGATGCCCCTGCACCTGGCCGGACAAGAGGTGCGCGCGCGCCGACAGAAGCAGCAGTCCGGCGCGATTGCGAACGATGCGACCGGCGCGCTCGAGTTCGGCCAGATCGGTTTCAAACTGCGCGCGCTGCGATTCAGCGATCTTCAGTCGCTGTGCCAGGTCCTCCGGCGTCAGCGGCGCGCGCGCGTGGCTCAACGCATTGACGATGACGTCGCCGTCGAGCCGGTGTTGCGAGGAATTCAAGCGATTTCTTTCATTTTGTTGTGACACAGGACACGCAACTTGCGCGCCTCCAATTTGACATGCAAAGGACGCCCCTTACAATTTGCGCCTCGCCCCGTGCCCAGGTGGCGGAATTGGTAGACGCACTAGTTTCAGGTACTAGCGCCGCGAGGTGTGGAGGTTCGAGTCCTCTCCTGGGCACCATGACAAGAGCCCGCGCCCGCCGGCTTGCTGTCTTCCTTGCCCAGCACGCGCAGCACCTGCGCGCTGCGCGTGCGGAGGCGAACGGCGCGGCAGGCAAGGCCGGCCCCGGGGTCGCGCCTGGGTGACCGAATCGTTGCCCGGGCATCAGGTCACCGCCCAACGCAGGCCGAAGTTGCGTCTGTGTTGTGATCGCGTTGATCACGACTGGCGCAATCGCGCCGCCAACTGATTGGGCCGCAACGCGTCGTACTCCTCGAAAGGCTGGTGTATCCACGGACTCGTCGGCAGATACGCGACGCTGTAATCGGGCTTGAACATCGACACACCCTTGTGCCACAGCACGGCGGTGCGCACCTCGGTGATCGCCGAGAAACGCGTGCGCAGATGCTCTGTCACCCGCTGCAGGGTGACGCCGGAGTCGACGAGATCGTCGACCAGCAGCACCTTGCCCTGGAGCTGGCCGCCGGTCATCGTGATGAACTCGGCGATGTCGAGTTGCCCCTGCTGTGTCCCCGCGGCCTCGCGGTACGAGCTGGTCGCCAGGACCGCCAGCGGGCGATCGTAAATGCGCGAAAAGACGTCGCCGATGCGCAGCCCCCCGCGCGCAAGGCAAAGGATTCCGTCGAATCGATAGCCGGATTCGTAGATCTGCAGCGCAAGGCGCTCGATCAGGCGGTGATACTCGCCCCACTCCACATACAGATGCTCCATCGGTGTCGAGCCTCCGCGCCTATTCATTGAAAGGATGGCGCAGCACGATCGTATGCTCGCGATCGGGGCCGGTCGAGATCATGTCGATGGCGACCCCGGTGACCTCGCTCAGCCGCTCGAGGTAGCGCCGTGCATTGGCCGGCAACCGCGCCAGGTCGCGCACACCGTCGGTCGATTGCGACCAGCCGGGAAAATCTTCGTAGACCGGTTCGCAGCGCGACACCTGATCAGCGCCGTACGGCAAGATATCGGTCACTGCGCCCTCGTACCGGTACCCGGTGCACAGGCGCACCGTCGGCAGGCCATCGAGCACGTCGAGCTTGGTGACGCACAACCCGGTCAGTCCGTTGATCTGCACCGCGCGCCGCAGTGCCGCGGCGTCGAACCAGCCGCAACGCCGCGGCCGGCCGGTCACCGAGCCGAACTCATTGCCGCGGGTGCGCAACTGTTCCCCCGTGGCATCGAGCAACTCGGTTGGGAACGGGCCCGAACCGACACGCGTGGCGTACGCCTTGGTGATGCCGAGCACGTAATGCAGCCTCTGCGGCGCGACGCCCGCACCGGCAGCTGCCGCACCGGCGACGGTATTGCTGGATGTGACGAACGGATAGGTGCCGTGGTCGACGTCGAGCAGGGTGCCCTGTGCGCCTTCGAACAGCAGCCGCTGGCCATCGTTCATCGCCTTGTTCAGTCGGTACGAGACGTCCGTCAGCATCGGCTTGAGCCGCTCGCCCAGCCGCACGGTGCGATCGATCACGGAATCGGCGTCAACCGCCTCGGCGCCGAGATAGCGCGTGAGCACGAAGTTGTGAAAGTCGAGCGCCTCGCGCACGCGCTCGCCGAAGCGCGCAGTATCAAAGAGATCCTGCGCGCGCACTGCGCGTCGAGCGACCTTGTCTTCATAGGCGGGGCCGATGCCGCGACCGGTGGTGCCGATCTTGCCGGCGCCCTTGCGCTCCTCGCGCGCCTTGTCGAGCGCCACGTGATAGTCGAGGATCAACGGGCAGTTGCCACTGATGGCGAGCCGCGATGTGCATGCCACTCCGGCCGCGGTCAGTTCGTCAATCTCGGCGAACAGCGCCTGCGGCGACAGCACCACGCCATTGCCGATGTAGCAGGCCATCTCCGGATGCAGGATGCCCGACGGAATCAGCCGCAGTATGGTCTTGCGGCCCTGGATCACCAGCGTGTGGCCGGCGTTATGGCCGCCCTGGAAGCGCACCACGCCCTGCGACTGCTCGGTGAGCCAGTCGACGATCTTGCCTTTGCCTTCGTCGCCCCACTGTGTACCGACGACGACCACGTTTCTTGCCATAAGGGGGGAATCCGTTCTCGTTCCTTCAGCGGCTCTTGCGCGGTACGACTTTCCAGGCACCTGCCTCGCGACGGATTTCGCGGTCAAATATGTGACTGGCCGGCAGATCGTCGCTGCCGAACTGCTCCAGGACTGTTTCTCCGGCCTCACGCAGCGCCGCGATGAACTTACTCAATGACGCATCGGCCTCGGGCGGAGCAATTATCGCGCGGGGTTCGCCGTTCGCGCCGGTTCGCGTCAGATCGCGCAGATCGATCGAGAACCCGGTGGCCGGCCGCGCGCGGCCGAAGGCGCGCCCGATATCGTCGTAGCGTCCTCCCCGCACCAGAGCGCCCGGCAGTCCCGGCAGATAGGAAGCGAATGTGACGCCGGTGTGATAGCGATAGCCGTGCAGATCGGCGAGATCTATGCACACGTCGTCGACCCCGGAACGCCGCGCGAGTTCTTCCAGGTCATCGAGAGCGGCGCTCACCTCGGGCGACGCGGTGAGCTCTCGGCGCGCCTGAGAAACAACGCCTGTCCCGCCGTGCAGTCTGGGCAAGGCGCGCAATCCGCGCTGCGCGTCAGCCGACATGCCGCGGATCGCCACATCGAGCGCCGCGCTGTCTTTGCTGCTCAGCGCCGCGACGATCTCGTCGATTCGGACGTCGGACGCAGAATCGAACGCGAGCAGTGCGCGCAGAACGCCGGTATGGCCGAGATCGAAGCGTGATCCGGTCACGCCGATCGTCTTCAACGCGGCTGCCGCGAGCCTCAGTATTTCCGCATCGGCAGCAAGCCCCGCGTGCCCGTATAACTCGGCGCCGACCTGAAACGGCTCACGACTCGCCAGCGGATGCAGCGGACGCGCATGCAGCACGTTCGACGCGTAGCACAGCCGCACCACCCCGGTTCGGTTCAGGATATGCGCGTCAATGCGCGCGACCTGCGGCGTCGTGTCCGCGCGCAGCCCCATCATCCGGCCCGACATCTGGTCGATCAGCTTGAAGGTGCGCAGATCCAGATCGGCACCTGCGCCCGTCATTAACGAGTCTACATATTCGATGAGCGGCGGAACCACCAGCTCATAGCCGCAGCGCGCGAACAGGTCGAGCAGCGCACGTCGCATCTGCTCGAGCCGGCGCGCCTCCTGCGGCAATACGTCAGAGATGCCCTCGGGAAGGAGCCAACGTGCCATCAGTTCGTCGCCGCGACGGGGTCAGACGCCAGGCCGGCCGGTATGCCGATCATCGCTCAACTCATCAGCCAGTACAGGGCCAGTCCCGCCAGGATCGAGGCCAGGCCGAAGAAACGGATCTGCCCGTCCCTGAGCTCGGTGACGCGCCGAAACAGCTCACGCCAGGTCGACGGCGCAACGAGCGGCAGCAGTCCTTCGATCACCAGCATGAGTGCCAGCGCAAGGCCGAACGTCGTGAACATCAGCGCGCGGGGCGAGCCGCACCGGGATTCTTCAAGTACTTGAAGAACTCCGACGACGGATCGATCACCAGCACGTCGGTGCGGTTGCGGAAGGTCGAACGATAGGCTTCGAGGCTGCGATAGAACGCGAAGAACTCGGCATTCTGGCCGAACGCCTGCGCATAGATCGCCGAAGCCTTGGCGTCGCCGTCGCCCTTGATCTTCTGCGCGTCGCGATAGGCTTCAGCGAGCAGGACCTCGCGCTGGCGGTCGGCGTCGGCGCGCACCTTTTCGCTTTCGGCGGCACCGATCGAACGCTGCTCGTTGGCGACGCGCTTGCGTTCGGACTCCATGCGCCGGAATACGGACTCGCTGATTTCGGGCACAAAGTCGACGCGCTTCAGGCGCACGTCGACGATTTCGACGCCCACGTCCTTGACGCGCTCCTGCACCGCGACTCGGATCTCTTCCATCGCCTTGTCGCGCTCGCGCGACGTCACGTCATTGACGGTGCGCTTGTTGATCGCCTGGTTCATCGCGTCGCGCACCAGCGTCGATACGCGTTCCTGTGCAGCACGCTCACTGCCGCCGAAGCTCACCCAGAAGCGACGCGCGTCGGCGATGCGCCACTTGATGAAGGAATCGACCAGCAGATTCTTCTTCTCCGACGTCTGAACCCGGTCGGTCTGCGGCGTATCGATCGTCAGAATGCGCTTGTCGAGATAGACGACGTTCTGAAACGGCGGCGGCAGCTTGAAATGCAGGCCCGGCTCGCTGATGACCTCCTTGAGCTGGCCGAAGGCAAAGACGAGTCCGAACTGGCGCTGATCGACGATGAAGGCGCAGGAGCGAAACAGCACCGCCGCGACGACGATGCCGATCAGGGTTGCGATGATTCGATTCATCTGCGCCCCTACCGCGTTTCGCGCTCACGGCCGCGCTGATTGTCGCGGCTGCGCCCATCGGTGGTCGGCAGCGACGGTTCAGGCGCCGCCGGCGCGACCGCCCGCGGCGCGGCACCGGATTCGACAACAGCCTGCTGCATCAACCGGTCCAACGGCAGATAGAGCAGCTGGTTGCCGACTTTCGAATCGATCAGCACCTTGGTCGTGTTGCTGAAGACCTGTTGCAACGTTTCCAGATACAGGCGCTCGCGTGTGATTGCCGGCGCCTTGTTGTACTCGACCAGCACCTGCCGGAAGCGCGCCGCATCGCCCTGTGCGGTTTCCGTCACCCGGGTCCGATAGCCTTCGGCTTCCTGCGTCAGCCGCGCGGCCAAACCGCGCGTCTTGGGCACGACGTCGTTCGCGTACGCCTGACCTTCGTTGATCTGCCGCTCGCGGTCCTGCGAGGCCTTGACCGCATCGTCAAACGCGGCCTGCACTTGCTCGGGGGGCTGCGCGTTCTGGATCGCGACCGCCGACACCAGGATGCCGGTCCCATAGCGATCGAGCATTTCCTGCATTCGGGCGCGCACCAGATCGGCGATCTCCTGGCGCGACTCGTACAGCACGTTGTCCATCATCTTGCGGCCGACGACTTCGCGCATCGCCGACTCTGCCGCCTGCGTCACCGCCTCGGTCGGGCTGCGGCTGTTGAACAGGAAGTCGCGGGCACCGCTGGGCCCTTCCTTGATCCGGAACTGCACCGTGAAGTTCATGTCGACGATGTTGTTGTCGTCGGTCAGCATCAACGCTTCCTTCAGCCGATCGGCGCGGCCGCGCGCACCGATTTCCACCGTCTGCAGCTTCAGCACGTCGACGATCTCGTGCGCCTGGATCGGCCACGGTGCGCGCCACCGAAAGCCGGCGGTCGTGCTCTCGGCATATCGACCGAACGTCGTGACCACGCCGGCCTGGCCTTCCTGCACGATGTAGAAGCCGCTGCCCATCCAGATGACGAACACCGCCGCGACAATGGCGAGTACGCCGATCCCTGCGCCTTTGGCATCGGGACGGAAGCCGCCGCCGCGACCGCCGTCACCGCCGTCGCCGCGACCGCCGCGTTTGCCAAACAGGCTGTTCAGCCGGCGGTTGAAATCGCGCCAGAGCTCGTCCAGATCAGGGGGGCCGTCCTGACCGCCAGGCTTGCCGGGGCGTCGGGGTTCGTCGTTACTGCCCTTGTTGTTATCGGAGCCAGTGCCGCGGCCCCACTGCGGGTCATTGAGCGACATTGCGATGCCTGACACGTGGAACATTAAGGAATTTGCCAGCGCACTCAACGGTGCGCGCGCCATTCAGGCCGAAGAGGCCGCCGTAGTTTCGTATCTGGAGAGTGGCGCGCCCGACCGGCCCGTTGCTGCGCATTCAGCTATCGCCGCACGCAAATGATCGATACCAGCACCGGTCAAGGCACTGACAGAGACCGCAAGGATCCTACCATAGGGATCGCGCTCGATCGCCGCAGTACGCTCGACCGCATCGATCTTGTTGTACACGACGAGCTGCGGTACGCCGTCGGCGCCGATTTCCTCCAGCACGCGCTGCACCTCGGCCATCTGCGCGTCGCGGGCGGGCGCGGCGGCATCGACCACGTGCAGCAGCAGATCGGCATGCACCGATTCATCGAGCGTGGACTTGAACGCTGCAACGAGCTGGTGCGGCAGCCCGCGGATGAAGCCAACCGTGTCGGACAGCACCACGTCGCGGTTGTCGGCGACAAAACAGCGTCGCGACGTCGTGTCGAGGGTCGCGAACAGCTGGTCCGCCGCGTAGCTGGACGCCCGTGTCAGCGCGTTGAAGAGTGTCGATTTGCCCGCATTGGTGTAGCCCACCAGCGATACGCAGAACACGTCGCGCCGCGCGCGTGCGCGCCGCTGCGTACGCCGCTGCTTGTGCAGCGTCTTCAGGCGCTCGCGCAGCATGCGCACCCGCGAGGCAATCATGCGACGGTCCAGTTCAATCTGCTTCTCGCCCGGACCGCCGGTCTTTCCCAATCCGCCGCGCTGTCGCTCCAGATGGGTCCAGCCGCGTACCAGCCGCGTGGAAAGGTGCTCGAGCTGGGCCAGTTCCACCTGCAGCTTGCCCTCACGACTCTTTGCGCGCTGACCGAAGATCTCCAGAATGAGCGCGGTGCGGTCGAGCGCCCAGGCACCAAGAGCACGTTCGAGATTGCGCTGCTGCGCCGGCGTCAATGCCACGTCGAAGATCACGACGCCCGCCTCACGCGCCTTCACCTCGACGAGCAGCTCTTCCACCTTGCCGCTGCCGATGTAGTGCTGCGGATCGGGTCGGTCACGACGTACCGACACTTCGCCGAGGATCTCGAAGCCCGCGGAAAGCGCGAGCTGGCGCAGTTCCGCGAGCGCGTCGCGCGCATCGTGCGCGCCGGCAGCGCGACGATTCAAGGTGACGCTGACCAGCAAGGCACGCGCGTTGCGATCGACGCGGCCCGATTCGATCTGAAAGACGGTCAGGAGGCCGTCTCCGCAGTCAGATTGACCGGCCGCGCCGGTACGACCGTGGAGATGGCGTGCTTGTAAACCATCTGCGTCACGGTGTTGCGCAGCAGGACGACATATTGGTCAAACGACTCGATCTGGCCCTGCAGCTTGATGCCGTTGACGAGGTAGATCGAGACGGGAACGTGCTCCTTGCGCAGCGCATTCAGGAATGGGTCTTGTAAGAGTTGCCCTTTGTTGCTCATTTCGACTCCGATGGATTCTTATCGTTTTGACGCCTCGGAAAAGTCGGGCGCCCGCACGACGTACCCACCTTAGATGGACGCGGCGCGCGAAAATTCAATCTATCGGAAAAGATTGGCGGGCGCTACCGCGTGGCAACGCGAGCCTGACCGGCTGAATCGAGGCGATCGGCACAAATGCCTTACGGTGCGTAGGGGTTCGAACTGGTCCGGAACTCGATGCGCAGCGGCGTGCCGTGCAGGTCGAAGGTGTCACGAAACCAGCCTTCGAGATAGCGCCGGTAGGTCTCGGCAACATGCCCGAGACTGTTGCCGTGAATCACCACGATCGGCGGGTTCTGTCCGCCCTGGTGCGCGTAGCGCATCTTCGGTCGCGACGAACCGGACCGCGGCGGCATCTGGCGTTCCACGGCCGCCCGCAACGCCCGGGTCAGCTTGGGTGTCGGCAGTTTGGTGAACGCCGCCCGGTGCGCGCTGGCGACCGAACGCATCACCGCCGCGAGACCCGTTCCCTGCAATGCGGAGATGAAATGCACGTTCGCCCAGCGCAGGAAGTGCAGCCGGCGCTCGAGTTCGCGCTTGATCCGCGCGCGCGGATACTCCTCCAGACCGTCCCATTTGTTCACCGCGACGACCAGCGCCCGGCCCTTCTCAAGGATGTAGCCGGCGATATGCGTGTCCTGGTCCGCAATTTCGGTGGAACCGTCCAGCAGCAGCACGGCAACGTGGCAGTTCTCGATCGATTGTAGTGTCTTGACGATCGAGAATTTTTCGACCGTTTCGAACACCCTGCCCTTGCGGCGCAGGCCCGCCGTGTCGATCAGCTTGAACTGCTGCCCGCCGTAGTCGAATTCGACTTCGATCGCATCGCGCGTCGTCCCCGGCTGATCGAAGGCAATCAGCCGGTTTTCCCCGAGCAGCGCATTGATCAGCGTGGACTTGCCGACGTTGGGTCGGCCGACGATGGCCACCCGGATGCGGCGGTCGCCCGACTCGTCTGCGACCGGTTCCTCGGCCGCGGGGAATCCAGCAAGCGCCCGATCCATCATCGCCGCCACGCCCTCGCCGTGCGCGGCCGAGACCGGCAGCGGCTCACCGAGCCCGAGTTCGTGAAATTCCGCGCCGGCCCCGGGCGCAAGCCCTTCGGCCTTGTTCACGGCCAGCACCAGCGGTCGCCCGGTTTCGCGCAAGCGCTGCGCAATGCGCCGATCCTGCGCCGTCAGTCCCTCGCGCGCGTCCAGCACGAACACGACGACGTCGCTTTCGGCGATCGCCAGCTCGGCCTGCTGCGCCATCTCGCGCGAGATTCCCTGCGCGCCCTGCGGTTCGAAGCCGCCCGTATCAATCACGATGTACGGAATCGGCCCGATCCGACCTTCGCCGTAATGCCGGTCGCGCGTCAGCCCGGGGAAATCCGCGACCAGTGCGTCGCGCGTGCGCGTCAGGCGGTTGAACAGGGTCGACTTGCCGACGTTCGGTCGTCCCACGAGCGCAACGACCGGTTTCATGGCCGTGACATTCCTCAGCGTTGCGGCGTGAGCAGCGCCAGCGTGCCGTCCTGGGTCAACACGACCACGCCATCGGCCCAGCGCTGCGGCCGTGCCACGATCGCGCTCGAGTCGATCTGCACGCGTGCCGCGAACTCGCCATCGCTGTCGAGGAAATGCACATACCCTTTGAAATCGCCCACCGCGACGCCGTTGCTGAGCGCGAGCGGCGAGCTCACCGCGCGCCACGCCAGTTTCGTGTTGCGCCAGAGACTTGCGCCATCGCGCGCGAAGGCCTGCACATTCGATCCGCTGTCGACTGCGTACGCGGCACGATCATTCATCGAGACGCCGCCGCGCGCCGACAGGTCGCGCGACCAGCGCGGATTGCCGTTCGCCGGGTCCGCACACATCAACCGCCCCTGGAAGGAGGCGGCACAGGCATCGCGCGCGTCGACCGCGATCGGCCCGACCACATCGCTCAGGCGTTCGACCTCGGTCGTGCCCTTGGGCTCGGATACCGGCGCTTCCCAGCGTGCCGCACCATTCGAGAGCGACAGCGCCAGCAGGCGACCACCGGGGAATCCGACCAGCACGTTGTCGCCGGCAAACGCCATCTCACTCGGTGCGCGCAAAGTAAGCGGCGGCGTCTGCCGCTGGTAGGTCCAGCGGCGTTTGCCCGAATCCGCGTCGTAGGCGCTGACACGATGATCGGTCGAGCGCACGACGACGACGCCGCGCCCAACCAATGGCGGCGCGTTCACGTCGCTGGGCGCCTGCACGCGCCACTGCTGCTTGCCGTCGGCCCCGTAGGCGATGATCTCACCCCGCGGCGTCGCGACGGCCAGGACAAAGCCATCACTGCCGACCCCGGCCGCGATCGGCGCGTCCACCGACACGCTCCACACCGCTGCGCCGGTCTGCGGATCGATGCGCTTCAGCACACCGTCGGCGCTGGCGGTGTAGATCGCGTTTTCCAGCACCGCGGGCTGAAGGAAGGTTCCCCGGGTCGCGCCCACCGGCACGCGCCAGGTGGTGCGCACATTCAGACTGCTCTTGATCTCCACCAGCTCGGCCGGCACAACGGTCGGGCTGCTTGATGCGCAACCGGACAGTGCGGCCACCGTGAGCACAAGGACTGCAACCACCCATCGCGTTCTTGGTGCGAGTCCGCGCATCATGAGGCTGCCGGCAACGAATCGAGCTTCAGCTGGATCAGGTTGCGCAGCGGATGCTGCGCGTCCGCCTGGTCGAGCGCCTCCTTGTACGCGGCGCGCGCCTCTTCGAGCTTGTTCTGCGCGGCCAGCACATCGCCGCGTCGATCCGCGAAAGCGGTCGCGTGCGCTCTGGGCACGGTCCCGGACAGCACCTTCAGTGCTTCGTCATACGCTTTTTCATCGAGCAGCACCCCGGCCAGGCGCAGGCGCGCGACCAACACGTACTCCTCGTGTCCGGACTTGTCGATCACCCACTGCAGCTGCGCGCGCGCCGCGGCGGAATCGCCCGCATCATGATTGACGCGCGCCATTTGCAGCGCGGCCAGCGATGCATAGACGGTGCTGCCGTATCGTTCGATGATGGTGCCGGCCAGCTCCTTCTTCCTGTCGGCGTCGGCGCCGGTGAGCGCCTTCAGCAGTTCTTCATAGACGCCGGCCGCCTGCAGCGCTTCACGCCGCTCATACCAGCGCCAGCCGTTGTAGGCCGCGATGGCCAGCAGCACCAAGGTTGCGACGGTGAGGATGAAGTTGCCGTACTTTTCCCACCAGGCCTTCATCGAGGCCATCTGTTCCTGTTCCTGCAGGTCGTATGCCATGAGTCGTCCTACTCCGATATCTGTTCGAGCGCCGTGACCAGTGCATCACCGATCTGTGCCAGTGGCAGCGTCGTTTGCGTCGCGAACGGCGCCTCGGCGCCGCGTGCGCGCAGCGCCTTGACCGCCACGACCTGCCGCGCCGCCTCGGCCTCACCGACGATCAGCGCGAACTCCGCACCGCTGGCGTCGGCCCTGCGCATCTGCGATTTCATGCTGCCTTCGCCGGCGTGCAGGATCACGTCGAGCCCCGCATCGCGCAACGCTTCGGCGGCGCACATTGCCAGCGCCTGGGTCGCGCCCCCTTGATGCAGCACGTAGACGTCGCAGGCCGGGGCGGAGGCAACGCCTGTCTCACGCATCAGCTCGATCACGCGCTCGGCGCCGATCGCATACCCACAGGCAGGCATGGGCTTGCCGCCCAGCATTTCAACCAGCGGATCGTACCGGCCGCCGCCGCAGATCGTACCTTGCGCGCCGAGCCGGTCGGTCACCCACTCGAAGACCGACAGGTTGTAGTAGTCGAGTCCGCGCACGAGCCGCGCATTGATGGTGTAGTCGACCCCTCCCGCCTTCAGAAGATCCTGCAGGCGTTCGAAGTGCGCCAGCGAATCGCCGCCGAGAAACTCGAGCAGCCGCGGCGCTTCGTTCACCAGTTCCTGCATCGCCGGATTCTTGGTGTCGAGGATGCGCAGCGGATTCGTGTGCAGCCGGCGCTGTGCGTCGGCATCGAGCCGATCCGCGTGCTTCTCAAAGTACGCAACGAGAGCGGCGCGATGCCGCGCGCGCTCGCCGGACTGGCCGAGCGAATTGATCTCCAGCCGCACCGGCCCGATGCCGAGCGCGGCCCAAAGCCGCTTGAGCATGAGGATGTGCTCGGCGTCAATGTCCGGTCCGGCGAAGCCGAGCGCCTCGACATTGACCTGGTGAAACTGTCGGTACCGTCCGCGTTGCGGGCGCTCGTGACGGAACACCGGACCGATTGACCACACGCGGCGCGGCGCATCGTAGGTCAAGTTGTGCTCGATTGCTGCGCGCACGACGCCCGCGGTGAACTCGGGGCGCAGCGTGAGGTGCTCCCCATTAAGCCGGTCCTCGAACGAGTACATCTCATGTTCGACGATGTCGGTCACGCCGCCGATGCCTTTCACGAAGAGCTCGGTGTACTCGAGGATCGGCGTGCGGATCTGCTGATAACCGTATGCGCGCAGCAGGCCGATGCTGCGCGCCTCGAATGTCTCCCAGAGCGGCGCGTCGGCCGGCAACAGGTCATTCATGCCGCGCACCGCGGCGAGCTTGGCTTTGCTCATCCCTTACGCTTCAAAGTAGGAAAGATGAGCGCCCGCGCGTGTCGTTCCTCCACGCTCCCTGCGCAGCGCAACGGCGGAAACGAAAGGGTTCGCCCGGTTCCACGACTGCGCTTGCCGGCGCAAACGGCTCCGGCGGCGCGCAGGCGTGCCTGGCGAAACCGCGCTTGCGCCCCCTCCTGTTATCCCAGCCACGGAGCAAGTCGCGCCGCTCATCTGGCGCCCGGCGCAGCGTACTTGCGCTGCACGTAGTTCTCAACGATCGCCTGGAACTCCTCGGCGATGCGTTCACCCTTGAGCGTCACGGTGCGTTCGCCGTCGACGAATACCGGCGCGACCGGCTGCTCGCCCGTGCCGGGTAGCGATATGCCGATATTGGCGTGCTTGCTCTCACCGGGCCCGTTGACCACGCATCCCATCACCGCCACGTTCATGGTTTCGACGCCGGGATGGCGTGCCCGCCACAGCGGCATCTGGTCACGCAAGAAGTTCTGGATCTTCTCGGCCAATTCCTGGAAGAACGTGCTCGTGGTCCGGCCACAGCCGGGACAGGCGATCACGAGTGGCGCAAATGCGCGCAATCCCATCGTCTGCAGGATCTGCTGCGCGACTTCGACTTCCTTGGTGCGCGGCTCGTTCGGAGCCGGCGTGAGCGACACGCGAATCGTGTCGCCAATACCTTCCTGCAGCAGCACTGCGAGCGCGGCCGTCGATGCGACGATGCCCTTGCTGCCCATGCCCGCCTCGGTAAGACCGAGATGAAGTGGATAGTCGCAGCGGCGCGACAGCTCCCGGTACACCGCGATCAGGTCCTGAACGCCACTGACTTTCGCCGACAGCACGATCATGTCGCCGCCAAGGCCGAGTTCCTCAGCGCGCTGCGCGTTCTCGATCGCGGAACGAACGAGCGCCTCGCGCAGCACCGCACCGGCTTCCCACGGCTGCGCGCGCGCCGCGTTTTCGTCCATCATCCGCGCGAGCAGTTCCTGGTCCAGCGAGCCCCAGTTCACGCCGATTCGAATCGGTTTGGCGAAGCGACACGCGATTTCGATCATGCGTGCGAAATTGTCTTCGCGCCGCGCGCCCCGGCCGACGTTTCCCGGGTTGATTCGGTACGCCGACAGGTGTCCGGCGCACCCCGGGTAGTCGGCAAGTAGCTTGTGCCCGTTGTAGTGAAAATCGCCCACCAGCGGCACGTCGATCCCCATGCGGTCAAGCTGCGCGCGGATTGCGGCCACTTCGGCCGCCGCTTCGGGCGAGTTGACGGTGATGCGCACGACTTCCGAGCCGGCCTGCGCAAGCTCTTTCACCTGAACCGCAGTCGCAATCGCATCCGCCGTGTCGGTGTTGGTCATCGATTGCACCAGCACCGGCGCGTCGCCGCCAATGCGGGCGACGCAAGCACCCCAGCGCACGCAGACCTGGCGGGTGGCGCGCCGCCGCGTCGGTGCCGCCTGCGTCGGCAGGCAATTCCAGTCTTCAATTGGCAGGTTCACAAGGCAGCCCGCCTACGGCAACTTGAGGCGCGCCACATTGGCGACCGTTGCCGGCTTCAGGTCGACCGCTTTGCCGCCATACTCCACAGAGGCGGCCGATGCATTGCCGATCACCAATTGATACGGCGGCTTGCCGTTCAATGTCTGTTCTGTGCCCGCCTCATTGTTCTGCGACAGCAACACCTTGCCATCCCCCTGGGTCACTTCGACCCAGCACAGATCGCGAAAGACGAAACGTAGCGAGCCCGGCTCGGCCGCCGGCGCAGTAGACGACGGCGCATCGGTGGCCTGGGCCGGCGCCGGCGTTGCGCGCTCGGCGACTCCGGCCGTCGCTGCGGACTGCGTCGGCGAAAGACCCTCAGGCGCAGCAGCCGCCGCCACCATCGGTGCCGCTGTCGACGGCGCGGCAACCGATGCCGTCTTCACCGGCGTCGCGTTCGATGCCTCCTTTCGCAGACGCGAATTGCTTAGCCACCCCGCGATCGCAAAGACGATCAACGCGCCGACGGCGCCGGCAATGACCAGCCGCCGCGACGAGCGTTCCTGTTCGGCGACATGAACCAGAGGCGATCGACCCGGTGTCGGCGCCGGGGCGGGGATCGCGGGCTCCAGGACGCGATTCAGCGCGGCGATGAGAGGCGCCGGATCGAGCTTGACCTCTTTTGCATAGTTGCGGACGAACCCGCGCAGGAAGGCCGGTCCTGGCAGCGCAGACAGGTTCTCACGTTCGATCGCGATCACCTGTTTCGGGCTGATGCGCAGCCGAGCCGCAATGTCACTGACCGTCAGCGACAACGCTTCGCGTGCATTGGCCAGCCGCGGGCCGAAGGTCAGTCCGGCCGAATCGATGCTCGCGCGGCCGTCATTGACCGGGTTCGCGCCTGGCTCACTCATCGAATGCCCCGCGCGCCAGTGCCGAAGCCTCGGCCGAATTGGGAAAACGCCGCCGAAGTTCATCGGCAAGCTGTTGCTCCTGACGCAGATCCCCGTTGGCACGGGCGATTCGCAGTCCGAGCCAGACCAGTTCCACCGGCGCATTCGGCCCCTTTTCAAGCAGGCCGTAGTAGAAATTTGCGCGGTCGAGCTGCATTTTCGCCAGGTACAGGCGCGCGAGCTGGAACTTGGTCAGCGGATTGGTCGGATCGAGTTCAAAGGAGCGGCGCAGGAAATTCTCGGCCGCGGCGGTGTCCTTGACGCGCAGCATGCACAGTCCGGCGTTCTGCATCGCCAGCCACGGCGTGCGGTACAGGCGATTGGCGGCAGCACGTTGAAAGAATTCCACCGATTCGCGCTCGCGTCCCGTCTGGCACAGATACCAGCCGTGATTGTTCTGGATCTCCGGGTTGTTCGGCTCCAGACGCAGCGCCTGTGCGTAGCTGGCGTCAGCCTCCCGGCGATTGCCGAGTTCGAGATAGATCAGCCCCAGCATCGAGTGCGCCATGGCGAAGTTCGGATCGGCCTCGAGCGCGCGGCGCGCCTCCTCCAGCGCCACCGACAACTGACCCTTCTGGTAGTAACTCGCCGCCAGTTGCAGGCGAATGTCGGCACGCCTGCGTGGATCGGCTTCGGTCTGCTTGGTGCTTTCACGTGCCTCGGGCATCGTCACACCATTGACGGTGGTCGACGTCGTGCACGCGGTGGCCAGCCACACGGCGGCCAGCAGCAGAGCAACCGAAGCGCGCGCCATCGTTGCCCTGCCTACGCAGCCGCCACGATGGGCGGAATGCGGGGCGCACGACGCTCGCTCAGGCGCGTGCGATCCTGGACTTCGCCCGCCAGCTGACCACAGGCGGCGTCGATGTCGTCACCCCGCGTCCGGCGTGTGGTGGTTACGATGCCCGCATCGATCAGGATCTGCGCGAATGCACGAATACGCTCCGGCGTGGAGCGCGCCAGTCCCGATCCATGGAATGGATTGAAAGGAATGAGGTTGAACTTGCACGGCACGTCGGCGACGAGTTCGATCAGTTCGTATGCATGCGCATCGGCATCGTTGACGCCGTCGAGCATCACGTACTCAAAGGTGATGAAGTCGCGCGGCGCCACGCGCAGGTAGCGGCGGCACGCCGCCATCAGCTCCCGCAGCGGATGCTTGCGATTCAGCGGCACGAGCTCGTCGCGCAGCGCGTCATTGGGTGCGTGCAGCGAGACGGCGAGCGCGACCGGGCACTGCGCGCCGAGCTTGTCCATCTGCCGCGCCAGCCCCGACGTCGACACCGTGACACGCCGACGCGACAATCCGTAGGCATGATCGTCGAGCATCAGGCGCAGGGCCGGCACGACCGCATCGAGATTCTGCAGCGGTTCGCCCATGCCCATCATCACCACATTGCTGATCACCCGATCGTGCTCGGCCGTGATGCCCCGGGCCTGGCGCAGCGCATGCTCGGCAAGCCACAACTGCCCCACGATCTCGGCGCTGGTGAGGTTGCGATTGAAACCCTGCTTGCCGGTCGAGCAAAACACACAGTTCATCGCGCAACCGGCCTGGGTCGAAATGCACAGCGTGCCGCGGTCCTCTTCCGGAATGAACACCGACTCGACCGCGTTGCCAAGCCCGACGTCGAGCAGCCATTTGCGGGTGCCGTCCGCGGAGGTTGAATCACGCACGATCGGCAGTGCGGCAATTTCAGCGTACTGCGACAGTTTGCCGCGCAGCGATTTCGCCAGGTCGCTCATGGCGTCGAATCCGCTCACGCCACGCCGGTGCACCCAGCGCGAAAGCTGACGCGCACGGAATGGTTTCTCGCCGAGGCTCGCGACAAAACCCTTCAGTGCGCCGGCGTCCAGCCCGAGAAGATTGATTCGATCCATGGATTGCGCCCAGCCACCGCGATCAGCGCGAGTGCACGCTCATCGCCGGGAAGAAGAAAGCGATCTCGGTGCGCGCAGTCTCCGGCCCATCGGAGCCATGGACCGCATTGGCATCGATGCTGTCGGCGAAATCGGCCCGGATCGTCCCGCGCGCAGCCTTCTTCGGATCGGTGGCGCCCATCAGTTCGCGATTGCGGGCGATGGCACCCTCCCCCTCCAGCACCTGGACCATGATCGGCCCCGACGCCATGAAATCGACCAGGTCCCTGAAGAACGGGCGCTCGCGGTGAACCGCGTAGAACGCCTCGGCGTCCTGTCGCGACAGGTGCATCATGCGGGCGGCGACGATCTTCAGTCCTGCGGCTTCGAAGCGCGCCAGTATCTGACCGATCGCGTTCTTGGCAACCGCGTCGGGCTTGATGATGGAAAGTGTTCTTTCAACAGCCATCTGTTTTCGCTCGCATGGGCGGGTGGATTGTGTAATGACTCGACCAAACCGGGACAGGCGCAATGCAGCCCGCGCCGGCAAACCAAAAAACCTCGATAAATGAAGGCGTTAGCGAATTTGATAAGCGTGAAATGTTAGCACGCCGAGGCGGCCGACGGCGCCCGAAGTGGCCCGTTCAAATGCCCGGCTCAAAAACGGCGAGCGACTCGACGTGCGCGGTGTGCGCAAACATGTTGACCACGCCGGCGGCACGCAGTTTCCAGGCGCCCTCGTGCACCAGGATGGCGGCATCGCGCGCCAATGTCGCGGGATTACACGACACGTAGACGATCCGCCGCGGGCGCTGCCCGGTCGCGGCAAGGCTACGTGCGATCGCCAGTGCACCTTCGCGCGGCGGATCCACCAGGACGCGATCGACGGCTCCGCACGACGCGACGAGTGCGTCCCACTCCGCAGTGGTCCATTCGAACAGGTTTCGGACTCTGAATCCGGCCGTCGCCGACAAACCGTTCGCCTGCGCGGCCCGCGCCGCCCGTTGCACCAGCGCCGCGTTAACCTCGAACCCAATGACCCGTGCCGTACGGGTTGCCAACGGCAGTGTGAAGTTGCCGAGACCGCAAAAGAAATCGACCGCGCAATCCGTCGACGACAGGTCCAGAAGGCGAAGCGCCCGGCGCACGAGGACTTCGTTGATCTGGTGATTGACCTGGGTGAAGTCGGTGGGCCCGAACGGCAGGGTGACGCCGAACTCCGGCAGCCGCAATGCCAATTCGCGGGCATCGTGCGCGTCGAGCGGTGCGGCCGAGTCCGGTCCGCCCGGCTGCAACCAGAACGAAACGTGGTGCCGCGCCTGAAACGCGCGCAGCCGCAACAGGTCTTCGTCTGTCGGGGCCTGCAACACGCGCAGCACCAGAACGAGCAGATGCTGAGGCCCGTTCGTGTCGTCGGCGATTTCTATCTGCGGCAACCGTTCACGCAACGACAGTGTGCCCACGAGCACGCGCAGGGGAACGATCAGTTCGGCGACGCGTTCGCGCAATACGACGCAGGTCGTCATGTCCGCCACGTAACTGCTGGCGCGCTCGTGGAAGCCGATCAGCACGCCACCTTTTCGTGCCACATGGCGCACCGCCAAGCGGGCGCGATGGCGGTAGTGCCACGCGGGTCCGAGGATCGGCCGGAGGATGTTCTCGGCGCGCACCTTGCCGAGGTGCCAAAGCGCGTCTTCCAGCGCGCGCTGTTTGAGGGCGACCTGCGCGCGCGGCTCAAGATGCTGCATCGAACATCCGCCGCAGGCGCCCGCGTGCCAGCCAAAATGCGGACAGCGCGGTGCGCTACGCAGCGGGCTCTCGCGGCAAACGGCGATCACACGCGCCGTGTCGTAGCGCGCCCGCGCGCGCAGCAGCCTGGCGCGCACCAGCTCCCCGGGAAGAGCACCCTCGACAAACACCACTTTGCCGTCGCGCCGCGCGACGCCGCGACCATCCAGATCGAGCGAGTCGATCTCAACGTCGAACTCGTCGGCCACGGTCAATCCGCCGGCCAGGCGGCAAGGTATTCATTCCAGTGCACCGCGCCCGACTCGCGCAAGACGCCGCGCACGAGGTCGAGTTCGGCGCGGTACACGGCCGTGGTCAATGCTCCCCGCATCTTCTGGAAACCGCTGCAGATCAGGCAGGTGTTGACCACATCGGTTTCGCAGAAGCTGCGGATCGCGCCCAGCTGCCCGGCCGAGAACGCATCCCAGACCTTGCCGCCATCGAGCCCGACCCTGCCGGCGAATCCGGCGAGCCTGGACGGATCGTCGAGCGGCACGGTCGCGCGCGGCTGGCATAGCGCCAGCAGATCCATGAGATCCAGATGCCGCGCGTGATAGCGACTAATGTAGTTGTTCCACTTGAAGTCGCGATCTTCCTCACCCAGTTCCCAATAGCGCGGCGCCACGTCGCCGTGCATCAGGCCGCGATAGTGCAGCACAGGCAGATCGAACCCGCCGCCGTTCCAACCGACCAGCTGCGGCGTATAGCGATCGATCAGCCGGAAGAAATCCTGGATCAGCTTGCCTTCGTCGTCGCGCTCGGTGCCAAGGCAGCGCACGCGAAAGCCCTGATCGTCGCGAAACGCGCAACCGACGGCGACCACGCGATGCAGGTGGTGCTGCAGGAAGTCGCTGCCGGTCTTGTCTCGCCGCTCGGCGAAAGCGCGCGCCGCCACTTCCGCATCCCCGATATCGCGCCATTGCGGACGCAGGCGGCGCAGTCCCGCCACGTCGGGCACGGTTTCGATGTCGAACACCAGCGTCGGGGTCACGCGCCGATTCTATCGGTCAACACGGCACTCAGTGCGCCGGTAAAGCGCGGTCAAAGGAACGCATCGCGATCGAACCCCGTGGCGCGCAGTTCGCGTTTCAACCGCGTCAGTGCTTCCTGCTGAATCTGCCGCACACGCTCGCGCGTCAGGCCAAGTTCGAGCGCGATCTCTTCCAGAGTCGCCGCCTCGCGACCGTCGAGCCCGAAGCGACGCTCAATCACGCGCTGCTCCCTCGTCGGCAGCCGCGCCAGCCAAACGTGCGCCAGCCGCTCCAATTCACACCGGCCCGCGCAATCGTCGGGGGCAAGGGCGAACGAATCCTGCATGACATCCAGCAGCGTGAACTCCGAATCGGCCAGCAGCGGCGCGTCAAGCGAGGTTGTCGCCCGCGCAAGCTGCAGGATATCGGCAACTTCATCCGCCGAATGGCCCGTCAGATGCGCGATGTCCCCGATGCCAGCTTCCCGGTCCGCCCCCTGCGCGGCCAGGTCGTATTCCAGGTGCCGCTTGGCGTCCCGCACCTTCTTCAGTTCGCGCAGCACGTTCAGCGGCAGGCGCACGATGCGCCCCTGATAGAAGATCGCCCGCTCGATGCGCTGACGAATCCACCAGGTCGCGTAAGTCGAAAATCGAAACCCGCGTTCCGGTTCGAATTTCTCAATGGCGCGGATCAGTCCGAGATTTCCTTCCTCGACCAGATCGAGCAGAGCGACGCCCCGATTTGCGTAACGCCGCGCAATCGACACCACCAGACGCAGGTTGTGCTCGATCATCGACTGACGCGCCGCAAAGGTCCCCTGACGCGCCGCCGTGGCGAGCTCCAGCTCCTGCTGCGCAGTCAGCGGCGGTCGCGTTGCGATCGCGGCGAGATAGGCGCGGATCGGATCAGCTGCGGCTTCCGGCGTCGTATCGACGTCAGTCGCTTCGCCTTCGTCGAAATCGACCGCTCCGGGCGGCACAGTCGCTGCGCCCGCCTGCTGCTCCCACCCGTGATCGGGAAAGCCGACTTCCCTGACCGCCATTGGCTGCTCCGGCATCCGGCACGATCATCATTCGACCTGGCAGAGTATCGAATCAACGCGGCGGCAGATATTGCAGTGGGTCAACGGGCTTGCCGCCGCGGCGGATCTCGAAATGCAGTTTCGGTGCCGCTGATTCGGTTTTGCCGGCCTCGGCGATCGGTTGCCCCCGCTTCACGGCTTGTCCCTGCTTGACGAGGATCTGCCGGTTGTGCGCATAGGCCGAGATGAACTCATCGCTGTGCTTGACGATCACGAGATTGCCGTAGCCGCGCAGGCCACTGCCGCTGTAGACGACGCTGCCGTCACCCGCTGCCAGAACCGGGTCGCCTTCGCGCGCCGAGATGTCAATGCCCTTGTTGCGCTTCTCGTCGAACCTTTCCACGACCTTGCCCGCCAGCGGCCAGGCCCAGGCGAGACCACCGTCGGCCGGCGCGGCCACCGGCGGCGCCGGCGCTGTGACGCTCGGCGGCGGCGCGGGCGTCGCCGCAGCTGCGCCCGCGACGGGCGGTATGAGCGGGCGCGACTGCGCACCGGTCGTTGGCGTGACGGGCGTGGCGACGGCCGTTTCAGGCGGCGGGACAACCCGCAGTCCCTGCCCGATAACCAGCTTGTTCGGGTCATCGATGTTGTTCCAGCGCGCGATGTCCCGTGGGTCCCGACCGAAGGCCGTCCCAATCTCGCGCAGCGTGTCTCCTTTTTGCACGACGTAAATGCCGTCGCGCGCCTCGCGCGCCGTCGGCGGCGCCGAGACCGCTTCGTTCGCTGCGCCGCTCGCCGCCGTGGGCGTTCGTTCAACGATCGGCGCCGGCCGAACACCGGTTGTCGTGCAACCTGCGAGCAGCAGCACAACGAAGAGCGCCCCCGCGGCGCGACGATTTCCGATCTGCGTCCAGTTCATTCGCTGGCCATCCCGATCACTTCGTTCCGGATCGTAACGGGACGAAGCGTGCCGCCTGCACGGCTCTTTCGCTCGTGCGGCCGCTCGCATCCTTGGTCAAGACTTTCAGCAATTGATCGTCTCCGTAGGTTGGCGAGATCACCGGGGCGACGATACGACCACCCGGCTTCAGCTGCTCGATCCATGCCGGCGGGATGCGCGCACCGGCCGCCGCGGCGACGATGGCATCGAACGGTGCTTCGCTGGCGATACCATCGACGCCATCACCGAACACGAGTCGCACATTGGCCAACCGCAGCGGCCTCAGGTTCCGTCGCGCGAGCTCGTGCAGCGGGCGTACCCGCTCGATCGAGATCACCATGCCGAATAGCCGCGCGAGCACCGCCGATGCGTAGCCGCAGCCGGTGCCGATCTCGAGCACCTTGGCCGTCTTCGGGGCGGCCAGCGCTTCGATCGCGAGTTCGGCGATGCGCGCAACGCTGTGCGGGCGCGAAATCGTCTGCCCATGGCCGATGGGCAGTGCCGTGTCCTCGTAGGCGCGGCTCGCCAGCGCAGCATCGACGAACTGATGGCGCGGCGCCCAGTCCATGGCATCCAGCACCCGCGCATCCCTGACACCTTGCCCGCGCAAGCGCTCGACCATGCGGGCACGGACGCGCTCCGAGGCGAGCCCGGTATTGGGCGACAGTGTTGCGGGCGGCTTCAGTTGCGCACGCGCTGAAGCCATTCGGCAACCTGTGGAAGCTGGTCAGTGTGAGTCAGATCGATCTGCAATGGCGTCACCGAAACATAGCCCTGGGCAGTCGCATGAAAGTCCGTGTCGGGCCCCGCATCACGTGCGCTGCCGGCGGGACCAACCCAGTAAATCGTATCGCCGTAAGGATTCTGCGCGCGGATCACCGGCTCGGACGGGTGCCGTTTGCCCAGACGCGTACAGCGCATGCCGCGCACTTCCGCGCGCGGCAGGTTGGGGATGTTGACGTTCAACAGCGACGGCCCGGCAAGCGGCTGCGCGCTCCAGCGCGCGAGAATTTCTCCCGCAATCTGTTGGGCACATTCCAGATGTTCGTAACCCTTGTTGATCAACGAAAAGGCAATTGACGGTATGCCGAACAGGAACCCCTCCATCGCCCCCGCGACGGTGCCCGAGTAGATCGTATCGTCGCCCATGTTCTGGCCATTGTTGATGCCGGAGACGACCAGGTCCGGCCGATAGTCGAGCAGCCCGGTCAACGCCACGTGGACGCAGTCGGTCGGCGTGCCGTTGATGTAGAAGAAGCCGTTCCCGGCGCGATGCACGGATAGCGGGCGCGACAAGGTCAGGGAGTTGCTGGCGCCGCTGTGGTTCTGCTCCGGCGCGACGACAACCACCTCACCATAGGGGCGGACCGCTTCGACCAGCGCCGCGAGGCCGGGTGCGAGGTAACCATCGTCGTTGGAAACGAGAATGCGCATCCATTGAATGAAGTGGCCGGCGCGCGCGTCGCGCACACCGGCCATCTTCGGGCAACCTCATGGTCGGGGCGGCGGGATTCGAACTCGCGACCCCTTGCACCCCATGCAAGTGCGCTACCAGGCTGCGCTACGCCCCGATTGAGGCGCCATTGTACACACGCACTTTTCATTCCTGACGCAGCAACGCGCGAATCGCTTCGATTTCCGCGCGCACGTCGGACATTGCCAGCCCCTGTGCCGGCACCGTCGCTTCTCCGTTGCCGCGGCGCGGACTGCGACCCCCTTCTTCGAGACGGTTGCGCGCGCCGCTGATGGTGAATCCCTGCTCGTAAAGCAGTTCGCGGATGCGACGGACAAGCAGCACTTCGTGATGCTGGTAATAACGGCGATTGCCGCGCCGCTTGATGGGCTTGAGCTGCGTGAACTCCTGTTCCCAGTATCGCAGCACGTGCGGCTTGACACCGCACAGATCGCTGACCTCACCGATCGTGAAATAGCGCTTGGCAGGAATCGCGGGAAGCGCGCCACTCCCGCGACCACTGGATTCAAGCCGATTCATGGCTGGCGGGAATGCTCTGGATCACGCGCGCATCAGGACCGGCCTCGGGACGCTTTATCGGGCGTCCTGCGCGGCCGACACCGCGGCCTTCAGTTTCTGGCTCGGGTGGAAAGTGACCACGCGACGCGCGGTGATCGCGATCTCTTCTCCCGTCTTCGGATTGCGACCAGGTCGCTGGGGCTTGTCGCGCAACTGAAAATTGCCGAAGCCCGACAGCTTGACTGACTCGCCGCGCTCGAGAGCCGCGCGAATCTCATCGAAGAACGCGTCGACCATGTCTTTGGCTTCGCGCTTGTTCAAGCCGAGCTTTCCGAACAACACGTCGGCCAGCTCGGCTTTGGTGATCGTCTCGCCCATGCGGTCCGCCTCATGCGAAGGCGACGCGATCACATCAGCAGGCTTGAGCGCGGTGAGATCCGATTCGTTCTGCATCAGTTTCATTGTCGGAGTCTGGCGCCGACGCGCACCGTCAGTCCTGTCACTATGACCGCGATCGCGGCGTCCACGTCGGTATCGCTCAAGGTGCGCTCAGTATCTTGCAGAACGATTCTGAACGCAAGACTTTTCTCTTTATTTAACAATGCGTTAGCGCCTACTCCCGCGACTTTGCTTGAATCTGCGGCCAACGCCCGATACCGGTCGAACAGGCGGAATTCACGCAGCGATGAAAGGCGATCATCCGCTTGTCTGAGCGTTTCTACCGCATCGAGTATTTGCTGGTACGAAACGGATTCGTCGACGATCAGCGCGATGTCACGGACGACCGCAGGAAAACGAGGCACGGCCTGGGCGACAGGCACGCGACAGTCCAGCAGCGGCTCGACATCGATTTCGTACACCATCGGCGCCTTGGGAAGCTCGTACTTCTGCAGCCAGCGTGGGTGCAGTTCGCCAATCCAGCCAATGTCACGATCCCGCTGCCGGATCCGGGCGGCACGACCGGGATGAAAGGCAGGATGCTCCCCCGAGGGGACAAAGCGAAATGACTGCTCGCCGAGCAGACGCTCGACGTCGCCCTTGACGTCGAAGAAGTCGGCTTCGCGCGGGCGCTCCCCCCATTGTTCGTCCGTCGCCAGGCCATAGGCGAGCGCGGCGATGTGCAGTGGCTGCCGGGTGCCGGCGACCGACAGCGGGCCGTCGCCGGCCGTCGAATCCCTGAGGAAGACACGACCAAGCTCAAAGAGCCGCACCCGACTCGCCTTGCGATTCAGGTTGTACCTCAGGACCGAGACCAGTCCACCGATCAGCGTCGAGCGCATCACCGCGAGTTGCCTGGCGATCGGGTTCAGCACCTTGATCGGCGCATCGTTGCCCGCAAAGTCGATCTCCCATTCGGCGTCGACGAACGAGAAATTCACCAGTTCCTGATAACCGGCCTGCGCCAGTTCACGCCGCAGCGCATGGGGCGAGCGCCGGTCCTCTCGCATCACACGCATCGCGGCGCTGGCACGAGGCGGTTGTGCGGGGATGCGCTCAAAACCCCAAAGTCGCGCCACTTCTTCGATCAGATCCTCTTCGATCTCGAGATCGAAACGATACGGCGGCGGCGTGACGAAAAACGCCTCGGTGCTGCGGGTAAAGGAAAAGCCCAGGCGCCGAAACACCTGCGCCATATCGTCATCCCCGATCGCAACCCCCAGCACCTTGCGGCACCGGTCGGTGCGCATGCGAACCGGCTTGCGCTCGGGCAGGCGCACGATCTGATCGTCGACCGGACCGATCCTGGTCTGCGCCGTGCCACAGATCGACACCACGAGTTGCGTGATGACCTCGATATGGTCCACCGTCGTGGCGAAATCCACGCCGCGCTCGAAACGATGCGCCGCATCCGTCGAAAAGTTGTAGCGACGCGCCCGCCCCTGGATCGATTCAGGCCACCAGAAGGCCGCTTCGATGTAGATGTTGCGCGTGGCAAGTGACACGGCGGTCGCCTCGCCTCCCATCACGCCCGCCAGCGCTTCGACCCGCGCTTCGTCGGCAATCACGCCGACGCGCTCGTCGACTTCGACGGTCTGGCCATTGAGCAACTCGACCCGCTCTCCCATGCGGCCCCAGCGCACCTGCAGGTTGCCCTGCACCTTGTCCAGATCGAAGATGTGCGACGGCCGCCCGAACTCGAGCATCACATAGTTGGAAATGTCGACCAGCGCCGAGATCGGACGCTGTCCGCTGCGCTCCAGGCGCTGCTTCATCCACTCCGGCGTCGGCGCCGCGGCATTCAGGCCGCGCACGACGCGGCCCGAGAAGCGGCCGCACAGATCCGGCGCATGAATCCGCACCGGCAGGCACTCGTCAAAGGTCGGCCTGATCGCTTCGCATCCCGGCAACGCCAGCGGCGCTCCGGTGATCGCAGCCACTTCGCGCGCGACCCCGATCACACTCAGGCAGTCGCCACGATTCGGTGTCAGCTTGATCGTGAGCTTGCGGTCCTCGAGCGCCAGGTACTCGCGCACATCACCGCCGACCGGCGCATCGGCTGCCAGAATCATCAGGCCACTGTGATCCTCGGACAGTCCCAGCTCCCGCGCCGAGCACAGCATCCCCTGCGACTCGACCCCGCGAACCGTCGTGGCCTTGATGCGAAAGTCGCCCGGCAGCACGGCGCCCATCAGTGCGCAGGGAACGCAAATCCCTGGCGCGACGTTCGGCGCACCGCAGACGATGGAAAGCAGCGCACCGGTGCCCGCGTCGACTTCGCACACCGTCAACTTGTCGGCGTTCGGGTGCCTGGCCACCGAGCGCACCCGGCCGATGACCACCTTGCTGAACGGCGGCGCAACCGGCTCGTTCGCCTCGACTTCGAGGCCGGCCATCGTCAACCGGCTCGCGAGTTCCTCGCTCGATATCGGTGGGTTGACGTACGTCCGCAGCCACTGCTCCGAGAATTGCATCCATCGACTCCCGGTTCAGTTGAACTGCGAAAGAAAACGCAGATCGCCCTCAAAGAACAGGCGCAGGTCGTCGACACCGTAGCGAAGCATCGCCAGGCGTTCGATGCCAGAGCCGAAGGCAAAGCCGATGTACTTCTCGGAATCGAGGCCGTAGTTCCGCACCACGGTCGGATGCACCTGGCCCGCACCGGAAATTTCCAGCCACTGCCCCTTGTTCGGGCCACTGGTGAACATCATGTCGATCTCGGCCGACGGCTCCGTGAAAGGGAAGAACGACGGTCGGAAGCGCACCTGCAAATCGTCGCTTTCGAAGAAGCGGCGCAGGAAATCCGTGTATACGCCCTTCAGGTCGGCGAAGCTCACCTCCTCGTCGATCCACAGGCCCTCGACCTGATGGAACATCGGCGAGTGCGTGGCGTCCGAGTCGACGCGGTAGGTCCGCCCCGGCGCGATGACCTTGATCGGCGGCTTGTGCATGCGCGCGTAGCGCACCTGCATCGGCGAGGTATGCGTGCGCAGGTTCAGCGCCAACCCGTCCGTTCCCGTCATATCGACGTAGAACGTGTCCTGCATCGAACGTGCCGGGTGATTGAGCGGGTTATTGAGCGCCGTGAAGTTGTACCAGTCGGTTTCAATCTCGGGACCGTGAGCAACGTCGAACCCGATCGAGCCGAAGATCTCCTCGATGCGTATCCATGCGCGCACCACCGGGTGGATACCGCCGGCGCTGCGCTTGCGGCCGGGCAGCGTCACATCGATCGACTCCTGCGCGAGGCGCGCATTGAGTTCGGCTTCCGCGAGTTGCGCCCGACGCTCGCTCAACAAGCCCTCGATTGCGTCCTTGGCGGCATTGATCCGTGTTCCTTGCGCGCGTTTTTCTTCCGGCGCGAGCTTGGCGAGCCCTTTGAGCAACTCGGTGATGCTGCCGCTCCTTCCCAGAAAACGCGCCTTTTCGTTTTCCAGCGCTGCCGGCTGGTCGGCTGCGGCAAATGCTGCCCGGGCCTGTGCAATCAGTTGTTCAAGTGGATCCATGGGCTCTTCTCAACGAAAAACGGGGCCTGCCGCCAAGGCCAGGCCCCGTTTTCTTGGACCGCTGCGCCCAAGCGGCGCGCGTGTACTTAGGCGGCGAGGCTGGACTTGACCTTGTCGACAATCGCCGCAAACGCCGGCTTGTCGAGCACGGCCATGTCGGCCAGAACCTTGCGATCCATGTCGATCGCAGCCTTCTTCAATCCGGCGATGAATGACGAGTACGACATGCCCTGTTCGCGCACCGCGGCATTGATGCGCGCGATCCACAGCGAACGGAACACACGCTTGCGGGTGCGGCGATCGCGGTAGGCGTACTGCCCCGCTTTCATCACCGCTTCTTTGGCGACCCGGAATACGCTCTTGCGCCGTTGCGTATAACCCTTGGCCTGCGCCAGGACCTTCTTGTGCCGCGCACGCGACGTGACGCCACGTTTTACTCTGGGCATGGCTCCTCCTCAGGCGTAGGGCAGCATCCGGCGCACGGACGCGACGTCGGATTTGTGCAGTTCCACCGGGCCACGCAGGTGGCGCTTGGCCTTGGTGGTCTTCTTGGTGAGGATATGGCGCTTGAACGCCTGTCCACGCTTGATCGATCCGCTGGAGCGGACGATGAAGCGCTTTGCGGCGCTCTTCTTGGTCTTCATCTTGGGCATATGCCCTCCTTTCTTTCGTGGATGATGGCAGGCGCTCACGAGGAGACTTGTTTGCCCGTCATCACTTGTAATCGCAGCGTGCGGCCGACCAAGCCACGCCCTGCGCAAAGACCTACTTCTTCTTCTTCGGTGCCAGCACCATGATCATCTGGCGTCCTTCGAGCCGCGGCATCGCTTCGACCTGGCTGAACGCTTCCAGATCCGCCTTCACCCGCTCAAGCACCTTCAGGCCCAATTCCTGGTGCGCCATTTCGCGCCCGCGGAATCGCATCGTGACCTTGGCCTTGTCACCTTCCTCGAGAAACCCCTGCAGCTTGCGCACCTTGGTCTGGTAGTCATGATCGTCCGTCGCGGGCCGAAACTTGATTTCCTTGACCTCGATGACCTTTTGCTTGAGCTTGGCCTCGTGCGCCTTCTTCTGTTCCTGGTACTTGAACTTGCCGTAGTCCATCAGACGACAGACCGGCGGTACCGCCGTAGGGGCAATCTCGACGAGGTCGACTTCGGCCTCCTCCGATAACCGCAACGCTTCCGCGAGGCTGACGATGCCAAGCGGTTCGTTTTCCACTCCCGACAGCCGGACTTCGGTGGCTGTGATTTCCCGATTCAGTCGATGCGAACGGTCCTGAGCGATGGTCTTTGACTCCGAAATGGAAAAAACTAAGCCGCGCCGCCCACGTTGCGTCGCTGCGCGACATCCTCTGCCAGTCGCGCAGCGAAGGTGTCCCGGGGCATGACCCCGAGATCAACACCACCGCGGGCTCGCACGGCCACCTTTCCCGCCTGCATTTCCTTGTCCCCGACCACGAGGATATAGGGAATCTTTTGCAAAGCGAGGGCGCGGATTTTATAAGTGATCTTCTCGTTGCGCAAATCGGCCTCTACCCTAAAGCCTTGTTTTTTCAGCGTTTGCGCAACATCGCCGGCATACGCCAGCTGGTGCTCCGAAATGTTCGCGACCGCCACCTGGACCGGCGCGAGCCACGGCGGCATCGCGCCGGCAAAGTTTTCAATCAGCATGCCGATGAAGCGCTCGAACGATCCGACAATGGCCCGGTGCAGCATCACCGGCACTTTGCGCGAGTTGTCTTCGGCAACGTACTCGGCACCGAGCCGGCCCGGCATCTGGAAATCGACCTGCATGGTTCCGCATTGCCACTCCCGGCCGATCGCATCCTTGAGCGTGTACTCGATCTTCGGCCCATAAAACGCGCCATCTCCCGGCGAGACGCCGAACGCCACACCCGACTGGCGCAGCGACTCCATCAGCGCGTCTTCGGCCTTGTCCCAACTCTCATCCGAGCCGATACGCTGCGCTGGCCTCGTCGAAACCTTGTACAGGATGTGCTCGAAACCGAAGTCGCGGTAAACCTTCTGCAACAGCGTCGTGTAGGCCACGCACTCGTCGAGAATCTGCTCCTCGGAACAGAAGATGTGTCCGTCGTCCTGCGTGAAACCGCGCACGCGCATCATGCCGTGCAGCGAACCCGACGGCTCGTTACGGTGGCAGGCGCCAAACTCGCCATAGCGCAGCGGCAATTCGCGATAACTGTGCAGGTTGGCGTTGTAGATCTGGATATGCCCCGGGCAGTTCATCGGCTTCAGGGCATAGAAGCGGCTCTCCGACTCCGTCGTGAACATGTTCTCGCGGTACTTTTCCCAGTGACCCGACTTCTCCCACAGCGAGCGATCGAGGATCTGCGGCGCCTTGACCTCCTGATAGCCATTGTCCCTGTACACCTGCCGCATGTACTGCTCGACGGCCTGCCAGATGGCCCAACCCTTCGGATGCCAGAAGATCAGCCCCGGCGCTTCATCCTGAAAGTGAAACAGATCGAGTTCGCGACCGAGCTTGCGGTGGTCGCGCTTCTCGGCCTCCTCCAGCATCTTCAGGTAGGCGTCCTGCTCCTCCTTCTTCGCCCAGGCCGTGCCGTAGATGCGCTGGAGCATCTCGTTCTTGCTGTCGCCGCGCCAGTACGCCCCGGCGACCTTCATCAGCTTGAAGACCTTGAGCTTGCCCGCCGCCGGCACGTGCGGGCCGCGGCACAGGTCGATGAACTTGCCTTCGCGATAAAGCGAGATGTCTTCCGTGGCGGGAATCGCGGCGATGATCTCGGCCTTGTACTTCTCGCCGATCGATTCGAAGAACTGCACTGCGTCATCGCGTTTCCACACTTCGCGCACGACGGGCTCGTTTTTCGCCGCGAGTTCGGCCATCTTCTTTTCGATCGCCGCCAGATCCTCGGGCGTAAACGGCCGCTTGTACGAAAAGTCGTAGTAAAAGCCGTTGTCGATCACCGGCCCGATCGTTACCTGCGCATCGGGGAACAACTCCTTCACCGCGTAGGCCAGCAGATGCGCGGTCGAATGGCGCAGGACCTCAAGGCCCTCGGCGTCCTTGTCCGTCACGATGGCGAGCGTTGCATCGCGATCGACCACATACGACAGGTCCACGAGTTTCCCGTCGACCCTGCCAGCCAGCGCGGCCTTGGCAAGACCCGGGCCGATGGATCCGGCCACCTCGGCCACGCTGACCGATTTGTCGAACGACTTCGTCGAGCCGTCCGGCAATGAAATCGAAATCATGCATTTCTCCAGCAAAAAAAAAGTGCGGTTGAGCCGCACTTTTTCGAAAGGCGAACTCGTCCGGGCCCGTTAACTGCCGATCGACGTAGTTCGGAAGAACATGCTCGGTTCCCTTCGTTGCGGTGGTAGGCGCGATTGGACTCGAACCAACGACCCCCACCATGTCAAGGTGGTGCTCTAACCAGCTGAGCTACGCGCCTAAGTGCCCGAGATGATACACGACAGCTTGCGCGCGGTCGCTTCCGTCATTGCTCCCACACGGCTGCGCCACACGACCGGCATCGGCGAAAACGGGCCTTTCCGCATTCTCGCTTAGCCGAGGCGCACGTCGATCATCGGTCTGGAAAACGTCGATTTGGAAAGCGCGCCCCATTCGAGTGCGATTCGGCCGCCCCGGCCGTCCGTCAGCATCGCGCATTGCGCGCTCGATGTCATAGAAGCACAACGCCTGCGCTGCAAAGCGTTCGCCGAAGAACCGGGCGCGCGCATCGGCCATCGCCTCGCGGGCTTCGACATGGACGCCGTCGACGCCCATGGCGATCATCTCGTGGTGCAAGATCAGCACGGCGGTCGGGGCGTCGGCACCTGTCGAATGCTGCCGCCACAGCGCGCCACCGAAATCGGTCGGCATTGCGCCGGGCCCGGGTTGGATCTTTCGCGCCCTGCGCACCTCAAGTCGCAGATGATCGAGATCGGCCCCTCGTGCGTGCATCGTGATGACCGCACCGGCGCCGCGATCCTGCGGTTGTGGGCGGGACTCGCGAACGACATGAAGACCTGGGGCTGTCGTCACCGGATCGGCGGCGCGAGCGCGCCGATTCACGGCGGTGGCGCACGGGCCGCCTAGCCGCGCGATGAACGGCAGAGCCATCTTGCCGATCCGCAACGCCGCGTCTTTCCCCGCTCGCCTTGTCCCCACGAGCGCCCGCGGCGTGCGACGTCGGGCGCGAGGCCGCCGCTGACCACGGGTCATCTGCGCCTCGGCGCTCGCGCCTGCGGGGGAGACAGCGTGGGACACCGACTTCAATGCTGCGGACTTCCTGGTCTGGCGGCCGCTCGACAACCTGAAGCCGCGCTCGGCACGGCAACCTCGATCTGCTCGCCCGGCAAGCCGCAGTGCCGTGATCCGCACCCGGTGGGTCCGACTCGGTCGCGCCGCCCCGGGCAAGGACGCAACGCGGCACCGCAAAGCGCAACACGCGCGAATCGATCGGGCGCCGCGCTGAGGTTTCAGCGCCGCCGCGCTGAGATCACGCCGGCAACGTCGCTTAACTGTGCGAGTGCGCGGCGCAATGCTCCCGCTTCGGCCACTTCGATCGTGAAACGCATCTGCGCCTCGCCGCGCTGCGTAAGGGTATTCACGCCGATCACGTTCATCTTCTCGCGCGCAAAAACCTCCGACACATCGCGCAGCAGGCCCTGTCGGTCCAGCGCCAGCACGAACACGTCCACCGGGTACGAGGCATCGGCCTGTCCACCCCAAGTGACTTCGATCAGCCGTTCCGGCGCCCGCTTCGTCAGCGCGCGCGCATTCACGCAGCCGGCGCGATGAATCGATACGCCCTTGCCGCGCGTCACAAAGCCGATGATCTCGTCCGGGGGCACGGGCCGGCAGCAGCGTGCCAGCTGCGTGAGCAGCGAATCGACGCCGACGACCAGCACCCGGCCCTTGCCGGCCGGAGCGACCTTGGCCATCGCGGTCGACAGCGCGGGCGGGAGCAGTTCGTCAACCGCGACCGGGGCAACCGTCAGCGCCTGTTCGATGCTGCGCAGACTGAACTCTTCCTTGGTCGCGGCGACACACAGTTCCTCGACTGAGGCGAAGCCGAGGCGCCGCGCCAGGTCGTCGAGTTTGACGGCGGTCCGGCCGAGCCGCGCCAGTTCCTTGTCAACGATCAGGCGCCCCGCCGAGATGCTTTGCTCGAGTTCGAGCGCGTTGAACCACTGCCGCGCCTTCGCACGTGACCGCGCGCTCGCGAGAAAGCCGAGATCGGCGTTGAGCCAATCGCGGCTCGGACCTCCCGACTTCGCCGCCACGATCTCGACGGTCTGGCCGGTCGCCAGGCGCGTCGTCAAAGGCACCATCGCGCCGTCGACACGTGCGCCACGGCATCGATGGCCGAGCTCGGTGTGCACGTGGTAGGCGAAATCGATCGGCGTCGCGCCGGCCGGCAGTTCGACCACGTTGGCCTGCGGCGTCAGCACGTAGATGCGCTCGTCATGCTGCGCCGTCCCGCCCGTGAGGGGTTCACCGACATCGGCCCGCCACGCCAGCAACTGGCGCAGCCAGGCGATGCGCTCCTCCTCCGCGCTTGCCTTGCGGCCGCGCGCACCACCGTTCTCCTTGTAGCGCCAGTGCGCGGCGACGCCGAGCTCGGCCGACTCGTGCATGCGGCCTGTGCGGATCTGGATTTCCAGCGTCTGGCCCGAGCCATCGCGCACGACCGTGTGCAGCGACTGGTAACCATTGGGTTTCGGACGCGCGATGTAATCGTCGTACTCGGCGCCGACCGGGGTCCAATGTTCGTGCACCAGCGACAGGGCCTGATAGCACTGCGTGACATCGTCGACGATCACGCGCAGCCCGCGCACGTCGTAGAGCTGCTCGAACGCCAGCGACTTGGCCCGCATCTTGTTCCAGATACTGTAGATGTGCTTCGGCCGGCCGCTGACTTGGGCCTTCACGCCGGCATTGGCCAGCACTTCCCTCAGGCGCACGATCGAGCGATCGATCAACGACTCGCGCTCGACGCGCTTGGCCTCGAGCCAGTGCGCGACCTGCTTGTAAGTCTGCGGTTCGAGAAAACGGAAGGCGAGATCTTCCAGTTCCCACTTCAGCTGCCAGATGCCGAGCCGGTTGGCGAGCGGCGCGTAGAGCTGCATCGTCTCGCGCGCGAAGTCCTCGGCACCCGACTGCTTGGTCGCCGCATACCAGCGCAGTGTCTGTAGGCGCGACGCGAGCCGCAGGATCACCACGCGCAGGTCGTTGACCATCGCCAGCAGCATCTTGCGCAGCGCCTCGGCCTCGGCCGCGGCGTCGGCGCGTGCACGTCCCCGCGTGCGCTCCGACAGCCGCATCAGCACGCGCAGATCGGCCACCAGTTGCGCGACCGAGGCGCCAAACCTTGTGCGCACGAACTCGTCCGCATCGCGCAGCACGTCGTGCACGCCGAAAAGATAGGCCGCGGCCAGCAGGTCCGCATCGTCGCGCAGCGGACGCACGATCTCGGCCATGCCGTCGGCATGGTCAAGAAACAGCTCGCCGGTACGCAGCTTCCGGTCGACATATAACGGCGCGACGACGGCACGCGCCACGGCCGGATCCGCTCCGGGCGCGGCGGGCACCTCGGTTACGCGCGAACGCAGGTCGGGCATCGGAGAAACCGCGAGAAGTCGACCGATTATAGGAACGCAGGCGATCCGGACGCTTGCGGCACAATCGAGACCATGCTGAAGGCCCTGTTAACGCGATTGGGCGCCTCACCCGTGGCGATTCCAGAGCCGTTGTGGCAAGACGCGCTTGCCGCGCTGCCGTTCACCGCCCGACTGACGCAGGAAGAGCGCGCACGTCTGCGCGTCCTGGCCGAGCAGTTACTGGCCGAAAAAGAGATGGCCACGGCAGGCGGGCTCGAGCTCACCGCGCCGATGCAGGTCAACGTGGTCCTGCAGGCGTGCCTGCCGATCCTGAATCTCGGCATCGACTGGTATCGCGGCTGGACCAGCATCGTGATCTATCCCGACGAATTCCTGGTAGCGCGCCAGATCACCGACGAGGCCGGCGTCGTGCACGAATACACCGAGCCGATCTCCGGCGAAGCCTGGGATGGCGGACCGCTGCTTCTGTCCTGGGAGGACGTGCGCACCGGGCGCGATGAAGCGGGCCCGTACAACGTCGTGATCCACGAGTTCACGCACAAGATCGACATGCTCAACGGCGACGCCAACGGGGTGCCTGAGTTCGACCGGCGCCTGCACCCGACGCTCGATGCGCGACGCTGGGTGCAGGTGCTGCACGACGCGTTCGATCGGCTGCACGCCGAGCTCGAGATGATCGAGCGCGAACTGCCGGCGGGAATCGATCCCGACGACGAGGCCGCCGATCCCTACTACGCGCATTTGCCGCTCGATGCGTACGCGGCCCACAGCGAGGGCGAGTTCTTTGCGGTCTCGAGCGAAGCGTTTTTCGTCGATCCGGCGCGGCTGCGGGACGCGTTCCCCGACTGGTATGCGCTGTTGGCGCTGTTCTTTCGCCAGGATCCGCTCGGCGCCCCCCGGTCCCCTGCCCCTCTCCCAGAAGGGCGCAGGGCAGACCTGCCGGCGGAATCGAAGTGAAGCGCCTGCTGATCGTTTGGCACTCGATGACCGGCGGTTCGGCGCAGATGGCGCGTGCCGCCGCGGAGGCAGCCCGCACCGAGGGCGGCATCGACGTGCGCCTGCAGCGCGCATCAGAAACCACCGGCGTCGACGTGCTCGCCGCGGACGGGTATCTCTTCATCACGCCCGAAAACCTCGCATCGATGTCCGGGATGATGAAAGACTTCTTCGACCGCAGCTATTACGCCGCATTCGAAAGAGTCAACGGCCGCCCGTACGCGATACTGATTTGCGCCGGCTCCGACGGGGCCGGCGCGGTGCGACAAATCCAGCGCATCGCCACGGGACTGCGTCTGAAAGAAGTCGCGCCCGCCATCATCGTCAATACGCAAGCGCAGACGCCCGAGGCCATACTCGCGCCCAAGACGATCCCCGAAGACGAACTGCAGCGCTGCCGCGACGTCGGGGCGGCGCTCGCGGCGGGCCTGGCAGCGGGCGTGTTCTGACCGGGGACTTTGTTGCACGGGCCGTTCAAGCGACTAAGCTCGCGCCACACGCGTTCACGGCTTCCGCCATGCCTAGCGATCTCTCCGCACCCCCTGTGCGCCTGGACTATCGCCTCGGCGACAACCTGACCGCGACCGGCGGCCAGGTCTTCCTGACCGGCACGCAGGCGCTGGTCAGACTGCTCCTGATGCAGCGCGCAATTGACGGTGCGCGCGGGCTGAAGACGGCCGGCTTCGTGTCAGGCTATCGCGGCAGCCCGCTCGGCATGGTCGATCAGCAGTTGTGGAAAGCAGCGAAGCTGCTCAAGCAGGCGCGCGTCGAGTTCCTGCCGGCCATCAATGAGGACCTCGCGGCCACTGCATGCCTGGGCACGCAGCGTGTCGCGCTCGATCCGAGGCGCACGGTCGATGGCGTGTGCGCGATGTGGTACGGCAAGGGCCCCGGCGTGGACCGCTCCGGTGATGCGCTGAAGCATGCCAACGCCTATGGATCGAGCCCGCTCGGCGGCGTGCTGGTCGTCGCCGGGGACGATCACGGTTGCGTGTCTTCGTCGATGCCGCACCAGTCGGACCTTGCCATGCAGGCGTGGTCGATGCCGATCCTGCACCCGGCCAGCGTCGCGGAGTACCTGGAGTTCGGCCTGTACGGCTGGGCGCTGTCGCGCTTTTCCGGCAACTGGATCGGGTTCAAGGCGATTTCCGAAGTCGTCGAGTCGGCGATGACGGTCGACTTGGATCGCGTGCCGATCGACTTCGATCGACCGGTCGATTATTCGCCCCCGCAGAACCTGCACGTGCGCGCGGTCGATCTGCCGTCGCTGGCACTGGAAGAGCGTCTGCAGCACAAGCTCGACGCCGTGCGCGCCTTTGCGCGCGTCAACTCCGTCGACCGCCACGTGGTCGCCAGCCCGCGCGCCACGCTCGGCATCGTCACCGTCGGCAAGGCGCACTACGATTTCATGGAGGTGTTGCGGCGTCTGGACCTCGATCCCGATGCGCTCGCCGTCGCCGGCGTGCGTGTCTACAAGGTCGGGCTGGTGTCTCCGCTGGAGCCGACGCGCATCCTCGACTTCGTGCAGGGACTCGAAGAGATCCTGGTGATCGAGGAGAAAGCGCCGATCGTCGAGACGCAGATCAAGGAGCTGCTCTACCCGTTACCGATCACGCAGCGGCCGCGGGTGTCCGGCAAACGCGATGCCCGCACGCCACTGGATCAGCCGCCGCTGCTGCCCGCCACCGGCGAGCTGCGCCCGTCGCGCGTGATGCCGGTGGTCGCCGAGTGGCTCGCGCGTCTGAACCCCGCGCTCGACCGCCGCCATCTGGTGGTCGACTTCACGATGCCAAAGCTGCTGGCCAATGAAGGCGACGGCGTGCGGCGACAGCCTTACTTCTGTTCCGGCTGCCCGCACAACGTATCGACGAAATTGCCGGAAGGTTCGCGCGCGCTGGCCGGTATCGGGTGCCACTTCATGGCGAGCTGGATGGGCCGCGAAACCTCGGGCCTGATCCAGATGGGCGCCGAGGGTGTGGACTGGGCCGCGCATTCCCGCTTCACGAACGAAAAGCACGTTTTCCAGAATCTCGGCGACGGCACCTACTACCACTCGGGCTATCTGGCGATCCGGCAGGCCATTGCGGCCGCGGCCACGATGACCTACAAGATTCTCTACAACGACGCGGTCGCGATGACGGGCGGGCAGCCCGTCGACGGCAAGATCGGCGTTCCCGAGATCGCACGTCAGGTCGAGGCCGAAGGCGCCAAACGGGTCGCGGTGGTGTCCGACGAAGTGCAGAAATACCGCGGCCGCCACGCTGAGTTCCCGCGCGGAACGACGTTTCACGATCGCCTGGCACTGGATGCCGTGCAGCGCCAGTTGCGCGACACACCCGGGGTCACCGTACTCATCTACGACCAGACCTGCGCGGCGGAGAAGCGCCGGCGACGGAAGAAGAAGGAGTTTCCCGATCCGCCGCGGCGCATCTTCATCAACGAGCAGGTGTGCGAAGGCTGCGGCGATTGCGGCGAGCAGTCCAACTGCCTGTCGGTGATCCCGGTCGAGACTGACTGGGGGCGCAAGCGCAGGATCGAGCAGAGTTCGTGCAACAAGGACTACTCGTGCATCAACGGCTTCTGCCCGAGCTTTGTCTCGGTGCATGGCGCGGTGCTGCGCCAGCACGCCGGCAAGGATTACGCCGCCGCCGATGTGGCGCGCGAGATCGAGCGCATCGGCGCGCCGCCGGCGTGGAACTGGACCGGGCCGTTCGATCTGCTGGTGACGGGTGTCGGCGGGACCGGTGTGGTCACCCTCGGCGCGCTGGTGACGATGGCTGCGCATCTGGAAGGCAAGCAAGCGAGCGTGCTCGACTTCATGGGCTTTGCGCAGAAGGGCGGCGCCGTGCTGTCGTTCGTGCGCCTCGCGCCGACGGCCGATCTGCTGAACCAGGTGCGCATCGACACGCAGCAGGCCGACCTCGTGCTTGCCTGCGATCTGGTCGTTGGCGCCAGCGCCGATGCCCTTGGCACGGTCAAGCACGGGCGGACGGTCATCCACGTCAACACGCACGAGATTGCCACCGCTGCCTTCGTGCGCGACGCGGATGCGAACCTGCATGCCGATGCACTGCTGGCGAAGATGCGTTTCGCCGCCGGCGACCGTCGCGTTGAAAGCATCGACGCGCAGGCGATCGCCGAGCACCTGCTTGGCGACACGATGCCTTCGAACATCATCATGCTTGGCTATGCGTTTCAGCGTGGGCTGGTGCCAGTGTCCGAGGCGGCGCTGCTGCGTGCCATCGAACTGAACAGCGTCGCGGTCGAGATGAATCGCACCGCGTTCGCGCTTGGGCGCATCGCCGCTGCAGCACCTGAGGCATTGCGTCGTTTTGCCGGGCTCTCGACAGACGACCGGACGCTGAGCACGCCAAGGCCGCAGCCCGACTGGGACAACATTGACGGCGACGAGGGGCTCATCGCGCGCCGAATGAGGTTCCTGACCGAGTATCAGAGCGCCGCGTACGCGCAGCGCTATCGCGCGCTGGTCGAGCGCGTGCGCGCGATCGAAAGCGCTCGCATTGGCTCGCCGCTCAGACTCACCGCCGCCGTGGCGCGCTACGCCGCGAAGCTGATGGCGATCAAGGACGAATACGAGGTCGCGCGCCTGTACACCGACGGCCGCTACCTGCGCGAACTATCCGCGCAGTTCGAACGCTGGAACCGCCTGACCTTTCACATGGCGCCACCGCTGCTCGCACGTCCCGGCACGGACGGCAAACCGCGCAAGATCGAGTTTGGCCCGTGGATGCTGCGTGTACTAGGGTTCATGGCGCCGCTGAAGCGGCTGCGCGGCACGACGCTCGATGTCTTCGGCCATACGACCGAGCGCAGGCTCGAACGCCGGTTGCGGGACGACTACGAGGCGCTGATCGGCGAGGTCCTTGCCACGCTGAAACCGGCCAACTACGACCTCGCGATGCAGATCGCAACGGTGCCGGAACAGGTGCGCGGTTACGGCCACGTGAAACTCGCCAGCATCACCGTGGCCCGCGCGCGCTGGAAGTTTCTGCTCGACCGCTTTCACGGCCGCACGGCGTCGGACCCAGCGGCTCAGCCTCAGCCCGTCGTCATGCCGCTGAAGCGCGAACGGGTCGGCTGATCGCTACTTCACCGCCGCCACCACCACGATCTCGACCAGCCATCCCGGCCGCGCCAGTTGTGCTTCGACGGTGGCACGCGCCGGTGTGTTGCCCGGGCTGACCCAGGCCTCCCACACGGCGTTCATCGCCGCGAAGTCGGCCATGTCCGAAAGATAGATGCTCGCTGACAGCAGCCGCGACTTGTCGGTGCCTGCCTCGGCGAGCAGCTTGTCGATCGCCGCCAGCACCTGCTTCGTCTGACCGCTGACATCCTGCTTGGCGTCGTCGGCCACCTGTCCGGCAAGGAACACCATGCCGTTGAAAATCACGGCCTGGCTCATGCGCGGGCCGGTCTGAATTCGCTTGATCGTCATGGTCCTATCCGTTGAGGAGAAAATCGCGCACGACGGAAATCTGGTCCTCGTGCATGAACATCGGTGCGTGGCCAACACCCGCAAACTCGGCGAGCTTCGCCTTCGGCCCGCGCTGCGTCATCTGCATCGCCGTTTCGCGCGACAGCAGATCAGACTGCGCCCCGCGCGTCAGCAGCGTCGGGCACCTGATGTTGTCCCACAGCACCCAGGTCGCGGCTTCCGCCTTCGCGGCCAGCTCAGGAGTCACCCCCTTGAAGGGTTCGGAGATGCGCGGGTCATAGTGCAGCACCCAGCCGTTGCCGTCGCGACGAATCACGGTTTCGGTGATCGAGCGCCACTCCGCGCGCGTCTTCAGGCCGAACGGCGCGGCGACGAACGCGACGTAGTCGGTGGCCGCATCCATCGTATCGAAACGGATCGGCTTGCCAAGGTACTCGCCGATGCGCTGGACCGCCGCTGCGCTCAATGTCGGCCCGACGTCGTTGATCACGAACTTGCTGACTGGCGATTCTGGCTGTCCGGCCACGGTGATGCCGATCAACCCGCCCATGGACGTGCCGACCCAGTGCACCGTTTCCACGTTCAGGCGCGCGATCAACGTCACCATGTCCACCGCATATTGCGCGATGTGATAGTGCCGCGGATCGCGCAGCCAGTCGCTCGCACCGCGCCCGACCACGTCCGGGCACACCACGCGATAGCGATCGATCATCGCCTGCGCCAGCAGGTCGAAGTCGTGCCCAACGCGGGTCAGGCCGTGCACGCAGAGCAGCACATTGGCGTTGGCCGGGTCCCCCCATTCCAGGTACGACATCCGGTGAAATCCGGCCGGTGACAGGCACTTCACTGACGCCCGGCGAGGTGAAGAAAGCGGCATTGCGGTTCCTTTTGAACAGGCACATTGTAGTTTCGTCGCTTTCGCATACTGTCTTGCCTGCATCGGGAGGGCAGCATGCTCAAAGGCAAGACGGCACTGGTGACCGGATCGACGAGTGGCATCGGGCTCGCCATCGCGCGCGCACTGGCGCTCGACGGCGCCAACATCGTGCTCAACGGATTCGGTGAGGCCGCCGCGATTGCGGCCATCGAGAGGCAACTCCAGGGGCTGGGCGTGAAGACGCTCTATCACGGCGCCGACATGAGCAAGCCGGCGGAAATTGCCGACATGATCGCCCAAGCTGGAGCGACGTTTGCCCGCGTGGATGTGCTGGTGAACAACGCCGGCATCCAGCACGTGGCGAACATCGAAGACTTCCCGCCCGAGCGCTGGGACGCGATCATCGCGATCAATCTGTCGTCGGCGTTTCACACCACGCGGCTTGCGCTGCCGAAGATGAAGCAGGCCAACTGGGGCCGCATCATCAACATCGCTTCGGTGCACGGCCTGGTCGCGTCGGCGCAGAAGAGCGCCTATGTCGCGGCCAAGCACGGCATCGTCGGACTGACCAAGGCGGTCGCGCTCGAAACCGCAATCACCGGCGTCACCTGCAACGCGATTTGCCCGGGCTGGGTGCTGACGCCGCTGGTGCAGAAGCAGATCGACGCGCGCGCCGAGCGCGACCAGATTTCCACCGAAGCCGCCAAGAGGTCGCTGCTCGGGGAAAAGCAGCCTTCGCTCGAGTTCGTGACGACCGAACAACTCGGCGCGCTGGCCGTGTTTCTCTGCTCCGAGGCCGGCGCACAGGTCCGCGGCGTGGCGTGGAGCGTCGACGGCGGGTGGTGCGCGCAGTAAAGTACGTAAGCTGAGCGCATTGTTGCCACTGTCTGGAGGGTCCTATGTACAAGCGCATCCTGCTGGCTTACGACGGCTCGGAACCAGGGCAGAAGGCGTTGCTCGATTCGCACGATATCGCGCAATGGAGCCAGGCCGAAATCTTCCTGATCGCCGTGATGCCGAGCGCTACTTCGGCCTACGTTGGACTGGACAGCGGCGCCTACGTGGGCGTCTACGAGGAGGAAGAAAAACAGAAGTACAAGGAGATTCTCGAGGACGGCTTGCGCCGCCTGGCGGAGCAAGGGCACAAGGCGCGCGGCGAAGTGCTGGTCGGCGACACCGTCAAGGAGATCACCGCCTACGCGCGCAGGATGCAGGCCGATCTGATCGTGGTCGGCCACAAGCATCTCGACAGCTGGGCGGCACGCTGGTGGCGGGGTTCGACCTCGCCGGCACTGATCGAGCATTCCCCGTGCAGCGTGCTGGTGGCGATCACGCACTGAACCTCAACCCGCTTCGCTACACCGGCACCACGCTGACCGCCACGCTTAGCGTGTGCTCTCCCCCACCCTGGATCACGCCGCGCAGCGGCATCACGTCGCCATAGTCGCGCCCGACCGCCGCGGCCACGTGCGAAATGTCGACGCGAACGTCGTTGGTCGGATCCAGATCGTTCCATCCGAGCGCCGGACACCACACCGACACCCAGGCGTGCGACGCGTCTGCGCCCAGCAGCCGCGGTTGACCCGCCGGCGGGTTGGTCAGCAGATAACCGCTGACGTAGCGCGCCGGCAGTCCAAGCACGCGCAGGCAGCCGATCATCAGATGGGCGAAGTCCTGGCACACGCCTCGGCGCTGCTCGAATACTTGCGTGAGCGGCGTGTTGATTTCGGTCACCCCACTTTGATACGCGAAGTCGGCGTGAATGCGATGCATCAGCTCAATGGCCCCGGCAAGATACGGCCGCTGCGCGGGGAACGATTCCGCGGCGTAGCTGCGCAGCGCCTTGACCAGCGGCACGAAGGGCGAGGCATATGAAAACTCCGCCGCCGGTTCGAACGGCGCGCCGGCGACATACCGCAGGCGCCGCGCGACCACTTCCCAAGGCACGCTGGCCGCGGGATCCGGCAGGAGCGCAGACAACAGGCGCACGCAACTGCTCGACTGCACCTGAAGCGCTTCGTGCGGCGTGTACAGCGCAAAGCAGGTACGCACGTTGCCGAAAGCGTCAGGCGCAGAGTTCCGCTGCGACGGCGCGGGCGTGATCGCCAGATCGAAGCTCTCGACCCGCTGCCGATCGCTCGGCCGCGGACACAGATACGCGACGTGTCCTGCCACTTCGACACGTGCGCCGTAGCTCGTTGCCGTCTCGTGGATGACCTGAAGCACGCGATCGTTGCTCATCGGGGATCACGCATTGAGCAGACGAAGCCGGCCGGTCGCATGGCTGAAGTAACGGTCGCCGATGTTGTTCGATATCGCATCGGCGGCAGCCGCGATGCGTGCCGCGAACGCGGCCGCGTTGCCGTACGTGTTGCCCTCGACGATGCACAACTCGGCCAGTGTGGGCCAGTCATCCGGCGCCGGCAGATGCGCGAGCAACTCGCCTGCGCCATCAGCGGGCAGGCGCTGGATCTCGCGGGTGAGGCGCCGCGCGACGCACGACAGCGCGCGCGGGTTGTCGGTGTTCATCACCACCAGGTCAAGCAGCGGCGGCAGTTCCAGGCGGCTCTGGTACATCGAGCGATAGGTGATCGTGCTGTCGAAGAGTTCCAGCACAAGGTCGAAGCCGGTGTCGTGCGCCACGGCATGGCTTTCAATCAGCACCCGCAACGCGCGCGCGAGTGCGCCCAGGCGCTCCAGGTGGCGGCCGATCGCGAGCAGACGCCAGCCGTCGTCGCGCGTCATGCGATCCGTCTGCGCGCCGGTGATCGCCGCCAGGCGAACGCCAAGCTGCGCGAGCACGCCGAGTACGTCGTCGGCCGAGTACGCACCCACCGAGAGCGCGCGCGCACAGTCGTCACGGAAGGCGGCGGCGGTTTCGACCACCAGGCGCCAGTGCTCAGACGACAGGCGCTCGCGAATCTGGCTCGCCGCGCGTGTCATCGCGGTCAAGTTGGATTCCACGCCCGTCACCCCGTTGGCGAGCGTCAGCCCCGCCTGCAGAACGCGCTCGAACACGGCAGCACCGTGCGCCGAGCGCGCCGGCGACGGAGCGCCGTCGGGCACCAGATCGTGCTGGATCGCGAGCTGTCCCACGGCATCGAGCACCGCAGGCGCGTCTTCGTTGTCGTCGCTCAGGCGCATGATGATCGCGCGGGCGAGCCGAACGCTGAACTCCGCGCGCTCTGCGTAACGCCCCATCCAGAACAGGTTCTCCGCGGCGCGGCTGGTGACAACGCGCGGTTTGCGCACGAGGTCCTCGGGCCGCAACGGCGCCGGAAGCATCGTGAATTCATCGACCGGACCCGGACTCAGGACCCAGGTATCGGCGCTGCTGCCGCCGCGCTGCATCGACACCACCTGCATCTCGCGCGCCGCCACACGCGTCAGGCCGCCCGGCATTGCCTGCCAGCGACTGCCGTCGCTGATGGCGAACACACGCACCATCGCCGAGCGCGGAACGATCGCGCCGTCCTGCCAGGTCGCCGCCTGCGACAGCGGCAGGTAGTCCTGCACGGTATACGCATCCGGGTCGGCCTCGATGCGGCGCTTCAGGACTGCGCGCTGCCCGGCTTCGAGGTCCATACCCATCACCGGCTCAAACGCTGGCCGGTACGGGGTGTGGGGAAACGTCGGCTTGATCACCTTGTCCGCAAGTGCGTCGCCGATCTGCTCGAAGGCGGCGCGTTCGCCGCACCACCAGGAGGGCAGTGACGGCAGCAGCAACTCCGCGTCGAAGAAGCGCCTGGCGATTGCCGGCAGGAATCCGTTCAGCGCCGGCGATTCCAGAAAGCCGGAACCAATTGCATTGGCGACGACCACCTGGCGCGCGCGGATCGCCTGCAGCAGTCCGGGCACGCCGAGGGTCGAGTCGGGCCGTAATTCGAGCGGGTCGCAGAAATCGTCGTCGAGCCGGCGCACGATCGCGTGCACGCGCTGCAGTCCGTGCAGCGTCTTGAGGAATACGCGCTCGTCGCGCACCGTGAGATCGCCGCCTTCGACCAGCGGAATCCCGAGATAGCGCGCGAGATACGCGTGCTCGAAGTAGGTCTCGTTGTAGGGGCCGGGCGTGAGCAGCACTACGCGCGGCGCGACGCTCGCTTCGTCGGTCGCCGCACCCAGGCGCGTCAGCGTATCGAGCAGCCGGCGATAGCTCGATGCCAGGCGCTGCACGCGCATCTCGCGAAACGCATCGGGGAACAGCCGGCGGGTGATGATACGGTTCTGCAGCGCATAGCCCAGACCCGAAGGTGACTGCGTGCGCTGCGAGACCACCCACCAGCGGCCGTCGGCGGCGCGGGCCAGATCGAACGCCATGATGTGCAGGAACGTACCGCCGGCCGGAACGCACCCTGCCAACGGGCGCAGGAAACCAGGATTTCCCAATATCAGCGCCGGCGGCAACAGGCCCTCGGCGAGCAGTCGCTGCACACCGTAGATGTCATGCATGATGCTTGACAACAGCGACGCCCGCTGCGCCACACCCTGTTCGATCTGCGTCCACTCGTCGGCGGAGATGATGAACGGCAGCAGGTCAAGCGACCACGGCCTGGGCGCACCGCCTTCGTCGCCGTAGACGTTGTACGTAATGCCATCTTCGCGGACCTGGCGTCCGATCGTGTCGAGGCGGCGATCGAGGTCGGGGAATCCGTCACTGCCCAAAAGCGCGAAGAACTGCTGCCACGGCTCGCGCAACGAACCGTCCGCGGCGCGCAACTCATCGAAGTGCCCGGCGCGGACCGGCAACGCGACGCGCGCGGCATTCACGGCCGGGTCGAGCAACACGTCAAACTGAAAGCTGGCTTGCGGCAAGGCTTGCGGTCACAGGGTCGGCACGTTGATTTCGCACTTTCGTTCGCGCTCAGCTTGTCGAAGCGATGTTCCGTCCGGAAACTCGCCGCGGCGTTGCGACCGGCGCGAACGGATCTCGACGTCAGTATGCCGAAGGTTCAAGTGCGTCTCAGATCAAGCGTAAACGGAAACTCGCGACTGCGCGCGGCCGGTCGAACCTGCATCTTGCCGGGCGTGTGCCCCATCTTGAAGAACCGCGCCAGGCGCCGGCTCTCCGCCTCGTAGGCGTTGACCGGGAAGGTATCGTAGCTGCGCCCGCCGGGATGGGCGACGTGGTACTGGCAACCGCCGAGCGAGCGCTGCATCCAGGTGTCGACGATGTCGAAGGTCAGCGGCACATGCACGCGGATCGTCGGATGCAGCGCGGACGCCGGTTGCCACGCGCGGTAACGGACCCCGGCGACAAACTCGCCGACGCGGCCGGTCGGTTGCAGCGGCAGCGACTGGCCGTTGCAGGTAACGACGTAGCGACCCTCGTTCAGCCCGGTCACCCGCACTTCGACCCGCTCCAGCGACGAATCGACATAGCGCACCGTGGCACCGGCGGCGCCCTCCTCGCCCATCACGTGCCAGGGCTCGAGGGCGCCGCGCACCGTGAGATGAATACCCCGCGCGGCCACTTCGCCGAACCACGGAAAGCGGAACTCGAAGTGCGGCGCGAACCAGGCTGCATCGAGCGCATAGCCGGCCTGCGCCATCTCGGCGAGCACATCCTCGAAGTCGAGGCCGACGAAGGTTGGCAGCATGAAACGGTCATGCAGCTCGGTACCCCAGCGCGTCAGCGCCGTCGTGTAGGGGCTACGCCAGAAGCGGGCGACCAGCGCGCGCATCAGAAGTTGTTGCGTCAGGCTCATGCGCGCATGCGGCGGCATTTCGAATGCGCGCAGTTCCAGCAGCCCGAGCCGGCCGGTGGCGGTATCCGGCGAGTACAGCTTGTCGATGCAGAACTCCGCGCGATGCGTGTTGCCGGTCACATCGATCAAGATGTTGCGCAGCGTGCGATCGATGAGCCAGGGAGGAATCGCCGCGTCGCCCGGCGCCCCTGCCGTGGATGCGTTCCCGCGCGTGACTTGATCGCGGATCTGTTCGAACGCAATTTCCAGTTCGAACAGCTGATCGTTGCGCGCCTCGTCGAGGCGCGGCGCCTGCGAAGTCGGGCCAATGAACAGACCCGAGAACAGGTACGACAGCGACGGATGGTTGTGCCAGTAACCGATCAGGCTCGCGAGCAGATCGGGGCGGCGCAGAAACGGGCTGTCGCCCGGCGTCGCGCCGCCGAGCACGAAGTGGTTGCCGCCGCCGGTGCCGGTATGGCGGCCGTCGAGCATGAACTTCTCGGTCGACAGACGTGTCTGGCGTGCCGCCTCATACAGGAACTCGGTGTGATCGACCAGCTCGTCCCAGTCGCCCGCGGGGTGGATGTTGACTTCGATCACGCCGGGGTCGGGTGTCACCTGCAGCATCTTCAGCCGGGGATCACGCGGTGGTGCATAGCCTTCGAGCACGACCCTGATGCCCAGCTCGGCCGCGGTCGCCTCGATGGCGGCCAGCAGTTCGAGATAGTCCTCGACCTGCGCGAGCGGCGGCATGAACACATACAGCACGCCCGACCTGCCACCGTGCTGCGCCTCGGCTTGCGGCCCGTTCATGCGCTGCGGATCGCGCACCTCGACACAGATCGCCGTGCGCGTGATCCACGCGGCGGATTCGAAGCGTGACGGAACCTTGGTCGGCGACTCCGGATGCGCCGGCCGCAACGGCCCGGTGCCCGCCATCCCGCCCGGCACGCCTGCGCCGCCTTGCTCGAAACCCGCCTGCAGCGCGACTGCGCCGCCCTCCGCAAAGCCGCCGCCGACCGCGTGTGGCGCGTACTGCGCGCGGATATCGGCGTGCAGCGCCAGCGCAGCCCGCGGCGCGAAGAGGTCGCGGGCATGCAGGTACGGGAAGTCACCCTCCGACACCCACGGCAGCGAATCGAGCGGCAGCCGATAGCCCATCGGCGAATCGCCGGGGATCAGATACATGCGCTCATCACGGAAGAACCACGGCCCCGTGACCCAGCGCGGAGCGCTCGAAGACGGGACGGCGTCGCGCTTGATCGGCAACGCGTAGCCGATGGCGCGGTCGAGCTTCTGCGCAAATACGCGCCGCAGGCGCGCGCGTTCGAGCTCGTCGTCGAGCCGCGAGTCGAAGGGATCGACGTTGATCGGCAATTGCCGCTCGCGCCACAGGTAGTACCAGACGTCCTCGTGGCCGGCCTGGATGTGCTTCGCATCGAGATTCAGGCGGTGGGCAAGGCGCGCCAGGAAGCGCTGCGCGTCTTCGGTCGTGTAGTGCGCCGGCTCGCGTTCGTCGGCCAACAGCGACGGGTCCTGCCAGCACGGCTGCCCGTCCGCGCGCCAGAACACCGACAACGCCCAGCGCGGCAGCTGCTCGCCCGGATACCACTTGCCCTGCCCCATGTGCACGAAGCCGTTGGCGCCATACCTGGCGCGCAGCCGTTGCAGCAGCTCGGTCGCGTAGCCGCGTTTGGTGGGCCCGAGCGCGGCGGTGTTCCACTCGGGCGCGTCGCGATCCTCGATCGACACGAAAGTCGGTTCGCCGCCCATGGTCAGCCGCACATCCATCGACGCGAGGTCGCGATCGACCTGATGGCCGAGTGCGACAACGCTCGACCACTGCGCTTCGGTGTACGGCTTGGTGACGCGCGGCGCTTCGTAGATCCGCGTGACCGACATCGTGTGCGCGAACTCGACCTCGCAGTCGTCGACGCTGCCCGACACCGGCGCGGCGGTACTTGGCTCCGGCGTGCAGGCCACCGGGATGTGGCCTTCGCCGGCCAGCAGGCCGGAGGTCGGATCGAGCCCGATCCAGCCCGCGCCCGGCAGATACACCTCGCACCACGCGTGCAGGTCGGTGAAGTCGCGATCGGTCCCGGACGGACCATCGAGTGGCTTGACGTCTGGCTTCAACTGGATCAGGTAACCCGAGACGAAACGCGCTGCCAGGCCGAGGTGCCGCAGCGTCTGCACCAGCAGCCAGCCGCTGTCGCGGCATGAGCCGGCCGCGCGCTGCAGCGTTTCCTCCGGCGTCTGCACACCGGGCTCCATCCGAATCAGGTACCTGATCTCGCGCTGCAGCCGCTGGTTCAGCTCGACCAGGAAATCAATGGTGCGCCGCTCGCGGACGTCGACGCTGGCGATGAATTCGCGCCAGCGCGGCGTCAGCGCGTCCTTGGCGAGGTACGGCCGCAGGTCGTGGTGCAAGGCTACTTCGTATCGGAAGGGAAACTTCTGCGCGCTGGGTTCAAGAAAGAAATCGAACGGGTTGAAGACCGCCATTTGCGCGACAAGGTCGACCGTGACCTTGAATTCGCTGGCTTTCTCCGGGAAAACCAGCCGCGCGAGGTAGTTGGCGAACGGGTCCTGCTGCCAGTTGATGAAGTGCTCCTGGGGCTCGATGCGCAGCGAGTACGACAGGATCGGGGTGCGCGCGTGTGGCGCAGGCCGAAGGCGCACGACCTGCGGCGACAGGCCAACCCGCCTGTCGTAGCGATAGTGAGTGACGTGATTCAGTGCGACGTGGATCGACACGCGATGTCCCGCGGTTGGAATGCAACGCCGAAGGCTAGCGAATTGCGCGCCGGTGCTCGGACGAATCGGAAGTGTGCAAACCCCCGCCGTCCGCCGTGCGCCTGGACTGTTTCAGTGCGCTTCAGCCCCAATTTGGAACGTACTGCACCACATTGAGTCTTTTGGTTCAACCATCGGCTTGGCGCGCCACGGTTTCACCGCCGGGCCCGGCCACCAGTTGAACGCCCGCCGGCCGCGGGGACGTATCCATCGTGGCCGGCAACGGCGCGCGCACTGGATAGGTCGGGTCAGTCTCGAGGCGCGGCCCACCGGATGGTGATTTGCCGTCACGCCACGACGGATCGGGAATCTCCTGGAACACCTGCTTGAGCCGCGCGCCCCACGTGTTGCGGATCATCTGCATGTACTGGTTGTTCTGGTCGATCTGCACGAACTTGGTCACGCGCAACGCGTCGGCCTCGTAGACCAGCAGGTCGAGCGGCATGCCGACCGAAATGTTCGAGCGCAGGGTCGAGTCCATCGAGATCAGCGCGCACTTGGCGGCCTCATCGAGGCTGATCGATGGATTGACCACGCGATCGATGATCGGCTTGCCGTACTTGGCCTCGCCGATCTGGAAGTAGAGGTTCTCCGGCGTGGCCTCGATGAAATTGCCGGCCGAGTAGATCTGGAACAACCGCATCCGCTCGCCGCGGATCTGGCCGCCGAATATGAAACTGCAGTTGAATTCGATGCCTGACTGCTTCAGGGCCGCGGCATCGCGCGCATAGACTTCGCGCACCACGTCGCCGATCACGCGCGCCGCTTCCACCATCGTCTTGGCATTCCACACACTCGCATCGTGCGGCCCGGTGCGCTCCGTGACGATCTGCCGCACCGACTGCGTGATCGCGAGGTTGCCGGCGCTCAGTAGCACCATCAGGCGCTCGCCCGGGTGCTCGAACACCGTGAGTTTGCGGAAGGTGGAGATCTGATCCACCCCGGCATTGGTCCGTGAGTCGGCCAGAAACACCAGCCCGGCATCGAGTCGCAGTGCGACGCAGTAGGTCATCGTTTGGTCAACCCGCAATCGTGTCGGCCTGCGCGGCGCCCGCCGACAACAAGGAAAACGGCCGCATGTTAACGCGCACCTCCATCGACTCGTCGGCGCCGCCCACCCTCACGCCACGCACCGGGCACGCACTGTCGTAGTCGCGCCCGACGGCGAGCCGGCACAGCGCAGCCGACGCAAACGAACGGTGCGTGATGTCGATCGAGACCCAGCCATGCTCAGGCAGATAGGCATCGGCCCAGGCGTGGCTCGCCGCATGCGGCGTCTGCGTCGTGTAGTAGTACCCGGATACGTAGCGCGCGGCGATGCCGCTCGCGCGGCACCCCGCGATGAACACGTGCGCGTGGTCCTGGCAAACGCCGCTCCTCTGTTCGAGCGCGTGCGACGCCGTGGTGGCGACGTGCGTCGTACCCCGCTGGTACGCCACCTCATCACGGATCGCATTCGCAAAGTCGAGCAGGCCGCCGGGCGTGGCGTCACGCAGCCGTGCCGCGGTGAAGTCGCGCACCCTCTCGTCGGCGGCGGTGAGCGGCGTCTCGGCGCAGTACGCCATGGGCGGCAGGCCGCGCTCGTCATCGAGCCGTCCTTCGCGCAAAGGGTCGACTTCGATCTCACCCCGAACCTCGATTGCCAGTTGCGCGTGCGGCTCGTGGAGCGACAGCGTGTGGCAGACATTGCCGTAGGTGTCGCGCGCCATCGTCAGTTCGCCCGGCGCATGCAGCTTCCAGTGCAACGGGCGCTGATGTGCCTCGGCGCGCGGCGTGAGGCGCAGTGACTGCACCGTCGAGTGCGCCGGCGTTCCATAGCGGTAGACCGTGCGGTGCAGGATCGCGAACTGCATCGTTATCGTCGTCTCAGCTCGCCGTCAGCGGCACCAGGAAATCCTGGCTGACGCGGCCAGCCAGATCGTTGACGCGCTCGAGAAAGCTCGTTAGATAGGCGTGCAGGCCGAGATGGAGGATGTCGTCGATGCGCCCGTACTTGAGCTCGGCGCGCAGCAGCCCGGCGCGGCGCTCGGCTTCACCCGAGCGGCTGTTCTTGACGTTCTCCAGATTGATGCAGACCTCGGCGATGCAGTTGAGCAGCGAGCGCGGCATGTCGTCGCGCAGGATCAGCAGCTCGGCCACGCGCGGCGGCGTGATCACGTCGCGATAAACCTTGCGGTAGACCTCGAACGCCGACACGGAACGCAGGATCGCCGCCCAGTAGTAGAAATCCAGGTAGTGGACTGCGTTGTGGCCGTTGTTGCCATTGAACTGATCGGCCACCGGCGTCATGCCGTGGAACTTCACGTCGATCAGGCGCGCGGTGTTGTCGGCACGCTCCAGGAACGTGCCGAGGCGGATGAAGTAGAACGCCTCGTCCTTGAGCATCGTGCCGATCGTCACGCCGCGCGACAGGTGCGACCGGAACTTGACCCACTCGAACAGCTGCTGCGGGTCGCGCTCGAGCGCGCGCGACGAAAGCTGCTTCTGCAGCTCCAGCCAGGTGTCGTTGTGCGTCTCCCAGACTTCGGTGGTCAGCGAGCCTCGCACGGCACGGGCGTTTTCGCGCGCCGCCTGCAGGCAGGAGTAGATCGACGAGGGATTGCCGGGGTCGCGCACCATGAAATCGAGCACATCGCGCGCGTTGAGGATCGGATGCCGCTCATCGAACGCCGCCTGCAGTTCGGAGATCCCGAGCATCGCGCGCCACCCGCGTTCCGCGTCTTCGGCCGATTGCGGCAGCAGGGACGTCGAGAGGTTCACGTCCAGCATGCGCGCGGTGTTCTCGGCCCTTTCAATGTAGCGGGCCATCCAGAACAAGTGGTCGGCGGTGCGGCTCAGCATCTCAGCGCTCCAGCACCCAGGTGTCCTTCGTACCACCGCCCTGGGATGAGTTAACAACCAGTGAACCCTCGCGCAGTGCCACGCGCGTCAGGCCGCCGGGGACGGTCGCGATGTCCTTGCCGGACAGCACATACGGCCGCAGGTCGATATGGCGCGGCGCGATGCCCGACTCGACGTAGGTGGGGCAGGTCGATAGCGCGAGCGTCGGCTGCGCGACGAAATTGGCGGGATCGGATTTGATCTTGGCGCGGAACTGCTCGATTTCGGCTTTGGTCGCCGCCGGTCCGACGAGCATGCCGTAGCCCCCGGCGTTGTGCACCTCCTTCACCACCAGCTCCGGCAGATGCGCGAGTACATGCTCGAGCTCGCCCGTGTTCCGGCATTTGTAGGTAGGCACGTTGGCCAGCAGTGGCTTTTCGCCCAGGTAAAAATCGATCATGTCCGGCACGTAGGGGTAGATCGACTTGTCGTCCGCGATGCCGGTGCCGATCGCATTGGCGAGCGTCACGCGGCCGGCGCGGTACACGCCCAGCAGTCCCGGCACTCCCAGGGACGAGTCCGGGCGGAACGCAAGGGGATCAAGAAAGTCGTCGTCGACACGGCGGTAGATCACGTCGACGCGCTTCGGCCCGCGTGTGGTGCGCATGAAGACCGCGTTGTCCTGCACGAACAGGTCCTGGCCCTCGACCAGTTCGATGCCCATCTGCTGCGCCAGGAACGCGTGCTCGAAGTAGGCCGAGTTGTACATGCCCGGCGTGAGCAGCGCGACGACCGGATCGGCCACGCCCTGGGGTGCTACCGAGCGCAGGTTTTCCAGCAGCAGGTCGGGGTAGTGCGCAATCGGCGCGACGCGGTTACGCGCAAAGAGTTCCGGAAACAACCGCATCATCATCTTGCGGTTTTCGAGCATGTATGACACGCCGCTGGGGACGCGCAGGTTGTCCTCGAGAACGTAGTATTCCCCTGCCCCCGCGCGCACGATGTCGATGCCGGCGATGTGCGCGTAAATCCCGCCCGGCACGTCCACACCGTGCATCTCCGGTCGGTATTGCGCGTTCTTGAAAACCTGGTCCGGCGGTATCCGGCCCGCGCGAATCATGTTCTGGTCGTGGTAGACGTCGTGCACGAACAGGTTCAGCGCCTTGACGCGCTGGCGCAGTCCGGCCTCGAGCTGCGCCCACTCGGCGGCCGGAATGATGCGCGGGATGACGTCGAAGGGAATCAGACGCTCGGTGCCGGCGCTGTCCTCGTCCTTCTCGCCATAGACCGCAAACGTGATGCCGACGCGCCGAAACACGAGATCGGCCTCGGCGCGCTTGAACTGCATCGCGTCGGCGCTCTGCGCCGCACGCCAAGCTTCGAAGCCGCGATAGTGCGGGCGCACGGTGGCGTCCGCCGCCCGCATCTCGTCAAAGGCCACGCCCATTGCCGCATTCCGTTGCAGTCGGGATCTGAAAACCAGTCTAGCAAGAAGGGGGCCAGGTCCTTCGCCGAGGAAGGCGGCAGCGGTTCGACCCGAGGTTCAGACGGGTACGCCGACAGACCGTCGTTCGCCGAGCTTTCGGCCGCCGTCGGATCCGGCCGGTTGTGCCAGGATCGTGGGCGCTGCGTGCGCATCGGGCCGGCGTCGATCGCCCCGTCGCCGCGCAGGCGCGACTGCCTGCCGCCGGCATGATCGGTTCGCACCGCCCGGGCACCGGCAACGGCGTCGCGCGCGACGACCTCATGGGCACGATGCCGGGAGCCACTGCGGTCGCCGACGCGGGACACGACCCAGGCGGGGCGCATCGCTTCGACGAACCGCTCGCTCGCTGAACTGCAGCGGCCGGGGTGGGGCACCGTAACGAGCTTCACCGCCCGCCCCGGATGGCGCTCGATCCTCCCGGGGCCTCCTGCTGGGCCGGTAGATCGCCGGCCAGCAGAACGCGATGCGGCCGGCACGGACTTGCATTACGCACCTCCTCGCGTTCGTGCTCACGGCGCTGCGGCCATCGTCGTCGGCCAGCGGCGGCGGCAGCACGCGAATTTCCTGCACGCCAAGCGTGGGCGGTTGACCGTCACGGCCGCGCCGAACCCCTGATGCCGCGCACCACGGGATGCCCGGCGGGGATCGACGGCCACACGCGCGCGATCATCTACGCTCCGAAAGCGAAGCCCCCGGGGATCAAGCACGGCATGCGAGCGCTTGAGCCGCACGTAAGATTGCCAGCGCCCGGCGGGTCGCAGCGTCCTGTACGTTCCAACCCGGGCGGGCGAGCGATGCGCCGCTGCGTGAGCGTCCGGTGTTTCGACGCGCTCGGCATCGACCTCGAAACGCGATCCGCGTTAAAGCTGTGCCGCCAGGCTCGCAACGGCGCCGGAAACCCCGACCTCACCGCCCTCATCCGCCAAACTCAGTTCGTCGCGGCGCCGAAGGTTCGCGACCTGCGCGGCCCACGCGAACCCGAGCAACGCGGCCGATGCCGCCTGATCGACGTCAATGAGCAGACGTGGAACCGCATCGCGGCTGGCGATTCGCCACGCCGACGCCAGCCCCGACCAGCCCGCCGCCAGGGGAACCACGCTCGCGGCACGGGCCGGCAAAGGCCGACTGCCCCTGCAACACGAACACCACGGCGGCAGACGCCCCCAAAGCGGCGCCGCCCCATATCAACTCACCCGCTACGACATCAACGCGCCCAGCCGCGGCAAAGCACGGCAGGCGTTGGCGCGATTCGTGACCGCCAGCTCTTCAGGCGCCCGGGAACGAAGCCGCGCCATCGTCGCGCCGATGCGCGCGAGTTCGAACGGTTCATTGCGCAACGTAGGTCCTCCACGCAGCCATTGCGGCGGTATATCCGGCGCGTCGGTCTCCAGCACCCAGGAATCATCCGGCAGGCTTGCCGCGAAGCGGCGAATGCGCAGCGAACCATCGTAGGTCATCGCGCCGCCGAAGCCGAGACTCAAGCCGCGCCCGATCAGGCGCTGCGCCTGATCGCCGCTTCCGTTGAACGCGTGCGCGATCCCGCCGCGCACTTCGATCCGGCGCAGGTACTTCAGCAGGTCGTCGGCCGAGCGCCGCACATGGACGATCACCGGCAGCTCGAATCGGCGCGCGAGCCTCAACTGCTCGGCAAAGAACCACTGCTGGCGTTCGCGGCCCGGCGTTTCGACATGGTTGTCGAGCCCGATTTCACCGACAGCAACGAAACGTGGGTCACCGAGCGCACCCGCGATCGTCTCGCGCAACCGCTCGATGTCCTCCTCCCGCGCGCGGTCCACGTACAGCGGATGAATGCCCAGCGCATACGCGTAGCCGTAGCGATGCGCGCAATCCCGCACGCGGGCGAACGCATTGGCCTCCACCGCGGGGATCACCATCATCGACACGCCGGCCGCACGCGCGCGTGCGACCACGGCGTCGCGATCGGCGTCGAACTCCGCAACGTCCAGGTGGCAATGAGTGTCGATCCACATTTGATGCAGCCGCGCGTGACGAGTCGCCAACGAAAGCCGGCGAGACCGAAGCCTACTAGCGTCGCGCGTCGCGCGACTAGAATTCGATATGCTGAGCAAGCGCCTCAAGCGCCACATGCCGAGCGTCGACAAGGTGCGTGAGGTCAAGGCCTTCGGGCTAATCGGCGCGGCGCTGTTTCATCCGGGGCTGTGGCACCTGAATCGACGCTCCGCCGCCGACGGTTTCGCTGTCGGCCCTTTCTGCGGCCTGACTCCCGGCCCGCTGCAGATGATCAGCGCGGGCATCGTTGCACTCTTCTTTCGCGTCAAGCTCCCCGTGGCGCTGCCGACCACGCTCTACACGAACCCGCTGACCATCGTGCCCTTGTACTTCGCCGCATACAAGATCGGCCCCTTTGCACTCGGTGCGACCACCGGCACCGGGCCCGAGCCACCACCGGACTGGGTGGGGACACAGCCGGTGGCATCGGCCGAGGCCCTCGGTCAGTGGATGATCGGGCTCGGGGCGCCCCTGGCATTGGGCCTCTGCCTGCTCACCGGCCTGCTGGCGTTGTGCGGATACATCATCGTGCGCCTGGTGGGGAGCATCCATCTGCTCTGGGCGTGGGCGGCGCGCCGGAAGCGGCGCGCCAGTGTTCGCGCATGACGAAGCGCCTTGTGCGTGCGGCTCCGCTGCTCGTCGCCGCGTTGCTGGCCTACGTGTTCGATGCCGGTGCGATCGGACTCGGTGCCGCATTGGGCATCGGCGCCTTCCTCGCCCTGTTGATCGCGCGCAAGCCGATGCCGGCGAAGTTCGGTGCGCTGTCGCTGGCCGGTGCGGTTGCGTTCGGGTTCATCGCCGCCGTGCTTGCGTCGCTGCATGGCATGTCGGTTCAGAACCTGATGGCGAGTGACGAAGCGGCACACCAGATGGCGCGGTCGATCGGCGTCGCAGCCGTGATGCTCGCGGTGCTTGGCGCCGCTTGCCTAGCGTGGAGCACGATCCTCGGCCGCCCGCCCAACCCCGACGACTGAGGCGACGCTCAGTTCGAAGCCAGCAGCCCGTGGCGCAGTCGCATCGTCCGGTCGCATTGCGCCGCGAGTTCGGGATCGTGCGTGACGATGATGATCGCCGTGCCACGTTCGCGCGCCAGCGACAGGAAGACATCGAACACCGCGCGCGCGGTGTCGCGATCGAGATTGCCGGTCGGTTCATCGGCCAGCACGCACGCCGGGCGTGTCACGATCGCACGCGCGATCGCGGTGCGCTGGCGTTCCCCCCCGGAGAGCTCGGCGGGATGATGCTGCACCCGTTCGCCGAGACCGACGGCACGCAGTGCGCCGGCCGCCTCGTTGCGCGCTGGCGCCAGAGGCAGGCGACGGATCGAAAGCGGCATCGCCACGTTATCGAGCGCGGTAAATTCCGGCAGCAGATGATGAAACTGGTAAACAAAGCCCAGCGTTCGGTTGCGCAGATCGCCGCGCTCGCGCTCACCGAGGTTCGCCACGTCACGGCCGTCGATCTGGACCGTGCCGCGGTCCACCGCATCGAGTCCGCCCAGGCAATGCAACAGCGTGCTCTTGCCCGAGCCTGACGCACCGACGATGGCCATCACCTCGCCGCGCCGCACGTCCAGGTCGGCACCCTTGAGCACCTCGACCGCAAGATCGCCCTCGCGGTACGCCTTGAAGATTCCACGCGCGGAGATGACCGCTTCGGTCATCTGAACCCTCTTGCCCCTCCCCCGTCAAGGGCGAGGGGAGGAGTCGGGGTGGCTGCGCGGCTAGTCATAACGCAGCGCCTCGGCCGGTCGTGTCCGCGATGCGCGCCAGCTCGGGTACAGCGTCGCCACCAGCGACAGCACAAGCGAGATGATCGCGATCGGCGAGATATCCGACCAGCGCGGGTCCGACGGCAGGCTGTTGAGGAAGTAGATGTCCTTCGGCAGGAACTGCACGCCGAACGCGCGCTCGATCAACGGCACGATCACGTCGAGGTTGTGCGCAAGCAGCAGACCCAACCCGACGCCCGCCAGCGTGCCGATCACGCCGATCAACGCACCCTGGACGATGAACACCGCCATCACGCTGCGCGGGCTCGCACCCAGCGTGCGCAGGATCGCGATATCCGACTGCTTCTCGGTCACCGTCATCACCAGCGTCGACACCAGATTGAAGGCGGCGACCGCGACGATCAGCGTCAGGATGATGAACATCATCCGTTTCTCGGTCTTCACCGCGGCAAAGTAGGTGCGGTTCTGGCGCGACCAGTCGCGCACCAGCACGCCCGAATCAAGGCCACGCGCCAGATCGGCGGCAACGATTGGCGCGCGCAGTGCGTCCTGCAGCTTGAGGCGCACCCCGGTAGGACCTTCGATGCGGAACATGCGCTGCGCATCGCCGATGTGAATCAACGCGAGCGTGCTGTCGAATTCATAGTGGCCCGACTCGAACAGCGCCACCACGCGAAACTGCTTCAGCCGCGGCACCACGCCCGCCGGCGTCACGTTGCCCTGCGGCGCAAGCATCGTCACCTTGTCGCCCAGCGACACGCCCAGCGAACGCGCGAGCTCGAGGCCGAGCACGATGCCGAACTCGCCCTCCACCAGATCCGTAATGCGTCCGCTCGGCAGATGCCCGGCGATGTCGGAGACCGTGGGCTCCATCTCCGGATCGACACCGCGGATCAAGGCGCCGCGCACGACGTCGTCGCGAGTCAGCATGGCCTGCGCATTGATGTAGGGCGCCGCGGCGAGGACCTCGCTGTTCTTGCGGGCGTACGCAGCCAGCTGGCGCCAGTTGTCGATCGAACCGCTGAATGAAGACAGCTCGACGTGCGACAGCACCGACAGCATGCGGTCGCGCACTTCCTTCTGAAAACCGTTCATCACAGACAGCACGACGATCAGCGCGGCAACACCGAGCATGATGCCGCCCATCGAAATCGCCGAGATGAACGAAATGAACCCGTTGCGCCGGCGCGCGCGTCGTCCCGCTCGCGTGTAGCGCAGGCCGATCCGGACCTCGTAGGGAATGTTCAAGGCGTGGGCTTGGAAACGGCCGCGATTCTAACGGCACATCGTCCGTAGAATCGCCGCAATGAGATGGTTCGTCCTCTTGCCCGGCAGTTTGGTTCCCGCACCGCTGGCCGCCGACATCGTCGACACGGCCCAGCAGACCGAGCTTTCGCACTGGTTGCTGCAGGCGAAGCGTGCGCCGGACGAGTCGGTGCGCGATGCGCCGATCGGCGCGACGCACCTGTCCTGGCTGTGGCGTGCGTTCCGCGGCGACGGCGCGATTCCGGTCACGGCGCCCTACGCCTGGCGCGCCCTGAGCCACGCCAGCGCAATTCTGCCCAATGACGCTTCGCAGTGGTGGCACTTTGATCCAATCCATGTCGAAATCGGGCGCGATCGCCTGATCGTCGGGCGCAGCCGGGACGCGCAAATGACTGAAAGCGAGGCCGATGCGCTCGCGGTCGAGGCGGACGCGGCACTGCGCGCGCACGGCGCTCTCCTGAAACGGCTCCGCCACGATGCCTGGTTCGTCGAAACCGATCATCCCTGGCGGCTCGCCACCGTGCCGCTCATGTCCGCGCGCGGCCAGTCGCTCGGCCCTTGTCTGCCGATCGGCGCCGACGCGGCGCGCTGGCGCAAGATCCTGACCGACATCCAGATTCGCTGGCATCACCATGCCGTCAACGATGCGCGCGAGCAACGCGCTCGGCCGCCGGTCAATGGGGTGTGGCTGCACGGCGGCGGCGTGTGGGCGCCCCTGCCGCGCGCGCCTTTTGCCAGCGTCGTCAGCAACGACGCGGTATTGCGCGGCTGGGCGCTCGCGGCCGGCGCGGCGCCATCAGCATTGCGGGATGAAGGCGAGGCACCCCATCCGCGTGGCGATGCGGCGACGGTCTGGACCGATCTGCACGAACCCGCCTCATTCGGGTCGTGGGGCGTCTGGCAGTCGTGCTTTGCCGAGATCGCGGCGCGGCTGGCGCGCCTGCGCGCGCGGGCCTTCGGCGCCGGATTTGAGAGCATCGAACTCGTGCTCACCGGGCGCGAGGTCATTCGCGTGCTGTCGCTGCGGCGCCGTGATCGTCTCCGCTTCTGGCGTCGACCGGCGCGCGGCGCGCTGGCGGCGCTGCTCGCAGAAACGGTCGAGGCATGATCGGCGCGCGGTCGCTGCGCCCATGAGCGCGATCCAGTTGGTCGTGCGCATCTTCGATGCCAGCGCGGCCCAGCGCTTGGCCGACGCGGGGTTGCCGCGATCTGTCGCGCGCGCGCTGGCCGCGCGCGGGGTTGCGTCGATCAACGACCTCGCCCTCGTCACGCGCGATCTGATCGCGCCGAACCGAATGGCGCACGTCGACCGCGCCGCGCGGCTCCTGGCCGATGCGATCGACGCCGGCAAGCGATTGCTGATCGTCGCCGATTACGACTGCGACGGCGCGACCGCGTGCGCGGTCGGGATGCGCGGCCTGCGCATGATGGGCGCGCAGGTCGACTACCTGGTGCCGAACCGTTTCGAGTACGGCTACGGGCTCACGCCGGAGATCGTCGAACTGGCGGCGCAACGTCAACCGGACCTGTTGATCACGGTCGACAACGGCATTGCCAGCGTCGATGGCGTGGCGCGCGCGAACGGCTTCGGTATCGACGTACTGATCACCGACCACCACCTGCCGGGCACGACGCTGCCGGCGGCCGCCGCGATCGTCAATCCGAACCAGCCTGGCTGCGGATTTCCGAGCAAGCACCTCGCGGGCGTCGGTGTGATGTTCTACGTGCTGATGGCGCTGCGCGCCGAATTGCGCCGGCGCGGCCGTTTCACCGAGGCGAATCAGCCGCGGCTCGACAGCTTGCTCGATCTCGTCGCGCTCGGCACGGTGGCGGACGTGGTACGACTCGACCACAACAACCGCATCCTGGTGGCCGCGGGCATGGAGCGCATCCGCAGCGGTCGGTTGCAGCCGGGCCTATCCGCGCTCTTTCAGGTCGCCGGCCGCAGTGCGCAGCTCGCGCGACCCGCCGACCTCGGATTCGTGATCGGCCCGCGCATCAACGCGGCCGGCCGGCTCGCCGACATGGCGACCGGGATCGAGTGTCTGCTGACCGATGAGCGCGATCGCGCGCTCGCGCTCGCGCGGCAGCTTGACGAACTCAATCGCGAGCGCCGCGCCATCGAAGTTGACATGCAATTTGATGCGCTGGTCGAACTGCAGGATGCCGCCCTGGCCGCGCGCCGAACCATCACGCTTTTCAAGGAAGACTGGCATCAGGGCGTGGTCGGCCTGGTCGCGTCGCGCGTCAAGGAGAAATTCCATCGGCCGACGATCGCCTTTGCACGCGCCGGGGACGCCACGCTGCGTGGCTCCGGCCGTTCGATTGAGGGTGTGCACCTGCGCGACACGCTCGATCTCGTCACCAAACTTGCGCCAGCGCTGGTCCAGAAATTCGGCGGCCACGCGATGGCCGCGGGGCTGACGTTGAACGCGCAGCACTACGAAGGCTTCGGGCGCGCATTTGAGCAGGCTACACGCGCGACCGCCGACGCGGCGCTCTTTCAGCGCATCGTCGCCACCGACGGACCTTTGCAGGCTGAGGAAATCTCACTCGCGCTGGTTGAGGCCATCGATCACCAGATCTGGGGCCAGGGATTTCCGGCGCCGCTGTTCGACAACGAGTTCGCCGTGGTCGAGCAGCGGCTGATCAAGGACCAGCACCTGAAACTCACGCTTGAGCTGCAGGGCAAGCGCTTCGGCGCGATGTGGTTTCGCCATACCGAAACCTTGCCCACGCGTGTGCGGCTGGCGTACCGGCCGGCGGCGGACGATTTCCAGGGGCAGCGGCGCGTCACGCTGTTCGTTGAACACGCCTGCACTACATGATCCGTCCCCGATCATCGCCACGTGGTCCGTATTGCCGCGCTACTGCAGGACGGAGGATCGAACGCGCGCCAGCGCCTCATGCAGCTGGGCTTCATCGATCGGTTTGCCGACAAAGTCGTTCATGCCCAACTTGCTGCTGTTTTCCTGCTCGGTCGCCAGCACCGCGGCGGTCAACGCAATGATCGGCAATTGCCGCTTGTCGTAGCGCTGGCGCAGCGTGGCGGTCGCCTCATAGCCGCTCATCACCGGCATTTGCATGTCCATCAGCACTGCATCGAACGGGGTACCTTGTTCGAACGCACGTTCAACGGCCTCGATCGCGGCGCGGCCGTCGGTCGCCTGCGCGACGACCACGCCCCAGGATTGCAGCATCGCTTCGGCAATGAGCAGGTTGACTTCGTTGTCTTCGGCCAGCAGAACGCGCAGCCCGGCAAGCCCCTCCCCGTCGATGCGCACATCGCCTTGCGGGGGCGCCGCCGCGGCGGGCAGCGGGAGGATCGCCCAGAACGTGCTGCCGGACCCCGGTTCGCTGTCGACGCCCACCTCGCCTTTCATCAGGTACGCCAGCTGACGACAGATTGACAGTCCGAGCCCGGTGCCGCCAAAGCGGCGCGTGGTCGATGCATCCGCCTGCGTGAAGCGCGCGAACAGGCGATCCAGGCTGCGGCGGTCGATCCCGATCCCGGTGTCGCGCACCGCCATCTTCAGACCTCTTTCGGCCCTTTCGACGCTCAGATCGATCCGGCCGCGGGCGGTGAATTTGAGTGCATTCGACAGGAAATTGCCCAGGATCTGGCGCACGCGCAGGGCATCGCCGCGCACGAAACGGGGCACGCCAGGTCCGCGACGCAGCGAGAATTCGAGCCCCTTTTCCGCGGCCAGTTGCCCATAGGAGACTTCGATCGTGTCGAGCAGTCCATGCAGATCGAAATCGTCGTTTTCGATCGAGAGTTTGCCCGCCTCGATCTTCGACAGATCGAGCACGTCGGAAACGATCCGTGTCAGTGTCTGCGCGCTGTCGATTACCCCGTGCAGATACTTCGTCCGCTTGTCCGCCGGAAGTTTCGGATCGAGCGCGAGGCGGGCCAGTCCAATCACCCCGTTGAGTGGGGTGCGCAATTCATGGCTCATGTTCGCCAGAAACGCGCTCTTGGCGCGGTTGGCCGCCTCCGCTGCGTCGCGGGCGTCGGCCAGTGTCAGTTCGAACGCGCGCCGCTCGGTGATGTCCTCGACGATCCAGATCGTGCCACCGGCAGCCGGATGATCACGGTCGAGTGCGCGCGCGCGGATGTGGGCGAGCATCTGCGCGCCGTCCCGCTTGCGCAGCGTCCACTCGAAATCGACCGTCTCCCCATACTCGAGTTTCGGCCCGATCAAGCCGCCGACTGTTACATAGTCCTTCGCGGACGGCCAGACGACACTGCCGGGTTGATCGACGAGCGAGCCCGGTTCCCACCCGAGCATCTGTTCGAAGCGCGGATTGACGAGGCGGAATGTGCGATCGCGCGTGAATGCGATGCCCACGGAGGCATTCTGCAGGATCGCCTCATACTCGCGTCGCAGGCGATCCTGCTCGGTCACGTCGCGGATCGTCCCGAGCAAGTAGTCCCTGCCATCCACGCTCATGCGCGCCGCCGAGTACATCATCGACAGCGTGCGTCCATTGCGCGTTCGCCGCGTAACCGGCATGTCGTGTACGACGCCGTCGCGTGCCAGCGCCGCCACCAGCCGTGCACGCTCCTCCGGCCTGGGCCACAGCCCCAGCTCGAGCGAAGTGCGGCCGATCGCTTCCTCGCGCGCATAGCCGAACAGGCTCGAGAACCGCTCATTAACCATGACCAGGCGGCTGCTTCCGACCTCGCTCACGATGATCGGGTCGGGCGACGCATCGAACAGGCGGGAAAGCATCTGTTCCGAGCGCCGCAGCAGTTCACGCGCCTGTCTGCGCTCGGTCACGTCGAAGTACACCGACAAGGTGGCGGCGCCGTCGTTCGTGTCGGTGCGCATGCCGGTGCCCAGTGCAAAGACCTCGCCGCCGTCCTTCGCCACGAGGTGCACTTCGGTTGATGGCAGTGGATCGCCGGGACGCGACTCCTCCAGTTGCGTGATGCGCCGCGCAATCCTGGCCTGGTCATTGGCCGCATACAGATCGAGCATGGCGGTACCAACCATCGCGGCGGCGTCGCGGAACCGGAACAGTTCCGCCGCCGCGGCGTTCGCCTTCAGGATACGGCACTGACGATGAAGCACCAGCGCCGTCGGCAGATGCTCGAACAGGTCACGGTAACGCTGCTCGCTCATGGCCAGCGCACGCTGCGCCTTGTGCTCCGTGGTCACGTCGCGCGCCACGCCCCAATATCCGCGAAAGGCGCCATTCTCATCGAAGATCGGCTCGCCGCTCACGCTGATGCTGACCCGCTCGCCACTCGCGGCCAGTCGTTCGACCAGCAGATCACGAAAGGGACGGCGTGCCTCGAGATCGGTGCGGTGCGCGGTCCACTGTGCGTCCGAAAGCGAAGAGCCATGGATCTCCCAGCGCCTCTTGCCGATCATGTCCGCCGCGCGCAGCGCGGTTTGTCCTTCCAGGGCGCCGTCGATGAAGCTGAAGCGCAGCTCCTCATCCTGCTCCCAGGTCCAGTCGGCGGTCAGACTCAACAGGCGGCGCGCCCGCCGTTGCTCGTATCGGGCTTCGCTGATCGACGCCCTGACAACGCGCGATGCGAGCCAGCCAAGCAACAGGCTCAGGCCGACGAACAGCACGTGCATTCCCAGCGCGCCTGCCACTGAACGTCGATCTTCGATCGTCGCCCCGCTGACCAGGCCGCTCACTTGTGCGGAGAACATTGCGCACAGGAGCAGGACACTCAGTGCCGCAAGGCCTGCGCCCACGCGCAAGCCGCAAACGACGCATGCCGCGAAGACGGCAACGCCGCACACGCCGAACGTCAATGAATGAATGCCAGCGCCCGACTGTGCAGCGACCACGGCAGCGCCCAGGATCGACAAGGTCAGTGCCGAGCTCACGGCGAAAACGCCATTGCGGCGCATGAGGGCCAGGAGCACGATCAGCACAATCGCGAGCACGACCGTTTGCTGGGCAAGGCTCGCGCGGTCGACGGAGGCGATGATGTCGACCGCGGCACCGACCGCCAGTGTGCCAACGCCCGCGCCGATCGCAAATTGCGACTGGGCGCGAGCCGTCGCCGTCAGCAGCGCGGCCTCGCGAGACTCCATGGGCGGGACTGACAACATGTTCCTGTCCCTGATTGCGACCGCATCGCGGTGACCGTGGCAGCCCGCCTTCTGTGCCGGTGAAGACGCGTCGCACGCCCGCTCACATTACGGTCGGAGCCCAAGTATCGCCACGATCGCGATGGCTCGATGCGCGGAAAAGCGCGCGGATTTCATACCTGTCCAGGCGGCGCGAAAGCCAGGACCACCTCGCCTCCGACCGGCCTACGTACTATTCCGAATGCCGAGTGTCGCAGCGCCGCGCGGCCGGTCGAATGGCGCGACCCCATCTTCAGCAAAGCGAACTGCGGCCGCGCCAGTCGGAACGTGCCCTGCAACGGCGTAGGCGCGGAGGTCCGAACTCGCGAGCGACACGGTCAGTTCGTTGTCCGAATGCCGGAGCGAAGAACGGATCGCGATCGTCAGATCACGAGAATCGGCACCTTGATGCGCGCCCGTTGGTGCGGGATCGGCAGGTCGTTGCCGCGCGGATTCGCCACGTTGCGCCGGAAGCATCGACGCGTGCAGTCGATGCTCTGCGGCGTCAGGCCCGCCTTGCACACTTCCCGGGCACTGCTTTCTTCCTGGCGACGGCCGGCACGCGAATCATTCGCGTCCCAAGGCGGCTGGAATCGGCCGAGATCACATGGACACGGCCCTGCCTTCGTCAGCGCCCACGCGGCGCTCGTCGGCGTCCGTCCACCTCTGGGTAAGGCCCGGGTCTTGCCGGTCGGGATCGCGCGAATTGATTTGCACCGCGATGCGGCCATCGTTACGCATGCGCACGAGATCATGCCCTCCCCGTGGCCGAGTGCCCCACGAACCGTGCCCGCGGGGCGGTCGGCCGTGGCAAGGGGGGAGGTCCGCCTCCCCGATCGCGCCCATGGCCGTTTTCCACGGCGCCTCCATCGGATCCGCCGGCACGGGCTCATAGACCCCGCAGCCGCCCAGGCCGAGGGCGAGCATGACAAGGGCGACGACGCTCTGGATCAGGCTGATCGGCGCGGTCCTCGTTTGTGCGCGCGGCAAGACGGGCGGGCGTTACCACGGACGCCGTGCCGCGCGAAGGAACGGCCCTCACTTCCGCCCGGTCGCCGTCGGCATTCATGCAGCGGCTGCTCAAGCGCCTCTTCGCGATCGATCCGCAGCACTGCCAGAACTGCCGCGGCCGGATGCAGGTCGTCGCCACGATCGTCGAGGCGCCGGTCCTCAATGGCATCCCCACCGACCTGGCAAGCGTCTGCTTCGGGAAGAGACGTGGGTCGGCCGTGGGTCGATCAGCGACTTTGCGTCATGCCGCTCACCGCGCAGCGGTCCAGCGCAAGTGAGTTCAAGTTCCTATAATTCAGCCTTTGCGCGAAAGCAAGCATGGAACCCGAACGCCTGAATCAACTGGCCGCCAACATCACCGACCTCAACGCTCGCGCTGCCGCGCTGCGGAGGTATCTTTGACGTCGATGCCAAAGCGCAGCGACTGAGCGAGGTTGCACGCGAGCTCGAAAACCCGAACGTCTGGGCCAACCCCAAGCAGGCACAGGAGCTCGGCCGGGAGAAGAAACTGCTCGACGACGTCGTCGGGCGCATGACTCGCCTCACGGGTGGCTTGCGCGATGCGCAGGAACTGTTCGAGATGGCGCGGGGCGACGCCGACGACGCCACGCTGTTTTCGATCGAAGGCGACGCCACCAAGCTCGGCAAGGAAGTCGCTGATCTCGAATTCCAGCGGATGTTCAACAATCCGCTCGACCCGAACAACTGTTTCATCGAAATCCAGGCCGGCGCCGGAGGCACCGAAGCGCAGGACTGGGCCAGCATGCTGGAGCGGATGTACCTGCGCTATGCCGAGCGCAAGGGCTTCAAGGCCGAACTGCTCGCGGAAACTTCGGGCGAAGTGGCCGGCATCAAGGGCGCGACGCTGAAGGTCTCCGGCAGCTACGCCTACGGCACGCTGCGTACGGAGACCGGCATTCATCGCCTGGTGCGCAAGTCGCCGTTCGATTCCAACGCGCGCCGCCATACGTCGTTCGCCAGCGTGTTCGTCTACCCCGAAGTCGACGAGACGATCGAGATCGAGATCAACCCGGCCGATCTGCGCATCGACGTATATCGCGCCTCGGGTGCCGGCGGCCAGCACGTGAACAAGACGGAGTCGGCGGTGCGGATAACTCACCTGCCGAGCGGCATCGTCGTGCAGAGCCAGAGCGACCGCAGCCAGCACCGCAACCGGGCCGAGTGCATGGCAATGCTGAAGTCGCGCATGTACGAGCAGGAACTGCGCAAGCGCATCGCGGAACAGAGCAAGCTCGAAGAAGGCAAGACGGACATCGCCTGGGGGCACCAGATCCGCAGCTATGTGCTGGACCAGTCGCGCATCAAGGATCTGCGCACCAACGTCGAAGTCGGCAATACGCAGGGCGTGCTCGACGGCGATCTGGATCAGTTCATCGAAGCCAGCCTGAAACAGGGTGTATGAGCGTCGAGCTGTACATCCTCACCGGTGCGTCGCGCGGGCTGGGCAGGGCCATGGCCGAGCAGCTGCTCGCGCCGAGCCATACGCTGCTCACGATCTCGCGCAAGCCGGATCGTTCGCTCGACGCGGCCGCGGCTGCGTCCGGCGCCCGGATCGAACAATGGGCGCTCGATGTTGCGCTTGATGTCGGCGTTGCAGCGCGACTGGAAGCATGGCTGCACCGGCACACGGGCGCGGGCTTCACAACCGCCACCTTGATCAACAATGCCGCGCTGGTCGGACGCGTCGGCCCGATCGAATCGATGGCTGCCGAGATGCTCGCCGCCGTCGTGCGCGTCGACCTCGAGGCGCCCATGCTGCTCACGGCCGCCTTCCTGCGCGCCACGCGGCCTTGGCCGACGCGGCGGCGCGTGCTGAACATCTCGTCGGGCGCAGGTCGCCGAACGCTCTCGGGGTCGGCCGCCTACTGTGCGGCCAAGGCGGGGCTCGATCACTTCGCGCGTGTCGTCGCCGAGGACGAAGTGCTGCTGCCCAATCCGGCCGGAATCGTCTCCCTCGCGCCGGGGGTGATCGACACCGACATGCAGACCGATCTGCGCAGCGCCGCGCCGGAGGGATTTCCGGGCCAGGCGCAGTTCGTGGCGATGAAGGCGACCGGCCAGCTGGCCACCGCGAAAGAGGCCGCCGCGCGCTGCCTCGCGTATCTGGCACGGCCCGACTTTGGCACCCACCCTGTCGCCGACGTGCGCGACGTTTGAAGAAGAGCCCCATGACCGACACAACCCAGGCGCCACCGCCGGACGAAAACCAGATCATGGCCGAGCGGCGCGCCAAGCTCGCGCGGCTGCGCGAGGCGGGAAGCGCGTTTCCGAACGACTTCACGCGTACGCATCACGCCGGCGACCTGCATGCCAAGTACGGCCTGCTCGACCGCGACGCGCTCGCCCAGGAAGGAGTCGAGGTCGCTCTTGCCGGCCGCATGATGCTCAAGCGCGTGATGGGCAAGGCGAGCTTCGCGACGGTGCAGGACACCTCGGGGCGCATCCAGTTCTTCATCGCCGACGATGACACTGGGCGCGCTGCGCACGAAGCCTTCAAGGGCTGGGACATCGGCGACATCGTGGCCGCGCGCGGTGTGCTGTTCAAAACGCAGAAGGGCGAGCTGTCGGTGCGCTGCCAGGAGCTGCGCCTGCTCGCCAAGTCGTTGCGGCCGCTGCCGGACAAGTTCCACGGACTGGAGGACAAAGAGCAACGCTACCGCCAGCGTTACGTCGACCTGATGATGAACGAGGCGACGCGTAGCGCGTTCGTCACGCGATCGCGGGCGATCGCGGCGATGCGCGACTTCATGGTCGAGCAGGGATTCCTCGAGGTGGAAACGCCGATGCTGCAGGTGATTCCCGGCGGCGCCGCGGCCAAGCCGTTCGTCACACACCACAACGCGCTGGACATCGACATGTTTCTGCGCATCGCGCCGGAACTGTTCCTCAAGCGGCTGGTGGTGGGCGGCTTCGAACGCGTCTTCGAGATCAACCGCAACTTTCGCAACGAAGGTCTCAGCCCGCGCCACAATCCCGAGTTCACGATGATGGAGTTCTACGCCGCCTACCACGAGTACCGGTGGCTGATGAGTTTCACCGAACAGCTGCTGCGCGAAACCGCGATGCGCGCAACCGGTTGCGCGGTGCTGAACTACCAGGGACAGGCGATCGATCTGTCGCGGCCGTTTGCCCGCATGACGATCGTCGAGGCGATCAAGGCACATGCACCACGCTACACCGAAGCGCAGCTCGTCGATGCGAAGTACCTGCACGCGGAGCTGGCGAAACTCGGCAGCACGCATGCGAAGGAGGCCGGTCTCGGCGCGCTGCAGCTGGCCCTGTTCGAGGAGCTGGCAGAGTCGAAATTGATCCAGCCGACCTATATCGTCGACTACCCGGTCGAAGTCTCGCCGCTCGCGCGCGCGTCCGATGCACGTCCGGGCATCACGGAGCGGTTTGAACTGTTCATTGCGGGACGTGAGATGGCCAATGGCTTCTCGGAACTGAATGACCCCGAAGACCAGGCCGCGCGCTTCGCCGAACAGGTCAAGGCAAAAGAGGCCGGCGACGAGGAGGCGATGTACTACGACGCCGACTATGTGCGCGCGCTCGAATACGGCATGCCGCCGGCGGCCGGCTGCGGCGTCGGCGTGGATCGATTCATCATGCTGCTGACCGATGCCCCGAGCATCCGCGACGTGATTCTCTTTCCGCACATGCGACCGGAGGAACGCGCTTGAGTCTGACTGCGGCCGCGCTGCGCGCGCTGCAGTCACCGCTGCTGGCACGGGCGCGACAGCCCGCGCCGACGGACTGGTTGCCGGTCGTGATGGCGGGCGTCGAGGTCGGCGTGGCCAATCCGGACGTCGCGAGTTTTCTCGCCACGAACGTGCCGCGTTTCATGCTGCTCGACTATCGGCTGGTACTCGACGATGGCGATCTCGACGTGACAAGCCGCTCCGCCCTGCTCTTCGATGCTGCGTCCCGGTTGCGCGCTGCCGGATTGATCTGGGGCTGGCGCAACGAACAACTCGACGTACGGCCCGCGCCCGATGCCGATCCGATTGCGACGATCGAGCGCAGCGCCTGCCGTGCGCTCGGCGTGACGACACGCGCGGTGCACCTGAATGCGTTCACGCCGAAGGGTGATCTCGTGATCGCCCGGCGCGCCGCGCACAAGCAGATCGATCCGGGCCTGTGGGACAACCTGGTCGGCGGCATGGTGCCGGCCGGCGAGAGCGAAGCCGACGGGCTCGCGCGTGAAGCGCACGAGGAAGCCGGCATCGACATCACGCTCCAGACGCTCGTGCGCGGCGGCCGCGTGCAGGTTGCCCGCGTGGTGCCCGAAGGCTTCCAGTCCGAGATCGTGCAGGTGTTCGACGCCGTGCTGCCGGCGAATGTGGCGCCGCACAACAATGACGGCGAAGTCGCGGAATTTGCAACCCGCGCCACAGCCGACGTACTTGTCGCGATCGAGCGCGGCGAGTTCACGCTCGAATCCGCACTCGCTACGCTCGACACGCTCCTGCGACGAGCAGAAACTGCGCAATGATCGATCGCGCAACGGCAGCCGGATATGGCGTGCGCGGATCTGGCCCATCAGGAAATCGTCAGTTCAGTCGGGTAGCGAAGCCGACCAGGGCGCTGTGCGCCCTGCCTCCAGATCAACCGCGACCGCTTTCACGGTACCGGCGCCCCGAAGGGGCACGCTCGCTCGGGTCAGATGCTTGACCCAGTCCACGCGCACCATCATGGCTTCGAGCTGTCTGCAGCAGCCACGGATCGGGAATAGCCTGTTCATGTCGCCCCGTGCGGATTCAGGAGGGCGAGCGCGAACGAACCGGTCTTGCCGCACTTCTCCAGCCCCGCCCTATAGTCGGCAAACACTTCGAAGGTCGCCTCGCTGAGGCGCTCGCGTCCCGCTGCCGAGCGATTCCACCGGAAGAAAACTGCGTTCGAACTCATGATCGTCTCCTCTGCTCATGGCGCAGTGGCAGGCCGCGCTGCGGCAACGAGCAGCGCGATGCGCGAGGCAACTGACGGAAATCGAATCGAACGCCGGCGAAGTGACTCGTTTGAGGGCAAACACGGAGTCGTGCGAACGCCGACTCGGGAGTTGACGTTTGACGCCGCTTTCGTCAGTCTTGCGGCTGGGCCCGCAGTCCTCGCGGCCGCACCCTTTCGTCTCCACTCGGCTCTGCACATGGATCCCATCGTCCTTTTCTTTCTACTCGGGATCGTCGCCCGATTGGCGAAGAGCGATCTGCGCCTGCCCGAAGCGCTGTACGAAGCGCTTTCGATCTACCTGCTCCTGGCGATCGGGATCAGGGGCGGCGTCGAACTCGCGCAGCAGCCCATTGGCGCGGTGCTGCCACATGCGCTTTCTGCCATCGTCATGGGTGCGGCGATTCCGTTCCTGGTGTTCCCGATTCTGCTCAAGGTCGGCAAACTGCCGCGCGCCGACAGCGCTTCAATCGCCGCCCACTACGGTTCGGTGTCGGTCGTGACCTTCGCCGTGGCCCTCAGTTTCCTGCTCAAGAACGGCGTGAACGCCGAGAGTCATATGCCTCTGCTGGTGGCGCTGATGGAAGCGCCCGGCATCATTGCCGGCATCCTTCTCGCACGTATGGGCGGGCCGCAAAGAATTTCCTGGGGACCGTTGGCGCACGAAGTGCTCTTCGGCAAGAGCGTGTTGCTTCTGCTGGGCGGGCTGGCAATCGGAGCGACCGCCGGGCCGCAGGGTGTCAAACCGATCGAGCCTCTCTTCATGGGACTGTTCAAGGGCGTGCTCGCGCTCTTTCTCCTGGAGATGGGCCTGGTCGCCGGTGGTCGGCTGGCGGACTTGCGCCGCACCGGCGCGTTTCTGATCACGTTCGGAGTGGTCGCGCCGCTTTCGCTCGGTGCACTGGGGGCGCTGGTCGGACATCTGGTCGGCTTGTCGATCGGCGGCAGCGCGTTGCTCGCGACGCTTGCCGCGAGCGCGTCCTACATCGCCGCGCCGACGGCGATGCGCATCGCGGTGCCGGAGGCGAACCCTGCGCTGTCGATCGGATTGGCGCTCGGCGTGACCTTTCCGTTCAACATCACGATCGGAATTCCGCTGTATCTCCAGCTCGCGCGCTGGATCGGGGGTTGATGATGCAGACGCACGCAAGGAAGCTGCTGGTGATCATCGCCGAGGCGGCGCTGGAGAAGAACCTGGTCCGCGATGCGCGAGCATTCGGGGCGCATGGCTACACGCTGTCCGAGGTGCGCGGCGGCGGCGATCGCGGCGATCGCGAGGCGACTTGGGAGGCGGACCGCTGCATCGAGATGAAGGTGATCTGCGGTGCCTCGGTTGCGGAGCGACTCGCCGCGCACGTGCTGGCCGCGTACGCGCCAAACTATGCGGTCACGCTGTTCGTCACCGACGTGGACGTCTTCCGACCGCAGAAGTTCTAATGCCGCGGGAGATCCAAGAGGGGCGCAGCCCGCTCTTGGATCCCTACCTCGCTTCGTCGATCCACGCCTGCTGGATCGCTTCGAGGATCTTTTCGCCCGAGCGCTTCGGGTCGTCAGCGAAACCGGGAATCTCCGTCACCCAGCGGTGCAGGTCGACGAAGTTCACATACTGCGGGTCGACCGCAGGGTGCTTCTCGGCCAGCGCGATCGCAATGTCGAGCGTGTCGGTCCACTTCATCAGTGCCCCTCCTTGACCTGATTGATCGAATACTTCGGAATCTCGATCACCAGGTCCTCGTTGTCGACGATCGCCTGGCATGACAGGCGCGATAGCGGCGTCAGGCCCCACGCCTTGTCGAGCAGATCGTCCTCGTCTTCATCGGATGGATTCAAGGATTCAAGGCCCCTGCGCACGATCACGTGACAGGTCGTGCACGCGCACGACAGTTCGCAGGCATGCTCGACTTCGATGTCGTTGTCGAGCAGGTTTCGGCAAATGCTTTCGCCTTTTCGCGCAGCGATTTCGGCGCCCAGCGGGCAGATCTCCTCGTGCGGCAGGACGGTGATCTTCGGCATGCCTATTTCACCGAGATTTCTTCGACCTTGCGCCCCGCCAGTGCGGCGCGGATCGAACGATCCATGCGGCGCGCGGCCAGCTCGTCCGTCGCATGGGCGAGGGCCGCCACGTTGCGCCTGATCGCCTCGGGATCATCGCCGCGCGCCTGGGCATCGAGCGCCGCGACGCACACATCGATGCGCGCGCGCTCCGCCTCGGACAGCAAATCGCCGTCGGCGCGCAGCGCTGCCTCCGTGGCGGCCAGCAGCCGCTCCGCGTCGACCTGCTGCTCGCGCAGCATGCGCGCCGCGACATCGGTGCCGGCCGCGTCCATCGATTCGCGCAACATGCGCGCGATGTCGTCGTCGCCGAGACCGTACGACGGCTTGACCGTCACCGACGCCTCAACTCCGCTCGTGGTTTCGCGCGCAGAAACGGAGAGCAGGCCGTCGGCATCAACCTGGAACGTCACGCGGATACGCGCGGCGCCGGCGACCATCGGCGGTATGCCGCGCAGCTCGAAGCGCGCGAGCGAGCGGCAGTCGCGCACCAGTTCTCGCTCGCCCTGCACGACGTGAATCGCCATCGCCGACTGCCCGTCCCGGAAGGTAGTGAATTCCTGCGCGCGCGCGACCGGAATCGTCGAGTTGCGGGGGATGATCTTCTCGACCAGGCCGCCCATCGTCTCGAGGCCGAGCGAAAGTGGAATCACGTCGAGCAGCAACCAATCGTCGCCGGCGATGCGATTGCCGGCGAGCAGATTGGCCTGAAGCGCCGCGCCGATCGCGACCACCTTGTCGGGATCAATGTCGGTCAGCGGCTCACACTCGAACAGATCCCGCACCGCCTTGCGCACATGCGGCATGCGCGTTGCTCCGCCGACCATCACCACACCCTTGAGGTCAGCCGGCTTCAGCCCGGCGTCGCGCAGCGCGCGACGCGTCGCATCGAGGGTCTTGGCAACGAGATGCTGCGTCATGCCGGCGAAGCTGTCGGCACTGATCGACAGATTGACCCACTGCCCCTGCGACAGGCGCGCCTGCATCGTGGTCCCTGCCCTGGTCGACAGCGTTTCCTTCGCCGTGCGCGCCTTCACGGTCAGCAGGCGCTGGTCTTCGGGGCCGAGCAGCGACAAGTTCGCCTGCTCCAGCGCCCAGCAGTACAGGCGATGATCGAAGTCATCGCCGCCGAGAGCGGAATCACCGCCCGTCGACAGCACTTCGAAGACGCCCTTGGTCAAGCGCAGGATGGAAATGTCGAAGGTGCCGCCGCCGAGGTCGTACACGGCGTAGACGCCCTCAGCCGCGTTGTCGAGTCCATAGGCGAGCGCTGCCGCGGTCGGCTCATTCATCAGGCGCAGCACGTTGATGCCGGCAAGCTTGGCAGCATCCCGAGTGGCCTGGCGTTGCGCATCATCGAAATACGCCGGTACCGTCACCACGGCGCCCACGAGTTCGCCACCCAGTGCCGCCTCGGCGCGGGCGCGCAGAGTCTTCAGAATCTCCGACGAGACTTCGACCGGGCTCTTGACCCCGGCCACGGTCTTGATCTGCAGCATGCCCGGCGCGTCGACGAAGTCGTACGGCAGGTTTTCCACGTGCTCGACGTCTTTCACGCCGCGGCCCATGAAGCGCTTGACTGAGACGATCGTGTTACGCGGGTCGGTCGCCTGATGCTGTTGCGCCTCGTAGCCGAGCTCGACGCGGCCATCGGCCAGATAGCGAACGATGGACGGCAGCAATGGCCGGTTTTGATCGTCGGCAATGACTTCGGCGACGCTGTGGCGGACGGTCGCCACAAGTGAATTCGTGGTGCCGAGGTCGATACCAACCGCGAGCCGATGCTCGTGCGGTGCGGCGGACATTCCTGGTTCGGCGATCTGCAGCAGCGCCATGGTCGTCAGGCCGCACGCGGCGGCGCGGGTTCCCAGGCGTCGACAGCGGCTGCCGCGGCAATTTCATCGCACAGCTTGTCGACGAACATCAACTGTCGCACCAGTGTGGCGGCAAGAGCGAAGTCACCGTCGCGATCGAGCGCGTCGGCCAGGCCCGCGTGCAGCGAGCGGCGCGCCTGCGCCGCCTGCTCGGCCAATGTGGCCAGCGGGACCGGGGTCGGTGCATGGCGCGCCTCGTCCAGCGCCTCGCGCCATTCAAGCTGCTGCGTCAAGAAAGCGGGCGGCATCGACGTATTCGATTCGGCATCGATCGTTGTGCCGTTGAGCTCGCACAGATAGGCAGCGCGACGCGTCGGCGACCGCAGCGTCCGCATCGCTTCGTTGGCGCGCGCCGCCCATTGCATCGCAATGCGCCTTTCCGCCGCGCTGCCCGCGGCGAAGCGATCCGGGTGCACCTTCGCCTGCACAAGCTTGTACGCCGCGTCGAGCGCGTCAGAATCAAGCTCGAAGCGCGGCGGCAGGCCGAACAGTGCGAAATGGTCCGGTTGGTTGTTCACGGTGCGGGGAAGTCCACGGTGCGCAAAAACAAAGCGGCTGTCCGGATCGATTCCCTGCGGACAGCCGCGCTTTCGTAAACGGCCCGATCGATTCGCGTCGCGCGCCTAGACACGGAAGGATTCGCCGCAGCCGCAGCGGTCCTTCTCCTTCGGATTGTTGAACTTGAACCCCTGGTTCAGGCCGTCGCGAACGAAATCGAGTTCGGTACCGTCCAGGTAAGCGAGGCTCTTCGGGTCGACGAAAATGCGCACTCCGTGGCTTTCGAACTGCTGATCGTCGGGGCTCGCGGCGTCGGCGTATTCGAGCTTGTACGCCATGCCCGAGCACCCCGTGGTACGCACGCCAAGGCGCACACCGATGCCCTTGCCACGCTTGGCAAGGAAGTTGGCAACGTGGGTCGCCGCGCTTTCCGTCAACGTGACGGCCATGACATCACTCCCTGTCTTTCAAGTTCAAGCCGCGACCTTGTGCTGTGCCTGTTCGGCCGCGGGCGCATCCAATGCGTGCTTCGTCCGGTAGTCGTTGATCGCTGCCTTGATTGCATCCTCAGCGAGGATCGAACAGTGGATCTTGACCGGCGGCAGGGCAAGCTCCTCTGCAATCTGGGTGTTGCGGATCGTTGCCGCCTGGTCGAGCGTCTTGCCCTTGACCCATTCGGTCACCAGCGAAGACGACGCAATGGCGGAGCCGCAGCCGTAGGTCTTGAAACGCGCGTCCTCGATCACCCCCTGCTCGTTGACGCGGATCTGCAACTTCATCACGTCGCCGCAGGCCGGCGCGCCGACCATGCCGGTGCCAACGGCGTGGTCGCCCTTGTCGAAGGAGCCGACATTGCGCGGATTCTCGTAGTGATCGATGACCTTCTCGCTGTATGCCATGTTGCTTCCTCTTCGGAAATCAGTGTGCGGCCCATTGCACCGAATTCAAGTCGATGCCTTCCTTGTGCATTTCCCACAACGGCGACAGATCGCGCAGCTTGGCCACCTTGCGCCTGATCAGGTCGATCGCGAAGTCGATCTCTTCTTCGGTCGTGAAGCGGCCCACCGTGAAGCGGATCGAGCTGTGTGCCAGCTCGTCGCTTCGACCCAGCGCACGCAGCACGTAAGACGGCTCAAGACTGGCTGACGTGCAAGCGGATCCGGACGAGACCGCGATGTCCTTGATCGCCATGATCAGCGATTCGCCTTCGACGAAGTTGAAGCTCACGTTCAAATTGTGGGGGACGCGGTGCTCCATGTCGCCGTTGACATAAACTTCCTCGATTTCGGCGAGGCCCTTCCAAAGCCGGTCACGCAGCATGCGGATGCGTTCGTTCTCGGTGGCCATCTCGAGCCGGGCGAGCCGGAATGCCTCGCCCATGCCGACGATCTGGTGCGTCGGCAACGTACCGGAGCGCAGGCCGCGCTCGTGACCGCCGCCGTGCATCTGTGCCTCGAGCCGCACGCGCGGCTTGCGACGCACATACAGCGCACCGACGCCCTTGGGCCCATAGGTCTTGTGTGCCGAGAACGACATCAGGTCGACCTTCAGTGTCTGCAGGTCGATCGCAACCTTGCCGGTCGCCTGGGCCGCGTCGACATGGAAGACGATCCCGCGGCCGCGGCAGGCCTCGCCAATCCTCGGAATGTCCTGGATCACACCGATCTCGTTGTTCACGAACATCACCGACACCACAATCGTGTCGGGCCGCAGGGCCGCCTTGAACGCCTCCAGATCAAGCAGGCCATTCGGCAGCACATCGAGGTACGTGACTTCGAAGCCTTCGCGCTCCAGCTCGCGCGTCGTGTCCAGCGTCGCCTTGTGTTCGGTCTTGACAGTGACGAGGTGCTTGCCCTTGTCTTTGTAGAAATGGGCCGCCCCCTTCAGCGCGAGGTTGATCGCTTCGGTGGCGCCCGACGTCCAGATGATCTCGCGTGGATCGGCGTTGACCAGCGCAGCAACCTGCTCGCGCGCTTCTTCGACCGCCTTTTCCGCTTCCCAGCCAAAGGCGTGGCTGCGTGAGGCGGGATTACCGAAGTGATTGCGAAGGTACGGCACCATCTTGTCGACCACACGCGGGTCGACGGGCGTCGTCGCCGAATAGTCGAGATAGATCGGTAACTGCATCGAGACCGCTCCTAACTCATCACCGGTTGCTTGTCACTCGCCGCGGGCCGACGCGCGGACCGACGATTATCGTGCAGTTGCGCCAGATTGATCCCCCGCTGAGACATCCGCAGCTTCTGCTGCTCGACGAGATCGTGCAGAGACACCGAGTCCAGATAATCGACCATGACCCGATTCAGGTTGGCCCACAAATCGTGCGTCATGCAGCGCTGGTCGTTATCGCAGTTTTCCTTGCCGCGGCATTGGGTTGCGTCAAGAGGTTCATCGACAGCGTAGATGATGTCAGCGACGGATATGTCAGGCGCACTGCGGCCGAGCGTATAGCCGCCCCCGGGTCCGCGCGTGCTTTCGACCAACGCATGGCGACGAAGCTTGCCGAACAACTGCTCCAGGTAAGACAGAGAAATGTGCTGTCGCTGGCTGATCGCCGCCAGTGTGACCGGGCCGAGGTGCTGCCGGAGGCCCAGGTCAATCATCGCGGTCACGGCAAATCGGCCTTTGGTAGTTAATCTCATGGGTGTCTCCTTCTGCCGGCGCATCAGCGAAGAAGCCGGCCTGCCTCTTGCTCGAGCGTTCTATCGCGACGGCGACCGTAATCCCGACCAAGTTGCTCAGGATTGTACTTATCCCGATAGATTCAGTCAAGAATTCCAAGGGGCCGGTCGCGCGAAAGCGCGTCGCGTGGGCCCTGCCTGAGCGCGCGATACGACCGCGGGCGTTTGCGCGCCCGCGGCGGGCAACGCCCTCCCTCAGGCCGCCGCGTACATCGTGGCGCGTTTGCGCACGACTTCGATCAGTCCCTGGCAGGCGTCTTCGACGTAATCGAGAACCGTGTTGAAGCCCTCCGGCCCACCGTAGTATGGGTCGGGTACTGTCGCGGCGTCATGCTCGCCGGCGAAGCGCATCAGCAGATGCAGCTTGTGCTTATTGGCACGCGGACACTGCTGCTGAAGAAGGGCGAGGTTCTCCCAGTCCATCGCAAGAATCAGGTCGTAGTCGCGGAAATCGTCCTGTGTCACCTGACGCGCGCGCAGATCATCGAGTTCGTACCCGCGCCGGCGCGCCGCCTGCTGCGCGCGCAGGTCGGGAGGTTCACCGACGTGATACGCATGCGTTCCCGCCGAGTTGATCTGAACGATGTCCTGCAGACCACCGTCCCGCACCATCTTGCGGAAAACGCCTTCGGCCGTGGGCGAGCGGCAGATGTTGCCCATGCATACAAAGAGAACCTTAGTCATTTTTCCATCACGCCTTTCTGGATCGGGCCGGCGTCCTAGCTGCCCGCGTTATGCCGCTCAGCGCCAAGCGCTTTACGGCTCTTTCACCCCAAAAAACCATCGCGACGACCACGAGACCACCAAAAGACCTTTCCGCCGCCATGAAGTTCAAACCTGTCAGGGTCGCCTGCAATCGCCTCTACATTCAATCCATACCACCCGGTAACGCTATGCCGCCTTTTCGGTTGCCAGCATCGGAACGACATTGCCGCCGCCGGCCGCGCCGAATACCCGTTCTCGCAGAAGTGCCAACTGGTCGCGCACCCTGGCGGCCTTCTCGAACTCCAGATTCTTGGCGTGCTCGAACATGGCCTTTTCCAGTCGCTTGATCTCGCGCGCGACCTGCTTTTCGCTCAGCACTTCGTAGTCCGCCACGTCGCTCGCGGCCCGCAACTGGGACGGCGAAGCCGCCGGGTCGATTACCCCGTCGATCAGTTCGCGCACACCCTTCTGAACACCGCGCGGGACGATGCCCCGTTCAAGATTGAATTCGACCTGCTTACGGCGACGGCGATCGGTTTCATCGATTGCGCGTCGCATTGAATCGGTCGTGGCGTCGGCATACATGATCGCGGTACCGTGCTCATGCCGCGCCGCGCGACCGACGGTCTGGATCAATGAACGCTCCGAACGCAGGAATCCTTCCTTGTCGGCGTCAAGGATCGCCACCAGCGAAACCTCCGGCAGATCCAGCCCTTCGCGCAACAGGTTGATGCCGACCAATACGTCGAACACTCCGGAACGCAGATCGCGGAGGATCTCGACACGCTCGACCGTGTCGACGTCGGAGTGCAGGTAGCGCACCTTGACTCCATGCTCGGCGAGATACGACGTCAGGTCTTCCGCCATGCGCTTGGTGAGCGTCGTGATCAGGACCCGGTCACCGGCATCCACGCGCAGCTTGATTTCCGAAAGTACGTCGTCGACCTGGGTGCGGGCAGGCCGGACTTCGATACGCGGATCAACCAGCCCGGTCGGACGAACCACCTGCTCCACCACTTGCGACGAGCGCCCGAGCTCGAAGTCCGAAGGCGTGGCGGAAACGAAAATGCAGCGGCGCATCTTCCGTTCGAATTCATCAAAGCGCAGTGGCCGGTTGTCGAGCGCCGACGGCAGCCGGAATCCGTATTCGACCAGCGTCTCCTTGCGCGCCCGATCGCCCCGATACATGCCACCGAGCTGCGGAACGGTCACGTGCGATTCATCGATGATCATCAAGGCATCCGCCGGCAGATAATCGATCAGCGTCGGCGGCGGCTCGCCTGGCATCGCTCCAGACAAGTGGCGCGTGTAGTTCTCGATGCCCTTGCAGAAGCCCAGCTCCGCAAGCATTTCGAGATCGAACCGCGTGCGCTGCTCGAGGCGCTGCGCCTCAACGAGTTTGCCCGTGGCGACCAACTCATCGACGCGCTGCTTCAGTTCGACCTTGATGTCCTCAATCGCACGCAGCACGGTCTGGCGCGGCGTCACATAGTGCGACGACGGGTAGACGGTGAAGCGTGGAATCTTCTGGCGAATGCGGCCCGTCAGCGGATCGAACAGCTGCAGGCTTTCGATCTCGTCGTCCAGCAAATCGATACGAACCGCCAGTTCGGCATGTTCGGCGGGAAACACATCAATCGTGTCTCCGCGCACGCGATACGTTCCGCGCGTGAAGTCGGTTTCGTTGCGGCGATACTGCATCGAAGTCAGGCGCGCGATCACATCGCGCTGACTCAGTCGATCCTTCACGCGCAGCGTCAGCACCATCGCGTGATAGTCGCTCGGATTGCCGATGCCGTAGATCGCAGAGACCGATGCGACGATGATCGTGTCGCGCCGCTCGAGCAGCGACTTGGTCGCCGACAGTCGCATCTGCTCTATATGCTCATTGATGCTGCTGTCCTTCTCGATATACAAGTCCCGCGACGGTACGTACGCTTCCGGCTGGTAGTAGTCATAGTAGGAGACGAAATACTCGACCGCATTGGTCGGAAAAAATTCGCGGAACTCCGAATACAGTTGCGCGGCAAGCGTCTTGTTCGGCGCCAGAACGAGCGTCGGCGAGCCAATCTGCGCAAGCACGTTGGCCATCGTGAAGGTCTTGCCCGATCCGGTCACGCCCAGCAGGGTCTGTGCCGCCAATCCGTCGCGAAGACCGTTCACCAACGACCGAATCGCCTCAGGCTGATCTCCGGCCGGGGCGAACGGCTGATGCAATTGGAAGGGCGAGTTCGGATACGAAATCATGTCGTTTTTGCGCCGCAATATGATGCGGCTAACCGCGGATTTTAAAAGGTGCGAAAGGAAAAACCTAGCCCTTGGAGGCGAATTTCCCAAATCGCGCATGCCAGAAAAAACAAGGACTTACGAAACTGTCGGCTGGAAGAACAAGGGCTTGACTTTCGGTCGAAAGATCGCTCTCGCCGTCACCGCCGAGCTCCAATCCGGGTCGCATTGCAGCGCCGTGTAGACTGGCGCAAGCGAGAGAATCCATCCTTCCGGCCCCCTTTGGGGCTCCGAACACCTCAACACCACTCCTCCACGATGACTTCTGCCATCTTCGACGGCGTTCAGATGGCGCCTCGCGACCCAATTCTTGGCCTGACAGAGGCTTTCGCCGCCGACACTCGAAAGAGCAAGGTCAATCTGGGCGCCGGCGTCTACTGCGACGACGCGGGAAAGATTCCTGTCCTGCGGGCGATTCGCGAAGCCGAACGTGCGCGAATCGAGTCGGCCTCCCCACGTGGCTACCTGCCGATCGAGGGAATTGCGGTTTACGACGCCGCGGCGCAGAAGCTGCTCTTCGGCGAAGGCTCTCCCTTGATCGTGGAAGGTCGACTGGTTACGGCACAGGCTCTGGGCGGCACGGGCGGATTGAAGATTGGGGCCGATCTGCTGAGGCGACTCAAGCCGAATGCGTCTGTGTTGATCAGCGATCCAAGCTGGGAGAACCATCGCGCCCTGTTCGAAGGCGCCGGATTCAAGGTCGATACCTATCCGTATTACGACGCGCAGACACATGGACTCGATTTCACCGGCATGCAGGCCGCGTTGAACTCGGCCGGTCCGGAGACGATCGTTGTATTGCACGCGTGTTGCCACAACCCGACCGGAGTCGACCTGACCGCCGATCAGTGGAAGTCCGTTGTCGGCATCGCGCGCGCGCGCGGATTCATTCCATTTCTGGACATCGCGTATCAGGGATTCGGCGAGGGAATCGACGCCGATGGCCTTGCGGTGCGCCTTTTCGCGGATGCCGGACTTTCCTTTCTCGTCTCAAGCTCCTTTTCGAAGTCTTTCTCGCTTTATGGCGAACGCGTCGGCGCCCTGACCATCGTGGCCGAAAGCAAGGACGAGGCGACGCGCGTGATGAGCCAGTTGAAACGGGTGATTCGCAGCAACTACTCGACGCCGCCCACGCATGGCGGCAGCATCATCGCCGCCGTATTGACCGATCCACGATTGCGCGCGTTATGGGAGCAGGAACTGGCGGAGATGCGCGATCGCATCAAGCAGATGCGCGTCCGCTTTGTGGACGGCCTTCGGGCCCGCGGCGTCAACCGTGACTTTTCATTTGTGCTGCGCCAGCGCGGCATGTTTTCCTACTCCGGGCTGAGCGCGGCACAAGTCGAGCGCTTAAAGAATGAGTTCGGCATCTACGCCGTTTCGACCGGGCGCATCTGTGTTGCTGCCCTGAATTCGGGGAATATCGACTACGTTCTCGACGCGATCGCCGCCGTGCTGCGCGCGTGACCGCGCTTTGGAACCGATGGTGCCGTCGTTATAATGGGCGGCTTCTTCCCCGATAGCTCAGTCGGTAGAGCGACGGACTGTTAATCCGCAGGTCCCTGGTTCGAGTCCAGGTCGGGGAGCCA
>Ga0209048_10000025_pt1 | contig 127996 bp, 101 predicted proteins | sample FrelakmetCRP12CR_FD_187146 | JGI IMG/M metagenome (GOLD analysis project Ga0209048, IMG submission 187146) | Freshwater lake sediment microbial communities from the University of Notre Dame, USA, for methane emissions studies - CRP12 CR (SPAdes)... | ecosystem: Environmental > Aquatic >...
CATCTATAAGGGGGAGAGAAATCCAGCGGGGTGGAATCAGAACGGCCTGGGAAGTTGGTACCGGTACGGGGATTCGAACCCCGGTCCCGTGGCTGAGAACCACGTGTCCTAACCCCTAGACGATACCGGCACGCCGCAGGTCGTACGAGCATTTGATGTTACCAGCGCGTGGTGGCTCAGTCAACCCGGCGGCGCGGCGGGGTATGATTGGGGCATGCGCTACCTCCTCGGAATCCTCCTGGTCCTCGCCGTTGCCGCGGGCATCGTCTTCGTCGTCGCCGGCCGCGGCGCCGCCCCGTCGATCCAGATCCTTCAGCCGTCGAAAATGGTCGGGGTGGACACGGCCCTGGACGTCACCGTCGAAACCCCGAAGTCGAAACTGAGCCGCCTCGACATCTCCCTCGAACAGAACGGCAAGAGCACGCCGCTCTTCTCGCTCGGCGTCCCCGCGTTGGCCACGCTGACGCAGGAGACACCCAACCGGATCCGGATCACGAGGCCGATCGGAAAGCGGGCATTGCCGGACCTCCAGGCCGGCCAGGCGAGAATCGTCGTGACCGCCGCGCGGACGACGCTGTTCGGCCTGCGCACGAAGGAGGCTTCGGCCGCGCGGGACGTCACCGCCCGCTTCAATCCGCCGCGGATTTCCCCGGTCTCGACGCACCACTACGTCAACCTCGGCGGATCCGAAATGGTGGTCTACAGCGTGTCGCCTCCCGACGTGCAGTCGGGCGTGCAGGTGGGCGACATGATCTACCCGGGCTTCCCGGCCTCAGACGCCGGCGTGGCCGCCGCGGATCCGGGGCTCAAGGTGGCGTTCTTCGCGCTGCTCTACGACCAGGACCTCGCGACGCCGATTCGGCTCTTCGCGCGTGACGAGGCCGGAAACCAGGCCCATGCGTCGTTCGACTACAAGGTGTTCCCCAAACCGTTCAGCAGGGGGAAGATCGAACTGTCCGACGCCTTCCTCCAGCGGGTCGTTCCCGAAATCCTCGAACATGCGCCGGAACTGAAGCTGGCGGTCGGCCCCGGGGACAGCTACCTGCCGGCGTTCCTCAAGCTGAACAGCGACCTGCGGCGGTTGAACGCGGAGAAGATCGTCCAGCTGTCGAAGGAGACCTCTTCGAAGGTCCTGTGGAACGGTCCGTTCCTCCCTCTCGGCAACGCGCAGGTGGAGTCGAGGTTCGCCGAACACCGCACGTACTTCTACGAGGGCAAGGAGGTCGATCAGCAGGTGCACCTCGGGTTCGACCTCGCGGTGACCAAGCGGATCGCGGTGCGAGCCGGGAACGACGGGAGGGTGGTGTACGCCGACTACCTCGGCATCTACGGCAACTGCGTCGTAATCGATCACGGGATGGGCGTGCAGTCGCTGTACGGCCACCTGTCCTCGTTCGAGGTGAAGCCTGGCGACGTGGTCAAGCGGGATCAGCAGATCGCGCGGAGCGGGATGACGGGGCTCGCCGGCGGCGACCACCTCCATTTCTCGATCCAGGTGCAGGGCCACCCGGTGAACCCGGTGGAGTGGTGGGACCCGCACTGGATCGAAGACCGTGTCATGCGCAAGCTCCGCGAGGCGAAGCAATGACAGTGGGGTCAGTGACCCCGAAGGCCGCGGACTTCCTGGCGTTGACAAAGCCCCGGCTCAACCTGCTCGTGGTCGCGACGACGCTGGCGGGCTACTATCTTGGCGTGCGGCGGTACGACGCTGCACTGCTGGCGAGCACGGTTGTCGGAACGGCCCTGGTGGCGGGCGGCGCCGCAGCCTTCAACGAGATCTTCGAGCGCGACACGGACGCGCTGATGCAGCGGACCCGGACGCGCCCGCTCCCGGACGGCCGCATGCGGGTGGCCACCGCCGTGTGGTTCGCGGTGGCGATATCGCTCGGCGGCCTGGCGCTGCTCGCCGTCGGCGCCAACCCTCTCGCGGCCAGTGTGGCCGCCGCCACGCTGTTGTCGTATGCGCTCATATACACTCCCCTCAAGAGCAGGAGCTCGCTTGCGACGCTCGTGGGCGGCGTCCCGGGCGCCCTCCCGCCGATGATCGGCTGGGCGGCGGCGACAGGCACCCTCTCGGTCGAAGCGTGGGTGCTGTTCGCAATCGTCTTCCTCTGGCAGATGCCGCACTTTCTCGCCATCGCGTGGCTGTGCCGCGAGGACTACGCGAGAGCGGGCTTGCCGACGCTGCCCGTCGTCGAACCTGACGGCCGGAGCACGGCTCACCAGGTCGTGCTCTACGGCGCCGTGCTCGTGCCGATCAGCCTGGCGCCGACGCTCGTCGGCCTGGCGGGCCGGGCTTACTTCGGGGGAGCGCTGGCGCTTGGTCTCGTGCTTCTTGCGCTTGGCATTCAGTTCGCGCGCCAGCGCACCAACGAACGGGCGAAACGGCTCTTTCTAGGGTCCATCACGTATCTGCCGCTCCTCTGGGGCTTGATGGTGGGAAACCATGGATGACACGGCCTGCGACTCACGGCTTGCGGCTCGCGGTTCGTGGCCGGCGGCTTGCGGCCTGAATCGATGAACCTGCTACTGCCTGCTATCGAGGTCGATGCGCTGAGGCATCGGTATGGCGCCCGGGTGGCGCTCGACGGCGTGAGCTTCCTCGTCCCGCGCGGCGAGATCTTCGGGCTGCTCGGACCGAACGGCGGCGGCAAGACGACGCTCTTCAAGATCGTGTCCACGCTGCTGGCGCCGTCGGAGGGGGCTGTTCGAGTGTTCGGCGACGATGTCGCGCGGGATCCGGGCGCGGTCCGGCGCCGCCTCGGCGTCGTCTTTCAGCACCCGGCGCTGGACGCGCGGCTCACGGTCGAAGAGAACCTCCGCCACCAGGGCCATCTGTACGGACTCAGCGGACGGGTGCTCGGTGCGCGGATCGCAGACGTGCTCGGGCGAGTCCGTCTCGAAGACCGTCGCCGCGACCTCGTGGCCACGCTGTCGGGAGGGTTGCAGCGGCGGGCCGAGGTGGCCAAGGCGCTCCTGCACCGGCCGCAGATGCTCGTGCTCGACGAGCCCAGCACCGGGCTGGATCCCTCGGCGCGACGGGACATCTGGCAGGACCTCGTGGAACTGCGGCGGCAGGATGGCACGACGGTCATCCTGACGACACATTTGATGGAGGAGGCGGCCGGATGCGACCGGGTCGCCATCCTCGACCAGGGGCGCCTGGTCGCCCTCGACACGCCTGCGGCGCTGACGGCGGCCATCGGCGGCGACGTGGTGCTGGTCACGACTCCGGACGCGATCGGCCTGGCGGAACGTATCGGGCGGCGGTTCAGCGTGAAGGCGGAGGTCGTGAACGGCAGGGTGCGCATCGAGCGGGACCGCGCGCACGAGTTCATCACCGACCTGGTGGAGAGCTTTCCCGGCGAAATCGACGCCGTGACGTTCGGCAAACCGACGCTCGAGGACGTGTTCGTGCACTACACGGGCCATCGGTTGGATTAGAGGTCACCTCTGTCGGCCAGGGGCTGGCGGCTGCCGGCAACGACACTCTTTTGGCGGTGCGATGCTCGCTGCGTACACCTTGTGGATTCGCGAGATTGTGCGGTTCTACCGCCAGCGCAGCCGCATTGTCGGCGCGCTGGGGTCGCCGCTCGTTTTCTGGTTCCTGATCGGGTCGGGCCTCAACCGGTCGTTCCAGGGCGGGCCGGCGATGCCGCTCCAGGGCGGGTATCTCGAGTACTTCTACCCGGGGACGCTCGCGCTCATCATCCTGTTCACGGCGATCTTCTCGACGATCTCGATCGTCGAGGATCGGCAGGAAGGGTTCCTCCAGGGCGTGCTCGTGGCGCCGGTGCCGCGCTCGGCGATTGTCGTCGGGAAGATCCTGGGAAGCACGACGCTGGCGGTCATCCAGGGGGTTCTGTTCCTGCTGCTGGCGCCGTTCGCGCACGTGCAGGTTCACCTGGCCGACCTGCCGGGGCTCTTCGGCGTGATGATCCTGGTTTCATTCGGCCTGTCCGGCCTGGGCTTCCTGGTGGCGTGGTGGCTCGACTCGACGCAAGGATTCCACGCGATCATGAACATCTTCCTGATCCCGCTGTGGATTCTGTCGGGCGCGCTGTTCCCGGCATCGGGCGCGGCCGGGTGGGTCCGCGCGCTGATGCTCGTCAACCCGATGACCTACGGGGTCTCCGCGCTGCGGCGGTTCTTCTACGATCAGCCGCTGGCCAGCGAGCCCCCGTTCGAGCTGTCCCTCGCGGTCGTGATCCTGTTCGCGGCGGCCATGGCGGCGGCCGGCACGATTGCGGTGCGCCGGAAGCGGTAACTGGGCAGGGATGAAGCCCTGCCCCACCGGTGAGGCGGCCGTTTCGCATTCCGGCCGGTCCGATTCGGCGGCCTGTCAGGGTTGCCCTCGGAGGAACAACATGACCGTTGGCGATCTTCCGACCGTGAACGCGACGCTGAACGGGGTGTCGGCGGTGCTGCTCGGCAGCGGCTACGCGATGATCCGGCAGCGGCGGATTGCCTGGCACCGCGCCTTCATGCTGGCGGCGTGGATCACGTCGATGATGTTCCTTGCGTCGTACACCGTCTACCACGCCATCGCGGGCTCGAGGCCCTACCCCGGCCAGGGCGCGGCCCGGACAGTCTACTTCATCATCCTGATCTCGCACGTCGTGCTGGCGGCAGCCGTCCTGCCGCTGGCGATCACGACGCTGGCGCGGGCCCTCGGCGGCCGCTACCCCGCCCACGCCCGCCTGGCCCGCTGGACGTTGCCGATCTGGATCTACGTCTCGGTCACTGGCGTCGTGGTCTACGTGATGCTCTACCACTGAGACCGGCTGGCGGCTCGCGGCTGGCGGCTCGCGGCTGGCGGCTCGCTGCTTGCGGCCGGCGGCCGCCGGGGCTAGACTCGGATTGATGGTCTATCACGTGTCACGGCGTTGTGGCGTGCCCCTGTTTCTTGCCGGACTCGGCCTTGCGGCCGCGCTGGTTATCGGGTGCGGGGGTGCCTCATCGAGTCCGGCCTCGCCGACGCCCACGCCGGTTCCATCCGGGGTGAACGCCTGCGGAGCCATCTCAGGCGCGTCAGCGAGCGGGCTGGCAATCGTCAATGGCGCCTCGTGTACGCCGGGCACCGCGTCCGTCCCGATCCTCTATCTGAAGGACAGCGGGGGCACCTGGTTCGCATCCTGTTCGGGCACCGTGATCAGCAGCACGGCAGTCCTGACAGCAGCGCACTGCCTTGCCCCCCCGACAGCCAGTATCAACATCTCGTTCCAGACGAAGGAGATTCCCTCGGCGTCGTTCGCGGCTAGCCCCGACTACAACGGCACGGCGTCCAACTCGATCGACGTCGGCGTCGTCATCGCGTCGGCTCCCATCGGCCAGCCGATCGTGCCGATCCTCAGCAGCCGCGATCCCATCGTCGGTGAGCCGGTCGTGATTGCCGGGTGGGGCCAGGACCTCTTCGGCCAGACGTTCGTCCTGAGGGCGGGGGCGACCACCCTGTCGCAGATCGGGAGCGTCGACCTGCTCGCGCAGTACGGCGGCTCGAGCGCCAGCGTCTGCGCCGGCGATTCGGGCGGTCCCCTCCTCGTCTCGGTTGGAGGCACCTGGACGATCGCGGGCGTCACGTCAGCCGTTTCGGGCGCATGCGTCGCGGGCACGAACTACTTCACGAACATCCGGAACGCCTCCGCCCGGGCCTTCGTGCTCAGCCAGGCGCCCGACGCCGCTCAGCGGTGACACCCGTCGCGGTCTTCAATCTCACCTGTAAATCAGGTACTTCGCCCGCAGCAGCCGCCACCGCCCCTCGTCGGCCGACCACGACGCCGCGATTTGCGCGGGATCCTCGCCCGACTTGATCCGTTCCAGCACACTCGACGAGCCCAGCAGGGCCAGGATCTTGTCGATCTCGAACGCGCCCGGGTGCTGCCGGTATATCGCGGACGCCACCTCCACCCCAAGGCGGACGGGCTCGAGCGCCGATCGGTCGGTCACGATCATGAAGACGCCGCTGCACGGCTCGTCCTTGAACCGGCTGGATGTCGGCTTGAACGACGTCGGGTAGAATCTGACGCCCGGCAGGCGTCGCGCGTTGAGCGCGGCCGCGAGCTTCGGGCCGTCCATCCACGGCGCGCCGACATGCTCGAACGGCGTGTCGGTGCCTCGACCGACGGAGACGTTGGCGGCCTCGATGAGGCAGACACCCGGATACAAGGTCGCCTCGTTCAGGTTCCGCATGTTCGGCGACGGGCTGATCCACGGCACGCCTGTCTCGTCGAACCACTGCTCGCGCTTCCAGCCCTTCACAGGCACGACCGTCAGGTCCGCGCCGATCTTGTTTTCGCCGTTGAAGAGCCTCGCCAGCTCTCCCATGGTCATCCCGTGGCGCACAGGCATCGGGAAGTAGCCGACGAACCCGAGCAGCGCCTTGTCGAGGGTCGGCCCCTCGACGCGAAATCCGCCGATCGGGTTCACGCGGTCGAGCACCACCATCCTGATCTTCCGTTTGGCGGCCTCCTCCATCACGTACGCCATCGTCGTTTCATAGGTGTAGAACCGGACGCCGACGTCCATGATGTCGAACACGAGCGTGTCGATCCCCTCCAGCATCTGCGCCGTCGGCCGGGTGGTTTCGCCGTAGAGCGAGTAGATCGGCACGCCTGTCTTGTCGTCGCGCGACGATGGGACGGCCTCGTCCAGGGCGCCGCGAATGCCGTGCTCAGGGCTGAACAGAGCCACCAGTTTCACGTCCGGCGCCTTGGCCAGCAGGTCGATCGTCGCCTCTCCGGTAATCGCGCGACCGGTGTGATTCGTCACCAGGCCGACCTTTCGCCCCTGCAGCAGCTTGAAGTTCTCGGCCTTCAGCACGTCGATCCCGTTGAGGACGGGCGCGCTCGCCGCCGGCGGTTGCGGGGCCGCGCCTGCCGCGCCGAAGTCGCCCCCGGTCAGCCTCACCGTGCGGAGGGCGTCCGGCGGCGGGCTGAGGACGGCCGACCCGACGACCGTGGCGACCCGGGCGCGCAGCGGCGTCACGTCGCCCTTGCCGTCCGGGTGGACGCGGTTCGAGAGGAACACGATCCACGTCTTCGTCAACGGGTCGATCCAGAGCGAAGTGCCGGTCCAGCCGGTGTGGCCGAACGAGCCGAGCGGCAGCAGTTCGCCTCGGTTCGACGAATACGACGAGTCCATGTCCCAACCGAGCCCTCGCACCTGGCCGCCCGGCAGGGAAATGGGGCTGGTCATCTTCGCCACCGTCATCGGCGAGAGGATGCGGACGGCGCCGGACCGGCCGCCGTCGAGCAGCATCCGGCAGAAGATGCCGAGATCCGCCGCGGTGCTGAACAGACCCGCGTGGCCGGCCACGCCAAGCATCCGCCTGGCGGTCGGGTCGTGGACGACACCCCTCAGAATCGTCCCGCCGGGCTGATCGCACGGCCAGCCGTACTGCGTGCATTTCTCCGTGGGTGCGATTCGCGGCGCGAGCGATACCGGCGGCTTGAACATCGTGTCGCGCATCGCGAGCGGCTCGAAGATCCGCGCCCGGGCGAATTCGTCCAGCGTCTTGCCGCTGACGCGATGAACGATCTCGCCGAGAAGGACGAAGTTGATGTCGCTGTAGACCAGGCGCTCGCCCGGGGCGGAGGTGGGGATCTCCTCGATCGCCCTGGAGATGGCCTCGTCGTAGCTGGCAAACTCCAGCGACATGTCGAGGTCCGGCCTGAGACCTGACACGTGCGTCAACAGATGCCTCACCGTGATCTCGCCCTTGCCGTAGCGCTCGAAGCCGGGGATGTGCGCGGCCACCCGGTCGTTGAGCCGGAGCCGGCCCTCCTCGACGAGGATCATCACGCTCGTCGTCGTCGCCACGACCTTGGTCAGCGAGGCAAGGTCGAAGACCGTGTCGAGCGTCATCGCCTCGACGGCCGGCTCGACCGACCGGTTGCCGAACGCCTGCTTGTACGCCACCTGGTCGCCACGGCCGACCACCACGACGGCCCCCGGGGTCTGCCTGGCTGCAATCGCCTCGTTGACGAGATCGGCGATCCGCGCGAGGCGGACCGCGTCGAATGCGGCCGGAGGCCGCGAATCCTGGGCCCGGGCCGGAGCCCAGCCGAACCCGAGGACGACGACCGCCGCGAGGCCGAGCCCGACGATGAATCGCAGCTTCATAAGGCTCTCCATGGGAGTCCGGGCACTATAATAGATTGTTTCGCCGGGGCCGGGGGATCCGACGACCGGGGTGAACCGAAGCACGGGAGGGGTTGGTGGGCAGAAATCCGTGGCGCCAGGAAAGGCAGTTCGGCGTCAGCGTGGGGCTCGTGCTGCTCGCCGCTGCCGCGTGGTTCCTCTGGCGCGGGCGAGGCCCCGTCCTGGTCGGCGTGCCGGCCATCGGCGGCGGCACGCTGGTCGTGCTCGGCGTGGCACTCCCCCGGGCGCTGGCCTTGCCGAACCGCGTCTGGATGGCGCTGGCAGAGGCGCTGTCGTGGGTCTCGGTCCGGATCATCCTCGGCCTGCTGTTCTTCCTCGTTTTCGCGCCGCTCGGCGCGTGGCGGCGGGCGCGCGGGTGGGACCCGCTCAACCGGCGGACGGCGGCCGGACGGACGAGCTTCTGGAACCCGTACTCGCCGAGGCAGGCCGACCCGAAGCACTACGAGAGGATGTTCTAACGGCGGCCGGCGACTGGCGGCTGTCTGCGGTGTCGTTACTACGCGTGCAAGGCCGCAAGCCGAAGGTCGCAGGCCGCAAGTCTGGCAGGAGTTCGAGATGGCCAAGGTGCAGGTGCTCGTCGAGTTCTGGGAGTTCCTCCGCTACAACAAGAAGTACTGGGTCGCGCCGATCGTGATCTTCCTGATTCTCGCCGGCCTGATCCTGGTTCTCGCCCAGGCGACGCCGATCGCGCCGTTCATCTACACGCTCTTCTAGACTGTGGGGACGCGCCTCTCATGACAGCCGTTCTCGGGATCTCGGCCTTCTACCACGATTCGGCGGCCTGCCTCGTCATCGACGGCGAGATCGTGGCCGCCGCGCAGGAAGAGCGCTTCACTCGGAAGAAGCACGACCCGGGCTTCCCCTCGAACGCCTGCCGCTACTGCCTCTCCGAGGCCGGGCTGAAGGCGAGTGACCTGACACTGGTCGGCTTCTACGAGAAGCCGCTCACCAAGTTCGACCGGCTGCTCGACACCTACATCGACTACGCCCCCCAGGGCTGGAGTTCGTTCATCCAGGCGATTCCTCTCTGGATGAAGGAGAAGCTCTGGGTCGGCGACACGATCCGGCGCGAATTGGCGGACCTCGCGGAGCCGGACGATCCGAAGGCCGCGAAGAAGCTGGCGAAAGCGTTTCCGTGGAAGGTCATGTTCGGCGACCACCACGAGTCGCACGCCGCCTCGGCTTTCTATCCCTCGCCTTTCGAAGAGGCGGCCATCATCACCGTGGACGGCGTCGGCGAGTGGGCGACGGCGTCGCTCGGGATGGGGCGCGGCTCCGAGCTGAAGCTCTTCAAGGAACTTCGGTTCCCCGATTCGCTCGGCCTGCTCTACAGCGCGCTCACCTACTTCACCGGTTTCAAGGTCAACTCGGGTGAATACAAGGTGATGGGGCTCGCCCCGTATGGGGAACCGCGTCACCTCCCGCTGCTGCGCGACCGCATCGCCCGGATCTGCGACGACGGGTCGATCCACCTGGACCAGAAGTTCTTCAACTACTGTCAGGGCCTGACCATGACCGGCGACCGCTTCGCCGAGGCGGTGGGCGGCCCGCCCCGCGAGCAGGAGTCGAACCTGACCCAGCGCGAGATGGACCTCGCGCGATCGATCCAGGATTTCACCGAAGAGGCGATGCTGAAACTCGCCCGGTTCGCGCACGCCGAGACGGGCATGACCCATCTGGCGATGGCCGGCGGCGTGGCGCTCAACTGCGTGGCCAACGGCCGGCTGCTTCGCGAGGGTCCATTCGAGGAGATCTGGATTCAGCCCGCGGCAGGCGACGCGGGAGGCGCGGTGGGCATGGCGCTGGCGCTGTGGCACCGCTATCTCGGAAAGCCGCGCGTGTCGGCCGAGCGAGCTGGCGCCTGGGTTTCCAACAAGACATGGCACGCGACGCATCGGATCGGCGAGCTGCCGCCGTACCGGGACGGCATGAGAGGCGCGTATCTTGGTCCGGCGTTTCCCGTCGCGGACATCCAGCGCTTCCTCGAGGAGCGCAAGCTTCCCTACCGGCGCATCGACCGCAGCGACCTGCCGAATGTCGTGGCCGAGCTGCTCGCCTCGGAGAAGGTCGTCGGCCTTCACCAGGGACGAATGGAGTTCGGGCCCCGCGCCCTCGGCGGCCGCACCATCATGGGCGACGCCCGTTCGCCGAAGATGCAGTCGGTCATGAACCTCAAGATCAAGTATCGGGAGAGCTTCAGGCCGTTCGCGCCGAGCGTGCTGTGCGAGCACGTGCACGAGTGGTTCGACCTGGATCGCGACTCCCCCTACATGCTCCTCGTGGCCGACGTTCAGCCGGATCGGCGCCGCAGGATGACGGCCGAGGAAGAGCAGCTGTGGGGCATCGACAAGCTCAACGTGCCCCGATCGTCGATTCCCGCCGTCACGCACGTGGACTATTCCGCGCGGATCCAGACGGTCCGCCGCGACACGAATCCCCTGTACTGGGACATCCTCGAGGCGTTCCGCTGCCGCACCGGTTGCCCGGTGATCGTCAACACCTCCTTCAACGTGCGCGGTGAGCCGATCGTGTGCTCCCCTGAAGACTCCTACCGGTGCTTCATGCGCACCGAGATGGACGCCCTGGTGCTCGAAGAGTGCCTCCTCCTCAAGGGCGACCAACCGAAGTTCGACGATCGCGCGAACTGGCGCGATCAGTTCACCCTGGACTAGCATCTCGTCATGGGTTCCGAACCATCCGGCGGCCGCCCGGTCCGATCTGCGCGGGGCATGTGGCGTTATCGTTTCGTCGTCGGCCTCATCTGGTTTGCGGTCCTTGCCGCCGCCGCCGCCGGCTGGCGCTACGCCCGCACGTCCGGCCCCGCCTACGGACCGGTCATCGTCGTCTCCATAGAATCGCTTCGCGCCGATCATCTGCCGGTCTACGGCTACACCGGGATCCGAACGCCGGCAATCGACGGCCTGGCGGCCGACGCCGTCACGTTCGACCGCGCCTACGCCCACTCACCACTCACGCTCGCGTCGCATGTCTCGATGCTGTCCGGCCTGCTGCCCTTTCAGTCCGGCGTCCGGGACGAGATCGGGTTCCCGATTCCCTCCAACGTGTCGTTGCTCCCGCAACTGCTCCACCGGCGCGGGTTCAAGACGGGCGGGATGGTCTCGAACTATCTCCTGCGGAAGGAGACCGGCCTCGGCGGGGCGTTCGGGTTCTTCGACGATGAATTCGGCGCAGGCGCCCCCGAGGACGCGGCGCCGCCCGCGGCGAGAGACGGCGCCGAGACGCTGAGGATCGCCGAGCGGTGGATCGAGTCGATCGGAACGGCGCGCTTCTTCTTGTTCCTTCACCTGGATGGGCCGGGGCCGTCTGGCGCTGCGCCCGCGGCCTTCGGGAAGTCCTCCCCGTACGACGCCCGAATTGCCTACGCGGACGAGTTGGTGGGCCAGCTCATCGCGTTTCTCAAGAAGCGCGGCCTGTACAACGGCGGGGTCCTCGTGCTCACCTCGGACCACGGCGAAGGCCTCGGGGATCACGGGGAGCAGGGCCACGGGTTGTTCCTTTACGAGCCCGCCGTCCGGACGCCGTTGATCGTCAAGCTCCCGCGGCGCGACGGCGGCGGGAGGCATTCCAACGCGCTCGTTCAGCACATCGACATCGCTCCGACCATTCTCGATCTGATGGGCGCGCCGCGACCGTCCGGGCTCCGGGGCCGATCGCTGCGCAACCTGCTCGACTCGCCCACGGCGATCATCCCCGAACGTCAGATCTACGCCGAGTCGCTGGCCGCTCGCTATCGTTTCGGCTGGAGCGAGATCTCGTCGCTGTCCGACGGGAGGTATCGGTACATCATGTCGGCCCGACCGGAGCTGTACGACCTCGTGCAGGATCCGAAAGAACGGGTGAACCTGGCCGAGAGCGACACGCAAACCGCGCAGCAGGTGCGGGCGGCGCTCGAGACGCTGACCGGCGCCTCACCGTTGCCGGCCCCGTCGCCCGTTCCTGGAACGGAGCGCGATCGCCTGGCCGCCATCGGCTATGTCGCCGGCCTGCCTGCCGTCGAGCCGGAGGTGCCACGCGACCAATTGCCCGACGTCAAGGATCGGGTGGCCGTCGCAAACAAATACTGGGAGGCGGTCGGCCTGCTGGCGAGAGGTCAGTCGCCGGAGGCGATTGCCAGGTCCCGCGAAGTGGTGTTCGACGATCCGGCACTCGCGGTCGGATGGGATCGCCTGGTCGGCCTGCTCGCGGCCAGCGGCCGGTTCAGGGAAGCGGCCGATGCGTTGTCGTCGTTGCTGGCGCTCTACCCAGAGGCGACGCGCACGGCGGAAGCCGACCAGCGCCTCCAGCAGCTGCTGGGAACGACGCCAACGCCGGGACACTACCTGCTGGCTGCCAGAGTGTGGAACTCGCTCGGTGAGAAGGCGAAGGCGGCCGACGTCCGCGCGGCCGCGCGCAAGGCGGTTGGCGCCTCAGCGCTCCGAAAGGCCGAGGCGGGCTTCCGGAAGTAGTGGAGAGCACGGAGGATTGACGGGTGGCGAGCAGCAGGAAACCACGATCGTCTCGGCCGACGGCAGCGACGCACCAGGCCGCGCGTCGCGCGGAGACGCGGGCACCCGGACGAGGGCGCGGCCGCTGGCTCGCGCCCGGCATCGCCGGGCTCGTTCTCGTGTGCGCGCTCGGCGCCTGGTATTTCTTCGCGCGCAGCAGCCCGCCCATGTTCACCCGCACCGCCGACCAGAACGTTCTCCTGATTACGATCGACACGCTGCGCGCCGACGCGCTCGGCTGCTACGGCGGACCCGCAACGACGCCGAACCTCGACCGCCTGGCTGCGCTCGGCGTCCGCTACGACTTCGCGCACGCGCACGCCGTGATTACGCTTCCATCTCACGCGAGCATCCTCACCGGACTCTACCCGTATCAGCACGGCATCCACGACAACGCCGGCTTCCGCCTTCCGGCATCGATCCCCACGCTCGGGACGATGCTGAAGGCGCGAGGGATGGCGACCGGCGCCTTCATCGGCTCGTTCGCGCTCGATTCGCGCTTCGGCTTGAACACGGGCTTCGACGTCTACGACGAGCACTACGGCCAGTCCGACATGTCGGCGGGCTTCAAGATGGCCGAGCGTCGCGCCGATGCGGTCGTCGCGCCGGCGACGGCGTGGATCGCGAAGCAGCGGGGGCCGTGGTTCGCCTGGGTCCACGTCTTCGATCCCCACGCGCCCTACGATCCGCCGGAGCCCTTCAAACAGCAGTACGCGGACCGGCCCTACTTCGGGGAGGTCGCATTCACCGACGCCGCGCTTGGGCCGCTCCTCGACCTCGTCCGCGGCGCCGGGCGGCCGACGCTTGTCGTCGTGACGGGCGACCACGGCGAGGGGTTGGGCGACCACGGCGAACTGACGCACGGCCTGTTCGCGTACGAGGCGACGCTGCACATCCCGCTCATCATCGCGCAGGTCGGCAGGGGCACTCGCTCGACGCTCTCCGGCCCGCCGCGGGTCTCGGACGTCGACGCGCGCCATGTCGATCTCGTCCCGACGATCCTCGACGCGCTGGGTCTGCGAACACCGAGCCGCCTGCCCGGACGCACGCTGCTCGTCGGCCCGCTGCAGGCGGGCGACCGGCCGTCCTACTTCGAGGCGCATTCCACGTCCTACAACCGGGGCTGGGCACCGCTCACCGGGATCCTCGTCAACCGCGACAAGTACATCGACCTTCCCCTGCCGGAGCTGTACGACCTGAAGGCCGACCCGGCGGAGGCCACGAACCTCGTCGATCGACAAGGCGAACGCCGACGCACGCTCGAGAACCGGCTGCGCGCATTCAACGCTCCCGAACCCGGAGCGGCACGCACCCGGGACGCGGAATCCCGTTTGCGCCTGCAGGCACTTGGATATGTATCCGGCAACGCCCCGCGAAAGGCACGCTACACCGAAGACGACGATCCGAAGCGCCTCGTGAAACTCGACCAGCAGCTCCGCCTGGCGATCGACCTCTACGAGAGGCACCGCCCGCAGGAGGCGATCGCGCAGTACCGCCAGGTCATCGCCGCACGCCCGACAATGGAGGTGACGTACGCGCAACTGGCGATGCTCCAGTGGGAACTCGGGCAGCCAGCTGACGCCATCGCCACGCTGCGGGCGTCGATTCACGCCGGTTGCGACAGCGTGACGATCCGGACGACGCTGGGCACGTACCTCGCGGAAACCGGCGCCGTGAAGGAAGCCATCCCCCTCCTCCAGCAGGCGACCGCCGACGACGACAGCGACGTGGATGCGCTCAACGCGCTGGGCATCGCACTCGCGCGGTCGGGTCAGACGAAGGCCGCACAGGACACGTTCGAGCGGCTGCTGCGCGTCAATCCCGGGAACACGATGGCGCTCGAGAACCTGGGGGCGATCGCCCTGGCAGCCGGGAAGATGACCGACGCGCGCCGGTACTTCACACAGGCTCTCGAGGCGGATCCCCATTCCACGCAGGCCAACAATGGACTCGGCGTCGTCGAGCTGAAGACTGGGAACCGCAAGGCCGCGATCGAGCGCTTCCGGCAGGCAGTCGCGCGCGACCCCGAGAACTACGACGCCTTGTACAACCTCGCCACCGAGCTGGTCAACGACGGGCAGGCCGAGGCCGCACGGCCGTACCTCGAGCAGTTCGTCCGGACCGCACCGCCGTCGTTCTACGCCAAGGACATTGAGCGGGTGAGGGAGCTCCTCGCACGCACGTCGCGTTGAGGCCGCGGCATGTTGGCGATGACGGCCGTCTCGCCCCCGATCACCACACCACGGGATCCTGAGGGCTCCCGCGTCGGCCCGCGGGACCCTCGGGCGGGCTCAGGCGTGGCCCCCGCGGCCATGATTGCGTCGGGGGTGGGGTAGTATTGACTCGATGGCTCCGAAGCGGAAGAGCACTCCTGCCGGGAAGGGCGCAAGACCCGGTTCGCTGTCGCGGCCGGCGACAGGGCCCGAGAACACGCGCGGCAGACGAGGCCGCCGCTGGCTCGCGCCGGTCGTCGGCGGCGCTGCAGCGCTCGCGGGCATCGGGATCGGGGTCTGGTGGTTGCTCCGCCCGGCCGGACCGCCGGCGCCGATCGTCCTGATCTCGGTCGACACGCTTCGCGCCGACCACCTGCCGGTCTACGGCTACACGAAGGTGAAGACGCCCGCCATCGACGCCCTCGCGGCCGACGGCGTCGTCTTCGAGCGCGCCTACGCGCACTCGCCGCAGACGCTGCCGTCGCACGCCGCGATCCTGTCGGGCCAGCTCCCCTTCGAGACGGGCATCCGCGACAACGTCGGCTTCGCCGTGCGCCGCGACCAGGCCACGCTTCCATCGATGGTGCGGGGCCGGGGCTACGCTAGCGGCGGCTTCGTCAGCGCATTCGTGCTGCGCAAGGAAACCGGCATCGGGCAGGGGTTCGATTTCTTCGACGACCAACTGCCGCCATCGGCGCCGGACATGCCGATGGGCCAGGTCCAGCGACCCGGGCCGGAGACGCTGCAGGCCGCCGAGAACTGGATGTCGAAACTGGGGTCGGAGCGGTTTTTCATCTTCTTCCACATCTACGAGCCGCACACGCCCTACACGCCGCCCGGGCGCTTCTCGCAGTACGCCCCCTACGACGGCGAGGTGGCCTACAGCGACGAGATCGTCGGACAGCTCATCGCGTGGCTGAAGTCGCGGGGCTGGTACGACCGGGCGGCCGTTATCTTCCTGTCCGATCACGGCGAAGGACTCGGCGACCACGGCGAACTGGAGCACGGCCTCTTTGTCTACGACTCGACCATCCGTGTGCCGCTCATCGTGAAGCTGCCGGGAAGCACGGGGGCGGGCCGCCGGGTGACGGCGCCGGTCCAGCACATCGACCTGGTGCCGACCGTCCTCGACTGGCTGGGTGTCCCGAAACCGGCGAGCCTGCGCGGCCAGTCGCTCGTACCGCTTCTGGATGGCCGCCAGTCCGGTGGCGACCAGAGCGTCTACTCCGAAGCGTTCTACGGGCGCTACCACTTCGGCTGGAGCGAGCTGTACGCGCTCACCGATGCGCGCTATCGCTACATCAAGGCGCCAAGACCAGAGCTGTACGACCTCGTGCGGGATCCCGGCGAGACGCGGAGCCTCGCTGCCGAGCGCCCGCAGGTGGTCGCGGCCGCCCGCGGCGAGCTCGGTCGCCTGCTGGCCGGCACCACGATTCATGCGCCGGGGCAGGTGTCGAAGGAGGACCTCCAGCGACTCCAGGCGCTGGGCTACGTGGGCTCGCAGGCCAATCTGTCGCCCGATCGGCCCGGCGAGTCGCTCCCCGACCCGAAGGACAAGGCCGCAGTGCTCGAATCGTACCGACGCGCGATCCAGTTGGCGGCGCTCCGCCGCTACGACGAGTCGATCGGGCTCCTGCGCCAGGTGCTGGCCGACAACCCTTCGATGAAGGATGCCTGGATCCAGATCGGCGTCGAATACGTCCGCTCGGGTCGCCAGCAGGATGCCGTCGACGCATTCAAGCGCCTCGTGGAGGTCGACCCGGCCGATGCCAACAGCTTCGTCAGCATCGCGGGCGTGTACCTGACGATGGGAAGGCTCGCGGAGGCGCAGGCCAACGCCGAGATGGGCCTGAGCAAGGCGGCGCCCGCCGACACGCGCGCCACGACGTCGGCCTGCGAGGTGCTCGTGAGGATCGCGCTGGCGCGCAAGGACGCGACCGCGGCGCGCCGCTACGCGGCAATGGCGCAGCAGGCCAACCCCGCGTTCCCGCTGCCTTCGTACGTGGAGGGGTTGATCCGCCATGCCGACAAGCGGTTCGAAGAGGCGCTGCCGCGTTTCGAGGAGACGATCTCCCGCCTTCGCGGGCAGCAGATGACCATCCCCGAGCTGTTCTTCTACACCGGCGACACACTGGCCAACCTGGGCCGTGCGGAGGAGGCCGAGGCGGCGTTCCGGCAGGAACTGACGTTTTCGCCGCAGCACCTGCGTACGCGCGCGAGCCTGGCGATGCTCCTCCGCGCCGACGGCCGAAACGCAGACGCCGAACTGGAGATTGACGGCATGCTGGCAGCCGTGCCGACGCTGGAAGGCTACGAGATGGCGGCGAAGACGTGGGCGATCTTCGGCGAGAAGGCTCGCGCGGACGAAGTCCGTTCGGAAGCCCGCAAGCGGTTCCCCGCCCGGTAGTCGTACCCGCCCGCGCGTGCTACCATTGAGTTCGCTGCCAGTGCCAGAGCCATAGGTGCATCATGAGTCGTGCTTGGCGCGCCACTATCTTCCTGGCCGCGACCGTTCCACTGTCCGTCGCCGGTCTTGCCACAGTCGCAGCTTTCTCCAGCCCGACTCAACCTCCAGCCGTCCAGGCAACGGCTCCAAGGACCGAGCCGGCTCAGAAGGCAACGCCAGCCCCCCAAGAGGCCCCGGTGTTCAGGGCCGGCGTGGAGGTGGTCCGCCTCGACGTCCGTGTCCTTGACGACAACGGCGTCTCCGTGAAGGACTTGAGGCCGGACGAGGTGCGGATCACCGAGGGCGGCGTCCGGCGCCCGATCGTCCTGTTCCAGCACGTGGCCGAGCCGGCCGGCACGTATCTGGAAGTGGCACGGCGGACCATCGGCGCAGAGGTCTCGACGAACCAGGGAGCGCCCCGGGGCCACCTCTACCTTTTCGTCTTCGACCAGAACCACATCACGCCCGGGAACGAACAGCGCGCGCGGCAGGCGGCTGAACGGTTCATCCGGACCCGAGTGAAGCCGGGCGACCGCGTCGCGCTGTACGCCCTGCCAGGGCCCGGGCCGCAACTCCCGCTCACGTCGAACACCGGCCTGGCACTGGCCGAGCTGCCGAAAGTCCGCGGCGCCCTCGACCGGCAAGGCCTGGCCGTCGGGGCGATGATGAGCGACTTCGAGGCGTTCCAGATCACACGCGGCGACATCAACACGCTGCAGACCTTCCTGAACCGGGTCGCGTCGAACGCGGCGGCCGGCGCCGACAGCGTCGCGAAAGCGACAATCGCACCGCCGGCGTCGGCGCTGAGCACGAGCGACGAGATGGTCATCACGGCCAAGGAGAACGCAAAGACGGCGGTCGAGCGGTCAGACGTCGAGTCGCGCGCGTTCCTGGCCGTGTTCAGTGACGTGATCCGCCAGTTGGCTCAGATCGAGGGCCGCAAGACCGTGATCCTCGTCTCGGAGGGCTTCTTCACCGACAACCTCCGGGTCGACATCGACCGGGTCGCCGCCGCGGCGGCCGAGTCGTACGCGGTGATCTACTCGATGGACATCAATCGCCGCGGCGTCGATTTCAACGCCGACGCGCCGACGGGCGCGAGCGGGGCTCAGGAAGTCCAGAGCCGCCTCGATGCACTGACCACGCTGTCCAACGACACGTCGGGCGCGGTGCTGCGCGATGCCGGCGGCCGGATGGAGGAGGCGCTCAACGAGGTCGCCAACACGTCGCAGGACTACTACATCGTCGGGTTCGAGCCGTCGGCGGCGGCGCTCAACGACCGGCGCGAGTACCGTGCCGTGTCGGTCTCGGTGACCCGCCGCGGCACCAGGGTTGCTGCGCGCACCGGCTACTCTCTGCGTGACCCTCTGACGCCGGCCGATCGGCGCCGCTCGATCGATGCGGCGCTGGGCGCGCCGTTCCCTCAGCAGGGCCTGCCGCTCGAGATGACCACCTACGTGCTGAGGGGACCCAGTCCTGGCGTGCAGCGGGTCGTTTTGAGCCTCCAGGCCGACTTGCCGGTCGCCACTAACGGACGCGCAAAGTCGGCAGACGTCGTGTTCGTGGCGCGCAGGGTGCGCGACGGACGCGTCGCGGCAAGCGGCACCGACGTCATGCCGCTGCCTCGGATTGCGCCGCCTGGACGGACCACCGCAATCGGCCAGTTTCACGTGCAGTTCGAAGCTCCCGCCGGTGAGTACCTGCTCCGGGCGGCAGTCCGCGAGCCGGGCGGCACGACGGGCACCGTGGACCGACGGTTCGACGTACGGCCGCTGGACGGCGTCGACGTCACCGCGAGCGACCTCATCGTCGGCCGCCGGGCGGACGCGCTGCCCGTCAGGGCACGGTGCTACACGGCCGAGGGCCTGACGGCCGCACTCGAAGTGTACGCGCGCGACCCGGTCGAGCTTCAGACGGTGGACGTGACAGTCGACCTGGTTCCGCTCGACGGCGAAACGGCGGTGAGGTCGCTGAAGGCCGACCTGCTGGACATCCACGCGGAGGGCGGCGGCGCCAGCCGCGCGGCCCAGGTGGCGATGCCGCTCGACGACGTGCCCGCCGGCGAGTATGTGGCCCGCGCCACGCTCCGCTCCAGGGGCGAAGCGGTCACCGAGCTCATGCGCCAGGTGGAAATTGTCTCCGGCGCGCCGCCTGCCGCGGCGCCGCCGCCACCGCCCGAGCGGGTCAGCCCTTTGATGATTCTGACGGGCGAGCTCGGACGTCGTTTCGTCGGATCGCTGCAGGCGTCGGCGCCCGACGCGTCGATCAATGCCGCTGCGGGCCAGGCCGCCGTCGGGGCCTGGGCCGCCGTCGAGCGCGCACTGCCGACGCCGACAGGCCCCCGGCCGTTCGCCTACCATGTCCTGCGCGGTCTGGCGTTCTTCGCGACCGAGCGGTACGACGAGGCGGGCACGGCGCTCGAGGCCGCCCTGACGGTGGACCAATCGTCTGCGCCTGCGTCGTTCTTCCTGGGCTGGGCCCGCGCGTACGGCGGCCGCGACGCCGAAGCCGTCACCGCGTGGCGAAACGCCGTGTTGCACGACCCGACGATGATCTCCGCGTACCTGGCGCTTGCCCAGACCTACGTTCGCCTGGCGCACCCGGAACTGGCGACACAGGTCCTGAACGACGGCCTCCGCGCCAACCCGGCGTCGATCGAGCTGAAGGCGAAGCTCGCCGAGGTCGGCCGAAAATGAACGTCCGGGGGATCGCGGGCTGTCTGGCCGTCGCACTCGGCGCGTTCGTGGGCGGGCAGGCGCAGGCCCCGAGGGCCAACCTCCTGCTCGTGACGCTGGACACTGTCAGGGCCGACCATCTGGGCAGCTACGGCGACCGCCAGGCATCGACGCCCGTCCTCGACCGCCTTGCCGCCGAGGGCGTGCGCTTCGCCGACGCAACGACGCAGGCGCCGCTCACCGGCCCGGCCCACGCGGCTCTTCTCACGGGCGTCTACCCTGCGCGTTACGGCGTTCGCGACAACGCCACGACGCCGCTGCCGCGTGACGTGACGACGCTTGCATCCGCGCTGCAGAGCGCGGGCTACCAGACAGGGGCGTTCATCGGCGCGTTCATCCTCGACCGGCCATACGGCTTCGCCCAAGGCTTCGACGAGTTCGACTCCCGGTTCAACCGCTTCGAGGCCGGCAACAAGCAGAAGGCCGAGCGCACTGCCGGACAGGTCGTTGCGCCGGCCCTCGACTGGCTGGGCCGTGTCCGCAGGGACCGGCCGTTCTTCGCCTGGGTGCACTTCTACGATGCCCACGCACCCTATACGCCTCCTGCGCCCTACAACATCAGGTTCGCGAAACAGCCGTACGACGGCGAGATCGCCTACGTGGACAGCGCCGTCGGCAGGCTGATTGCGAAGCTGGAAACCATGGGCGTGCTCGACCAGACGCTCGTCGTCGCGATCGCCGACCACGGCGAGAGCCTCGGGGAGCACGGCGAGGAGGATCACGGCCTGTTCCTCTACGACTCGGTGCTCCGCGTCCCGTGGATCATGCGGCTCCCAGGCCGCAGCCGCGCGGGCGCGGTCGTCACCGAACAGGTCCGGGCCATCGACCTGATGCCGACGGTGCTCGACGCGCTCGGCGTGCCGGCGCCGGGCCGGCTCGACGGCGAGAGCGTCCTGGCCGTCGTGCGTGGCAAGCCGCGTTCCGCGCCGCCGCTCTCCTACGCGGAGACGTGGTACCCGAAGCTGCACTACGGCTGGAGTGAGCTGCGGTCGGCGCGCGTCGGCGAGTGGAAATACATCGACGCGCCGAGGCAGGAACTCTACGACCTGCGCAAGGACCCGGCGGAGCGGAACGACGTGACCCTCAGCCAGCAGACGGTGGCCGGCCGTCTGGGCTCCGACCTGCGGGCGACCGCGGACGGGCTGGGCGGCGCCGAACCGGCGCGGGCGGCGGCGCCGGACCGCGAGACGATCGAGCGCCTGAGGAGCCTGGGTTACATCGGCTTCGTCGCGCCGGGCTCGTCGACGGCCCGCGGGCTCGACCCGAAGGACATGGTGCCGAGGCTGCGCGAGTACCGCCTCTTGATGACCGATGCGACCGCCGCCATCAGGAAAGGCGACCTCGCTACGGCGGCCGACCGGCTGCGCCGCGCGGCAACGGTCAGCGAACGATCGTACGACGTCCACCTCGCGCTCGGCGACGTGTATCTTCAGCAACGCCAGTTCGACCGGGCCGTCGGCGAGTACGAGGCGGCCGCGCTGCTCAACCCTGTCAGCGCCGACCCGCTCGTGGCGGCGGCGAACGCGCTGACTGATCAAGGCAGGCTGGGCGAGGCGGCCAGGAAGCTCGACCAGGCCTTGTCGCTCGAGCCGTTGTCGCCCGAGGTCGCTGTCGGCCGGGCCCGCCTTGCGGAGCGGCAGGACCAACCGCTGGACGCGCTGGCACTTTACCAGTCAGCGGTGAACCTCAACCCGTCGTACGCGCAGGCCAGGGCGCTGCTGGCGAACGTGGCGCTTCGGCTGAAGCGCTTCGACGACGCCCGCGCGCAGTTCGCGGCGCTGCTCGGCCTCGGGTACGAGCCCGCCCGGTCGCACTACGGCCTGGGACGGGTGGCGGAGGCGAAGGGCGATCGCGACGCGGCGCTGAAGGAGTATCGCGCGGCCGTCCATCTCGATCCGAGCCTGTCCGCCGCGCGCGAGGCGCTCGGCCGCCTGGAGAAACAACGGTAGCCAGGGTACACCCCGATGCTGACCGCCGCTCTCGCGCTCGCGCTCGTTGCCCAGGTGGCCCAGCCAGGTGCGCGTGCGCTCGATGTCCGTCGCCTCGTCGTCTCGCCGCCCGTCACGATTGTCGCGCTGTCGGCCGAGAAGCTCCGCGGGTTCCCGGTCCGGCTGTCGTGGTCCCCGGACGGACAGCAGGTCTACGTGCGCGCGATTCAGCGGGACATCTGGGCGAACGAGAAGGAGTTCCACTACCTGGTGAGCGTCGCCGACGGCCGCATCGTAATCGTCGAGCGCGAGCCGGACTGGTCGATTCTCTATTGGGCCTGGAAGTCGAGTTACGCCTGCCCCGGAGCGCCGGCGTTTCGGATCGACACGGAGCGCCGCGTCGAGCGCCGGACCTCCACCAACTCGGGAGCCGGCGGGTCGCTGGCACAGAACTCGAGTGACCCTTATGCTCCCGGCTGGGAACTCGGGCCCCAGGGCGCGGAAATCATCGCGGGGGCCATGCAGGCGCAGATGGTCGCCACGACGACGCTGAAGCTGAAGGGCCGCGTGATCTCGGAGTTCGTCAACACGTCCGTCATCACCGGGCTGTTGTACGGCTGGGCGCCGGAAGGTCTCGAGGCGATCGCGTACGCCGGCGACAAGCGGGCGCTGGTGGTGATGGACGGGACCGGCTCCCGCCAGGAGGTGCGCGGCACGAAGGGTGTGCTGCTGCCAGCCTGGTCGGCGGACGGCCGTCGCATCGTCTGGCTCTCACAGCAGGGGCGCAGGAAGTTCGTCCTCACGGCTGCCGAGGTGAGCGTCGCGCGATAACGGGGGCCTCACGCGGGAGGTATCATCGTGGTGACCATCGCCATCTTCGCCGCACTCGCAGCGCTCGGCGTAAACGCGGGCGGCCGGCAGGCGGCAGCCTTCGACTGCTCGAAGGCCGCGCTGTCCCAGCCGCGAGTGGTCGCGGAAATCGACGCGGGCAGGTTCAAAGGCGAACCGGCCCGACTGGCCCTGGCTGAAGACGGCAGCGTCTTCGTGCGGTGGGTGGAAACGGACAGGTACCAGAACGAGCTTGGGAAGAACCTTGTGATCGCACCGGGCGGCGCGATTCAGCCAATCACCCAACAGCCCTCGTGGGCGGCGCAGTACTGGGCGTGGAAGGCGGGATTCAACGCGCCGGGCGCTCCCGGCCTCAAGTTCGACGTGGAAACGCGCCAGCAGGGCAAGACCGCCACCGGATCGGCCGGAGGCGGCGGCGCCGTGAACCCGAACATGTCCGATCCGTACGCAAGCTCGCTCGGGAAGGACCTGGCCTCGGCGCAAAACGTCGCCACAACCACGGTCCGGCTCAAGGGCGAGGTGGTCGCCGCAGCTGAGAACCAGCGGCTCGTGCCCGGCCTGACCTTCGGCTGGGCGCCGGCACCTTACGCCGCGCTGGCGTACGTCAACGGCCGGAAGCGGCTGGCGATCATCGATCGCGACGGCCGCAAGATGGAAGTCCAGGGCACCGCCGACGTCCTGCTTCCGGCGTGGTCGCCGGATGGGAAGAAGATCGCCTGGCTCCAGAAGGCCGGCCGGAAGAAGTTCACGCTGATGGAGATCGACGTCAAGTGAATCGGAGGACGGGCAGGTCAGTCTGGGGATGGATATGAATCGCGAGAGCCGGCAGCGGGGCCCGACCTCCCGGCGGAGGCCGGCCCTCGGGTGGGTGATCGTCCTCGGCGCCTGTGCGTCGCTTGTGATCGCAGCGTCGCCCGTTGGTCGCTTGCTCGCGGCCGCCGAGCAGTCCCAACCGGCGCAGGCGCCGAAGCAGCCGTCGCAAACACCTCCTGCGCAGCAGCCGACGTTCCGCACTGCCACCGTCGTCGTCCAGGTGGACGTGATCGTCAGGGACGCGAACCGCCGCTTCGTCGCGGACCTGCGCCGGGAGGATTTCGAGGTATCGGCCGATGGCGGCCCGCGCGAGATATCGGCCGTCTACCGCGTCGTCGGCCCGGGCGAGGAGGTGGCGCCCGCGGACCGAGCAGCCGCGCCAGCCGCAGACCTGCCCGCCCCTCCCGCCAGGGAGGCGCAGCGGGTGCTGGTTTTCCTGTTCGACGACGCCCACATTGCGCCCGGCGGTTTCGATCGCGCCCGGAAGGCGGCGCTCGGCTTCATGAAGTCCGACTTCCGGGAGGGCGACGTGGCGGGCATCGTCAACGGCTCGACCATGGTGAACAACCGGCTGACGGGCTCGCGAGAGGAACTCGAAAAGGCCGTCGAGTCGATCAAGCCCACCGGCGACCCGGGCGGGGAGATGCGCGAGCTGCGCGAGTGGCCCCGCCTCGCTGATTCCTGGGAGGCGCTTCTCGTGACGCGCAACCAGCCGAGCAACAGTCCGGGACCGACGGTGGCGGACGACGTCACGGCGCGCGCGTGCCGCGAGCGGCCCGACGAGTGCCGCGGCGGAGGCGGGGAATTCGTCAAGCAGCAGGTGGAAGACAAGGCAATGCGGCTCGTCGCCCAGGCGCGGATCTCGGCGCGCGAGACTTTGAACACGGTGCAGGCGCTCTCGAACGGCCTGGCCAGGATCCCCGGCCGCAAGACGGTCATTCTCCTCTCCGAGGGGTTCTTCGCCGCGGAAACCATGCCCGAGCTGCGCGCCGTCGTCGACCGGGCCGCGCAGGCTTCGGTGCGCATCTACGCGATAGACACCCGGGGTCTCAACCGCGGATCGGCCTCGAGCGACATCCTGACCGCCGAGGGCCCGGTCCGACCGATGGGTTCCGCGCCAAGCCTCGGGGACTGGTCCGAGGACGCACCGAACAGCCTGGCCGTGGACACCGGCGGTTACGTCATCCGCAACGAGAACGATTTCGGACGGGCATTCACCGAGATCGACCGCGACACGAGCAGCTACTACATCGTCGGGTTTCGGACCTCTGCGCCTCTCGACGGCAAGTTCCACGAGATCAGCGTCAAGGTGAAGAGGCCGCGAGTCTCGGTGCGCGCCCGCAAGGGTTACGTGGCGTCGCCGGAACTCGCGGAAGTTGCGGCGCCTGTTCCGCTTGCCGAGGGCGCGGCGCCTTCGGCCGGTGGCGCGGCTCCCGCGCCGCCGCTCCCGATCATCCAGCCTCTGCCTGGTACCGTGGCACCGGCCGCAGCGACGCCAGCGCCCGCTCCTGCCACGCCTGCCCCGGCTGCGCCTGCCGCGGCTGCGCCCGCGGCGGCGGCGCCACCTGCAGAACCTCTCACCGCGCGCGGCCGGCCGAATGTCGGCGAGCGCGTCGGCGAGCTGACGTCGATGGCCCGCGTACGGCCTGATGCCGGCGCTGACGCTAGCAGCACAATGGCCCGCCAGGCGCGCAGCGGATGGGAGGCGTACCAGAAGGGCGATCTCAAGGGCGCGCGGGTCGGCCTCGGAGCGGCGGCGGCGCAGCCCGGCGCGCCGCCGTGGGTGCACTACGCGTTCGGCTGGACGCTCTTCGCCGCGTCCGAGTACGCGGCGGCAGGCACCGCCTGGGAGCGGGTGCGGAGCGCGGTGCCCGAGTTCGAGCCGGTCTACTTCGACCTGGCCGATTCCTACCTCCAGGAGCGCGAGTTCGCGAAAGCCGTCGGCGTCCTGCGCAGCGCGCAGGGCCGGTGGCCGAAGGACGTGGAGGTGTACAACGCGCTCGGCGTCACCCTGCTGGCGCGCGGCGCCGTCGACGAAGCCGTCTCGACCTTCGAGCAGGCCGTGGCGGTGGCTCCCGGCGATGCCAACGCCTGCTACAACCTCGCGAAGACCTGCGAGGTGCGGTTCGTCCGGGCGGAGCGCCTGCGCAAAGTCGGCCCCGGGTCTGTCAGCACGGCTGGCGTGGCCCTCGATCGCGATCGGGCCGTGGAGTACTACCGCCGCGTCGTCGAGCTCGGCGGCCCGATGGTGGAGGCGGCAAAGGAAGGGTTGAAGCGGCTGGGACAGTAGCCAGCTGCCAGTTCTCAGTTGCCAGTGGTCGGTCGCCTGGCATGGCAGGCCGACGACTGGCAACCGACAACTACCCCGCCTACTTGAGCGCCTCGAGGATCTTCTGCGCGGCCGGTGCCTCGGGCGCGTTCGGCGCCATCTGCAGGAACTTCTGCAGGTCGGCCTTGCCGGCAGCCAGCAACCTGTCGCCCTCGGCCTGGTTGTCCGGCCGGATCGTGCTGCCGAGCTGGATGTCGGTGATTCCCCGGTAGTAGTAGGCGTCGGGCGAGTCCGGGAAGCGGTTGATCGCCTTCTCGAAGAACAACAGCGCGTCCTTCGGCTTGCCCTGGTTGACCAGGTTGATCCCGACGTTCACGAACACCGCCGGCTCTTTCACCGCCGCGTCGTCGATCGATGCCAGCAGCGCCTTGCCTTCTTCAGGATTCCCTTTCTGGATCATCTCGGCGCCGGTCAGCAACTTGACCTCGATGTTGTTCGGCTCCTTCTCGATGTACTTCTTGAGGTGCTCGATCTCCTTGTCGTACGCCCCTTCCGCGTGGTACGCGCGGGCGATCGGCAACTCGATCTGGTAGGCCTGCGGGTACTTGGCGAGCAGGCCGGCGTAGATCTCCTGGGCCTCGGCGAATTTCTTCTCGGCCACGAGGCCCGCAGCCTTCTTCAATTCGCCAGCCACGATCTGGTTCGGATCGGGCGCAGCCTTCTTCAGGACGATGTCCATCGGCGGCGCCGGGCTCATCTGCTCGACGTCAACCGTGACCCGGCGCGTCTCGTAGCCTTCCTTGATGAAGTCGACCTGCCACGCCCCGCTGGCGATCCCGCCGGCCGACCAGTCGCCCTTCCTGCCGGTCTTGACCTCGAAGCCACCGTTGCCCGAAGGAAGGAACAGTCTGACCGTCACCCCCTCGAGCGCCTTGCCGGACTCGTCTGAGACCCTTCCGGCCATGCGACCCTGCCCTCGCCACGTCTGTGCCGAGGCTGTCGCTGCCAGCCCGACGATTGCCAGTGCCGCGAACACTGCGACGATTCCCTTCAGCATTCCTGACCTTCCACGAATGATGAGTGCCAACACGCGCAAGCGGCCACGCCTGCGCCACACGAACACCCGGCCCGACAAACAAAAAACCCCTGGAACGCCGCGCGGCGCTCCAGGGGCAAGTCTAGCGCATTTCATTCGGCGATCGGTAGGGGCAGCCAGACGGCTGCCCCTACACACGTGAACGTGCGCGAACTAGAAGCCGATGCGGAGTCCGAGCCGCGCGATCCGCGGCTGTATGATCTCTCCCGCCTGTCCATAGCCCGTGGTCGGGCTGGTCAGGTTGCCGTCGTAGGTGCGCTTCAGCACCGTGGCCGAGTTGAAGAGGTTGAAGACGTCGAAGTCGAAGTTCCACGTGACCGTCTTCGTCTTCAACGTCTTGCCAACCCGGATGTCGAACGTCTGCACACTCGGCAGGCTGTCCTGGGTGAACGAGGGCACCAGCAGGATCGACTGAGTCTGGCCCAGCACGTTGCCCGTATGGAGGGTCGTCTTGTACCACGGCATCGGGTAGCCCTGACGGAGAAGGTAGCTGGCGCCGACGTTTATCTGGTATGGCAGCTGGTAAGTACCGTTCGCGACGAACTGGTACTTCACGTTGACCTGGTAGATCCCGCTCTTGCCGGAGCCTGCTGCCGACAGCACGACGTCGCCGCCGTTGATGTTCGGCGAACCGATGGTGCTGGTCGGGTTGCCCCGCGCCGTGGAGCTGTCGAAGTTCTCAGTCCAGGAGTTGGTCGCGAACCCGAACCGCGCCATCCACTTGTTCGCCATCCGCTTGGTCGCGGTGATCTCGAAGCCCTGGTACTTCTGCGTATAGCCGTTGCGCGTCTGGTACTGCGTGCCCTTGCTCGAAACAGCCAGCGAGCTGTTGGTGACCCCGTAGTACGGAACCGTGTACGTCTGTTGGGTCGCACCGGGGACGCCCACCGGAGCCGGGAAACTGATCGTGCCCAATTGAACGTAGTCGGCGCCCGTGATCACGCCGCCGGCCTGCTTCATGATCGGCGACCAGTTGAAGTTCCCGTTCGCGCGGTACGTGTACGACGCGCTGATGCCGAAGTTCGGCATGAGCTCGCGGTCCACGCCGGCTATGAACTCGTGTGTGTGCGGCGAACCGTAGTTGCCGACCGTGTTGATCGACGTGGAGGCGCCGGTCGGGTTGGCCGGGTCGAAGCCGCCCCAGCCCCAGAAGTTGTCGATGCCCCCAACAATGTTGGCCTTTGTCGCGATCGTCTGGCCCGGATTCACTTTGACGTCGTAGTAGAGGTAGCGGTACTGCGCCACGGACAGGAACCCTGCAGTGCCCGACCCGATCTGGTCGGTGAACAGCGCGTAGGTCGCCCGCAACTGGGTCTTCCGCGACTGGTCGAGGGCGTACGTGATCCCCACGCGCGGCTCCCAGTTCTTGAAGCTGAGCGCGTTGGACACGCCCGGCGCCGTCACCGCCGGCAGGTACTTCTCGAACCCCGGCACGGAGGCCGTGCTCGAGGGGAGTACCGACGCGACCTGGTAGTCGTAGCGGAGGCCGAAGTTGATCGTCGCACGCTTCAGGCTGACCGTGTCGCCGACGTAGAAGTTGATGTACTTCGACTCCCCGTCACTGGCGTACGGCGCAATCACCTCCCCGGTGGCGAGCGTGTTGGACCCCTGGTTGAACTTCGTCACGAACATCGTCCCGGGCCACTGGCTGGTCGAATGCACGGCGGTCTTGCGCCAGGTGAACCCGAACTTGATCTCGTGGACGCCCTTGAAGTAGTTCCCGTCCAACACCAACGCGTCCTGCGGGCGGTCCGTCACGTAGTTGGAGTACGACCCGTGCCACACGCCACCTGCGTCCTGGTAGACGTCGGTGGCCATGCCGCCTTCGGGCGTGAAGGTGAACCCGCCCTTCGTGTGGGCGTAGCGGCCGACCAGGAAGAGGTTGTTGCCGGCCACGTAGTTCACTTCGCCCTTGTACATCGAATTCGGCCCGTTCTGGTCCCACGTGGTCTCCTGCGGACGGGTCGTGCTGGCGTTGCGGCCGAACTTCTGCTTGTTGGCCTGGAAGAAGGTGAACGACGCGCGGACCGACTTGCTGATCTGGCCCTGGGTCTTGATAGACGTGTTCGGCAGAAGGGTCCGATCGTGGGTGCCGTTGATCGTCAGGATTCGGATGTCCTGCTTCCCGTAGGATGCCCAGAACCACCACTTGTCCTTCAGGACCGGCCCGCCGATCTCACCGCCCCAGTCGAGGAACTGCTGGGTCCGGTTGCCCTTGCCGGTCGGCGTGCCGTCCGGGTTCTTGCTTCCCAGGTAGTACAGTTCGGTCGGCAGGTTCGTCGACTGCATCGACTCGTTCGAGAAGTACACCTTGCCCATGCCGTGGAACGCGTTCGTGCCCGACTTCAACATGAAGTTGAACTGAATGCCGCCGGTGGCGCTCTTCGGGTCGGCGCCGCCGGTGACAACGCTCATCTCCTGGAACATGTCGAAGTCGTAGTAGAACGGCGACGAGAGCGAGGACATGTCGGTGAGCGGCATGCCGTCCACGTTCCACGTCGTCTGCGAGGACGTGGAGCCCTTGCCCATGAAGCCGGCCTGCTGGCCCGACTCCGACCCGCCGACGTTCACGCGGTCCATGACGATGCCGGGGACCGACTGCAGCACGACCCACGGGTCGCGCGCCGTCGGCACGCCCTGCAGTTCGTCCAGGTTGATGCTGGTCGTCGTGGTCTGCCTCTTGGTGTCGAGGACCGGCGTCTGGGCCGTGACCACGACCTCTTCCTTCGCGCCGGCCACGCTCAACTTGATCGCCAGCGGAATGGTGGCGCCGGAAGCCACCGGCAGCAGCGCGCTCTTCCACTCGTTGAAGCCGGTGAGCGTCGCCTTCGCGTTGTAGTTCCCGACCGGGAGGTTCAGGAAGTGGGCCTCGCCGCGGGCGTCGGTCACCACGGTCTGATTCTGGACGCCGGTCAGTTCGACCGTCACGCCAGGCAGGCGGCCGCCGGTGCTGTCCTCGACAGACACGTCGATTCGGCCCGTGTACTGCTGTGCAACAGCAGGTGAGCCGATGCCGACGATGGCGGCCACCATGGCTACCAGCGCCAGCGAGCGCACGATTCGAAATCTCATAGCCTTTTCTCCTCCTCGTGGAAACTGTGGAGACCCGGCGAACGTCTAACCAGTACGGAGTCTGCGAACCTGACCTCCGGTGGTCCGAGAACCCGCCGTAAAGACAGGCGGCAGGCGCGAGGGCCGAAATTCGGTGTAAGCAGTAGCAGTGCCAACCCGCCGGGCATTTTCCTGCGCGAAAACTCCCTGAATTCGCACGACACCCGCTCCCAGATCCGGAAGATCGGATCGGCGATCCAGCCAACCGTTCTGCCAATATTTTAGGTCACAAGCCAAAACTTATGGCGTCCGAACGGAAGAGCTACGGCTGCATGATGACAGATGGGGGCTGAGATATCAACACAACGGGAAAACACAACGGGGGAAACGGAGAACGCGGAATGGAGAATGCGGGAAGATGGAGGAGCGGTTTTGAGCTTCCTGTGAGGCGGCGAAGGGTATCATGGCTCGAGCCCACGCTTGAACGACCCATGCGCCTTATCCTTCTTCCATTCGCGTGCATCGCCGCTCTTGCAGGTTCATTCCTCATGCCGCGAGATTCGAACGCGCAACCTCAGGTCCCTGCCGGGCTGACGGCCGTTGCCGGTTTGAAGGTCGGGCACTTCGCGATGCCCGAGCGGCCGACCGGCTGCACCGTCGTACTCGCGGAGGCCGGTGCGGTCGGAGGAGTTGACGTGCGGGGCTCGGCGCCCGGGACTCGCGAGACGGATCTGTTGAACCCAATCAACCTCGTGGATAAGGTCAACGCAATCGTGCTGGCAGGCGGCAGCGCCTTCGGCCTCGATGCCGCGAGCGGCGTGATGCGCTTCCTCGACGAGCGCGGCGTGGGATTCGAAACGGGATTCGGCAAGGTTCCGATCGTCCCGGCCGCGGTGATCTTCGATCTCAATCTCGGCGACCCGAAGATCAGGCCGACCGCCGAGTGCGGCTATCGGGCCGCGGCTGCCGCGTCGGCGGGCCCGGTGGCCGAAGGCAATGTCGGCGCGGGATCCGGCGCCACCGTCGGCAAGCTGGCCGGCGCCGGGCGCGCGATGCGGGGCGGCCTGGGAACCGCTTCCATCGCGACTCCAGACGGCCTGGTCGTCGCGGCGCTCGTCGTGGTGAATGCGGTTGGCGACGTGGTCGATCCGTCCACCGGGCGCGTGATCGCGGGCGCCCGTACCGCCGACGGGAAGAGCCTCGCCGACACGCGCGCGCTCCTCCGCTCGGGTGCGTTGACGCCGCCAGGCTCGTTCGGGCGCAACACGACGATTGGCGTCGTGGCCACCAACGCCGGGCTGACGAAGGCCCAGGCGACGAAGATGGCGCAGATGGCACAGGACGGACTGGCACGCGCGATCTCGCCGGCACACACCATGTTCGACGGTGACACGATCTTCGCGCTGGCCACCGGCTCGCGGGCGGGCGCGCCCGACATGATCACGATCGGCGCGCTCGCCGCCGACGCGGTGGCCGAGGCCGTTCTCCGCGCAGTCCGCGCCGCCAAGGGCATCCCGGGCTACCCCTCCGCCGCCGACCTGGCAGCCGTTCGCTGAAACCCGTCCACGGATGAACCACAGCTCACGGAGGTACACGGAGACGGATAGCCCGCCTGCCGCGAAGGACGATGGCGGGACGAAGGAAGGCGGGTTGACACGCCTCCCACCTGGCGCCACCATGAGTGACTTGGCACTCAGAGAAACAGTGACCCCTGCCGACCGACCGACGACCGCACGAGCCGGCCACCGCCTCACCGGGAAGATCGAAGCGCGCCGCGAGGCCGGAGGCAAGCGCGAAGCCATCCTGCGGGCCGCGGTCCGCGCGTTCGCGAGGCACGGGTTCTCCAACTCGCCGCTCGCCGGCATCGCGCGCGCGGCGGGCGTGCCGGTCGCCACGCTGCGCCGCTCGTTCGAGAACAAGGACGACCTGCTCGTCTCGATCTTCGACCAGACGCTGGCCGAGGCAATCGAGGAGGGGAGGCAGGCGCTCGAGTCGATCGCCGACCCCATCGCGCGGCTCGACGAAATCGCGCGGCTGCACCTCGCCCGCGTGGGCCGTGACCGCGACCTGGCCATCGTCTGCCAGGTGGAACTTCGACAGTCGGTCAAGTTCATGGCGCGCTTCTCGTCCACGCGGCTGCGCGATTACCTGGGGATCATCCGCGACGCGATCGCGGCCGGCCAGCAGCGCGGCGTGTTTCGCGACGGCCTGAAGCCGACCATCGGCGCCAAGCTGTTCTTCGGGATGCTGGACCAGATGGCGACGAACTGGGTGCTCAGCCCGCGCCGCTACCCGCTCGAGGCCGAGTCGGCGCTCGTCGTCGATCTCTTCGTGAATGGCCTGTCTTCGCGGCCCATAGCTGCTCCGCGCGCCGCCGGCCGGAGGCCGCACCGGCCCTCACCACGCAAGCCTGGGCGGTAGCCGTGGGCACAGGACGATCGCGACGCACGGCGAGGACCTTCGTCGAGCAGGGCAGCGGCCGGCCGCTGATCCTCATCCCCGGCATCCACGGACGGTGGGAGTGGATGCGGCCCGCCGTGGATGCGCTCGCCGGGCGCTTTCACGTCATCAGCTACTCGCTGCTCGGCGAGCGGATGAGCGGGCCGTCCCCGCGCGCCTTCGATTCCCATCTCGACCAGGTGGACGACGCGCTCGACCGTGCCGCCGTCGAGCGCGCCATCGTGTGTGGAGTGTCGTACGGCGGGCTGATCGCCGTCCGTTACGCCGCGCGAAGAGCCGAACGCGTGGACAAGCTGGTGCTGGTCTCGACGCCGGCTCCGGGGTGGCAGCCGGACTCCAGGGCTCGGAACTACGCGAACGCGCCGCGAAGGTCGGCGATCGCCTTCGTCACCGGCGCGCCTGGCCGGCTGTCGCGTGAGATTGCCGCGGCGGTCCCGGGTCGCGCCGCGCGTTGGGCCACGCTGGCAGCGTACCTGCGGTCGATTGTCATCCATCCCACCTCGCCCGGGCGCATGGCCGCCAGGGTGAAGTGCGTGACGGGCCAGGATTTCATCGCCGACGCGAAGCGGGTTACCGCGCCGACGCTGGTCATCACCGGCGAAGCCTCTCTCGACCGCGTCGTGCCCGTCCAGGGTACGATGGAGTACCTGGATCTGATTTCGGGTGCCGTGGGTGTCACGCTGGAGCGCACGGGGCACATCGGCCTCGTCACCAGGCCGGCTGCGTTCGCGGAACTGATCGGCCGCTGGTGCGGGGAGCCTGAACAGAGCGGCCTATGATCCACCACATCCCCGGGCCCGCAGGCAGGCTGGAAGCGCTTGTCGACGATCCTCGGTCGCTGTGCACCACGGCCACCCCCGGGTATGCGGGCCTGTCTGCCGAGGCATCGGTCGCGCTGCCGCCAACCGCCGCGGTCGTGCTCGCGCACCCGCACCCGCGTCGCGGCGGCACCATGCACACGAAGGTCGTGTTCCAGGCGGCGAAGGCGTTCTGCCGCCTCGGATGCGCGGTGCTGCGCTTCAACTTCCGCGGCGTCGGCCTGAGCGACGGCGCGTTCGCCGATGGTGTCGGCGAACTCGACGACTTCCGGGCCGGGCTCGATTTCATGGCGGCGCGCTTCCCTGGCGTGCCGCTGTGGGCCGCCGGGGTGTCGTTCGGGTCGTGGGTGGCGATGACTGCCGGCGCCGGGGACGACCGGGTGACGACGCTGACAGGCATCGCGCTGCCGTCGTCGCTGTTCGACTTCTCCGCGGCGAGGGATTCGACCAAACCGAAGTTCCTCATCCACGGAGAGCGCGACGAACTGTGCCCGCTTCGCTCCGTCAAGGAGTTCTACGCCCACGCCGCCGAGCCGAAGGAGCTCGTCGTCATCGACGCGGCGGACCATCTGTTCGACGGCCGCCTGAGCGAGGTGGCCGAGGCGATCGAGAATCTGCTGGGGTAGAAGTGCTGGAGGCGAGGATGTCCCGAGCGTTTGTGACGATTGTCGCGCTGGCGCTTGCGGCCGCCTGCGGCTCGCGTCCGCCAGACGAAGGGGGTTACGTGAGCGGGATTGCGTCGGCGCGCGCGGCGAAGGACGCCGCGTTCCGGGCTGCCGGCTCGCCGGTGCCGCCCGCGGTGCGCGACAAGTTCCTGCCCCTCGCCTACTTTCCGATCGATCCGTCGTACGCGGTGCCCGCCGCGTTCAGGGAAGACCCGCCCGCGGCGCGGCAGCGCGTCCAGATCCAAACCTCCACGCACGAAACGCGCCTGATGGACCGGATGGGCACGCTGGAGTTCACGCTGCAGGGCCAGGCACTGCGGCTCGCCGCGTTCGTCGAGGTCGGTGAATCTCCCGACCACCTGTGGGTGCCATTCACCGACCTGACGACCGGCAAGGACACCTACCGGGCGGGGCGCTACCTGGAGATCCAGCGCTCGGCCAGCGGCATCTACGTCGTGGACTTCAACCTGGCGTTCAGCCCCTACTGCTACTACAACGCGACCTACGATTGCCCGTATCCGCCGAAAGAGAACCGCCTGCCGGTGGCGATCAGGGCCGGGGAGAAGGTCAGGTGACCGGGTTATCCCCGTGTCTTCCCGATTTCGTCGTACAGATACGCTGACGCGATGATCCCGCCGAAGAAGTTTCCGAGGTCGAGCTTCTCGTTCGGCGCGTGCGCGTTCTCGTCCGGCAGGCCGAAGCCGAAGAGCACCGTTGGCGCGTTCAGTTCCGACTGGAACGTCGCCACCACCGGGATCGATCCGCCTTCGCGGGTGTAGACGGGCGAGCGGTTGAACCCCAGTTCGATCGCCCGCGCGGCCGCCTGCACGAACGCGTTGTCGAGCTCCGTCATCCACGGCTTGCCGCCGTGCATCCTCGTGACTTTGAGCTCCACCGATTTCGGCGTCACCTTTTTCAGGTACTCTTCGAACAGGTCCCCGATCTTGTCCGGATCCTGGTTCGGAACCAGGCGCATGCTGACCTTTGCCATCGCGGTGGCAGGGATGACGGTCTTCGCGCCTTCGCCGGTGAAGCCGCTCCCGATGCCGTTGACCTCGAACGTCGGCCGCGCCCACGTCCGCTCGAGGGTCGAGTAGCCGGTCTCGCCGTGGAGCTTCGGCGCGCCCAGCGTCTTGCGGTACTGCTTCTCGTTGAACGGCAGCCGCTTGAACTCTTCCCGCTCCCGCTCGGTCAGCTCGCGCACGTCGTCGTAGAACCCGGGGATCTTCACGTGGCCCCCGCGGTCTTTCATCTGCGAGAGCACCTGGGCGAGCACGAACGCCGGGTTGGCCACGGCGCCGCCGAACGAACCCGAGTGCAGGTCGGTGGTCGTGCCGCGCAAGTCGATCTGGAAGTACGACAGGCCGCGCAGTCCGTAGCAGATCGACGGCACGCCCTTGTCGAACATCCCCGAGTCGGAGATGACAACGACGTCGCACGCCAGCTCGTCCTTGTGCTCGCGGATGAACTGATCGAGGTTGGGGCTGCCGATTTCCTCTTCGCCCTCGAAGATGACGCGGGCGTTGATCGGCAGCGTCCCCGCCTGCGACAGGTGCGCCTCGAGGGCTTTCACGTGCACGAACAGCTGGCCCTTGTCGTCGGTTGCCCCGCGGGCGAACAGTTCGTTGTCCCGAATCGTCGCCTCGAAGGGAGGCGAGAGCCACTGGTCCAGCGGGTCCACGGGCTGCACGTCGTAGTGCCCGTAGAAGAGCACCGTCGGCGCACCCGGCGCGTTCAGCCAGTCGCCGTAGACGACCGGGTGGCCGGGGGTGTCGATGACTCGCACATTCTCGAGGCCGATGGTCTTCAGCTGCGCAGCGGTCCACTCGGCGCACCGGCGCATGTCGGCGGCGTGCTCGGGCAGCGCGCTGACGCTCGGAATGGCGATGTACTGGGAGAGCTCTTCCAGGTACCGGTCATGGCTGGTGTTGATGAAATCGATCACGGCAGGATTCATGGGTGGCTCCTGTTTTGGGGTCGGGTCTTGAATTATCACTATTCTCACATGCGGCCCCCAAGACTGTGGGGTCACGTGTGAAAATATTGATAATTCAAGACCTGACCCCGGCAGGAAAGAGCCACCGCTCCAGGACGTCGGCAATCGCGCCGGCCGTCACCGGCTTGGCGATGTAGCCGTTCATGCCGGCGGCCAGGCACTGGTCGCGGTCACCCTCCATCGCGTTCGCCGTGAGGGCGATTACCGGAATATCCCTCAGCGGCGGCGCGAGCCGTCGAATCTCCTGGGTGGCCTCGTACCCGTCCATTTCGGGCATCTGGCAATCCATCAGCACGAGGTCGTAACGCGCGGCGGCAAGGGCGGCCAGCACTTCGCGACCGTTCTTGACCGCGTCGGCCTGGTAGCCGACCTTCCTCAGCATGGCGAGCGCGACGCGCTGATTGACGACGTTGTCCTCGGCGAGCAGGACTCGGACTTTGCTTCGCCTGGATTGCGTCTCGGCAAGCGTGTGCCGGGTGATGAGCGTGGCATGGTCGGCGTCTGGCTCGGCCTGCCGTCCGAGTGCGAGCGCGAGGCAGTCATGAAGGTCCTGGTGCCTGACGGGCTTGGTCAGGTAGGCGGCGAACCCGACGCTCCGGACGTTCTTCGCGTCGCCCTGCTGCCCGATCGACGTCATCATGACCAAGGCGGTCGAAGAGAGGAGCGGGTCCGCTTTTACCTGCCTCCCCAGCGTCAGCGCGTCCACGTCGGGCATCTGCATGTCGAGCACCGCCGCGTCGAACGGCTCGCCCGCCTCTGCCGCCTCGCGCAGCATCCGGAGCGCCGGGACCGCGCCGGACGCTTCCGCCGGCCGGCATCCCCAGCCGGACAGGAGCGATACGACCAGCTGCCGGTTGGTGACAAAATCGTCAACGACGAGGACCCTGCAGCCGGCGATATCGGCGACCGGGAACGGCCGGCGGGGCACATCGTCCGGCTGCTTGTCCACGACCGCGGTGAACCAGAACGTCGACCCCTTCCCCTCGGCGCTCTCTGCGCCGATCTGGCCGCTCATCAGCTCGACCAGTTGCCTGCAGATCGCCAGGCCAAGGCCGGTCCCGCCGAACCGTCTGGTCGTCGAACCATCCACCTGAGTGAACGGCTGGAACAACCGGTCGAGCTGCTGCCTGGAAATGCCGATGCCGGTGTCGGTCACGGAGAACTTCAGCGTGACCGTCTTCTCGTCCTCGCTGGCCAGATCCACGCGGATGATCACCTCGCCGCGCTCGGTGAACTTGACGGCGTTGCCGGCGAGGTTGACGAGCACCTGGCGCAGCCGCCCGGGGTCGCCGCACAGCAGTCCCGGCACATCCGGAGCGATGAAGCCCGCCAGCCGCAGACCCTTTTCGTGGGCCCTGGTCGAAAGCAGGTCGGCCGCTCCCTCGATGGTGGACCGGAGGTCGAAATCGAGGCGTTCGAGCTCCATCTTGCGCGCCTCGATCTTCGAGAAATCCAGGATGTCGTTGATCACCGAGAGAAGCGAGTCGGCACTGGCGCGCACGATCTCCGCGTATTGCCGCTGCTCGGGCGTGAGATCGGTGTCGAGCAGCAGGCCGGTCATGCCGACGACGCCGTTCATCGGCGTCCTGATCTCGTGGCTCATGTTGGCGAGGAACTCGCTCTTCGCCACGCTCGCCCGCGCGGCGTCTTCGGCCAGGCGCCTGGCCTCCCGCGTGGCCTCCTCCAGCTCCCGGTTGGTCCGCTTCAGTTCCTCCTCGGCGCGCTTGCGCGCGGTGATGTCGCGCCACGTGGCGAAGAGGCCCCGTTCACCGCCCAGGGGGATGGCCGTCAACGCCACTTCCACCCAGAACTCCGAGCCGTTCGGACGGCGGTGCACCCACTCGAAGCGTGAACTGCCCGCGCGGAGGGAGAGTTCAACCATCCGACGCGCCTTCACGGCCGAATCGGCGCCGTCCGGTTGCCGGGCCGGAGACAGGTCCACCGGCGACAGGCCCACGATTTCTTCCGGCCTCGCGCGAAGCAGCGACAGCGCCGCCCTGTTGCAGTCTGCGATCAGGTTGTCAACGAGGATGAGGCAGGCATCGGCCGATTCGGCGAACAGCGTGCTGAACGCTTCGTCGGTTTTCCACGGCTTCGGGCCGCTCTCGCCGCGACAGCTGATGGTCATGCTGCCGTCCAGTGTTTCCTTCGTGCCAACTCCGGCCAGGCAGAGATCGACAACAACCCGTACCAGGGTTAATCGGCTCGAACGACCACAGACTGCAGGTCTTACGGGATTGCGGCAGTCCGGCTTGCGACTGGCGGCTGGCGGTTGGCGCCGAAGGTGTCGGACCACCTCGGCACCGCCGCAGGTCGCAGGCCGCCGGCCTCGAGACTGCGAGTGTCAGTAGCTGTACCGGATGGCGAGCCGGGCGGACGAGTTGCGGCGGTACTGGCCGAAGAAGTCGTCGGGCTCCCCGCCAAGCAGATCGACCTGGGCGGTGGCCCGCCAGTGCTGTCCGAACGCCTGCGAATACTGGGCCTTGACCCACGCCCCCTCGAGGTTCTGGCGGATGGCGCCTTCGAACGCGAGGCTGCGGTTCACGTCGATGGTGTACGACGCCCGGCCCAGGAAGCACTGCGTCAACCCTCGATCGAACGCGGATCGCTGCGACAGCGCGGTGGATCGCGACTCGGTCACGAACTCGCCCGAGTACCCCCCGACGAACAGCCACTCGCCGGCCTGCCGCTCCAGCTGCACGACGTAGATGCCGTAGTCGTCGACCTTCGGGTCGGTCGTCCAGAAGTAACCGACTTCGCTCTTCAGCGTAAACCAGCGGACGGGCCAGGCCAGGTCGCCCCCGACCATCCGCATTGTCGGGTAGAACCGGGTCACCGTGACGCGCCCCTGTGCCGGGTCAACGGTCACGTCCGGGCTGGGCAGGTGGTTGAACCCGTCGTAGGCGGAGACGGAGTACTCGAACCCGGAGGCGACGTGATTCCAGCGGACACCGGCCTGGGAGCCCGTCGGGAACCGGACGCCGAGATCGACCACCGGCAGTGCCGGCGCGCCTGGAATCGCAGTCGCGGACGCCGACGTGCTCAGCGAGGAGTCCCAGCGTCCGCCAGGCAGAGGCAGGCGGCTCGGCGTCAGGCGCGGCGACCAGACGACGTCGATCGTGTCCGGTCCGCGCTCGAATGTCAGCCGCGCGGCGGTCACGGCGAGGAAGTCGTTGACGACGACCTCGAGCAGATCGCGGGGAGCGAACCGGTCCGTGGGATTGAGGATGTCGGCCTTGCCCCATCTCACGAACTGCTTGCCGACCTCGAGCGTGAGCCCACCGCGGCGGAGCGCCGCGCTGAGCCGCCTGACGCCGAGCGCCGGCCGCTGCAGCCCGCGGTCGCTCCAGTCGATCGACCAGCTTCGATCCACCCAGTCGTTGGTGGCTGCCCGCGCGTCGAACGCCCCGGCCAGCGACAGCCATCGCGAGGGCCGCCAGGAGCCCTCCTGCCGGAACAGCGCCTCTCCGATCCACAGGCGGTCGTCGGTCGGCGTGGTCTGGAAATAGCCGATGCCGGTGGCTTCGATGAAACCCCGCTGGCTCAGGGTCTGAGCGGAGGCCGGCAGCGACGCTGCCAGCAGCACCAGCAGGCAGAAGTGCGGCTTCATTGCTCGCGCCGCAGTGCCTGCAGCGTGAAGTCCTCGTCCTTCATCGACCGGTTGTACTCGAGCTCGTCGAGCTTGAGCACGGTCCGGCTCTTCCGGCGCAGGTCGGTCATCTCGAGCGTCCGTCCCGTCCAGATCCCCTGGACCTTCTGGATGTCGCTGTACTTCAGGACCCGCACCACCTCGGACTTCACGAAGCTCTCGACCTGCTGGTAGGCGTAATTGTCCTTCCGGACCCACACGCGGGACTGGGAGTACTGCGAGACCTTGGTCTTGCGGGGTCTCGCGACGATCCGCCAGCACGGGGCGCCGTTCAGCGACTCTTCGCCGTCCATCGAATAATCGTATTGGTCAACGTCCCGCTCCTCGAGGTCCTCGAAGCTGAAGTCGGTGCCGAAGAAGCGCTGCGAGCGGTCCTGGAGCGCAACGCGACGATCGCGCTGGATCGCCGGCGTCCACATCCACTGGTCGGACGCGCGGTCCGGGTGGTTCACGACCAGCAGGGCGACGCCCTTCACTTCTGGCGGCGCGGTGAATCGCAGGATCGATCGGCTCGACCCGTGGGAGCCGAGCCGATCGAAGGTCCAGCGCTTGTCGCTGATCTTCCCCCTTGCGTCGAACACCTGCAACGTCCCCTCGTAGTGCTGGGACGAGGCGCGCGTACGTGTCTGTGCCTCCTCCATGATCTGCCGGGCGTCCTGGCCCAGGACGGTTGCCGGCGCGAGGAGCAGCGCGGCGCAGAGCGCGGCGGACGGGCAGGATGACGGCTTCACTCGTACTCCAGCGCCTGGACGAGCGACCCGCGCACGGCCGACTCGGCCGGCCACAGCGCGGCGACGAACGCGGCGCCCAGGATGATCGGGAACATCATCAGCGCGATGTTCGTCGGGAATCGGTACGGCAGCAGCATGCCGCTGATGTCGCGATGGGCCATCTCCAGCACGTAGTGCAGGTTGATGGCGCCGAGGCCGAGCCCGAGGAGCACGCCGACGAAGCCGACGCCGAGCGCCTCCATCCAGATCGTGTAGCGGACCTGGCGCCGCCGGGCGCCCACGGCCTGGAGCACGCCCAACTCGCGGCGCCTGTCCATGATCGACACCGTCAGCGTGTTCATGATGCCGAGCACCGCCACGAGCACCGCCACCGCGATCTGCGAGTAGGACAGCGCCAGCCACTGGTCGGTCAGCCCGGTGATGTAGCTCCTGACCTCCTCGTTGGTCAGGACGAACAGCCTTCGATTCGTCCCCAGCCGCTCGAGGATCGTCCTGCGGACGGCCGGCAGCGACGCGCCCTTGCGGAGGTACACGCGGAACGTGTTGACGCGGTCGTCGTTCCACCACTTCCGGTAGACCGAGCGATCGATGAATATCGAGCCCTGCTGATCGGACCAGTCCTCGAGGATGCCGACGACCGGAAGGGTCAACGGTCCCGCCGGCGTGGGGATGTCGATGAGGTCGCCCGCGTGAAGCCCCTTCATGGACGCCAGGTTCTGCGACAGGATCGCCCCCTTCCCTTCGGCCGCCAGGCGGTACATCTCGTCGGCACGCCCCTCGACCGGCCTGCGTCCAGCCCGGGCCGCCCATTTCTCCACCTCCACGGCGATCAGCAGCACCGGTGTCCCTCGGAACCGGACTCGGGGAGTGCGCACACCCTGCACGTCCTCCACGCCGTCTACTTGCCGGATGGTCGGCCCGAGGTACGCCGGGAACAGGAAGCTGCGGCTCGTGAGTGTGGGTGAGGCGGTGATGAAGAGATCGGGATTGAGCGCGGTGCCCATCCACTCGGTAATCGACTCGTAGCTGGCCCGCGCGACGCCCCCGAGGCCGATCGTCATCGCCAGGGACAGCATCAGCGCGGAGACGGTGGCCGACGTCCGCCGGGGCGCCTGGATGAGGCTGTCCGCGGCCAGCGCCCCTTCCACGGGCCAGAGCCAGCGGAGCAACGGGCGCATGGCGCGCGTGAGCCAAAGCGCCAGGGCTGGCGTCAGGAGCAGCGCCGCCAGCGTGGCGAGAAAGAAGCCGGCGTAGAACACGACGGCCCCTCCGTTGACGAGCAGGCAGATCACCGACGCCGCCGCGAACGCGACGGCGGTCAGGCGGCGAACCCGGTTCTCCCCGGCCGAGAGGACCTGGTATTTCCCCTTCTGTAGCGCCTGCACCGGGTCCACCCGCGCCGCGTTCCTCGCGGGGATGAACGCCGCCACCATGCTGGTGACGATGCCCATGCCGAGCGCCAGCCCCATCAGCTTCGGATCGGTGGCCACTTCGTCCACGCGCTGCGCGATCCCCGAGATCCCCTCCAGCATCTGGCCAACGTAGCCCGCCGTCGCCCGGGCCAGCAGGAAGCCGAACCCGAGGCCGAGCGTCGAGCCGACGAGCCCGGCCACGCCGCTCTCTGCCAGGAAGAGCGCACGAATCTGGCGTCGCGTCGCGCCCAGCGCGCGGAGGATCCCGATCTCCGCCCGGCGCTGTGTCACCGCGATCGCAAACGAGTTGTAGATGATGAACATCCCGACGAAGAGCGCGAACAGGCTCGTGATGCTCATCGTGACCGAGTAGACCCGCAGGACGGAGTCGAACTGCTGGCCGCGGCTTCCCGGCGTCTCGACCTGGTAGCCCGTCCCGAGCGTCTTCTCGAGAGCGGCGCGGCACTGGTCGATCGTGAAGCCCTCGCTGACCGCCAGGTCGATCCTGTCGAACTTGCGCCCGCGCCCGAACACCTTCTGGGCGGCGTAGACGTCCATGATGGCGAGGTTGCCGCCGAACGCCTTCGCCAGGCCGCTCGGCTTCATGATCCCCCTCACCACGAACTGTTTCGGCCCCTCCATCGTCCGCATCGGGACGGGGCTGTCGGACTGCAGGTGGTTCTGTTCGGCGAACTCCCGCGTCACGATCAGCGAGTCGGGCTGGGCGAGGAACACCAGCGGATCGTCCACGACCGCCTCGTCGCCGCTCTCGAGGGCGTAGTCCCGGAGGCTGCGATCGCCGGTCATGTCCACGGCCAGGATCATGATGCTGCCCCGGCCCGGCAGCGCCGTGTCCACGACCGCCTCGATCACCGGGACCGCGACGCGCACCTCCGGCCGCGCCTGCACGCGCTCGAGCACCTCCTCGTCGAACCCGCTCTCGCCGGCGGTCACCTGCAGCTCGGTCGCTCCAGCGACGCGATCGACCGTCTCGTGGAGCGCGTAGAGCACCGACTGGTTGGCGGTGTGCATCCCCAGGAACACACCCACGCCCAGCACGATGCCGGCAGTGGTCAGGATCGTCCGGGCCAGGTGCTTGCGCGTGTACGGCCAGCTGATGAGCCGAAGCAGGATCATCGGCGTTCGTCCCCGACGACGCGGCCGTCGCGGATGGTGAGCGTGCGCGGGCAGCTCGTCGCGACCGCGGGATCGTGCGTCACGATCAGGACGGTGGCGCCCAGGCGTCCGTGGAGGTCCTGGATCAGGCGGATGATTTCAGCCCCCGTCTGTGTGTCGAGATTGCCGGTCGGCTCGTCGGCCAGCAGGATCGGCGGATAAACGGACAATGCGCGGGCGATGGCCGTCCGCTGGCGCTCGCCGCCCGACAGCTCGTCGGGCGTGTGGTCGAGCCGCGTCCCGAGCTGGACGAGTTCCAGGAGCTCCCGCGCGCGCCCCACCGCCTTTCGCCGGGTCCAGCCGCGCAGATGGAGCGGGAGCGCGACGTTCTCGAGGCAGGACAGCGATGGCAGCAGGTTGAAGAACTGGAAGATGAACCCGAGCTTGTCCCGGCGGACGAGCGTCAACTGGTCGTCGGAGAGGCCGCCGAGCCGCTGGCTGTCGATGACGATCTCGCCGGTGCTCGGGCGGTCGAGGCCGCCGATCAAATTCAGCAGCGTGGACTTCCCCGACCCCGACGGCCCGACGATGGACACGAGTTCACCGCGGCCGACCGAGAGGTTGACCTCCGCGAGCGCCGTCACCCGACGCTTACCCTCGAACTGCTTGCTGACGCCGGTCAATTCGATCATGTGGCGACGGGATCGACGTTGTATGCGGCCTGCTTCCCAGTTCCTGGGCTGCCCCCGGCAGCCGGTTACACCCCTCAGGTGCCGCCGAAACCGATCGTCACCTTGCCGCCGTCAACGATCACGGGCACGTCCCGGCGTCCCTTCGCAAGAACGAGCATGCGATCGAGCGCTGCCCGGTCCTTCTTGACGTTCAGGTACTCGAACTCCACACCGCGCCTGGCATGATCCTCACGGGCTGCCTGCGTGTAGGGTCAGGTGTCTTTGCCGAAGATGTAGATCATGGATTCTCCCTCACTGCGATGATGGCTGGTAGAGACACGCTGCCTGGTGTCGGAAAAGCTCGAGGCTCAAGGACAAGTCCTCGAGGCTCAGTCGTCGGTCCAGTACTTCGAGTACTCATCCAGGAAGCACAGCGTCTCGAACGACTTCATCCGGTCGATGAACAGCACGCCGTCGAGATGGTCGATTTCGTGCTGCGCGACGCGCGCCGGATACCCTTGGAGGTCGAACTCCACCTTGTTGCCGCGCCGGTCGAGCGCCCGCACCTGGACATGGTCGGGACGGACGACGCGGCCGCGCAGCCTGGGGAGGCTGAGGCAGCCTTCCCAGTCTTCCGCCGTGCTCTTCGCAGTCGGCTTGACCTCGGGGTTGATGACCGGCAGCACCCGGATGGTGCGGTCGTCGCCCCGGCCCTCTTCAATTCCGATAATCGCAAGGCGCACGCTTTCGTGCACCTGCGGAGCCGCCAGCCCGATCCCGTCGTACTCCCGCATCGTCTCGATCAGGTCGTCGACGAGCTTCTGGAAGGCCGGCGTCTTGATCTCAGCCGGCTCCACTTTGCGCGCGACCTGCCTGAGCACGGGATGCCCCAGGCGGGCGATCTTCAGGATGGACATATCCAAGCATTATAGATATCTGGCGATCTTGCGATCTAGGGATCTTGCGATCTGGGGATCTTGCGATCCAGCGACGGGGTCGACCCAGATCGCAAGATGAATAGATCGCAAGATTCATCATCCTGGTGCCGGCGGCGGGAAGGAGTACTGTTCGATCTCCGCCTCCTCGGCCGCCTTGTTCACCATCGCCTCGACCGGCAGGCGGCTCTCCGCCTCTTCCACCGCCCTGCCCGTGGCCCGCGTGGCCGGGTGTTTCGGCGTGAACAGCTGGCAGCAATCCTGGTCGGGCACCACCGAGATCTCGAACGAGCCGAGGCGCTCCGCCTGCGCGACGATCTCCTCCTTGTCCATACCGACGAGCGGCCGCAGGATTGGGAGGTCCGTGGCCGACGCGATGATCGACATGTTCTCGAGCGTCTGCGAGGCGACCTGGCCTATCGCTTCCCCCGTCACCAGCGCGCGGGCGCCGTTCGCCCTCGCGATCCTGTCGGCGATCCGCATCATCAGGCGGCGGTAGATCACCACGCGCAGGGGCGCGGGGACCGTGAGCACCACCTGGCGCTGAATTTCGCCGAAGGCGACGAGGAACAGCCGGCTTCGCTGCTGATAGGTGGTCAGCAACTGCGCCATTTCCCGCACCTTCTCCTGGGAAGCCCGTGATAGGAACGGGTAGCTGTGGAAATGCACGAGCAACGCCGTGCAGCCGCGCTTCATCATCCGCCACGCGGCGACCGGCGAGTCGATTCCCCCGGACAGCAGGCAGACCACCTTCCCGCTCACTCCCGTCGGCAGCCCCCCTGGCCCGCGGTCCTTGCCGAAGGTGTAGAACGCCTCCTTCGAGAGCATCTCGATCGTGATCGTCAGCGCCGGCTCGTCGAGATCGACGTGCCATCCCCTGGCCAGCTTGATTCGCCCGCCGACCTCCCGTTCGATTTCGGGCGACTTCATCGGAAAGCGCTTGTCGGCGCGCTTGGCCGACACGCGAAACGACGGCGTCTCGGTGTCGCCCAGGTCGCCGAGGATTGCCGCGGCGATGGCCTCGATGTCGAGCGGCGCGCGCGCGGCCTTCGAGAAGTTGGCGATCCCGAAGACGCGCGACAGCCGTTTGCTGACCTGCCCGTACGTCGCCGACGGGCCGAGCACCAGCTCGATGCGCCCCATCAGCGGCCGGACGACCCGGATGTCGAGGTCCGACGTGGCGTGCCGGACGTTGTTCACGAGGCGGGCAATGAACCACGGGCGGTTCTTTCCCTTGAGGGCGATCTCCTGGTAGTGGACGACGATGGATGTCATGAGGCGGCTTTCGGCTCTCGGCTCCCGGCTCCCGGCTGTGCCAGCCGGGCGGCGCGGTGGCCGCTGACGACGGCACCCTCTATCGTCGCTGGAAGGCCGGTATCGGTCCAGTCGCCCGCGAGCAGGAGGCCACTGACCGGCGTGCGGGCGCCTGGACGCGGCGGCTGCCCTGGCGCCAGCGAAAAGGTGGCGCGGCGCTCGCGCACCACGAGGCTCCGCAGCAACACGGCCGAATGGACCGCCGGCAGCGCCGTGGCCAGTTCGTCAAGTGCCCGGCCGACAAGCGTCTCGTTCGGCTGGGCCACGACCGCCGCGGCGCCGCTCGAAACGCACGACAGGTGGGAGGCCGAGTCGCCGAACACCTGCCGCTTGTCGAACACCCACTGGAACGTCCGGCCGGGCAATCCGACGAACGGCGCCGGCAGCACGCCGCGGTCGAACCAGAGGTTGACGGTCACAATGGGCGATGCGGCGGCGGCCCGTGCGGCGGAGAGGACGTCCTCCAGCGCGCGGACCTCCCCCGTCAGCGTGTCCGCCAGCGCAAACCACGGCACCGCCAGGATGGTCAGCGCGGTCTCGATCCGCTCACCCCTCACCTCGACACAGGCGACCCGTTCGCCCTCGACACGAACCCTGGCCGGACTCGACACTCGCACCTCTCCGCCGCGCGCCGCGATGAAACCGCACGCGGGATCCGCGAAGACGGCGGTCAGCGGCCTGAGCGGCACCGCCACCGCCGAGTCGGTCGGGTCGGGACCGAGCATCTGCGCGAGAACCCGCAGGAAAACCGGCGCGGCCGCCTCGTTCGCAGGCTGGTTGAGCGCCGCAAGCGCCAGCGGTGCCCAGAGCATGTCGCGCAGGCGCCGGCTCTGGCCGTTTCGAATCAGCCAGTTCTCGACCGTCTCGCCGGCCAACGCCGGGAACCACCCTTTCCCTGACCGAAGGAAACGCTGCGCGCGTCTCAGCGGGGCCGCCAGGCTGAACGCCGACAGACGGTCTCGCAGGCCGAGCGCCTCCCATTCGAGGATGCCCGCGAGCAGATGGTACGGAGACGGCAGCGGCGGGCACACCAGCGTGCTCAGAAGCCCGGCTTCATCCACGAACGGGACCTCGAGGCTGGACTGGATGCGAACGAGGTGGCCCGCGCCGACACGCGCGAGAAAGGCGAACGTCTCGTGATAGCACCCGAGCATCAGGTGCTGGCCGTTGTCCACCGCCTCGCCGGTGGCCGGGTCGGTGAAGACCGACGCCCGGCCGCCGAGTGTCGGCCGAGCTTCCAGCACGAGCACGCGAGCGCCGGCATCGGACAGCGCGGCCGCCGCGCTCAGACCTGCGAACCCCCCGCCGATGACGACGACGTCGAACGCCATCCAGCCTCCATCCGGCTTGCGGCTCGCGGCTCGCGGCTTGCGGCTCGCGGCTCGCGGCTTGCGGCCTCCGGCTCGCGGCTTGCAGCTCGCCGCGGCTGCGGCCGATTCTCACATTCGGATCAGCCCCCGCACATCGCGCGCGCCCAGAGCGCGGCGGCGATCACCGCGCGTCGGGGACGCGGCACGCGGACCTTCCCCGAGAAGACTTCGTACCCCGACTGTTCGATGCGGTCGAGGATCGCGCGGTAGATCCCGGCCATGATGCGCGCCGCCACCATCCTGCGCCGGTCGGCGCGCGGCAGCTCCCGTTCGGCCTTCTCGTAGAACTCGCGCGCCCGGCCGCATTCGAACGCCAGCAGGTCACGCACCCGGGCGGAAACGACGCCCGCCCGCAGGTCGTCCTCGGTGCATCCGTGGCGGGCCAGGTCCTCGAGCGGCAGGTAGATTCGACCGCGCGCCAGATCGGTGCCCACATCGCGAACGATGTTGGTCAGCTGCAGCGCGATGCCGAGATCCTGCGCGTAGTCGCGGGTCCGCCGGTCGCTGTAGCCGAAGATCTCGATGCACAGCAGGCCGACGGCGGAGGCCACGCGGAGGCAGTACTCGCGGAGATCGTCGAACGTGTCGTAGCGGGGACGGTCGAGGTCCATCGCGACGCCGTCAACGACCGCCTCGAACCGGTCGAGCGGAAGCGAGAAGCGCCGGATGAAGGGGACCAGGTTCGCGCCCTGCGAGGTCTGCGGCTCGCCCTGCCCGTAGCACGCGGCCAGTTCCCCGCGCCACCGCGCGAGCTGGGAGCGGGCGCTGTGGGAATCTCCCGCCGGCGCCGATACCGGTGCCTCGTCCACGGCGTCGTCCACCGCGCGACAGAAGTCCCACACGGCGACGATCGCGCGCCGCTTCTCAGCCGGGAGCACCAGGAAGGAATAGTAGAAGTTCGTGTCTCGCCCGCTCATTGCGCCCGCCAGGTCATCGCGTGCCACAGGAGCGCCGGGAGATCGGCTGCGCCCAGGGCAGGTCTCCGGTGGAACACGTCGAAATCACTCCGCTCGAGCCGCGAGAGGATGCGGCGGCCGCCCAGCCACGTGAACCGCAGTTCGAGCCGGAGGCGACCGCTCACGCCGTCACACACCGGGCGGCCCCGATCGAACCACTCCGCGGTCCTCGCGCCCGCTCCCCGGAGGACCCGGCGCCACTCGGGCGTCATCCTGCCGGCGTCGAGGTCGGCGGGATCCGCCTGCTCGCGGCGGCAGTCCTCGAGCGGCAGGTAGAGCCGCCCTCTCTGCCAGTCTCGCCCGAGGTCCTGCCAGAAGTTGGTCAGCTGCAGCGCCGTGCAGACGGCGTCCGCGCTGCGGTCGAGCCGACCGTCCCGATACCCCGCCACGCCGAGCACGAGACGGCCGATTGGATTCGCCGAGCGCCGGCAGTAGTCGAGCACGGCGTCCCAGGTGTCGTAACGAACGGTCGTCACGTCCTGCCGGAAGGCGCTCAGCAGGTCGTCGAACAGCGACACCGGGAGACGACAGGTGCGGATTGTACTGCCGAGGGCGGCGAAGATGAGCGGAGTCTCCGGGGGGCAGGACTGAAGTCCTGCCGCGACCGATCCACGGGCCAGGCCATCGGCACCGCGTCCTGCCGCACCCGATCCACGGGCCAGGCCATCGGCACCGCGTCCTGCCGCACCCGATCCACGGGCCAGGCCATCGGCACCACGTCCTGCCGCACCCGATCCACGGGCCAGGCCATCGGCACCACGTCCTGCCGCACCCGATCCACGGGCCAGGCCATCGGCACCATGTCCTGCCCTACCGTCGCCCTGTTCTACAGCGCCGGAACCTGCGACGCACGCCTGGAGCTCGTCGCGCCAGGCGTCGAGCAGTGCGAGGCGGTCGGCCGTCGGCAAGTGGCCTTCGTCAGCGAAGTCGTCGGCAACCCTGGCAAACGCATAGATCGCGGCGACGTGCGGCCGCATGGCGCGCGGCAGGAGGCGGGAAGCGACGGGAAAGTTCTCGTAGTGGCCGCGCGCGAACCTGGCGCAGGCGGCGTACGCCTCGGCCAGGTCGGTCACCATTCGAGCTCGGGGACTCCGGCGCGGCGGTTCACGGCCCTGGCCGCGACGAAAAGGAAATCCGACAGCCGGTTGACGTACGCGAGCAGGTCGCTGTCGACCTCGTCCGCGCCGAGCGCCACCACGCGACGTTCCGCGCGCCGGCAGATCGTCCGGGCCAGGTGAAGCGCAGCGCCGGCCGGCGAGCCGCCGGGGAGGATGAACCGGCGGATCGGAGGGAGTTCCGCCTCCAGCTGGTCGATCCACTGCTCGAGCCGGAGGACATCGGATCCACCGACCGACATCTTCTGGACTCGTTCGGCGACGCGGTGGCTCGGGTCGGCGAGGCGCCCTCCGACGGCGAACAGCTCGCGCTCGACCTTCTCGAGCATGGCGGCGATGTCCGGACCGACGCCGGCCGCCAGCACGACGCCAATCGCCGCGTTCAGCTCGTCGATCTCCCCGTAGGCGTCCACGCGCAGGTCTGCCTTGGAGACCCTCCGCCCGTCGAACAGGCCCGTTTCTCCGGCATCTCCCGTGCGAGTGTAGATCTTCACCGTGGGGAATTATGTCACGGGATGGAGTACAGTGACGGCTTTCGGCTGACGGCTCGCGGCTCGCGGCGGTAGAAACGAAGAAGGGCGGGGCGGTGAAGGGGCGACGGGTCAGCGGACAGGCGATGCCGGCGGGCGGGGCACGACAGGCGTTTCGACGCCGCCTGCTCGCGTGGTACGACAGGAACGGCCGCGATCTGCCCTGGCGCCGCGCGACCGACCCGTACCAGATCCTCGTTTCGGAAATCATGCTCCAGCAGACGCAGGTGGACCGCGTCCTCACGAAGTACCACGCGTGGCTGGAGCGCTTCCCGTCGCTCGAGGCGCTGGCGGCCCACCCGGTCGAAGCGGCGGTCGAGGAGTGGTATCCGCTGGGATACAACATCCGCCCGAGGCGCCTGCACTCGATCGCCCGCGAATCGGTGGCGCGCTACAACGGCACCCTTCCGGCAGACGAGGCGACGCTCCTCTCGTTCAAGGGGATCGGGCCGTACACGGCCGGCGCGATTCGCAGTTTTGCCTTCGGCCAGCGATCGGCGATTCTCGACACGAACGTGGCGCGGGTGCTCTTCCGCGTGTTCGTCGGCATTGGCAACCCGAAGGCTCACGCCGCGCGAAAGCACCTGTGGAAGGTCTCCCGGGCGCTGCTCCCCTACAAGAGAGTGTTCGACTTCAACCAGGCCCTCATGGACTTCGGCGCGCTGGTCTGCCCGGCGAGGAAGCCGCAATGCGCGACCTGCCCGATGGCGCGCGGATGTGCGTCCTACCCGCTCGACGGCAGCCGCCGGGAGTCGCCGCAGGCGACCCGCATTCCGAAGACGAGGGCGGCCCGATGAGCGGACGGGGGTCGCCAACCGTCGTGACCGCGGCCGTCGTCGAACGCGCCGGCCGCGTGCTCGTGGCGCGCCGGCTCGAGGGCTCGCACATGGGCGGGTTCTGGGAGTTCCCCGGCGGGAAGTGCGAGCCGGGCGAGTCGGCTGAGGCATGTCTCGCGCGCGAACTCCTGGAAGAGCTCGGCGCGAGGGCGACCATCCAGGAGGAGATTTTCCGGACGACCTACACGTACGACGACCGGGTGCTGGACCTCCGGTTCTTTCGATGCGAACTGGCCACCGAGCCGCGGCCCCTGCTGGGCCAGGAGGTTCGCTGGGTCCTGCGCGGTGAACTGCCAAAGCTGGAGTTCCCACCCGCCGACAGCGAACTCGTCGCCCGCCTGGCCGCGTCAGACTGACGCTTCGCGCTGCCCACGACAATCAACCACGGAGATCACGGAGGACTTCGAATGGAAGCGTGACGACCGTCGCGCCGAGTTTCTCGTCGCCGTGGAGGATCGTCAATTCGGTGCCTGGCGCCAGGAAGTCGCGGTGGACCATCGCCAGCGCAATCGGGCCGCCGACCCGGGGCGACCACACCGCGCTGGTGACTTGCCCGGCGTCGCGGTCGCCCGCTGTCAACTGGTCGCCGGCGCCCGGAACCCTGGCACCCGCCACCAGCAGCCCCGAGGTCTTGCGCGCCACACGGCCGTGGCCGCGGTGCAGCACGCGGATCACGACCTCCTGGCCGGGGTAGCAGCCCTTGGTGAAGCTGATCGCACGCCCTTCGATGCCGGCCTCGAGCGGGATCGTCTCCGTGTCCATATCGACGCCGAACGCGGGCCGGCCGGCCTCGACCCGGAGGACCTCCCAGTCTGCGGCGTCCGCCCGCGTCGCACCCGAGGCCACGAGCGCGCCCGCCAGCAATTCCACGTACGGCCGCTCGATGTACATGTCGAAGCCGGCCGCTCCCGTCTCCCGCGAGGCCGCGACGAGCACCATCTGGCCGCGGAAGCTCGCACGCACATTGCGGAACTCCGGCCAGCCTGCCAGTTCGCTCTCGCTCACCACCCGCTCTCCGCCGCCGAGCGCGCCCGCGACGATGCGCGCGGCGTGCGGGCCTGCGACACTCAGCTCGCCGAACGCCTCGGTCAGTTCGCCAAGTTTGACGTCCTCGCTGAACACGAACTGGTCGAGCCGCGCGAGAACGGCGGCCGTGGCCGATCGGTCGAGGTCGAGCAGCACCATGTCGCCCAGCTCGAGCACGCGCATGTCGGCGATCATCCGGCCCTGCGGCGTGAGGTAGGCCGAGTAACACCCGTCGCCCGGCTGGAGAGACGCGATGTCGTTGGTCAGCATCGCGTGCAGGTAGCGACGCCGGTCGTTGCCGGCCACGGCGATCTTCCCTCGGCCGGACCGGTCGAACACCGCCGCCGATTCCACCGCCGCCCTGTAGCCGCCGGCCGACTCCATCGATTCCTCCCAGCCTCTTCGCCTTCTGCCGCCCGCCGCCCGATGCTATTCTCATAGGGCCATGCGTACCGTTCATTGTATCGTCGCCGTGGTCATACTCGCCTCGCTGGCACGACCCGGCCACGCGCAGACCGCCGCGGCGGCCCAGCCGGTCGATTTCACGGTGTTCTTCCGAGGCGCGGCGGTTGGCGTCGAACAGGTCACGCTCACCCGCACGCCCCAGGGCGTAATGGTCTCCGGGACCGAGCGCATCGGGCCGCCGCTCGCCATCACGACGCGCAGGGCGGAGATCACCTACACGACCGACTGGCGTCCGCTCGATTGCGTGGTCGAGGGCAGCGTGCGGGACGAGCTGCTGGTGCTGCACACGAGGGTCACGGGCACCACCGCAACGACCGACTTCACGCAGGGCTCGACGCCCGCGCACAAGGCGCAGGAGATCGCCCCGGACGCGCTCCTGCTGCCGAACCTCTTCTTTGGCGCCTACGAGGCGCTCGCCGCCCGCCTTGCGGGCGCCAAGGTCGGCGATCGGCTGAACGCCTTCGTCCCGCCGCAGGCGGTGATCGCGATCACGGTGAAGGCCGTCGCGGACGACCGGGTGCGGACGCAGGCGGCGCTGCTGCAGATCCGCCGCTACACGCTCGCATTCGAGAACCCGCCCCGCACATCCGAAATCGAACTCTGGGCCGACCCGGACGGCCGGCTGCTCCGCTTCACGATGCCGGCGCAGGCGTTCGACATCATGCGCACGGACATCGCCTCGATCTCGTCCCGGCGCGAGCCCGTCGCTCGCCCCAATGACGAGCAGATCACCATTCCGGCCATGGGCTTCGGCATGGCGGGAACGCTCTCGAAGCCTGCAGCCACACCAAGCCCGGCGTTCCGCTTCCCGGCCATCGTGCTCGTGAGCGGATCCGACCCGACCGACCGGGACGAATCGCTCGCGGGCATTCCGGTGTTCGGACAGCTGGCGTCGGCGCTCGCCGACGCAGGCTTCGTCGTCGTGCGATACGACAAGCGCGGCCTGGGCCAGAGCGGCGGGCGCTCCGAGAACACGACGCTGGCGGATTACGCCGAGGATGCGAACGCCGCCGTGAAGTTCCTGCGGCGGCGGAAGGACGTGGATCCGCGGAGGGTGGCCATGATCGGCTACGGTGAAGGCGGCGCGATTGCGTCCTATGCCGCCGCGCACACCGGCGACCTGGCGGCGCTCGTGCTTGTCGCAGCGCCAGGCGTCACCGGGGCGGCGCTCGTCCTCGAACAACAGCAGCACCTGCTCGATCTGATGAACATCCCGGACGCCGAGAAGCGCGCGAAGATCGAGCTTCAGCAGAAACTCCAGCAGGCGGTCGTCAGCGGAACCGGGCTGGCGGCAATCCCCGCGGACCTGAGGCGCCAGGCGGACACGCCGTGGTTCCGCAGCTTCCTCGCCTTCGATCCCGAGAAGGTGGTGAAGAAGACCGACCAGCCGCTGCTCATCGTCCAGGGCGAGTTGGACCGGCAGATCGCGCCGTCGAACGCCGACAGGCTCGAGGCGATCGCGAAGACGCGGAAGGGGCGTGCCGGCCAGGCGGTGAAGGTGGTGAAGCTCGCGGGAGTCAACCACCTCCTTGTGCCGGCCAAGACCGGAGAAGCGGACGAGTATGATCGACTGACCGACCGGACGGTCAGCCCTCAGGTGATCGGCGCGATCGAAGCGTGGCTGAAGGAAACAATGGGAGCTCGGTAGGATGTGGATCCTGCGGACGAAGACGGGGGGCGGAACCGAGACGCTGACGTTCAGGGTCATGCCGGGAGGGATGAAGACCCTCGGCCGCGCGACCAGGGCCGACTTCATCGTCGACGCCCCGCTCGTTTCGAGGCTGCACTGCCGATTCACGGCGCAGCCGTCCGGCGAGCTCGAGGTCGAGGACCTGCGCAGCACGAACGGCACGTTCGTGAACAACAAGCGCGTCAAACGGGCGGTGCTGCGGACGGGAGACCTCGTGCGGGCGGGACGGGTGGAGCTGACCGTGATGCGCGGTCCGATCTGAACGACGCCGGCGGCGGCCTACCTTCCCTTTCCGATCAGAAACGGGTTCGTCCGGCGCTCCTGTCCGATCATCGTCCGGGGCCCGTGGCCCGGGTAGACCTCGACGTCGTCCTTCAGCTTGAAGAGCACGCCTCGAATCGAGCCGATCAGCGTGTCGTGGTTGCCGCCGGGCAGGTCGGTGCGCCCGATCGAGCCGGCGAAGAGCGTGTCCCCCACGAACACCTTCTTGCCCGGCTGGCCCGAGGGCCCGACGAGCAGGCACACTCCACCCGGCGAGTGGCCGGGCGTGTGAAGGACGCGCACTTCCAACATCCCGAAGCTGAGCGGAACCGACAAGTCGTAGAACTGGTCGATTGGGGGAGGCGCTTCGACGGCGAGCCCGAAGAAGGCTGCCTGCTGGGGCGCGGCCTCGTAGAGCGGAAGGTCGTCGCGATGAAGGCAGACCGGCGCGCCGCTGGCGGCCTTCGCCCTGGCGGCTCCTGTGACGTGGTCCACGTGCCCGTGGGTGAGCAGGATCCGGCGGACCTTCAGCTTCTCGTCCGCGACGACCCGCAACAGCTGGACCACCTCGTCGCCAGGATCGATGATGACCGCTTCGCGGGTCTGCTCGCACGCCAGGACGTAGCCGTTCTTGTAGAACGGAGGCGCGTCTCGAGTCTCGAGGAGCATGGCGCTATCATAGCGTCAAATGATCCTCGGAGAACTTGCCGAGATCCACCGCGCCCGGCAGCGGATCGCCCGAGAGGTGCGTCGGACGCCGCTCCTGCCTTCCGACTGGCTCAGCGCCGCGTCGGGTGGTCGCGTCCACCTGAAGCTCGAGTCGCTCCAGGTGACCGGTTCGTTCAAGGCGCGCGGTGCCCTCAACGCCGTCCTCGCGCTTCTCGAACGAAACCCACGAGGCGAACCGGTGCCGTGCCTCGTCACCGCATCGGCCGGCAATCACGGGCGGGCGCTCGCGTGGGCCGCGTCCCGCAGGGGACTGCGGACGGTCGTCTTCACGCCAAGGCGGGCGCCGGCTGCCAAGCTCGACGCGATCCGCCGGCACGGCGCGGACCTGCGCGCGGAGGCCGAGACATACGAGGACTCGGAGCGGCTGGCCAAGCAGTTCGCCGAGGACACGGGCGCGAGGTTCATCTCCGCATACAGCCACCCCGACCTGCTGGCTGCCGTCGGCACCATCGCTCTCGAGGTGGTCGAAGATCTGCCGACGGTCGACCAGATCGTCGTGCCGGTTGGCGGCGGGGGGCTGGTTGCCGGCATCGCCGCGGCGATCAGCGCGATCCGCCCCGATGTGGAAGTCGTCGGCGTGGAGGCCGAGGCGTCTCACCCGTTCGCCGCCTCCCTGGCCGCGGGCCGCATCGTAGAGGTAACGGTAAGCCCGACAATTGCCGACGGGCTCGCCGGGAACATGGACCCGGACAACATCGCCTTTCCCCTCGTGCAAACGCTGGTGCGGCGAATGGTGATGGTGGGCGAACCGGAGCTGCGCGAGTCGATCCGGGCGCTCGTCCGCCACGAGCACCTGGTTGCGGAAGGCGCGGGCATCGCTGGGGTTGCTGCGGTTGCGTCGGGCCGGGTGCCGTCGGAATCGCGCACGACGGCCGTCATCGTGTCCGGTGCGAACATCGACGCGGAATTGCTGGCGGAAATAATCGGGACTCGAACCTGAAGAGCGCAGACGACGGCTGCGGTCTTCGTCCTCCGTTCTGTCTTCAGGCCGGCCCGTTGTGGCCGCCCTGCGGCGGCGCGGGCAACTTCTTCGCCGTATCGTCGCGGAGCCGCGCCAGGCCCTGGGCGAGCGTGTCGCTGGCCCGCATGAAGGGGTAGGACGATTCGACCTTGTTCCAGGGATACAGGTGCCGGCGGAACGTGAAGGCAACGCTGAAGACACCCTGCCGGGTCCACGCCCGAAGCGCCCGCTCGTCGGACGCGAGCTTGGTGATGTAACCGGCCGCGCGCGGGCCGTCGCCGGTCGCCGCCGACGCCGTCGCCGCGCACTGCAGCATCTGCGCGGGCGCGTCCGGCGCCTCGGCGCGCGCGAAAATCGCATCCACGCGGGCGCGCGCCGCAGCCTTCCCGTTGTTGTCCCAGTCCAGCCCGGCCGCGACCGCTTGCCCCTCGCAGAATGACGGGTAGCGCTCCGTCAGCCTCGCAACTTCCTTCCGTGCCAGGGCGGTCCGGTACGCCATGGCGAGCGGTATCACCCGCCCCGCCAGCCACGCGAGAGGAGTGGACTCGGTTGCACGCTCGCCCGCCAGCCGGTCCACGGCCACGTCGTAGTTCCTCCTGACGATGTCGAGCCGGGCGAGCATCTGCGTCCACCACGGCCGATCCGGCCTCGCCGCCTCGCCGCCGACGAGCGCGGTTTCCGCGTCGGACAATCGATCGAGCATCTCGAATGCGGCCGCGATGTCACGATAGCTGGAGTCGATGGCGGGATCGAACTGCAGTGACTGGCGGTAGTACCCGATGGCCCGGGCGGGGTCGAGTTCGACGACGAGGTCGCCGGCGTAGTGCCAGGCTTCACCGTACGATGGGTCGAGCGAGAGCGCCCGCGCGAGCGACGCCGCCGCCGCACTCGTGGTCGCCGCCGACAATGCAGCCGCGACATGGGCTCGCGGCATCTCGGGATCGGCCGCGAGCGCCGCCTCGGCCTCCGTGCGCGCCTGGTCGAACGTCTCCGTGCCGCCGTTGGCCCCGGAGTAGAAACTCTCGAGATAGAGGGCCTCGGACATTCCCGCGTGCGCCTCGTACAACGTGGCGTCGATGCCGATCGCCTGGCGGAACAGCTCGATGGCCCGGGTCCTGTCGCGGCGCGCGGCTGCGTCGCCGGCCTGCAGGTACAAGTCGTAGGCTCCGGGGTCAATCTGCCGTCCGAGCGCACGGTCCCACCGGATGCCTGCCGGCGCCTTCAGCTGGAACGCGTCGGCCACCGCGCGCGCGATATCGACCTCCGCCCCGGAGGCTCGACGCGGCTCGCGCGCGAACTTCCCGCTCCAGATGACGCGCCCCGTCCGTACCTCCACCAGTTCGGCTTCTACCTGCAGCGACGACGGGTCCGGGCGCGTCGTGCCCTGCAACGCCACCGCTGCCCCGACGCGGGACGCTCGCTCGGCCACCGAGAGCGCGGGCGCATCGGCAATCCAGGACCGGCCGACAACGGCGAGGCCGGGAACCTCGCCCAGCCGGGCGGCGAGATCCTCGGCGAACCCGGCCCCGTAGTAGGCCCGGGTCGCTTCGGCTCCGGCGGTCCGGAACGGCAGCACGAGGAGGATCGGACGAGGCGCTGCCGGTCGATCCGAGAAGGCCGCAACGATCCGGCCGCGCCAGTGCCACGCCGCGCCGCCCAGCCCGCCGAGCAGGGCAAGGAGAATCGCCGCCAGCGCGAGACGCGTCATCACCCCCCTGCCGGGTCGAGCCGCCTTCTCCGCTGTCGCGCCGGCCGTCTCGGCGGTGACACGCCAGTGGAGCGTGGCGGCCAGATTGCGGAGATCGTCCGCCATCGCCGAGGCCGTGGGGTAACGGGCGTCGAGGCTCTTGGCGATGGCCCGCTCCAGGATCGCGTCGAAGCCGGCGGGAATCGACTTGTTCTGACGGGTCGCCGCCGGCGGCGTGCCTTGCAGGACCTTCACGGCGGTCGCCGCGGCCGTGCTCGATCCGAACGGGGCGCGCCCCGTGAGCATCTCGTAGAGGACGACGCCGAGCGAGAACACGTCGGAACGCGGGTCGACGCGGCCCGTGAGCACCTGCTCCGGCGCCATGTAGGGCACCATCTCGTTCGCGCCCGGCGTCGATGGATCCTTCCCGGCCGCCAGCTGCTCGGCGATCGTCTTCCTCTGGATCCCGCCGGAGGTCCAGGACGACAGCCCGAACCCGATGATCTTCGTCTTGTCCTTGGGCGTGATGAAGATCGTGGACGGGCAGATGTTGCCGTGGACAACCCCTTGCCGGTGACCCTCGGCGACAGCGTCGGCCAGCTGGACGGCGAACTCGAGGGCCAGCCTCCCCTCGATCGGCTTCCCGGCCATGTGATCGCGGAGCGACTGGCCGGGCACGTACTCGTGTGCCAGGAAGACTCGGCCGTCCTCTTCGCCGAAGTCGAACAGCGCGGCGATGTGCGGGTGGGAAAGCGCTGCCGCGGCCGACGCGTCGGCCAGCAGCGCATCGCGGCGTTCGGCGTCGGCGGATATGGCGGGCGACACGACCCGGAGCGCGACGGTCCGGCCCAGGCGCGTGTCGCGGGCGCGCGACAGCTCGCCCAGCGCGCCTTCGCGCATTCGCTCGACGATCGTGTAGTTGCCGAAACTCTCCATGCGAAACGGTTGCCCGTTGCAGACTACGGGCGCGCCCCCCGTTTTCGCCTATCGGCCGGAATTGCCCGTGTCAACAGGGTCGGCCCCGTCCTTACCACTTGACCCTGACCCTGTACTTCAGCACCGTCGTACCGTCCTTCGCCACCGGAATCGCGAAACGGGCCGCCCACGCCCCGGTCTTCGTCCACGGGTGCGTGGCGGCCAGCATCTCCCAGTCCCCGCCGATCGGCTCGTTCACCTCGATCGTGACTGGCACATCCTTGTGATTGCGGAACGTGATCTCGAATTCCATTTCCGAGAGCGAGGCCGCCAGCCGCTTGAAGTCGATCTGCTTGCGCTCGCACACGATGTCGAACGCGTTTCCCACGTGGAGGTTGAGGGTCTCGTCCTTCGGCGTGTGCTCGATCCGGTCCTCGCCGGCGAACTGCATGCCGCCCTTCGAGTCGGCCTGGTAGACGCGGACGACCCCGGCGGGCATCGGGATGCCCAGGCCTGCGCGCTCGTCGTTCTTGAAGCGGTAGTACACCTTGACGTCGCTCTTGATCGACGAGCCGGGGCTCTGCGGATTGCGGTAGTAGAAAGGTTGGCCGTCCACGACGAAACGTTTCTCCACCGGCACGGTCGGCGACGCGAGGAGCGCGAGCTGCTTGGTCTCGTTGTCGTGGACCGACGTGCGGCGCTGGAGCGTGTAGAGGTGGTATTCCGAGAAGGCTTCCTGCTGCACCTGCGGCGCGCCAGCCGCCATCTCCATCTTCCGCGCCATCACCCCGTCCAGTGCCGCCCGGTTTTCCGAGACCCGGTTGACCTCGCCCGCGATGAACTGCAGTTTCGCGTTCCCGTAGCTCGTGCCGCTCTGGTTCTTCAGCGTCACCCAGCCGGCGAGGTCGGCGGCCTTGTCGTCACGCTCGATCGTCAGGACGTAGTCCGCGTTCCAGGAAAGGCCGCCCGACAGGTACGAGGCTTCGACGCGGTGACGGCCGGCGCCGCCGTTCTCCAGCATCCACACCAGCGTTGGATGGCTGAAGAGGTTCTCCGGCAGTTCCGGGAAGCGATACTGATCAACGCGAAGGCCGGTGACGATGTCGTTGCCGATCTTCCAGACGGGACCGTTGTTGTATGCCAGCAGCAGGGCCTTCACTTCTTCCGGGCGCGTCGTCCCGCCCTCCTGCCGCTCGCGGACGATTGTGATCTCCCGCCCCACGTACTTGCGCAGGAGCCTCTCCGGATCGAGGAGGTCGTACTCGTAGTTCTGCTCGAGCACCGCCAGCGCGGCGGGCTCGGTGAGCGAGCGGAAGTGGACGGTGGCCGGGTTGATCAGCGCGGCGACATCCGCGAACCGCAGCGTCGATGCGCCCGGGGCCAGTGTCAGTTGGCGGACATCGCGGACGAGCGCCAGGTTCGAGTTGTAGATCGTCAGCGACAGGTCGGCCTGGTCGTTGAGCGTGGTCGTCGCCACGCTGCCCGGTTGACGCGCGGCCGGCTCCTGCCGCTGCGCGCCTTGACGAGCGAGCATCGTGGCCGGCATCAGCGCCGCGCACGACAGGATGGCAAGGACGGCGGTCCGTGAGAGGCGGAACGGCATATCAGGTCCTCCGGGCCGAGGGAATGGAGCTCAATTCCAGTTGTCTGGCTGGCGTCTGCGCCACGTCGTGCCGCCGTCCGTCGTCTCGTACTCCGCGCGGTCGGACGCGATGATGGTGGCGTTCGAGTCGCTGAAGGCACGCACCGAGGCGAGGTCGCCCACCGTGGGCGATGCCAGTCTCCGCCACGTGCGGCCGTCGGTTGTGCGCAGCACGACGCCTCGTTCGCCGACGATCCAGCAGACGCGGTCGGTCGGCGCGGAGCCTGCCGCGAGAGCCGTGGTGACGCCGCTGGCCTGACGTTCCCAGGTCTGGCCCCGGTCCGTGGATCGTTCGATCACGCCGCCCTGGCCATAGCGCCAGGTCGCGGTCGTCCCGGTGGGTCCCGTGCCCGAGGTGGCCATCAGGGACGGGGCCAGCGACAGCGCCGCGGGTTCACGCGCGATCGACGCCGGCCGTGCGGCGACCGGCGGCGGCGCGGGCGCGGGCGGCGTTGGAGCGACCACCATCACCTTTTCCGTCATGCCATCGGCCTTCGCCCCCGCGACACCTCCGAGACCGCCAGGGGCCCCGGTCCTGGCGGTTGCCGCTTGGGCCGGCGCAGCGGGGGCTGGGGTGACGGCTACGGTGACGCTCTCGGCTAGGGCCATGTTGCGCGGTGCGTCGGCGTTCGCGGCAGCGGGTAACGCCATCTGGTCGGCGCGGGTCGGTTCCCGTTTCTCCTCGGCGAGCCGGTCGGGGGCGGCGGGCGGCGGCACGGGGGGCGCCGCCCTGGCGAACTCGACTTCCTTGCGCGGAGCAGCTGGCGCCCCGGCTGACACGCTGTCGCGAGCGGCGGGCACGGCCGGGGCTTCGGTTGCCGCAGCGCCCTGGGCGGGCGGCCGGGATTCAGGCCGCGCCTGCTGCAGATCGACCCATGTCGCGGGCCGGTCACCGAGGGCGGCGGGAGGCGCGGCGCGCACCTGGAGCGTCCCCGGCGCGCGCAGCGTTCGCGTTCCCACCACGATGACGACCGCCGCCGTTGCGAGCGGAACCAGCCAGCGCCAGTGCCAGTGCCACGGCCGCGCAGGGGCCGGCGTCGGCGCCGCCCGCGTGACCTCCGGCTCCGAGCGCGCGAGGTCGGCGAGAACCTGCTGGCAGCACGCGCAAGACGATGCGTGCGCCTCAATCCGTTCGGACTCGAGCGCCGACAAGGACCGGTCGAACCACGCCGCCAGGAGGTCGGCGTCCGGGCAGGCGGTGCCCGAGGCGTCGGTCTCCCTTTCGAGGCCGCGCGCGATGAGCCGGTCGAATGCCGGGTCGCGGTTAGCGTCTGTCGGCTTCACGTGGCGCTCCTTCCCTCAGAACGATCCTCCCGCCTTTTCTTGCCGGCCCCCGATTCCCGTGTCGCGCTCTTCGAGCACCTCATCCAGGTCCATTCCCACGTCCTCGAGCGCGCACTCCAGGCACTCCTGAACCTGGGCATCGGACAGGTGGTGCTCCTCGCGAAGCAGCCGTTCGACGTTCACCCTGAGCGCCCGCCTGATCCGGTCGAGCTTGCGCGAAACCGTGGCCTCGTGTTCGCCCATGACTCGACCGATCTGTGCGAGGGTCAGGCCCTGCAGGTAGTAGGACGACAGGCGGAGGCGGTCCGGCGGTCCGAGGCTGCGGATTGCCGCGGCAAGCGTCCGCTGGGCCAGTTCGGCGAACCGCCTGCGTTCGGGGTCCGCGCCGGCATTTGCGGCACGCGTGTCCGGTGCCGCCTCGTCGTGCTCATCGAGCGGGCGCGTCCGTCTTGCCGCCCTCGCCCTGTCGATGTTCCGCTGCGCCAGGATCGATCGCAGCCACGTCGAGAGCCGGCTGCGCCCGTGAAAGTAGTCGAACAGCGACCGGCGACGCCCGTCGCGCTCCTCGAGCCCGTACAGCTCCGCGTAGATCGAATCGGCCAGTTCGCCGCCGGCATCGTCGCCCGCGATCGCCCTCGCGGCTGCGCGGAGGCCCGGGCGGTGGCACTCGATGAAGTAGGCCCAGGCCGAAACCTGCCCTTCGGCGCAGGCGCAGGCGAGCGCGAGTTCCTCGAGATTCAGGGAGTCCACGTACTCGGAGACGACGGCGGGCGTCTTGACCTCGGTGGCGAAGCGGCTGGCGATGCTGCGCTCCAGAGCGCGCGCGAACGAGTCACGGCTGAGGTTCCAGCGCGGGGAATTCGAGCGTGCGAAAGCCCGGTCGAGCAATCGCTCGTCCACGAGGCCGACTCGAGATGTTTGCGCTGGCGGCATGGCGACCGGCGGCGCGAAGAACGGACCGTATTCTCCGTTCTCCGTTCGGCATTCTCCGATCAGGCAGGCCGGCTTTCAGCGTCCGGCCGCCTGCTCCGCGCCACCGGTCATTCTACAGCGGAAGCGGGGGTGTCAATTCCTGGACTCCAGGCTCTCCCGGTGAAGCTCCAGGCCGTCGGCGAAATCCGCGAGCTGGTCGCGCAGGATCATGCGCCCCCGGCGCAGCCGCGACTTCAGCGTCTGGCCCTTGACATCGAGCGCCGCGCTCGCCTCTTCGGTCGAGAGGCCGCGCACGTCGCGCAGGAGCACCGGGACGCGGTAGAGCGGTGGCAGGTTGGCCAGCGCTTTCACCAGCTTCCGGCGCAGCTCGCCCCGAAGCACTTCGTCGTCGCCGAGCGACGACCAGTCGGCGATGTCCGGCGCGCTCACGCCGTCGCCGCCGGCCGGTTCGAAGGAACGAACCTCGGCTTCCCGCCCGCCGGCTTTGGCCGCCCGCAGGCGCGACATGGCCGTGTTGAAGGTGATGCGATAGATCCAGGACGAGAGAGCCGAGTCGCCGCGGAACGCCTCGATCTTCTGATAGACCTTCAGCAGGACGTCCTGCACCACCTCTTCCGCGTCCTCTTCGTTCTTGAGGTAGCGGAGCGCGAGCTGGCGGATGCGGCCCGAGTACGCCGAAGCCAGGTCAGAAACGGCAGAGTGGTCGCGCGCGCGAAGGCGTTCGACCAGCCGCCGGTCAACGACGGGTTCTTCGAGGATTCTGCCCACGTAACCGAGAACACCGGATCTGTGCGGATTATTCCCGACCAAAACAATCCCATATCCTGCCTGAACTGCTCAGGTAGCCTGGACCACGGCGCGGAACGCGTCGATGACGGCATCTTCCACGTCGGTCATGCGGACGACGTCCCCCAGCTCACGCGCGAGTGACGTGACCCCGCGGTCTCGGATTCCGCAAGGCACGATCAGGCTGAAATAGTCGAGGTCGGTGTTCACGTTGTAGGCGAACCCGTGGCTCGCAATCCACCTGGAGATGCGGATGCCAATCGCGCCGATCTTGCTGCCGCCCACCCACGCACCCGTCAGGCCTTCGATGCGGCCCGCTGCGACCCCGAACCTGGCGCTCACGCTGATCATCACCTGTTCGAGATTCCGGACGTAATTGTAGACGTCGGCGCGGTCGGGCTTCAGGTCGAGGATGGGGTAGGCCACCAGCTGTCCGGGGCCGTGGTAGGTGATATCGCCGCCCCGGCCGGTCTCGGAGAGTTCGACGCCGAGTTCCGCCAGTTGCTGGGGGGTCGCGATCAGGTGGGAGCGGGCCGCATCGCCGCGCGCGCCGAGGGTGATTACGTGGGGATGTTCGAGCAGCAGCAGGACGTCGCCCACGCGGCCCGCCCGCCGCTCCTCGACGAGCGCGCGCTGCAGCTCGGCCGCGTCCGCGTACGGGACGCGCCCGAGCCGCCGGACTTCCAGGTCCCTCACAGCCCTGCCGGGTCGAAGGTCTCGATCTGCTTCTTGACCACCGACATGAACTGGTCCGCCACCGCGCCGTCGATCAGCCGGTGGTCGTAGCCGAGCGTCAGGTAGGCCATGGGCCTGATGGCGATCGCGTCGTCCACGACGACCGCCCGTTTTTCGATCGCGCCGATGCCGAGGATGGCCACCTGCGGCTGGTTGATGATCGCCATGCCGAGCAGCGCGCCGTACACGCCCGGGTTGGTGATGGTGAACGTGCCGCCCTGCACCTCGTCGGGCTTGAGCTGCTTGTTGCGGGCGCGGTCGGCGAGGTCCTGCATGGCGCGGGCGAGGCCGAGCAGGCTCTTCTCGTCGGCCTGCTTCACCACGGGCACGATCAGGCCCCAGTCGAGGGCCACGGCGATTCCGATGTTGATGTCCTTGTGATAGACGACGTTGTCGCCGTCGATCGACGTGTTGGCGACGGGGACGGCACGCAGGCCGGCGACGACCGCTTTCACGATGAACGGCAGGTAGGTGAGCTTCGCCCCGGCGCGTTCGTAGTCGGCTTTCTTCGCGTCCCGCAGCTTCGACACGCGCGAGAAGTCCACCTCGAACACCGAGTGGACGTGGGCCGACGTGCGCCGGCTGGCGATCATGTGCTCCGCGATCCGGCGCCGCATGACGGTCATCGGGACCACCTCGTCGCCGGCCGCCCTGGCAGCCGGCGCAGCGCCCGCAGCCGCCGCCGGCGCCTTCTCCTCCATGAACCCGAGGATGTCCTGCTTGGTGACGCGTCCGCCGGCGCCCGACCCTTCGATGCGCGTGATATCCACGCCGTGCTCCGCGGCGATCCGCCGAACGACGGGCGACGATTTCTGGCGACGCCACTCGTCACCCGACAGCGGTGCCGCGGCGGCGGCAGCGGGCGGAACCGGCGGCGGGACGGCCGACGCAGCCGCAGCGGCCTTCTGCGCGGCGGGCGGCGCCGGGGATGCTGCGCTTGCGGCTGGCGCGGCCGCGGCAGGCGACGCGCCGGGTGCATCGGCGATGATCGCGACCACCTCGTTCACGGCCACCGTCTCGCCTTCCTTCGCGCGGATCTCCGCCAGGAAGCCCGCGGCCGGCGACGGGATCTCGGCGTCCACCTTGTCGGTCGAGATCTCGAACAGCGGCTCGTCGCGGTCCACGTGGTCGCCGACCTTCTTGACCCATCGGACGACCGTGCCCTCGGCGATCGACTCGCCCATCTGCGGCATGACGACGTTTGTTGGCATGTTCCTCTCCGGCCCTTCGACTTCGCTCAGGGCCGCCCCAGGCATCGTCGAGGGGCGGTCCGACACTCGACAGACGCCTGCCGGCCGCGAGCCGCAAGCCGGCTAGATGTGAATGGCCCCGCCGTGCAGCGCGTGGGCCGCCTCGCCCACCGCTTCGGCAAATGTCGGGTGCGCGTGGATCGTCCGAATCAGCTCCTCGACGGTGCACTCGAGGCGGAGCGCGACGGAGGCCTCCGAGATCAGGTCCGTGGCCCGCGGTCCGATGATGTGCACCCCCAGTAGTTCGTCGTACTTCTTGTCGGCGACGATCTTCACGAACCCCTCGATCTCGCCGGCGATCTTCGCGCGGCCGAGCGCGATGAACGGGAAGGTGCCCACCGCCACGTCGTAGCCGCGCTCTTTCGCCCGCTGCTCGGTCAGTCCGATGCTGCCGATCTCGGGATCGCAGAACGTGCAGCCCGGAACCTGGTCGTAGTTGACCGACCGGGCTTCCTGGCCGGCGATCCGCTCCGCCACGGCGACCCCCTCGGCCGTTGAGACATGAGCCAGTTGCGGGTGCCCCGGCCTCCCGAGCGAAATCACGTCGCCGACAGCCGAGATGCCGGGCACGCCGGTCCGGTAGAACTCGTCGACGACGATGTAGCCGCGGTCGAACGCGACGCCGGCTTCCGCCGCGCCGAGGCCTTCGGTGACGGGGCCGCGGCCGGTCGCCACGAGCAGGTAGTCGGCGCGGATCTTCTGCACCTTGCCGTCCGGCAGCTGCACCTCGAGGTCCACGCCGTCGGCTGCGGGCGTCGCGCTCGTGACCTTCGAGCCGGTGTGCGTCTTGATCCCGCGCTTCTTGAACGCCTTCTGGAGTTCGGCCGACACCGCTTCGTCCTCGATCGGCACCAGCCGGGGGAGGAGCTCGATCACCGTCACATCGCTGCCGAAACTGCGGAAGAGCGATCCGAACTCGACGCCGACGGCGCCGGCGCCGAGAATCACGATCGACTTGGGCACCTCGCCGAGCGAGATGGCTTCGTCGCTGGTGATGATCCGTTTGCGGTCGATCTCCACGCCGGGCACGCTCCGGGGCTGCGACCCGGTGGCGATGATGATCTCCTTCGTGGCGTGGAGCGTCTGTGGCTGCTCGCCCGTGACCTCGACATTGAGGTTGCCGGCCAGGCGAGCCGTCCCCTTGATCCACTCGATCTTGTTCTTGCGGAAGAGGAACTCGACGCCCTTGGTGAGGGTGGTGACGACCTTGTCCTTCCGCGCCTGCACCTGCTTCATGTCCAGGCGGACGGCCGCGCCGTCTATCGACAGCCCCCACTCCTTCGCGCCCTGCGCGACCTTGAGCGCGTGGGCGTGCTCGAGCAGCGCCTTGGTGGGGATGCACCCCCAGATCAAGCAGGTGCCGCCGAGGGCCTTCTGCTTCTCGACGACGGCCACGCGGAGGCCCAGCTGGGCGGCGCGGATGGCCGCCGGGTAGCCGCCGGTGCCCGCGCCGATCACGATGACGTCGTACTCGTTCGCCACGTTGACTCCTCGCCCGCGTCGTTCGGCGACGCTGCCGCGTTGATGGACCGTCCGCCGATATCGGTCGTGTCGAGCTCGGTGACCGTCATTTCCGCACGGAAGACAGCGGAACGAACGCCGTGCCCGCCTGTGGCGGTGGCCGTGTGCCGACCGCGCCTTCCTCTGGCGAGATCCGATCGAGACGCGCCCGCAACTGGTCGTGCTCGTAGCGGATTTCCCAGTAGGACTGGGTGACCCGCTCGAGCCGCCGCGACGCCTGGCTGACGCGCATCAAGGCTGCCGCCGCGAGGACGGCGGCCGCGCCGGAAAGTAGCCAAAGCAGCATCGATTCGCCTGTCTGGACCCGCGTCGTTCTATCGTTATCGAAGGGCTGGCCGCGCGTCAACCAGCACCAGCCGGCCCTGACGATGACGGATTGGCGCTGCCCGGGATATTCACTCGGAGCCGGGCTTCAGCCGTGCCTGACCGGTCGGCACTGACCTTGAAGGGTCGGACCGCAGTACAATCGCCCTGCCATGAGCGCCAAGACCAAGACCGTGCTGATCGTGGACGAGGACGCCGCGACGCGGCTCAGATCGAGCGCACTGCTCCAGCGGCACTACCGGGTGCTCACCGCCGCCTCGGGCGAGGCCGCGGTGGCGATGCTGACGCAGGAAGAGGCGGACCTGCTGCTCGTGGACGCCTCGCTTCCCGGCATCAGCGGCCTCGAGCTGCTCCGCATCGTCCGGGAGAACTACGCGCTTCCCGAGATCGTCATGATGTCGGCCGACGGCCGCGTCGAGACGGCGGTGCAGGCCATCAAGCTCGGCGCGTACCATTTCGTCGCCAAGGGCGGGAACGGCGACGAACTGCTGTCGGTGCTCCGCAACGCCAGCGATCACCAGGATCTGAATCGCCAGGTGCTGGCGCTGAGCGCGCAGGTTGCCGAGTCGGACCGCGAGTTCGTCGTCGGGCCGAGCCGCGCCATGCAAGGCGTGTTCGACCTCGTCCAGAAGATCGCGAAGCTCTCGGCAACGGTGCTCGTGCTCGGCGAGAGCGGCACGGGGAAGGAGCTGGTGGCGCGGCTGATCCACCGCGAGAGCGACCGGCCCTCGGGGCCCTTCATCCCGGTGAACCTCGCGGCGATCCCGCGCGATCTGGTCGAGAGCACGCTGTTCGGGCACGAGAAGGGCGCGTTCACCGGTGCGGTCCGCCAACAGCTGGGCAAGTTCGAACTGGCGGCCGGCGGCACGTTGTTCCTCGACGAGGTCGGCGACCTCCGGCTCGATCTGCAGGGCAAGCTGCTGCGGGCCCTTCAGGAGAACGAGATCGAGCGGGTCGGCGGGGCCCGGCCGATCCGCACGGACTTCCGGCTGATCGTCGCGACCAACGCCGACCTGGAGAAAGCGGTGAAGGACGGCCGGTTCCGCGAGGATCTGTACTACCGGCTGAACGTGATCCCGGTTCGTATGCCTCCGCTGCGAGAACGGATCGAGGACGTCCCGGCTCTCGTGTCGTGCTTCGTGCGGCGCTACGCGACGCGCTTCAGGAGGAACGTGCAGGGCGTGGCACCGCCGGCGATGGCGCTGCTGCAGTCGCATTGGTGGCCGGGGAACATCCGCGAGCTGGAGAACCTGATCGAGCGGCTCGTGGCGATCACCGACAAGGAGTGGCTCACCGACGAGGACCTGCCGTTCGAATACCAGGTGCCGGTGCCGGCGCCGGAGCACGAGGAGGGCGACAGCAAGCTGCTGGCGCGCGCGTGCCAGACGTTCGAACGCAACTTCATCCTGAAGGCGCTGGAGCGGTCAGGCTGGAACGTCACCGGGGCGGCGCGCTACCTGGGCATCCCGCTCAGCACGATGAAGCACAAGATGGACAAACTGGCGATACGTCCGCTGGCGAAGCGGCTGCGGGGAAACTGAACAGGGGATGACAGCGACCGGCGGGTCGAGGACAGGGCGCGGTGTTCCGCGCCCTGCACCGGCCCGCCAGTTCGACAGAGTCGACGCCGTTCTCCTGAGCCCGACGATTCCGGGTGGTGCTCAGGACGCAGCTACTTGCGCGGGAGGACCGCGTCCTTGAGCTGCTTCGCGATCTTGGCCTTCACAACGGTCTTGGCCGGGATCTTGATGGCTTCGCCGGTCGCGGGATTGCGTCCCATCCGCGCCTTGCGCTTCTGCACAACCAGCTTCACCATCCCGGGCAGCACGAACTCGCCCGACCGCTTGAGTTCCTTTTCGGCGAGCACCGTCAGCTCGTCGAAGAACTCACGCGCCTGCGCGCGCTTCTGTTCGAAGCGGTCCGCGAAGTGCGCGAAGAGCTCGGATTTGCCCATCCTGCGGGCGTCAACCATCGGCGTCCCCCTGACGTTGGGCGCGCTTGTCATCCACCGCACACCAACCGCGCGCGCAAACGGTCCGTGCGGAAACAGGCCAGTTTTCGTCGTATGCTAGCGCGCGCGTCCCGAGCTTGTCAATTGTGATCGCTCGAAAACCGCGCTTTCAGGCCACTCGTCCGCGCCCTCGCGCTAGAATTGTGGCATGCCAGCACCCGACATCGAGACCTTCCCCAATCCGAACCCGGCCCGCCACTACGAGATCGAGATCGCCTGTCCGGAATTCACGTCGGTGTGTCCCAAGACTGGTCTACCCGACTTCGGTGAGATCCGGATTTCCTACGTGCCGAACGATCGGTGCATCGAGTTGAAGGCTCTCAAGTATTACCTGATTTCCTTCAGAAATCGAGGGATTTTCTACGAGCAGGCGACCAACGAAATCCTCGACGACCTCGTCGCCGTGTGCCAGCCGCGGAGGATGACCGTGGTCGGCGACTTCACGCCACGCGGAGGGCTGCGGACGGTCGTGACGGCCAGGTACGAGCAGCCGGGTCAGTGATCTGAGAATTGAGGTTTCTCGATTCTCAAGTTGGCGCAGGCGTGCCGTATGGAAAACACGCCGTTTCACGTTCCCATCAGCGGCACGCTGGATCTCCATCCCTTCGCCCCCGTCGACGTCAAGTCGGTCGTCGAGGAGTACGTGCGTGAGGCCCATACCGCGGGCTTCCGAGAGGTCCGCCTGGTTCACGGCCGGGGCCGCGGCGTCCAGCGCGGCATCGTTCAGGCCGCCCTCGAACGCCATCCGCTCGTCGAAGCTTTCTGGGACGCGCCCGACTCGCATCTCGGCGCCACGGTCGCCCGGCTGGTCATCGGTCAGGAATAGAATCCAGGCTAACCAACCGCCTTGTCTTTCGTCTAATCCACCAGATGGACGCGAACGACGCCCACGACGTCACCCTGGCGCAGGCCAGGGACGAGTCGGCATTCCGCCGTCTCGTCGAGCGACACAGCCGGGGTGTCTTCCAGCTCGCCTTCCGCCTGACCGGAAACGAGCCGGACGCGGAGGACGTCGTGCAGGAGGCGTTCCTGAAGGCCTACAAGGAGTTGCGGTGCTTCGAGGCCCGATCGAGCTTCAGGACTTGGGTCCATCGGATTACCGTCAACTGCGCGTATGACCTGCTCCGGCAACGGCCACGGCATAAGGCCGAGTCGCTCGATGCGGCGGCGGACGAAGGCGCGCAGGGTGGCGGGATCGAGCCGGAGGCCGACGACACGTCGCGGCCGGATCGGCTCGCGTTCGGCGTGGAGATCGAGGGCCGCGTCAGGGCGGCGCTGGATCTACTGACGCCGACCGAGCGGACGGCATTCGTGCTCCGGCACTTCGAGGGCCGGTCGCTCGAAGAAATCGGCGAGACGCTCGGCCTCCGAACCGGAGCGACCAAGCACAGCATCTTTCGGGGCGTCCAGAAGATGCGCCGGGCGCTGGCACCCGTCGTCGGGCGGCCAGCGAGTGTCAGGGGGCAGGCCAGCTGCAGCGCGGGCCTTTAGCCCGGAATTGTGTGGCGCGGGCCTTCAGGCCCGCGAACGAGGATCGTGACCGTGAACCATCTGACCGAAGAACAGCTCGTCCTTTACCACTACGGCGACACCGGCGATGGCGTCGATGCCGCGTCGATCGAGGAGCACCTGCACCTGTGTGGATTGTGCCAGGCGGACTTCGACGACCTGCGGCACACGCTCCAGGCGGTCGATTCGCTGCCCGTGCCGGACCGGCCGGACAACTACGGCAGCGAAGTGTGGGCGCGCATCCAGCCGTCGCTGGACGGCGACGCTGAAACCTGGTGGGGCCGCCTGCAATCGTCCCTGACCCCGCGACGACTCGTGCTCGCGGGCGGGGTGGCAGTCCTGGTGGTGGCGGCGTTCGTCGGGGGCTCGGTCCTGTCGAGGCGGCAGCCCACCGCCCCGGTCGCCGCCCCGGCGGCCAACCCGCAGACAGCCTCGGCGGATCCCGAGCAAGTGCGGGAACGGATTCTCCTCGTCGCGGTGGGCGATCACCTCGAGCGCTCCCAGATGGCGCTCGTCGAGCTGGTCAACTCCCCGAGTGGCGCGACGGTGGACATCTCCGACGAACGGGAGCGCGCGCGCGACCTGGTCACCGAGAACCGGCTTTACCGGCAGACGGCGCTGACGACGGGTGAGCCGGGGGTCGCGAGCGTCCTCGACGACCTGGAACGGGTGCTGGTGGAAGTCGCGAACAGCCCGTCAACGCTGACGGCGGCGGAGTTCAGCACGGTGCGCAAGCGCATCGAGCAGCAGGGAATCATCTTCAAGGTTCGCGTCTTTGGCGATCGCGTGCGCGAGCGGGAAACCCGCTCGGTCGTGAACGCCGGCGTGCGCGGATGACCAAAGAGAACGAGGACACGACCATGTGGCGAAAGACATCTCTCGTAATGACATTCGTGCTCGTCGCAGCCATGGCTGGCGCCCAGGCGCTGCCGGTCCCACCGCGGCCTCCGGCGCCGCCCAAGAAGGTTCCCGCGCCCCCGGCGGCCCCTGTCATCGCGCCGGATCTCGAGCTGAAACTCGAAGCGCTCGGCGCGAATCTGGACGGGCTCGCGGGACTGAAGGAGCTTGAAGGCTCCGCCATGGCGCTGGCGCTCGATGCGTCGTCGATGAGCCTCGGCGCGCTGGGCAACGTCTTCGACCCGATCGACCTGTTGGACTTGCAGGACCCGGCGATTGCGAAGAGCCAGCAGGCCCTGGCCCAGACCCTGACGTTCACATCCGAGAACATGGATTACGAACGCGGGACGTCGTTCCTCGACTCGGGCCGCTACGACAGCGCGGTGGGAGCCTTCGACAAGGTGATCGCCAAGGGCGGGAAGAAGACCGAGGGCGCGATGTATTGGAAGGCCTATGCGCTCAGCCGCCTGGGCAAGCGGGACGAGTCGATCAAGACGATCGAGGAGCTGCTGAAGAAGTACCCGTCCAGCCGGTGGGCGAACGACGCGAAGGCGCTCCAGATCGACGTGCGCCAGGCGTCCGGCCAGCCGGTTTCGCCGGACAAGGCGGGTGACGAGGAACTGAAACTGATCGCGCTGAACGGGCTCATGATGCGCGATCCCGACCGCGCCATCCCGATGGTCGAGCAGCTGCTCTCCGGGTCGGCTTCGCCGAAGCTGAAGGAGCGGGGACTGTTCGTGCTCGCGCAGAGCGCGTCGCCGCGCGCCAAGACGCTGCTCGCCGAAGTGGCCAAGGGGAAGGGGAACCCGGACCTTCAACTCAAGGCGCTCGACTACCTGGGCGCGTTCGGCGGCGGGCCGGACGTGCCGCTGCTGGTGGACGTCTACAAATCCACCGGTGACACCGACGTCAAGAAGCGCGTCATCCGCAGCCTGGCCATGACGGGGCGCCGCGGGGTCTTTTTCGGCGGCTACGGGCCGGTGGATGTCCCGGTGGTCTACGGTCAGGCGCTCGACGAGGCCCGGGTCGCGATGGACCGCGCGGAAGTGGAACAAGCGAGAGTCCAGGCTGAAGTCCAGCGTGAACTCGCAAGAGCCCAGGCCGACGCCGAACGCGCCGCCATCGCCGGGCGCGAGAGCGGCCAGGGGTCGCGCAACCTGTCCGCGACGCGGTCCACCTCGAGCGCCGAGCGGGAGAAGGTCCGCGAGGCCAAGGCCAAGGAGGCCGGCGACGCGCTGTGGCAGCTCTACCAGTTCGAGCCGTCTGTCGAGCTGAAGCGCGAGATCCTGCGGAACATGCGGTTCTCCGCGCAGGCCGATCGGCTGCTGCAGATCGCGAAGACGGAAGGGAACGCGGAACTCCGCCAGGCGGCGGTCCAGGGCCTCCTGTTCGATCGCACGCCGAAGAGCGCCGACCTGATGCTCGGCCTGTACCGCGACGAGAAGAACCCGGCAGTAAAGCGCCAGATTCTCGACAATCTCATGGCGACCGCCTCTGCCGCCACGCTGGTCCAGATGGCGCGACAGGAGACGGACCCCGCGTTCCGCAAGCGGCTCGTCGAACACCTCTCGATGATGAAAGACAAAGAGGCGGTCGACTACATGCTGGAGATTCTGAAGAAATAGCTATCTTGCGATCTGGCGATCCTGGAGAGGACCTTCGACACGGTCGTCGCCGGGCAGACCGCCGCGGCGTGGATCGGATACTCGGTCGCGGCGCTCCCTGGTGCCAGCGCCCGCTATGACGACCGCGGGCCCGGGCCCTGCGGGACCACTTATCTCGAGGTGGGACAGAAGGCGGGCGCGAAGGTGGCAGGGACGCTGGCCGATGCGGCGACGAACGACCCGGAGACGGCGATAGAGGAACGGGCGGTCTTCGCACTCAGCCGGCTTCCGAACGGAGAAGGCGTAGACAAGCTGATCGAGGCGGCTCAGATGAATCGCGACCTGGCGGTCCGCAAGCGCGCGATGTTCTGGCTGGGACAGTCGAACGACCCGCGCGCGCTGGACTTCATCACGCGGGTCCTCACGGCGAAATAGAGAATCTTGCGAGGGGCCTACCTCTTCGCCGTCTTCTCCACTTCGCGCCAGACGCGCAGCAGGTTGCCGCCCCAGATCTTGGCGATCTGATCGTCGCTGTATCCCCGCTTCACCAGCTCGATCGTGACGTTCAGCGCCTCGGAGTGATCGTTGAAGCCGGGAATCCCGCCGCCCCCGTCGAAGTCGGTGCCGATGCCGACGTGATCGATGCCCGCGACCTTGACGGCATGGTCGATGTGATCGACGAAGTCCTTCAATGTCGCCCCGGGATACTTCGCGTCGATCTCCTTCATCCGTTCCTGGTAGGTGGCGCGGCGCTTCTCGGCGGCGGCCTGCTCCTCGGGCGTCATCGCCGCCTGAGCGGCACGCGCGCCCTGGCCGCCCTGCGCGCCCTGCCCACCTTGGGCGCCCTGGCCGCGCCCGCCGCCTCCCCGGCCGCCCATGCCCAACTCGGTGCGCAGCGCTTGGATCGCCGCGGTCCGTTCCGGCGGCGCGGCCTTCAGGTATTCGGCCAGCGCCACGATCTGAATGACGCCCCCGTTCTTCGACAGCGCCTTCAGCTGATCGTCGTCCAGGTTGCGGTCGCTCGGCGAAATCGCCTTGCAGCCCGAATGGGACTCGATGATCGGCGCCTTCGAGATCGCGATCGCATCCCAGAACGACTTGGCGGAGGCGTGCGAAAGGTCGACCATCATGCCGAGACGGTTCATCTCGAGCACGACCTTCTTGCCCTGCTCCGTGAGGCCGTTGTTCACCGGTTCCTTGGGGGTGGACGAGTCGGCGAGCTGATTGTGCGCGGAGTGGACGAGCGTCATGTACCGCGCGCCGCGGTCGTAGAAGGTCTTGAGCGTTGCAAGGTCCATCCCGGCCGGGTAGCCGTTTTCCACGCCCGTGAGGATCACCCGCTTGCCGGTCTTGGCGATCCGTTCGACATCGTTCGGCGTCCGCCCGAATTCGCACGCCTCCGGGTGCATCTTCGTCAGCCGATCGAGGGCATCGAACTTGGCGATGGCCTGGTCGTACGCCGCCTTGAAGCCGGCCTCCGTCAGGTCCGGCCGCTGCCCGACGAAGGCGGCCAGGAAGACGGCCTTGAGTCCCCCGGCCTTCATCTTGACCAGGTCGCATTTGAGATTCGTGGGACCGCCGGGGTCCAGCGCCGGCGTGGCGTAGTTCGCGCCGCCGATGTCCACGTGTGTGTCGATGGTCAACGCCTTGGCGTGAATGGCCTTGGCCTTGGCCAGGAGCGCCGCGTCGTGGTCCGCCTGGCGCGCCGCCAGGCCCGCACCGGCGGCCAGAGAAAGCCCGAGGATCATCGCGGTAACCGAGTATCTGGTTGGCATGTTCGGTCCAGGTGTTGTGTTGGTCCTGGGGTCGGGTCTTGAATATCAAGACCCGACCCCACCTGCGAATTACGCCGGAGATGGGTGGGCTGCTTACCGGCGCCAGCTCTTCTCGATGATGCCGACCGCCCGGCGGCAGTCGTCCTCGGTGATCCCGTAGTGCGTCACCATCCGCAATCGGCCGCCGCCGAAGTCCGACAACAGCACGCCGGCTTCCGCCGCCGCCGCCTGCAACCGCCCTGCTTCCGCGGTGCCTGGCAGACGGAATACCACGATGTTCGTCTGGACGGTGGCAAGGTCGAGAGTGACACCTGGCAGTCGGGCCACGCCTTCCGCCAGGATGCGGGCGTGCCGGTGGTCCTCTGCCAGGCGGTCCACCATCTCGGTGAGCGCGACAATGCCGGGCGCCGCGATCACGCCCGCCTGGCGCATGCCGCCGCCCAGGATCTTGCGCATTCGGCGCGCGCGGTCGATGAACGCGGCCGACCCGCAGATCATCGACCCGACCGGCGCCGCCAGTCCCTTTGACAAGCACAACTGCACGGACGCCACGTGCTGCGTCCAGTCGGTGATGGGCCGGCCAGCGGCCACGGACGCGTTGAACAGGCGCGCCCCGTCGAGGTGCACGGGCAGGCCGTGCTTCCGCGCAATCGCCGCCACGTCTGCAAAATACGACGGCGACAGGATCGCGCCGCCGCACCGGTTGTGGGTGTTCTCGAGACAGATCACGCCCGGCGGCGCCCAGTGGTAGAAGTGGTAGTTGTGAGACGGCAGGTGGATCGCCGCCTCCAGCGCTTCGAGCGGGAGCGTGCCGTCGGCGTTCGTGCGCACCGGGTGCATCACCATCCCGCCAATCGCCGACGCCGACCCATTCTCGTAGTGGTAGATGTGGGACTCGTCGCCCAGGATCACCTCCTGCCCGCGCTGGCAGTGCGCCAGCAGCGACCCCAGGTTCCCCATCGTCCCGCTGCTCACGAAGAGACCGGCTTCCATGCCGGTCATGCGCGCGGCCAGCGCCTCGAGCTCGTTGACCGTCGGGTCCTCGCCATACACATCGTCGCCGAGCGGCGCCGCGATCATCGCCTGGCGCATCGCCGGCGAAGGCAGCGTCACCGTGTCACTCCGAAGATCTATCGCCATGGTTGTTCCCGGATTCGACTCGCGGCTTGCGGCTTCCGGCCCGCCTCGAGCCCGGTCGCTTCTGTCTTCGACTACATCGGCGGAAAGACGCGCAGGCAGAGAGCGGCGTGACACCGATCCTCACTTCACCCACCTGTCCATCCACGCAATGAACTCGTGATACCAGAGCGCGGCGTTCGCCGGCCTGTTGATCCAGTGGCCCTCGTCCGGGAAGTACACCATCTTCGACGGCACACCCTGGCGCTGCAGGGCCGTGAAGAGCTGCAACCCTTCGCCGATCGGCACGCGGAAGTCCAGCTCGCCGTGCGTGACGAGCGTCGGCGTCTTGAAGTTCTTCGCGTAGGTGTGCGGCGAGAGCTTCGCGTACAGGTCCGGGTTGGTCCAGGGCGTGCCTTTGAGGTCCCACTCCGGGAACCACAACTCCTCGGTCACGCCGTACATGCTCGTCAGGTTGTAGACGCCGGCGTGTGTGACGATGGCGCGGAAGCGCGTGGTGTGCCCGAGGAACCAGTCCATCATGTAGCCGCCGTACGACGCCCCGGCCGCACCGGTGCGGCCCTTCTCGACGTAAGGCAGCGATTCGGCGAAGTCGGCCCCCTTCATCAGGTCTTCGTAGGGTGTGCCGGCCCAGTCTCCGCTGATCTCGTCGGTGAACTGCTGGCCGAATCCAGTGGATCCCCTGGGGTTCGGCATGAACACCACGTACCCGGCCGCCGCGAACACTTCGGCGTTCCAACGATACGTCCAGCCGTCGTGCCACGAGTTCTGCGGTCCGCCGTGCACGAGATACAGCAGCGGGTACTTCCGGCCTTCCCTAAAATCCGGCGGCTTCACGACCCAGGCCTGTATCTTCGTGCCCCGCGCGCCGTCGAACCAGACCTTCTCGGCGGGCCGCAGGTTGAAGACCGCCAGGCCCGGGTTGCTGCGGGTCAGCGGCGTGCTCGACGAGCCGTCCTTCGCGGAGGCGCGGTAGATCTCTGCCGGCTGATCGATGGTGTTGCGCGTGTAGACGACCGTCTGGCCATCGGCGGTCGTGCGCAGGTCGCCGACCGAGCCTCCCAGTTTCAGCGGCAACGGCGCCCGGCCCGCCAATTCCACGAGGAACCACGCGCCCTCGCCCGAGTCTTCCGCCGTCACGTTCAGCGCCTTCGAGTCCGGGGTCCACGCGTAGCTGTCAACCGACCGGTCCCACCCCGCCGTCACGGACCGGTGCTCGCCGGTCTTCCGGTCGATCAGCATCAACTGCCACCGGTCCGCCTCGAAGCCGGGGCGCTGCTGTGCGCGGTAAGCAATGTAGCGGCCGTCCGGCGAGTAGGCCGGGCCGCCGTCCGCCGCGGGATTCGTCGTGATCTTCCGCGGTTTCGCGGACGGACTGGTCAGGTCGAGCAGGAACAGGTCGCTGTTGGTGCTTATCGCCTCCACGGCGTCGGTCTTTCGCACGAACGCCAGTTCCTTCGAGTCGGGCGAGAACGCGTAGTCGTCCGGGCCGCCGAGCGAGAACGGCGGAACGTCGGCTTCGCCGGGCGTCAGGTCGCGCGGCGCGGCCGAGCCGTCCGAGGGGACGAGGAACACGTGGCTGAAGCGGCCTTCCTTCCAGGACACCCAGTGGCGATACAGGAGGTGATCGAAGACACGCGCCTTGCTCTTTCGGCTCTCGAATTCCTTCAGCGCCTGCTCGTTGCACGCACTCGTGGCACAGGCCGGGTAGACATCCGACGTGAAGGCGAGCCACCTGCCATCCGGCGACCAGATGACCCCCGCCGCCTCGGTAGCGAGGCTGGTGACCTTGCGCGGCTCACCCACCGCGCCGCCTGGCCCCATGTCCACCATCCACACCTGCGAGCTTCCGTCGCGAGTGGAAACGAACGCGAGCTTCTTCCCGTCGGGCGACCAGCGTGGGGTGGAGTCGGACTTGTCCGTCCGCATGAGCAGGGCCGGGGCGCCGCCAGACACCGGAACAATCCAGATCTGATTGACGCGGCTGTTCTTCTCGAGGCTCACGTCGGTGACGACGTAAGCGACGAGGCGGCCGTCCGGGGACAACTGCGGGTCCGACACCCGCTTGAGCTTGAGCATTTCCTCGACGGTGAACCGGGGCCCGGCGGGTGGCTGTGCAGGCACCAGGGAAGAAACAGCCAGGATAAGGGCCAGCGTCATCAGGACGCCGCATCTCATACGCTTCATAAACCCTCCAGTCGATCAGTCGGCCAGTATACGACAGGAAGTCGGATCCATCTCTTGCATTGACAGAGAGGCTCTCGCCGGCGGATTCCATCGGCATGGCCAGGGCTCCGTTCGTTCTCGGCCTGAAATCACGAGCTGCCACGAAGCGGGGCGGGGCCCTGCCGCGCGGCCGTTGACGGAACTGCCAGCCGGATGTCTGGCCATGTTGAAGGAACCGCCAACTCTTGGCACCGGAGCGCTGGTCGATGTCCGCGGCAACCGCTGGCGCGTCGTCGAAAAGGTGGAGCACGAGGGCTGTTCGTCGTGCCGGCTGGCCGGCGCCGCCGCTTCGAATCTCGGCGTTCATCGGACGCTTCTGCTGCCGTTCGACAGGCTGCGGCCCGTCGAACCCAGGACCCGGCCGAAACGGGTCGGGCGACGGAGGTGGGTGGCCGGCCTCCGCTCGCTGCTCGAGGCAGCCAGTACGGCCGACGGCCTCCGCGGCGCCGCGGGGGCTGCCATCGATTTGTTCGACTATCAGCTCGAGCCCGCGTTGGCGTGCGCGCGTGGGGCCACCCGGATTCTCCTGGCCGACGACGTCGGCCTCGGCAAGACGATCCAGGCCGGGTTGATCCTGGCGGATCTCCGCGCGCGTGACGACTCGGTGCGCGCGCTCGTGCTCTGCCCCGCTGGCCTCTGCGCACAGTGGCTGCGCGAACTCGAAGACCGCTTCCACCTGGCTGCGGACCTCGCGGACCGGGCGGCACTGCGGAGTCGATTCCTTTTCTCGTCAACGGGTATCGGCCCCTGGGAGCAGATGCCGATCGCCGTGGCGTCGGTGGACTTCGTGAAGCAGCCCGAGATCCTCCGCGGGATGGCGCAGCTTCGGTGGGACCTGCTGGTGGTGGACGAGGCTCACCTGTGCGCGCTGGCCCCGGAACGGGCGGTGGCCGTGAACTGGCTGGCGAGCCGGGCGAGGCGTGTGTTGCTGATGACGGCCACGCCTCACTCGGGGGAGCCGGGGGCCTTCGAGGCATTGTGCCGGATTGGGCAGCTGCCCGGCGAAGGGCCAGTGCTCATGTTCCGACGCTCGCGGGCGGACCTTGGCCTCACTCGCGCGCGGCATTGCCGGATCCTGGCGGTTACGCTCTCGGCGACCGAACGTCGCCTGCACGCGCTGCTCGAGCGGTACACCTCGCGCGTGTGGGAAACGGCGTCCGCCGATCGTTCGCGCGACGGCGCCCGCCTGGCGATGATCGTGCTGCGCAAGCGAGCGGCCTCCGGCGCCGCATCCCTGCTGGCGTCGCTCACCCGCCGACTGCGCGGCCTCACCTCGCCGGCCGATGCGGCAGCCGCGCAGTTGCCGCTTCCTTTCGATGACGATGACGGCCGGGAGGCTTCCGACGACGAGCCGGGCGAGGTCCTCGCGGCTCCGGGATTGGCGGAAGTGGAGGTCGAACGCCGCATCCTCGAGCGGTTGATCGTCCTGGCGGCCGACGCCGTCGAGCACGACGCGAAGTCCCGCGCGCTCGTCCGCTTCCTGCGGCGCGCGCGCGAACCCGCGATCGTGTTCACGGAGTACCGCGACACACTCTCGCGCCTCGCTGACGTGTGCGGGCCTGACGCGAGGGTCGCCGTGATTCACGGCGGAATGGACCGACGTGCGCGGGCCGACGCGGTTCGCGCCTTCGATCGCGGCGCGGCGAATCTCCTGCTGGCCACCGACGCCGCGGCGCACGGACTCAACCTCCAGTCGCGTTGCCGGCTGGTGGTCACCCTCGAGCTGCCGTGGAACCCGGTGCGGCTGGAACAGCGGATCGGAAGGGTGGACCGCATCGGCCAGCGGCGGACCGTGCACGCGGTTCACCTGGTCGCGCGGCAGACGAGCGAAGAGCGGACCCTGGCCCGCCTGGTGGTGCGAATCGAGCGAACCCGAAAGGTGATGGGGCCCGGCCAGAGTCCGCTCGGCGCCGTGTCCGAGAGCGAGATCGCCGCGGCCGTCTTCGCGCGACGATCGCTGCGGACGCCCGTCGCATCGGTCCTCCAGCGCGAGTCGCCGCCCTGGATGCAGCCGGAAGACGACGCCGGCGCCCAGGAGCTCGTCGTGCGTCACGGCCTTCCAGTGGAGGCGCGAGAAGAAACGGCAAGGCTCGAGAAGATCCGCGCCCTGGGATCTCGGCAGCGGCGAGACCCGGAGAAGATCGCCGCGGCCCTCGTTCGAACTGGACCGTGGTGGACGACGCTTCGCCTGAAGGGATTCGACGTCTCGCCCCCAGGTGCGCCGGGCTCCGCCGTGCGCGGCGGAATCGTCGCGCTGTTCGACGCGGAGGTCATCGACGGGCGCGGCCTGCTGCTGGAGCGGATCCTCGTCGCGCTTCGGTGCGCCCCACCGGGGCTGTCGCGTTCCGCCTGCCGATGGGTGACCGACCTGCTCGGGCCCGACGGGCCGGCGATGGCGGCCCTCGGTGCCGAGGCCGAGCGGTGCGCGTCGCGGCGGCTGGCGGAACTCCGGGAGATTGTTCGCCCGCGTCTTTCGTCGGGGAGTCGTCGGGAGCTCGCCATCGCAATCGCGGACGATCGCGTGCCGGTTGCCGCCTGCCAGCCCGGGCTCTTCGACCGCCGAGCCTTGCGACAGGCGGATGAAGATCGGCAAGCGAGCGCCCTCCGCCGACAGGAGGCCAAGGCGCGGACCGACGCCGACCTGCGGACATCGAACCTGTCTCTCGCGGGCCCGCCGCGCCTGGTGCTCGTGGCCGTCCTCAGGTCCCGGGCCTGCGGAAGCCCGAGGGGCGAAGGCGGCTAAAGCCGTCGATATGCTGTCCGGCGTCTCCGGTTCGCTCGTGTCGGAGTACTTCGCGGAGACTCTCCTGCGCGAGATGTTCGGCGGAGAGCTCGGCGAGGGGACCCGTGAATCCGCCCGCAGGGTGTTCCTGAAATGGCGGCGCGGGCCGGCGCGCGAGATGGGCCCGATCACAGGCGCGCGCGGCGTCCACGACCTGGCCGCGGTGCCGTTGCTGCGGGCGCTTGGCTTCGAACCGGCGGTCCTCGCTTCGGCTGCCGGGGGAAGCTTCGTTCTCTCCACGCTTGGCGGAACGACCGGCGCGCCTCTGCTGATTGCGGCTTCCTGGGCGGAACCGCTCGATGCCGTCTGGACCGCCGCGACACGGCTGGTCGTGGCCACCGGAGCGTCGTGGTGCATGTCGACCAACGGCCGTCAGATTCGTCTGCTCGATGTCCGCCGGGCGCTCGCACGCGGGTTCATCGAGTTCGACCTGGACGCCGCGGCAGACGACGAGGCGGCGTTCGCGGCGTTGTGGGGCCTGCTGCGCCGCGAGAGCTTCGAACCCCCACCCTTGGTCGAACGCGTCGCCCTCGCGTCCGCGCGACACACGATCGGCGTCTGCCGTTCGCTGCGGTTCGGCGTGCTCGAGGCAATCGGAGAGCTGCTTTCGGGCTTCGCCGGCGCGATGGCGCGTGAGGCAGATGCCGTACGCTCCAACCTCGATCTCCTGCACGAGCAGGCGCTGACCATCGTCTATCGAATCCTGTTCCTGCTGTTCGCCGAGTCGAGAGGCGTCGTTCCTCTCTGGCACCCTGTCTATCGGGAAAGCTACTCGATCGAGGCGCTCCGCGATCTCGCGGAACGGCCCGGCCGACCACGCGGCCTTTGGGAATCGCTCCAGGCCATCTCCCGGCTGGCCCACGCGGGTTGTCACGCGGGAACGCTGCGTGTCACGCCTTTCAACGGCCGGCTGTTCGCCCCTTCCGCGACGCCGCTTGCCGAGAGCGGGCGCCTGAATGACGACACGGCGCGGCGCGTGCTGCTTGCGCTCTCGGTCACCGCGCGGCGGCCTGGCGGCGGGAGGGCTCGCATCGTCTACCGTGACCTTGGCGTCGAGCAGCTTGGCGCGGTGTACGAGAGCGTCCTCGATCACCGCCCGCGGCTCGCGCTCTCCTCCGGCCCGCCCGGACGCGGCCAGCGGCCGCAACACACGGACACGGCCGGCCGCCGCACGACGGGAGTGGAGGTCCGGCTCGTCCCGGGGAGCGGCGTAAGGAAGGCGACGGGCACGTTCTACACTCCCCGGTCGATCACAACATTCCTGGTACGGCAGACGCTGGCGCCGCTGGTCTCCGGTGCGACGCCGGACGGGATTCTCTCGCTCCGCGTCGTCGATCCGGCCATGGGAAGCGGCGCGTTCCTCGTCGCCGCGTGTCGGTACCTGGCCGCTGCCTACGAATCCGCGGTGACGACCGCCGGCGGCTGTCACCCGAGCGACATCTCGGACGCCGACCGGCGCGGGTTCCGGCGGCTCGTGGCCCAGCGATGTCTGTACGGGGTCGATCGAAACCCAATCGCCGTTCAGTTGGCACGCCTGTCGTTGTGGCTATGCACGCTGGCGCCCGACCGCCCGCTGACGTTCCTCGACCACCATCTCCTGGTGGGCGACAGCCTGGTCGGCGCGTCGGCGGACGATATCCGGCGTCCGCCTCCCGGTGCGGCACGCCGCCGGCGCAGGGAGCGAGAGGCGACGTTGCCGATCTTCGATCAGGAGGAGATCGGTCCCGCGATTCGCGGGGTGCTGCCGACGAGGATGCGGGTCGCATTGCTGCCGGACGACAGCCTCGCGGCGGTGCGCGAGAAGGAGCGGCTTCTCGCAGCCATCCTGGGGCCGTCGTCGCCAATTTCGGCGTGGAAGGCGGCGGCCGATCTCTGGTGCGGCTTCGCGTTTCGCGGTGGGCAGCACGAGTCGAATGCGCGCGTGTACCCGCCCCTTGCCGACGCCATCCTGTCCGGGCGGTCGTCCCTCCCCGCGGCGGTCGCGGAGCGGTGGCTGCGAGAGGCCGTGGCCATCGCCGCGGCCCGCCGTTTCTTCCACTGGACGCTGGAATTCCCGGAGGTGTTCTATTCGCTCGACGGCGAGTCGATCGTCGATGCCGGGTTCGACGCGGTCATCGGCAACCCGCCGTGGGACATGGTCCGCGACGACCATGGCGGCGCGGGCGACGAACCGGCCCGAACCGACGCAGCCAGCCTGCTCCGGTTTGCGCGCTCGTCCGGCGTCTATCGGGCGCAGGGCGAGGGCCACGCGAACCTGTATCAACTCTTCGTGGAACGGGCGATCCGCCTGACGCGCGCGGGCGGCAGGGTGGGCCTGGTCGTGCCGTGGGGGCTGGCGGCCGATCAAGGTTGTGCCGGCCTCCGGCGGCTGCTGTTCGACCACTCGCGGATCGATTCGTGGATTGGCTTCGACAACACGGCCGCGATCTTCCCCGTCCATCGCAGCGTCCGCTTCCTGTTGATGTCCGCGACGATCGGGGAACGGACCGAGGCGCTGTGCTGCCGGCTGGGTGAACGAAACCCCGACGTCCTGGACACGCCCTTCGACGCGTCGAACCAAGGCGAGCACGCGCCGGGTGTGGTGCTGTCGAGACGGTTGCTGGAACGCCTGTCGCCCGACGACATCGCCGTCCCCGATGCCAGGACCCGCGCGGATGTCGCCCTGCTCGAGAAGATGGCGGCCACCGTGCCGCCTCTCGGGTCGGCCGAGGGGTGGGGCGCCGAGTTCGGGCGCGAATTGAATGCCAGCGACGACCGGCGCCACTTCGCGCATGGCGTTGACGGCCTCCCGGTGCTCGAGGGAAAACACCTCGAGCCATTCCGGGTGCGCGCTCCGGCCGACGTCCGCAGGCTGCCTGCGCCGGCGGCCGCGAGGCTGCTCGACGAGGCGCGGACATGGGGCCGGCCGCGCCTCGCCTACCGGGATGTCGCGAGCGTGACGAACCGGCTGACGCTGATCGCCGCCGTCGTCCCGGCCGGGTGCGTGACCGTGCACACGCTGTTCTGCCTGAAGACGACGGCAGCGCCGCGCGATCAGGATTACCTCTGCGGCGTTCTCAACAGCTTCGTGGCCAATTACCTGGTGCGCCTCCGCGTCACGACCCATGTGACCGCCAGAATCGTGTCCAGGCTGCCCGTCCCGCGTCCTCCCGCCGACTCGCCGGTCCGCCTGGCGATCGCGGATCTCTCTTCCCGCCTGCGGCAGTCGGCATCACCGCAGCAGCACTCCGGCTACGCGGCGCTCCAGGCCGCCGTCGCCCACCTGTATCGCCTGACCGGCGACGAACTCCGGCACATCCTGGGAACGTTCCCGCTCATCGAGGAAGAGACGAAGACGCGGACGATGAGGAGATTCGAATCTTGCGATCTTGCGATCTAGGAATCTCGCGATCTGGGAGGGTCGCGAACGAGACGCGAACAGCAACGGGATCAGCGAGCCGGGGGAAGTGACGCCGCTCGCCGCGTGGGCCATCGTCGAACTGTCGTGCGAAGCCGAGGGCCCGGGTGCGGGCGACGACCCGAAGCTCGTGAAAGCGTTCTCTCCCGCCGGCGTGCGGTTCAGCGACGGGACGACCCGTCCGACCTACGACGTCGTTCTGCAGCGGCGGAAATGACGCACGATTCCCAGATCGCACGATTCCTAGATCGCACGATCGCAAGATAGTGATGTCACCGCGTGGCGACGGCCAAGCTTCCCAGCAGGATGATGAGCACCAGCGTCGTGAGCGTCATGAAGAGCCAGTCGCGATCGAGGGCGTACTCGATCACCGAGACGACGACGCGGGCGACGGGTGTCGCGATCAGGGCGATGAGACCGGCGTGCATCAACGCGGTGAAGACGGAAGGCGCGACCCCGAGAAGCTGCAGGAGAAGGCCGGCGGTCAGCAGCACCGTGCTCGTCAGCGCGCCCCAGCCCAGGATCCTCCCGAGCAGTCGCTCCAGGCGTTCGTTGGCGGCCAGGTTCATCGCGACCTCGCGAGCATGAGGACGCCGACGGCAATCAGGACGGCGGCGAGCAGCAGCTTGAGCCACTTGGCCGTGGCGCGTGCGCTCAGGGCCGAGCCAACGCGCGAGCCGGCCAGGACGCCGAGCACCGCGGAGGCCGCCATCCAGGGAACGACGTCGCCGCGCCCGTAGTAGATGACCGCCCCGGCCGTTGCCGTCACGCCGATCATGAACGCGCTCGTCGCCGCCGCCGCCCGCAGCGGAACCCCGCACCACGCGGTCAGCGCCGGCACCTTCAGGATGCCGCCCCCCACGCCGAGCAGCGACGACACGCTGCCGGCCACGAACGAAACCGCCAGCGCCAGCGGAACCCGCTTCACGGCGTAGCTCACCACGGCGTCGCTCTCGTCTTCGTAGTAGCGCCCGCCGAGGCGGCCGGTATCCGCAGACGGGTCGAGGATGACGTTCCGCTTCTCCAGGCGCGCGAGCATCGCGAGGGCGGACAGCACGGTCACGACGCCGAACAGGCGCTGGAGGGTGCCCGCCGAGAGCGAGGCGGCGAGGACGCCCCCGGTGAGCCCACCGGCGGCGGTGGCCACTTCGAGCACCATGCCGAGCCTCAGGTTCACCAGCGACTGCCCCATCCGTCGCGACGTCACGACCGTCGAGGTCGCGATCACGGTGATGAGACTGATTCCAACCGCGGCGTGCATCGGCAGGTGCAGGAGGAGGACGAGGAAGGGAACCAGGAAGACGCCCCCGCCCAGGCCGAGCAATGCCCCCACCGCGCCAGCCGCCGTCCCGGCGACGAACAGGACGAACGCGAGAAGCGGTGAAACATCGGGGATCTGCGGCATCAGGGGTCGGGACGGATTACCGACGTGGCCATGCTGTGTTGCCAGGATTGTAACCCGGCCCGCAGGCGCCAGGGCCCCGCGGGTCGGGGCCGAAGACAGCGAGGCGCACCCGTGGTATCTTCGCGCCGAGCAGGAACGGCCTGAACCCGTTGAACGCCGCGCGAGGAACTGTCATGCGATATGTGCTGTCCGCGATCCTCGTCACCCTGATGCTGACGGTCACCGGCGCGAAGGGGCAGGCCCCGGCGCCGGCGCAGCTGCCGGTCGAATCGCCGGCCCAGAAAGAAGCGCGCCTCGCATGGTGGACGGACGCGCGATTCGGGATGTTCATCCACTGGGGCCTTTACGCTCAGCCGGCCCGCCACGAGTGGGTCAAGAAGAACGAGCGGATCACCGACGCCAACTACCAGCAGTACTTCGACCTCTTCAATCCCGACTTGTACGACCCGCAGGAGTGGGCGCGGCAGGCGAAGCGCGCCGGGATGAAGTACGCCGTGATCACCGCGAAGCACCACGAGGGCTTCTGCCTGTTCGACTCCGCGTTCACCGACTACAAGGCCACGAAGACTCCTGCGCGGCGCGACCTGCTGAAGGCCTGGGTGGACGCGTTCCGCGCGGAAGGGCTGCGCGTCGGGTTCTACTATTCGCTCCTCGACTGGCACCACCCTTCGTACACAATCGATCGCAACCATCCGCAGAGCCCGTCCACCGACGCCGAGTACGACGCGCTCAACGCCGGCCGCGACATGTCCGTCTACCGCAAGTACCTGAAGGACCAGGTCCGCGAGTTGCTGACCAACTACGGCAAGATCGACATCATCTGGCTCGACTACTCGTTTGCCGGCGGCAAGCATGGCAAGGGAAGGGACGATTGGGACTCGGTCAACCTGCTCAAGATGGTGCGGGAGCTGCAGCCGGGGATTATCGTCAACGACCGGCTGGACCTGCTCGATGTTCCCGGCGGATGGGACTTTCGATCGCCCGAGCAGTTCAAGCCGGCCGAGTGGGTCAAGATGAACGGCGTCCGCGTGCCCTGGGAGACGTGCCAGACATTCTCGGGCTCGTGGGGCTACTACCGGGATGAAACGAGCTGGAAGGACTCGAAGCAGCTCGTCGAACTCCTGATCGACACCGTCAGCAAGGGCGGGAACCTCTTGATGAACGTCGGCCCGACGGCGCGCGGCACGTTCGACGCGCGCGCGCAGGATCGGCTGGCGGCGTTCGGCCGCTGGATGCAGCTGAACGGGCGCGCGATCTACGGCAACACGCAGGCGCCCGACACGTTCAAAGCGCCGCCCAACAGCCTTCTCACCTACAATGCCCGCGCGAACCGGCTCTACGTTCACCTGCTCGCCTGGCCGATGGGCGAGCTCGTCCTTCCGGGCTACGCCGACAAGGTGAAGTACGCGCAGTTGCTCCACGACGCGTCCGAGATCAAGATGAGCACGAGGAAGGACACGACCTGGATCAGCGAGGATGCGCGCGCCGGCGACCTCGTGCTGAAGCTGCCGATCGTCAAGCCGGATGTCGAGATCCCGGTGATCGAGTTGTTCTTGAAGTGACCGCCGGCCTTGAGGCGGGCCCTGAGCCTGGCGCGCGGCGGCCAGGCGCGCTGTCTTCCGGCCAGAGGGAGGGCCAGATGCAGAAGCGCTTCAAGGTGAAACTGGACGGCGACGAGTCAGGCCGGTCCGAGGTCGCGAGCTTCACGCTGCCGTTCGATACGCGCGAGGTCTGGGGCAGGGCGCGCGTCCCGGTGAAGGTCGCGATCAAGGGCTACAGGTGGCGCAGCACGGTGGCCAACAGGGGCGGCCGCCAGTATCTCGTGGTCAACGCCGACGCGCGCGCCGGCGCGGGCGTGAAGGCCGGAGACACCGTCACCGTCGCGCTCGAGCCGGATACGGAGAAGCGCGACATTGAGATCCCGCCGGGCCTGAGGAGGGCGCTCGGCGCCGAGCTTGCTGCGAAGTTCGAGCGCCTGGCCTTCACGCACAGGAAGGAATACGTGATGTGGTACGCCGAGGCGAAGAAAGAAGAGACGCGCGCCAGGCGTGTCGAGAAGATGAAGGCGATGCTATCGCTCCGCGCGTAGCGTCACCATCCCCCACGCGGGTAGCGCGAGCGCGCCGGACACCTCCGCCCCTCGTGCTTCCGACGTGCCGCTCAAGAAGACGTGCTGCGGCCGGGGATCGTCCCACTCGACGCCGACCTGCTGCTCCTTGTCCGAGACGTTGTAGAGCCTCAGGATCCATCCCTTCCCATCGTCCGACGCCTTGAACGCGGTGGCGACCACACGGTCGTTCGTGAGCCTCAGCCGTGCGCGCCCGGAGGGCACGGCCGGCGACACCGGAAGCGCCAACAGGGGCTGGCTCAGGCCCGTGGCGAGCCGCGTGGCGCCAGCCGGATCGTAGGCGGCGTGCGCGGCCACCGCGAACCGGAAAGTCACCGGGCCTTCCTGGTACGCGCGGTAGTTCGTGCCCCAGTGGTTGTTCATCAACCACGGGTACAACTTCTGTGTCGGCGCGACCGACTTGCGCCAGACCGCAGGGTCAGTCTGGGAGTTGAGCAGGTTGGCCGTGAGGCCTCCCAGTTGCACCAGCGGCGTATCGAGCGTGACCCACGTCACGCCACGGCCCTCCGCGGACACGTCTGCCCAGTTGCCGACCGTAAACCAGTTCCGGCACGACCCTTCGATCTGATCGAGATCCGGGCGGATCACGCCGCCGAGCGGCAACTCCAGACGCACCTGGCCTCCAGGCACGTTGAACGGAAACGCCAGGTTGACGCTTTCCTTGCTCGCCGGCTGGTAGTAGTCCCCATTCGGTCCCGCCGGCGCCCGCTGTTTGTCGATGGTTGTTGCGAGCGCCACGCGGTCGAGTCCCGCGGCCAGGATGACTTCGCGTGACAGGCGGGCGCTTCCCGGCGCGTCGGACTCCGCCACCAGCGATGCGACGAGCGGCCCCGGCTCCTTCACGGTGATGTGCGCCCGGCCGTTCGTGGTCGCACCCGCGGCGTCGCTGCCCACCATGAAGAGGTACTGGTTCATCGCCTGGCCCGACGTCGTGTCCACCAGGTTTCCCGCAAGCGATCCGGAGGTCAGTTCGACGATCGCGCCAGTGGCAGGATCGAGGCGCACGGTGGTCAGCCCGTTGGACAGGCGCGATTCCGTCGCGCGAGCGCCGGTCCCTGCGGGCGGGGCAGCCAGCCCGTGCACGACCCGGTAGCGCCGCGCGGCGAATGGCGGGATGTCCTTCACGAGGACCGCAAGCTCGCCACTCGTGAGGCGCTGCGACGGCACCGCCGCGCCGCCGGCATCGAGGACGCGATCGCCCCCGACCGACAGCGAGGCCGGTACGCGAACGACGTCCGTACGCCGCCAGGAGACGGTGTTGACGACGTCGAACGCCGACGCGTGCTCGGTGGCCGGACTCGCGCCCGCCAGCAGCTTTCCAGAGAGATAATCGGCCTCCTCGGCGTAGCCGCGCTTGATCTCCCACTGTGCCTTGACGAAGGCCTCTTCGGGCTGCGACACGCTGTTCCAGGCGCCCCACGTGTGCTCGGTGTAGAGGAGCACCTTCTTCCACGCAGCGTCGGCGGCTGCCGCCGGCCACATCTCGGGCGCCCGGAGCGCCCACACTGTCTCGGCCTGTGTCATCCGCTCGGCGCTCGCGCGGTTCATCGCCGTCTCGCGCGCGGAGGAGCCGGCGCCGTCCTCCCAGTAGGGCGTCCAGTCACCGCGACGGACCGGGAGCTTGTCGCCGTATCGCTGCTCGAGCGCGGCGAACGGCGCGTGCTGGTCGCTGATGACGAAGTGCGGCCAGCGATACCGGGCGTTCCAGTCCTTCACGAAATCGCAGATGCCGGCCTCCGGCTCGGCGTTGTCGCCGGGACCGGACCAGCGGATGTAAGTGATGTCGTACGGGTATTGGATCTGGTCGAGGTGTTCGAGGTACTCCGCGACGTGTGCCGGCGTCAGCTTCGCGTTCCAGGTGTGGGACAACGCGTAACCCATCCACGTGTTCCAGGCGAGGACGCGTTCGCGGCCGGACGGACCGACCCACCAGAACGGTTGATCCGCCGACGCGACCTGGGCGGTTCCAATCCGGTCGAAGAAGTTCGGGCTCGTGCTGAAGTAGCGGATACCTGCCTGCGCGAGCGCCGGGACGAGGCCCCAGGTGTGGCCGGGGATGTCGCTGATCATCGCCGTGTCGATCGTGACGCCCAGGCGTTCGGACAATCTCGTGGCGAGACGGGTGGCCTGCACGAGCTCCTCGGGCCTGGCGAGGCCGGAAAGCACGTTGAGATACAGGCCGTTCAAACCGATCTGGCCCGACTTCACCGCTTTCTCGAACGCGGCGCGCCGTGGCGCCTCCATGCGCTGCAGGAACAGGTCGGCGGCCCACAGCACCTCCACGTTCCACACGAATCGCGCGCCCTCCGGGTAGTTCGCCGTCTTCTCGGCGAGCGCCATGCCCTTTACGAGGTTCTCGACCTGCTTCTGTTCGATCTCGGGCTGGAGATTCGTGTAGCCGATGTCGGTGTGCGAGTGCGGCACGACGTAAATCGTGAGCTTCGGGACCGGGCGGACCGTGACCGTGAGCGCCTGTCCGTCCACGTCAACGGTCATCTGGCGCGGCGCCTCGACGGCGGGGATGACGACCTCGACGTCCTGCCGGCCCGGCTGCGCGTCGCCGCGCAGAAGCTCGGCCCCGTCCACCTTCACGGTCATGGGGCGCGGGGCGCCGGTGCGGACGATGTCGATCGTCAGCGCCTGCCACAGCCGACCGTCGCGTTCGAGGAGGCCGGGTGTGCAGCGCGCCTCGATCAGGACGGTCCCGTCGGAGGGCGGCGCCAGGCTGGCGCCTGCCAGTCGCAGCGATACGTGCTCGTAGATGAACCAGCTCCCCTTGAGATTCGTGATGGTGATGACGTTGCGGCCCGCTCTCACCGTGCCGGCCGGCACGCGGAGGCGGACCGTGCGCCGCACGGCCTGCTCGAGCCGGCCGTTCAGCGAGCCGTCGCCGCCGCCCGCCGGCAGGACCTCGCGGCCGATGGGCTCTCCGTTCACGCCGACTTCGACTTCCGGGGGGTGGTCGCTGTGGGTGTCGAGCAGGTCGAGCGTCAGGTCGCCGTCGACGCCCGGCGGCAGGGACGCGAGGTCCACGATGATCCGGTAGGTGTGCGTGCGGCGGCCGGCCCACGAATCGTCCGGGCCCGGGTGCACGTACGGCCAGTCCGTGCCGGCGGCCGACTGGCCCGCGATGAAGACCGCGTCGCGCGCGAAGTCACGCCAGCCTGAAGGCCCCAGCGCGAACACCGCGCTGCCGCCGCCCGGCCGGCCCAGTTCGACGAGCGGCACCTCCTGGGCCGTGGTGGCCGCGGGAGGCAGGAAGAGCCCGGTGACGACGATGATGAGAGCGACTGGCATGTGTCTCATGTCATGCTTCCCGGACCGACGCCTGGAGTGTTGCGCATTCCGTCCCTTCGGCCGTGCCGTGCGGGCTGATCGTGTAGCGGCCGACCGACGCCGGCACGACGAATGTCTCCGCGTAGTGCACGACGAACGGGTCGAACGCGCCGTCAGGGCTTTCGACCACCGCCTCGTCACCCTGCACGAGGTTGAGCACGTGAACCGTGCCGCGCGTGTCGTGCGGCGCGGGGCGGGTGAACCAGCGCCGGCGCGTCTCGATGAACTCGAGTTCGTGCAGGCCGGTTCGCTCCTCCCGCCACCCGTGGCCGCGCACGACCGGTTCCACGCGGTTGATGAGTTCCGTGCGCACCCACGCCTCGCGACGATCCCACTGGATATTGGCGGCGCCGTGCTCCAGGTTGATCGGTCGCGGCAGGCCGTCGAGACCAGGGCGCTCCCAGTCCCACAGCTTGAACGTGAAGATGTAGGGCGTGGCGCTCACTTCGAGAACCATCGCGTTGGCGCCCGAACAGTGAATCGTGCCGGCGGGAATCAGGAAGTGATCGTGCCGGCGGGCGGGCCACCTCGCGACGTGGCGGTCGGCCGGGAACGGCGGTCCGCCGCCCTGCGCCGTGTCGAGGTCGGCCAGCATCGCCTGCGGACTGACATCGTCGCGGAGCCCGAGAAACACCGAGGCGTCAGGCCCGGCATCCATCAGGTAGTAGCTCTCGTCCTGAGTGTAGGGGATGCCGAAGTGGTCGCGGATGTAAGCGGCGAGCGGATGCACTTGCAGGCTCAGATTCCCGCCGCCCATCGTGTCGAGGAAATCGAAGCGGATCGGGAACTCGGCGCCAAAGCGGCCGAACACGTCGGCGCCGAGCAACGCGCGCGGGTGGGAGAACACGAGGATGAGCGACGACATCGCGACCCCGACCCCGCCGAGATCGAAGAGCAGGCTGTTCTCCTCGGGCACGCAGTCGAAGCACCACCCGTAGTTGGGCGCAGCGGGATCGAGGCGGCACACGTCCTTCATCCACTGCCCGCCCCATGGTGCGGGATCGAAGAACGGCACGAGCCGGAACGGCCGGTGTGCCGCGACCTGCAGGCCTCGGCGGACAGCGCTGCCAGCGGCCAGGCGCGGCTCGCCTTCGACGGTGGAATCGAGCAGGAAGTCCCACCGGTCCAGCGACTCGCGCTTCAGGTTGTCGACGATCCGCCAGTCGACGAAGTAGCCGCGTTTGTACTGCAGCGCGGCCATCTCGCCGGCGTTGCGCACTCCGAGATTGGAGACGCGCCCCTGGCGCTGGCGCAGCTGCCCCTCCCACCGCGGCATGTCGGCGTAAACGACGAGGTCGGGCTCGCAGCACCGCAGCGCTCCTGTGCCGAACACGACGACCGAACCCCGCGATGCCGCGACGCGCTGCCGGATGGCGGTCACGCGGTCCGCATCGAGAAACGCGTCGATCGTCGGGTTGGCGAGGAAGCCGAAGAGCGGGTCGTCGCCGCCCAGCCAGGAGGCGGCTGCACGGTCGATGTCCGCCGCGGGCAACAGCGCGTCGGCAGCGTCAATCCACGTGTCGGGCGAGACGAGGCGGCGCAGGTGGTCGCAGACTTCGGGAAGCAGCCCGGTGCTGCACTCGACGGCGAGCACGACGCGGTCGCCCGACCGGTTGCGCGCGGCGATTCCGAGCGCCCGTCGCAATTCCGCGCCGACCGCATCCCATCCTCTCCAGGCCTGACCTGAACTCCCGGCGACCGCAATCGCCGGATGCCGGTCGTAGTTCGATTGCCTCATGGCAGGCTCAGCGGCTGCGCGCGCAGCGTGCGCACGAACTCGGAAGAGGCCGGCCAGCCCGCAAGGCGCGCGGCCTCGATGACTGCGCCGAGTACGGGCGGCAGCTCGGGTTCCACCACCCTCACACCCGGCGCCGTCGCCTCGATGCGGGAGACGAGCAGCGCTGTGAAGGGCGGGCCCGAACGGGCGAGGCCGCCCGTCAGGATCAGTTCCGATGCCTGCGGCGCGAAGAGACGGGCGGCGGTCACGGCAACCATCCGCGCCAGTTCATCGGCCGCTCGTTCGACGATCGACTTCGCCAGCGCATCGGACGAGGCCAGCGCGATCACGTCGGGCGCCAACCCGGCCAGGCTCGCCCGATTGAGGTCCGGTCGCGAGAGTCGCTCGGCCAGTGCCCGCGCCTCGGTCGGCGCCCATCGCTCGAAGACGAGATCGCGCAGCCGGCTTGCCGGCAGGCGTCCATCCTCCACGCGCACCGCGGCCCGGACCGCTTCCACCGCAATCCAGTACGCGCTTCCCGCGTCGTCCGCCAGGTGCTCCCATCCGCCGCACCAATGGCGGCGACCGTCGGCCGTGACACCGAGGCACGCGGAACCAGTGCCAGCGATGAGCACCATCCCCGGCCGGCCGGCGAGGCCGCCGACGAGCGCGGCCCGAGCGTCGTTGTCCACGAGCACCTTCGAGCCGCGAAGCGCGTCTACCTCCGCGGCGACCGACTCGACGGCCGCGGCGTCGGCGCGCGTCGAGATGCCGCCCAGCGACAGGAAAACGGCGGAGAGCGGTGCGGGGCGGGGCTCCCGGGCTCGCTGCGCCAGGTCCCGAAGCCGTTCGCGCACGGTCGGGGCGTCGTGGTGCCTGGGATTGATCGAGGCCCCGGCCGCGGACCCGACGATCCGGCCGTTGGCATCGGCCGTGACCGCGCGGGTGCGGCTGCCCCCGCCGTCGATTCCAAGGACGACGCTCATCGGGTTCTCCAGGATGCGGCGATGTCCTCCAGGCGGCGTCCTTTGGTCTCCGGCACGAGCGCGAAGACGAAGACGAGGCTGAGGAGGGAGCAGCCCGCGTAGATCCAGAAAGTGATGCTCGGTCCGAGCTGTTCGTTCAGCACGGGAAAGCTCTGCGCGACCGCCAGGCAGGCGGCCCAGATCGCGCCGACGCCGACGGCCACGGCGCGGCCGCGGATCGAGCCGGGGAAGATCTCGCTGATGAGCACCCAGGGAATCGGCCCCATCGCGACGGCGAAGGCGGCAATGTACGCCAGCACGGCGATCAGTGTGCCCGGGCCCGGGTCCGCCGCTCCGAACGACACCCCCACCAGCGCCAGCGCGAAGGTCTGCACGGCCGCTCCCGCGAGCAGCAGCGGGCGGCGGCCGACACGGTCGATCAGCGCCAGGGCGACGAAGGTGAAGGCGAGATTGACGGCGCCCACCGAGACCGCCGAGGCGAACGCGGCATTCGTACTCGCCCCGGCGGATTTGAACACCTCCGGCGCGTAATACATGATCGCGTTGATCCCGGACGCCTGGCTCAGGACGGCGAGCCCCACCGCAATCGTCAGCGGCCGGCGGTGCGCGGAGGCGAACAGCGCCGCGAATGGGGCTTGGCCCTCCGCACCTGCCGCGAGGATCGACGCCAGCTCACGCGGGGCCTCCGACGGCCCCGCCACTCGGGCCAGCACGGCTTCGGCTGCCGCCGAGTCCCCGCGAAGCGCCAGCCAGCGAGGGCTCTCGGGGACCCATGCGAGCAGGCCGAGGAAGACGATCGCCGGCATCGACTCCGACCCGAGCATCCAGCGCCAGCCGAGGCTGGTGTTCCACGCCACGTCGCCCTGTGCCTGGATCTGTTGGTTGATGAAGAACACCAGGAAGATCCCGACCACGATGCCGAGCTGGAAGAGAGTGCCGAGGAACCCGCGGCGACGTTCGGGGGAAATCTCGGCGATGTAGGTCGGGCAGACCATCGACGAGATGCCGATCGCGAGGCCGCCCGCCAGTCGCGAGAGCAGGAAGCTCGGAAAGGTGCCGGCCACGGCGGACCAGAGCCCGGAACCGGCGTAGAGCACCGCGCAGGCGAGCAGCAGGCGCTTTCGGCCGAAGCGGTCGGCGAGGAAGCCCGCCGCGAGCGCGCCGGGCAGGCAGCCGTAGATCGCGCTGGCGCCCGCCCAGCCCTGCTGTGCCGCCGTGAGGTGGAAGTGGTCGCGCAGCGCACCGATCGCGCCGGCGATCACCGCGGTGTCGTACCCGAAGAGGAAGCCGCCGAGCGCCGCGACGCCCGTCACGAATATCAGCCAGCGCATAATCTCCGGGGTCAGATCCAAAGTTTCAAGACCTGACCCCGTCTGGTGCCCCGCGCTCGAACGGCTTCAGGACACCGTAGAGCGTCGCCATCACGGGAGTGGGAATGCCCGCAGCAATGCCGCGGCGCACGACGGCTCCCATCAGCGCCTCGAGTTCCAGCGGGCGGCCCGATGTGATGTCCACCATCATCGACGAGCGCATCGCCGGGGGGCTGGCGTCGAGGTAGCGCAGCTTCTGCGCGCGTACGTCCGCGGCGACTGGAACGCCGGCGTGCCTCGCGAGCGCTTCGACCTCCGCCATGGCGCGATCGAACGTCTCGCGAAACGCCGGCTGGGCCCACGCGGGGCCGATGGGCAGGCGCGCGGCAGCGGTGAGTCCCGCGATCGGGGCGAGGAAGATGAACTTCTCCCAGATCGGGACCCGGCAGTCGGCCGCCGCTTCCGCCTGGATATCCGCTCCGGCGAGCGCCTCGCGGATACGTGAGACCCGATCGGTGATGACCCGCTCGCCGAAGGCTTCGCCGAACACGATCCGACGGACGCTTCCCACGTACTCGACGACTCCCGGCTCGACGAGCGTTGCCGCAATATATGTGGGCCCGGCGAGCACGTGTGCCTGGCCAACCACTGCCGAGAGTTCGTCGGCGCTGTCCACACCGTTCTGGATGGTGAGCACGGCGGTGCCCGCCCCGACCAGCGGCGGCACGAGCGGGAGCGCCTGGGAGTTCGAGTAGGTTTTGACGGCGAAGACGACGAGTTCAACGAGTCCGACTGTGGAGGGATCGGACTCGGTGCGCATCCTGGCGATGAACTCGCCGGCGGCGCTCCGCACGCGGAGGCCATTGGCGCGGATCGCCTCGAGATTGGCGCCGCGCGCGATCAGTGTCACGTCGTGGCCGGCTTGCGCGAGGCGCGCGCCGTAGTACCCGCCGACCGCTCCCGCACCGATGATGGCTACCCGCATGAAGGGGAATGTTATCTCACTCGAGCATGGCGAACATCCCGGCCGCAATCACGAGAGCAAGCATCACGACGAGGACGGCCCATGTCTGCCAGCCGAGGGTAAAGAGCGGCCGTTTCGCACGATTCGTGGTGGCCATGGTCGCCTCCTTTCTCCGAAACCGCACTCTCCGAGCCTGACTCCGGTCCGACTTTACTCCCTGCCTTATTTGACACCAGCCAGCGTGAAGTGGGGTCAGCTGACCCCACTCGTGTAGAATCCGCCCATGCTGTCCCGACGCTCTGCGCTCGTCCTGGTTGCCCTCGTTGTTGCCGTGGCGCTGTTTGGGTTGATTATCCGCGCGCAGAAAGGCGACGCGGGCGGCTCGGCCGACCTCGTGATCCTCCACGGCAAGGTGTACCCCGCAGGCGGTGGCGCCTTCGCCGAGGCCGTGGCTGTTCGCGGGAACACGATCCTGCGGGTCGGGTCGAGCCGGGATATCGAGAGCCTGGCTGGGAGCAGGACGACAGTCATCGACGCGCACGGAGGGGCAGTGCTGCCGGGCCTGGACGATTCTCACCTGCACGTCATCAGCGGCGGCCTCTCTCTGCAGCAGGCGCTCCTCGGCGACGCCGCGTCGCTCGACGCGCTGAAGAACATCATCCGCGCGTTCGCGGCCGCACATCCCGATCGCCCCTGGGTACTCGGGAGAGGATGGTCCTACACCGCGGTTCCGGGCGGCCTCCCGACGAAGCGGCAACTCGACGAAACCGTGCCGGACCGTCCCGCGGTGATGGTGGCGTACGACGGCCACACGAGCTGGGTCAACTCGCGCGCGCTGAAGCTGGCCGGGATCACGGCGAAGACGCCAGACCCCGCCGCCGGCTCGATCGTCAAGGACCCGAAGACGGGCGAGCCCACCGGCGTGCTCAAAGAGAGCGCGCAGGGCCTCGTGCGCAGACTGCTGCCGGAATGGACGCGCGCGGATCGGCTCAACGCGGTGCGCGAGGCCGTCTCGACGGCCCACAAGTTCGGCGTGACGAGCGTCCAGAACGCCGGGGGCAGTTCGGAGGACATGGCGCTGTTCGACACGCTCCGGAAGTCGGGGGAGCTGAAGCTCCGCATCTACTCGGCCATGTCCGTCGAACCGGGGTTCAGCGAGGCGGACGCAAATGCCCTCGAACAGGTCCGGGCGGTTTATGGCGACGATGGGCTGCTGAAAACGGGCGCGGTGAAGATGTACATCGACGGCGTGATCGAGTCGCACACGGCCGTGATGCTGGCGCCGTACGCGAACAAGCCCACGAGGGGCGAACCGATCTGGAAGCCGGAGGAATTCAGGCGCGTCGTCGCGCTGCTCGACAGGCGCGGGTGGCAGATCTGGGTTCACGCGATCGGTGACGGCGGCGTGCGCATGACGCTCGACGCCTACGAGAATGCCGCGGCGTCCAATCCAACGCCGGCGCGCGGGCGCCGCCACCGGATCGAGCACATCGAGACCGTTGACGCGGCCGACATCCCTCGCTTCGCGAAGCTCAACGTCATCGCCTCGCAGCAGCCCTTCCATGGCACGCCCGACTCGCTCGGCGTGTGGATCCCGAATATCGGGTCCGAGCGCGCGTCGAGGGGCTGGGCCTACGGCAGCATCCTGAAGTCCGGCGGCCGCGTCGCCTTCGGCAGCGACTGGGCAGTCGTCTCGATGGACCCGCGGATCGGAATCCACACGGCCGTCAACCGGACGGCGCTCGACGGCAAGCCGGCCGGCGGCTGGCTTCCGGAGCAGAAGATCTCGATGACCACCGCCATCGACGGCTACACGTCCGGCGCCGCCTACGCGTCGTTCGACGAGGGCCGCAAGGGCACGCTGGCGCCGGGCATGCTGGCGGACATCGTCATCCTCTCGACGGACATCTTCGCCGCTCCGCCCGAGCGATTCCTCGAGACGCGGGTGCAGACGACGATCTTCGATGGGAGAGTGGTCTATACGCGAACGAGGTAGCGGGCCTGGTTTGGTCCCCTACTCCTTCTTCACGACCCCGATATTCGCAATCGTCTCGCCCTTCGTCATCGACGGCACCGCGCGGAGATAGAGGACGACCCCCGCTTCCGGGGCGCGCGCCTCGAGAACCGTCTTACCGACGTAGTCGGTGACGTAGCCGACCAACATCCCCTTCTCCACGTAGGTCCCCCGCTTCACCAGCGGGTAGAACATGCCCGTCTGGTCGCTGGTGATGCCAGCGATCCGCTCGACCCAGACCGGGTGCTCGATGACGGCCGGCACTCCGGGCAGCATCTGGAGATACCGCATCACGTTCACGCAACCGTTCACCAGCGCGTTCACGTCGTCGGTCTCGACGGTGCCGGCGTGCCCGGCCTCGGCGGTGAGCGACGCTTTGCCCCGAGTCGTGGCCGTGTTCTCGAGATAGCGCGAAGCCGCGGGGTCCTTGGGACGGTCGGTCGAAATGATGATCGTGTCGAGGCCGAACGACAGCGCCATCTCCCGCGACACCTGGTCCTGCGCCTGGTTGCCGGTGACGGTCCAGTAGCTGTAGGGACGCAGACTCTCGTCGAGGTCGCCGCCGTGGAGGTCGATCAGGTGGTCGCACGGTTCGACCACTTGACGGGTGATCGCGTAGGACGCGCGTTCGGTCTGCGTGCCGTTCGGGTTCCCGGGGTAGAACCGGTTCATGCTCTTCCCGTCCACCGGGTTGACGTGCGCGACCTTCTGCTCGAAGGACGCCAGGTTGACCAGCGGCACGATGACAACCGTGCCCGAGATCTGCGCGGGATCGAGGAGGGCGATCATCTTCTCGAGCGCGATGATCGACGCGTACTCGGTGCCGTGCGCGCCGGCGACCAGCGCGAGGACCGGCCCCGGCCTGGCGCCATGAACGACGGCAACCGGGATGTTCGTGCCGGCGTCACTCCCGGGTGGAACGGGGATGACGCCCGTCGCCTTCTGTCCTCGCATCGCCTTCGCGGTCCCCACGGCGAATATCGAACGCGGGTCGGCGGGCTGCGCGAACAGGCTGGCTGCGGACAACAGGGTGGCGACAAGGACGAGAGCGGCTCGCTCGGTCAGGGTTCTCATGGGTGTGCTCCCTTGCGCCCGGCAGTATGAGACGCGGCCGGGTGGAACGCAATGGACAGGGGAAAATTGAGAATTGGGAACCGAGAACGAGGAACGAAGAAGGGGGAAACCGCGGCGCGCAGTTGGCAGTAAGATTCCCCGAGAGCGCCTTGCGCTGGAGTTCCACATGAGTGCGATTCGCCTGGTCACGAGAATCCCGGGGCCGAAGTCGCAGGCCATCATGGCGCGGCGCAACGGTGTCGTGCCCAGGGGCGTCTCTCACGCGACGCCTGTCGTCGCGGCCCGCGCGGCCGGCGCAACCCTGGAGGACGTTGACGGCAACCGCTTCATCGATCTGGCCGGCGGCATCGGCACGATGAACGTCGGGCACTCGTCGCAGGCGGTGGTCTCAGCCGTGCGGGAGCAGCTGGGCCGTTTCACCCATACCTGCTTCTCGGTCACGGCCTACGAGAATTACATCTCCCTCGCCGAGCGGCTCGTCCGGCTGACACCGGGCACGTCTCCGAAGAAGGCCATTTTCCTGAATACCGGCGCGGAAGCCGTCGAGAACGCGGTGAAGATCGCGCGCCACGCGACCGGCCGCCCTGGCGTGCTCGTGTTCGAGGACGCCTTCCACGGGCGAACGCTGCTCGCGCTGTCGATGACGAGCAAGGTCCATCCGTACAAGGCCGGCTTCGGACCGTTCGTGGGCGACGTGCACCGTGTGCCCTACGCGTACTGCTATCGCTGTCCGCTCAGGCTCGAACCCGGGTCTTGCGGCACGGCCTGCGTCGACGCCATCGCGGATCATTTCAAGCGATACGTCGATCCTTCGTCCATCGCCGCGGTCGTCGTCGAGCCGGTTCTCGGCGAAGGCGGCTTCGTCGTGCCGCCGCCCGACTTCCTGCCCCGCGTCGCTGATCTCTGCCGCCAGCGCGGAATCCTCGTGGTGGCCGACGAAGTGCAGACGGGCTTCGGGCGAACGGGCCGCATGTTCGCATGCGAGCACTCGGGGCTCGAGCCCGATATCCTCGTCACGGCGAAATCGCTCGCCGGCGGCCTGCCGCTGGCCGCGGTCGTCGGCCGCGCCGAACTGATGGACTCGCCCGGCGTTGGCGGGCTCGGCGGGACGTTTGCCGGCAACCCGCTCGCCGTGGCCGCGGCACACGGGGTGCTCGACACATTCGAGTCGTCCGACCTGCTGGCGCGCGCCGAAACGATCGGCGCGCGGATGGAGCGGCGAGCGCGGACGTGGGCGGAGCGTTTCCCGCTGATCGGCGACGTGCGCCGCCTCGGCGCAATGGTCGGCATCGAGCTGGTGAGCGATCGCACGACGAAAGCGCCCGCGAAGGAGGCGGCGAACGCACTCGCCATCCTGGCGTACGAAGGCGGCGTGCTGCTGATCACGGCGGGCACGTATGGCAACGTCATCCGCAGCCTCGTGCCACTCGTGATTTCCGACGCCGACCTCGACGAGGCCCTGGACGTGCTGGAGTCGTGTCTCGAATCAGTTGCGAACCCGTAGGTCGCGAGATTCCCAGATCGCAAGATCGCAAGATGGTTGGATGTCATGACCCACCCCTTCTTCCTCGCCGGCTCGTGGGAACAATCGCAGCGGCCGCTTCCGGTCACCTGCCCGTACGACAACTCTGTTGTCGGCACGACCTGGCTGGCCGGCGACGCCGAGTTCGAGCGCGCCACGCGGGCCGCCGTCGAGGCCGCGGCGGTGATGCGCCGACTGCCGGCCTACGAGCGGGCCGCCATCCTGATGCGCGCGCACGCATCCCTGGTCGCTCGCCGCGACGAAATCGGCCGGACGGTCGCCGGAGAGGCCGGCAAGGCGCTGCGCGACGCGCTGGCCGAGGCCGACCGCGGGACCCAGACGTTTCACGTCGCGGCCGAGGAGGCGCGACGCATCGGGGGCGAGGTCATCCCGATGGATCTCGCGCCGCACGGCAGGGGCCGTGTGGCTTTCACCCGGCGCTACCCGATCGGACCGATCGCCGGCATCTCGCCGTTCAACTTCCCGTTCAACCTGACCGCTCACAAGTTGGCGCCGGCCATCGCCGCAGGCAACCCAATCGTGCTGAAGCCCGCGACCAAGACACCGCTTTCGGCGTTGATTCTCGCCGACGCGCTGGACAAGGCCGGCCTGCCCAAGGGCGCCCTCAGCGTCCTCCCGATGTCCCGCCAGACGGGCGACCGCCTCGTCACCGACGAACGCTACAAACTGCTGACGTTCACCGGCTCGTCAGAGGTCGGCTGGGGCATGAAGGCGCGGGCCGGCAAGAAGAAGGTGGTGCTCGAGCTCGGCGGCAACGCCGGCGTCATCGTGGACGAAACGGCGGACATCGACTTCGCGGTGAGGCGCGTCGCCGTCGGCGGGTTTGCGCTGGCCGGCCAGAGCTGCATCTCGGTCCAACGTGTGTTCGTGCACGACAGCGTCTTCGACCGCTTCGCATCGCAGCTGGTGGCACGCCTCGAGGCGCTCAAGATCGGGGATCCCCGCGACCCGGTCACCGACATCGGGCCGATGATCGAGGAGGCGGAGGCGGCGCGCATCGAGTCGTGGGTGCACGAAGCGGTGAGCGAGGGCGCGAAGGTGCTGACCGGCGGCCGGCGGCTCGGGCCCGCTCTCTACGCGCCGACCGTTCTCGCCGATGTTGCCGAGACCTCGAGGGTCTGCGCGCAGGAGGTGTTCGCGCCGGTCGTGGGCCTCTACCGGTTCGAGCACTTCTCCGACGCGCTTGCGCGCCTGAATCGCTCGTCGTACGGCCTCCAGGCTGGCGTCTTCACGAACGATCTGCTCCGCACGCTCGACGCGATGGACGTCCTCGAGGTCGGCGGGGTGATGGTCAACGATGTCTCGGCCTGGCGCATCGACCACATGCCGTACGGCGGCGTGAAGGACTCCGGGATCGGGCGCGAAGGACCGCGCTACGCGATCGAGGAGATGACGGAGCAGAAGATCGTCGTCATCAACAGGGAGCTGACATAACCGACTTGCGGCTCGCGGCTCGCGGCTCGCGGCTGGCGGCTCGCGGCTGGCGGCTGGCGGCTGGCGGCTGGCGGCTGGCGGCTGGCGGCTCTGAGCGTGCGACCGGCGGCTGGCGGCTACGATGAGCCCAGCTGGCGCTCCATGCGGATGATGCGGACGACCGTGTAGCTGCCGGTGCCGGCGGGGCGCAGCAGCGCGATGTCCGAGCTGGCGCCCACCGCGAGCGGCCGCTCCGACTTGAACGCCTTCCAGTCCGCCACCTGGACGGCTTCCCCTTCTTTCCAGCCGGGGTTCGTCACCGCGAACAGACCCGTCGCGTCCACGGTCTCCAGCGCATCGAACACGCGCATGTCGCCGAGGTCGTCCACGCGAAGCGCCTGGACCGCCTGGCGCGCACCTTTCGGGTCCTCCTTCACAACCCGGCTCGAACCGAGCGCGAGATCACCGGTGAACGGCGCGATTCCGGTTCCGGGGACGATCGACGCGTTCCTGGCGATCAGTGTGAACAGGTTCGAGTCGTTGATCGGCAGCGACGTGTAGAGCCCCGCGTCGGCACCCTGCACGGCGCCGGTGGCGAGCGCATCGAGCGCCGTCAGGATCGCCACGACGTTCAGCTTGATCAGCTCGCGGTCGGCCGAATCGCCAGGATATGGCCCGGTTTCGATCAGCACCACCGGGGTTCCCCATTTCGTGACGTTGTCGCCGAATGCGCGCACCTCGAATTCATCGTCGTACCGCGCGACCTGCCCTGGCGCCAGCGCTTCCACCGATTGTCGGATGATGGCGCACGTTCGCTTGGCGAGCAGGCGGCCTGGAGTTTCGGTGCGGGCCTCGTCGAACGCGACGGCGAGCAGGGAAATCGAGGCGGGCTTCGACTTGCCGGCCGACGTCCGCCAGTTCTGGTTGTGCAGGTTGAAGCCGAGCGCGGGCTGCAGGCGGTCGCGGAGCGCTTTGAGCGCGCGGCCCTCCGGCGCCTGCAGGAGCAGCGCGTCACGGTTGATGTCGATCCCCTGCGCGTTCCTCCGCTGGAAGCGCTGCGCACCGTCGGGGTTGAGCATCGGCACGAAGTGGATCGTCAGCTGCTGGAGCAATCGCTGCACCGGCGAGTCCGCCTGGTGCCGGGCCAGGATGTGCAGGACGTCGAGCAGCGCAGATGTGGCGGTTGACTCGTCGCCGTGCATCTGCGACCACAGCAGCACGTGCGTCGGGCCGGTGCCGAACCAGACGTGGTTGATCGAGCGGCCCTCGACCGACTGCCCGATCTGCTCCATCGTGTAGAGCCCGGCGCCTTCTTTCATCGCGGCGTCGAGCCGGGCGAGCAGGCGGGCATGGTCGACGAGCGCCGGCGGCCCGTAGTCGATGTGCTCGGCTTCCCAGACCCGCGCGACGCCGAGCGCATCGCGCGCCGGGTCTTGCGCCGAGGCCGGATTCGCGCCGAGGCCGGCACACAGCGCAAAGACCCACGCGGCGGCGACAGCAGCGAGAGCAAGGGGTCGGAGCGCATTAACGGAACCACGGTTCAGCGATGACATTCTCGTGATCCTCCTGCGAACGCCCCGTGGGTTTCAGAACTGTCATTGTCCGGGCGCTGTTGCGGTGATTCGTCCCGACCCCAGCAGACTGTCGAGCGCTGCGCCAACCTCCCGGTGCATGAACCGATACCCGCCCGCGAGGGCGCGCGCCGGGACCATCCTGGTGCTCGCAAGCAGCAGCGGCGTCGCCATTTCTCCGAGAGCGATCTGAAGAGCGAAGCCCGGCGTCGGCAGCAGGCTGGGCCGATGGAGGGCGCGTCCGAGCGCGGCGGCGAAGTCGCGGTTGCGAACCGGGGCCGGGGAGCCGAGGTTGATCGGGCCGTGGACGCGCTCGCTGGCCAGGGCCAGCGCGGTGATGCCCACCCAGTCGTCGAGGTGAATCCACGACATGAACTGGCGGCCGGAGCCGAACGGGCCGCCGGCAAACAGCTTGAATGGCAGCAGCATCCGCGGCAGCGCGCCTCCGTCGCCAGCCAGCACGATCCCGGTCCGCAGCATCACCACGCGGAACCTGTCTTCGGCCTTGCGCGCCTCTCCTTCCCACTCGACGCACACCTCGGCAAGGAAGTCACGGCCGGGGGCGGCCTCTTCGGGGAGTTCGTCCTCGCCACGATCGCCATAGTAGCCCTGCGCCGACGAGCTGACGAAAACCGATGGCGGGTTGCGAAGTTGGCGCATGGCGGCCACCAGGCTGCGGGTGGCGCGAACGCGGCTGTCGAGGATCGCGGCCTTCCGCGCCGTGGTCCACCGGCCATCGCCTATCGACTCCCCGGCCAGGTTCACCACGGCGTCGGCGCCGTCGACGGCCGAAGCCCAGCCGCCCGAGGTTCCGTCCGGGGTCCAGGCGGCACTCGAGCGCGCGCCGTGCCACGGCGCGGATCCGCTGCCGCTGCGGCTCAACACCAGCACCTGGTGCCCGTCGGCCACCAGGCGTTCGGACAAGGCGCGTCCGAGGAACCCTCTTCCGCCCGCGATGACGATCTTCATGGCCGCCCCCGGTGATTCTAGCCCCATTCCGGCCTGCTGCTCGCGGCCCGCGGCCGGGTTTCAGGCGGGGCTGAAGCCCCGCCCCACCGAGCCCTGGCAACTCAACACTCCCCATGTTACCGTCGTCGATCGTGAAGACCCAGTGGAGCAGAGACGGGAACGGGCCCGAGCGGGAGCCGGAACAGCCCCGCCTGCTCGACTCCCCGTCGCTGTCCACCGAGCATCTTTCCGGCACGGTCGAACGCGTCACCTTCCACAACGAGGAGAACGGCTTCTCGGTGCTGCGCGTCCAGGCGCGCGGCCGCCGCGACCTCGTCACCGTCGTCGGCCACGCGGCATCCGTGTCGCCCGGCGAGTTCATCCAGGCCGAGGGCGCCTGGGCCAACGACCGCGTCCACGGCGTGCAGTTCAGCGCCCGGCTGCTGAAAGCCGTTCCGCCCACCACGGTCGAGGGCATCGAGAAGTACCTTGGTTCGGGCCTCGTGAAAGGGATCGGGCCGCACCTCGCCCGTCGCCTGGTGGACGCGTTCGGCCTTTCCTTCTTCGACGTGATTGACGAGATGCCGGAACGGCTCCGGTCGGTGGCCGGCATCGGACGCGTCCGCGCCCAGCGGATCGTCGATGCCTGGCGGGAGCAGAAGGCGGTCCGCGACATCATGGTCTTCCTGCACTCGCACGGCGTGGGGACATCGCGCGCCGTGCGGATCTTCAGAACGTACGGCCCGGGTGCCATCGCCATCATCTCGGAGAACCCGTACCGCCTCGCGGCCGACATCCGCGGCATCGGCTTCCTGACCGCCGACAAGATCGCCGAAACGCTGGGCATCGAGAAGACGGCCATGATCCGGGCGCGCGCGGGCATCGGCTACACCCTCTCGAAAGCGACCGACGATGGGCACTGCGGGCTGCCGATGGCGGAGTTGATGCCGGCAGCGTCCGCGCTCCTCGGCATCCCCGAGGCGCTGGTGGCCGAATCTCTCGGGCTCGAGCTCGCCGCCGGAACGGTCGTGCAGGACACGGTGGACGGTGGCGCGTGCGTGTTCCTCGCCAGCCTGCACGCCGCCGAGCGCGTCATCGCGGCCCGCGTTCGCAGCCTTGGGGCCGGCAACGTGCCGTGGAAGCCAATCGACGCCGAGCGCGCGATTCCGTGGGTGGAAACGCGGCTGGCGATTTCGCTCGCCGACATGCAGGCGGAGGCGCTTCGCCTGGCCGTCCGGTCCAAGTGCCTGGTCATCACCGGCGGCCCCGGCGTGGGCAAGACCACGCTGCTGAACGCGATCCTGGCGGTGGTGGGCGCGCGAGGCGCCCGGCTCGCCTTGTGCGCTCCCACGGGGCGCGCGGCCAAGCGCCTGTCGGAGACGACCGGCGTCGAGGCGAAGACGATCCACCGGCTGCTCGAAGTGGATCCGAGAACCGGCGGGTTCAAGCGGCAGGAATCGCACCCGATCGCGTGCGACCTGCTCGTTGTGGACGAGATGTCGATGGTGGACGTACCGCTGATGCACGCGCTCGTTCGTGCGGTCCCCCCGCACGCCGCGGTCGTCTTCGTCGGCGACGTCGATCAGTTGCCGTCGGTCGGCCCCGGGCAGGTGCTCGCGGACATCATCGCCTCCGGGGCCGTCCCAGTCGTGCGCCTGACGGAGGTGTTCCGCCAGGCCCGTGAAAGCCGGATCATCGTCAACGCCCATCGGATCAACCACGGCGAGATGCCCGAGACGACGGCCGCCGGCGCGGCGTCGGATTTCTTCTTCGTCGAGATCGACGACCCCGCACAGGGCGCGGCCAGGCTCCTGCAGGTCGTCGCGGAGCGAATCCCGGCGCGCTTCGGCCTCGATCCGGTCCGCGACGTCCAGGTGCTGTGCCCGATGAACCGGGGCGCTCTCGGGGCGCGCTCGCTGAACCTGGCGCTGCAGCAGCTCCTGAACCCCGGAGGCGAACCCCGTGTGGAGCGGTTCGGGTCGGTGTTCGCGGCCGGCGACAAGGTGATGCAGATCGAGAACGACTACGACAAGGACGTCTACAACGGCGACCTCGGCTTCATCAGCGCGATCGACCCGGATGCGGGCGAGCTGGTCGTGGACTTCGACGGCCGTGCGGTCGCGTACGACTTCTCGGACCTCGACCGCCTGGTTCTCGCCTACGCCACGACGATTCACAAGGCCCAGGGCTCGGAGTATCCGGCCGTCGTGATCCCTCTCTCGACGCAGCACTACCCGATGCTGCAGCGGAACCTCGTCTATACCGGCGTGACGCGCGGGCGGAAGCTCGTCGTCATGGTCGGACAGCGGAAGGCGCTGGCGATTGCGGTGGCCGGGAAGCAGGTCCGGCGGCGCTGGTCGAAGCTCAGGGAGTGGTTGGCGGCCGGATCGGGCCGCTAGCCGCGGGTCGCGGGCCGCAAGCCGGCCTTGACATTCCGCGGCGAAGGGTGTTAACTAAATAGTTAGTTTAACCGACCGGTTAGTCAGCAAGGGCCCGCGCCGGGCGCGACGGGCTGGTGGAGGGACTCGTGAAAAGAGTCGCTGGCGGGACGCGCGCCGCCATCCTCGCGGCGGCGGCAACCGAGTACGCCGCCCACGGGTTCGCGGGCACGTCGGTGGACGGCATCGCCGCCCGGGCCCGGGTCAACAAGGCGATGATTTACTACCACTTCGCGAACAAGAAGGGTCTCTACGTCGAGATCCTCCGCGACGTGTTCCGCTTCATGGGCGCCCGCACCTCGGCCATCGTCGCCTCGGATCGCGACCCGGGCGCCAAGATCGAGGCCTTCATCGACGCGCTCAACGACATGGCCTCGAGCCGCCCCTACATGCCGCCCATCATGATGCGGGAGATGGCCGAGGGCGCCATTCGCCTCGACGCCGAGACGCTCCGGCTGATGGCCGGAATCTTCAACAACCTGAGGGCGATCCTGGAGGACGGAGCCCGCCGGGGCGTCTTCCGGCCGGCCAACCCGATCCTCACGTATTTCACGCTCATCAGCCCGGTCATCTTCTTTCGCGCGACGGCCCCAATTCGCGCCGCGCTCGACAAGTCGCGCATCGTCGACCTGCGGCTGATCGATCCGACCGCGTTCGTGGCGAACCTGAAATCGGCCGCGCTCACCGTCCTGACGGCGGGCGCATCGTCGCCTGCCCGAACGCGGCCGCCGCGCCGGCGTTCCCGTTCGGCCCGCTCTGGAGACAACGCATGAAAGCGAATGTCCTCGTCCATGTCGTTCCCGTCACCCTCGCGCTGGCAGTCATCACGGCTGGGTGCGCGTCACAAGCCCCGACCGATCGCGTCCGCGCGTCGGGAAGCGTCGAAGCGACCGAGGTCCAGGTCTCGGCGATGGTCGGCGGGCGGCTGCTGGAGCTGAAGGTCGCCGAAGGCGACCGCGTCACGGCAGGCCAGGTGATCGCCCTGCTCGACACGACCGACGTCCTGCTGACGCTGCGCCGCGCCGAGGCCGACCGCGACCAGGCCGCTGCGCAACTGGCGCTCCTCGAGGCCGGTTCGCGCCAGGAGGACATCCGCCAGGCCGAGGCTCAGGTCAAGAGCGCGGAGGCGGAGGTGATTGGCGCGCGCGACGACCTGGCAGCCGCGGAGACGGACCTGACGCGCTTCGAGACGCTGCTCAAGTCGAATTCCGGCTCGCAGAAACAACGGGACGATGCGGCGGCACGGCGCGACGCGTCGCGGTCGCGGCTGCAGGCGGCGCAGGAGCGCGTCCGGGCCGCCCAGGAGGCGAAGGTGCGACTCGACCGCGGCCCGCGGCCGCAGGAGATCACCGCCGCCAGGGCGCGGCTCGCCGCCATGGAGGCCCAGATCGCGACGCTGGCGCAGAACGTCAAGGACGCCACCGTGACGTCGCCTGTCGCCGGCCTCGTGTCGCAGAAGCTCGCCGACGCGGGCGAGATCCTCGCGCCGCGCACGCCAATCGTGAACGTCGTGGACCTTGACCATGCCTGGGCCAACATCTACATCGACGAACCGCTCATCCCCCGTCTCCGCCTCGGGCAGCCGGCGACCATCTACACCGACGCCGGAGGCGCAGGCCTGAAGGGCACGGTCACGTTCATCTCCCCGAAGGCCGAGTTCACGCCGCGCAACGTCCAGACCGCCGAGGAGCGCTCCAAGCTCGTGTACCGAATCAAGGTGTCGGTGGACAACACGCAGGGCGTGCTCAAGCAGGGCATGCCGGTCGAAGCCGACGTGCCGCTGACCGCGAAGTGACGACCATGGCGGACAACGCAGTAATCCTCGATCGTGTCACGAAGCGGTTCGGCGCCACGTCGGCCGTCAACGACGTTTCGCTGGAGATCCGCCGCGGCGAGATGTTCGGGCTCATCGGCCCGGACGGCGCGGGCAAGACGACCACCATCCGCCTGATCTGCGGCCTGCTGCGGGCGGACGCCGGCCGGATCTCGGTGTTCGGGTCAGACCCCGTGAAGCAGCACGCCGCCGTGACGCGAACGGCCGGCTACTTCTCGCAGCGCTTCAGTCTCTACGGCGACCTCAGCATCGACGAGAACATCGCGTTCTTCGCGGAGATCCACGGACTGACGGATTTCGGCGCGCGGCGCGACCGCCTGCTCGACATGACGCAGCTCACGCCCTTCCGCGACCGCCTGGCCGACCGGCTCTCCGGCGGCATGAAACAGAAGCTCGCGCTCGCGTGCACACTCGTCCACGAACCGCAGCTCATCCTGCTCGACGAGCCGACGACGGGCGTCGATCCGGTGTCGCGGCGCGAGTTCTGGAAGCTGCTGTCGGAGTTCCTGGCGCAGGGGATCACCATCGTCATGGCGACGCCGTACCTGGACGAGGCCGAGCGGTGTTCGAGCGTCGGGCTGCTGTCGAACGGGCAACTCCTGGTGGTCGATTCGCCACAGGCCCTTCGCGACAGCCTGCCCGGCGTCATCCTGGAAGTGATCGCCAGGCCGCAGCACGACGTGTTCGACGCCCTCCGCTCGCTCGCCGGCGTGGCCGACATCGAGAGTTTCGGCGAGCGAGTCCACGTTCGGTGGACAGACGGCGAGACGGAATCGGCGGTGCAGCAGGTCGAACGGCGGCTCCGCGAACGGAAGATCGACGTGACCAGCGTCCGGGAGATTCCCGCGTCGCTCGAGGATGTGTTCATCAACAGGGTGGCCGTATCATGAAGTCGCTCCAGATCACACTTATGACCGTCCTGTCGGCGGCTCTCCTGGCCGGTGACGGCACGGCCCAGGCTCCGTTGCGCCTGACGCTCGAGGACGCCATCTCACGCGGCCTCGAGACATCCCACCGTCTGGCCGAGCTGGGGGCGCGCCAGCAGGGGGCGGAGGCGGCGGCAGACGGCCGCCACGCGGCCGGGATGCCGCAGGTTTCGGCGCAGGCGGGTTACACACGTACCAACCACGTCGACATCTTTGCGGTGCCGGGAGCGGGGCCGCTCGGCATCCCGCGCGTCATCTATCCTGACGTCCCCAACAACTACCGGACGCGCCTCGATTTCCAGTGGCCGATCTTCACCTTCGGCCGCGTGGACGCGCTCGAGCGCGCCGCGCGGGCGGAAGCGCAGGCGGTCGGGCTCGATCGCGCGGCCGCCAGGAACGACTTGAAGCTCGAAATCACGCGCGCCTTCTGGGCGGTCGTTACCGCCAACGAGACGGTTCGCGTCGTGGACGAATCGCTGAAGCGGATGGACGCCTCGGTCGAGGACATGCGGAACCGGCTGAAGGTCGGCCTGGTGCCGCCGAACGACGTGCTGTCGGTCGAGGCCCAGCGCTCGCGCCAGCAGATGCTCCTGATCGTCGCGCGCAACAACGTCGAGCAGGCGCTCTCCGATCTCCGACGCCTGACCGGCATGCCGCCGGACGCGGCCGTCGAGGTCGATGGCGCCCTGGAGACGGCCGGACCGCCCATCGACCCGGTCGCTCGCCTGGTCGCGGACGCGCGCGCCGCCAGGCCCGACAGGAAGGCCCTCGAAACCCGCGTGGAAGGGGCCGACGAACGGCGGTCGGCCGCCGTGGCCGACAAGCGGCCGGTGGTCTCGGTGGGCGCCGGCGTCGACTACGCGCGCCCCAACCCGCGCATTTTCCCCCGCACGGACGAGTGGAACTCGTCGTGGGACGCCAGCGTGAATTTCAGTTGGACGTTCTGGGACTTCGGCCGCGTTCGGGCGACGGTTGCAGAGGCGACTGCCAACGGGCGCGCGGCGCGTGAACGCCTCGCCGAGTTCGACACCGCCCTCGATGTCGAGGTCAGGCAGCGCTCGCTCGACCTCGAGTCGGCCCGCGCGTCCGTGCCCCCGGCGGAAGACGCCGTCCGAGCCGCCACGGAGGGCCGCCGCGTCGTAGGCGACCGGTTCGCCGCCGGGGTCGCCACGAGCACCGAGGTGCTCGACGCGCAGGTGCTGCTCCTCCAGTCCGGACTCGATCGAACGCTGGCGCTCGCCAACGTGCGGCTCGCCGAAGCCAGGCTCGAGCGGGCGCTCGGAAGGTAGTCATGGACGCCATCGTCGTCAAGGACCTGACCCGTCGGTTCGGCAGCTTCGTCGCCGTGGACCACGTGTCGTTCTCGGTGAAGGCCGGGGAGATCTTCGGTTTCCTCGGAAGCAACGGCGCCGGGAAGTCAACCACGATCCGGATGCTGTGCGGGTTGTTGAAGCCGACGTCGGGAACCGCGAGCGTCGGCGGCCTCGACGTGAGCCGCGACCCCGAGGGCGTCAAGGCGCGCATCGGGTACATGTCGCAGAAGTTCTCGCTCTACGAACTGCTGACCGTCGATCAGAACATCCGTCTGTACGCCGAGCTTTACAGCGTGCCGCCGGCGCGGTTTGCGGAGCGGCGGCGCTTCGCCATCGAGATGGCGGGGCTGCATGGCCGCGAGGGTGTCATGCCTCGGGATCTCCCGGGCGGGTTCCGCCAGCGGCTGGCGCTCGGCTGCGCGATCCTCCACGAGCCGGCGATCCTGTTTCTCGACGAGCCGACGGGCGGCGTCGATCCGATCTCGCGGCGGCAGTTCTGGCGGCTGATCGATCAGCTCTCGCGCTCGGGCGTGACCGTCCTCGTCACCACCCACTACCTGGACGAGGCCGAGTACTGCCATCGGATCGCGCTGATCCACGCGGGCAAACTGGCGGCGCTCGGGACCACGAGCGAGCTGAAGCAGATCTTCGCCGACCGCCCGATCGTCGAGATTCGCACGCGCCGCGCGGTGGACGTCATGCGGGCGCTCGACGCGACGGACGATGTCGAGGAGTGCAGCCTGTTCGGCACCGCCGTGCACGCGGTCCTGCGCTCCCGCGCCGTTGCGCCGGCCGACATCGTCAGCAGGCTGGCGGCGCAGCGGCTCGAGGTCGAATCCGTGGAACCGGTTCAGCCGTCGCTCGAGGACGTGTTCCTCGACGTGGTGGAAAAGGCGGCGCGCGAATGAGGAAGGCGATTGCGGTCGGCAAGAAGGAATTCCGGCAGATCGTGCGCGACCGCCGCACGCTCATGATCCTGCTGTTCATCCCGGTGTTCTTCCTGCTGCTGTACGGCTACGCGCTGAACTTCGACATCAAGCACGTGGCGCTGGCCGTCGAGGACCGGGACAACAGCGTGGAGAGCCGCGCCGTGGTGTCCGCGTTCCTGAACTCCGGGTACTTCGACATGGCGGCGACGATCCGGTCTTCCAGGGACCTGGAGCGCGTGATGGACGGCAACGTCGCCAGGGCGGCGTTGATCATTCCCGAGAACACGGGCCGGCTGGTGCGGCGCGGTCAACCGGCGCCGGTGCAGGTCGTCATCAACGGCGATAATGCCAACACCGCGGCGACGGTGATGGGCTACGCCATGACCATCGTGCGCAGCGTTTCCACCAGCCTGATCGTGGAGCAGAGAGGGCTGCACCTCGTGCCGCCGATCGACATCGAGCCTCGGATCTGGTTCAACCCGGAGTTGCGAAGCACGCTGTTCCTGGTCCCCGGCCTGATCGGGTTCATCGGGATGATCACCGGCACGATCTCGACGGCGCTGTCGGTCGTCCGCGAGAAGGAACGCGGCACCTGGGAGCAGGTCCGCATGGCGCCCATCAACACGGTGTCTTACGTGGTCGGCAAGACGCTGCCGTACCTCGGCATTTCGCTCCTGTCGTCGATGGGGATCATCGTCGCAGCGATGTGGCTGTTCGAGTTGCCGATGCGCGGCTCGTGGGGATCGCTCCTGCTGGCCGCGGGCCTGTTCCTGCTCGGCGCGCTCGGCACGGGGCTGCTCGTGTCCACCATCGCCGATACCCAGCTGGTGGCGTTCCAGGTGACGCTGATCCTGGCGTTCCTCCCGACGTTCCTGCTGTCCGGGTTCATCTTCCCCATCCAGAACATGCCGAGGCCGATCCAGCTCGTCACCTACATCGTACCCGCCCGGTACTTCCTCGTGGCGCTGCGGGGGATCGTGCTGAAGGGCGTCGGGCTCGGCACCGTGTGGGGCCACCTGGCGGCGCTGGCGGGATACGCGACGGTCGTGCTCGGCCTTGCGTCGGTGCGCCTGGCGCGCGAGCGCGGGTAGGCCGGAGGGTCCAATGCGACGCCTGGTGTTCATCATCTGGAAGGAACTGCTCGAGCTGCGGCAGGACAAGCGGATGCTGCCGATCGTGTTTGTCGCGCCGATCATCCAACTCGTCGTCCTCGGCTATGCAGCGACCACGGACGTGAAGAACGTGCCGATGGTCGTGGCGGACGCGGACGGATCCTCGGCAAGCCGTGACCTGATCCAGAAGTTCGACGCCTCCCCATACTTCACGGTGACGTCGGTCGTCGAGAGCGTGAACGACGTGCCCCCATACCTCGAGGACGGCCGTGCGTGGATGGCGCTCTCGATTCCGGTCGGTTACGGCCAGCAGGTTGGCGCCGGCCGGCCGACCAGCGTCCAGCTGGTTGCCGACGGCACCGATGCCAACTCGACGAACATCGCACTCGGCTACGCCTCGAGCCTGGTGGCGGCTTACGCCCAGGATCTGCTGGCTGCCCGCCTCCCGGGCGGCCGGCTGCCGTCGGGCCTCGAGGCCGACGTGAGGGTCTGGTTCAACCCTCAACTCGAGAGCAAGGACTTCATGATCCCGGGCGTCCTGGCGCTCCTCCTCATCGTCATGACCATCGTGCTGGCCTCGATGGGCATCGTCCGCGAGAAGGAGACGGGCACGCTGGAGCAGTTGAACGTCACGCCGCTCAGGCGCTGGCAGCTCATCATCGGCAAACTGCTCCCCTACGGGTTGATAGGGATGATCGACGTCTTCCTGGTCGTCGGCGTCGCGAGGTTCTGGTTCCGCGTCCCCCTGCTGGGGAGTTTCGGCCTGCTCTTCGCGCTGAGCATGGTGTTCCTGCTCAGCACGCTCGGCCTCGGCCTGTTCGTATCCACGGTTTCCGACAATCAACAGCAGGCGATGATGACGGCGACGTTCTTCTTCCTCACGCCGATGATCTACCTGTCGGGGTTCGTGTTCCCGATCGAGAACATGCCCGCGGTCATCCAGCCGTTCACGTACCTCATTCCGCTCCGCTATTACCTCGTGATCGTGAGGGGAATCTTCCTCAAGGGCGTCGGGCTGGAGGTGCTCTGGCCGCAGGCGCTGGCGCTGCTCGCGTGGGGCCTCGCGATCCTCGGCCTCGCCACGCTGCGGTCCTCGAAGAGAGCCGCGTGAGAGTTCTGGCGCGGGGCCCTGGCCCCGCGCCACGCCTCCGCCTACTTGAGATCGGCCGTGCACTGCGGGCAGCGGAGCGCCTTGAGCGGGATGGCCGACGTGCAGAGCGGGCATTCCTTTGTCGTCACGGCCGGCGCCGGCGCCGGAGCGCGCATCCGGTTCATCTGTTTGACCAGGAAGAAGATCGCGAACGCGACGAGCACGAAGTCGATGACGGTGTTCAGAAACAGCCCGTAGTTCAGTGTGACCGCACCGGCCTTCTTTGCCTCTTCGAGGGTCGCGAACGAGGCGCCCGACAGCGTGATGAAGAGATTCGAGAAGTTCACGCGGCCGAGCAGCAGGCCGAGGGGCGGCATCAGGACATCCGCCACGAACGAGCTGATGATCTTGCCGAACGCCGCGCCGATGATGATGCCGATGGCCATGTCGACCACGTTGCCCCTCATCGCAAATTCTTTGAATTCCTTCAGCATCGGTCCTCTCCTCTCGCCTGGCGGGTCAGGCTCGATCGGTCAGATTCCGGCGGTGGCTCGTCGGGGAAGTGTCGCGCCGCTCGGGCGCTGATGTCCAGCGGGAAAGTCGGGCGTGAAGCTCGGGTGAAGGCGGAATGGACCGCGGAGAGCGGTGAGCCGCCGAGGCAGGAACGGGGGATGCGGGGGCTGACCTGGCGGCCAGCCCTCGCCGCCTGGCGTTACTTGGCGATCTTCACGTCGCCCGAGAAGGTCTTGAGCCGCACCGGGCGCTGCGCGCCGCCGCCGTTGAGGTCCGCGGTGAGGTGCCCTTTCCGCTGCTCGTGCAGCGTGAGCGGCAGGTCGCTCGTGAGCTTCCCGCTGAACGAATCGAAGTTCACGGCCGCCTTCGCGCCGTCCGGCACCCGGATATCGATCGACCCCGAGAAGGTCTCGAGGTCGAGCTCGGGACCCGTCACCGTTGGAGCCATCCGCACGTCGATCGCCCCGGAGAACGTCTTCGTTTCCACGCGGGCCGCCCCGTCCTCGATCCTGGCGTCGCCCGAGAACGTCTTGATCGACTGCTCGCCCGCCACGTTCCGGACGTGGACGTTGCTGCTGAAGACATCCACCTTCAGGTGCGTGGTTCTCGGCACCTGGATGTCGAACTCCGTCTCGACGACGTTGTTGTTCTCGCTCGTCCAGCTGTCGTCCTTCTTGTTGGCCTCGATCGTGACGGTCGATCCGCTCACCTGGATGTCGAGCTTGATGTGGTCGAGGCGTTCGCGCGTGGCCTTGCGAACCGCGTCGATGGTCACCTCGCTGACATCCGCGCCGGCAATGCGCACCTCGCCGGAGAAGTTGTGAAGGGAGACGGTTCCGCCCGGGGCCAGCGGTACGACCTTGTGTACACGCTCGGTTTCCGCGGCGGCCGCGAACACAGGCACCAGGCACAGCAACAGGGCAACGGCAAAGATCGGGCGAAGAGATTTCATTGGCAGCGCTCCTTCCGCTGTTGGCATAGACGGAACGGCGCCCCGGAAGGTTGCCTGGGAGGCTCGCCGCTCAAGGCTACTTCGCGAGCGGCAAGTCGAGCTGCATCGTGCCGGTGTAGATCGCCATCCCGACGACGGCATCGATGCCCTTCGCCTGGAGGCTGTCCACCTCCGCCTGGGTGGTGATGCCGCCGGCGGCCGAGAGCTTGCGCGCCGTGCTCGCACGAATCGCGTCGACGGCGGCCATGTCCATGCCCTGCATCAGGCCCTCGCGATCGACGTCCGTGTAGAGGAACTCGTCGCAGAAGGGTTCGAGCGCTTTCATCGCGTCGATCGGCGAAATGGCCAGCGTCGTCCGCCAGCCGTGGATGACGAGCCGCCCTCCTCGCGTGTCAACCGCGACCACCACGCGGTCGCGGCCGACGGCATCGCAGACCTTCGCGGCGAACACCAGGTCGGGGCGGCCTTCCTTGAAGAGCGCCGAGCTGAGGATCACCTTCCGGGCGCCCGCTTCGATCACCTGTTTGGCCCGTTCGACGGAGCGGATGCCTCCGCCCACGCGGCAGGCCAGCTTGGCGGCAACCCGCCGGACCAGTTCGTCGTTGTTGCCGGTGCCCATCGCGGCGTCGAGGTCGATGAGCTGGACCATCGGGAACTGCTGGAAGCGCCTGACCCAGCGGAAGACATCCGAACTCTCGATCGCCACCTTGTCGCCCTGGACGAGCTGGACGACTTTGCCGCCTTTGAGGTCGATGCTGGGAATGAGCATGAGCCTGCCGCGGAACGCCGCCGCCCCTGCCCTGTCAGCGGGAGGCGGCCGGCGCGTGAACCGCCCAATAGAATCGCACCGCCACGCCGCCTGCCGCAAGGAATCGTTTTGGATTGACGTATACTCCCCGACCATGGCGTCACATTTCCAGCCCCGACCCGCCATCGCAGCGCTTGCCGGTGTCGTCCTCCTGGGCCTGGCGGTCCTTCCGGCTGCCGGACAAAGACCCGAGCCCCCTCGCGGTCCGGCCGAACTCCTGCTGCCTCCCGGCGTGCTCCGCGCCTTCGACGAGGAGCTCTCGGGCACGCTGATGCGCGATCACGTCGCCCATCTCGCGGGAATCCACCGCGTTCCGGCCTCGCCGGGCTACCACGAGGCGGCCGAGTGGCTGATGGCCAGGGCGCGCGCCTACGGCCTGAGCGATGTTCACGCCGAGTCCTTCCCGGGGGACGGCCGGACGTGGTTCGGCACGATGCGCGGCAACCGAGGCTGGCGCGTGGAGGGCGGCGAGCTGGCCGAGGTCTCGCCATCGCCCCGGCGAATCGGGTCGTTCGACGACCTGAAGATGCTGGTGGCCGACAACAGCGAGAGCGCCGACGTGACGGCCGAACTGGTGGATGTGGGAGCGGGCACCGCCGCGAGCGACTACTCGGGCAAGACGGTCAAGGGCAAACTGATCCTCTGCGACGGCCAACCTGGCATCGCCCATCGACTCGCAGTCGAGGAGCGAGGCGCGGCCGGCCTGATCAGCTACAACTCCAACCAGAGAACCGGATGGTGGCGCGACGACGTGGATCTCGTGAGATGGGGTCACCTCGACGCCCGCGGCCGCGCCAACACATTTGCCCTGATGATCTCGGTGCGCGAAGCGCGAGAGTTGCAGCGGCGCCTGGCTGCCGGGGAGAAGGTGGTCCTCCACGCCGTGGTCCGGGCGCGGAACGACGACACGGTCCCGTACGAAACCATCATCGCCACGATCCCCGGCAGCGACCCGGCGCGCGGCGAGATCGTGTACAGCTGCCACTTCGATCACCAGAAGCCCGCGGCCAATGATGATGCGAGCGGCTGCGCGGCGATCCTCGAAATCGGCCGCGTCGTACGGAAGCTGGTCGATCAGAAGCGGATTCCGCCGCCGCTACGGACCATTCGTTTCGTGTGGCCGTCGGAGATGACGGGGACGATCGCCTACCTGTCGAAGCACCCGGAGCTCGTGGCCACGATGAAGGCGGCCATCCACCTGGACATGGTCGGCGGGAACCCCGCCGTGACCAAGTCCGTGCTGCACGTCACGCGGTCGCCGTGGTCGGTGTCCACGTTCACCGACGACGTGGCGGAGACGTTTGCGCGGTATGTGATCGACGGGGCCTACGACGGCGCCGCAACCGGCGACTTCTCGAGGGCGGTCCGGGAACCGAATGGTCCCAAGGATGCGCTGTGGGCCGACTTCACGGAATACGAGAGCGGGAGCGACCACTGGATCTACCAGGAGGGCAGCTTCGGCATCCCGACGATCTACCTGCGCGACTGGCCCGATATCTACATTCACACCAGCAAGGACGTGGTGGACAACGTCGATCCGACGAAGCTCAAGAGATCGGCGTTCATCGCGGCGGCCAGCGGGTTCTTCCTGGCGACCCTCGGGCCGCCGTCGGGCCCGATGGACGCGGCGCTGCCATACCTGGTCCTCGGCGGGGCCATGCGCCGCCTGGGCGACGCGGTCAGCCGCTCATCCGTGCACGCCTTCGGGAAGGACGGGGTGGCGCGCGAGGCCGTGGTGGTGGCATCCGAGAGCACAAGGCGCGAGGAGCGCCGCGTCCAGTCGCTGAACCGCTTCGACTACGCGCCGGCCGGATCGGCGGGCGCGGCGATCCTGGCCGAGGTCGCGGGCGACATCACGCGAATGTTCCCGACCGGACCGCCTGCTCCGGCAGGCATTCCGGACGCCCGCGTCCCGTCAAGGAACCCCGCGGTCAAGGGCCCGCTCACCCCGTCTGTGGACTGGGTGCGAGAAAAGGCCGGCGCCGCGGCGTCGGCGCTGGCCATCAACCTGGCGCCCCGCGGCGAAGACGTCGCCTACGAGGTCGTGAACTTCATCGACGGCAAGCGGACCGTGAACGACATCCGCGACGCCGTCAGCGCCGAGTTCGAGCCGATCGACGTGAAGGTGGTGGGCGAGTACCTCGACCTGCTCGCGCGAATCGGCGCGATCACGATGCGGTAGCGAGGCGGGCGTTGTCGCCGGGCATGCTTGGCGGTCCGAGGCCCGCCTCGCTAGAATCTCCAGATGCACGCGTTCCGCGCCCTGCGCCACCGGGACTACGCCCTGTACTTCTCGGGACAGCTGGTGTCCTGGGTGGGGACGTGGATGCAGAACGTGGCCATGGCCTGGATGGTGCACCGGATCACGGGCCAGCCGGCCTGGCTGGGGATCGTGGCCTTCGCATCCCAGGCGCCGTCCTTCCTGTGCTCGCCTCTGGGCGGGGCCGTCGCGGACCACTTCCGGCCGCGGCACACGGCTCTCGTCACCCAGGCGCTGCTCCTGCTCCAGGCGGTCGCGATGACGCTGCTGGCGTGGAGCGGGCACGCGTCCGTCTGGCCCATCGTGACGCTGGCGGTGGTGCTGGGCACCGTGAGCGCGTTCGACCTTCCGGCCCGGAACGTCCTGGTGGCCACGACGGTGCCGCGGGAGGACCTGCCCAACGCCATCGCCCTCAACAGCGCCCTCTTTCACGGGTCGCGCATCGTCGGGCCGGCCGTGGCCGGTGTGTTGCTGGCGACGGCTGGGGAGGGCTGGTGCTTCGCCATCAACGCCTTGAGCTACCTGGCGGCGCTCGCCACGCTCCTCGCCATGCGCGCGGGTTCCGACGTGGCCCCGCGCGGGGACCAGTCCATGCGGGCCCGGATGCTGGAAGGCGCCCGTTTCGTCTGGGGCCGTCCCCGGCTGCGCCACCTGTTCGGGTTCATGGGCCTCGTGGTCTTCCTGGGCATGCCGTACACCGCCCTCATGCCTGTTTTCGCGGACACGATCCTGCATGCCGGGCCGCGCGGCATGGGCTGGCTGATGGGAGCGGGCGGGATCGGCGCGACCCTCGCCGCCCTGCTCCTGGCCTTCCGCACCAGGACGGAGACGCTGCCCCGGCTGGTGGTGCTCTCTACGATTGGGATGGCCGTGACCCTTGCGGCCTTCGCCTTCTCCAGGGACCTGAGTCTCTCGATGGCCCTGATCGGGCTCTCGAGCCTGGGGCTGGTGATGACCAACACCGGCAGCAACACGTTGGTAAACATGCTCATCCCCCACGAACTGCGCGGCCGCATCACGAGCCTCTACGCGATGGTGTTCATGGGCGCGATCGCCTGCGGCGCTCTTGCGACGGGCATCCTGGCCCAGCGCTTCGGCGCGCCCTGGACGCTGGCCGCCGGGGCGCTGGGCTGCGTCCTGGCGGCCATCTTCTTCGGCCGCGCCTACGGTCGCCACAGCGAGGCGTGACAACACGCCGACGAGCCAACCCGGTGCCCACGGGGGACGGGCGTGCGTGGCGTCAACGCAGAACGTCGAACGGAGAATGCGGCCGGTTTCCGCGTACTACGTCCCGCGTTCTCCGTTCAGGATGCGATGCTCCCCGTCCTACGTGGCAAGGACGCGCTCGAGCATAGGCTCCCGGACCTCTTCCGCGGCCGCCACGCGCCGGCGGGCCAGCAGCACGTAGATCGAGGGCACCACGAACAGCGTGAACGCCGAGCCGATCAGCATGCCGGTCACCAGCATCATGCCGATGCTGTTGCGCGCCCCTGCACCGGGTCCCCTCGCGAAGACCAGCGGCAGGTGGCCCATGACGGTCGCCACGGTGGTCATGAGGACCGGCCGAAGTCTCGTCGTCGCCGCCTCGATGACGGCAGGCAGCTTCTCGCGCCCCCGCTCCTGGAGCTTGTTGGCGAACTCCACGATCAGGATGCCGTTCTTCGAGACGAGCCCCACCAGCGTGATCAAGCCGATCTGGCTGTAGATGTTCAGGGTGGTGAGCCCCAGGAACGAGAACAGCAGAGCGGCCGACAGCGCCAGCGGGACGGACCCCGCCAGGATGATGAACGGGTCGCGGAAGCTCTCGAACTGCGCGGCGAGCACGAGGTAGATCAGAATCGCCGACAGCAGGAACGTCCCCAGGAAGCTGCTGCCCTCGGTGCGAAGCTGGCGGGACTCGCCGGCGTAGTCCACCGTGAAGCCCTGGCCCGGCGGCAGGATGCGCCGCGCCTCGTCCTCCAGCATCCGCAGCGCGGCGTCGAGCGACACCGACGGCGGGATCACGCCCTGAATCCGCGCCGCGTTCAGCTGCTGGAACCGCTTCAGTTCCCGCGGCTCGGTCGTCGTCTTCAGCGTGGCGAACGTGGAGAGCGGCACGAGCTTGTTGTTGGCGCCGGTCACGTAGATGTTCTCGAGCTGGTCGGGTGTCAGGCGATCGGCCCGCCTGATTTGCGGGATGACCTTGTAGCTGCGGCCCTGGACGCTGAAGCGGTTCACGAAGTCGCCGCCGAGCAGCGTCGGCAGATCCCTGCCGGCCTGGGACAGGCCCACCCCCTGCGAGCGCAGCTTGTCGCGATCGAAGACGACCTCGGCCTGCGGCTGGTCGAACTTCAGGTCGGTGTCCGCGAACATGAACAGGCCGCTCGCGAACGCTTTCTCGACGAGCCGGTTGGCGAGTTCCATCAGCTGCTTCGGCTCGGCCGTCGAGGCGACGACGAAGTCCACGGGAAAGCTGCCCCCGCCCGGGAGCGACGGCGGAATGAGCGAGATGACACGCACTCCCGGGATCCTCGAGAGGCCGGCCGCTGCTTCCATCTGGAGTTGCGCAGTCCCCTTCGCCCGCTCATTCCAGGGCTTCGTGACCATGCCCCCGAATCCGCCGCCCGGCGTCGTGATCTGAAAGATGCTCTGCGCCTCCGGGAAGGCTCGGTACACGTCGTACACCTGCGCCGCGAACAGCTTCGTCTGATCGAGGGTGGCATTCGGCGCAGCCTGGATGATCCCGAACACCACGCTCTGGTCCTCCTGGGGCGCCAGCTCCTTCTGCGAGAAGAGATAGAGCGGCGCCATCAGAAGGGCGACGATCGCCCACAGGACGAGCACGACGGGGCGGTAGGCCAGGGTGCCGGTCAGCAGCCTGGCGTAGCCCCGCCTCACCGCCTCGAACCGCCGACCAATCCATCCCGCGAACCCACGTTCCGTGTCTTCGGAGCGCAGGAGGCGCGATGCCATCATCGGGGACAGCGTGAGCGCCACGACGCCCGAGACGATCACGGCGCCTGCGAGCGTGAAGGCGAACTCGCGGAAGAGGGCGCCCGTGAGGCCGCCCTGGAGCCCGATCGGCGCGTAGACCGCGGCCAGCGTGATCGTCATCGCGATGATCGGTCCGACCAGCTCTCGCGCCGCGCTCATGGCCGCATCGACGGGGCGCTGCCCGAGCCTGAGGTGCCGCTCCACGTTTTCGACGATGACGATGGCGTCGTCCACGACCAGACCGACGGAGAGCACGATCGCGAGCAGCGTCAGCAGGTTGATCGTGAAGCCGGCGGCCAGCATCAGGAACGCGGCGCCCACGAGCGAGATCGGAATCGCCACGGCCGGGATCAGCGCCGACCGTGCCGAGCCGAGGAACAGGAAGATCACCGCGATGACGATGAGCAGCGTCTCGGTGAGCGTCCTGAACACTTCGTCGATCGCGTTCTGAATGTAGAGCGTCGAGTCGTAGGGAACGCCCGCCTTCATCCCCACGGGCAGCTGCGCCTGGATGTCCTTCAAGGCCTCACGCACCCTGCCCGCCACTTCGAGCGAGTTGGCCGTCGGCAGAACCCAGATGCCCATGAAGGTCGAGTTCTGGCCGTTGAAGCGGACGTCCGAGTCGTAGTTCTCGGCGCCGAGCACGACATCCGCGATCTCGCCGAGGCGGACGACGACACCCTTCTCTTCCTTGACGACGAGCTGACGGAATTCCTGGACCGTCTGGAGGTCGGTGTTCGCCACCAGGTTCACCGAGACCATGGAGCCCTTGGTCCTGCCGAGCGCCGACAGATAGTTGTTCTTCGAGAGCGCGTCCCTCACCTGCGACGGCGAGATCCCCAGCGACGCCATGCTCTCGGGCCTGAGCCAGATGCGCATGGCGAAGGTGCGGTCGCCGAGGATGTCGGCCCGCTGGACGCCGCTGACGGCGGACAGCTTCGGCTGAACCACCCGCGTCAGGTAGTCGGTGATCTGGTTCTGGTCGAGCTCCGCCGACGAGAAGCCGATGCACATCGCGGCGAAATCCGTGTCGGCGGTCTGCAACTCGATGACCGGCGCCTGCGCCTCTGGCGGCAAGTCGTTGCGCACCTGCGCGACCTTGGCTTGCACCTGCGTCAGCGCGGCGTTCGTGTCGTAATTGAGCTTGAGGTGCAGGGTGATCGTACTCACGCCTTGCGCCCTGGACGACTACATGTAATCGATTCCGTCGACGCTCGCGACCACGCGCTCGAGCGGCGCCGTGATGAATCCGCGGACCAGGTCGGCGTTGGCGCCGACGTAGGCGGTCGTCACGCGCACCACGGCGATGTCGCTGCGCGGGTACTGGCGGACGGAGAGCGCACGCACGGATTGCAGGCCCGCGATCGGCACGACGAGGTTGACGACGATGGCGAGCACGGGCCTCCGGATGAAGAGGTCTGTGAGCTTCATGTCAGCCCTCCTCGGGCCGGGGAGCCGGCTTGTTGGATGGCTGGACCTTGTTGTTCACCTGGACGGCCGCGCCGTTGCGGAGCTTGAACACCCCTGAACTGACGACCTCCTCGCGCGGATCTCGCCCATGACGGCCTCGGCCTGCTTGAACTCCGCCTCGGCCTTGTCGAAGTCCGCCTGGGCCACGATCTGCTCGTCCCTCAGGCCGCGCATCCGCTCGAGGTTCGCGCGGGAAAGATCGCGCTGTGCTTCCGCTGCCGCCAGTTGCGCCCGCTCCGTCCGAGTGTCGAGCTCGGCGAGGAGGTCCCCCTCCTTGACGGCCATGCCCGAGTCGAACGCGATCTTCTGAACGACGCCGGGAAGGTCCGCCGAGACCGTGACGCCGCGAACGGCCGACACGCTTCCGATCGCGCTGAGCGTCTCCGGCCAGCGCTCCTGGCGCGCGACGATCGTGGTGACCGCCTCCGGTGGCGGCTGAAACGCTGCGTGTTCGGCCACGGCCGAGTTGGCCTGCTTGAGCTTCACGGCGCCGAGGACCCCGATGAGGGTCGTCGCGGCCACGAGCATGAGGAGCATTCGGAGCTTCATGTGACACACATCCAACCTCGTCACGCACCCCGGCGCGCGCGGGCGCACCAGCTCTGCCGCGGGCGCGGCGAGACACGGGGTCGGTCTGCTTGTCGGTACTTGGTTTTGGACGCTGGCCGGGGTGGTTCGGGTTCCTACGGTCGAGGCAGCGGTGCGATCGGTGGAGACGATCGCGATTGACCGCTGGCCTTGCAGGTCGCTACGATGCGTGCTTCCCATTCACCACGAGGGACCGCATGACCCGCTGGACCGCCCTGGCCGCGACGCTCTTCGCTTTCGTGCTGTTGACCCTTACCCCGATTGTCGCTCAGAACCAGCCTGTCGGAGCCGCCCTTGCGCAGGACGGGAAACCCGGTTGGGAGACCCCGTCCGTGCCGCGCGCGATTCGCCGCGACGTGCCGCTCACCAATTCGATTCGGTCCGCGTTCGCCGCCGGAACACGCGACATGACCGGCCGGCCGGGGCCGAAGTACTGGCAACTCCAGACCGACTACACGATCATCGCGCGACTCGACCCGGAGACGGCGACGATCACGGGAACCGAATCGGTCGCGCTGCACAACAACAGCCCGCAGGAACTCGCAGAAATCGTCATGCGCCTGGACCACAACATCTACAGGCCCCTGGCGCAACGCGGGGCTTCGGTGCCGGCGGAGAACACGGACGGCATGGTCGTGACGGCGATCGCGGTCAATGGCGAGACGGTCGATTTGAAGGCCGCTCCAGGGCGCGGGGGACCCAGGGCGCCTGGCGCCGCTCCCACCCAGCGCCGACTGGCCGTCGTGGGCCTGGATCAGACGTCCGCGCGCATCACGCTCGCGACGCCAATCCCGGCGAAAGCCACGGCGACACTCGAGATCGCGTGGCACACGAAACTACCCGGCGGGCCCAACAGCAGGGGCCACCGCATGGCGCAGCGGATCGACGACGTGCTGTTCCAGCCGACGCAGTGGTACCCGCGCATCGCGGTATTCGACGATCTCAGGGGCTGGGACCGGAGCGTCTATCTCGGCCCGGCCGAGTTCTACAACAACTTCGGCCGCTTCGACGTCACGCTCGATGTGCCCGGCGGCTGGGTCGTCAGCGGCACCGGCGTGCTGCAGAACCCTGCCGAGGTCCTGACGGCGAGGGAGCGCGAGCGGCTCTCGCACGTCCTGGAGTCCGACGACACAATCGCGATTGTCACCGAGGAGGAGGCGGGGACGCAGAATGCCACCGCACCGGGCGCCCGCCTCAGGTGGCACCTGGTGGCCGACATGGTGAACGACTTCGCCTGGGCGACGGCGAAGTCCTACGCGTGGAAGGCCACGCGCGCGACCATCCCCGGCAGCGGCCCCGTTCCCATCTACATGGTCTACCAGCCCGAGCACGCCAAGGCGTACGCGAATGCGGGCCCCATCGGACGCCACGCGCTCGAGTTCTATTCGAAGCTGTGGGCGCCGTATCCGTTCCCGCAGCTCACGATGCAGGACGGCCCGAGCCTCGGTATGGAATACCCGATGGTCATCAACTCCAACCAGGGTGCGGCCGATCACGAGACCGGCCACCAGTGGTGGCCGATGATGGTTGGCACGAATGAAACCTGGTACGGCTGGATGGACGAGGGATTCGACGAGTACATGAACATCCTCTCGGACGCCGATGCCACCGGCACTGCGCCGAAGCTCGGCGGCGTGGGCCAGAGCTACGGCCAGGTCAGCGGCAATGAGGAGGAGGCGCCGCTGATGTGGCCCGCGAACTACGCGGGCAACATGTACGGCTACCAGGCGTACTTCAAGGCCCCGCCCATGCTCGCCATGCTCGGCGCCATCGTCGGCGACGCGGAGGTGCAGCGCGCGATGAGCGAGTACGCGAAGGCCTGGAGCTTCAAGCACCCGTCGCCCTGGGACTTCATCTTTTTCATGAACAGCGCGCTGAAGCAGGATCTGAACTGGTTCTGGTACTACTGGCTCTGGACGACGGAGTCGGTTGACGGGTCAATCGAGAACGTGGCGACGGCCGGATCGCGGACGACGGTGACGGTGCGCCAAGCGGGTCAGATGCCGTCTCCGGTCGTGCTGAAGGTGCGGTTCGCGGCGGACGGCCCGGTCATCAAGCCGATGCCCAACGCCAGGATGATCGACGCGACCACGGCCATCGTGACCTGGCCGGTGGATGTGTGGTTCAGCGGCAGCCGCACGTTCGCCGCGGTGCTCGATTTCGGCCGCCGCGGGATCACCGCCATCACGCTCGATCCGGACGGCCGCTTCCCGGATCGCAACCCGTCCGACAACGCGTGGAAGGCGCCGGGAAAATAGAGCGCGGCTCGGGCATGTCGACGCCCCTGTTACTGCAGCTTCGGCGCCACACGCCGCTTCGTCGCCTGCTCGAACGCGAAGGCGATCTCGATCAGCCTCGGCTCGCTGCACGCCATGCCCGTGAAGCTCACTCCGTAAGGCGCCGGCTTAGGGTCGAATCCCGCAGGAAAGGCGGACGCCGCGCCCCCGCCGCCAGGGCCGCCGGCACCCGGCGCGCCGCCAGGTCCACCCGCGCCCGGTGCGCCGCCGGGGCCGCCTGACGGCACGTTGGGCACGAAGGAGAACGGCACGATGACCGTCGGATAGCCTGGCTTCGCCGCGATCGCGGCACCGCTCGCCGAGGGGAACAGCAGGGCGTCGAGGTTGTGCTGCTTCATCACCGCGTCGATGCCTTCGGTGGCGCTCAGTCGGATGTCCTTCTCGCGGTCGGCCTCGTATCGCGCCCGGTCCGCGCGTACGTCCATCTCGTCCGAGATGTCGAGAATCGCCTGGCCGTACTTGATCGCTCCGGCGCGCTGATGCGCCACGTTCCACAGGCGAAGCTCGGTGAGCGTTTTCACCGGTGCGGCCGGGCCGAGCGAGGTCAGCCACGCGTTGAAGTCGCGCTTCATGCCGTACTTGAGGACGACCGAACAGTCCGCGTCCTTGCCCTTCGCGTTGTCGAGGCCGCCGCACATGGACCACAGGAGGAAGTTGTCTTTCGCGTCGGCAGAAACCACGCTCGGGATGTCCGCGGGATCGACGATGACGGCGCCCTGCTGCTTCAGGATGTCGATGGCCTCCGCCATGACCTTCGCCTGCTCGGCGTTCAGCCCGCCGCGCGGCTGCGTCGCCCCGGGCGGCGTGGTGCGGTCGTAGAACGAGGCTCGGGGAATGCCGATACGGGCGCCCTTCAGCCCGGCCGCGTTGAGGAAGCGCGTGTAGTCGCGGCCTGGGGGCGGCGTGCACTTCTTCGTGGCGCCGTCGTTGGGGTCGGGGATCGCCCCCTCCAGCACGCCGAGCATGATGGCGGCGTCGGTCACCGTGCGCGCCATCGGGCCCGCCGTGTCCTGGTCGGCAGTGATCGGGATCACGCCGTAGCGGCTGATGCGGCCGACCGTGGGTTTGATCCCCACGAGCATGGTGGCATTCGACGGGCTGAGGATCGATCCCGACGTTTCCGTCCCGACGTTGGCCGCCCAGAAGCTCGCCGAGGTTCCGATTCCGGAGCTCGACCCGCCCGTCTGGAGCACGGGCCGGCCGTCACCGGTGGCCTCGCGCGGGTCACGCCGAGGGTCGTACGGGTTCATGCCGTAGCCGCCGAGCGCGCTGTAGTTGCCGGGCATGCCGGTCGCGACCCAGTTCGCGAGCTCGGTCATCACCGTCTTCGCGATGATGATGGCGCCAGCGTCGCGGAGGTTCTTTGCGATCGTGGAATCGTACGGCGGAACGAGGCCGGCGAAGGCCAGCGCGCCGCCCGTGGTCGGCATGTCGGTGGTGTGGATGTTGTCCTTGAGCGCCACGGGGATCCCGTGGAGCGGCCCGCGGATCTTCTTCTGTGCGCGCTCGACGTCGCGCGCCTCGGCCTCGTCGAGCGCCTTCGGGTTCACCGTCATGACCGCGTTGAGGCGCTTCTCGTAAGTGGCAATCCGCAGGAGGCTCTCGCGCACCAGTTCCTTCGACGTGACGCGTCCCTGCTCCATGGCGGCACGCATCTCGGGAATCGTGGCTTCGACGATCGTAAATGGCGGCGCCGGGGGCGCCGCCGGTTTCTTCACCTGCGCGGACAACACAACCACGGCACAGCCCGCGGCCAGGCAGATCGATGAGAGGAAGAGTCGGTTCATGGCCAGCCATTGTAGCGCCGGCCCCCGGCGTGGTGCGGCTATACTTTTCAGACATGAACGCCGGAATCGCCATCGCCAGACTCCGTCGTCCCACGACCGTCCTGGCCCTCG